>Ga0209643_1000030_pt1 | contig 459854 bp, 437 predicted proteins | sample AutmiccBRH37_all_FD_187383 | JGI IMG/M metagenome (GOLD analysis project Ga0209643, IMG submission 187383) | Deep subsurface microbial communities from Mt. Terri, Switzerland - Autotrophic microbial communities BRH/37_all (SPAdes) (version 2) | ecosystem: Environmental > Aquatic > Deep...
GCTTCATCGCTGGCCGCACCGCCCCCCCGGGCCGCCGCATGGGCCACGCCGGCGCCATCGTCGCGGGCGGCAAAGGCGACGCCGAGAGCAAGATCGAAGCCATGAAATCCGCCGGCATCACCGTCGCCGAGAGCCCCGCTGGCCTCGGCGAGGCCGTGCTCACGGCGATTGGCCAGTAAATCCGACCTCTGCCATGACATGCGGAGGCGTTGACTCAATTTAGGCTGTGGTATACCAAGAACCATAGCCATAGAGGAGACGCCTCCCATGTTTCTCGCCGAATACCAGTCCAAGGAATTGCTCGCGCAATACGGGGTCCACGTCCCCGAAGGACGCCCAGCGCGCACACCGGACGAGGCGCAACGCCTCTGCAAGGAAATCGACGCACGCAAATACGTGGTCAAGGCGCAGATCGGCGCGGGCGGGCGTGGCCTCGCCGGGGGCATCCGCTTTGCGGCCACCCCCTCTGCCGTGGCCGACGAGGCCCGCCGCCTGCTTGGCTCGACCCTCGTGACCGATCAGACCGGACCCGCGGGCGAGACCGTGACCCTCGTGCAGATCGAGGCCGCCATCGACATCGCCCAAAGCTGCTTTGTCGCCATCGCCCTTGACCCCGAGACGGGCCAACCCATGCTCTTGGCCTCCGGTGCAGGCGGCGTGGAATTCGAGCAACGCGCCCGCATGGACGAGGATACCGCCCAAAGCTGTCCTCTTCCCCCGGAGAGCCCCGAGGCCCGCACGGCGCTTGCGACCTTCCTGTCCGGCGTCGGCATCACCGAGGCGCAAGAGGCCGCGATCACCGCGATCTTTGCCGCCCGCGTAGCCTTTACCGAAAACGATATGACTCTGATCGAAATCAACCCCTTTGCCCGCACCGGCGATGGCCGCTGGATGGCGGTTGACGCCAAAGTGGCGATTGATCCCAACGCAGGCTTTCGTCGCCCCGAATTCGCCTCGATGGTGGCGGACCGCCCGGCCCCTGCCGATGAATTGGCCGCGCAGAAACACAATATCAACCTCGTGCGGCTCGAGGGCAATATCGGCGTCGTGGCCAATGGCGCGGGGCTGGGCCTTGCCACCAATGACCTGATCATTGACGCAGGCGGCAAGGCGGCGAATTTCATGGACATCCGCACAACGGCCAGCAGCATGGATGTGGCGCGCGGGGTCGAGATACTTCTCGCCGATGATCGCGTGACCGCGATCCTGCTCACGATCCACGGCGGCGGCATGACCTCTGCCGACACGGTGGCCGAAGGCGTCAACTTCGCCTATGCTAAGGCCACGCGCAAGCTGCCGGTGATTGCCTATATCTCGGGCAAACATGCCGATTGGGGCCACCGCATCCTGCGCGAACGCAAAGTCCCGGTCGAGAGCTGCGACACACTGTCGGCAGCGGTCGGGCGGGTGGTAGAGCTGGCTGGCCAGAGGAGGGCACGCTGATGGCGATCTTTGTCAATTCCGAAACACGGCTCATTGTGCAGGGCATGACCGGGCGCTCCGGCACCTTCTACACCGATGAATCGATGCGCTATGGCACGACCTGTGTCGGTGGCGTCCGTCCCGGCAAGGGCGGTGCGCGGCATCTTGGCCTGCCCCTCTTCAACACCGTGCGCGAGGCGGTCGATGCCACCGGGGCCAACGCCAGCCTCGTGATCGTACCCGCCCCTCAGGCCGGGGCCGCGATGATCGAGGCGATCGAGGCCGGGATTGGCACCGTCGTCTGCGTGACCGAGCGCGTGCCACAGCATGACATGAGCCGCGTCAAACAGGCGCTTGCAGGCACCGACACCGTGCTCATCGGCCCCAATTCCCAAGGCATCCTGACACCGGAGCAATGCAAGATCGGCGTCATGCCCACTGGCAACGCAAAACCGGGTCATATCGGCATCGCCTCGCGTTCGGCCTCGCTCACCTCGGAAATCCTTGCGCAATGCAGCACGGCAGGGCTTGGCCAATCGACCACCGTCGGCATTGGTGGTGACACGCTGCATGGCGTGGGCTTTGTCGAATGCCTCAAGGCCTTTCGCGACGACCCCGAAACCGAGGCCGTCGTGCTGATCGGCGAGATCGGCGGACGCGCCGAGGAAGAGGCCGCTGCCTATCTCGACTCAGTCGATTATGGCAAGCCGGTGGTGGCCCTCGTGGTTGGACGGCACGCACCGCGCGGCCGCCGGATGGGCCATGCGGGCACGCTCTCGGTTCTGGGCGGCGGCACGGCAGCGGATAAGATCGCCCGCCTGCGCGCCGCCGGGGTCGAGATTGCAGCCCATGCCGATGACGTTGTTGCCGCGGTGGCGCGCGCGACCGCCAAATCTCCGCAAAAGGCTGCCGCCCGATGAGCGGTTTGCCTGAGACAATGGCTGTCGTCGAAATGACCGCCCCCGGCGGCCCCGAGGTGCTGATCCCCGGCACCCGCCCCCTGCCCGCCTGCGGCGCAGGTGAGGTGCTGATCCGCGTCACCGCCACCGGTGTGAACGGCCCGGACATGGTGCAGCGACGTGGGCACTATCCCCCGCCCAAGGGCGCCTCGGACCTGCTCGGCCTCGAAGTGTCCGGCGAAGTCGTGGCCTGCGGCGACGGTGTCAGCCAATGGACGCCCGGAGACCGCATCTGTGCGCTGACCAATGGCGGCGGCTATGCCGAATTCGTGGCCGTGGATGCCAGCCACTGCCTGCCCATTCCGCAAGGCGTGGACGAGGTCGAGGCGGCGGGCCTGCCCGAGACCTTCTTTACCGTCTGGAGCAACGTGTTCCTAGATCACGCCTTGCCCAAGGACGGCGTTTTCCTCGTGCATGGCGGCGCAGGCGGCATCGGATCAACGGCCATCCAGTTGGGCAAGGTCATGGGACTGACCGTGCTGACCACGGTGGGCGATGCCGAGGCAGCCGAATTCGTCACCTCTCTGGGGGCAGACCGCGCCATCAATTTCCGCGAGGAGGATTTCGTGGCCCTCACCCGAGAGGCGGGCGGGGCCGACATCATTCTCGACATCATTGGCGGCGACTATGTGGCGCGCAACATCAAGGCCGCACGCCATGATGCGCGGCTCATCCAACTGGCCTTCAACATGGGCTCGAAGGTCGAGATTGATCTCATGCCCGTGATGCTCAAACGCCTCAACTATACCGGTTCCACCCTGCGCTCACGCCCCGAGAGCTTTAAAACACAGGTGGCCGAGGCGCTGCGCGAAACGGTTTGGCCCTTCTTTGCCAACGGCAAATTGCGCCCGGTTACGCACCGGGTTCTGCCCATGGCCGAAGCGGCAGAGGCGCATCGCCTGATGGAAGTGGGCGACCATCACGGCAAAATTCTGCTGCGCCCCTGACGGGGTATCGCTTTAGGCAATTGGCCTGAAGGGGACATTGGCCCTGAGCGATGAGCCGCGCGGTGCCCGTCCGCCGGGTGGGCGCTGCGTCTTCGTCGGCTGGCACTTTATATCCGCCAGAGACTCCCGCGATTTCAAGAGACTGCACCGTTGCAAAAGCGCCCGCCCGAGGGGGCGGACGGGCGCTGCGCGGCGGCGCGTGCCGCGCCTTTATTCCGCGCTTTGGAGATTGGGGCGAATGTCCCTTTCAGGCCAAAACCTGCCGCCGTGCCGCCTTCGCCTCAGCCCAGCGCCACCGCCCGCAACTCGTCGTCCACATGCGGCAGATACTGCGCGAAATTCTCTGCGAACATCGCCACCAGTTTCGCCGCCTGCGCATCATAGGCTGCCGGATCATTCCATGTGCGGCGCGGCTCAAGCAGAACATCCGCCACGCCCGGCACCGACACCGGCACGTCAAAGCCAAAGTTCGCATCCTTGCGGAACTCGACCCCGTTCAGCGATCCATCAAGCGCAGCGGTCAAGAGCGCCCGCGTCGCCTTGATCGGCATCCGCGATCCGGTGCCATAGGCCCCGCCTGTCCAGCCCGAGTTGACCAGCCAGCACGACGCGCCATGGCTCTCGATCTTGGCGCGCAGGAGGTTGCCATAAACCTCCGGACGACGCGGCATGAAGGGGGCGCCAAAGCAGGTCGAAAACACCGGCTGCGGTTCGGTCAACCCACGCTCGGTCCCGGCCATCTTGGCTGTGAAACCCGAGAGGAAATGATACATCGCCTGCGCCGGGGTCAGCCGCGCAATGGGGGGCAGCACGCCGAACGCATCACAGGTCAGCATCACCACATTACGCGGATGTCCCGCAAGCCCGGTGGCCGAAGCATTGGGAATATAATCCAGCGGATAGGCGCAGCGCATATTCTCGGTGAGGCTCGAATCCTCATAGTCCAATTCGCGCGTCTCCGCGTCATAGACCATATTCTCGATCACGGTGCCGAACATCGAACAGGTTGCATAGATCTCCGGCTCCGCCTCGGCACTCAGATGGATCGTCTTGGCATAGCAGCCACCCTCGAAATTGAACGTGCCGGTGTCGGACCAGCCATGCTCGTCATCGCCCAGCAAGGTCCGGTTGGGATCAGCCGAAAGCGTGGTCTTGCCCGTGCCCGAGAGACCAAAGAACACCGCCGCATCCTCGGGGTCATCCTTGGCATGGTTGGCCGAGCAATGCATCGGCATCACACCCTTCTCGGGCAGCAGGTAATTCATCAGGCCAAAGATGGATTTCTTGTTCTCGCCGGCATATTCCGTATTGCCGATCAAGATCAGCTTGGCATCGATATTGACCGCGATCACCGTCTCGGAGCGGCAACCATGCCGCTCCGGGTCCGCCTTGAACCCGGTGCAGTTGATGATCGTGTAATCCGCCACGAAATGATCCAGCGCCTCGCGCTCCGGACGGCGCAGCATGTGGCGGATAAAGAGGTTGTGCCACGCCAGCTCATTGACCAGCCGCACATTGATGCTGTGCGCGGGGTCCGCCCCCGCCACCAGATCCTGCACAAACACTTCACGCCCCGCCAGATAGGCGATCATGTCTTTGTGAAGCTGATCAAAATGCTCCGGCGACATGGGCAGGTTGTTGTCCCACCAGATGGTGTTTTCCGTGGTGGGCGTGCGGACCGTAAACTTGTCCTTGGGCGAGCGGCCGGTGAATTCGCCAGTGCTGACTAACAAAGTGCCGCCCTGCCCCAATTCCCCCTCGCCGCGCTGCACCGAGGCCGCGACCAACGCAGGTTCCATCAGGTTGTAATGGACCTTGCCCAGCCCCGAAATCCCCTGATCTTCCAACCGAAAGCTCGGATTGACCCGTCCTGCCGTCATGTCTCTCTCCCTTTTGGGCGTGGGCGCCCTACCCTGTTCGAACCCGCCATCGCGGCGCATTGGTGTCTGGTATTCCAGCCTGACACGGATTCGCAACCCGCAAACAAGCCCGTTTTTCCAAGTTAGCGCAATCACTTGGCATGAATCCGCAATGCTGCAAGTGCAAACACCCCCCGCATCCTATCAATTCGAATTTTCCGCACATATACAGCAAAACAATTCGTTTTCAAAAACTCTCCATTCATGTCAGCCTGATGAGGCCGCACTCACAGGCAAAGGACAAGACCATGCACCCCAATAGCCCCTCCCCCGTCGACAGAACCGGCTTTGTCAGCGCCATGCGTCAGGTCGCAGCCTCGGTGACGGTGGTCACGACCGATGGGCCGATGGGCCGGTTCGGGGCCACGGTCAGCGCCTTTACCTCGGTCTCCGCCGATCCGCCCTCGGTCCTTGTCTGCCTGCATGGGCAAAGCCGCATCGCACAGGCGGTGGCCGCCAATGGCCGCTTTTGCGTCAATATCCTGCCCGAAGGCAGCACCGAGATCGCCGACCGCTTTGCCGGGCGGCATGACGGCTGGGTCACCGACCGCTTTTCCGGCATCGACTGCTACGGCACACCGGGCACCGCCCCCCTGCTCGAAGGGGCGACGGGTTTTGCCTGCGACATGGCGCAGAGCGTCCCCTCAGGCAGCCATCTCATCGTCATCGGTACTGTCACCAGCGTATTCGACGCAGGGGCCGCACCGCTGGCATGGCGCGACGGCGGCTATCATCGGGTGATCCCCAACGATGCCACCCGCTGTGCCGCAGAATGAAAGCCAGACAATGACCACTGCCTATCAAATGCTGATCGACGGCGCTTGGGTCGATGCCTCGGATGGCACCCGGTTCAATAGCTTCAACCCCGCCACCGGCGAGGTATGGGCCACGGCCCCCGAGGCGACCGAGGCCGACGTGACCCGCGCCGTTGAGGCCGCGCACCGCGCCTGCTACGACGGCCCATGGTCCCGCATGACCCCCACCGCGCGCGGCCAATGCCTGCGCCGCTTGGGCGATCTTCTGGCCGAGCACAGCGAACGCTTGGGCGAGGTCGAAACCCGCGATTCCGGCAAGATGTTCAAGGAAACCCGCTGGCAGGCCAAATATATCGCCGAATTCCTGCAATTCTACGCCGGGGCTGCTGACAAGATCACCGGCGAAACCCTCCCCATCGACAAGCCGGATATGTTCGTCTTTACCCACCGCGAACCCTTGGGCGTGGTGGCGGCCATCGTGCCGTGGAACTCCCAGCTTTTCCTCACGGCGGTCAAACTTGGCCCAGCCCTCGCGGCGGGCAACACATTGGTGCTCAAGACCTCGGAACACGCCCCCGCCGTGATCCTCGAATTCGGGCGGCTGATCGCGCAGGCGGGCATCCCCGGTGGCGTCGTCAATATCGTCACCGGCCATGGCGACCCCTGCGGCCGCGTGCTCACCTCACACCCGCTGGTGTCCCGGATCAGCTTTACCGGCGGGCCGAACGCCGCCCGCCATGTGCTGATGAACTCCACCCGTAATTTCGCCCAAGTCAGTCTGGAACTGGGCGGCAAATCCCCCTTTGTCGTCTTTGACGATGCCGATATCGAGAGCGCGGTCAACGGTGCCGTCGCGGGCATCTTCGGCGCCTCGGGTCAAAGCTGCGTCGCAGGCTCGCGCCTCCTCGTGCATGAGGATATCGCCGACGACTTCCTTACCCGCCTCAGCGCCATCGCCCGCGATATCCGCATCGGCGATCCTATGGACGAGGCCACGCAAATGGGCCCCCTCTGCACCCGCGCGCAATTGGACCACATAGAACAGGAAGTGGCCCACGCCCAAACCCAAGGCGCGCGGCTGATCTGCGGCGGCAAACGCGCGGCGGCGGGCGAGATGTTCTTTGAACCGACCATCCTCGATTGCCCCTCCGCCAACCTGCGCATCGTCGATACCGAACTGTTCGGCCCTGTCCTCTCGGTCCTGCGCTTCAAAACCGAAGCCGAGGCCCTCGCGCTCGCCAACGGCTCCGAACATGGGCTGGCCGCAGGCATCTTCACCCGCGACAACGCCCGCGCCCTGCGGATGTCCCGCGCGGTGCGCGCCGGTATCGTCTGGGTCAACACCTACCGCGCCATCAGCCCCATCGCCGAATTCGGCGGCACCAAATCCAGCGGCTATGGCCGCGAGAGCGGCTTTCAGGCGCTCTATGACTACACAAGGCCCAAAACCGTCTGGATGAACATGTCCGACGATCCCTTGGCCAACCCCTTTCAAATGCGCTGATCACAGGAGACACCGATGAAATTCCACCTCGCAATCAATCTCGAACGGCTCGACCCATCGGCGGATATGAAGGCGCTGCGCGATCACACCCTCGAAATGGTGCAAATGGCCGAAGCCGCCGGATTCGAAATCGCATGGGCGGCAGAGCATCACGCGCTGGAAATGACCATCGCCCCCAACCCGTTTCAGATCCTGACATGGTGGGGCGAGCATACCAGCCGCATCCGCTTGGGCGTGGGCGTGGTCAACGCCGCCTATTGGCATCCCATCCGTCTGGCCGGTGAGGCGGCGATGCTCGACCTGCTCAGCGACGGGCGGCTTGAGTTTGGCATCGGCTCAGGTGCCTATCAGCGCGAATTTGACCGCATGATGCCCGGACTCAATCAACCCGACAGCTGGCGCTACATGCAGGAATCGCTGCCCGCCGTGCAACGCCTTTGGGCGGGCGACTATGCCCATGACGGCGACTACTGGCAGTTCCCCACCGCCACTTCCTGCCCCAAGCCGGTGCAGCAGGAGGTGCCCATCTGGGTCGCCGCCCGCGCCCCCGTCACCTTTGATTACGCGGTCGAGCATGGCTGCGACATCATGAGCTGGCCGCTCACCATGCCTTTCTCTGAGGCCGAGAATTACCGCGCCCGGCTCGACGCCGCGATTGCCAAAAACGGTGGTCGCTATGACGGGCGTTGGGCGCTGATGCGCCACACGGCAGTTTATGAAACCGAGGACGACCGGCAGGCAGCCTTGGCGGCCCTCCGCCGCGTTCTGGGACAATTCGGCAACCTGATGATGAAACGCGGCGAGGTGGTCAACGGCTTCCCCGACCCCGTCCCGCTGGCGGAATTAGAGGGCAACGCCCGCACCGACCCTGCCATGCTCGAGGAAAACCTCGCCTTCGGCAGCCCCGACACCGTGGCCGAAAAAGTCCACCAATATGAGAGCTTGGGCGTCGATGCCTTCATCTACTACGCCTCGATGGGCCTCGATATGGAACGCCAGAAACGCTCGCTGCAACTCTTCATCGACAAGGTGATGCCACAGTTCGCAGGCCAAAACATCGCCGCTGCGGAATGACCACAACGTGCCGGTCTGTCCTGTAAAAGAGGAGAAATGGCGCGGTTGACGGGGCTCGAACCCGCGACCCCCGGCGTGACAGGCCGGTACTCTAACCAACTGAGCTACAACCGCGCGTGGGCCGCTGCATAAGCGCCCCCCGCGCGCCCGTCAATCCCAAAATCCTGCGGTTGTGCAATTCAACAGCGGTGAAACATGTCTCTCAAAACGGAACGTCTCAAACACAAAGGCCCCCGCCAAGGCGAGGGCCGTTGAGGACTGCGGTGGCGCGGTTGACGGGGCTCGAACCCGCGACCCCCGGCGTGACAGGCCGGTACTCTAACCAACTGAGCTACAACCGCCCGCAGCACGCTTGGGGTCAGCCCCAAACGTTCCGCGCTTCTATGACGGGTCCGCCCCCCCGTCAAGCGCTGGCATGCGGAAATTTCAACTTTCCTGATGTCCGTCACGCCCGTCGAAAACGTGAGACCAAACCCATGCGAAAGGTTTGATTTTCGCGGCCAGCCTTGCCACAGTCACAGCACCCCTCGCGGAGAGATGTCCATGCGGCCCCTTCTGCTCTCGATCCTGTGCCTCCTGCTCGCCGCCCCCGCCGGGGCCGCGCCCACCGGCACGTTTCGCCACGCCCATAACGTCGGCTTTGGCGCGCAGTCCAGCCTCGACCCCGCCTCCAAAGGCCGGGTGCTCCAGATCATCGAGAAAATCCAGAGCCGCCTCGTGCGCCCCGGTCGCGGCGGAAAACCCGCGCCGGATCTCGCCACCTCCTGGACCCCAAACGCCGATGGCACGCTCTGGACCTTTCAGATCCGCGATGGTGTGCACTTTCACGACGGTAGCCCGCTCGATGCGGGCGACGTGGTCTATTCGATCAAGCGCGTCATCGACCCTGATTATGGCAGCCCGGCCCGCGCGGCGGTCAAGATGATCACCCGCATCGCCGCCACCGGACCGCTTAGCGTCGAAATGCAGCTCGACTCGCCCTTTGCCGACCTGCCGCTGCAATTGATGGACCCCCGCCTGCGCATCATCCCCCAAGGCTCGGGCGACACCATCGACCAGAGCGGCATCGGCACCGGACCCTTCAAGGTCGAGAAATTCGACCCCGATGGCATCACCGTGCTCATCGCCAATGAGGGCTATTGGGAAGGGCCGCCAAGATTGGAGCGGATCGAGGTCATCGGCGTGCCCGATGCGCAGGCCCGGCTTCAGGCCTTTCTCAGCGGTCAACTCGATATGGAGCGCGGCATCGTCCCGCTCTTGCGCCGGGCGCTGGACAAATCGCTGCATTATCAATTGCTGGAAATTCCCACCGGCAACTGGATGGGACTGGCCTTTCGTACCGATGTGCCGCCGTTTGACGATCCCCGCGTGCGCCAAGCGCTGCGCCTTACCGTGGACCGCGACGAGATGCTGCAACTGGCGCTGGATGGTGGCGGGGTGATTTCGTGCGACACGCCTGTGGCCCCCAATGACCAATACCGCGCCGAGATGGAGTGTCCCGCTGATCCAGAGCGCGCCCGCGCCCTTTTGACCGAGGCGGGATACCCGGATGGGCTCGACATTGATGTGCATGTCTCGGTGCTCGATCCCAGTTGGCCGGTGATCGGCGTCACCTTTCAGGAACAGGCCGCGCGGGCAGGTATCCGCGTCAACCTGATCAATGCCGCCGCCGATGGGTACTGGTCGAATGTCTGGATGAAAAAGGACGCCTTCAGCACCTCTTGGGGCGAGCGCCCCGCCGATCAGGCCCTGAACGAGGCATTTCACTCCTCTGCCAAATGGAACGAGACCCATTACACCAGCCCCGATTTCGACCGGCTGATCGAAACCGCCCGTGCCGAACTGGATTTCGAACGTCGACGCGCGCTTTATATCGAAGCGCAGGAATATCTGGCGATGAATTCGGGCACGCTCATTCCCTTTCACGTCACGCAACTGGTGGTGCTCTCCAACCGCGTGACCCATTTCGATCCTGTGCCTAATGACGCCCTGCGTTGGCATTTGGTGACGGTGGTGGATTGAGGGGGGATGGGGGACACTAAACGCGTAGGCATTGAGCCGCGCGCTCGCTGGGCCGGGGACTAGCGATGCAACGGTAGTGGCTGCCACTTAATGCCTGCCAAGTCCGTATAACCTCAAATAGACGCGCTACATCTCAAAATCGCTAGGCCGCGGGACGGCCCAGCGATCGCGCGGCGGCGCTTCGCGCCTTGATTCCGCGCGGCTTACACCCCTAGACCCCTCTCAATACGTCCCCGCCACATATTTCGCGATAGCCCCACCGCGTGAATTCACATCCAGTTTCTGGTAAATCGCCTTGAGGTAATACTTGACCGTATTCTCCGAGAGCCCCAGCCGCGCCGAAATCTGGAAATTCGTCAGCCCATCGACCAAAAGCCCCAATATTTCATGCTCGCGCCGGGTCAGGGAATCGCCCTGCTCGCCCATCAACCGCTTGAGAATCTCCACCGGCAGGATGCTGTGCCCCTCGACCAGATGGCCCAAAACGCGCGGCAGGCTGGTCAGAACCTGCCCCATCATGCAGACCGAATGCGCGCCCGCCTTCACCGCCGTGCGGATAAACGCGAACTCGGCCTCTTCGGCCACGACCACCACCATCACGCGGGGATGGTCGCGCCGCAGCATGTCCAGCACCCGACCTAAATCAGCATCCGCGAGCCGCACCCCCAGCACGAGGATCACCCGCCCCGGTCGCTCGCCCAGCGCCTTGCGCAGGCTCGCCTGATCCGTGGCGAACGGGCCCAGACGCACCTCCGCAATCTGCGCCACCAATGATCCCAACCCCTGACAGACAATCGCCTGCCGGTCGGCCACGATCACCTCGGGCACGTCCAATTTTGCGTCCTCCAAGGTCGCCTCTTCCATATCGCGCACGGGCTCCTCCTCCTGCCCCTTTATACAAGACCAAGGAACGTCCTGAAATCAAACGATTTTTTAGAATGCAACGGCATACCGCCAATCCACCACCGGGTAGGCTGCCCCTACCCACCGGGGCAATCAGCCCCTCGCTTAGCCGCGCTTTTCCATGCGCGCGGGCATTACGCCATGTCCGCGCCCCCCGCATAAAGGGCCAAGCCTGAAGGAGGACAGACATGAACGGCAACTCGCATCTTTTCATTCCCGGACCCACCAATGTGCCTGACGAGGTGCGTCGCGCCATGAACATCCCGATGGAGGATATGCGCGCGCCAGATTTTGGCGATTTCATCCTGCCCCTGCTCTCGGACCTGAAAAAAGCGTTCCGCCTGACCCATGGCCGCGCCTTCGTCTACCCGACCTCCGGCACCGGCGCATGGGAGGCCGCGATTTCCAACACGCTCAACACCGGCGACCGCGTGCTGATGTCGCGTTTCGGCCAGTTTTCAATGCTTTGGGTCGATATGGCCGAGCGTCTGGGACTTGAGGTCGACCTCTGCGAGGTGGAGTGGGGCAAGGGCGTGCCGGTCGAGGATTACGCCGCCAAACTCGCCGCCGACAAGGACCACAAGATTAGGGCCGTCTTTGCCACCCATAACGAGACCGCCACCGGCGTCACCTCGAATATAGCGGCCATCCGTGCGGCCATGGACGCCGTGAACCACCCCGCACTTCTCTTCGTCGATGGCGTGAGTTCCATCGGCTCGATTGAATTCGAGATGGAGGATTGGGGCGTCGACCTCGCCGTCGCAGGCTCGCAAAAGGGCTTCATGCTGCCCGCCGGTCTCGGCCTCTTGGGCGTCAGCGACAAGGCGCTCGCCGCCCATGAGCGTGCCAAAATGCCGCGCTGCTACTTCAGCTTTGCCGACATGATCAAGCTGAACGACACCGGCTATTTTCCCTATACCCCCGCCACCCAGCTCCTGCGCGGGTTGCGCTGCTCGCTCGACATGCTGTTGACGGCGGGCATGGAGAGCGTGTGGGAGCGTCACCACCGCCTCGCCTCGGGCGTGCGCGCCGCGATTGCCGAATGGCAGGGCTGCCGCCTCGTGGCGGATGGCCCGGAATGGCACTCAGATACGGTGTCAGCGATCTACACGCCTGAGGGCGTCGATGCCCGCGACGTCATCGCCACCGCCTATCACAAATATCAGACCTCACTCGGCTCTGGCTTGGCCAAGCTGGCAGGCCGCGCTTTCCGCATCGGTCACTTGGGTTCGCTCAACCCGGTGATGCTCTGCGGTGCCATCTCCGCCGCTGAAATGGCGCTCTGCGATGCCGGGGCCGCGATTGAACCGGGCTGCGGGATCGCCGCCGCACAGGAACATTTCCGCGCCTCCACCCCAACACGGCAGGTGCGCGTCGCATCCGCCCGCGCCGCCTGATCGGGACACAACATGAGCTACACACTTCACCCGCTGAAAAAGCAACGCCTGCAACGCTCGGAACTCGCCGTGCCCGGCTCCAGCCCGTCGATGATCGACAAGGCTGCCGACTCGGACGTCGATTACATCTTCTTTGACCTAGAGGATGCCGTCGCCCCCCCGGACAAGGTGCAGGCCCGCGCCAATATCATTCAGGCGCTCAATGACATCGACTGGAAAGCCAAGGGCAAGACCATCTCGATCCGCATCAACGGGCTGGATACCCATTACATGTATCGCGACGTGGTCGAGATCGTGGAACAGGCGGGCCAGCACCTTGACACCATCCTTGTCCCCAAGGTGGGCGTGCCCGCTGATCTCTACACCGTGGAAACCATGGTCAGCCAGATCGAGACAGCGATGGGCTTTACCCATCAGATCGGCCTTGAGGCGCTTATTGAAACCGCCCTCGGCATGGCCAATGTCGAGGCGATTGCCTCGGCCCCCGGACGGCTCGAGGCGCTGCATTTCGGGGTCGCGGATTACGCCGCCTCCAACCGCGCCCGCACCGTGGTCATCGGCGGCCTCAACCCCGATTATCCCGGCGATCAGTGGCATTTTGCGCTCAGCCGCATGACCGTCGCCTGCCGCGCCTACGGGTTGCGCGCCATCGACGGGCCGTTCGGCGATTTCTCCGACCCCGACGGCTATACGCTCTCGGCCAAACGCGCCGCCACCCTGGGGATCGAGGGCAAATGGGCCATCCACCCCAGCCAGATTGCGCTTGCCAATGATGTCTTCTCGCCCCCCGAGGCCGAAGTCACCCGCGCCCGCCGCATTATCGAGGAACTGCGCAAGGCCGAAGCCCAGGGCAAAGGGGCCGCCAGCCTTGATGGCAAGATGATCGACGCCGCATCCGAGCGTATGGCCAACAACGTGATAAGCGTCGCCGACGCCATCGCCGCCAAAGGCTGAGGGCCAAACCAAAAGGCCAACCAGAAAAGGGAGGACTACCAAAATGGACATCCACGAATTCCAAGCCAAGGAACTCTTGAAACGCTTTGGCGTGCAGGTGCCGCGCGGCGGGATCGCCTATAGCCCCGAACAGGCCGTCTACCGCGCCTCAGAGCTGTCCGGCGACCGCTGGGTGGTCAAGGCCCAGATCCATTCCGGCGCGCGCGGCAAGGCGGGCGGCGTGAAGATCTGCAAGAACGAGATCGAGATTTCCGAGGCCGCGCAATGGATGCTGGGCCGCATGCTCGTGACCCATCAGACCGGACCCCAAGGCAAACTGGTGAGCCGCCTCTATATCGAAGAGGCCACCAGCATCGCACAGGAAATCTATCTGGCCTTCGTGATGGATCGCAAGGAAGAGCGCGTCGTCGTCGTGGCCTCCGGCCAAGGCGGCATGGAAATCGAAGAGATTTCCGCGCAGGAACCCGAATCGATCATCCGCTCGGTGGTCGATCCGGCGGTGGGCATGCAGGCGTTTCAGGCGCGCGAAATCGCATTTTCCCTCGGGCTCGACGCCGCCCTCATCCCGCAGGCGGTCAAGACCATCATCGGCTGTTACCGGATGATGGAGGAAACCGACGCCAGTATGGTGGAAATCAACCCGCTCGTCGTCACCACCTCGGGCGAAATCATGGCGCTCGACGCCAAAGTCAGCTTTGACGATAACGCGCTCTTCCGCCGCCCCGAAATCTCGGAACTCCGCGACAAGAGCCAAGAAGACCCGCGTGAAACCTTCGCAGGCGACCGGGGCCTGAACTACATCGGTCTTGAGGGTGAAATCGGCTGTATCGTCAACGGTGCGGGTCTCGCAATGGCGACACTCGACATGATCAAGATGGCGGGTGGCGAGCCTGCCAACTTTCTCGACGTGGGCGGTGGGGCCAGCCCGGAACGGGTGCTGATGTCGTTCAACGCCGTGCTCAACGACCGCAATGTCGAGGCGATTCTCGTCAATATCTTTGCGGGCATCAACCGCTGCGACTGGATCGCAGAGGGGGTGATCCGCGCGGTGCGCGAATTGAACCTCACCCTGCCCCTCGTCGTGCGCCTCTCGGGCACCAATGTCGAAGAGGGTCGCCGCCTTATAGCAGAGAGCGGCTTGCCGATCCTGACCGCCGAGACCCTGGCCGACGCCGCTGATCTGGTGGTTCGGGCTTGGTCTGACACGAAACCCGCCGCAAAAGGAGCCGCATGATGGCCATTATCATCGACAAGAACAGTCGCGTGCTCGTGACCGGCCTCACCGGCCGCATCGGCAGCTTTCATACCCAGGACATGATCAACCACGGCACCAATGTCGTGGGCGGCGTGACCCCCGGCAAGGGCGGCACCAAGCATAACGGCCTGCCGGTGTTCAACACCGTCAAAGGGGCCGTGGCCGAAACCGGCGCCGATCTCGTGATCTGCTTCGTCCCGCCCCCCTTTGCCGCCGACAGCATCATGGAAGCGGCGGATGCAGGCATCACCACCTGCGTCTGCATCGCCGACGGCATCCCCGCCAGCGACATGATCAAGGTCAAGCGCTACATGCGCCGCTACAAGGCGGAAAAGCGCATGCGCCTGATTGGCCCCAACTGCGCAGGGATCATCACCCCCGGTCAGGCCTTCGCCGGTCTCATGCCGCCGCATATCTACAAACCCGGTCGCGTGGGCATCATCGGGCGTTCCGGCACCTTGGGCTACGAGGCCGCCAGCCAGATGAAAGAGCGTGGCATCGGCGTGTCGACCTCGGTGGGCATCGGCGGTGATCCGATCAACGGCTCCTCCTTCCGCGACATTCTGGAGTTGTTCGAGAATGACGAGGGCACCGACGCCGTGGTCATGGTCGGCGAAATCGGCGGCCCGCAAGAGGCCGAAGCCGCCGCCTATATCCGCGACCACATGACCAAGCCCGTGGCCGCCTATATCGCCGGTCTCTCCGCCCCCAAAGGTCGGCGTATGGGCCATGCCGGTGCCATCGTCTCGGCCTTCGGCGAATCGGCGCAAGAGAAGGTCGAGATCCTCTCCGAGGCGGGCGTCACCATCGTCCCGACACCCTCCTCCTTTGGCGACGTGGTTGAGCGCATGGTCGCCTGAAACCCGTCCCTCCGGGGTCGCCTGTCCCTGCGGGCGGCCCCACCGGAATTTGCGTACAAAACGCGTGTACAAAATGCACATCCTGTACACGCTTGCCCTGTCTCGCACCCCACTCTAGGCTGCGCCGAACCCCAGCCAAAGGTGCCTTATGCGCGCAGCCCTCCTGACCCGTTACAATACCCCCACCGAAATCACCGATGTGTCAGATCCCGCCTGTCCCCGCGACGGCGCGGTGATCGCCGTGCGCGCCTGTGGGGTCTGCCGTTCGGACCATCACGCGTGGAAAGGGGCCGATCCAGATGTTATCCTGCCGCATGTCATGGGGCATGAGTTCGCGGGCGAAGTCCTTGAAATCGGGCAAGAATGTCGGGCTTTTGCAGTTGGCGACCGGGTCACGGCGCCGTTTATCCTTGGCTGCGGGACCTGCCCCGATTGCCGCGGTGGAGAGCCGACAACCTGCAATCACCAACAGGTCATCGGCTTTACCGGCTGGGGGGCCTTCGCCGAACGTCTCGCCATCCCGCGCGCCGATTTCAACCTCGTGCGCCTGCCTGATGCGATGGATTTTGCGGCCGCCGCCGGCATGGGCTGCCGCGTAACCACCGCCTTTCGCGCCGTGGTAGACCGGGCAAAAACTCAACCCGGTGAATGGCTTAGCGTTCATGGCTGCGGTGGCGTCGGCCTCTCGGCCATCATGATCGGCGCGGCAATTGGCGCGCGGGTTCTGGCCATCGACGTCAACCCTGAGGCGTTGCGCATCGCCAAATCCCTCGGCGCGACCGCCACCCTTGATGCCAGCCATACCCCGGATGTGGGCAGCGCTGTGCGCGACCTGACCGAGGGCGGCGCGCATGTGTCACTGGACGCGCTCGGGATTACCGACACCTTTCACAACTCTCTGAAAAGCCTGCGAAAACTTGGGCGGCATGTGCAGATCGGCATGCCCCTTGGCCGTCACGCCACGCCCGAATTGCCCCTGCTCGACCTGGTTTATTCCCGCCAGATCACATTGCACGGCACCCGTGGCATCGGGGCGGACCGCTTTGCCGCCCTCTTCGCCATGATCTCCGCCGGGCATCTCGACCCCGAGCGCCTGATCACCAAACGCATCGGTTTGTCGGGGCTGAACGAGGCATTGAGCGCAATGGACGGCTTTCAGGGCTATGGCGTCACCGTGGTTGACCAGCTAAGCGCTTGATTCGCCTTAGTTTCGCCACAATTGCGCCCTAACCGCGCCGTGAAACTTACCGATCCTGTAAGGATAATCAAAGGTCAGGCCGTCCAAGGTCTGCCACCCCATAAATGGAGCAGTCCCATGCCACAGGCCACCCCCCCGATTCCCGGGGCCAAATCCGCGCCCCCGCAACCCGCGTCGCAAGCGCAACCCAAGCCAAATGCCGCACCAGTCTATCAGGATTACGCCAGCATCTGAGCAATGAAAAAGGCCGCATCCCAATGGGATACGGCCTTTTCTTCAGGTATCACTTCAAGATCAGCCGACCAGTTCGAGACCCGAAAAGAAATAGGCGATCTCAACAGCGGCCGTCTCGGTCGCGTCCGACCCATGGACCGAATTCTCACCCACCGACTCGGCAAACTCCGCGCGGACCGTACCAGCGGCAGCATCCGCAGGGTTGGTGGCACCCATCACTTCACGGTTCTTGGCCACAGCGCCTTCGCCTTCCAGAACCTGCACCACAACCGGGCCTGACGCCATAAATTCGCACAATTCGCCGTAAAACGGGCGCTCTTTGTGCACGGCATAGAAAACACCCGCCTGTTCCGGGGTCAGTTGGATGCGTTTCTGGGCGACAATACGCAAACCTGCATCTTCGAATTTGGCATTGATCTTGCCGGTCAGGTTGCGCTTGGTCGCGTCGGGTTTGATGATGCTCAGCGTGCGTTCAACAGCCATTTCAGCCTCTTTTCCGTAGGTTTCACCGGCCCGGCCCCTTGCCCGACCGCGTTTGATCGCGGGTCCGATAGCATGCACACCGCCCCTTGAAAAGCCGCGATTGACGGCGGCGCGCACTTACGGCATGCGGGGGGCCATGTTGCACATTGATGATATCACCTATTCGGTCGCGGGCCGTACCCTGATCGACAGCGCCTCCGCCAGCATCCCCGACGGCCACAAGGTTGGCATCGTGGGCCGCAACGGCACGGGCAAGACCACCCTCTTTCGCCTGATCCGGGGAGAATTGGCGCTGGAGGGCGGTAGCATCAGCCTGCCATCTCGCGCGCGCATCGGCGGCGTGGCGCAAGAAGTGCCCGGAAACGAGGTGTCGCTCGTCAACACCGTGTTGAGCTATGACACGGAACGTGCTGAACTCATGGAAGAATCCGAGCGCTCGACCGATGGCGCGCGGATCGCCGAAATCCAGACCCGTCTGGCCGATATCGACGCTTGGTCCGCCGAGGCGCGCGCCGCGAGCATCCTCAAAGGGCTGGGGTTCACCGACGAGGAACAGCTCATGCCCTGCTCCGCTTTTTCCGGCGGCTGGCGGATGCGTGTGGCATTGGCGGGCGTGCTCTTTTCGCAACCCGATCTGCTGCTGTTGGACGAACCGACCAACTATCTCGATCTTGAGGGCGCGTTGTGGCTCGAAACCTACCTCGCGCGCTATCCGCATACGGTGCTGATTGTCAGCCATGATCGCGGGCTCTTGAACCGTGCTGTGGGCTCGATCCTGCATCTCGAGGACAAGAAACTCACGCTTTATCAAGGGGGTTACGAGACTTTCGCGGAAACCCGTGCCGCCCGTCTCGCCGCCGCCGCCTCTGAAGCCAAGAAGCAGGACGCCCGCCGCGCGCATCTCCAGAGCTTTGTCGACCGCTTTCGTGCCAAGGCGAGCAAGGCCGTGCAGGCACAATCGCGCCTCAAGATGATCGCCAAGCTCAAGCCGATCACGACGCCGCAAGAGGCGGCGCTCAAACGCTTTACCTTTCCCACGCCCGAAGAACTCTCGCCGCCCATTCTGCGGATCGAGAGCGGATCAGTGGGCTATGATGGCGTGCCGGTGTTGCGGCGGCTGAACCTCCGGATTGATCAGGATGACCGGATCGCCCTGCTGGGTCGGAATGGCGAAGGAAAATCCACGCTTTCCAAGCTCTTAGCGGGCAAACTTCAACCCATTGAAGGGCAACTGCACAAGTCTTCCAAGCTGCGCGTTGGCTATTTCGCGCAGCATCAGGTCGAAGAATTGCACCTTGACGAGACCCCCATCGACCACATTCGCCGGATGCGCCCAACCGAAACGCCCGCCAAGTTAAGGGCTCGTTTAGGGGGCTTTGGTATTGGAGCGGAGCAGGCGGAAACGCTGGTGGGAAAACTGTCAGGTGGGCAGAAGGCGCGGTTGTCGTTGATGCTGGCGACGGTGGATGCGCCGCATATGTTGATTCTCGACGAACCGACAAACCACCTTGATATCGAGAGCCGCGAGGCGCTGGTGGAGGCGCTGACCGCCTATAGCGGCGCAATCATTCTGGTCAGCCATGACATGCATCTCCTGGGGCTGGTGGCGGATCGACTGTGGCTGGTACGGGGTGGCGAAGTGGCCCCCTATGAGGGCGATCTGGAGAGTTACCGCGCCATGCTGCTCAGCGGCTCGGACACGGAAAAACCAGCCGAAAAACCCAAGGAAATCAAGGTCAAACGGCCCTCGCGCGACGCAATCCTCAAACTGCGGCAGGATGTGAAACGCTGTGAGGAGCGGCTTGAGAAACTACATGGTATGGAAGGGAAGGTCGCCGAGAAACTGGCAGATCCGAAGATCTATCACGATGTCCACGGGCTGACCCAATGGCAAAAGAAATACGCCGAAATCAAGCAGGGTCTGTCTCTGGCAGAAACCCTCTGGATGGAAGCGTTGGAGCGGCTTGAGGCGGCTGAGGGCTGAGGCGCGCCGTACGTTTGTGCGGGCGGACCGTACGTTTCGGAGCCCCTTTGGCCCGCAATCTGGGGTGAGGGCGGTTTTCTCTTGGCATTTGACCCTGAAAATGGTGCAAGGCCCCTATGGACAGCGCATTTCTGATCACCGCCTTTGTCACGCTCTTTGTGATCATTGATCCTATCGGGATGACGCCGCTCTTTGTGGCGCTGACCCAAGGCATGAACACGGCGCGACGTCGAGCGATTGCCATTCGCGCCTGTGTCACCTCGGCGCTGCTGCTCATTCTCTTTGCCGCGCTCGGTGAGGCGGTGCTGAGCTTTATCGGCATTTCCATGCCTGCGTTTCGCATCGCCGGTGGGTTGCTGCTGTTTCTAACCGCGCTCGACATGCTCTTTGAGCGGCGTGGACAGCGTCGCAAAGGACAGGCAGATGCGGCAGAAGAGGAAGAGGGTGACGATCCGTCAATCTTTCCCATAGCCATTCCCCTGATCGCCGGGCCGGGGTCGATTGCCACGGTGATCCTCTTGGCCGGGCAAAAGCCGGGGGCCGAAGGCTTGCTCTGGGTGATTGGCGTGATGTTGTCGGTGATCGCCCTGGTCTTTGTGATGTTTCTGACCTCGGGCCTGCTGGAACGCGCGCTTGGCAAGGTCGGGATCAACGTGGTGACGCGCCTTTTGGGCATGCTGCTGGCGGCGCTCGCTGTGCAATTCGTTCTGGACGGGTTGCGCGGCTTTGGTCTGGCGGGATGAGCGCCTATATCTGAGCCATGGAACAGGTTGATTATACACAGTTGACGTATCTCGTCATCCTTGGATCGGTGATCCTGATGTGGTTCGTGGTGCAGAACCGCGCCTCCTTGGGCAAGTTGATCCAACAGGCGATGATCTGGGCGCTGATTTTCGTCGGGGCTCTGGCTGTGGTCGGGCTCTGGGATGATATTCGTCAGACCGTCCGTCCCATGCAGAGCGTGGTCTCGGAGGATCGGATCGAGCTGCCGCGCGCGCCGGATGGGCATTATTATCTGACAGCAGATGTGGAGGGTGTGCCCGTGCGGTTCGTGGTTGACACCGGAGCGAGCCAGATCGTGTTGAACCAAAACGATGCAGAGCGGATCGGGATCGACACCGGAAAGCTGGCCTATATGGGGCGCGCCTTTACCGCCAATGGCGAGGTGCGAACGGCCCCGGTGCGCCTGAAAAGCGTGGCCGTGGGGCCGGTGCAACATTCAGATGTGCGCGCGGTAGTGAATGAGGGCGAGATGGGCCAGTCATTGCTGGGAATGGCGTATTTGCAGCGGTTCTCGAGCATCAAAATCACGGGTGGCCTGTTGGTGCTGACCCGGTAGTTTGGACGGGACTGCGATCTTGAAGGGCGCGCGCGGCGCCTAAGGCGGAGTGAGGGCAGGTTTGGGCCTGAAGGGGGCATTCGCCCCAATCTCCAAAGCGCGGAATCAAGGCGCGAAGCGCCGCCGCGCAGCGCCCGTCCGCCCCACCGGGCGGGCGCTTTTGCGACGTCACAACACACTGATAACGCGGATGTATTTGGCAAGCATAAAGTGACAGCCGACTATGGTGCAGCGCCCACCCGACGGACGGGCACCGCGCGGCTCACCAGTTGGAGCGGATGTTAGCAACAGGCCAATCTCGCCCCTCGCCTGCCTCAGCGAATGACAATCTCATCGCTGCGCAACAGTCCCAGAACCTCGCGGGCCTGCTGATCAAGGAGGTCGAGATCGAGATAGCTGTCCGACAGACGCCGGGTCAGGTTTTCCATCCGCGCCACCCGCGCGTCGAGCGCGTCGAGTTGGGCCTGCAACTCCACGCTCTGCGCGTCGATTTCAGCACGGCGAAACAGGCCGTAATCGCCCTGCACGGCGGCAAATGTGAAATAGGCCCCCAGAAAGAAGGCAATCACGAAAAAGATCAACAGGCCCCAAGGGCGGCTGCGGGGTGTCATGCTCTGGTCTGCCTCTTCAATCCGCCTCGTGCCGGGCGTTTCGCCTACAATGCCACAGGTGATTCGCTTTGTGAATCCCCTTTCGCCGTGGCCTTGCCCGCTCTAGCATACCCGCAAAAGGAGAGCACGATGCAGGACATCCCGGCGCAGGATAGGCTTGAGACCCATCAGGTGACCAACCAGCCCGCCCCGCGTGGCGATCTCGATCTCTGGGCGGGCGATCCGGGCTTGCAATCCCATGCGACGGCGGCAGGGGCCGATCCAGAGGCACTGGCCGCTTACGGGGCGCGTATCGGCACCGAGGCGCTGCGCGAGGCGGGGCGCGCCGCCAACCGCCATCCGCCCGAACTGGTGCTCTTTGATGCGGGCGGGCGCCGGCTGGACGAGGTGCGGTTTCACCCGGCCTATCACGATTTGATGCGCGTTGGCATCGGCGCGGGCTATGCGGCGCTTGCGTGGGAGGGGGCGAGGGGCGGGCATGCCAGCCATGCCGCGATGGTCTATATGACCTCTCAGGTGGAACCGGGCGTGTGCTGTCCGATGACCATGACCTATGCCGCCGTGCCGGCACTCCGGGTTGACAAGGCGCTCTTTGCCGACTGGGTGCCCAAGCTCACGGCGCGCGCCTATGATCCGGGTGCCAAGCCGCTGGCGCGCAAACCCGGGGCGACACTGGGCATGGCGATGACCGAAAAGCAGGGCGGATCGGACATCCGCGCCACTGCCACCACGGCCACGCCTGAGGGGAATACCTATCGCCTTGTCGGGCATAAATGGTTCTGCTCCGCGCCGATGTCGGACGGGTTTCTGACGCTGGCACAAACGCCCGAGGGGCTGACCTGCTTTCTGGTCCCGCGTTGGCTGGAGGGCGGGCGCAATGGCATCCAGATCCAGCGCCTGAAGGACAAGCTGGGCAACCGCGCCAATGCATCGGCTGAGATCGAGTATCACGGGGCCATCGCCTATCGGCTGGGCGACGAGGGCGCGGGGCTGCGGACTATTCTCGAGATGGTGCATCACACGCGGCTCGATACCGCCATGGCCCCGGCGGGATTGATGCGGGCGGCGTTGGATCAGGCGCAGTACTGGACCTGCCACCGATCGGCTTTTCAGAAACGGCTCATTGATCAGCCGCTGATGCGCACCGTTCTGGCCGATCTGGCGCTGGATTGGGAGGGCACGCTGGCGCTTGGGCTGCATGTGGCGCGGGCGTTTGACGGGCGGGGGGCCGCGGACCGGGCCTTTGCCCGCCTTGGCGTGGCTCTGGCCAAATTCATGGGCAACAAGCTCTGCCCTGGTGTGGTTTATGAGGCGATGGAGGCGATGGGCGGCATGGGCTATGTCGAGGATACGCCCCTGCCGATGCTCTACCGCGAAGCGCCGCTCAATTCGATCTGGGAGGGGTCGGGCAATGTCATCTGCCTTGATATCCTGCGCACCCTGCGTAAAGAGCCTCTGGCCGGTGAGGTTTTGAGCGCGGAACTGGCCAGCGTCGCCGGGCAGGACCGCCGCTTTGACGCGGCCCTCAAGGCGCATATGCAGACCTTTCCCAAGCTGCCCGACGAGGCACAGGCGCGCTGGTATGCCGAGAGCCTCGCCACGCTTCTCACCGCCTCGGTGCTGATGCGGCATGCGCCGGACGCGGTGGCAAGCGCCTACATCGCCACACGGCTCAGCGATCCGCGCGGACGGGTGGCCGGGGCGATTGGCGCGCTCGACACCGCCCCGATTCTGGCGCGGTTGGGGGGCGGGGCATAATAAATTCATAACGTCGCATGTGTTTGATCTAGATCAAGGCCAGCGTCTCTGCGCACGGCCTAGGGTGCCCTTATAAAATACGGATGCCGAATTCATCTTTGTCTGAAAGAGGACATCATGCGCAAAATCATCACGGCCGCCGCCCTTGGCCTTGCCACGCTGACCAGTCCCGCCATGGCCGAAGACGCCAAGCAGATGGTCACGATCCTGACCAGTGGAGAGCCGCAAACGCAGCTGATGGGCATGGTTCTGACCCTGCAGACGACTAAGGCCGGGGCAAGCTCCTATGTGCTGCTCTGTGGCCCCGCCGGTGATCTGGCCCTCAAGGACGCCCCCGCCAGTGCCACCGCCCCGCAAGCGCCGATGGGAATGAGCCCACAGGGTCTGATGCAAAAGATCATGGACGCCGGGGCCACAGTCGAGGTCTGCGCCATCTACCTGCCCAACAAGGGCGTGGACGGAACCGCCCTGCTCGACGGGATCACCGCCGCCAAACCGCCTGCCGTGGCCGCGCGCCTCTTGGCGGAGGAAACGCGGATCATGTCCTTCTGAGGCATGGTCTGCGGGGCCGCCTCACATCCTCGCCCGGTGTAACAAGTATTCTGGTTGAAAACGGGACGAACATGCGAGGCGGTCCACTTTTCAAAGAGTGGATTTGGACTGGACTGGGCCTTGGCACGCAAGCGAGGCGCTGCGCGACGGCGCGTGCCGCGCCTTGATCCCGCGCTTTGGTCATCGGGACAAATGTCGGCGACGGTCCAGACCTGACCCTGCTCACGCCTCGGCTTTCTTCTCCCAGCGGCCACCCGCCTCGGACCAATATTGGGCGGTGCAGCCAGCGCCGGTCAGGGTCTTCCACTGGCTGCGCGCCGCCTGAACCGCCGCATCGTCATTGCCGTCAAAGAGGATGCAGACCCGGTCCAGCATTTGCACCTCTTGGGCGCTGACCTCTGCCGCATCAATCGCCATGAGGCAGACCGCGCCATTGGGCCGCGCGCTGTCAGTCGTCAGCAACACCGGCTGATCGGCATCCTGCGGCCCGCCCGATAGGCCATGCGGCAGAAAGCCGTCCTCGGGCCCCAACCACAGCCGTTCATCCAGCCAGACCATCCGTGCCCTGTCCCGGCCACGCACCACCACACGCCAGCCCACGCTCAAGGATTTCTCCAAGAGCATCGGCAAGGTCGCCTCGAGCGGTTGACGCGTCAGATGATAGAAATAGGCGGCGCCCATCACCTCTCCTCGAGCAGATCCGCCACCAGCCGGTTGAGCGCCAGCACACCCCAGCCGGTTGCGCCCTTGGGGGCATAGGTGGTGTCGGCCTTGACGCTGGCGACGCCCGCGATGTCGAGATGCACCCAAGGCATGCCATCCTGCACGAAGCGATGCAGGAATTCCGCCGCCGTGATCGTACCCGCCGGCCGCCCGCCAGAGTTCTTGACGTCAGCAATCTGGCTCTTGATGATGTCGGCATAGCCCTGCCCAAGAGGCAGACGCCACGCGCCCTCGCCCTCGGTTTTGGCCGCGCGCATGAAGGCATTGCAAAGCCCGTCGTCATTGCTGAGCACGGCGGCATTTTCATGGCCCAAGGCCACGATGCAGGCCCCGGTCAGAGTGGCCAGATCAATCATGCCACGCGGCTTGTAGGTTTCCTGTGCATACCACATCACATCGGCCAGAACGAGCCGCCCTTCGGCGTCGGTGTTGATCACCTCGATGGTGTCGCCCTTCATTGAGGTGACGACATCGCCGGGACGGGTGGCACGGTCCGACGGCATGTTTTCCACGATGCCCACAAGGCCCACGACATTTGCCTTGGCCTTGCGCAGCGCCAGCGTGCGCATGACGCCCGCGACGACGCCCGCGCCCCCCATGTCCATGGTCATCTCTTCCATGCCTGCGGCGGGCTTAAGGCTGATGCCGCCGGTGTCAAACACCACGCCTTTGCCGATCAGAGCCAGCGGCGCCTCGCCTTTGGGTCCGCCCAGCCATTCCATCACCGCCAGTTTCGACGGGCTGGCGCTGCCGTGACCCACCGACAGGATTGCGCCCATGCCGAGCTTTTCCATGTCCTTTTCTTCGAGGATGGTGATCTTGAGCCCCAGATCCTGCATCGCGGCGATGCGATTGGCAAATTCCGTGGTGGTCAGGTGATTGGCAGGCTCGCTGACCAGATCGCGGGTAAAAAACACCCCCTCGGCGAGGGCCAGCACTGGAGCGGACTCGGCCCGGACCTCATCTGGTTTGCCGGTCATCAAGGTGAGGGCACCCGGCTCTGCCTTGTCCTTGGTGGTCTTGGGCGGTGTCTTGTGGGTGTTGAATTCGTAGGATCGTAGCAGCGCGCCCAAAATCACGTCCACCGGACGGCGTAGCGCGCCCCCGAGAATGAGCAATGGTTTGTCGCCTTTGATCCGGCCCAGGCTGACGCCCGCGCGGCGGCTCTCGGCGGGGCTGGCGCTGCGCGGCAGGATCACCACATCCACCGCCTCTGCCGCCATTCCGGCGGGCCAGTTGATCGTGATCACGTCGCCGGGTTTTCTATCGTTCAGGGCTGCCGCCTCGATCAGCCGGGCGAGCGCACCGCGCGTCATGCGGTTGATGCGCCGCGCACCTGCGTCCAGCTTGCCTTCGGGTGGAATGATCACCGCAATGCGGCCCGGCGCCGTGGCCAGTGCATCCAGATCGGTCTCGGCAAAGACAACAGGCAGGGGTCGGGTCATCGGGAACTCCTCATGGTTCAGCTTTTCCAAGACCTAGCGCGGCTTGCCGCCAATGACCAGTTAGCAGTTTTCCCCCGCAATCAATTCGGCTAGGTTGCCCGACAAGTCTGCTGCCATGGGGGATAAGAGTGACCAGATTCGACAGGTACATGCTGTCGCAATTCATGGTTCTGTTCGGTTTTTTTGCGCTCGTTCTGGTGTCGATCGTCTGGATCAACAAGGCGGTGCGCATGTTTGACCGGCTGATCGGGGATGGCCAGCCCGCATGGGTCTTTGTGGAGTTCACGGCACTGACCTTGCCGGGAGTGATTGGCGTTGTGCTGCCCATCGCGGCCTTTGCCGCGGCGGTTTATGTGGTCAACCGTCTCTCCTCTGAGAGCGAATTGACGGTGATGCAGGCCACGGGCTATTCGCCGCTGCGCCTGGCCCGCCCGGTTCTGGTCTTTGGGGTGATTGTTGCGGTGATGATGTCGCTGCTTGCGCATTACCTCATCCCCGGGAGCCTGAGCCAATTGCGTCTGCGCCAAGATGAGGTGTCGCGCAACATCTCGGCCAAGCTGCTGAGCGACGGCGAATTCCTGCACCCTGCCCCCGGAATCACCTTCTACATTCGCGAGATCACTCAGACGGGCGAATTGCGCGATGTGTTCCTGTCCGACCGGCGTGATCCAGAGGCTCCCGTCACCTATACCTCGTCGCGCGCCTATCTGGTACAAGAGGGCGGCGGCACACGTTTGGTTATGGTATCCGGGTTGGCCCAGAATATCGGTGCCGATCAGAACCGGCTCTTTACCACCTATTTCGATGATTTTTCCTATGACATCAGCAGTCTCGTCAGTCGTGATGTGGTCAATCTCGATGAGGTGGCCTTTGCCAATACGCTTGAGATGCTGCGTGATCCCGAAGCTGTGGCGACCCGCACCGGGACAACCTATGGCACCGTCATGTCACAGACCCATGGCCGGATCACCGCGGCGCTCTTGTGTGTCATCGCGGCGCTGGTGGGATTCTGCACCCTGCTGGTGGGGGCGCACAGCCGCTTTGGCGTCTGGCGTCAGGTGCTTTTGGCCTTTGGGCTTTTGGTGGGGATCAAGATTGTCGAGAGCATCGTGGTGGCCCCGGTTTTGCTGAATGGAGCGCTCTGGCCGCTGCTCTACTTGCCGGTTCTGCTGGGGCTGGTTCTTTCGGGGCTGCTATTGTCCATTGCCAGCCATCCGGGCGTCTGGCGACGGTTGATGGGGCGCGGTCGCCGCTCGGCAGAGGTGGCGTCATGATTCTGGAACGCTATTTCGGCCGTCGCTTTTTCATGAGTTTTCTCGGGGTCACTGTCACGCTTGTGGTGATGCTGGGACTGATTGATCTGATGGATGAATTGGGGGACTTCCCCGAACTCGCATTCGGTCAGGTGTTGGGCATCGTGCTGCTGAAGCTGCCGGAAGCCTATTACGAGATCATTCCGCTGGTGATGATTCTTGCCTCGGTGGCGCTTTTCCTGCGGCTGGCCAGGACGTCGGAACTGGTGGTGCTGCGTGCCTCGGGCCGCTCGGCGCTTCAGGGGCTACTGGCGCCGGCGGCGGTGGCGCTTGCCATTGGCCTCTTGGGGTTGGCGGTGGGTAATCCCCTCGTGGCGGCCACGTCAAAACGACATCACGATCTGGTCAACAGCTACTCCGGGCAGGCGTTGTCGGATCTGGCGATTGCCTCGGAGGGCTTGTGGCTGCGGCAGAGCGCGGCAGAGGGGCAGACGGTGATCTATGCGGCCCGCGCCAGTTCTGATCTGGGCACACTCTATGCGCCCAGCTTTTACGACTTTGCGCCGGACGGCAAACCCCTGCGCCGCATCAGCGCCACCTCGGCGCAGCTTGAGGAAGGCGCGTGGGTGTTGACCGAGGCCAAGATCTGGGATCTGGCGCAAGGGGTCAATCCAGAGGCCTCGGCGCGCGAAGACGCACAGATGACGGTGCCCTCAGACCTGACGCAAGATCGCATTCTCGACAGTTTTGGCAGCCCGGAATATGTCCCGATCTGGGAGTTGCCGAAGTTCATCGCCCAGCTTGAAGAGGCCGGATTTTCGGCCCGACGCTATGCGATCTGGTTTCAGAGCGAACTGGCCCAACCGGTGTTTCTGGTCGCGCTGGTGTTGATTTCGGCGGCCTTTACCATGCAGCACACGCGCGGGGCCAATGTGGGGCTCTCGGTACTGACGGCGGTGCTCTTGGGCTTTGGCCTGCATTATATCCGCAATTTTGCGCAGATCCTTGGTGAGAACGGACAGATTCCGATCCTGCTGGCGGCATGGGCACCGCCGGTGGCCTCGCTCTTCATCGGTCTCGGAATCCTTCTGCATCTGGAGGACGGATGACCCGGTTTGCCCGTATTCTGCTGGGCCTGCTGTTGGCGATGGCAACGCCGGTTGGCGCGCAGGATGGCTCTGTTGATCCCGCTGTTTTGGTGGCGGATGACGTGCGCATCACCGAAGACAACCAATTGATCGCCTCTGGCAATGTCGAGGCGCTCTATCAGGGGCGTCGCCTCAAGGCGCGGGAAATCGTTTATGACCGCGCCACCGAACGACTCGTGATCACGGGACCACTGACGCTTACGGATGTCGATGGCAGCGTGGTCCTGGCCGACAGCGCCGAGTTGGACCGCGACCTGACCAACGGCATTCTGCGCGGGGCGCGGATCGTGATGCAGGATCAGTTGCAACTGGCGGCGGTTGAAATGCGACGCACCGACGCCCGGTTCAACCAGCTCTACAAGACGGCAGTCACCTCTTGTCGGGTGTGCGAGACCGGACGCCCGCCGCTCTGGCAGATCCGGGCGCAGCGGGTGATCCACGACGAGGAGGCGCGGCAGCTCTATTTCGACAACGCGCAGTTCCGGATCCTGAACACGCCAGTGCTCTACCTGCCCCGCCTGCGTCTGCCCGATCCTACGCTGGATCGGGCGCATGGGTTTCTGACCCCGTCGCTGGTCAATTCGACGCTTTTGGGCACAGGCATCCGGGTGCCCTATTTCATCCCGATCGGTGAGAGCCGCGACCTGACGCTGGCGCCGTTTTGGGCCACCAGTTCGCGGCGTCTCGAACTGCGCTATCGTCAGGCGTTTCGCAAAGGAGAGATCGAATTCAATGGCGCAGTTGCGAAAGATGACTTTAGCCCGGACGAAACACGGGGGTATCTCTTTGGCAGCGGTCGGTTCGATCTGCCGCGCGATTTCGTCCTTCGGTTCAATGTCGAACTGAGCAGCGATGATACGTTCCTGCTGGATCACGACTTTTCCGACAAGGACCGGCTGAAGAACGAGCTCTCGGTCGAACGCGCGCGCCGCGATGAATATATCCGAGGCGCGATCACCCATTTCAATTCGCTCCGCATCGGCGAAAGCAATTCCACCCTGCCGACCCTTGCGGGAAATGCGGAGTATGAGCGCCGCTTCTTTCCGACGCGGTTGGGGGGTGAATTACGGTTTGGCGCTGCGCTGCACAGCCATTATCGCGGCTCGGACTCGACGATTGCCACGCTCGACCGCTATGCCGATGGGCGCGACGTGACACGATTCAGCACCCGGCTGGACTGGTATCGCGGCTGGACCCTGCCCGCAGGCGTGCTGGCCAGCTTTCGGACCGGGTTGATCCTCGATCACTTCGAAATCTCTCAGGCCGGGACCACCTCTGCCGCGGATGCGACCGAACTCACGCCCAGTGTCGCGCTTGAATTGCGCTGGCCTCTTTTGAAATCCACCCGGTATGCCGTAACCCATGTCATCGAACCTGTCGTTCAACTGGCGTGGTCTGGTGGGTCTAACCCAAACATCCCGCTGGATGAGGCAACGCAGATCGACTTTGACGAAGGCAATCTGTTCAACCATTCCCGTTTCAATGCGCCTGACCGACGCGAGCGGGGATATAGCGCGGCTTACGGCGTGAGCTGGACGCGGATTGATCCGGCTGGCTGGCAAGGCAGCCTCGCTGTCGGACAGGTCCGGCGCGACGAGCGTTTGCTCGAACGCGATGGCATTACCCCCAGCTTTAGCAAGTCATCGGGACTGCGCGACCGCACGTCGGATTTGCTGATTGCCGGTCAATTCCGCAATGCCACCGGATTGACCGTCACCGCGCGCGGCCTGTTTGACTCGATGTTTGACACCACCAAGGCCGAGGCCCGCGCCAGCTGGCAGAACGCGTACACCAATATCGGGGCGACCTATGTGTGGCTGTCGGCCGATCCCGCAGAAAACCGTCCCTCGACCGTATCGGAATGGGCGATTGATGGCAGCTACCGATTTGCCAAACAATGGACCGGCCATGCCGAATGGCGGTTTGACGAGGCGGCCAGTCGCAGCGTGCGTGCCGGTGCCGGTCTGACGTATTCCAACGAATGCGTTGATATCACGCTTTCGGTCTCGCGCCGCTTTACCTCTTCGACTATCCTTGAACCTGAAACCAACATCGGCTTTACGGTAGGGTTTACGGGGTTCTCCTCCGCAACCCGTGACCCGAGCTTTACCCGGACATGCAGGAACTGACCAGAATGACACCGATCCTCCGCCGCACGCTTGCCGCCCTGACCCTAGCCGCGATTGGCTTGACGGGGTTGCCCGGAGGGGTAAGTCCGGTGCAGGCGCAAAACCTGTTTGCACCGGCAATTCACGTTAACGATCAGGCGATCACCGGATATGAGCTGCAACAGCGCGCCCGGATGCTGACGCTGTTTCGCGCGCCGGGCGATCCACGGCGGTTGGCACGCGAGCAGTTGATCGAGGAACGCATCAAACTGGACGCCGCGCGGGCCGTAGGGCTGGTGGTAGAGGATGACATGGTCCGCACCGGCATGGAGGAATTCGCCGGACGGGCCAATATGACCGCAGATCAGCTCATTTCATCGCTCGAAGAGGCTGGCGTGTCGCAGCAATCCTTTCGCGAATTTGTGCGTGCTGGGATCACATGGCGCGAACTCACGCGCGCGCAATTTGCCTCGCGCGTGTCGGTGAGTGAGGATGATCTGGAGCGTGCGACACGCGCGCTGACAGGGGGGGCGGCGGTGCGCGTGCTTCTGTCCGAAATCATTTTGCCTGTCACCAGCCTTGGGGACGCCGAGGCAAAGCAAGCTCTGGCCACACAAATTGCCGAAGCGGACAGCGAAGGCGATTTCGCCGCCGCCGCGCGCCAGTATTCCGCAGCACCCTCGGCGGGGCGCGGCGGGCGGATGGACTGGGTCGCGCTCTCGGACTTGCCGGCGGGCCTGCGCCCTATCGTGCTGGGTCTCGCCCCTGGCGAGGTGTCCGATCCGCTGCCCATCGACGGCGGACTCGCGCTCTTTTACATGCGCGACATCGAGGAAACCTCTGTTGCTGCACCGGAGTATTCTGCCATTGAATATGCAGCTTATTACATTTCTGGCGGGCGCAGCGCCGAGGCCCTGCAACGCGCCGCACAGGTGCGCGCGGCGGTCGATACCTGTGACGATCTCTATGGTGTGGCCAAAGGCCAACCGCCCGAGGTGCTGGAACGCGGATCAAAGGCCCCTGAGGAAATCCCGCAGGATATCGCTGTGGCGCTGTCCCAGCTCGATCCCGGTGAAACCTCGACCAGCGTGACCCGCTCCAACGGGCAAACGCTGGTGTTCCTGATGCTCTGTGGCCGCTCGCCCAAGTTGGACGGCGAGGCACCGTCGGTTGAGGATCTCTCGAATTTCATCCGCAACCAGCGGATCGAATCCTTTGCCAATGGGTATCTTGAACAGTTGCGTGCCGAGGCGCGGATCGTCGAGCAGTGAGCGCGTCAATTGCGCTCAGTTGTGGGGAGCCCGCGGGGATTGGGCCGGAAATTGCGGCTGCAGCCTGGGACCGTTTGAGGGGCGCTCTGCCGTTCTTTTTGATCGGAGACCCGGCGCATTTGCCCTCTGGCACGCCGATTGCCTGCATCACCGATCCCGCTGAGGCCTCTGCTGCATCGGCCCTTGCCCTGCCGGTTTTGGTGCATTCGTTTGACGGGCCATTGACCCGAGGCGTGCCCAATCCCGCCCATGCGCAGGGCGTGATCGACGTGATCGCGCGCGGTGTGGGTTTGGTGCAATCGGGTGCTGCGCTTGCGCTCTGCACCGCTCCCATCCACAAACAGGCGCTTCAGGATGGGGCGGGATTCGCCTTTCCCGGTCATACCGAGTTTCTGGCGCATCTGGCCGGGGTGGACCGCGTCGTGATGATGCTGGCCTCGGATCAATTGCGCGTCGTGCCCACCACCATCCACATTCCGCTCAAAGACGTGCCGCAGGCGCTGACGCCCGATCTGCTGGAAGAGACGATCCGTATCACCCATGCCGCGTTGATCCGCGATTTTGGCCTGCGCGCGCCGCGTTTGGCCATCGCAGGCCTCAATCCGCATGCGGGCGAGGGTGGCAAGATGGGGCGCGAAGAGATTGACGTGATCGGGCCGGTGCTGACCCGCCTACGCGCCGAGGGGCTGGATCTGCGCGGCCCGATGTCGGCGGATACGATGTTTCACGCCGCAGCCCGTGCGCAGTATGATACCGCGATCTGCATGTATCACGATCAGGCGCTCATTCCGATCAAGACGCTGGATTTCGACCGGGGCGTCAATGTCACACTGGGCCTGCCCTTTATCCGCACCTCGCCGGACCACGGCACGGCCTTGGACATCGCAGGACAGGGGCGGGCCAACCCCACATCGCTGATCGAGGCGCTGAAACTGGCGCAGGTCATGGGCGAGGCACGCCGCGCATGAGCCCGCTCGAGAGCCTTCCGCCGCTGGCTCGGGTGATTGCTGCGCACGGTCTCTCTGCCCGCAAATCCTTGGGTCAGAATTTCCTGCTGGATCTGAACCTCACCTCCAAAATCGCCCGGCAGGCGGGGGATCTGACCACCTGCGACGTGCTGGAGATCGGCCCCGGTCCCGGTGGCCTGACACGCGGGCTCTTGATGGAGGGCGCGCGGCATGTGCTCGCCATCGAAAAGGACGCCCGCTGCCTACCCGCGCTGCACGAGATTGCCGAGGCCGCGCCGGGCCGCCTGACGGTGCTCAATGCCGACGCGCTCGATCTCGATCCGCTGGCGCATCTGACGCCACCCATTCGCGTGGTCTCGAACCTGCCCTATAACGTGGGCACCGAATTGCTGATCCGATGGCTCACACCGCCTGACTGGCCACCGTTCTGGCAATCGCTGACCCTGATGTTTCAGCGCGAGGTGGCCGAGCGGATCGTGGCACAGCCGGGCGGAAAGGCCTACGGGCGGCTTGCCCTCTTGGCCCAGTGGCGCGCGACACCGCGCATCGTGATGCATTTGCCGCCGGGTGCGTTTACCCCGCCGCCCAAAGTGTCGAGCGCGGTGGTGCATCTGACCGCCCTGCCCGAGCCGCGATATCCGGCCGATCCCAAGATATTGGAGCGCGTGGTCGCCCGCGCCTTCAACCAACGCCGCAAGATGCTGCGCGCGGCGCTCAAAGGGGCGGCGCCGGATATCGAGGATCGGCTTTTGGCAGCGGGCATTCAGCCCACGGATCGGGCCGAGACCGTGAGTCTCGAGCAGTTTTGTGCGCTCGCACGGGTGATGCCGGGCGGGACGGAAGCGTGAGGGAAGGGCGTGAAACGGACGTTGGCCACACGGGGTAAGCTGCGCAAGACGAGCGGCGCAAGACCAGGCGCACACGCGGCTTCCCCAACGTAAAATTCACACTCGCAACGGCGACGCGATTGGTGTATGAAATAGTTTAATGCTAAACTATATTCGCCAACAAGGAGTCGCCATCTCATGGTTGCCCGGAAAAGCACAAAGAAACCAAACGTTTCAGCCGACGATCTCAAGCAATACTATCGCGACATGCTGCTCATCCGACGATTCGAGGAGAAGGCTGGCCAGCTCTACGGCATGGGTCTGATCGGCGGGTTCTGTCACCTCTATATCGGGCAGGAAGCGGTGGTTGTCGGCCTTGAGGCCGCCGCCGAAGACGGCGACCGCCGCATCACCACCTACCGCGATCACGGGCATATGTTGGCCTGCGGCATGGACCCCAAGGGCGTCATGGCCGAGTTGACGGGGCGCGAGGGCGGCTACAGCCGGGGCAAGGGCGGCTCGATGCATATGTTCTCGACCGAAAAGCGGTTCTACGGCGGGCATGGCATCGTCGGGGCCAATGTGCCGCTCGGGGCGGGTTTGGCCTTTGCCGACAAATACCTTGGCAATGACCGTGTCACCTTCACCTATTTCGGCGACGGCGCGGCCAATCAGGGGCAGGTCTATGAGACCTTCAACATGGCCGCCCTCTGGAGCCTGCCGGTGATCTTCGTGATCGAAAACAATCAATACGCAATGGGCACCTCGCAACAGCGCTCCACCTCGTCGCCCGATATTTATCACCGCGGCGAAGCCTTTGGCATTCCCGGCGAGATGGTCGATGGCATGGATGTCCTGGCCGTGAAAGAGGCCGGTGACAAGGCCGTGGCACACTGCCGCTCGGGCGCCGGACCCTACATTCTCGAGATCAAGACCTATCGCTATCGCGGCCATTCGATGTCTGACCCTGCCAAGTATCGCACCCGCGAAGAGGTGCAGAAAATGCGCGATGAGAAAGACGCCATCGAGCATGTGCGCGATCTGCTGATTTCCGGCGGCCACGCCACGGAAGAGGATCTCAAGGCGATCGACAAGGACATCAAGGAAGTGGTGAACGCCAGTGCCGAGTTTGCCAAGGAAAGCCCGGAGCCTGCGATTGAAGAGCTCTGGACCGATATTATTGCCGATACGGCACCGCAGAACGCCTGAGGAGGAGAGACGACAATGGCAACCGAAATCCTGATGCCCGCGCTCTCTCCGACCATGGAGGAAGGCACGCTTGCGAAATGGCTCGTGAAAGAGGGGGACACGGTCAAGGCCGGTGACATCATGGCCGAGATCGAGACCGACAAGGCGACGATGGAATTTGAGGCGGTCGATGAGGGCACAATCGGCAAGATCCTGATTGCCGAGGGCACCGAAGGCGTGAAGGTCAATACGCCAATCGCCGTACTTCTCGAGGAGGGCGAAAGCGCGGAGGACGCAGCAAGCGCCCCCGCCGCCAAAGCGCCGGAAGAGAAACCCGCAGATAAGCCGAAATCTACCCCTGCCGCAGCGAAAGCCCCCGAGGCCCCCAAACCCGACACCAGCCCGGATTGGCCTGAAGGCACCGAGATGCAGACCATGACCGTGCGCGAGGCGCTCAATTCGGCCATGGCCGAGGAAATGCGCCGCGACGACACCGTGTTTGTCATGGGCGAGGAGGTGGCCGAATATCAGGGCGCCTATAAGATCACCCAGAACCTGCTCGAAGAGTTTGGCGCCAAGCGCGTGATCGACACGCCGATCACCGAACACGGCTTTGCCGGGATCGGTGTGGGCGCGTCCTGGGGCGGGCTGCGGCCCATCGTGGAATTCATGACCTGGAACTTTGCCATGCAGGCGATTGACCAGATCATCAACTCCGCCGCCAAGACGCTCTATATGTCGGGCGGGCAGATGGGCAGTCCCATCGTCTTCCGCGGCACCAATGGGGCGGCGGCGCGCGTGGGCGCGCAGCACAGTCAGGATTATGCCGCATGGTATGCGCAAGTCCCCGGCCTGCGCGTGGTGCAGCCCTATTCGGCGGCAGATGCCAAGGGTCTGTTGAAAACTGCCATCCGCGATCCCAACCCGGTGGTGTTTCTGGAGAATGAGATCCTCTATGGTCGCTCCTTTGAGGTGCCCAAGATCGACGATTTCACCATTCCGTTCGGCAAGGCCCGGATCTGGCGCGAGGGCACCGATGTGACCATCGTCAGCTTTGGCATCGGCATGACCTATGCGTTGGAAGCCGCTGAAAAATTGGCTGGGGACGGCATCAGCGCCGAGGTGATCGACCTGCGCACGCTGCGCCCGATGGATACCGATACGGTGATTGCATCGGTGATGAAGACCAACCGCTGCGTCACCGTGGAAGAGGGCTGGCCTGTGGCCTCGATTGGCAACCATATCTCATCCGTGCTGATGCAAAAGGCGTTCGATTATCTCGATGCGCCGGTGATCAACTGCACGGGCAAGGATGTGCCGATGCCCTATGCCGCCAATCTGGAAAAGCTGGCGCTGACGTCCACCCAAGAGGTGATCGACGCCGTGCGCCAAGTGACCTATCGTTGAGGGAGAGACGCGATGCCAATTGAGATTCTGATGCCCGCCCTCTCACCCACCATGGAAGAGGGCACGCTGGCCAAATGGCTGGTCAAGGAGGGCGATACCGTGTCCGCAGGCGACCTCTTGGCCGAGATCGAGACCGACAAGGCCACGATGGAATTCGAAGCCGTGGAGGAGGGCGTCGTCGGCAAGTTGCTGGTGGCCGAAGGCACCGAGGGGGTCAAGGTCAACACCCCCATCGCCGTCATGCTGGAAGACGGCGAGAGCGCCAGCGATATCGGCAGCGACCCGGCGAAGGCCAAGACATCCGAAGCGCCCAGCGAGAAATCACCCGAGGCTGCGCCACAGAAGGCGGACGAGGCCAAGCCTGCGCCTGCCGCACCAAAGACAGGCGATGGCAGCCGGGTCTTTGCCTCGCCGCTCGCACGGCGGATCGCGGCGGACAAGGGGATTGATCTCGCAGGGATCAAGGGTTCTGGCCCGCATGGGCGGATCGTCAAGGCGGATGTGGAAGGGGCCAAATCCTCGACCGCGCCCGCCAAGGATGCCGCCAAACCCGCAGACAAGGCCCCTGCCCCGGCATCCATCGCGTCTGGTCCGTCCTCGGATGCCGTGATCGCCATGTATCAGGGCCGCGAGTATGAGGAGGTCAAACTCGACGGGATGCGCAAGACCATCGCTGCACGCCTGACCGAGGCCAAGCAGACCGTGCCGCATTTCTATCTGCGCCGCGAAATCCGTCTGGATGCGCTGATGAAATTCCGCGCCGATCTCAACAAGCAGTTGGAGGCGCGCGGCGTCAAGCTGTCGGTCAACGATTTCATCATCAAGGCCTGTGCGCTGGCGTTGCAGGCGGTGCCGGATGCAAATGCCGTCTGGGCTGGAGACAAGGTGCTGCGGTTGAAACCGTCGGATGTGGCCGTGGCTGTGGCGATTGAAGGCGGGCTGTTCACGCCGGTTCTGAAAGATGCTGAAATGAAATCGCTCTCGGCGCTCTCGGCGGAAATGAAGGATCTGGCCAAGCGCGCGCGCGACCGCAAGCTGGCCCCGCAGGAATATCAGGGCGGCACCTTTGCCATTTCGAACCTCGGCATGTTCGGGATCGAAAATTTCGATGCCGTGATCAACCCGCCGCATGGCGCGATCCTTGCGGTTGGTGCCGGGCTGAAAAAGCCGGTGGTCGGCAAGGATGGCGAATTGACCGTGGCCACGGTCATGTCGGTGACGCTGTCGGTGGATCACCGGGTGATCGACGGCGCACTTGGCGCAGAATTGCTGACGCAGATCGTCGAGAACCTCGAAAACCCGATCGTCATGCTGGCCTGAGGTCTCTGCCCCGACCTTTGGGTCGGGGCGGGTTCAGGCCTCGATGAGCCGCGCGGTGCCCGACCGCGGGAGGGCGCTGCAACTGCATCGGCTGGCACTTTATGTCCGCAAAAAACTCCTGCGTTATCAGTATGTTGATACGTTGCAAAGGCGCCCGCCCGGGGGGCGGTCGGGCGCCGCGCGGCGGTGCCTGCGGCACCTTGTTCCGCGCATTGGAGATAGGGGCCAAAGCCCTATCAAGGCCATTCCCCACGTCACAGCGGCGCGCGAAAGATCACGAACGCCCCGGCCGCGATCAGCGAGAACCCGAGCGCGTGGTTCCAAGTGATCGGTTCCTTGAGATAGAGCACAGAAAAGCCTGCAAAGATCACCAGCGTGATCACCTCTTGCATGGTCTTGAGTTCCGCCGCTGAATAGACGCGGTGCCCAAGCCGATTGGCGGGCACCGCGAGCATGTATTCAACCAGGGCAATACCCCAGCTTATCAGGATGACAAGCCAGAGGGCGACATGCGGAAACTTGAGGTGCCCATACCACGCAAAGGTCATGAAGATATTGGACAGGCTCAAGAGCACGACCGGTGCCAGCCACAGCCAAAGGCCGTGCATGCGCGTCAGTCGCTCGCGTCGTCGTCAGTGCCGCGGACGCCCAGGAGTTGATCCATCTTGACCGAGGGCTGATCGCAACCCGCCTCACCGACGATGCGCGCGGGCACACCCGCCACGGTTTTGCACGGCGGCACCTCTTGCAGCACCACCGAACCTGCGGCGATGCGCGAGCAGTTGCCCACACGGATATTGCCCAGAACCTTGGCCCCGGCCCCGATCAGAACGCCATTGCCGATCTTGGGGTGGCGGTCCTCTTCTTCCTTGCCGGTGCCGCCAAGCGTGACGGAATGCAGCATCGAGACATTGTCGCCCACCACCGCCGTTTCACCGATCACTATGGAATGGGCGTGGTCGATCATGATGCCCTTGCCGATCCGTGCGGCCGGGTGGATATCGACGCCGAACACCTCTGAGGCGCGCATCTGGAAAAAGCGCGCGAGATCGCGGCGGCCCGTGGTCCAGAGCCAATGCGCGATGCGATAGGCTTGGATCGCCTGAAACCCCTTGAAGAAGAGAAGCGGCAGGAGAAACCTGTCGCAGGCCGGATCACGGTCATTGACGGCGACGATGTCGGCGCGCGCGGCGAGGCCGATTTCCGGGTCGGAGGCAAGCGCCTTGTCGCAAATCTCGCGCAGGATCTGTTCGGGCATCTCGTTCGAGGTCAGCTTGAGCGAAATCCGATAGGCCAGCGCTGATTCGAAGGTCCCATGGTGCAGGACACTTGAATGGATCAGCCCGCCCAAAAGCGGCTCATCGGCGATTGCAGCCTTGGCCTCTTGGGCGATCTGTCCCCAGACCGGATCAAGTTCGGCCAGCTTTCGTCTTGTATGCGCCATGGGGTATGCTCCTGTAGATCAACATGAGTATATCAGATAGGCAGGCCGGGTAAAATGCAAAGGGGTGAGGCGGGGGATCACCAAAATGAATGAGAGGCTACCCGTGGCCGAGGGCGCACGTGTTCTGGTTCTGGGCGCCACCGGAACGATAGGCCGGGCAACCGTGGCGGCGCTCTTGGCGCGAGGGCATGCGGTGGTCTGTTTCCTGCGACCCGGCGCTGAGGCGGCGGGATTGCCGGAAGGGGTCACGCTGCGGCGAGGGGCTATAACCGAGCTTGGGCGAGAGGGGGTCCGGGGCGAGCGGTTTGATGCGCTGGTCTCGTGCATGGCCTCGCGCAGCGGTTTGCCGGACGATGCCTGGGCAGTGGATCACGACACGCATATCCTGGCGCTGGAGGCGGCGCAGGCGGCGGGGGTTGGGCATATGGTGCTTTTGTCGGCGATATGCGTGCAAAAGCCGATGCTGGCGTTTCAGGCGGCCAAGCTGGCCTTTGAGGCGCGGTTGATCGCCTCGGGTATGCGCTATTCGATCGTGCGGCCCACGGCCTATTTCAAATCCTTGTCGGGACAGATTGCGCGGATTCAGGCGGGGCGGCCTTTTTTGGTGTTCGGGGACGGGCGGTTGACGGCGTGCAAGCCGATCAGTGACCGAGACCTGGGGGACTATCTGGCGGGCTGTCTGCAAGAGCCTCGGCGCTGGAACAAAGTCCTGCCGATTGGCGGTCCCGGCCCGGCAATCACCCCGCGCGATCAGGCGGCGTGGCTATTTGAGAGACTCGGGCGTCCGGCGAAGGTGCGGCAGGTGCCGGTGGGCGTGATGGATGCCATCATCGCAGGGCTTTCGCTGGCGGGGCGTATCGCGCCGCGTTTGCGGGCCAAGGCGGAACTGGCGCGGATCGGGCGCTATTACGCGACCGAGTCGATGCTGGTGTGGAACCCGGCGACGGAGGTTTATGATGCCGAGGCCACGCCTGAAACCGGGCGGGACCGCCTGTTTGACTATTATGAAGAGGTGATATCCGGGCGCGCCCGTGTCGATCTGGGCGAGCACGCGATATTCTAGGCGGCAGGGCTCTCGCCGCGTTGCAGGCGCACCGGAATTTCCCGCGCCAGTTTCAGCAAATGCGCCATATAGGGCTTGTCCGCGTCATCGTCGCGGATCGCGGCATAGAGGCGCTTGGTCTTGCCTGCGGCGGTGAGGCGGCGGGTGACGTAATCGGTGCTGGTCTTGACCTCGCGCACGACCCAATCGGGCAGCACCGCAACGCCGCGATTGGACGCGACCAGCAAGAGGATCACCGCCGTCAGCTCCACCTGCCTGATGCTCTTGGGTTCGACCTTGGCCGGGGTCAGCAATTCGGTAAAGACATCAAGTCGCGAGCGGTCCACCGGATAGGTGATGAGCACCTCATCGCGGAAATCCGCGGCCTCGACATAGGGTTTCTGCGCCAGCGGATGCTGGCTTGAGGCGACAAAGACCGGCTCGTAATCAAAGAGTGGCTTGAAGCTGATTCCCGGCAAATCCTCGGGGTCGGACGAGACCACAAGATCCACCTCTTCCTTTTGCAGGGCAGGCAGAGCGTCAAAGGCTAGGCCGGGCCGGATATCAACATCGACCTCGCCCCAGGTCTTGCGAAACCGCTCAAGCACCGGAAAGAGCCATTCAAAACAGGCGTGGCATTCAATGGCGATGTGGAGGCGTCCGGCGCTGCCCTCGCGCAGCCCTTCGAATTCGGCCTCGAGCGCCTCAATCTCGGGCAGGATTTTCTCGGCCAGACGCAGCAGGCGATGACCCGCCGCCGAGAGGCGTAAAGGCTTGGATCGTCTGACAAAAAGCTCGACACCGGTCTGATCCTCCAGCCCCTTTATCTGGTGGCTCAGAGCCGATTGAGTGATGTGCAACAGGTCCGCCGCACGGGCCAGACCGCCCGCCTGATGGATGGCGCGGATCGTTTTCAGATGCCGGAACTCGATGTGCATATATTAGCGAACCTCATTCAAACCATGAATTTAATGAAGTTGTCTCACATTGCTGCACCTGCAACAAGTGGGACAACAGATTTCACTCCTGCACAGGATGCACCCCGATGACAACGCCGCGTATCTCGTTCGAATTTTTCCCGCCCAAGACGCTGGAGGCTTCTTTTCGCCTTTGGGACACGATCCACACTCTGTCCCCGCTTGATCCGCGCTTTGTGTCGGTAACCTACGGCGCGGGCGGCACCACCCGCGAATTGACGCGCGAGGCGGTGGGTACGCTGCACAAGACCACGGGCCTCAATGTGGCGGCGCATCTGACCTGCGTCGATGCCAGCCGCGCCGAGACGCTGGAGATTGCCGAGCAATTCGCCGCTGCGGGCGTGTCCGAGATTGTCGCCCTGCGCGGCGACCCGCCCAAGGGCTCGAACGGGTTTGTTGCCCACCCCGAGGGGTTTGCCGACAGCTGCGAGCTGATTTCGGCGCTGGCCGATACCGGCAAGTTTACCATCCGCGTCGGCGCATACCCTGAAAAGCACCCCGAAGCTGTGGATCAGAAAGCCGATATCGACTGGCTCAAGCGCAAGATTGATGCCGGCGCATCCGAGGCGATCACGCAGTTCTTCTTTGAGGCCGAGACGTTCTTTCGCTTCCGCGATGCCTGTGCGGCCGCGGGGATCAATGCGCCAATCATTCCGGGCATTCTGCCGATTGAAAACTGGGTTGGCGCGCGCAAATTCGCGCTCTCCTGTGGCACGCAAGTGCCCGCATGGCTGGATGAGGCGTTTGACAAGGCGATCCGTGACAATCGCCACGATCTCTTGGCAACGGCGCTGGCAACGGAGCTGTGCAGCGATCTGCTCGAGGGCGGGGTTGAGGATCTGCATTTCTACACTCTCAATCGCCCGGAACTGACGCGCGATGTCTGTCACGCTCTGGGTGTGACCCCCAAAGTGACGCTGCGCGACGTCGCCTGAGAGCTTGCCGCTCGCGTCGGCCCCGCCTACCCTGTGAGGAGCAGGGACAGGAGGGGCCGACATGCCGAATAGCCACGCCACATCGCTGGACGATTTACCGGATATGCAGGCGATCCTTGCACGGTCCGGCTTGGCGTTCATTGAAGACCTGATTGCAGGCCGCCTGCCCGCGCCGCCGATTGGCGTGACGCTCGGGTTTTGGCCCGTTGAGGCCGCGCGCGGTCACGTGGTGTTTGAGGGGCGACCCCGGTTTGACGCCACCAACCCGATGCGCGGCGTGCATGGTGGCTGGTATGGCGCGATCCTCGACAGTTGCATGGGCTGTGCCGTGATGACGGCGCTGGAGCGCGGAGAGATCTATACCACGCTGGAATACAAGGTGAATATCATCCGCGCCCTGACCTTGGATACGCCGGTTCACGCCATCGGCACGCTCGAGCACAAGGGGCGCTCGACCGCCGTCGCGCGGGGCGAGTTGCGCGGTGTGGCGGATGGTCGGCTCTATGCCACCGGCTCGACCACTTGCCTCGTCATGCGGCCAGAGGCGGGGTCGTGAGGATTGGGGAGAGTGCGCGCGTGGCGTGTTGCTGACATTGGTCCCAACTGATGAGACGCGCGGTGCCCGTCTGCCGGGTGGGCGCTGCGACTTGGTCGGCTGGCACTTTATATCTGCCAAACACTCCCGCGATTTCAAGAGACTGCAACGTTGCAGAAGCGCCCGCCCGGTGGGGCGGACGGGCGCTGCGCGGCGGCGCTTCGCGCCTTGATTCCGCGCGTAAGCGCTTGGGGCAAACGTCCCCTTCAGGCCAATTCCCGCCCCCCGCTTCGTCACCCGATTTCAGGTCGCGAACACAGCCTCCATATCGGCAAATCCCTTGACCTCGACCGGATTGCCCGAGGGGTCGCGAAAGAACATGGTCCATTGCTCTCCCGGCTCTCCTTCAAAGCGCACCGAAGGCGGGATGACGAAATCAACGCCCGCCGCCATCAGCCGTTCGGCCACGCCACGCCACGTCTCTAGCGGCAGCACCACGCCGAAATGCGGCATTGGCACCATGTGGTCACCGACCTTGCCGGTCGCCTGTGTGGCGAAGGGCGTGCCCAGATGCAGGCTGAGTTGGTGGCCGAAGAAATCGAAATCCACCCAAGTCTGGGTCGAGCGCCCCTCGATCCCACCCAAGAGCGAACCGTAAAAGCCCCGTGCTACATCGAGATCCGTGACATTGATTGCCAGATGAAAGGGATGTGCCATATCTTACTCCTCATGCCCGTTGCATGGCACCTAGCGATGCCGTAACCGGGTTTGCAAGATTTATGACGCGGGAGGACAGATAAATGACCTATGGCTTTGATACGTTGCAAGTTCACGCAGGCGCACGGCCCGATCCGGCCACGGGCGCGCGGCAGGTGCCGATTTACCAGACCACGGCCTATGTGTTTCGTGATGCCGATCACGCCGCCGCGCTCTTTAACCTACAAGAGGTGGGGTATATCTATTCGCGCCTGACCAACCCGACTGTTGCGGCGCTTCAGGAACGTGTCGCCACGCTTGAGGGTGGCGCAGGGGCGGTGTGTTGCTCCTCTGGGCACGCGGCGCAGATCATGGCGCTGTTTCCGCTGATGGGTCCGGGGCTAAATGTGGTGGTCTCGACCCGGCTATATGGCGGCTCGATCACGCAGTTCAGCCAGACCATCAAGCGCTTTGGCTGGTCGGCCAAGTTCGTTGATATCGACGACACCGATGCGATCAATGCCGCAATTGACGAAAATACACGCGCGATCTTTTGCGAATCCATCGCCAATCCGGGGGGCCATATCGCCGATCTCGATGCGCTTGCGGCGGTGGCCGACAAGGCGGGTCTGCCGCTCATTGTCGACAACACCTCGGCCACGCCCTATCTCTGCCGCCCGATCGAGCATGGCGCAACGCTGGTCGTGCATTCGATGACCAAGTTTCTCACCGGCAATGGCACGGTCACGGGCGGTGTTGTGGTCGATTCGGGAAATTTCGACTGGTCGGCGAGCGACAAGTTCCCCTCGCTCTCGGCACCGGAACCGGCCTATCACGGGCTCAAATTCCACGAGACCTTTGGCCCCCTAGCGTTCACCTTTCACGGCATTGCCATCGGTCTGCGCGATCTGGGCATGACGCTCAATCCGCAGGCGGCGCATTACACGCTGATGGGCATTGAAACGCTGTCCCTGCGCATGGCGCGGCATGTCGAGAACGCGGAAAAAGTCGCAAGCTGGCTGGAAGGCCATCCGGCGGTTGAGGCCGTGACCTATGCCGGTCTTAAATCCTCGCCCTGGCATGATCGGGTCGCGCAGATCTGTCCCAAAGGGGCGGGCGGTCTCTTTACCGTGGCGCTCAAAGGGGGCTATGACGCCTGTATGAAGCTGGTGGATAATCTCAATCTTTTCAGCCATGTGGCCAATCTGGGCGATACCCGCTCGCTGATCATTCATTCCGCCTCGACCACGCACCGGCAGTTGACGCCTGAGCAACAGACTGCCGCCGGGGCCGCGCCCAATGTGGTGCGGATTTCGATCGGGATCGAGGATGCCAAGGACATCATCGCCGATCTGGATCAGGCGCTGGCCAAGGCCTCTGGTTGATGTGGAAAAGTGCCGGGGCCGGTCGGACTGTTGGCCTCGGCGCGAAGCTGCTGTAAAATGGCGCGGATGACACCAAGGACTCCCGCTGACGCAGGACGAGTGCTAGAGCGTTACATATGAAACCGAATTTCGCCCTTTCCCTCTCCTTCGAAGGCATCGGCCTTTTGCACCGCGCAGGCAGCGCGGGCTGGCACCTTGTGGGTGAGGTGGCACTTGATGCAGAGGATCTGCCGGGGGACCTGGCATCCTTGCGCGCCAAGGCGACGCTGCTTGATCCCTCGGGGCTTGCGAGCAAGCTGATCATCCCGGATGAGCAGATCAAGTATCTCGACCTGCCCGCCGCAAGCGCGCCGGAGGGGAATTACGATCTGGCTGCCGCCGAAGCGCTGGAAGGGGCCACACCCTATCACATCGACGATCTGGTCTATGACTGGAGCGTCGAAAATGGCCGCCTCTATATTGCCGCCATTGCCAGCGAGACCCTTGACGAAGCCGAGGCCTTTGCGGTTGAGCATCGCTTCAACCCGGTCAGCTTTGTTGCGCGCCCGCAGTCGGATCGCTTTGCCGGTGAGCCGTTCTTTGGGGCGGCGGCGCAGGCGCGGGGCGTAGACCGCGACGAGGCCCCGGTGCGCATCATCGGCAGCGCGCGCCTGCCCGAGGTGACACCGCCCGCAGAGACCGCCCCTGTGGTGGTGCCCTCGCCTGCGGCAGCGCAAGCATCCAAGATCGAGGCGGCACGCCTGCCGGATGAGGCCAAAGCCACTGGTGAGACGCCAAAGACTGCCCTGCCGCCTGCCCCGCCCAAGGCACCAGAAGAGGCCGCGGCCAAAGCTGCTTCGGCCCCAGCGGCACCCGGCGTCAAGTCTGCGGACTCGCCTGCGCTGTCCTTTTCCAGCATCCGCGCCGAGCGGGCCGCCCCTGTTGAGGGAGCGCCCAAGCTCGACGGGGCGGCGCGGCGTACGCCCCTGGCCGATACCGCCCCGACGCCGGAGTTGCCACGACCGGGGGCCGCTCCGCTCTTGACCGGGGGGGCCGACCCGACGCTGACCGATATGGCGGCGGCCAGCCTCGCGCCCAAAGCCGCCAAAGAGGCCGGGCTGTCCGGCCTGCTGGCACGCCGCGACAAAGGATCGACAGAGCCCGCCCCCGGTTCATCCTCCGGTGCCACGTCGGATGACGAAGCGCAACGCATGACCATCTTTGGCGCGCGCAGCCAGCCTGTGACACGCGGCAAGCCTCGGTTTCTGGGACTGATTCTGACAGCCGTTTTGCTGCTGTTTCTCGTAGGCGTTGCCGCGTGGTCCACGATCTTTAGCCAAGACGGCGTGTCCGGCCTGTTCGGGCGCTCTGAGCCTGAAATCGCCGTGACGCCGGCCTATGATCTGGAACCGGATGTCGAAACGGAGAGCGATCCAGATCCCTCCTCGCCAACCGACTCCGACGTGGTCCTGACGCCGCCACCGGCGCAGGACGCGCCGGTGCAGGACACTGGCGCAGATCCCACCGTGGCCGCGCCAGAGGTGGTGGCCGAAGCGCCAGAGACGCCGCAAGAGTTGACCCCCGAGCAGGCGTTGACACGCTATGCCGCGACCGGCATCTGGCAATTGGCCCCCGATGCGCCTGCGCAGGCAGAGACCACCGATGTTGGTGAATTCTACCTTACCTCGATTGACGAGGCGGTGAATTTTCAGGATGCGGTCGCCCTGCCCTCCGCCCCGGATGTAGAGGCGGATCAGCGCCCCGAAACACCCGCCTCTCCGGCCCCGCCGGGTACCGAATTCACGCTGGATGCGCGGGGGTTTGTGCAGGCCACGCCCGAGGGCGCGCTGACCCCGGACGGGGTGACGGTGCGCGCCGGTCCGCCGCCCGTGCGCCCGCCCGAAACCCCTACCCGCGCCCTGCCGGTCCCCGGGCTGGAACAAAGCGCCGAGACGGCCGCCGAAGCGGCGCGACTGGGCGGCATCCGTCCCCGCACCCGGCCCGAAAACCTGATCGAACAGCAAGAGCGCGGCGCGCTGTCGGGCCTCACGCGCTCTGAATTGGCGGCGCTGCGTCCGCGCAATCGTCCGCAATCGGTGATCGAGGCCGCAGCCGCAGCCGCCGCACCACCGCCCGCCCCCGAGGTGCAACCCGCCACCGTCAGCTCTGCCTCGCTCGCGGCTGCGCTGATCGAGGCCAATCGCGGGGCTGTGGCCGGGACCGAGAGCCTGCCGCAGGCCGTTGGCGTTTCGATCAAACCCAAACTGCGGCCGCAGGATCTGGAACGGGCCGCTCGCGCGCCTGCGCGGGGTCAGGCGACGCCGGGCGAGGATGAGGAACCCGAGGTACAGACCGCCGCCGCCGCGCGGGTGGCGCCCAATATTCCCACATCCGCCTCTGTGGCACGCTCTGCCACCGAGACCAACGCCATCAACCTGCGTAACGTCAACCTGATCGGCGTCTACGGGAGCCCGCAGAGCCGCCGCGCGCTGGTGCGACTCTCGAACGGGCGCTACCAAAAGGTTCAGGTCGGCGACCGGCTCGATGGCGGGCAGGTGTCAGCGATCGGGGATACCGAATTGCGCTACAACAAACGCGGGCGCGATGTTGTGCTACGCATGCCCAAGGGGTAACGCCATGTTCCCGCGCCACGCGACTCACCGCTGATGGAAGGGTTCCTCTTCCAAGCGACGATCTATCTCGGGGCGACCGTGATTGCCGTCCCGCTGGCCGCACGTCTGGGGTTCGGCTCGGTGCTGGGCTATCTGGCGGCGGGAATCCTGATTGGGCCGGTTCTTGGTCTGGTCGGGGGCCATGAGACCGCCGAATTGCAGCATGTCGCCGAATTCGGCGTGGTGATGATGCTCTTTCTCATCGGGCTGGAGTTGGAGCCACGCGCGCTCTGGGACATGCGCCACCGGCTCTTGGGTCTGGGCGGGCTGCAAATCACCCTGACGACACTGGCGGTGATGCTGGCCTGCATACATCTCTTAGGTCTGGGGTGGAGTGTTGCGTTGGCGATTGGCCTTGTCTTTGCGCTGTCGTCAACGGCCATCGTACTGCAAACCCTGTCGGAAAAGGGATTGATGCAGACGGGCGGTGGGCGCTCGGCCTTTTCGGTGCTGCTGACGCAGGATATCGCCGTCATCCCGATGCTGGCCTTCTTGCCGCTTCTGGCCTTGCCCAAATCGCCGAATGTGGTGATGGGCGAACTGCTGTCGCGCAGCACCGCGGAGGCGGGTCATGGTGACACGAGCGCACCGCATCAGGCCGCCCAGAGCTTTATCGCCTCGCTGCCGGGTTGGGGGGCGACTCTGGTCACTATTGCGGCAGTGGCAGCGATCATCCTGACGGGCATTTATCTCACTCGACCTGTGTTTCGCTTTATCCATGCCGCGCGCCTGCGCGAGATGTATACCGCCATCGCCCTGCTGATTGTGGTGGGCATTTCATTCCTGATGATGCTGGTCGGCCTATCGCCCGCATTGGGGGCGTTCCTCGCAGGGGTCGTTCTGGCCAATAGCGAATTCCGCCACGAGCTGGAGAGCGATCTGGCCCCGTTCAAGGGACTTTTGCTCGGGTTGTTTTTCATCACCGTGGGTGCGGGGATCAATTTCACCGTGCTCTTTGGCGCGCCGCTGGTAATCCCCGGCCTTGCCCTTGCTTTGATCCTGACCAAGGGGGCGATCCTCTATATCCTCGGGCGCGTCTTTGCGCTGCGCGGGCGCGATCTGTGGCTCTTTACCCTGTCTCTGGCGCAGGCGGGCGAGTTTGGCTTTGTCCTCGTGGCGTTTTCGGTGCAGCAGCATGTGCTGCCCGCTGCGCTGAGCGAGGTGATCTTGCTTGTGATCGCCCTGACCATGCTGATCACACCGCTCTTGTTCATTCTCTACGATGTCTTGTCACGGCGCATGCAGGACAGCACCGAGACCCCGGAGGCCGATACCATTGACACCACAGGGCCGGTGATCATCGCGGGCATCGGGCGGTTCGGACAGGTGGTCAACCGGTTGGTGCGGTCGAGCGGGTTTGAAACCGTCGTTCTGGACCATGACCTGCTTGCGATCCAGCGGATGCGCCGGTTTGGCGTCAAAGGCTTTTTTGGCGACCCGACCCGGCCAGACCTTTTGCATGCGGCAGGGCTGGCACGGGCGCGGGTGCTGGTCGCCGCGTTGGATGATCCAGAAGCCACGGTGCGGCTGGTGAGCTTTGCCCGGCGCGAATGCCCGGACCTGCATATCATCGCCCGCGCCTATGACCGCACGCATGTGTTCCGGCTCTATCAGGCGGGGGCCGATGACATCGTGCGCGAGATGTTCGACAGCTCCTTGCGCGCGGGGCGTTATGTGCTGGAAAACATGGGGCTGACGGAATTCGAGGCGGCGGAGTTGGAAAAGACCTTTTACCACCATGACCGCCAATCCGTGCGCGAATTGGCAACGCTCTGGGACCCGGCGCGCCCGACGGTCGAGAACGATGCCTATATCAGCCGCGCCCGTGAGCTTGAGGCGGAATTGCAGACCATGCTCTTGTCACAACTGGAAGAAACCGCCGCACCGAAGGAGTGAGGCGGAGCGCGCTCAGGTGCCGCCCTGCTGCTTGAACACGCCGGTCAGGCGTGGGCCGCCCCAGCGACGGCGCGCAAGCCCCCCCACGCTCTCATGCAGGCGCTCAGAGCGGTCGCGCCCCACCACGCGGGGGCGGCGCAGCACGAGGATCTTGCCCCAGCCCGCCCATGTGCCCACCGAGGGCGCATGGATATCCTGCGGAAAGCGCGCGCGCCAATCGGCGGGCAGCGGCAACGCGCAGCCCTCAAGCCGCTCAAGCATCCAGACCAGTGGGATATTGGCGAGGGGACGCGCGGCATGAATGCCGCAGAGTTGCCCGCCCACATCCGAGTGACAGCCCCGGAACCAGACCTGTTCGACATGGCCGTCGAATTCGGGCGGGCAATCCCAGAGCACAGGCGTATAGGCATTGCGGGTCTCATCGAGGGCCAGCGCATGATAGCCGTGCCGCGTGGTGCGCCCCAGTTGGTGATTGTGAAAACCATGCGCATCGGCGCGAAAGCGCCAGAGAATCGGGACGCGCAGGCCCAGCGCCTTGACCGTATCCCAGACACCGATCATCTCGACATGGGTATTCTCATGGCAATGGGCGCGGGCAAAGGCCTGAGCGGCGCGACCCGAGGGCGTGCAGCGGTAATGGCGAAAGGCCTGATGCACATTGCGCTCTGTCGCCTCTTCGGCGCGCAAGAGGCCGATGCGGTCGATCACCCCCGCAAGCGAGCGCACCGCATAGGCACCGCGTGAGTAGCCCAAGAGGAAAATCCGGTCGCCGGGGCGGTAGCGATTGGCCAGATAGCCATAGGCGCGGCGAATCTGGCGGTTGATGCCACGCCCCATCACGATGTCGCCGGTGGCGCGCCAGTCGCGCCATTGAATCCCCGCCTCGTAATAGAGCGAGAGATTGGCCCCCGACACCTCACGCAGCAATTTGTAGGTGAGGCCAGCGTTGGTTTCAAACCCCGGTGACAGGCTCGACATCGTACCGTCGAGGATGAGCACATGGTTGACCGGCCCGCGCCGGTGGCCAAAGGCCGGGTGCGCCTCACTCGGCCCCGGCCGCAGCCAGTCCAGAACGCTCTTGGTCCAACTCCGCCATGACATGACGCACCGCCTTTGCCGCCCGAGAGCGCGCCCAAGGGGTCAAGGGCGCGACCGGGACCTGTCCTCAGCTTGCGCAGAAATCCGTTGCGATTCCATGAAAATCACTGTGAGCGCCGCGTTACAGTTGCACAACGGTCACAATCTCGCGCAGGCCATAGCCGTTGAAATCGGTGCTGAGGCAGCGGGTATAGGCCCCCATGCCCGCAATCAGCAAGTAATCGCCCTCGGCCAGATCCGACGGCAGAGGCAGAGGATCAGGCAGCCGGTCGATGCTGTCGCAGGTCGGACCAAAGACCACGCGCGGCAGCGGCGCGCCGGTGCGGGGCGTGCCGTTCGGAGCCAGCACGGTGAGGCGGTCCGGCGCGCCGATGTCGCGGATTTCGGTGAGACCGCCGTAGACCCCGTCATTGACAAAGATGGCACCACTGTCGCGCAGCGCCTTGACGCGCACGGCCATACTAAAGGCCTCGGCGACCATGGCGCGGCCCGGCTCGCACACGAGCGCCGGAGCATTGGGTCCAAAGACCCGCGCCACCTCGACCCCGATGTGATCAAAAATCGCGGTCAGATCCGGCATGGTCCCAGTCCGATGCGACGCAAAGCCGCCGCCCACATTGATCCGCGCCAGACGCGCGCCCGCCGCATGCGCCACCTCGGCGACGACACTGATATAGGCCCCCCATGCCGCCGGGTCAGCGCATTGGGTGCCGGGATGAAAGGTCATCGACGGGGTAAAGCCGCGGTCTGTGACCACGCGCAGCAATTCCGCAGCCCGGTCGGGACCAACCCCGAACTTGGCCCCGAAATCATAGGCCGCACCGCGCACCGGCAGGGCAAGGCGCACGGTGATTTCGGCATCGGGGGCAATCCGCCCCGTCAGCTTGTCCAATTCGCGCAGGCAGTCGATGGAATAGGAGCGCACGCCCATTTGCGCCGCGACCTCGATCTCGGGGAGGGACCGCACAGGGTTGTTGTAATGCAGCACGGCATCGGGGCAGACCGCACGCACGGCGCGCATTTCCTCGGGGCTGGCCACGTCAAAGGCAGTGATCCCCGCCGCCACCAGATTGGCCAGCACCTCGGCCCCCGGATTGGCCTTGACCGCATAGGTCACAAGCCCCGGAAACCCGGCCTGAAAGGCTCGGGCGGTGGCTTGCAATTGGTCGGGTGAGAAATAGAGCAGCGCCGCATCGGGGGTCTGGCGCATCAGATGGGCGCGCGGATCGGACCAGGGGGCGGCGTTTTTCATCGGACATACCTCAATCTGCTGCGTCTTTTCTTTGAGTGTGCCGCGAATTCTCGTCGATTCATGGTGTCATTTCGTATATATTGGCAGATATCGTCGTCATATTGCCGAGGTGAGCATGCAAATAGACGAAACTGATCATGCCCTGATCGCACTCTTGCAGGAAAACGCCCGCCTGCCGGTGGCGACACTGGCGCGCAAATTGGGGTTGGCGCGCACCACCGTGCAGGCGCGGCTTGACCGGCTGGAAACCTCTGGGGTCATCACGGGCTATAGCCTGAGGCTGAGCGCCGATACACGCCCTGCCCTGCGCGCAACGGCGCTGGTCAGCATCGAGCCGCGCTCTGGCCCAACGGTGCTGGCACGGCTGAAATCGCTGCCACAGGTGCGCCGGGTGCATACCACTTCGGGGCGGTTCGACCTGATCGTGATGATTGAGGCGGAGACCACCGAAGCGCTGGATGAGACCCTGGACCGCATCGGCGAGGCCAAGGGCGTGCGCAGTTCCGAGAGCCTGATTCACCTCTCGACCAAACTTGACCGGGGTCACTGAGTGCAGCAGTCTGGCCGCACCAACACAAGCGGAGGCGCAGGCATGGACACGGTCAGTTTCAGACAAATGAAGGACGGCACCAAAGAGGACTACGAATTCCTCACCGCCCATGAGATCGACCATACCCGACACACGGCCAAGCGCCTGTTGAGCGCGCTGGTCGATCTGGATCAGAGCCTGTCAGGCTATCAGATCACCCGGCTTGGGCACTCTGTCCAGTCGGCCACACGGGCGTGGCGCGGGGGCGCGGATACCGATTGGGTGGTCGCCGCACTCTTGCACGACATTGGCGATATCTATGCGCCCTACAATCACGACGAATACGCCGCGACGATCCTCAAGCCGTTTTTGCGCGAACAATGCACCTGGTGCGTGGCGACCCATGGCGATTTCCAGATGCTTTATTATGGCCAGCACCTTGACGGGTTTGATCAGCACAAGCGCGACCGTCACCGGGGCAATGCCTATTTTGACGATTGCGCCGAGTTTTGCGAACGCTGGGATCAGGCCAGCTTTGATCCCGAGTACGACAACCTGCCGCTGGAATTTTTTGCCCCGCTGGTCGAAGAGGTGTTTGCGCGCAAACCCTACGACCCGGCGGTGATCCGCGCGGGCCTGCGCGTACCGCTGACCGATGTATCCCTCGCGTCGGCGCGCCAGAACCGAGGTTAGCGCCGCCCCAAGAGCCCCATGCGCCAGAAAATCGCCATCAACGCCACCCCCAGCACCACCAGCCCGGCGCAGACCAGCCAGAATGCGCGCACGTCATCCGCGCCGGGCATGCCGCCCACATTGATCCCCAAGAGCCCGGTGATCAACCCCAGCGGCAGAAAGATCGCCGCCACCACGGACAAGAGCAGCATCTGGCGGTTCATCGATTCCGCGCGGGCATCCATGATCTGATCATGCACCACCTGTGCGCGGTCACGGAGCGCGTCCAACTCCTCTGCCAGCCGCGTCACCCGCTCTGTGGCTTCGCGCAACCGGCTGCGGTCGTGGCTACGAATCCACGGCATATCCTCAATCTCAAAGGTGCTGAGCGCATCGCGCTGCGGTGCCATGTGCCGTCGCAGCATGATCGCCACCCGCCGCACATCCGCCAGATCGCGCCGGTCGAGCACCGCCAGAGTGTCGATCACATGATCTTCAAGCAGATCCAGCTTTTCGTTCAACCCGGCGACCACCGGCTCTGCCCGGTCTGCCAGACGCAGCGCCAGGCGCGCCACCAGTTCCGCCGCACCATCCGGCCCCTGATCGCGCATGATGCCCTCCATGACATCGCCCACCGCCATCAGACGACGCAGTTGCACGCTGACCACCAGCCCCTCGGTGACCCACATCCGCAGGGACACCATATCCTCGACCTCGTCACCGGGGTTGAGATTGACACCGCGCAGGTTGATGAGCACGCCAGACCCATGCACGGTTGCGCGCGGCCGGGTTTCAGGCGCGAGCAGCGCGCGCAGCACCAGCGGGTCCAGCCCCGAGGCCTCCAGCCACTCACGCGCACCGGGATGGGCGCAATTGACATGCACCCATGTCAGCGATTGCCTGTCCTGCCAGTCCGCCAGCGTCTCGCCTGTCGCATCGACCGGCGTACCCTTGCCATCCCGGGTCAACCGCCATTGCCGGACCCCGTCCATCTGCCTGTTCTCCGTCATCGTGTTTTGCCGGACACTCTGCGCCATATTGCCCCCGCTTGTCACGCAGGCAGGCCAAGAAAATGCGCGCTTTGGCTTTTCCTCTGAGCCCACATTAGATAGAGCAGGGCGAAACCCGGTTTTTGCAGGATCAAGACGTCATGGCGATGGAAAAGACATTCGACGCGGCCGAGGCCGAGACGCGGCTCTATCAGGCGTGGGAGGACGCAGGCGCGTTCCGGGCCGGGGCAAATGCCGCGCCGGGGGCCGAGACCTTCAGCATCATGATCCCGCCGCCCAATGTGACCGGCAGCCTGCATATGGGGCATGCCTTCAATAATACGCTTCAGGATATCCTGATCCGCTGGCATCGGATGCGCGGGCATGACACGCTCTGGCAGCCGGGGCAGGATCACGCGGGCATCGCCACGCAGATGGTGGTCGAGCGCAAGCTGGCCGCCGAGGGCGCGCCTTCACGCCGCGAGATGGGGCGTGAGGCGTTTCTCGAAAACGTCTGGGAGTGGAAGACGCAATCCGGCGATACGATCATCAATCAGTTGAAGCGCTTGGGCGCCTCCTGCGACTGGTCGCGCAACGCCTTTACCATGTCGGGCGCACCGGGGGCACCGGCGGGCGAAGAAGGCAATTTCCATGATGCCGTCATCAAGGTCTTTGTCGATATGCACGCCAAGGGTCTGATCTATCGCGGCAAGCGATTGGTCAATTGGGATCCGCATTTCGAGACGGCGATTTCCGATCTTGAGGTCGAGAATATCGAGGTCGCGGGCCATATGTGGCATTTCAAATACCCGCTGGCCGGGGGCGAGACCTATGACTATGTCGAGAAAGACGCAGACGGCAACGTGACCCTGCGGGAAACGCGAGATTACATTTCCATCGCCACCACCCGGCCGGAAACCATGTTGGGTGATGGCGCTGTCGCTGTTCATCCATCAGATGAACGTTACGCGCCAATTATCGGAAAACTCTGCGAAATCCCGGTGGGACCAAAGGAGCATCGCCGCCTGATCCCGATCATCACCGATGACTATCCCGATCCCAATTTCGGTTCGGGCGCGGTCAAGATCACCGGCGCGCATGATTTCAACGATTATGGCGTGGCGAGCCGAAATGGCATCCCGATGTACCGCCTGATGGATACCCGCGCGCAGATGCGGGCCGATGGCGCGCCCTACGCCGAATGTGCCGCCCGCGCTCAGGAGATCGCCGAAGGGGCGGCGTTCACCATCGAAGAGGTGGACACGTTGAACCTCGTGCCCGACCACCTGCGCGGTCTGGATCGGTTCGAGTCGCGGGAACAGGTCGTGGCCGAGATCACCGAGGAAGGGCTGGCGGTGATGGTGACGACGGAGGACGGAGAGGACGTGCCCTTCGTCGAGGCCAAACCGATCATGCAGCCCTTCGGCGACCGCTCCAAAGTCGTCATCGAGCCGATGCTGACCGATCAATGGTTCGTCGACACCGCCAAGATCGTTGGCCCCGCCCTCGACGCCGTGCGCTCGGGCGAGGTGGCGATCCTGCCGGAAAGCGACCGCAAGGTCTATTTCCACTGGCTGGAGAATATCGAGCCATGGTGCATCTCTCGGCAACTCTGGTGGGGGCATCAGATTCCGGTGTGGTACGGCTTTGACCTCAGCGCGCCGGATTTCCACGATGACGAGGGCGATGGCACGCTCGATCTGGTGGAAATGCTGCGCCTCTTGAACGAAGGGCATCTCAGCCCCTTGATGGAATGCGGTGCGGATTTTGGCACCGTCTCGGACGCCTATCACGACAGGCTCGCCAGCCTGCCGGTGCCTCTGGCCGCGATGCGGGTGGTCGAAGTCGCGAGCCGGGATGAGGCGCTGCATCAACTGGCCAGTGCACTGGCAGAGTATACCGCCACGCAAGACCCCACCCATCTGGTCTATCCGGTCTGGCGCGACCCCGACGTGCTCGACACATGGTTCTCGTCGGGTCTCTGGCCCATCGGCACGCTGGGCTGGCCCGAGGACACGGCGGAACTCAAGCGCTATTTCCCGACCTCTGTTCTCATCACCGGCTTTGACATCATCTTTTTCTGGGTCGCACGGATGATGATGATGCAATATGCCGTGGTCGGGCAAAAGCCGTTCAGCCATGTCTATGTCCACGCTCTCGTGCGCGACGAGAAGGGCAAGAAGATGTCCAAGAGCCTGGGCAATGTGCTCGACCCGCTGGATCTGATCGCAGATTATGGCACCGATGCGGTGCGGTTCACATTGACGTCGATGGCCGCCATGGGGCGCGATCTGAAGCTCTCGAAAGAGCGCATTGCAGGCTATCGCAATTTCACCACCAAACTGTGGAATGCCGCCCGCTTTGCCGAGATGAACGGCGCGGTCGGCTCGACTGGCATGGTGCCCAGCCCCACCGCCACGGTCAACAAATGGATCATCGGCGAGACCGCCAAGACCCGCGCCGCTGTCGATGAGGCGCTGGAAAACTTCCGCTTCAACGATGCGGCGGGCGCGCTCTATGCCTTTGTCTGGGGCACGGTGTGCGACTGGTATGTCGAGTTTTCCAAGCCGCTCTTGTTGGATGGGGACGCAGCTACCAAGGCGGAAACGCAGGCCACGATGGCCTGGGTCATCGATCAATGTCTGATCCTCTTGCATCCGATCATGCCCTTCATCACCGAGGAACTCTGGGGCACGCTGGGTGCGCGCGCCAAGATGCTGGTGCATGGCGATTGGCCGACCTATGGGGCGAAATTGATCGACGCTGAGGCGGATCGCGAGATGAACTGGGTGATCGCCCTCATCGAGCAAATCCGCTCGGCCCGCGCGCAGATGCATGTGCCGGCCGGTCTCTATGTGCCGCTTCTGGTCACAGAGTTGAACGAGGCCGGGCGTGCAGCCTGGGCGCGCAACGAGGTGATGATCAAGCGGCTGGCCCGCATCGAGAGCCTGACGGATGTGGACAGTTTCCCCAAAGGCTGCGTCACAGTGGCGGTCGAGGGCGGCAGCTTTGGCCTGCCACTGGCCGATATCATCGACGTGGCCGAGGAAAAGGCGCGGTTGGAAAAGACGCTGACCAAGCTTGAAAAGGAATTGGGCGGGCTGCGCGGGCGGCTGAACAACCCCAATTTCGTGGCCTCGGCCCCCGAGGAAGTGGTGGTTGAGGCGCGCGAGAACCTCGCCCTGCGCGAGGATGAGGACAGCAAATTGCGCGCGGCCTTGGCGCGGCTGGCAGAACTGGGTTGAACCATGGCCCTGTGCGGGCCTGTATGACCCAAGACGAAGCAGGACCTCTGCTTTTTCTTGGGTCAAATACTCAAAAATCCGCCTGCGATCAGGCGCGCGTCCAGCGGTGCATCACATCACCGCCCAAACTGCGTGTCTCGACCAAACGAAAGCGCGCCGCCTCTTCCAGGCGTGCCAGACCCAGCGCACCGATCCCCGGCAGCCCTTCTGCCCCGATGGCAAAGCCTGCGGTGAAACCGATCAGCTCATCCACCAGCCCCGCCGACAAGAGCGAGGCTGCCAGCGCCCCACCGCCTTCGCAGAACACCCGTGTCAGCCCCTCGGCCCCGAGCGCCTTGAGAACAGACGCCGGATCAACCTGCCCCAGCCTGACCTCGCAGGACACGAGCCGCGCGCCGATGCCGCGCCACGCGGCAACCAGTGCCGGGTCCACATTCGGCCCATGGCAGAGCCAGAGCGGCACATCCTTGGCCGTGCGCGCGAGATTGGACAGGAGCGGCAAGTCGAGTCTGCGCGAGACCACAACACGCACCGGCTGACGCCGCGCGCCCATGTCGCGCACTGTGAGCATGGGATCATCGGCCCGCGCGGTCCCTGCCCCCACCATCACCGCGTCATGCCGCGCGCGCAAGGCATGCACCACGCGCCGCGCCTCTGGCCCAGTGATCCACTGGCTGTGGCCGGTGGCGGTGGCAATACGCCCGTCGAAGCTCGATGCCAGCTTGAGCGTGACCAAAGGTCGTCCGATCTCGTTGCGCATGAGGAACCCGGCCAGATCGCGCCCCGCCACATCGGCAAGAACGCCGGTGCGGACCTCGATCCCCGCCGCGCGCAACCGCGCAAAGCCGCGCCCCGCAACGCGCGGATCATTGTCGTCAAACGGGGCCACCACCCGCGCGATACCCGCCGCAATCAGGGCGTCGGCGCAGGGCGGGGTCTTGCCGTGATGGGCGCAGGGCTCCAACGAGACATAGGCCGTGGCCCCGCGCGCCAGATCTCCCGCCTGCGCCAAAGCCTGCGTTTCGGCATGGGGACGCCCTCCGGGCGCGGTCCAGCCGCGCCCGACGATATGCCTGCCCTGCACGATGACACAGCCCACGGCCGGGTTGGGCGCGCATTGCCCCATGCCCCGCCGCCCCAGCGACAGGGCCAGCGCCATAAAGCGGGCGTCGGCGCCGCTCACGCGTCCGGTTTGGGATTGAGGGCCGCGTCCTCGGGCCGCAATTCGCTGACAAAGCGGTCGAAATCATCCGCTTCTTGGAAATTCTTGTAGACGCTGGCAAAGCGCACATAGGCAACTGTGTCGATCCGTGCCAAGCTCTCCATCACGATCTCACCCACGGTTTTCGAGGGAATATCGGTCTCGCCCATGCTCTCCAGTCGCCGCACGATGCCGGAAATCATCTGTTCAATGCGTTCAGGATCTATCGGCCGTTTCTGGAGCGCAATGCGGATTGAGCGTTCCAGTTTGTCACGGTCGAAATCCTCGCGGCGACCGTTGGATTTCACCACCACCAGATCGCGCAGTTGCACGCGTTCATAGGTGGTGAATCGCCCGCCGCAACCGGGGCAGAACCTGCGCCTGCGGATCGAGACATGCTCTTCTGCGGGGCGCGAATCTTTGACCTGTGTATCTATATTTCCGCAAAACGGGCAGCGCATTGGCCGTCCCCCTTTTCTGTCCTTGCCTCTTGGGTCATGGGTCTGATGCCCAGTTATCCACAGCCACTATAGGACAGCCGCAAGGTTTTGGGTAGGGGGGATTTTAGCGCCCCAGATCATGGGGGCAAAACGGATCAAAAGCTATACTCGACGGTGCCGGCACGGCATTTGAGATGGGCAATCTCACCCTTGCCGTCCTGCAACACGACAACGCCACCAAATCGGCTGTCGGGTTTGGTATCGTCCACCGCATCGAATTTATCGAAACCTGCATAGGCCTCGTAGATCACCGCGTTATTACGCAGGCGCACCGCCTCCCAGATGGTGCGGCCGATGCCGGGCCAAGGCACGATTTCCGCGCCATCACCGATAGGGCGTGTCAGCGCCAGGTCTGGCGCGCCGCCCTTGGGGCCAAAACTGTAGCTCACGTCCTTTTCGCTGCTGCAGACGTGCAGCACCTTGCCGCCCCGCTCCATATCGCAGCTGAGAAACAGCGTCTGGCCCTCACGACAGGCCGTGGCGGGCAGGGCGATGACGCTCAGGAGTGCTGTGATCCATCCGCGCATCTGCCGCCCTCCCGCTTTGCTCGCTCAGGTTTCCGAGAGCGCGACCTTCATATCCGTGACCTGATAGATCACCTCGCCATCCGCTTCGACCCGTCCATTGGCCACGCCAATGGTCAGGCGGCGGGTCTGCACCGCCTTGGTGAAATCCACATAATAGGTCAGCATCTTGCGATCGGGTCGCACCATGCCTGTCAGCTTGACCTCGCCCACGCCCAGCGCATAGCCGCGCCCCTGCCAGCCGCGCCAGCCGAGGTTGAAGCCGGTCAGTTGCCACAGACCATCCAGCCCGAGACAGCCGGGCATGATCGGGTTGCCCGGAAAATGACATTTGAAAAACCACAGGTCCGGTGTGATGTCGAACTCCGCCACCACATGTCCCTTGCCATGCGCGCCGCCATCTCCGGAAATCTCGGTGATCCGATCCATCATCAGCATCGGCGGTTCGGGCAATTGGGCGTTACCCGGGCCGAACAATTCGCCACGGGCGCATTTAAGCAGATCGTCACGATCGAAGCTGCTTGGATAATCGGCCATTCAGGCGGCCCCTTTCATTGCAAATACCGGTCGTCGCACCCCTCTAGCATCCAGCAAAAGGCGCATGCAAGCCTGCGACATCACCGCACCCCCTTTTGCTGGTAAATGGATTTTATTTGAAACTGCCCCCCCCGAGGCCCTATATTGATATAAACATGGGATGAACGAGACAATGACAGCATATGCGACGATGACCACACCGGCAGGATCGGTTGCCGCCAAATGGCTCTCAGATGCAGGGCTGCGCCCCACCCGGCAGCGCGTGACCTTGGCCACGCTGCTGATCGGTGACGGCCAGCATCGTCATGTCACCGCCGAGAGCCTCTATGCCGATGCCCAAAACGGCGAGGACGCAGTGTCCTTGGCGACCGTCTACAACACTCTGCGCGCCTTTTGCGACGCCGGATTGCTGCAAGAGGTGACGGTAGACGGCTCCAAGAGCTATTTTGACACCAATACTGTCGATCACCCGCATTTTTACTGGGAAGACGAGAACCGTCTGAGCGATGCCCCGGCAAGCGAGTTGGAAATCACCCGCCTGCCCAAAGCCCCGGACGGGGCAGAGATCACCGCCGTCGATGTCGTGATCCGTCTGCGCCGGACCAAGTGATCCCGCGCAGCATGCGTGCTGTCAGCTACGCGGCCTTTGGTGCGCCGCACGACGTTCTGAGCCTTGGCGATGTGCCGACGCCTGTGCCAAGCGCGGGCGAGGTTCTGGTGCGGCTGCGCCTGTCCGGGGTCAATCCATCGGATGCCAAGGCGCGGGCCGGCACGCGTCCGGGCGTGATAAAACCCGCCTTTCCGCGAATCATACCCCATTCTGACGGGGCTGGCGTGATTGAGGCTGTGGGCCAAGGCGTGAACCCCGGTCGCATCGGTCAACGGGTGTGGATCTGGAATGGCCAGTGGCAGCGCAGCCATGGCACCGCCGCCGAATTCATCGCCCTGCCCGCCGCCCAAGCTGTGCCGCTGCCCGACGGTGTCTCGTTTGAGGTTGGCGCGACCTTGGGGATTCCCGGGCTGACCGCTGCGCAGACCGTGTTTGGCGACGGCGATGTTGCGGGGCAAACGATCCTGATTTCAGGTGGTGCTGGCGCGGTGGGACATAACGCCGTTCAATTGGCGCGGGCCGCCGGAGCACAGGTGATCGCCACCTGTTCCGCCCCCGCGATGGAGCGGGTGCGCGCCGCCGGGGCCGCGCATGTGTTCGACTATGCCAGCCCTGATCTGGCGGCCCAGATTCTCGCAGCCACGGACGGGCGCGGTGTGACCCGCGCCATAGAGGTCGAGTTTGGCCAGAACGCCAGCCTTTTGGCCGAGGTCATGGCCCCCAATGGGACGATCGCCGCCTATGGCTCGGGCAAGGAGATGACCCCGACCCTGCCCTTTGGGCCGTTTCTCTTCAAGGCGCTCAAGATCGACATCACATTGATCTACATTCTACCCGACGCCGCGCGCGAGGCCGCCATCGCGCGCCTGCATGCAGCGCTGGAGGCGGGCACGCTGCGCCCCGAGATCGCGGCGCATTACCCGCTGTCAGACTGCGCCGCAGCCCATGAGGCGGTGATGACGCCGGGGCGCGCAGGTGCCGTTTTGCTCGATATCGGGTGAGACGGGGCCGGGTTTGGCCTGAAGCGGACTTTGGTCCCAAGCGCTTACGCGCGGAACCAAGCCCGAAGGGCGCCGCGCGATCGCTGGGCCGTCCGTCGCACCGAAGATGCGCCGCTTTTTCTCGGCACGCCTTCGGCGTGACGGCCTAGCGACCGCGCGGCTCATCAATTGGGACCAATGTCAGCAACCGACCAACACCCCCGCACTCTTCCGGAACCGCACGCGCTGGGCACAGCGCATTCGCACTCAGGCGATTTCGACCAGTTCGATGGCAAAGGTCAAATCCTTGCCTGCCAGGGGGTGGTTGGCATCAAGCACGACCTCTTGATCTGTCACGTCGACCACAGTCACCGGCAACACCTGACCCTGCGGTGTCTGCATCTGCAACTGAGTGCCCAAATCGAGCGGGATATCCGCTGGAATCTCGGCGCGCGGCACCGCCTGTTGGGCGCTTGGATCGGGCTGGCCATAGGCCATGTCGGCGGGCACTTCGACGGTTTTCTTATCACCAACGGTCATGCCGGTAATCGCGGCATCAAGGCCGGGAATGATCTGGCCAGAGCCTACGGTGAATTCGAGCGGATCACGTCCGGCGCTCGAATCGAAGGTTGCGCCATCGGCCAAGGTGCCAGTGTAGTGAATGCGGACAGTATCGCCCGGTTTGACCTGCGTCATTGGATCTCCAATCTGTTTGGGGAGAGGGATGAGTTTGCAAGGCCACGCAAGATCTGCGCGGGTGCTTGGTGCGACTGCCCTCTAATTTAGCGACGCCGGTCCCGATTTGCAAACCGACTCCTGAAATTGCGGCCCGGTCCCTCACAGCCTCGTGCGCGCGTGGGGTCTTTTCGCCCCTGCCGTTCCATGACAGTCTGCGCGCGATCACCAAGGGGGATACGAGACCATGCCGATCACCACCTGCATTTTTGATGCCTATGGCACGCTGTTTGATGTGGCGGCCGCCGCGCGCAATGCCGCAACTGAGCCGGGGCGCGAGCGATTTGCCAAACACTGGCCCGCAATTGCCGAAAAATGGCGGCTGAAGCAGTTGCAATATACTTGGCTGCGTGCGGTCATGGGCCAGCATACGGGGTTCTGGCAGGTCACACAGGACGGGCTGGATTGGGCGCTGGAATCGGAGGGATTGCACGGCGATACCGCGCTGCGCGACCGACTCTTGCAGCTCTATTGGGAGTTGGAAGCCTATGCAGAAGTGCCCGCCATGCTGGGCGCACTGAAAGCGGCGGGGATGAATACGGCCATCCTCTCGAATGGCGCGCCGGATATGTTGCAGGGGGCGGTAAAATCCGCCGGGATTGGCGATGTGCTCGACGATGTGCTCTCGGTCGAGAGCGTGGGCATCTTCAAACCCGCGCGCGTGGTCTATGATCTGGTGGGACAGCGGTTTGGCTGCGCGCCCGACGAGGTACTGTTCGTGTCTTCGAATGGCTGGGATGCCTGTGCCGCCGCTGGTTATGGGTTCGCGACCGCATGGGTCAACCGTGCGGGCGATCCGGTGGACCGCCTGCCCGCCACGCCGCGCCACCAGTTGCGCGACCTGACCGGCATTCCGGATCTGGCGCGCGGCTGATGGGGCGGTTTACAACCTCTGACGGCGTCTCGCTTTATTACACCGATGAGGGGACCGGCGCGCCGATCCTCTGCCTTGCGGGGCTCACGCGCAACAGCGCCGATTTCAGCTTTGTCGCGCCGCATCTCGCAGGCAATCGTTTGATCTGCATGGATTATCGCGGGCGCGGGCAATCCGAGTATGCGCCCGATTTCATGTCCTACAACATCCTGCGCGAAGGGCAGGACGCGATTGAATTGATGGATCATCTAGGGCTGGAGCGTGTCACGCTGATCGGCACCTCGCGCGGCGGGCTGATTGCCATGGCGCTGGCCTATGGGCATCCCGCACGCCTGCGCGGTGTCGTGCTCAATGACATCGGGCCAGAGGTGGCGCCCATCGGGATCGAGCGGATCATGGATTACGTGGGCAATGAGCCGGCGCAGCCCGATCTGGACAGTTGCGCCGCCGCCCTCGCCCATGTCCACGCCAAAGGTTTTCCCGGCGTGCCACTGGAACGCTGGCGGCAACAGGCGGGCTTCATGTTCTATGAAAAACCGGGCGGGGGCCTTGGCCTGCGTTATGACGCGCGACTGCGCGATGCGCTGGTGGGCCAAGCGGGGGCGGGAGAGACGGTGGACCTCTGGCAATTGTTCGATGCGCTGCGGGATATTCCCACCGCCGCGATCCGGGGGGCGAATTCCGATCTTTTAAGCCTTGAGACCTTTGCGAAAATGCAAGAGCGTCACCCGGACCTCATCACCGCCACCGTGCCCGACCGAGGCCATGTGCCCTTTCTCGACGAACCACTCGCCCTCCGCGCCATTCGCGCCCTCTTGGACCAGATGAAATGACCGACATTACGATGATCCGCGCCGCCGCCAGCCGCCTTGCTGGCCATGCAAGGCGCACGCCGCTCTTGTCTTCGCCCTTTCTCGACGAGATCGCCGGACGGCGCGTCTTTGTCAAACCCGAGTGCCTGCAACATACTGGCAGCTTCAAGTATCGCGGCGCGCGCTCTGCTGTTTCGGCGCTGGATGCAGAGACCCGCGCACGGGGCGTGATCGCCTTTTCCTCTGGTAACCATGCGCAGGGCGTGGCGCTCGCGGCGCGGCAATTTGGTGTGCCAAGCGTGATCATCATGCCGTCGGACGCGCCGCGCATGAAGATCGACAACACCCGTGCGCTGGGGGCCGAAGTGGTGCTCTATGAGCGCGCAACCGAGGATCGCGATGCCATCGGGGCGGCGCTGAGTGCTGAGCGCGGTCTGACGCTGATCAAGCCCTATGACGAGCCACAGGTGATCGCAGGCCAAGGCACCATCGGGCTTGAGATTGCCGAGGATGCAGCGGCCATGGGCATCACCCGCGCCGATGTGCTGGTCTGTTGCGGCGGGGGCGGTCTGACCTCGGGCATCGCTCTGGCGCTTGAGGCGGACGCGCCGGGCCTGCGCGCACGGCCCTGTGAGCCGGAGGGGTTCGACGACGCCGCCCGATCGCTGGCATCGGGGCAGATCGAACGCAACGCCCGGACCTCGGGCAGTCTCTGCGATGCCATCGTCACACCGCAGCCGGGGAACATCACCTTTCCGATCATGCGGCGGCTCTGCGGTCCGGGGCTGGTCGTGACCGAAGATGAGGCGCTGCACGCCATGGCGCTGGCCTTTGCCCGGCTCAAGCTGGTGGCGGAACCGGGGGGTGCCGTGGCGCTGGCCGCCGCCCTCTTTCGGGCCGATCAGATCGCGGGCGACGCGGTGTTTCTCACTATTTCGGGCGGCAATGTCGATGCGGATGTGTTCCAAGACGCGCTTGCGCGCTTTGCCTGAGAGGGGATCATGGCCTTTCTCGATCTGGATGATGTGACCCTGCATTACCTCGACGAGGGCGACCACGAGGGCGCGCCCATCGTCTTTGCCCATGCGCTGGGCACCGGCACGTTTCTCTGGGATGCGGTGGTGCCGCTCTTGCCGCCCGGCCTGCGGATCATCCGCTATGATGCGCGCGGGCATGGGCAATCCTCCTGCCCGCCTGCCCCCTATACGATGGGCGCACTGATCCGCGATGCCGAGCGGCTGATGGATCATCTGGGCATCAATGACGCCATGTTCGTGGGCCTTTCCATCGGCGGGATGGTGGCGCAGGGGCTGGCGGTGAAACGCCCCGACCTGATCCGCGCGCTGGTGCTGTCCAATACCGGGGCCAAGATCGGCACGCCCAAGCTCTGGGCCGAGCGCATCGCCACGGCGCGTAATCCGGGCGGTATGGCGGACCTCGCACGCGGATCATGCGAGCGCTGGTTCACGCGCGCCTATCTCAAGGAGAATAAGCATCTGCCTTGGTTCGAGCGCCTGTGCCAGCATGACCCCGAAGGCTATGCCGGCTGCGCCGCCGCTATATCGGGCACAGATTTCTACACGCCCACCTCTGGCCTGCGCCTGCCCACGCTGGGCATTGCCGGGGCCGAGGATGGCTCGACCCCGCCCGACCTCGTGCGTGAAACCGTGGACCTGATCCCCGGCTCACGGTTCGAGCTGATGCGCCGCACCGGGCATGTGCCGCCGGTGGACCAACCGGACGACTATGCGCGTCTGCTGACCACGTTCCTGCAGGCCACCGGGCATATCGACCCCGCCTGACTGAAACCCGCTTGCGGTGGCGCGCGAATCCGGGTCACCTGCGCCAAGGATCAACGCCCGCCGCCCTGTATTTGGATTCGACAGACTGCCGGTCATCTGGCGTCAAATACCGCGGGGGTCAGGGGCTGGCCCCCGGTTCGACCTTGCAAACCCACGCTCTTGACACCTTACAGGATGCACCCATGAAGCTCAGAGACCTTGACATCATCGTGACCGCGCCCCCCGCACCCGGCTGGGGCGGGCGCTATTGGATACTGGTCAAAGTAACCACCGATACCGGCCTCACGGGATGGGGGGAATGCTATGCTGCCAGCGTCGGGCCCGAGGCCATGCGCGCGGTAATCGAGGATGTGTTCGCCCGCCACATGGCCGGGGAAAACCCTGAGAATATCGAACTCATGTTCCGCCGCGTCTATTCTTCCGGCTTTACGCAGCGTCCGGACCCCACCACCATCGGTGCGTTCTCGGGGCTGGAAATCGCCTGTTGGGACATCCTGGGCAAGGCGCGCGGACGCCCCGTCTGGGCGCTCTTGGGGGGCAAGATGAACCCCCGCATCCGCGCCTACACCTATCTCTACCCCCTGCCCCATCACCCGGTTGCAGAATTTTGGACCTCGCCCGACATGGCCGCCGAAAGCGCCAAAGACTGCGTCGCGCGTGGGTACACGGCGATCAAGTTTGATCCCGCTGGCCCCTACACCCTGCGCGGTGGCCATATGCCCGCAATGACGGATATTTCGCTCTCGGTGGAATTTTGCCGGGCGATCCGCGCCGCCGTGGGCAACAAGGCGGACCTGCTCTTTGGCACGCATGGGCAGTTCACCACCGCGGGCGCAATCCGTTTGGGTCAGGCGCTCGAGCCCTATTCACCGCTCTGGTACGAAGAGCCGGTGCCGCCAGACAATGTCGCCGCGATGGCACAGGTGGCGCGCGCTGTGCGTATCCCGGTGGCCACTGGCGAGCGGCTGACCACCAAGGCAGAGTTTGCCCCCATCCTGCGCGATGGGGCGGCCGCGATCCTGCAACCGGCGCTGGGCCGCGCAGGCGGCATCTGGGAGATGAAAAAGGTCGCCGCGATGGCCGAGGTCTACAATGCGCAAATGGCACCGCATCTCTATGCCGGGCCGGTGGAATGGGCCGCCAATGTGAGTTTTGCCGCTTCCATCCCCAATCTCTTGATGTGCGAATGCATCGAGACACCGTTTCATGACGCGCTGATCAAGGGGAGCATCCGGGTCGAGGGCGGGTTCATCACCCCGCCGGAAAACCCCGGTTTGGGTATCGAGGTGGATGAGGATCTGGCGCGGGCAAATCCCTATCGTGGCACCGGATTGCATTTGGAGATGCAGGAAGCGCCTTGTGATTACGTCAATGGTAACAGCTTTGTCGGGGGTGCGCCGCCTGAGGATGAGTGAGGGCAGGTTTTGGTCTAGAGATGACGTTGGCCCCAAGCGCTTACGCGCGGAATCAAGCCCGAAGGGCGCCGCGCGATCGCTGGGCCGTCCCGCGGCCTAGCGATTTGGAGACGGAGTGCATCTCTTTGACGTCATACGGACTTTGCTTGCATTAAGTGGCAGTTGCCGCCGTTGCATCGCCAGTCCCCGACCCAGCGACCGCGCGGCTCATCGCTTGGGGCCAAGGTCAGCAGCAGGCCATTACCTCAGGGCAAAACCTGCAACCAAACCCAGGCCGTGACAATCGTCAGTCCGGTGGACAAGAGCACGCTCGACGCCGCCACCCGCTTGGCATGGCCATAGATATTGGCAAAGATATAGGCGTTGACCCCCGGTGCCATCGCCGCCGTCACCACCGCCGAACGCACGCCCTCAACCGGCAAACCGAGCCCCAGGCCAAGACCAAAGGTGATCGCCGGATGCGCCACCAGCGAAATCAGGCACACGTAGAGGATGACGCGCAGATCGCCCTCGGGTCGATATTGCACCAACACACCGCCCAAGCCGAATAGCGCCGCCGGAAGTGCCGCGCGTGCGATGAGGTCTAGCCCCTGCTGCACCGGCGAAGGCAGCACCAGCCCCGACAGGTTGACCACAAACCCGGCTGCCACGCCCATGATCAGCGTGTTGGAAAACATCGCCTTGAGCACCTTGACCGCCACCTGCGGCCCCGCCGTGCCACGCGCTTTGACGATTTCCATGACGGTGATGCCGAGGCCGTAGCAAAAGGGCGAATGCACCGCGATGATGGCGAAATTCGCGGCCAGAGCATCCGCCCCATAGGCGCGCTCCATGATCGGCAGGCCCAACAAGAGCGAGTTGGAAAAGAGGCAGCAAAAGCCGATGGCAACCGCATCCTCCCAGGTTCGACCAAAGATCAGCCGCGCGCCAAAGAGGCCCAGCGCAAAGCCGGAACTCGCCCCCACGTAGAAACTGAGCAACAGCCGCCAATCGAAACTTTGCGCCAGATCGAGCCGCGATATGGCGGTGAAGAGCAGACAGGGAATGGCAAATTTCTGGGTGAAACTCATCAACCCATCCACACCCGCCTGACTGAACCAGCGCCGCCAGACCGCGAGATAGCCAAAGCCGATCACCAAAAAGACCGGCAGGATGATTTCAAACAGCGCCTGCATCGCGCTCAGACCGTGTAACGCAGGATCATCCCGTCATAGGCGGGGGTCACATGCGCAGGTGTTTCCTCTTCTACAGTCTGATAGTCGAGGTCGATATGCATATTGGTCAGCACGGCACGACGCGGGGCCGCGCGCATAATCCAGTCCAGCGAGCGGGCCAGATGCGCATGGGTCGGATGTGGCGTGCGGCGTAGCGCATCCAGGATCCAGCAATCCAGACCACTCAGAACCGGCCAGACATCCTCGGGAATGGCGGCCACATCTGGCAGATAGGCCAGATCAGCCACCCGAAACCCGAGCGCGTCGATCGAGCCATGATTGACCTGAAACGGGTTCAGGCGGATCGCACCGCCCGCGCCCTCGATCTCGAACGGGCCGTCAATCGTGTGCATGTCGAGAATGGGGGGATAGGGGCTATCCTCGGGCTGAACAAAGGCATAGCCAAAGCGCGCATAGAGCGCGTTTTGCGTGTCGCCATCGGCCCAGACCGGCAAACGCTGGCGCATGTTAAAGACGATCATCCGCAGATCGTCGATGCCATGCACATGATCGGCATGGGAATGGGTATAGACCACCGCATCAAGCGCACCGATACCCGCATCCAGCAGTTGCGCGCGCAGGTCGGGCGAGCTGTCGATCAGCACGCGGGTGATGCCATCCTCGGTCTCACGCTCGATCAGCATAGAGCAGCGGCGGCGCGTGTTGCGCGGATTGGCGGGATCACACTCGCCCCAATGCCCGCCCAAACGCGGCACACCGCCGGACGACCCACAGCCCAGAATGGTAAAGCGCAACTCGGCCATCAGAGCACCGCCTTGGTAAAGAGCCGCTCGAAGTTCGCCTCGGTTTGTGCGGCAAACTCTGGCCAATCCATGCCAAAGACCTCGGCCGCCTTTTGGCCCGTGTGCAGCGTGTAGGCAGGCTCGTTGCGGCGACCGCGATAGGGGGGCGGTGCCAGATAGGGCGCGTCGGTTTCCAAGAGAATACGGTCCACCGGCGCGCTGGCAAAGATATCGCGCAGCTCTTGGCTCTTGGGAAAGGCCGCAATGCCCGACATCGACAGGTAAAATCCTAGGTCGAGCGCGGCGCGGGCCAGTGCGGCACTGGAGGAAAAGCAATGCATGACACAGGTATAGGCACCATTGCCGTATTCCTCGGCCAGAATACGCGCCATATCGTCATCGGCGCTGCGCGCATGGATGATGAGCGGCAGTCCGGTGCGTCGCGCCGCCTCGATATGCACGCGCAGGCTCTGCTTTTGCACCTCGGCGCTCTCGGCGGTGTAGTGATAATCAAGGCCGGTTTCACCGATGCCGACGAACTTGCGATGCTCCGCCAGTTTCACAAGGTCGTCGACCGTCACCAGCGGGCTCTCTGCCGCGCGCATCGGATGGATGCCCGCCGCATAGAACACCGCCGCATGGGCCTCGGCAATCGCCCGCACGCGCGGCTCCTGATCCAGACGGGTGCAGATTGTCACCATACGGTGCACGCCCGCCGCAACGGCGCGGGTGATCACCTCATCCCGCTCGTCGTCGAAATCGGGAAAGTCGAGGTGGCAATGGCTGTCGGTGATACGAATGTCGGTGCTCATGCCTGTCCTTGGTGGGGGCTCAGGCCCCGGCGGTTTGCTGAATCCTGAACACCGTATCTAGGACCAGGCTGGCAGGGTCAAGGTTGACCGCCCGCCCATGGCGTGCGCGCGCTCCAATTGCTTCGGCACAGTCGGCCCAGTCGCGCCCCTTGCGGGCATCGGGCGCCAGTCGCGCCAGCAGAGCCGCCTCGCCCGGTGCTGCCTCGGCGCGTGGCGCATGGCCGGTGGCCCCAGCCCGCGCCAACCGCGCCAGCATGAGGTCAGTCAGGGAAAAGAGCAGGTCAAGCCGCTCTTCCGCGCCCCGCGTCGCCGCCGCCTCGGCCAGTCGCAGGGCGCGGGGGCGGTCCAGGCGCGGCAGGCTTTCCATCAGGCCGACGAGGTCCGAATAGAGCTTGAGACCTCCGAGATTGAGCAGCCGCACCGCAGCCCCGACCGACCCACCCGACAGTTCCGCCAGTGCCGCCGGGTCGCCTTCGGGCGCAATTCCCGCCTGGTCCAGCGCCTGCGCAATTTCTTGTGGTCCCAGAGGCGCAAGCCGCAGCGTGCGACAGCGCGAGCGGATCGTGGGCAAAAGGCCAGAGGGCTGATGCGATATGAGCAACAGCACCGTGCGCGCGGGCGGCTCTTCCAGCATCTTTAGAATGGCATTGGCAGCTTGGGTATTGAGATCATCCGCCGCATCGACGATCACCACCCGCCGCCCGCCATCGGCGGCGGAGAGGTGAATGAATCTACCGAGTTCGCGGACATCATGCACGCGAATGTCATTGGAAAACCGGCCTTCAGCAAAAGCCTTTGTCCTGTCATTCTCGCTGCTGCCTAAACCGCTTCTTCTAAGCAGGAACAATCCCGGATCAGACAGCGCCAGCAAGCGCCGCGAAACTGGATGATCCGGGGCGGCGTCCAGCGTCGCGGGCGGCGGCGGCGCACCAAAGAGCCCTTCCTCTTGCACCAACGGTGTGGCCAGCAAAAACCGCGCGATGCGCCATGCCAGCGTCGCCTTTCCCACACCGCGCGGCCCGGTGATCAGCCAGCCGTGATGCAGCCGTCCGGTATTGAACGCATCGAGAAATTCCGCCTCCGCCGCTTCCTGTCCAAAAAGCCGCGCGGTTTCGCGCGGGTGTGGCGCGCCTTCGACACGGTCCGGTTCCGGCAGCAGCCCATCATCGCTCATGGCAGGTGCGCCTGCACCACGCGGGCCACATCCTCTGCCACCGCGTCCAAGTCACCCGCGCCGTCGATCACCGCGAAACGGGGGGCGAATTCCTGCGCCAAGGCCAGAAACCCGGCACGCATCCGCGCCTGCATCCCCTCGCCAAACGACTCGAACCGCGCCTCGGCCCCGCCACGCGACAGTGCCCGGCCCAGACCCACGCCGGGGTCGATATCAATCAAAACCGTCAAATCCGGCTCGCGTCCGATCATCAGCCCGTGCAACTGATCCACAAGCCCGCGTAAATCGCTCCGGCCAAGGCCCTGATACATCCGCGTGCTATCGGCAAAGCGGTCGCAGATCACCACCGCGCCACGGTCCAGCGCGGGGGCAATCACCCGCTCCAGATGGTCGCGGCGCGCGGCGGTAAAGAGCAGGATTTCGGTCTCGGCAGACCAGCGGTCCTTGTCGCCTTCGAGCACCAGACGCCGGATTTCCTCGGCCCCCGGACTGCCCCCCGGTTCGCGCGTCAGCACCACATCGCGGCCCATCCCGCGCAGCGTCTCAGCCAGACGTCGCGCTTGTGTGGATTTGCCCGACCCGTCGATCCCTTCAAAGCTGAGGAACAGCCCCTGCCCGCTCAAAGCGCCCCCTCGGGGCCCTGTTGCAAGCGCGTCAGAAGCACGCCCGAGACGGTGCGAATCCGGGTCATGAACCCGCCCTGCGGCACATCTTCGGCGGCCACGAGCGGCACCCGCGTCTTGGGCAGCCCTTCTGGCGCAAAGACCAGTTCGGCCAACACATCGCCCTTGGCCACCGGCGCACGCACCGGCCCGGTATACACCACCTCGCCCTTCAACTCGCCGCCATCAAGCACCGGCAGAAGGGTCGAGACATCCTCGGCCACGGTCAGGCCCACGCTCGTCGTCTCGCCCATCCAGACATCGGCACGCGCCACTTCATCGCCAGCCGTGAGCACGGATTTCTGCGCAAACTGGCGAAACGCCCAATTCACGATCGCCTCTGATTCCCGCGCGCGGTCCTGTGCTGTCGCCAGTCCCGAGATCACGAAGATCACCCGACGGTCGCCCTGAATGGCCGATCCGGTCAGGCCAAAGCCAGCTTGTTCTGTGTGTCCAGTCTTGAGGCCATCCGCCCCGATGCCCAATCCCAGCAAGGGATTGCGGTTACTGATATTGCTGGGGGCGCGCCCGTCAAAGCGAAACTCGGTCTCGGCAAACATTTTGTAGAAATCGGGGAAATCTTCGATGATGTGCCGCGCCAAAAGCGCCAGATCGCGTACGCTCATCACATGTCCGTCAGCCGGCCACCCGCTGGCATTGCGGAACATGGAATTTGTCATCCCCATCTGCTGCGCGCGCTGCGTCATAAAGCGGGCAAAGCCCGCCTCGGTGCCATCGGGGCTGAGCGCCTCGGCGAGCACCGCACAGGCGTCATTCCCGGACAGAACGATGATCCCGCGCAACAGATCCTCGACCCGTACTCGGTCGGTCGTGTCGAGAAACATGGTCGAGCCACCATAGCTCATGGCGTGCTCCGACACGGGCAGGCGTTCATCGAGCGTCAGTCGCCCGCTGCGCACCGCCTCGAAGGCTACATAGAGCGTCATCAGTTTGGACATGGACGCCGGCGGCAGGGCTGTATCAGCGTTCTTGTCCAACAACACGGTGCCGGTGGTCACGTCCATAACAAACGCCGCCTTGGCGCTGGTTTCAAAGGCCTGCACAGGCAGTGCCACCCCGAGGCACAGCAGCGCTGCGGCGATATGGCGAGTAAGGATCATTTGCTCCTATTCCTCTCAGTTGGTGACGGCATAGGCATCGTCAAAGCCGATCCCCTTGATCTTGTTGAGCAGCGTAGTCCGCTCCGACGCGGTGGTCGCGGGGCCGACGATCACCCGCCAAAAGGCCTTGCCTTGGGTGTTCTGTTCCAGAACCGTTGGAACCATCCCAGCCTGCCGCATCGCGGTCGCGGTATTGCGGGCGTTCTCTTCCACACTGAAAATCCCGATCTGGATGTAGGGTTTGTCAAGACTGGAGGAGCGTGCCGGAGCGGGCGCAGCCGCAGGGCGCGCCACCGGCGCGGGAGAGGCCACAGGGGACACCTCGCCAGCCGCAGCCTGTTCCACGTCAGCCGCGTCAATCGCAGCGGCGGCCCCCGCCACCGGATCAAGCGCCGTAGCCTCGATGTCCGCCGGGGCGGCAAGGGTCATGGCCTCATCCGGGACCGCGTCGGCTTCGGGGGCCGCTTCTTGCGCCTCTTCCCGGCGCAGAGCGGTCACGTTGAGCTGAACCGGCGCGCCGGCCAGCATGCCAAGCGCAGCAGCGGCATCCGAGGACACCTGCAACGCTGGTCCGGGGACATCCCGCTCACGCCGGAAAAGCGCCCCGATCACGAATTTCGAATCCGATGTGCTGCGGATGATGACCCGCTCAGGTTCCTTGACATCCGGATGCGCCACCCAGACCCCGCCCAGCGATGGCCGCCCATCCCAGAGCCCCATATCGGTGACTTGAAACACGTCAGGGGCCTCGACATCGCGCTCCACCAGCTTGACCGACGCGCGCGACGCCGTGGCACCCTGCGCAGAGGCCTGCCCGGCGCTGTCGGGCTTCAAAGAAAACTTGCCGCTCTCATCGCATCCTGCCAGCACCGCAATCGCCGCACCGACAAGGACCAGCCGAGACAGCCCTGCCTGCGTGCCCTGTTTCAGAAATGTCATCTCTTGCCCCTTGCCCCTTGCCTTCTCGTGCATCCATCCGGCCTGAGCCGCCGGTTTTCCGGTCGGGCCTGTTCTCGCCCCGGCATGATCCTGCGCGCGTACTCTAACCGCTTGCCCATCGCGTGAAAAGTGCGCAGGCGGCATATGCGCGATTTTCCCCACGAAACACCTCTTTTAGAATCGCCAAGACCTCTGTAGGCACCGGCGAACCACACATATGCCAGAGCGGTCGATTGCACCGGTTTTGGAATTTGGTGTAGGGAGAGTTACGGAAGCTTGGCAGAGTGGTCGATTGCACTGGTCTTGAAAACCAGCGTACCGAGAGGTACCCAGGGTTCGAATCCCTGAGCTTCCGCCAATAAAATCAATCTCTTGACGCAGGTCATTGCAGCGCTTCGCGCGGGGCGATGAGGCCCTCCGCTTTGCTGATGACCACCGTATCGCGTTACTTTGGAGGGACAGTGTCATGGCCCTGTGACGCAAACCCGACAGGGTTCAATTCATAAACCCGACGGGGTTCAATTCATCGGCAGGCTCACAGAGGCCTCAAACCCCGATGCGCCCTCCGAACGGGGTGATTTGAGGACAAGCCCCCCCCCGATACGATCCGCAATCGCCGCGACAATCGCAAGCCCAAGGCCGCTGCCATCCTGCCCGGCCCCCGCGCGCTCGAACCGCGCGGTCAGGCGACCCAGCGTTTCCGCAGGCACCACAGGGCCGTCATTGGCAACGATCAACCGCCCCTCTTGTGTCAAGCTCACGGCAACCGGCGCATCCCCGGAGCCGTGACGCAGCGCATTCTCCACGAGATTTCGGCACAGGATCGCAAAGGCGTCCGGATCAAGGTCCGACAGGAGTGGCGCATCCGGCAGGCTCAGCACGAGACGGCCCGGAGCGAGCGGTCGCGCCAGATCCTCAACCACGATGCGCGCTACAGGACGCAGGTCTGCGGACCGCTCCAACCGCAGCCGCCCACCTTCGGCGCGCGCCAATTGCAAGAGCCGTTCAGACAGGCGCGTCAGGCGTTTGAGCGTCGCCTCGATCTCTGCGGCGCGACGCTTTGCCTGCGGGTCCGAGGTTTCCGACCGCAGTCGCTGCGCCTGCGCGATCGCCCCGGCAAGCGGCGTTCTCAACTCATGCGCGGCATTTGCTGCAAAGCTGCGCTCGGCCTCAAAGGCGGCATTCAGACGTTCGAGCAACACATTAAGGGTGGCTGCTATAGGGCGGATTTCTAATGGCATATCCTGCGCCGGAACAGGCGACATGTCTCTGGCGCTCCGAGCTTCTAGACGTTCCCGGAACTGGCGCAACGACGCGAGGCTCGCCCGGACCGCAACAATGATGGCCAGCAATGCAACCGGAACCACGATCAGCAATGGCAACCCAAGGCCCATCTGGATATCACGCGCCACAGAGGCGCGATACTTCAGAGGTTCCGCGACGGTGATCCGCACAGTGCCCTGAACCGCGTCTTCGCTATAGAGTCTATGGGTCGCGGTCTCGCGAAACCCGGATCCGTCCCAGACCGGAAACACGGCGGCGTCCGCAGCATGCGATTGCAACAGGATGCGCCCCTCGGCATCGCGCACGATATAGGTAAAGAATTCATCATGGACGCGGATCGCCCCAAGGCGCTGTGTGACCCCGTCATCTTCGCGCCCGACAATATCAACCACCGCCAACGGCAAAAGGCGCTGCGCGGTCTCTTGCAGGGCCGAGTCAAAGATCGCGTCCATTTCGCTGCGCAGGATCACCGCTGTGACCGAGGCCGCCGCGCTCCAGAGCAGCGTCAGCGATAGGCCCAGCGACAGCGCCAGCCGAGTCTCGAGGCTGCGCAGCCGCCTCATGCCTTGCCCAGTCGGTAGCCTAGGCCGCGTTCGGTCTCGACGATACCCGCGCCCAGCTTCTTGCGCAGGCGGCTGACATGGACCTCGATGGTATTGCTCTCCACCTCTGCGTCATAGGCATAGAGCTTGTCCTCCAATTGCGCCTTGGACAAAAGCTGACCGGGGCGGGCCAGAAATGCTTCGAACAGCGCCCATTCGCGTGCCGTCAGTTGGATAGGTTTTCCGCCGCGATGAACGCTACGGGCGGCCAGATCAATATCCAGCGGGCCATGCGTCACGATCGGATTGGGATTGCCGCTGTACCGCCGCGCAACAGAGCCAATCCGCGCCGACAACTCGGCAAGATCAAACGGCTTGACCAGATAGTCGTCAGCCCCCGCGTTCAGCCCCTCGATCCGGTCCGACACCTGATCGAGGGCGGTCAGGATAATGACCGGCGTCACCTCACCACGCGCGCGCAACGCTTTCAAAAATCCGATGCCGCGACCATCCGGCAACATCAGATCCAACAGGATCAAGTCAAACGCCGCGCCGCGCACCGCCGCGCCCGCCGCATCCAGCCGGGTGACCCAATCCACTGTCTGCCCGTCGCTGGCGATCTGGTCGCGCACGGCGGCCCCCAGAACCGTATCATCCTCAATCAGCAGAATGCGCATCTTCGCCCCTATTATCCGTGCCTGTGCCCCTCACTCGCCCGTCTGGCTTACATGATACTGACGCCCAAGGGTCTGCTGCTTCAGGTTCACGTCAGTTTCGTCGCGCATGACCTGTTTCAAGATGGCCGCAACGAGGAGTTTGGCCCATGAAGATGACATTGACAATTCTCAGCTTTCTCGCGCTCATTCCCGCCGGGACGGCGCTGGCCAGCGACGATTGCTTTGTGCCCATGGCCGACTGGCAACCGCGCGATGCCGTGGCTGGCCTCGCCGCTGAAAACGGCTGGACCGTGCGCCGGATCAAGATCGACGACGGCTGTTACGAAATTGACGGGCGCGACGCCGATGGTCGCCAGATCGAAGTGACGGTTCATCCCGCCACGCTTGCGGTGATCGAGTTCGAATATGAGGATGACGACGACGGTCGCTTGCACCGCAGCGGCAAGGATCGCAAAAATGACTGATCTCGCATCCCATACGACCAAGGTTCCGACAGTTCGGGTCTGGGACCCGCTGGTGCGGGTCTTTCATTGGACCCTTGTGGCCGCCTTTACGATTGCATGGCTCAGCGCCGATGAGCTTTCGACCGTCCATGAGATCGCAGGCTATGGGATCGCGGCGCTTGTCGCGTTTCGTCTTGTCTGGGGGCTCATCGGCAGCCGCTACGCACGCTTTGCCGGTTTCGTAAAGCGCCCCGGCACGACACTGGCCTATCCGGGTGACATGCTGCGCGGCAAAGAGCGGCGCTATCTGGGTCACAATCCCGCGGGCGCGGCGATGATCGTGGCGCTGCTCGTCACGCTGTCGGGCACAGCGTTCAGCGGCTGGCTTCTCGAAGAGCCGGATCGCATGGCGATGCTGCCAGAGGGGCCGCAGATCGTGGCCCCCGCCTTTGCCGATGGGGACAACGCATACGGCAACGGCGGCGAGGGCATGCTCGAAGAAATGCACGAGGTTCTGGCCAATCTGATGCTGCTCTTGGTGGCGCTGCACGTCGGCGGAATTGTCCTTGCCTCGATCCGGCATCACGAAAACCTCGCGCGCGCCATGATCACGGGAGACAAACGCAGCCCTGCGCCCGGCGACATCGGCTGATCCCATAACGGCAGAGCGGTGGGCGGCCCTTGCCAGCCCGCCGCTCTGGTTCATTTGTCGATATCGACCGGCAACGTGGCGATATAGGTCAGCAGGCTGACACGGTCTTGCACCGAAAACGCGCGCATGTTGATCATCGCAGCCCCCGGATGCGCGTTCGAAATCTTGTTGTAAACCTCGTCGGGCAATTCGGTGGCCTCGGTTCCCACGAAATTATGCGCGTCCCCCTCGCCCCAATCCATGGCGCGCCCGTCAAAGCCGTGGCAGGCGGCGCAGGTGGTCTGAAAGATGGCACGCCCACGCGTGAAATCTCCAGCCCCTGGAATGACCGTGCGCGTCTCATAGTCGATGAACGCGCGCATATCGGTCAGTCCCTCGCTGATAAAGGTTGCGACGCGCAGCATTTCCTCATCCGTGATCATCTCGGGCGTGTAGGGATGGTTGCCATCGCGCAGGGTTGCCATCAGGGATTCCGCAGGTCTGCCGCGCATGCCCATGACCCCCTTGATGCCGGTGAAATGACTGCCTTGCCTGTAGATGCCTTCAGCGCCCAGATAATCCCAACCGTGACATTCCTTGCATCGCCACGTTCCAGTTCCTTTCTGTTCCGCGCTGACGGGATAGGCCGGGTTGATTGCCTCGGGCGCTGGACGATCCAGCGCTTCCCACCAATTGTCATAGATCCGGCCACCGGCGGCCAGCGTCCATTCGAGTGACGGCAACTGTGGCGCGCCATGCACGAACTCCTGCTGGTTCGCCCCGTGTTCTTGCGGCTCAGCTGAAACGTCTGCGGCCACGGTCTGCGCACTGATCATGAGTGCGGCAAGCGCCCCAAAGGCAGCACTTTTGAGCATCAATCCCCTGAAATTCATCAAATCCCCTCCCAAAGATTAGCGAGGGCTGTGGGTGTTATCGTGGCGCTATAACGAGACGCACGGCACAGCCTCTGGTCGCTATGGTCAGGTCTCTCTGGTGTTCCTGACAAGAGACAAAGCCGCGCATTCCTATGGTTGCGGGACCATGTTAGACTTTGGTTTAGAAGATTTCCGGCGTTTATCTACCTAGGGTTTAGTTGAGCGGTGACATAGGATGACAGGTGAGAACAGCCATGATGCGAAACCGCGCCGGGCCTCCAACCGCACGGCGTCATTACGCTCGGAAAGGCTGACGTTTTGGCTGGCGGTCATTCAGTTGGTCTGTGCCTTCGTGTTTCTGTTTGATCTTATCGACGAGTTTCCGGACCCGCTCTATTGGCGCAATATCTCGCCAAGCGGGATGGTTCACCTGATCACGGAACTGACGATCATGGGTCTGCTTTTGCTCGGCGTCGCCATGGCGCGCCGCTCTCATCTTGATCTTGTGTCGCAACGCGATGGGCTGGAACGCAACCTCAGATCACTGCGTGAAGATTTCGACGGCATCCTGACCACGCATTTCCAGACATGGGATCTGACACCGGCGCAGCGCGATGTCGCCCTTTTGTGTCTGCGTGGCTTGCGCATCAAGGACATCGCAAGCTTGCGCAAATGTGCCGAAGGCACCGTCAAGGCGCATATGAGCGCGGTGTTTCGGGCCGCCGGTGTGCGCACGCGGGGCGAATTTGTCGGCCTGTTCATGGAAGAATTCCTTGATCACGGATCGACGTTCGGCGGCTGAAAGCGCGCCCCTCTCACAAACCTGACGTCAAGCTGAAGCGGAAATCGCTGCGCTGTCAGGGTGTCCTCAGGTCTGCGCGCGAGATTGGGCTCAGCAGACGAAAAGGAAACCCTGCCATGAAGAAAATACGCACCCTTCTTGTCGCCTCGACCGCGCTCACGGCCGCCATTGGCGTTCCGGCTTGGAGCGCGATGCGCGCCTCTGAGGGCGAGGACCTCTGGCCGCTCGCCGCGCTTTTTGACGAGGGGTCGCAAGCGCTGCCGCTCCTGCGCGTTAGCGGTGACGACGATGACCGTGATGACGACGACAGTGATGACGACGAGGACGAGGACGAGGACGATGATCGCGGTGGGGCGCGCAATCCTGCCCCCGCCGGAACGGTCGCGCCACCGCAGAACGGTCTCTTCGGCACCGGCACCCCGCCGCAAGTCAAGGTGAACTAAACATCGCTGCGGCGCTGCGGAACCCGCTGCGCCCGCGTTCAATCTTTCTCTATGAATTTGAAGGACCCACGCAATGAAATCAGTTCTTGCAACCCTCGCGCTGACAACGGCCCTGACCATGCCCGGCCTGGCCATGGCCCGTCCGGTGACATTGACCACCACCCTCAACAGCTATGGCGGCGACGGTGCCTATCTCGCGCTCTATGTGACCGATGCCTCTGGCGCCTATGCCGGTAGCCTGTGGATGGCCGGTGGAAAATCAAAATATTACAAACACCTGACCGACTGGCACCGTGCCACGGCTGGCGACGCAGCACAGGTCAACGGCATCACGGGGGCCAGCGTCGGCGCGGGCCGGACGCTTGAGATCACGCTCGACCTTGCCGATGCGCTGTTTGATGCGGGCTACACGCTCCATATCGACGCCGCCGTCGAGGACATGCGCGACAGCCCCAACGAAGTGGCGGTGCCGCTGACGACCCAAGGGGCGGGCACATCTGTGCGCGGTCGCCGTTACGTCGCTCGTTTCACCTACGACATGTAAGGACACAGGGCCATGATCCGCGCATTCCATCGTTGGCCGGGTCTCTTGGCCCTGGCCCTTGTCACGGTGCTCAGCCTGAGCGGCGCGGCCTTGTCGGTCTTTCCCGCCGCTGACCGACTTACCGCGCAACAGGTCGAAGCGGACCTGAACATGGCCACGCTCGCCACCCGCATTCAGATCGCCTATCCGGGGGTCGAACAGATCCGCCGTGCACCCTCTGGTCAGATCACCGCCTACTGGTTCGATCTGGGTGCGCCCGGTGCCGCCGTGATTGATCCCGCAACAGGACTGGGCGTCGCCTCTGCCGATCCTAATCCGGTGGAACACTGGCTCACCAACCTGCACAGATCGCTGTTTCTGGGGGATGGCGGTCGCATCGCAATGGCGACTGGGGCGGCGGCTATGGTCTTTGTGTTGCTCACGGGCGCGGCGCTGGTTGCGCGGCGCACCGGGGGCTGGCGTCGCTGGTTCGCGCCGCTGCGCGGGCCGCTTTCGCATCGGCTGCATGTCGAGATTGCGCGCATCGCAGTGGCGGGCCTCTTCCTTTCGTCCATCACCGGCTTGTGGATGACGGCCTCGACCTTTGGTCTCTTGCCCGAGGCAGACAGCACACCGGCCTTTCCGGCGGATGCGAGTGGCCAAACCAATGTGGACCTTTTTGACATGCCGACGCTGGTCAGCACCTCTGTCACAGATCTGCGCGACCTCAGCTTTCCCTATCCCGGTGACGCGTCAGACGTCTTCACCCTCAAGACTGACCGGGGCACCGGACACATTGATCAGGGCACTGGCGCGCTTCTGACCTGGGCCGATCTGAACGGGTTGGAGCGGGTGTCGGAGACGATCTACATGCTCCATACCGGTCAGGGCGCGGCAGCCCTTGGGCTGGCGCTCGGGCTCATGGTGCTCGGCGTGCCCGTGATGGGGGGAACCGGTGTTCTGATCTGGCTTGCAGGTCGGCGCGGCCGCCCCCGCATCCGTGGCAATCAGCGCGCAGCCCAGGCCGATACGATCCTGCTCGTCGGCAGCGAAGGCGGCAGCACATGGGGCTTTGCCGCAACGCTGCACGCGGCGCTCACGCAAGCTGGACAAAAGGTCCACACAGCGCCCATGTCGGCGTTTGCACCGGGCAGCTACGCCCACGCCGCGCGGATCATCGTGCTGGCAGCAACCTATGGCAACGGGGACGCACCGGCCTCGGCCAAAGGTTTTCTCGACCGGCTCAAGGCTCTCGACGGCGAAACCCTTGCACCACTCGCCGTGCTTGGCTTTGGCGACCGTAGCTTTCCGGCCTATTGCGCCTTTGCCGAGACCATCGCGGCGACAGCCGAGGCACAAGGCTGGCGGGCATTGCTGCCCCTCGACACCATAGATCGCCAATCGCCGCAGGATTTTGCACGCTGGGGGCGGACCCTTGGGCAGGCCTTGGGGATCGACCTTGATCTCGTCTACCATCCGATCCGGCCCACAGCCGAGACGCTGACCTTGGTGTCGCGGCGTGACTATGGCGCAGAGGTGCAGGCCCCGACCGCAATCCTGCGCTTTGCCCTGCCGCGTGCATCGCTGTGGCACAGGCTGACCGGGGCGGGCTTTGCCCGGTTCAACGCAGGCGACCTGATCGGCATCCTGCCCGAGGGCAGCCCCCTGCCCCGCCTCTATTCGCTCGCCTCTGCGCGCCGCGACGGGTTCGTCGAAATCGTGGTCAAGAAACATCCGGGCGGCCTGTGCTCTGGTCAACTCAACGCGCTGAAACCGGGCGACACCATGAGCGCCTTTCTCCGCCGTAACCCCGGCTTTCAGCCGGGACGGGGCCACGCCCCGTTGATCCTGATCGGCGCGGGCACCGGCATCGGGCCGCTGGCCGGGTTTGTGCGCGCAAACGCGCGGCAGCGCCCCATCCACCTCTTCTTCGGCATGCGCCACCCAGACAGTGACTTCTTCTATAGTGACGAACTACCGACATGGCAGAGGGAGGGCCGGCTGGCCCAACTGGTTACCGCTGTCTCACGCGGGGCGCGACCCAACTACGTGCAAGAGGCGTTGCGCGGCGACGCCGCCGAGGTCGCGCGGCTGATCTTGGATGGCGCCCGCGTGATGGTCTGTGGCGGGCGCGACATGGCCGCAGGCGTCGCCGACGCGCTGACCGAGATACTCGCGCCAACCGGGCTGACCCCTGCGGTGCTCAAGGCGGAGGGTCAATATGTCGAAGATGTTTACTGAACAACAGCGCTTTGCCTTGAACGGCCCGACGATGGGCACCCGCTGGACGGCGCTCTTCTTTGCCCCAACCGGCCTTGACCCTGCCCCTGTCCGGATCGCCCTGCAATCCGCCGTCGATTGCGTGGATGCACAGATGTCGACCTGGAGACCCGACAGCGACCTCATGCGCCTCAACGCCGCCCCAGTGGGACCATGGGTGCCCGTGCCGGAGCATCTGCGCCGCGTTTTGCTGCTCGGTCTCGAGATCGGGCGGGCCTCTGGTGGCGCATTCGACATTTCTATGGGCGATGCGGTCACCGCCTGGGGTTTCGGACCCGAGACCGCTGCCCCTGACCGCATCCGCACGGCCATGACAGGCAAACGCACGTCGGCACAGGACGCGCTCGACATAAGCGAAATCGGCATCCGCAAATCGGCGCCTGTATCCATCGACCTCAATGGCATCGCCAAGGGCTACGGCGTTGATCGTCTGGCCGACACCTTGCAGGCGCAAGGGATCAACGCCGGGCTTGTCGGCATCGACGGCGAGATGCGGGCGCTGGGACTTCGACCGGATGGGACGGCTTGGACCATCGCGGTAGAGAAGCCGGACTCCACGCGCCGCGCGGCACATTCGATCCTTGCGCTGGAGAATGCCGCCGTCGCGACCTCTGGCGACTACCGCCATTGGGTCGAGGTGCAGGGACGCCGCCTGTCGCACACCATGGACCCGCACCGGGGCGCGCCCCTGATTGCCGCTCCGGCCTCAGTCACCGTCGTCGCCCCAAGCTGCGCCGAGGCCGACGCTTGGGCGACGGCCCTCATGGTGCTTGGGCCGCAAACCGGCGCACGCAGGGCCAAAGAGCGCGGACTCGACGCCCTCTTCCTGCTGCGCAATGATGCAGGCGAGGTGACAGAGGTCAGAGTCGGCCCGCTTTTCTCTCAAGACCCGGCGGCAGGTGCCTCAAACATGGGAACGTGAACGGCATGGACAAGATCGGCACCGACCGGTTCAAGACGGCGCTTCTGCTCTTCGCCGTGGCTGGATTGATCGCCGGTCTCGGGGTCTATGCCGCGGGCCAGCAGCATCTCGCAACCCTCGCATGGACCGCCGGGGTCACGCCCGTCCTCGCCACCCTCGTGGTTGAAATCCTGCGCAGCCTCAGGCGCGGCGAAGTTGGACTCGATATCGTGGCGGCGCTGTCGATGACAGCGGCTCTCGCCTTTGGCGAGACACTGGCAGCCGCAGTCGTCGCGGTGATGTTCTCCGGCGGAACCTTTCTCGAGAGCTTCGCCGAGGGACGAGCCCGCCGCGAAATGCACAGCCTCTTGGCGCGCGTGCCCCGCACAGCCACCCGGCACCGCAAGGGCGGTTTCGAGGAGGTGCCGCTCGACGCCATAGAACCGGGCGACCGACTGCTGATCCGTCAGGGCGATGTGGTGCCTGTGGATGGCAATCTGGTCTCTGCGTCCGCCTTTCTTGACCGGTCCGCCATCAGCGGCGAATCGTTGCCCCTGCACATGTCGCGCGGCGCAGAGGCGCTGAGCGGGTCAACCAATGCCGGCGACGCCTTCGACCTTGTGGCGACGCAACGCGCGGCTCAGAGCACCTATGCTGGCATCGTGCGGTTGGTCGAAGAGGCGCAACGCTCCAAGGCCCCGATGTCACGGCTGGCCGACCGTTGGTCACTGGGGTTTCTGGCGGTTACGGTCGCCATTGCCTGTGCCGCATGGTGGGTCACCGGCGATCCGATCCGCGCCGTCGCCGTGCTGGTCGTGGCGACCCCCTGTCCGCTGATCCTCGCCGTTCCGGTGGCCCTTGTCGCGGGCCTGTCGCGTGCCGCGCATTTCGGGGTGCTGATCAAGGGCGCTGGCCCATTCGAGACCATGGCGCGCATTCGCACGCTTATTCTCGACAAGACCGGCACCCTGACCGACGGACGACCGCAGATCGTCGCAATCGAGAGCCGGGATAACATGTCCCAAGACGAAATCCTGCGGCTGGCCGCAGCGCTCGATCAGGCCTCCAAACACCCTGTCGCACAGGCGCTTGTCACCGCCGCCAAGGCGCGTGGCCTCATGCTGCCGATCCCGTCCGAGGTTGCAGAGGTTCCCGGCGAGGGTGTGATCGGACTGGTCGAAGGTCGCCGGGTCAGTGTTGGTGGCATAGGCTTTGTGACCCACCATAGCGATGCCGGATCTGGCGGCCATCCGGCGCTCGCGGCGGGGTCCGTGCTTGTCGCCCTCGCCGTTGACGGGCGCATGGCCGGGCATCTGGTGATGTCCGACCCTCTGCGCGCAGGCACCGGGGCGATGCTCGACAGCCTGCGCCGGGGTGGGATCAGCCGCATCCTCTTGGCCACGGGTGACCGGATCGAGGTGGCAGAGCGCATAACCAAAGGGCTCGGTCTCGACGGTCTGCGCGCGGGCCTCACGCCGGATCAAAAGGTCTTGCTGGTTCTCACCGAGCGCAAGAACGGCCCGGTGATGATGGTCGGGGACGGCGTGAACGATGCACCCGCCCTCGCAGCGGCCGATGTCGGCGTTGCGATGGGCGCGCGCGGGGCAGCGGCCTCGGCAGAGGCGGCCGATGTCGTGCTGCTTGTTGACCGGATTGACCGGATCGGCCCCGCGCTCGATATCGCGCGGGCCTCCCGGCGGATTGCAATCGAAAGCGTGGTCGCCGGGATCGGTCTTTCGGTACTCGGCATGATTGCCGCAGCCTTCGGGTATCTCAGCCCGGTGCAAGGCGCGCTCTTGCAAGAGGCGATCGACGTGGCCGTGATCCTGAATGCCCTGCGCGCTCTGCGGATCACGCCGCAAGACCCCGTGACATCCAGCGTCGACACCAAAGACAGAACGGCGTTCTGATACCTCAATGATCCCGCCCGGACTGCCCCCGACACGGCGTCAGGCGTCAGGTCCGCCCCATTTATGACTTGCCACGCATCGCGGCACGCAGGGCATCGGCCAAGGCCCCCTGCCCCGCCTGCGACTCGGGCTTGGGAGTGCGCGCCGCCTCACCCTTTGCTCGCACGCGGCCATCGGGTTTGCCCGCCTTTGACGGCTTGGCCCCAGCGGCCGCCTCCCGGGCCCGTTCCTCCGGCGCACTGCCGTCCTTGCGCATGCTGAGACCGATGCGTTTGCGGGCCACATCGACCTCGGTCACACGCACCTTGACCACATCCCCCGCCTTGACCACCTCATGCGGGTCCTTGACGAACCTATCGGCCAACTGGCTGACATGCACCAACCCGTCCTGATGCACGCCAATATCGACAAAGGCACCAAACGCCGCAACATTGGTCACAGTGCCCTCCATCATCATGCCCGATTTGAGATCCTTGATATCGTCTACCCCATCGGTGAACCGTGCGGTGACAAAGCTGGGGCGCGGATCGCGGCCGGGCTTTTCCAGCTCTGTCAGAATGTCCCGCACCGTGGGCAGGCCGAACGTCTCATCGACAAAATCCTCAGCCCGCACGCCGGTCAGCGCCTCGGGCGTCCCCATGATGGCGCGAATGTCGCGCCCGCAGGCCTTCACGATCCGGCGCGCCACGCCATAGGCCTCGGGGTGAACCGAGGTCGCGTCCAAAGGCTCGGCACTGTCCCGGATACGCAGAAACCCGGCGCATTGCTCGAACGCCTTGGGACCCAGCCCCGACACTTTCAAGAGCGCCTTGCGCGACGGGAACGCGCCCTCGGCGTCGCGATGCGCTACAATCGCCTGCGCCAGGGACGCCCCCAGCCCTGCCACCCGCGCCAAGAGCGGGGCAGAGGCCATATTGAGATCGACACCGACCGCGTTCACCGCATCCTCGACCACGGCATCGAGCGTCTGCACCAGCCGCCGCTGATCCACGTCATGCTGATACTGCCCCACACCAATCGACTGCGGCGTGATCTTGACCAGTTCGGCCAGCGGATCCTGCAACCGCCGCGCAATCGACACCGCGCCGCGCAGGCTGACATCGAGACCGGGAAATTCCTGCGCCGCCAGTTCCGAGGCGGAATAGACCGAAGCCCCCGCCTCGGACACGATCACGCTCATCGGTCGCTTGGCCCCCTGCGGCAAGAGCTTCAGCGCCTCCGCCACCATGCGCTCTGTCTCGCGGCTGGCGGTTCCGTTGCCGATGGCAATCAATTCCACGCCATGCTTGCGCACCAACTCCAGCACCGCCACCTGCGCGCCGCGCAAGTCGTTCTTGGGTTGGAACGGATAGAGCGTCGCGGTCGCGAGCAACTTGCCCGTGGCATCCACCACCGCCGCCTTGACGCCCGTGCGGATGCCGGGATCAAGGCCCAGCGTCGCACGCGGTCCGGCTGGGGCAGCCAGCAGCAAATCCTTGAGATTGCGCGCAAAGACCGTGATCGCCTCATCATGGGACCGCTTGCGCAACTCGCCCATCAGATCGACATACATCGACAGGCTCAGCTTGACACGCCATGTCCAGGCCGCCACGCAGCGCAACCACATATCCCCCGGACCCTTGCCCGGAATACCGATTGCCGCCTCGATCATGGCCACGGCACGCGGCGCGCCGGTGTCGGGATCGGGGGCAATATCCAACGTCACGATCTCTTCCTTGGCCGCGCGCAGAATGGCCAAGGCGCGGTGCGAGGCGATCTTTGACCAAGGCTCGCGGTGGTCGAAGTAATCCGAGAACTTGGCCCCCGCCTCTTCCTTGCCCGGCAGCACGCGCGCGCTGATCATCGCCTCGGCGCGCATGAACGCGCGCAAGCGGCCCAGAAGCGTGGCATTCTCGGTCAATTCCTCGGCCAGAATGTCGCGCGCGCCCTCCAGCGCGTCTTTCACGGTCGTCACGGTTTCACTGAGATAGCCTGCGGCCAGCTCCTCGGGCACGGCGGACCGCTCGGCCAGAATCGCCCGCAACAGCGGCTCCAGCCCGTTTTCGCGCGCGATCATCGCCTTGGTGCGGCGCTTTGGCTTGAAGGGCAGGTAAATATCCTCGAGCACCGCCTTGGTCTCGGCCCCGGCGATGGCACGCGCGAGCGGCTCTGTGAGCTTGCCCTGATCCTTGATCGAGCCAAGGATAACCGCGCGCCGCGCCTCCAATTCGCGCAGATAGGTCAGGCGCTCGGCCAGATTGCGCAATTGCGTATCGTCCAGACCGCCCGTCACCTCTTTGCGATAGCGGGCAATGAACGGCACCGTCGCGCCCCCATCCAAGAGCGTCACGGCAGAGGCCACCTGCGCCGGGCGTGCGTCGATTTCGGTGGCGATGAGGCGGGCGATGCGCTCGGCTGTGTCTGTCACTCTGGACTCCCTCGGATGATCTGAGAGATCAGTGATAGTCTCTGCGCGCCGGGACGCCAAGAGGGCGAGGTGGGATCAGAGGGAGTCAGACAGGTTTGGGCCGCGCTGCGGATAGCTCTCTTGCTCCGGCAATCCAAAGTATCGCGGCGCAAGCGCCACATCTGCCAGCGTGAAATCGTCGAATGTCTTGAGGAAATTGGACAGCGCCAAATTCAAAACAATCGGCAAACGACAGCCTTTTGTGACCCGACAGGCATTATCCGGCAGGAAACATTCCGCCAGAGCAAAATCCGGCTCCGTCTTGCGCAAAAGCTGCCCGAGATTGATTTCATGGGCGGGCATGGCCAGCCGAAACCCGCCACTCCGCCCGCGCACACCTTCCAGAAATCCCTCATGGATAAGCCCGAGCACCACCTTCTTGAGATGCGCGCGCGAAATACCATAGAGGTTGGATGTCTCTTCTATCGTCGTCAGTTGCTTCGGCTTCAACGTCGCCGCATACAAAAGAACACGCAAGGAATAATCTGTAAACTTTGTTAGACGCATCTCAGGCTCCCGTTACTGTACATGATCCTGAAAGACCGGAGTTTGGCAAGAGGCTGCACCTGCGACATATACCTCATTAAAGAGATATTTAGGTTGATCCATATCAAGATCGACTCGCGTCGGCTTTGGTAAAGTCTGCCTCATGAAACGGATCACTGGCCCCTTCATGCTCTGCCTGCTGCTGGCGCTTTCCATGGCGCTCGGCGGTATTGCCGCGGGCCGTGCTGCAGGGCGTGCGGTGCTTGAGGCGACCCTCACAGAACTGGTGATCTGTGCCGATGGCGAGGGGCATAAAACCGTCCATCTCACCCGCGATGGCACGCCTGTGGAACTGCCGAACTGCACCAAGATGCTCTGCGACCACTGTTTGCAGGCAGGCGCACAGGCGACCCTTGGCACCGCCGTATCCCACGCGGGCGTGGCCCGTGAAACCGCCGGCACCGCCCGGCCCGGCACCGCCCTGCATCACCCCAGCACCGTCTTGCAGCCGCGCAGCCGCGCGCCCCCGGCCCCAAAGGCCACTGTATGAAAGTCTTCTCAATGCCCCGCGCCTACCTCGATCCGACGTGCCGCACCATTGGCTTCTTTGTGGTGTGGGCCCTTGCCATCTGGATCATTCTGATGACCTCCGTCACGGCGGTTCAGGCGCAATCCCCGTTTCTCGCAACCTATCTGACGGACGTGCCCGCCGCGACGCTGGTCGAGGGCGCCGACAGCTATGGCGCAATGCGCAGCGACCTGCCCGTGGCTCCGGTGCTGCGCGGCGGAGAAACCATTGGCTGGGCCTTCATCACGTCCGATTTCGTTGGCACAACAGGATATTCCGGCAAACCCATCCATGTGATGGTCGCCGTCGGCCTTGACGCCAAACTGACCGGCGTCAAGCTGGTCAAACACTCTGAACCCATCGTCCTGATCGGCATCCCCGAGGCCAAGGTGGCCAAGCTGGTCGCGGATTTCGTCGGCCTCGATCTGGTGGCCGAGGCCGCAGAGGGCGGATCGGCGCATGAACTCGACATCATCTCGGGCGCGACCGTCACGATCATGGTGATCGACGATTCAATCACCCGTTCGGGCATTCGCGTGGCGCGGGCTTTGGGATTGGGCGGCCTTTCGCCGCTCACCGCCCCCTCTGGCCCGAAGTTCGAACTGAACCCCGACGCAGAGGCCGCCGATGACTGGTTCACCCTCACCGGGGACGGCACGCTGCGCCGCATGTCGCTGGATGTGGGACAGGTCAACGCCGCCTTTGCCGCTATGGACGATCCCCGCGCCGCCGCCCGCCCGATCACCGCGCCCGAGGGCGACACCTATATCGACATGTATGCCACGCTCATCAGCGTGCCCGCCATCGGGCGCAAACTGCTGGGCGCGGCGGAATATGCCAATCTGACAGACTGGCTGGACGAGGGCGAGCATGCCATTCTGGTGGCCGCCCGTGGCCTCTACTCCTTCAAGGGCTCCGGCTATGTGCGCGGCGGTGTGTTCGACCGCATCATTCTGGTGCAGGGCGAGGACTCAGTGCGCTTTCGCGACCGGGGTCACCGCCGCGTGGGCGAGATCATGGCCGATGGCGTGCCGGTGCTCTCGGAGATGGATATCTTCAAGATCCCCGCAGATGCTGGCTTTGACCCTGCAGAACCGTGGCGCCTGCAACTGCTGGTGCAACGCGATGTCGCCGCTATCGAACGGGTCTTTACCACCTTCGACCTCGGCTATCAGTTGCCCGCACCCTACCTGCGCGTCCTTGCCGCCCCGGCTCTGGCTGCCCCGCTGGCGCAAGTGTCCGAGACCGAGAGCGCCGCCCAAACCGCCCTCTGGACCCGCATCTGGCGCGACAAGTCCGTCGAGATCGTGGGGCTTGGCGTCATGCTGACGATCCTCACCCTTGCGTTCTTCTTCCAGAGCTATCTCGTGCGCTCCGAGCGGATCACAACATGGTTCCGCATGGGGTTTCTCACGGTCACGCTGGTCTTTCTGGGCTGGTATGCCAATGCGCAGCTTTCGGTCGTCAACCTGATGGCGCTCTTTGGCGCGCTGACCACGGATTTCAGCTGGCAGGCGTTCCTGCTTGATCCGCTGACCTTCATCCTCTGGTTCGCGGTTGCGGCCTCACTGATCTTCTGGGGGCGCGGGGCCTATTGCGGCTGGCTCTGCCCGTTCGGCGCTCTGCAAGAGTTGACCAATCGCATCGCACGCAAATTGGGCGTGCCGCAATGGACCCTGCCCTGGGGCCTGCATGAACGCCTCTGGCCGATCAAATACATGATCTTCCTCGGGCTTTTCGGTGTCTCACTCGCCTCGATCGAACAGGCCGAACATCTGGCCGAGATCGAGCCGTTCAAGACCGCCATCGTGCTGAAGTTCGCACGCGCCTGGCCCTTTGTCGCCTACGCGCTGGCCCTCTTGGCGGCGGGGCTCTTCGTCGAACGGTTCTATTGCCGCTACCTCTGCCCCCTGGGCGCGGCCCTCGCAATCCCCGCCCGCCTGCGCATGTTCGATTGGCTCAAGCGCTACCGCGAATGCGGCAACCCCTGCCAGACCTGCGCCCATGAATGCATGGTGCAGGCCATCCATCCCACTGGCGAAATCAACCCGAACGAGTGCCTGAACTGTCTGCACTGTCAGGTTCTCTACCAGTCGGAGACCAAATGTCCGGTCGTCATCAAACAACTGAAGCGCCGCAAGAGCGCCTCTGACAGCGCGGCAGCGCTGGACCGGATGATCGCAAACCACCCAAACATGAAGAAAGGACAATGATCATGTCAACCGATGCCAAGAAAACCGGGATCAGCCGCCGGGGCCTGTTGGGCGCCACCGCAGGCGGCGCCGCAGCCCTCGGGACCCTAGGCGCGTCGCGCATGGCGCTTATGGGCGGGGCCGCCGGTGTCGCAACCGCCGTGGCGACCGCACCCACTCAGGCCACAGCCGCCGCTGCCTCGTCGCATCTCGCCCCCGGCGAACTCGATGAATATTACGGGTTCTGGTCCTCGGGCCAGACCGGCGAGGTCCGTATCCTCGGTATCCCGTCGATGCGCGAATTCATGCGGATTCCGGTGTTCAACCGCTGCTCCGCCACCGGCTGGGGCCAGACCAACGAATCCCTCAAGGTGCTGACCGAGGGCATGTCCGAGCGCACCAAGAACTACCTCGCCGCCAATGGCAAAAAGGTGCATGACAACGGCGACCTGCACCACGTCCACATGTCCTTCACCGAGGGCAAATACGACGGGCGTTTCCTATTCATGAACGACAAGGCCAATACCCGCGTCGCGCGCGTCCGCCTCGACGTGATGAAGGCCGACAAGATCCTTGAGATCCCTAACGCCAAGGCCATCCACGGTCTGCGCCCGCAGAAATGGCCACGCACCAACTATGTCTTTGCCAATGGCGAGGATGAAGGCCCGATGGTCAACGATGGTCAGATCCTCGACGATCCGTCGCAATATGTGAACTTCTACACCGCCATCGACGCCGACAAGATGGAAGTGGCGTGGCAGGTGATGGTCTCGGGCAACCTCGACAACACCGATGCCGATTATGACGGAAAATATGCCTTTTCGACCTCCTACAACTCGGAAATGGGCATTTCTCTGGCCGAAATGACCGAATTCGAGCGCGATCACGTCGTCGTCTTCAATCTCGCCGAGATCGAGAAAGGCATCGCAGCGGGCGACTTTGTCGAGTTGAACGGCGTCAAGGTGATCGACGGCCGCAAAGGCCAGAACAAGACCTACACCCGCTATATCCCGGTGCCCAACAACCCGCATGGTTGCAACATGGCGCCCGACAAGATCCACCTCTGCATCGGCGGCAAGCTCTCGCCCACCGTATCGGTGATCGACGTGCGCAAACTTGATGCGGTGTTCTTTGACGGGGCCGATCCGCGCTCTGTCGTGGTGGCCGAACCGGAATTGGGCCTCGGGCCGCTCCACACCGCCTTTGACGGCAAGGGCAACGCCCTGACCACGCTCTTTCTCGACAGCCAGATCGTCGTCTGGAACATCGAGGATGCGGTCAAGGCCTATGCAGGCGAGACGGTCGATCCGATCCGCTCCAAGGCGGATGTGCATTACCAGCCCGGCCACAACTCGACCTCGATGGGCGAGACGCTGGACGCGGATGGCAAATGGTTCATCTCGATGAACAAGTTCTCCAAGGACCGGTTCCTCAACGTCGGCCCGCTCAAGCCTGAGAATGAACAGTTGTTCTCAATGGACGGCACCAATCTCACGCTTCTGCACGACAGCCCGACCTTTGCCGAACCGCATGACAGCATCATCGTTCACCGCTCTGTCGTGAACCCGCGCAACAACTGGGACCGCAACGATCCGATGTGGGCCGAAACCCGCGCGCAGGCCGAAAAGGACGGTGTGAATATCGACGATTGGGCCGATACGATCATTCGCGACGGCAACAAGGTGCGGGTCTACATGTCCAGTCAGGCACCGTCGTTCAGCCTTGAGAGCTTTACCGTCAAGGAAGGCGATGAGGTCACGGTCATCGTCACCAATATCGACGACATCGACGACCTGACGCATGGCTTCTGCATGGGCGATCACGGTGTTGCCTTTGAGATCGCACCGCAGGCCACCGCCTCCGCCACCTTTGTCGCGGCCAAACCGGGCGTCTACTGGTACTATTGCCAGTGGTTCTGCCACGCGCTGCACATGGAAATGCGCGGCCGTATGTTCGTCGAACCGAAAGGCGCCTGAGCCATGTTGCGCGCTCTCCTCGGCCTGATCCTGTTTCTCGGCGTGGCGACCCCGGTCGCCGCTGCCGAACGGCATGTTCCGGCCCAGACCGGGGCGCTTGCCACTGCCATCGCCGGGGCATTGCCCGGCGATGTGCTCACCCTCGCGCCGGGCCAGCACAACGGCCCGGTGACACTCAACCGTCCTGTGACACTCGACGGGCAAGGCGCAGCCACCATCGACGCCGGCGGCACCGGCTCTGTCATCACCATCACCGGCAGCGATATCACCGTGCGCGGCCTCACCCTGACCGGATCAGGCAGCGACCATGACGCCATCGACAGCGGCGTGCAGATCACCCGGACCGCGGCGCGCGTGCTGGTCGAGGACAACGACATCCTCGGCAATCTCTACGGCGTCGATGTGCATGGTCCCAAACAGGCCACCGTGCGCGGCAACCGCATTGTCGGGCGCACCGATCACCATATGAACAGCCGGGGCAATGGCGTATATGTGTGGAACGCCCCCGGCACCGTCATCGAGAATAACGACATCCGCCTTGGCCGCGACGGCATTTTCGTGAACGCTTCCAACGATGGCATATTCCGCCGCAACCTGATGCGCGACCTGCGCTTTGCGGTGCATTACATGTATGCCAACAATTCCGAGGTGTCGGGCAATATCTCAATCGGCAATACCCTCGGCTTTGCGCTGATGTTCTCGAACCGTATCACTGTGCATAACAATCTCAGCCTCGCGGACCGCAGCCACGGCCTGATGCTCAATTATGCCAACAACGCTGATATTCGCGGCAATCTGGTACGCGGCGGCACCGAAAAATGCACCTTCATCTACAACGCCCACCGCAACCTGATCTATGACAACCGCTTTGAGGGCTGCGAGATCGGTATCCATTTCACCGCCGGATCGGAACGCAACGCCATCACCGGCAACGCCTTTCTCGGCAACCGGACGCAAGTGAAATACGTCGGCACGAAGCATGTGGAATGGAGCCATGACGGGCGCGGCAACTATTGGTCAGACCATCCCGCCTTTGATCTGGATGGCGACGGCATCGCCGATGCCAGTTTTCGCCCCAATGATCTGATGGATCACATCCTGTGGTCCCAGCCCGCCGCCAGCCTCCTGATGGGCGCGCCTGCCGTGCAACTGATCCGCTGGGGTCAGAAACATTTCCCCGCCTCGCTGCCCGGCGGCGTGCTGGACAGCGCCCCCCTGATGCGGCCCGTCATCGTGACGGTGCCGGACGCTATCGCCGCGATGGAGGCCCGCGCCATGGCCACCGCGCGTAACAGAAAGACAGATGATGCACAGTTTGACCCTCTCGCACGTCACTAAGCGCTACGATGGCGTGACCGCCCTTGACGCGGTCGGCTTTACCGTGGCCCCCGGTGAACGGGTGGCACTCTTGGGCCATAACGGGGCTGGAAAATCCACGCTGATGAAGATCATCCTCGGCCTCATCCCCGCCACCTCTGGTCAGATCGAGGTCTTGGGTGCCGCCCCCGGCAGTTCGAGCGCCCGCGAGGGCACCGCCTATCTACCGGAAAACGTGGCCTTTCATCCGGCCTTGACCGGGCTGGAGCAAATCCGCCTCTACCTGCGCCTGCGCGGCTGCGATCCGGCGCAGGCGATGGCACTGTTGGAGCGCGTTGGATTGGGTGACGCCGCCCGCCGCCGCATCGGCACCTATTCCAAGGGCATGCGGCAGCGCGTGGGTCTTGCTCAGGCGCTGATCGGCCAGCCGCGCCTCTTGGTCCTCGACGAGCCGACCAGTGGGCTTGACCCCGTGTCGCGCCGCGAGTTCTACGCCATTCTGGATGGACTGGCCGCCGAGGGGGCCGCAATCCTGCTCTCCTCCCATGCCCTGACCGAGGTCGAGGCCCGCACCGACCGCATCGTGATCCTGTCGCAAGGCCGCCTGATGGCCAATGACACGCTCAGCGCCCTGCGCCGCCGTGCCGCCTTGCCGATCCGCTTGCAGGTCTCGGCCAGACCGGGGGCGGCGGACCGCGTGGCCGCGCAACTGTTAGGCGGACGGCGCAATGGCGTCATGGTCGATCTGACCTGCGCCCATGACGAGAAACTGACCCGTTTGGGCGATATCGCCGCGATCCAAGACCTGATCGACGATGTCGAGATCATCCCCCCCAGCCTCGAAGACCTCTACAGCCATTTCAGCCGGAGAGACGACCAATGACCGCCCTCCTCAGACCCGTGGCCGCCCTCGGCACCACCGAATTCCGCATCGCCCTGCGCAACCGCTGGGTGACGATCACCGTGGCGCTGATGGCGCTCTTTGCCCTCGTGCTCTCCGCCGCAGGCAGCGCGCCCACCGGCGATGTCGGCGTGGATGCGCTCTCGGTCACGGTGGCCAGCCTGACATCCCTCGGCGTCTACCTCGTGCCGCTGATGGCGCTTCTGATGTCCTTTGACGCCGTGGCGGGCGAGGTCGAGCGCGGCACGCTCTCGCTCACACTAACCTATCCGGTGTCACGCTCCGGCGTCCTCTTGGGTAAATTCGCGGCGCATCTGGCGGTGCTGACGATTGCCGTTGGCGTGGGCTATGGGCTGGCCGCCATCACAGCCCTTGCAACTGACCCCGAGGCGGTGACAGGCCTGCCCGCGCTGCTGCGCCTCTTCTGGTCTTCGATCCTCTTGGGCGCGGTGTTTCTCGCCTTGGGCTATGCGCTCTCATCCATCGCGCGGCGTCCGGGGACAGCGGCAGGGCTTGCCATTGGCGTCTGGCTTGCCCTCGTCGTGCTCTATGATCTCGGGCTCTTGGCGGCGGTCGTGGCCGATGGCGGCGGGGTGTTCACCACCCGCGCCCTGCCATGGCTCTTGCTGGCCAATCCCGCCGACGCCTTCCGCCTCTACAACCTCGCCGCCTCCGAGGCGACGGCAGCGGCCTCTGGCCTTGGCGGCGCGGCCCAGACCATTCCGGCAGCGCACGCGCTGATCTCGGTCTTGCTCTGGCCGCTGGCCGCCTTCGGGTTGGCGGTCGCCGCCCTTCGGAGGGTCACGCCATGAAACTCCTGCCAATCCTCCTGTTGCCCCTCGCCCTTGCCGCCTGCAAGGAAGAGGTGGCGACCCGCCCCGACCCGGTCTCCCTCACGGCAGAGGCTGTCGGCCACTACTGCCAGATGGACCTTTTGGAGCATCCCGGCCCCAAGGCGCAGGTGCATCTTGAGGGCTTGGATCACCCCCTCTTCTTCAGTCAGGTGCGCGACGCCATCGCCTATCAGCGCATGCCCGAACAGAGCCACGCCATCACCGCCATCTATGTCAATGACATGGCCGCCGCCGCCAGTTGGGACCAGCCCGGGGCCGAAAACTGGATCGACGCCACGGGGGCGCATTACGTGATCGGCTCGGATGCAACGGGTGGCATGGACGCGCCCGAACTGGTGCCGTTTCTCGGCGCAAAGGATGCTGCGGCCTTTGCAGAGGCACGCGGCGGGCATGTCCTGCGGCTGGCAGAGGTGGCGGATAGCGACGTTCTGTCGGCAGTGCCCATCGCGACCGGCATTACGGACCGCGCCGAAGAGGACGAATTCGAGGCCCGCCTGAACCAACTGTCCCGCGAAAGGCAGAACTGATATGACCCTCTCCCGCCGCCGTTTCCTGACCATCTCCGCCGCGGCCATGACCTGTGCGCCGACCGCTCAGGCCACGATCCTGCATCGCTGGCAGGGCACCGCCCTTGGCGCACGCGCCACGATCACCCTCAGCCACCCCGAGGCCACGCGCATCACCAAGGCCGCCCGCGCCGAGATCGAGCGATTGGAGCAGATCTTCAGCCTCTACCGCACGAGTTCCGCCCTGAGCCAACTCAATGCCACCGGCCATCTCGACGCGCCCCCTTTTGAGTTGCTCGATTGCCTGTCTCTGGCCGCCACGGCACACCGCGCAACCCTCGGGCTGTTTGATCCCACCGTGCAACCACTCTGGGATCTCTATGCCCGCAGCCACAGCGCGGGCCATTCGCCCTCCGACACCGAAATCGCAGCGGCGCGCGCCCATGGCGCATGGGCTGATCTGCGCTATGAGGCCAGCGCCATCACCCTGCGCCCCGGCATGGCGCTCACCCTCAATGGCATCGCACAGGGCTATATCGCGGATCGCATCGCGCATCTCTTGCAGGCCGAAGGGCTGAGCGACATCCTGATCGACACCGGCGAATTGCGCGCCCTTGGTGGCACTCCGCAGGGCGGCGACTGGCCGGTGACGCTCGACGCACCCGACCGCCCGCACATCAGCCTGCGCGACCGCGCTCTGGCCTCCTCCGCGCCTTTGGGCACCGTCTTCGATGCCGAGGCCACCGCAGGTCATATCCTCGATCCCCGGACCGGCAAACCCGCAACACCACGCTGGCACCTCATCAGCGTCACCGCCGACAGCGCAGCACTCGCCGACGCGCTCAGCACCGCCATGTGCCTGATGTCAAAAGAGGAAATAGACGCCGCAGCTTCTGCTCTCAAAGGTGCAGAGGTGGTGCATCTCGCCCCCGCCTGAGCCAGTTTCTCACGCGCTCTTGAGCCGCTCCAACAACGCCCGCATGAAATCATGCCCGGCCTCGAACTGCGCCACGGTGATAAATTCATCCGGCTGATGTGCCTGCGCAATGTCGCCGGGACCACAGATTACCGCAGAATACCCGCGCTCCTGAAACTGCCCGGCCTCGGTGCCGTAGCTGACCACATGCCGCCCATTATCGCCGGTGATCTGCCGCACCAAGCCCTCAGCCGCGCCCGCCTCTTCGGGTTTCAACCCCGGCACCTGAAACTTGGGCCGCAGATCAATCCGGGCCTCCGGATGCACCGCCCGCATATCGGCCTCGGCCTCAGTCACCCGCGCCTCGAACCGCCGCCCCCAGTCTTCGGGGTCCTCACCCGGCACAACCCGGAAATCCATGCCGAACCGGCAATCCTTGGCGGTGATGTTATGCGCCGTGCCACCCGCAATCTGCCCCACATGCAAGGTGGTCCACGGCGGCTCAAACATCGACGCCAGTTCCGAAGGCCTGCGCGCGCGGTTTTCGGCATTCTGAACATTGGCCCAGTCGATCAAGGGCGCCGCCGCCATGATCGCATTGACCCCGCGATGCATGATCGAGCTATGCACCTCGAACCCCACCATATGCACCTCATAGCCCAGCCCGCCCTTGTGCCCCGTCACCGCCTGCATCATCGACGGCTCGCCGATGATCGCCAGTTCCGCGCGCGGCAGCACCTCGAGCATCCGCTCGATCATCGGCGGCGCGCCGACACAGCCCACTTCCTCGTCATAGCTCAGCGCCAGTTGCAGGGGCCGCGCCACACCGGCGTGCTGCGCCTCGACCAGCGCCCAGATCGCCAACGCATCAAACCCCTTCATGTCGCAACAGCCGCGCCCGTAATATTTGCCGTCGCGCTCCACCACCACAAAGGGATCGCTGGCCCAGGGCTGGCCATCCACCGGCACCACATCGGTATGCCCCGAGAGCACGACACCGCCCGCCACCTCCGGCCCAACATGCGCGAAAATCGCCGCCTTCTCGCCGGTCTCGTCATAATGGCGATGGGCGGATATGCCATGGCCCGCCAAATAATCCTCGACCCAATCCACCAAGGGCAGATTGCTGTCACGGCTCACGGTTGGAAAAGCCACCAGCCGTTCCATGATCTCGAACGGCGTCAAACGCTCGGCCATGCTCAATACCCGCTCTCGGACGTCAGCACGAAATGCCCCGGATCGACCTCTTTATACACCGACGGTCCCGGCTCATACCCGACCCGGTGGATCGGCGAGGGGATCGGCTTGAAGTTCAGATCCTTTTCGGATTTCCGCCGCCGTGGATCGGCAATCGGCACCGCCTTCATCAACGCTTGCGTATAGGGATGCTGCGGGTTCTCGAACACCGCAGCGCGCGGCCCCCGTTCCACGATCCGGCCCAGGTACATGACGCCCACATCATGACTGACCCGCTCGACCACCGCCATGTCATGGCTGATAAAGAGGTAACTCAGCCCCAGATCGGCCTGCAATTCCATCATCAGGTTGAGCACCTGCGCCTGCACGCTCACATCCAAGGCGCTCACCGCCTCATCCGCGACAATCAGCTTGGGATTGAGCGCCAGCGCGCGGGCAATCGCCACCCGCTGCCGCTGTCCGCCGCTCAACTCATGCGGAAACCGCCGCAGAAACGAGCGCGGCAACTCCACCCGGTCAAACAGCATCGCCACCCGGTCTTCGATCTCGGACCCGGTCGCCAGCCCATAATTGCGCATCGGTTCGGCCACCTGTGCCGCCAGCTTCATCTGCGGATTGAGGCTCGCGAACGGGTCTTGAAACACCATCTGCATATCCACCCGCGCACGGCGCAACTCGGGCGGCGTGAGCGCCATGATATCCACTCCGCCCAGCCGCACCTCGCCCGAGGTTGGCTCGATCAGCCGCAGGATCGACCGCCCGGCGGTGGATTTGCCACAGCCTGATTCCCCCACAAGGCTCAGCGTGCGCCCGCGTGACAACGTGAACGACACATCCTCGACCGCGTGCACATTGGCCAGTGTCCGGCGAAAGAACCCGCCCTTGACCGGGAACCGCGTGGTCAAGCCGCTGACATGCAACAATTCGTCATCGTAGCCCCTGATCGGCTTGATCTCATGCGCATCGGACCCCAACAGGCGCATCGGCTCGGGATAGGCCTTGCCGCGCATCTCGCCAAGTTTCGGCACAGCGGCCAAGAGCGCGCGGGTATACTCATGCGCCGGGGCCTCGAATATCTGCTCGACCGTGCCCTCTTCGACCTTGTTGCCGCGAAACATGACGACCACCCGGTCAGCCATCTGCGCCACCACCGCCATGTCATGGGTGATGAACACCACCGCCGTCCCGGTCTCGCGCTTGAGCCGGTCAATCAGCGCCAGAATCTCGGCCTGAATCGTCACATCAAGCGCCGTCGTCGGCTCATCCGCAATCAACAGGCGCGGCGCGCAGGCCAGCGCCATGGCAATCACCACCCGCTGGCGCATGCCGCCCGACAATTCATGCGGATATTGATCGAGCCGCCGCTCCGGCTCGGGAATGCGCACCTCGCGCAACAGGTCCAGCGCCCGCGCCCGCGCTTCTGCCTTGCTCAAACCGCGATGCACCCGCAACCCTTCGGACAATTGCCGCCCCACGGTGAACACCGGGTTAAGCGCCGTCATCGGCTCTTGAAAGATCATCCCGATCTCATTGCCCCGGATCGTGCGCATCAGGCTTTGATCCGTCTGAGCGAGATCGACAGCCCCACCCTCCTTGCGGTCAAAGATCATCTGCCCGCCGGCAATCGTGCCACCGCCATATTCCACCAGCCGCATCAGCGACAGCGACGACACCGACTTGCCCGACCCGGATTCACCAACGATGCACACGGTCTCACCGGCATTGACTGTAAAGGAGACATCCTCGACCCCAACCACCGGCCCATCCCGTGTCTCGAACTCAACCCGGAGATTCTCGATCCGGACAATCGGGGTATCCAGCATGCGCCGCGACCTCTCACCTTTGGGGAACACTGCTCAAACGCTACTCACTTTGCCGCCTCCGAGTCAAATAACACGGGAATTGTGATGCTCCTTTGCGCACACGCCCAAATGGAATGCTTGCAATTTAAACTTATCCGGTCTGAGATGCCCCATGTCGTCTGGGGATGCGGCAGCCTGACACCGACGGTGCTGGCGGCTTCTCTTTGCGGCACTCGCCCGGTCACGTCCCTGACGCGCCGGGAAAAAAGCGAATGAGATGGCACAACAAACCGCTGTCCAACACCGGAGGAAGACCCACCCATGACACTGAAATCCCTACTCCTTGGCGCGACCGCCGCCACCAGCCTCGCCTCTGTCGCGATGGCAGAGCGCGGCGCGGATGGCCATGTCAATCTGATCTATTGGCAAGCGCCCTCGATCATGAATCCCTATCTCTCGGGCGGCACCAAAGAGGTCGAGGCCGCCAGCCTCGTGATCGAACCCTTGGGCCGCTACAACACCAAGGGCGAGATGATCCCCTATCTGGCCGAAGAAATTCCAACCGTCGAAAATGGCGGCGTGTCCGAGGATCTCACCTCCATCACATGGAAGATCAAGCCGGGCATCCTGTGGTCGGACGGCACGCCCTTTACCGCCACGGACGTGAAATTCACCGCCGAATACTGCATGCACCCCGAGGGCGGCTGCGCCCAGCTTGGTAAATACGAAGGCGTGGAGTCGGTCGAGGTCATCGACGACCTGACGGTCAAGGTCAACTTCTCACAGCCCACCCCGGTGCCCTACGGCCCGTTTATGGGCGGTCAGGCCCCGATCATTCAAGCCGCGCAATTTGCCGAATGCCTTGGCCCCAAGGCCCCGGAATGCACCGATGCGAATTTCTCGCCCATCGGCACCGGCCCGTTCAAGGTGGACGAATTCCGGCCCAATGACGTGATCTCGCTCTCGGCCAACCCGAATTACCGCGACCCGGCCAAGCCGCGTTTTGCGACCATGACCTTCAAGGGCGGCGGCGATGCCACGGCGGCAGGGCGCGCGGTGCTGGAAACCGGCGAATTCGACTATGCGTGGAACCTGCAACTCGCCCCCGACGTGATCGCCAATATGGAGGCGGCAGGCAAGGGCGTGGCCATGTCGGCCTTTGGCACGCTGGTCGAGCGGATCGAGATGAACATGACCGACCCCTCGCCCGACCTGCCCGAGGGCGAGCGCGCCACCGCCAAGCACCCGCACCCGATCCTGACCGACATGCGCGTGCGTCAGGCGCTCTCAATGGCAATTGACCGCGAATTGCTGGTCGAAGTGGGCTATGGCAAAGCAGGCCGCGCCACCTGCAATCTGGTGCCCGCACCGGAAATCTTTGCCTCCGACAACACCGACTGCTTGGTGCAGGATATCGAAGGCGCCAAGGCGCTCTTGGAAGAGGCAGGCTGGACCGTGGGCGCCGGTGGCATCCGCGAAAAGGACGGCAAGAAACTGTCGCTGCTCTATCAGACCTCGACCAATGCCGTGCGTCAGGATTTTCAGGCCCTGATCAAACAGTGGTGGTCGGAAATCGGTGTCGAAACCGAATTGCGCAATATCTCGGCCTCTGTGTTCTTCGGCAGCGATCCGGGCAGCCCCGACACCTTCCCGAAATTCTACTCCGATGTGGAAATGTACGCCAACAACTTTGATGGCACCGATCCGCAGTCCTATCTGGCGGGCTACACCTGCAACAAGGCACCGCGCCCCGAAACCCAGTGGCAAGGCGAGAATATCAACCGCTTCTGCGACCCGGCCTATGACGAGTTGATCAAGGAACTGGGCCGCACCGCAGAACTGGAAAAGCGCGCGGAAATCGCCAAAACCCTCAACGACATGCTGACCAAGGACAGCTACACCATCGTGCCTCTTGTGGACCGTGGCCGCGTCTCGGCCCGCTCCAACACGCTGGGCGGGGTCGAGTTGAACACTTGGGACACCGAGCTTTGGAACGCTGCGGACTGGTTCCGGATCAAGTGATCTGATCCGAAACGGCTGCCCCGGATCAACTCCGGGGCGGCACCTTGCTTGCCCGACAACGATAAGAACGACCGCATAAGGCGCCGCGCATGCTGACCTATACGATCCGACGGCTTGTCCTCGCGATCCCGACGCTGCTGTTTATCAGCCTCGTGATCTTTCTCCTGCTCGAACTCGCCCCCGGCGACCCGATGGCACAGGTGCCGCTGACCGTGCCGCCCGAGGTCAAGGAAAAGATGCGTCTGGCGCTGGGGCTGGGCGAACCCACCCATATCCGCTTTGTCAAATGGATGTGGCAATTCTTCGTGGTCGAGCCGATGATGTTCATCGACTGGCTGTTTGGCACGGCCTTGGCCGAAGGCCAGCAGCGCGTCCTCAGCTGGCAATTCCGCTCGCCGGTGATGGATGTGGTCGTGCAGCGCATGCCGCAAACCCTCTGGGTGGTGGCCATGTCCTATGTGGTGGGTATCCTCATTGCCCTGCCCATCGGCATCTATTCCGCCTACCGCCAATATTCCGTGTTCGATCAGACCGGCACCTTCATCACCATGGTCGGCTATTCGGTGCCGCCTTTTTTCTCCGGCGTGCTGGTAATCGTGATCTTTTCGGTGCAACTGGGCTGGCTGCCCTCGATCTATGACACCACGCTGGTGGTGGTCGACTGGCAGACGTTCAAACTGCAATTGATGCAGATGGTCATGCCGGTGATGGTGCTGGCGCTGCAAACAACCGCACAGATCAGCCGCTTCATGCGCGCCTCGATGCTCGACAATCTCAATCAGGACTACGTGCGCACCGCCCGCGCCAAGGGGCTTTCGGAATGGACAGTGGTCATGGCGCATGTGCTGCGCAATTCGATGATCCCGGTGATCACGGTCATCGCCCTCGGCGTGCCGTCGATCTTTGGCGGCGCGATCATCACCGAACAGATATTCAAGGTGAACGGCCTCGGCCAACTCCTGATCACCGCCATTCAGGCGAATGACCTGCCGATGGTGCAGACCGTGACCTTCATCATCGCGGTGCTGATCGTGTTCTTCAACATCATCGCCGATGTGCTCTACGGCGTGCTCGACCCGAGGATACGTTATGACTGAGACCCCCAAACCCATCGCGGCCCTCGCCGATACTGGCCCCACCGCCCCGCCGCGCAGCCAATGGCGCGATGTCTGGGACCAGTTCAAGAGCCACCGGGGCGCCCTCGCCGGTGGGGTTATCCTTGTGCTTATCATCGTTGCCGTGTTCATCGGACCCCATGTCTGGCCCTATGACGCCACCTTCATCGACATCCGCGCCCGCAATCAGGGGCCAAGCTGGGCGCATCCCTTTGGCACCGATCAATTGGGCCGCGACACGCTGGCGCGGATGATGGCGGGCGGGCAGACCTCGATTGCGGTGGGTCTGACGGCGATGTTGCTGGCCTTGGTACTCGGCTCACTTGTGGGCGTACTCGCGGGCTTCTTCCGCCGTCTCGACGGGCCGCTCATGCGCCTCACCGACCTCTTCCTGTCGCTGCCGCTTCTGCCGCTATTGCTCGTGATGGTGCTCTTGTTCCGCGAGGCGCTCAACGGCACCTTTGGTCCCGAGCGGGGCATTTTCATCCTGATCGTGGTGGCCATCGGCGTGACAAGCTGGATGCCCACCGCCCGCATCGTGCGCGGCGATGTGCTGGCGCTGAAAGAGCGGGAATTCATCCTCGCCGCCCGCTCTATCGGCACCACCAATTTCGGCCTCATCACCCGGCATATCCTGCCCAATGTGATGTCGCCGATCATGGTCTCGGCCACGCTCGGCATCGCCAATGCGATCATTACTGAAAGCGCGCTCAGCTTTCTGGGCCTCGGCTTCCCCCCCGATTTCCCGACCTGGGGGCGGCTCTTGAACGACGCCACACAGTATCTACAGGACTACCCCGAGCGCGTGTTCTGGCCCGGCCTGGGGATCTCGCTCACGGTGCTGTCGATCAACTACATGGGCGATGGCCTGCGCGACGCGCTGGACCCGAGAATACGGGGGCGGTGATGGGGGAGAGCAGACTTGGGGCTCGCCTGACATGGACATTTCGTTGCACGGTCACCGTGCCGCGTGATCTCCAGACCGCGGTTTGGCGATGAAACGGCGGCAACTGCCACTTTATGCCAGCCAAGTCAGTGTAACCTCGAAGCGCTGCGCTTCGCTGCAAAATCGCCAGACCGGGGGGCGGTCTGGCGATCGCGCGGCACCTTCGGTGCTATTCGCGCGAATGGCCCCATCCCCATGCGCCTTCCCTCAAGAGGACTTCCCGTAAATCCGCCCCTTGGTTTTCTTAGCCAGATCCGCCGCAGCCAATTGCACCTCCATCGCAGGTGCCTTGATCGCCGCCGCGCCAAAGATGGTGGGCCGCGCACCCGAACTTCCGGTCACATCCATGCCGCGCCCAACCTGCGCGCCAGTATCCGTGCGTCGCAGAATCGTCTTGGCGGTGATGGAACTGGCCCCGCTGCCCATCAGGATGGCGGCGGCCCCGTTGGTGATAAAGACATTGAGCACGGTCACTTCGGCCGTCACCGGCACCGTTCCGCCGGGATTGGCCGCAGGCAGCGTCCGCAGCATCGCGGCCTTGACCTCTGCCAGAATTGCGTCGTTGGGATGGTCAAAGGTCCGACCTGATTGCGTGATATGGTCGACGAATTTCACATCGACATCCACGATCCGAACATCGGCCATTGCAACGGTGCCATCAGGTACAGGGGCCGTTGCAGGGGCCTTGGACGAAGGGGCGCTGCCCTCCGTGGTTGTCTGACAGCCTGCCACAAGACCGGCAAACGAGACCCCCAGAAACACTCTACGATTTATCATGGGATAGACCTTTCAACCTACATACCTACCAATTCCGACAGGCTAAACTGCCTATTCCGCTGATTTCAAAAGAATACAAGGGGGCTCAGCGCAAATCTTCGGTAGCGTGCAAAATGGCGTCGGCAGAGTTGGACAAGACGTCAAAGCCCCAGCCCCCCTCAGTTATTCCCGCGCTCCGCCTCGATCTCGCGCCAGCGGGCGACGTTGCGGTTGTGCTCATCCAAGGTCTCGGCAAACGCATGGCCACCAGAGCCATCGGCCACAAAGAACACGTAGTCCGTGCTATCCGGGTTTACCGCCGCCTCGATGCTGGCGCGGCCCGGATTGGCGATGGGCGTCGGCGGCAGCCCCTCGATCACATAGGTGTTCCAAGGCGTCGCGCCGCGCAATTCGCTCTGCCGCAAACCCCGGCCCAAGACGCCCCTCCCCTCGGTCACACCATAGATCACCGTCGGGTCGGTCTGAAGCCGCATGCCACGACTGAGCCGGTTGACAAAAACGCTAGCCACCTGCCGCCGCTCATCCGCCACGCCGGTTTCCTTTTCGATGATCGAGGCCAGAATCAGCGCCTCTTGCGCCGACTCGAGCGGCAGCCCCTCGGCCCGCCCCTGCCAGGCCTCTTCCAGAATGACCGCCTGCGCCTCGCTCATCCGCGCCAAAACGCTCTCGCGGGTATCGTCCGTGCTCACCTCATAGCTGTCGGGGGCCAGCGTGCCCTCGGGCGGCACCTCGGCCACCTCGCCGGTCAGCACATCAACGGCCTTCAACGCCTCGACCACCTGCCAGCTTGTGACCCCCTCGGCCAGGGCCACACGGTAGCGCGTATCGGCCTGCTCGCGCACACGGGTGAATTCCTCCGGGATCTCGCCCTCGGCGGCAGGATCGAACTTGGCGCGTTCCTCATACCGGCCCGTGGCCGCATCCAATTCGCGCACCACCACCTCGGAACTGGTCACGCCCAAGCGGTACACCACCTCGGTGCCACAGGTGCTGGCCCCGCCGCGTGTGATCAGATCCGTGATCTCGGCCATGCTCGCCGCTTCAGGGATAAGCCAGCTTCCGGCCTTGAGCAGCCCGGTCTTGTCCCCATATTCCGCGCCGATGCGGAAAATCGCGCCGCTGCTGACCGCGCCCTCGGTTTCCAGCTTCGACGACACCCGGCGCATGTTGCTGCCGGGATCAACCCGCAGACAGATCGCATCTGACAAGGGACCGCGCGCCGAATATTGCTGTTGCCCCCAGAGGATCACGCCCCCGAGCAGAAACACCGCCACCACCAGCAGCGTCAGAAAGTTTGAAACGATGTGTCGCCACATCAGCGCGGTTTCCCAACAATCAGCGCCGCATTGGTGCCGCCAAAGCCAAAGCTGTTGGAGAGCGCCACGTCAATCTTGCGCTCACGCTTGACATTGGGGGCCAGATCAAGCGGGGTCTCCACTGCCGGATTGTCCAGATTGATCGTCGGCGGGGCCACCTGATCGCGGATCGCCAGAATGCAGAAAATCGCCTCGACAGCACCTGCCGCCCCAAGAAGATGCCCGACCGAGGATTTCGTCGAGCTCATCGTCACATTGGCCGCCGCATTGCCCAAGAGCCGCTCAACCGCCTTCAATTCGATGGTATCGGCCATGGTCGATGTGCCATGCGCGTTGACATAATCAATATCCGACGCGGTCAGCCCTGCGCGATTGAGCGCCGCCTGCATCGCGCGGAACCCGCCATCACCCGTCTCGGACGGGGCGGTGATGTGGTAGGCATCCCCCGAGAGACCATAGCCCAGAATTTCGGCATAGATTTTTGCGCCCCGCGCCTTGGCATGCTCGTATTCCTCAAGCACCACCACGCCCGCGCCCTCGCCCATGACAAACCCGTCACGGTCCACGTCATAGGGGCGGCTTGCGCCCTGTGGATCATCGGCGCGTTTCGTCGACAGCGCCTTGCAGGCGTTGAACCCGGCAATCCCGATCTCGCAGATCGAGGCTTCGGCCCCCCCCGCCACCATCACATCGGCGTCGCCCCACTGAATGAGCCGCGCGGCATCGCCAATCGCATGCGCGCCCGTGGCGCAGGCGGTCACGACCGAATGGTTCGGTCCTTTGAAACCATAGCGAATACTCACCTGCCCCGAGATCAGGTTGATCAGCGCGCCGGGAATAAAGAACGGCGACACCCGCCGCACGCCTTTTTCGCGGATGATGCCCGCCGTTTCCTCGATCGAGCGCAACCCGCCGATGCCCGATCCCAGCATGACACCGGTGCGCTCGCGCGCGGCCTCATCCTCGGGCATCCAGCCCGAATCCTCGACCGCCTGCTGTGCTGCGGCAATGCCGTAGAGGATGAAATCATCGACCTTGCGGCGCTCTTTCGGCTCCATGTATTTATCGGCATGAAAGGTGCCATCGGTGCCATCACCCAAGGGAATCTGGCAGGCGTATTTCGTCACCACATTGACCGGGTCAAATCGGATGATCGTCCCCGCCCCGGATTGACCCGCCAAAAGACGACTCCAAGTCAGTTCGACCCCATCGGCCAGCGGGGTCACCAGACCCATACCTGTGACAACGACACGCCGCATGATGCTGCCTCTCCCTTGGTTGTGCTTTTGCTGCTCTTACCCCGGCTTTACCCCAAGGAGCAAGAGCATCACACCGTCACGCGCATGGCCTTGCCGGTCAAGGGGGCAAAACAGGCTGCGGTGACTTGGATGTTATGGTCAGCAGCGGCCAAGCCTTCGCGCAGAGCGGTGCCAATGACCTCTGTCACAGCCCCGATTGCGCCACGTCCTGAAACAGCACCGGCACACGACAGGACTTCGGCGGAGCCTCTCCGATCATCAACAGATCCGACGCCTCGATGTGCCCCGCAAACCATGCAGCAAGCGCCACCGGATCATCCGTCGCCACCCCCGGCCCATCCACGGCGTCAAGCACGATCTTTGAGGGGGCCCAAACGCTGATCTGCCCGTGTTTCATCGACCAATCCAGCTCGGTGCGGGTCGCCACCACGACGCAGCGCTCATCGCGCCCCGCCAGCACCCAGGCATTCTGCTCCATCGCCAAGAGATCCACGCGACGTTGCGTCATCCGGTGCCCGGTCTGTGGCGCGGGTTGATCGGCGCGTCCGACGCAGAGGATCACCGGCTCTGCCCGCGCCTCAAGCTGGTCAAGCCAGCGGCCAAGATTGGGCGAGCCGATCGCGGTATTGGTCAGGAACACCACATGCGGATGCGGCGTGGTGGCGGCATGCGGCGTGATCGGCTTGGTCTTGAGATCATTGACCGAGCGCACGATCTCGACACCCAACGCCCCCGGTCCCCGGTCCAGTTTCTCGATCCGCACAAAGGTGCGCACCGCCTGTGGTTCCCACAGGATGCGCTCGGCGATACGTTCGGCGAGGGTTTCCAGCAGGTTCAGCCGCTCCTCCGCCAGTTCGGCGGCAATCGCCTCTGTTACCTTGTCATAGCTCAGGATGCGGTCCACATCATCCTCGATGGCATCGGTCAGCGGGCGCACCTCGACCACGACATTAAAGCAAAGACGCTGCGTCGTGCCACGCTCGGCCTGAAAGGCACCGATCTCGACCGCGACCACATGGTCGCGCACCGAAATGCGATCCAGTGGCCCATCGGGCGAGGTGGCGCGCGCGCGGGCCGACGGATGCTCAAAAGCGAGGCGGATTTCTTGGGTCATGGCATGGTTCCTGCGTAACTTGGGCAAGGGGATAGCATGCGGACCAAAGCCCTTGAAAGGGCGAATGCGACAGTCGGGGAACGCCGCGCGGCAGCCGCAACGCAAAAGGCCCCGGATATGTCCGGGGCCTTTGCCGTATCATGTCGTCCCGTTCAGTGCGCGGGCTGCTTGTCCCAGTCTTCACGCTTGGGGAGCGTCTCAAACGTATGCTCCGGCGGCGGCGATGGCAGGGTCCATTCCAGCGTGTCCGCATATTCGTTCCACGGATTCGGCCGCGTCTCACGGGCGCCGCGCAGCAGCGTGTAGACCACCAGACCTATGAAGAACACGAAGGAGGCAAAGGACAGGAATGCTCCAATCGACGACCACCAGTTCCAGACCGCAAAGGCCTCGGGATAGTCGATGTAGCGACGCGGCATGCCCTGACGACCCAAGAAGTGCTGCGGGAAGAACGTCAGGTTCGCACCGATGAACATCGCCCAAAAGTGCAGCTTTCCGGCCCACTCCGGCAACATGCGCCCGGTCATCTTGGGGAAGTAAAAGTAAATCCCCGCAAAGATGGCAAACACCGCGCCAAGGCTCATCACATAGTGGAAATGCGCCACGACATAATAGGTGTCGTGATAGGCGCGGTCGATCGCGGCCTGGCTGAGCACGATGCCGGTGACGCCGCCCACGGTGAACAGAAAGAGGAATCCAAACGCCCAGAGCATCGGCGTCTTGAACTCGATCGAGCCGCCCCACATGGTCGCAATCCAAGAGAACACCTTGACGCCTGTCGGCACCGCGATGACCATCGTGGCCAGCATGAAATAGCTCTGCTGGGTCAGCGACATGCCCACCGTATACATGTGGTGCGCCCAGACGACAAAGCCCAGAACCCCAATCGCGATCAACGCCCAGACCATCGGCAGATAGCCAAAGATCGGCTTGCGCGAGAAGGTGGCGATCACATGGCTGATGATGCCGAAACCGGGCAGGATGATGATATACACTTCCGGGTGGCCAAAGAACCACAGGATGTGCTGATAGAGGATCGGATCGCCGCCGCCCGAGGGATCAAAGAAGGTGGTCCCAAAATTGCGGTCGGTCAGAAGCATGGTGATCGCCCCCGCCAGAACCGGCAGGCTGAGCAGGATCAGCCAGGCTGTGACAAAGATCGACCACGAAAACAGCGGCACCTTGAACAGCGTCATGCCCGGCGCGCGCATGTTGAGGAAGGTGGTGATCATGTTGATCGCACCCAGAATCGAGCTTGCACCCGACACGTGGACCGCGAAAATCGCCAGATCCATCGACATGCCGGCCTCATTGGTCGAGAGCGGCGGATAGAGCACCCAGCCCACACCCGAGCCCAGCTGACCATTGCCACCCGGTGCCAAGAGCGACGCCACACCCAGCGAGGTGCCCGCGACATAGAGCCAGAACGACAGGTTGTTCATGCGCGGAAACGCCATATCCGGCGCGCCGATCTGCAACGGCATGAAATAGTTGCCAAACCCTCCAAAGAGCGCCGGGATGACGACAAAGAACATCATCAAAACGCCGTGATAGGTGATCATCACGTTCCAGAGGTGGCCGTTGGGCGTACAGTCCGCGACATCAGAGGCGATGAACCGCGCGCCTTCCATGCACATATACTGAACGCCCGGTTCCATCAGTTCCATCCGCATGTAAACGGTGAACATGACCGAGATCAGGCCGACGAAAGCCGAGACGATCAGATAGAGGATACCGATATCCTTGTGGTTCGTGGACATGAACCACCGGGTGAAAAACCCGCGCTGATCTTCGTGTTCGTGGCCGTGAATGGCTGCATCTGCCATTGTTTGCCTCCTGCTGGTGTTAGTGCCGCAGCATGCAGAACGATTGAGTCCCACCTGCCCGTGATCTGTTTGGGTTTTAGAATGTCCGGTGGGGCGCGGCAATGCGCGAAATTGATGCAGATCAAAGAATTTTGTCGCACCCCCTTGCGGGAAGGGGTGGTGATAACGGGGGGATTTGGGGGGGTGGTCATCCTCGGGCCTGACCCGAGGACCTCCAGCCACACACACCCACACCCCGTCATCCTCGGGCCTGACCCGAGGACCTCCCACCGCACCCACACCCGTCATCCTCGGGCTCGACCCGAGGACCTCCCGCCTCCAGAGATCCTCGGGTCGAGCCCGAGGATGACAGAACCAAAGCGCCGCCCCTCACCCCTCCGGCTTGGGAGGGGGCGTATAGGCGTCGGGGCTGGCGAGCCATTTGCGTTAATCAGCAGAAAAAAAATGAAATTGGATAGTCGGGTCTCAGGAACCGGTCGGGCAGAAAACTCGAAAGCCATTTGGTAAGCTAAAAAATCTCCAAATCAGGGGCGCGACAATCGCCATTCTCGCAGCGTACTTTCATATTCTATATCGCTTAGAATTACCTTCGGCCAAGTGCTAGGCCACATAGGATTTTCTGGTCCCGACCCATCGGGAAGTTTTACAGTTCCATCACCGAAACATAGATCGAGTGTGCAACGACTGACGATGCTTTCGGTTAAATGGCAATTGCGGAACGCAAGACCCTTCTCATTCTTGGAACCGTGATGAAACTGCTCAGGCCAAACATGCTCGAAAAAACCGTTAAACCCATCAAAGAGGCATCCTCGCATGCTGGCGTCATTAAAATCCGCTCCAATACCCCAATTCCGTTTCTTTGACGGATTCCCACTAAACAAAAAAGAAGCATTCAAAAGTTGAGCTCCGGCGAAGCATGCGTACCGACCGTTCTCGCTCTTGAAAAGACTATCTTCGTTGTCGGTCTCAGTGAATTCGAACTTTGCACCATCAAGAATTGCATCTGAAAAATCCGCGCCAAGGTTGGCACGTTCGAATTGCGCGCCTGTAGCGCTCGCCTCAATAAAACTGGTCTCAAGTAGATTTGCGCTTTTAAAACTTGCTTGCTTCAACATCGCGCCGTCAAACCAACTGCCACGCAGTCGAGCGTCATCAAAATTCATGCCACTTAAATCCATCTTGCGCAGATTGGTTCCGTGAAGATCCAAACGATAGTGCCCATCAAATGTGACGTGTGCCTTCTCGACCTCGCGCTGTTCGTTTGATCGGCGTCCGATGACTCTCAAAACCATCGCGATATCTTCTCTCGGCTTTGCCATGTCATCGACCCACTTGCGATGATTTTTGTTATCTGGCTTAGTAAGCCCGCTAGACGGTTGTGCCGTCGAATTCTCTTTCACGTATGCACATAAAATCTCCATCACCCGCACATGGTCGCGCCCCTTGTCATAGCGCGTGCTGTCCTGCGCGATGCGTTCCAGCGACAGGATCGCGCCGATGCGGACCTCGATATTGGGGACAGTTTCAGTGAATACTTGCCAATCACCTACGTTGCCGATCTCTTCACTTTTGACGAGAGCAATCTCCTCACCTTGCCACTGAATAACTGTTTTCTCGCTTGGCCAAGTGTGTATATCATAGAGGCGGCCCTCCCAAACCTCGTCGGCTTCCTCATTGTAACGTTGCGACCACTCGCTCCCCATCAGCCGTGACCTTGGTTCTTCTAGGTATTTATCCCTTGATTCTGACCCAACTGACATTTGTGAGGGTGTGCCCGTCCAAATGGTCGCGGGTCGGCCAATGCGATCAACGCTCTTTTCCGCCCCCAACTGTTCCACCGCCTTGGTGATCCGGTCCGTGATATGGCCCTCTTTTTGATAGCGCACAGTCTGGTGTTTCAGGACCGTGCTCCAGATCAGGAAAGGGGCACCCAAGAGCGCGGCAATCAGGGCGCCCGCTCCCAGATTTATCGACGCGCCTTCACCGTTCATAGCCTGATCAACAGTATGCCAGAGCACCACAAATGCCGTGATTAATGATCCGGCGAAGAGGACCGGAACGGCTACCGCTAATAGGGTGCCGACAAGACGTCCAAATGACCTAGACCCCAGCCAATTGGGCGCGTTTGTGAGGCCCATCCAGTCAAGCAAATCCTGTGGCGGCTCTTTGTTTTTCATGGGGCACCTTTTAACCACGCGCCCCGCGACCTTGGCGGGATCGAAGGCGTGGGGCAAGGGGGAGGTTTGCGGGCGCGTGTGGGGCAAGAGGTCTTCGGGTCAAGCCCGAGGATGACAACACCACAAATCCCCCTCACCCCCGCGCCGCGAAAACCCCCGTCACCCGCGCCAACTCCGCCTCCAACCCATAGGGCGCATTGACCACGAAGAGCCCCGAGCCCACCATCCGATGCCCTGCCCGCACCGGCGCAAATCGGACCTCGTGGCGCAGCGCCTCCGGAAAGGCCGCGCCGAGGTGGGTGAGCATCCCCTCATGCGCCCCGCTGGTCAGGATCGGATACCAAAGCATCAGAATACCCACATTCCATTTGCGGGCGATCTGGGTCAGGTGCCGGGGAATGCTCTCATATTCGGTCTTCACCTCATAGCTCGGATCAACCAGCAAGAGACCGCGCCGGGGCGTCGGCGGGCAGATCTCCTGCGCCATCTCGAACCCGTCCTGCTGGCGGATCTTCACGTCATAGCCCGCCAGATTGCGACGCAGATGGGCATTCTCGCCGGGATGCAACTCCGCCAGATGCAGGCTGTCCATCGCCCGCAGGCTCTGTGCCGCAATCAGGGGCGAGCCGGGATAGGCCTGCGCGCCCAGCGCCAATCGGGTCTCCTTCAAACGCAGGAGGTAAGGATGCGCCACAGCAAATCCCGCCTCCAGCCGCCCGATGCCCTGCGCCGCCTCGCCGGTTTTCAGCGCCGCCGCATCGCCCAGATCATAGAGCCCCCGCCCGGCATGGGTCTCGATATAGCTGAGCGGCTTGTCCTTCTGCGTGAGATAGTCAAGCACCCACGCCAAGCCTGCGTGCTTGTGAACATCCGCCGGATTGCCCGCGTGATAATGGTGCTGATAACTGAGCATGCGGGCTGGTAGCAGGTGCGGCGGGGTTGGGGAAGAGGGACAGATGTGTCACGGCACAACGCCCGCCCATCCGACACCCTCACGCGTCCTCGAGACCGTCCATCGCCCGTCCAACACTGAACCCGTGCAGGATGGTGGAAATCAGGATCACCAGAGCGATAAGAGACCACAATTGCGCCTCATTGGCGAAATCCACATGACCCGCCGCGTAGCAGAGATAGTAGATCGAGCCGATGCCACGCACCCCGTAGACCGACACCACCGCCCGGCTCCGACGGTCGAGATCCGATCCCCAGAGCGCCACCCAGCCCGCCAGCGGGCGGATCACCAGAATGAGCAGCGCCGCCATGCCCACATCAACCCACCTCAGGTCCACGAACAGCAGCGGCATCACGCTGCCCAGCGCAATGAGCAGCACGGCGGTCAGCGCATGCTCGATGGAGTCCGAGAAATCGTGCAGCCGCCGATGGAAATGGTGCTCCGTCTCGATGCGCCGCAGGGTCAGCCCCATGACCGCAACGGCAATGAAACCATACCCCTCGATCAATTCGGTCGACCCGTAACAGAGCAGAACCCCCGCCAGCGCAATGATCCCCGAGCCGGTTTCCGCAAGCGCGGCATCCTTGGGCACCGAGAACAGGATATAGCCCAAGGCCCGCCCCCCGAGCCAACCCATCGCAACCCCCAGAACGATCCGATAGACGACATCGCGCAGCAGCCACTCCAGAGCCCAGGCTCCCGGGTTCACCCCTTCGACCGCCACGATCAAACCGAGATACACAAACGGAAACGCCAGACCGTCATTGAGACCGGCCTCCGTGGTCAGGGTAAAGCGCACCGGATGCTCGCCACCCTCTTGCGGCGGTCCCACCTGCACATCGGCGGCAAGCACCGGATCGGTCGGTGCTAGCACCGCCCCCAGCAGGATCGCCCCGGCGAGCGTAAGCCCGGCCAAACCAACCCCGAGGAGAGCGATGGCCAGTATGGTCAGCGGCATTGCGATGGCAAGCATGCGCACCGTCGGCATCCAGCGCCTCCAAGGACGCAAGCCGTCGATGCGCATGCCGGTGCCGAACAAGGCCACGATTACGGTCAGTTCACTCACCAACTCCCACGGCAGCGGCGCCTGACGCGGGTCCGGCACTGTCGGCAGCCCGGGGATCACGAGCGTCGCCGCCGCGCCGAACAGGATCATCAGCGGCGCGGACGCCGGTTCGCGGTTCGAGACCAGCCGCGGCAGCCACCGCGCGGCGATCACGGTCAGGCCGATCACAGCCAGCGCGATGTGATAGGAATTCAGCGCAAAAAGGGGTTCGTCCTGCATGTCTCGCGTCGATCCTCACTAGTGATACCGCATCTCCTATAGGGAAATGCCCGCAACGGCCAGTTGACGCATGCCAAGGGATCGCACCAAACCGCTCAACGCTTGCGGCGCTCCGCGCCCTAGGATACTCGAGGGCAACCAAGCATTTCATCTCAAAGGTGCCCTGCCCATGCGTCTGAGCCGTTATTTTCTGCCTGTTCTCAAGGAAACCCCCTCGGAGGCGCAGATTGCCTCGCATCGGCTGATGCTGCGGGCGGGGATGATCAAGCAGGCGAGCGCCGGGATCTATTCCTGGCTGCCCTTGGGCTTCAAGATCCTGCGCAAGCTGGAAAACATCGTGCACGAAGAACAGGTGCGCGCCGGGCATATTCCGGTGCTGATGCCGACGCTGCAATCGGCGGACCTCTGGCGCGAGTCCGGGCGCTATGACGATTACGGCGCGGAAATGCTGCGGATCAAGGACCGGCACGACCGCGACATGCTCTATGGTCCCACCAACGAGGAATTGATCACCGATATTTTCCGCGCCCATGTCGGCAGCTACAAAGACCTGCCGCTGACGCTCTACCATATCCAGTGGAAATTCCGTGACGAGGTCCGGCCGCGCTTTGGCGTCATGCGCGGCCGCGAATTCCTGATGAAGGACGGCTACAATTTCGACCTGACCAAGGACGACGCGCTGCATGCCTATAACCGCCACATGGTCAGCTATCTGCGCACCTATGAGCGGATGGGGCTTCAGGCCATTCCGATGCGGGCGGATAGCGGCCCGATCGGCGGCGATGACACGCATGAATTCCTCGTGCTGGCCGATACCGGCGAGTCGGAGGTGTTCTATGATAGTGCCATCACCGATCTGACGCTTGGCGACCGGGTGGTGGACTATGCCAGCCGCGCCGAATGCGCGGCCATCGTCACCGAATGGACCACGCCCTATGCGCGCACCGACGAGACCCATGATGCGGCGCTCTATGACGCCATCCCCGAGGCGCGACGCCGCGCCAGCCGGGGCATCGAGGTGGGGCAGATTTTCTACTTCGGCACCAAATATTCCGAGCCGATGGGCGCCAATGTGCAAGGGCCGGATGGCAAATCCGTGCCGGTCCATATGGGCAGCCATGGCATCGGCGTCAGCCGTCTGGTGGGCGCTATCATCGAGGCCAACCATGACGACAAGGGCATCATCTGGCCCGAAGGCGTCACGCCCTTCCATGCCGGGATCGTCAATCTCAAGCAGGGCGATGCCGAGGCGGACGCCGCCTGCGAAGCGATTTACGCCTCTTTGACAGCCCTCGGGATGGAGCCGCTCTATGATGACCGCGACGAGCGGGCGGGCGGCAAGTTTGCCACGATGGACCTGATCGGCCTGCCGTGGCGGATCACGGTGGGGCCGCGCGGCCTCAAGAATGGTGTCGTCGAATTGACCAGCCGCCGCACGGGGATAAGCGAAGAACTGCCGCCCGAGGAGGCGGTGGCGAAGCTGGTGCAGATCTATGCGGGGCATGTGCTCCGGCCGAGCCTGTGAGGGTGTAAAGGGGGGTGAGCCGCGCGGAATCAAGGCGCGGAACGCGCCGCCGCGCGATCGCTGGGCCGTCCCGCGGCCTAGCGATTTCGAGAGGGCGCGCATCACTGAGGGGTTACACGGACTCGGCAGGCATAAAGTGGCAGTCACGTCCGTTGCTTCGCTAGTCCCCGGCCCAGCGACCGCGCCGCTCATCGCTCGGGGCGGAGGTTACCCCCTCCCTTGACGCCCCCACCCGAAACCCCCACTCTCCGCCCAACCCAAGACCAAGGAACCGCAATGGCACGCACGCCCCCTCCCTTTGCCGCCTTCGAATGGATGATCGCCTGGCGCTACCTGCGCGCCAAGCGCGCCGAGGGCGGCGTCAGCGTCATGACCTGGATCAGCCTGATCGGCATCACGCTTGCGGTCTTTGCCCTCATCGCCACGCTCGCCGTGCGCTCGGGCTTTCGCGCGGAATTTGTCGATACGATCCTCGGGGCAAATGCGCATGTGACGGTCTACAACTCCGGCTCGGTCGATGCCTCGGGCCGGGTGGATCGCAGCCTTGAGGATTATGCCGCCATGGCCGACCGGGTGCGCGCCGTCCCCGGCGTCACGCGCGTCGCGCCCCTGGTCAAGGGTCAGGTCATGGCCAATGCCAGCGACCGCAACGCCGGTGTGCAGGTCTATGGCATCACGCCCGAGGATCTGCAAACCATCCCCCGCGTCGCCGATCCCGAAACCTCCCAAGGTGACATCGCGCGCTTTTCCCAAGGCATCGCCATAGGCTCCGGTGTGGCGCAGGAATTGGGCATCACACTGGGCGACCGGATCAAGCTCATCTCCCCCAACGGGGTCAAGACGCCCCTCGGCACCAGCCCCCGCGTCAACGCCTATGAGGTGGTCTATATCTTTTCCGCCGGGCGCTACGACATTGACCGGGTCCGCGCCTATCTCCCCTTCGAAGAGGCACAGAGTTTCTTCAACCGCGATGGCCGCGCCGATGAGCTGGAGGTGATGGTGGAAGACCCCGAAACCGTGGACAGCCTGACCCTGCCGCTCTTGCAGGCGGCGGGCGAGCGCGCAATGCTCTGGACGTGGCAAGACGCCAGCGGCTCGTTCCTGCGCGCGCTCGAGGTCGAGGATAACGTGATGTTCGTGATCCTGTCGATCCTCGTGCTGATCGCCGCGATGAACATCACCTCCGGCCTCATCATGCTGGTCAAGAACAAGGGCCGCGACATCGGCATCCTGCGCACCATGGGCCTGACCGAGGGGTCTGTTCTGCGGGTGTTCTTCATCTGCGGCGCCTTCACCGGCATGATCGGCACGGCGATGGGCGTGATCCTCGGCTGCCTCTTTGCGCTCTATATCGACCCGATCTTCAGCTTTGTGAACATGGCGATGGGCGGTCAGGTCTGGGACCCCTCCATTCGCGGCATTTACCGCCTGCCCGCGCAACTGAGGTCCGAGGATGTGCTCTCAGCCGTGATGCTGTCGCTGGGCCTCAGCTTTGTGGTCACGATCTTTCCGGCGCGGCGCGCGGCCCGGATGAACCCGGTGGAGGCGCTGCGCTATGAGTGACGCAATGCTGCGCCTCATGGGCGTCGAGAAAATCTACAATCGCGGCCTCAGCTCTGAAGTGCGGGTGTTGAACGGCGTCGACCTGACCCTCGCACGCGGCGAGATGGTGGCGCTGGTCGCCCCCTCCGGCGCGGGCAAATCGACGCTTCTGCATATCGCGGGGCTGCTCGATACGCCGGACGCAGGCCGGGTCGAGATCGGGGCTGAGGACATGACCGGCCTCAACGACAGGCGGCGCACGGCGGTGCGGCGGCAAGAGGTGGGCTTTGTCTATCAGTTCCACCATCTTTTGCCCGAGTTCAGCGCGCTGGAAAACGTCGTGTTGCCGCAACTGGCCAATGGCGTTGCCCGCCGCACCGCAGAGGCGCGCGCGCAAGAGCTGCTGGAACAGGTGGGCGTTGGGCCGCGCGCCGGGCACCGGCCCTCGGCCATGTCGGGGGGCGAGCAACAGCGCGTGGCCTTTTGCCGGGCGCTGGCCAATTCCCCCCGTGTGCTCTTGGCGGATGAACCCACCGGCAACCTTGATCCCGGCACGTCGGATCAGGTGTTCGAGGCGCTCACAGGGTTGGTGCGCGGCACCGGTCTCTCGGCCCTCATTGCCACCCATAACCTTGATCTGGCCGCCCGGATGGACCGCATCTTGCGATTGGATCAGGGACAGGTCGTGCCGGGCTGATGTGGATCAAGGCGCGTGCCCCGAAAATCGGGCACCATCCAGAAACACGATCAGCAGCAAGGAGACCACGTATGCGGGCGACATTCTGCACATTGACCCTCGTCACCCTCAGCCTGATGCACCCCGCACAGGCGCAGGACACCCGCGCGGGCGAGCAAACCTTTGAGCGCTATTGCGCCGCCTGTCACGGGCTGGACGCCACCGGAATGGGACCGATGCAAGTGGTCCTCTCGGTGCAGCCGACAGACCTGACCATGTTGCAGGCCAAGAACAACGGACAGTTCCCCGTCGAACGGGTGGTGCGTCGGATCGACGGGCGTGACCCGCTGGTCTCGCATGGCAGCCCGATGCCGATCTACGGCAGTTTCTTCGAGGATCGCGATATCGGGCTCATGACCGAACGCGGACAAACCATCCTGACCAGCCAACCGGTTGTCGATCTGGTGACCTATCTGCAAGGGCTGCAAAAATCCTGAGCAGTTGACGCAGGCCAGCGCAGGGCTATCTCTACATGAAACGGAGGTGCGCGATGCGGTATTTGATCCTGTCTCTGGCTCTGGCCCTTGGTCTGGCCGCTCCCCTACGCGCCGATGAGGGCGCACAGGCCGTCATTTCCGCCCAGATCGAGGCATTTCTGGCACAGGACGTGGCGCGCGCCTATGGCTACGCCACCCCCTTTATCCAGCAGAAATTCGGCACCCCGGAACAGTTCGGCGCGATGGTGCGCGATGGCTATCCGATGGTGTGGAAACCGTCCGATGTCATCTTTCTCGACGCCAAGGACATCGCCGGCAAACTCTGGCAGAGCGTGAGCCTGCGGGACGCGACCGGCGCGGGCTGGATCGTTGAATACGAGATGGTCGAAACCCCGGATGGCTGGCGCATCAATGGCGTGCGGGTCACGCCTGCGCCTGACGCCACCGCCTGAGCCTGCATCCGCCCCACCACAGGCCCAATCTCCGGCCCCATCACAGGCCCAAGCTCTGGCCCCATCACAGGCCCCCATCGCCGACCCAATCTCTGGCCCCATACCGGGCCCGATCTCCGGCCCCATCCTCGGTCCCATCCCAGGCCTTGACCCCACGACTGCACCCGCTTACCTCACCGGTTCAACGCTCCGCGTCGTTCCGAGGTCGCTCATGCCCTATTACCGCCCGATCCCCCGCACCGATCCTGCCCGCCCAACCGGCGCCTTGACCCTTGCGGGCGGCTGGTGCTGGTTCGATACGGTCGAGGTGTTGGACCGAGGCGCGCCCTCCTCTCTGATGCCCGCCTCGGACCTGCCAGCCGACGCGTTGCATCACCTCACCACCCCGCGCGCGCCCATCGCCTCGCTCGACATGGCCACGCCCCAGATCATGGGTATCCTCAATGTCACCCCGGACAGCTTTTCCGATGGCGGTCGGCATTTCGATCCCGAGATCGCGCTCGCCCATGCCCGGCAGATGGCGGCTGATGGGGCCAGCATTCTTGACGTGGGCGGTGAATCCACCCGCCCCGGCGCGGCCCCGGTGCCCATCGAGGACGAAATCGCCCGCACCGCCCCGGTGATCGCGGCCCTGCGCGCGGGCCTCACCACCCCCATTTCCATCGACACCCGCAAGACGCCAGTGGCCAGTGCCGCCCATGCCGCAGGGGCCAATCTGATCAACGATGTGGCGGGCTTTACCTATGATGCCGCCCTCGCCCCCTTTGCCGCCACCCACGCCCTGCCCGTTTGCGTGATGCACGCTCAGGGCACGCCCGAAACCATGCAGGCCGACCCACGCTATGACACCGTGCTGCTCGATGTCTACGACTGGCTCGCAGCCCGGATCGAGGCGCTCATCGCCTTGGGCATCCCCCGCACCCAGATCATCACCGACCCCGGCATCGGCTTTGGCAAGACCGTGGCGCATAATCTGACCCTCCTGCAAAACCTCTCGCTCTTTCACAGCCTCGGCTGCCCCATCCTGCTTGGTGCGTCGCGCAAACGCTTTATTGGCGACATCAGCAGAACCCCGGTCGCCGCCGACCGCGTCCCCGGTTCAATCGCCGTCGCCTTGGGAGGTCTTGCGCAGGGCGTTCAGATCCTGCGCGTACATGACGTGGCCGCAACCCGCGCGGCGTTCGATCTCTGGCGTGCAACACTCTCTGCTCCTCGATTTTGAGCTTGTCTGAATCAGACCTTCTCTTGACACTTACCCAAGGATAATCCGGGAATAGTTACCAAAACCTTACATTTTTGGACGATGGACGCGGTTGCGTACATTTCGCGCCCGAAAATGTACCGCCTGTACGCATCACCCCCGGCCAAACACCCGCCGCAGAGCGCCCCATTGGCTCATCCCGACGCCGATCAAGATCAACGTCATCGCCGCCAGCAAACTCGGCGGCAGCGCCTCGGACAAGACCAAAGCGCCAAGGATCACCGACCAGACCGGCACCATGTAATTGACAAGACTAAAGAAACTCGGCCCTGCCTCGCGATTGACCTGCACCAACAACAGTTGTGCCACCCCTGTGGGCAGGATACCAAGATAGAGGAGGGCCAATAAACTCTTCATATTCAACGCCGTAGGCCAGCCCTCGACCACCATCGCCACCGGCACGATAATCCCCGCAGCCAGCATCAGAACCAAGGCGGACAGGGACAAACGGTCCACTTCCGGCGACAACCGCGTCGCAATCGAGCCGATCGCATAGCCGCCCGCAGCACCTAGGCAGGCCAATCTTGCCAAGGATTCCAGATCCTTACCGGTCGATGTGAAAGCATCCGGCCCGATCAGAACCACGACGCCCACGGTCCCAAGGACGAACCCCACCAACCGGCGCAAACTCATCCGCTCTCCCGGCACCAGAAAATGCACCAAGGGCAAGATCAAGAGCGGCACCGCCGCCATGCAGACCCCGGCAAACCCCGAGGCCACGGATTGTTGTGCCCAAGACAAAAGGATGAAAGGAAAAACGTTTGAAAACAACGCCATGATCAGGGCAAATCGCCAAATTCTCTGACCATCTCCCTGACGTAAAGGTGGCAGTTTCCGCCCCTTGATCCGGAGCAGGCACAGCAGAAACCCCGCCCCCAACACGATCCGCACCGCCGCCAAAAAGAACGGCCCCACCCCGGTCAACGCGACCGAGACAAACATGAAGGACGCCCCCCAGATCATGCCCAACGCACCAATCCTCAACCAGTTGAGTGCTGAAATCTCTTGCATGGGCATCCCCTCAGACACAAAAGGGCACCCACAAGGGATGCCCTTTCGCGTTATATTTCAATAGGTTCAGTTCTTCTCTTGATCTACGAGCTTGCCCGCCGAAATCCAGGGCATCATGCCACGCAGCTTGGCCCCGACGTCTTCGATCTGATGCGCGTCGTTCATCCGGCGCGTCCCCTTGAAGAACGGCTGCCCAACGGCGTTTTCCGTCATGAAATCACGGACAAAGCGCCCTGTTTGAATGTCGGTCAGAATGGCCTTCATCCGCGCCTTGGTCTCGTCATAAGGCAGCACACGCGGACCGCTGACATATTCGCCATACTCAGCCGTGTTCGAGATCGAATAGTTCATGTTGGCGATGCCGCCCTCATAGATCAGATCGACGATCAGCTTGACCTCGTGCAAGCACTCAAAGTAAGCCATTTCAGGGGCATAGCCCGCCTCGACCAGCGTCTCAAAGCCCATGCGGATCAGTTCCACAAGGCCACCACAGAGCACAGCCTGCTCGCCGAACAGGTCGGTTTCGCACTCTTCACGGAAGTTGGTCTCGATGATCCCCGAGCGTCCGCCGCCGATCGCCGAACAATAAGAAAGCCCCAGTTCCAAGGCCTTACCAGAGGCATCGTTGTTGACCGCCACAAGGCAGGGCACGCCGCCGCCCTTGACATATTCACCGCGCACCGTGTGACCGGGGCCCTTGGGCGCCATCATGATGACATCGACGCCCTCTTTCGGCTCGATCAGGCCGAAATGGATGTTGAGACCGTGGGCAAATGCAATCGCCGCACCGGGCTTGATGTTATCATGAACATATTTGCGATAGGTCTCGCCCTGCAATTCGTCGGGCATGGTGAACATCATCAGATCACACCAGGCGGCCGCTTCTGCGATGCCCATGACCTTGAGGCCCTCTGCCTCGGCCTTCTTGGCCGATTTCGATCCCTCACGCAACGCAACCACAAGGTTTTTTGCCCCTGAATCCCGCAGGTTAAGCGCATGGGCGTGGCCTTGGCTGCCATAGCCCAGAATGGCGACTTTCTTGTCTTTGATCAGGTTGATGTCACAGTCACGATCGTAATAGACGCGCATGGCGTTCTCCTCTTTCATTGGATAGCCGCAGCATAGTGACTCCACGCGCAAAGACGCATGTGAATTCGGTTTGAAATTCGGTAATTTTTGTGCAATCATTCACAAACTCACAATTGACAAAAATATCATGTTCGACGACACAGACCGCCGCATTCTGCGGCAATATCAGCATGCACCGACTCTTGGCCCCGCCGAGTTGGCGGAGCGATCAGGTGTGGCACCTGCGACCTGCACACGTCGGTTGGAACGTATGCAGGAAGAGGGAATACTGCGTGCCAACCGCGCCGTCATCGACTGGCGTGCCCTTGGCTATGAAGTCGAGGTTTCGCTTCGCATAACGTTGGACAAAACCCAGCCACGCGCCTTTGACGAATTCATGGCAGCGGCCAGAAATGTCCCGGAAGTTCTTGAAATTCAAACATTTCTCGGTCGCGTCGATCTTCGGCTGTCGATCATAGCCCGCGATATGGGTCATTACCAACAACTGTATCGCAGCGCCATTCTCACCCTGCCCCATATCGCCGATATCGAGGCGCTCATGCATGTCGCCCGGATCAAATCCGACGAGGTGTTGCCGCTATGATCGAACTCGACACCACCGACCGCCTGATCCTGCGTGAACTCGTGCGTGACGCCACCCAATCCGCAAGCGCTATCGGCCGCATCCTCGGCCTGTCGCAACCTGCGGCTTGGCGGCGCATCAACCGCCTGCGCGAAACCGGCGTGATCAAAGGGCAGCGCCTTGAATTGGATCACGAAAAGCTCGGCTTTGGGGTCACGGTGTTCCTTGGAGTCAAACTCGCCACCAAGGGCCGGGTCAGCCTGGAGGATTTCGAGCGTGCGGTATCGGCCATCCCCGAGGTACAGACGGTCGAACATATCTTGGGCCTCTATGACTATCGCCTGCGCGTGGTGGCCCGCGACATTTCCGATTTCGAGCGCGTGCTGCGCCGCCGGATCATGACCCTACCAGGGGTCGGCGATGTCGAGGCCAATGTGCTGTTGAGCGAGGAACGTCGTCCGGGACCGATTGGCTGACGTGACGCACTGGACTTATGGGCCATCCCGCGCCATCTTGCCCGCAAGATAGAGGAGACATCCCATGACTGCCCTGCTCGACCACGTCGACCCCGATGGCCTGCTGGAATATTCGGTGGTGTTCACCGACCGCTCGCTCAACCATATGTCCGCCTCTTTTCAAAAGGTTATGCGCGACATTTCATCCATGCTCAAGGACGTCTATGCCGCCGATGCCGTGGTGCTCGTGCCCGGCGGTGGCTCTTATGCGATGGAATCCGTGGCGCGGCAATTCGGGCGCGGCGCGCATGCGTTGATCGTGCGCAACGGCTGGTTTTCCTTTCGCTGGAGCCAGATTTTCGACGCGGGTCAATTCACCTCAGACACCACCGTGTGCATGGCGCGGCAAACCGGCAACGGGGCGACCACGCCCTTTGCGCCCGCACCTATCGACGAGGTCGTGGCCAAGATCCGCGAAGCAAAGCCCGATGTGGTCTTTGCCCCGCATGTGGAAACCTCTGCCGGTCTGATCCTGCCCGATGACTATATTACGGCCTTGGCCGGGGCCGCACATGAGGTGGGCGCGCTGATGGTGCTGGATTGCATCGCGTCGGGCTGTGCCTGGGTCGATATGCGCGCCACGGGCGTCGATGTGCTGATTTCCGCGCCGCAAAAGGGCTGGTCGGCCTCTCCCTCCGCCGGTCTCGTGATGCTCTCGGCGCGCGCGGTGGCGCGGCTGGAAGAGACCACGTCGGACAGTTTCGCGCTCGACCTCAAGAAATGGCGCGCGATCATGCAGGCCTATGAAAATGGCGGTCATGCCTATCACGCGACCATGCCCACCGATGCGCTGCGCGGGTTCCGCGATACGATGATCGAGACTCGCGATTATGGATTCGAGCGGTTGCGGACTGCGCAATGGGAATTGGGCAATGGCGTGCGCGCCATGCTGGCCGCGCGCGGCGTGACCTCTGTTGCCGCCGAGGGATTTGGCGCGCCCGGTGTCGTCGTGAGCTACACCAGCGACCCCGACATTCAGAACGGCAAAAAATTCATGGCAGAAGGCATGCAGATCGCCGCTGGCGTGCCACTGCAAGTGGGTGAACCCGAGGGTTTCCGTACCTTCCGCCTCGGGCTTTTCGGCCTTGATAAGCTCTACGATGTGCCCGCAGCGCTGAAACGGCTGGAGGTGGTGCTCGCTAAGGTGCTCTGAGCCTCACCCCCGCGCCCCAAGTCCCATCTTCATCAGGGTCTTGCGCACCGGGGCCAGTGAATAGATCGCGCTCAGCGCCTGCGCGCGCGCATCCCGCAGGGGCTGTGCGCTCAGCATCGAGGCGCGGTTGAGCAGGTCGATCCCGGTCACGCGCGCCTGCACTTCCCAATGCCTGCGGCGATGGTAGGTGTCGAGCATCTGGCGGTCGCCCAAACGCTCGGGGTTCGCCTCGGCCAGGTCCAGCAGCACCCGCATATCGCCAAGCGACATGTTCAGACCCTGTGCGCCAATCGGCGGCACCACATGCGCAGCCTCAGCCACGAGCGCCACCCGCTCGGTTGACATGCGCTCGGCCACTTGGCTGATGATCGGCCAGACGCTGCGGCGCGACGCCAGCGTCAGGGGGCCAAAGAGCTGACAGGAGCGGGCGTTCATCGTCGCTTCGAATTCGGCCACCGGCAGCGCGGCCAGGCGCGCCACCTCTGGCCCCTCTTCCATCCAGACCACCGCCGACGACGGCCGTCCCTCATGGTCAGGGAGCGGCACAAGAGTGAACGGCCCACCAGAACGGTGAATTTCGGTCGATACATTGTCATGCGGGATCGGATGCGTGACGGCAAAGGCAAGCGCCTTTTGCCCATAACGTGTTGTTTTCAAACGAATGCCTGCTGCTTCGCGGATCGGCGAATTGCGCCCGTCGGCGGCAATCACCAAACGGCATCGCACGCGGGCACCGTCAGTCAGCCCCACGCGTGCCTCTGCCTCGCGGGTAAAGAGCGTGGTGGTGCCGGTGCCGGGCCTGAACGTGACCGAGGGCAGGCTTTCCAGATGCGCCACCATCTCGCGGCGCAAGAGCCAGTTGGGCAAGTTCCAGCCAAAGGGACGCTCGGAAATATCGCTGGCGTTGAATTCTCTTACAACGCGTGGCTCAGCCACTTCTCCGCCCGCATCAACGATCCGCATCACTTGCAGGTCGGTGGCAAACGGGGCTAGCCGCGCCCAGAGGCCTGCGTGATCCAAGAGTGCCTGGGCGGGTTGCAAAAACGCCGTCGTGCGCAAGTCAGACCCTTCGGCATCACGCGCGGTCACCGGCGGCGCGGGATCAACGCAGAGCACGGAAAAGCCCGCGTGGCCAAGGACCGCAGCCGCCGTCAGACCGGCAACCCCGCCGCCCGAGACCACGATATCATAGTCTGCCTGCGCCATTCTCAGAGCCTCCGAAAGCGGTCGAGTGCTTGCTCAGCCGCGCGAGATCAAAATCAGCATCACCCAGATCACCGGGACAAGGGCCAGTGCCGGAATATAAAGCCCCGGAATGCCCCAAAGCACAATGCTTGTGGCCCATCCGGCCAGAAAAACCGCCACGCTCAACAGGATCGGGCCAACGGCGGCGGCGTCGGGATCATGGCTCTTGGCGGGGGCTTGCTTGGCATCGCTGGGGGCTGCGGTCGCGGTCATGTCGGGCCTCTTGGTCTAAGATGAATCTCGTGACGCATAAATATGCCCCACCCCCCGCGTTCAAAGGGACGTATCGCCGCAGCGCTCAGACCAGACCCGCCAGAAATCCACCTAAATCATCGGTGTGATGATGAATGTGCGCTGCCTCGATCCGTTCGGGGGCCACATGCACGGTGCGCATTCCCATGGCATGCGGCGCCGCAAGATTGCGCGGGTCATCCTCGAACATTGCCGCAGTTTGCGGCGCGCTCCCATCCTGCCTCAGTATGATCTCAAACGCTTCGGCCTCGGGTTTCGGCCGATATCCGGCATGTTCCACGCCGTAAACCGCGTCAAACGTCCCCGTCAGTCCGCGCACGGTGATCACCCGTTCCGCATAGGGGGCTGAGCCGTTGGTATAGACGATCTTGCGCCCCGGCAGCGCGCGAATAGCTGCATTCAGCGCAGCGTCCGGCTCCAGATGATCAAGCGAGATATCGTGGACAGCCTGTAGATATGGTCCCGGATCAAGATCATGCAGCCGCATCAACCCCGCCAGTGTCGTGCCATGCTCGCGCCAGTAGTGATGCCGCAACTGATCCGCCTCGGCATGGGTCACGCCGAGCGTTTCCATCACAAACCGCGTCATCCGCACTTCGATCTGGTCAAAGAGCCGTGCCGAAGGAGGATAGAGTGTGTTGTCGAGGTCAAAGACCCATGTGTGGATGTGAGAAAAATCTGTCTTGGACATGGCGCAGATATAGGCGGCCGCGACATTGCGCGCAATCGCCCAAGGCTTGATCCCGCGCCCAAAGCGCGTAAGGTTCCCACCAACAATCAGAAGAAACGGACATGCTGATGAAACCGCCCCCTACCGATGCCTATTCGCTCATCCTTGAGGCAATAGATGTTGGCATCTTCAAACCCGGTGACCGACTGGTCGAGAGCGATCTTGCCGAACGCTTCGGCGTCTCGCGCACGCCCATCCGTGAGGCGCTGCAACGACTCGAGACGCAATCCATGCTCAGCCGCGACGGTCGCAGCCTGATCGTGTCGTCCCTGGACTACAACCAGTTGGCCGAACTCTACGTGGTGCGCGCCGAATTGGAGGGTCTGGCCGCGGAACTGGCCGCACGCCATGCGACCCCCGAAGAGGTGCGCGTGTTGCGCGACATGGTCGAGGATGATCGCACGCTCTTGGGCAAACCGGTTGAGTTGGCACGCGCCAACCGGCGGTTTCACAAGCAGATTCACTTGGCCTCGCACAACCGCTTTCTGGTGCAACAACTCGATCTTGTGCATCGCTCGATGGCGCTTTTGGCGACCACGTCCCTTGCGGCGGTGGGTCGGGATGAGGATGCGCTGCGCGAACATGACGCGATCGTCGTCGCCATCGAAGCCCATGATGGCAAGGGTGCGGCACAGGCCCTGCGCGATCACATTTCAAAGGCCTTTGTGACCCGGCTCAAGCTTGATTCCGGAGAGGTCAAATCCACCGTCTGACGTGCGCCGCCCTCGGGCGGCGACCGACAGGCCATGCGCCGTCTTATCCCAGAAAAACGGCTTCAGGATCAGCTCGTACAGCGCCTTATAGGCGGCAATAGCCCCCAAGGGTGAGTAAAAATGCATGGTCGGGGCCCATGCCATCAGATGTCGGTGACGCGGCCCCGCGACAGAGGCCATGTGAATGCAGACATTCAGAACCTCGACCGTCAGAAAGAGACTGCCCAACCCCACCAGCACCCTATGCGGCAGAACCGGGTCGAGCGGATGCGGCAGACCAAACAGCACAAGCCAGAAGGACCATAGGAACGGTGCCAGCAGAAACTGCGAGAGCGCCGAGACGAAATGCGCCTGGAACCCCCAGAACTTGCGCGGCCCGAGCTGCGCATAAAGCAATCGGGGCTGGCGCATATGCACGAGATAGGTGGTCATATAGCCCTTGAGCCAGCGGGAGCGTTGCTTGATCCAAGGCCAAACGCGGCAATTGGCCTCTTCCTCGGTCACGGTCTTGATCATTTCGGTGCGGTAGCCATGCCGTGCCAGACGAAAGCCCAGATCGGCATCCTCGGTCACGTTATGCGCGTCCCAGCCGCCCAATTCTTCTAGCACATCGCGCCGAAAGTAGAGCGTGGTGCCCCCAAGCGGAATGGCCAGCCCCAGCCGCGCCATGCCGGGCATAAGAGTGCGGAACCAGGTGGCGTATTCGATGGTAAAGCAACGCGCCAACCAGTTCTGTGTGGGGTTGTAGTAATCCAATATCCCCTGCAAGCAGGCCACCTCACGCGGCACCTGCTGAAACCGGCGGGCAACAACAGTGATCTGATCAGCCTCAGGCGCGTCCTCGGCATCGAAAATGCCGATGATGTCGCCTTCGCAGAAATCCAACGCATAGTTCATCGCGCGCGGCTTGGTGCGCGGTTTGCCATCGGGCACGATCACGGGCCGCACCCACGGCGGCAGGTCGATACCCGCCAGCGTCTGACGGGTCAGATCATCCTCCTCTTCGAGCACGAGGATCACGTCGAGCAGGCATTTCGGGTATGTGAGACGGCTCAGCCGGGCAATGAGCGCATGGGCGATTTCGGTTTCGCGAAAGAGCGGCACAAGGATCGACACCTTGGGAAGGGGACGTTGGGATCGAGGATCGAGCGCCGGAGTCGCCGTCTTGGCCACACGATGCGCCACAAAGGCAGCGATCTTGAGCCCGGCAGACACCACAAGGGTCAAGCACGCCCAAAAGGCAAACAGAGCGAAAATCATCACCGGAAACGCAAGGCTGAGCACTGCGATTCCGGCCAGACCGGCCAACGTTATCCGCAAGCGGCGGTCAAACGCTCCCTCCCAAGTGCGGCAACTCTCAGTCTCCGCCACGCGGGCCTCTGCCCGCGCTCGCAAGAGGTCACGGTGCTCTTGGGCGATGCGGTCCTGAATCGCGTGGCGCGGCGCCATCACTGCACGCGCACGCGCCAACGATTTGGGCAAGGATGGGCGCAACGCCGCAAGGCTCTCTGGCCCACCCGTGGCCAGAACCGTCGCCCCAGAGGCGGCGGTCAGAGGCAGCACGCCATATTTGAGCAGGATGCGTGGGTCGAGGCCCGCGTCAACCGGCTCGGCAACCGCGAGGTCTTGGACCGTCCACCGTTGGCTGGACAGGCGGCGGGCGTGGGCCGCGAGCAAATCGTCTTCGGTCGCCAGCCCCTCGGCCTGCAGAATGCGGTCGAGGGACGTATCGCAATGCCGCCGCACCATCTCGGCCAAGGCGGCATCGGATCGGCTGATGGCACCGGCCCGAACCAGGGCGCGCCCCAGCGGATTGATCGGCACCCGCGCACCAGACCCGCGCGCGCCCATATGGCGGAGTTCGGAAATTCCCATGCTGCGCCCTTTCCCCATTCGGTTCAAGGAACGCTAGCGCGCCGTTGGTTAACGATGTTTTAAGGAGAAGTTAACAGAGACGACTTTCTGCCGGCTTAACCCGCCATCGAGGCCGCAAACCGCTCGAACAGATAGAAACTGTCTTGCGGTCCGGGGCTGGCCTCGGGGTGATGCTGAACCGAAAACACAGGACGATCCTTGATCCGGATACCACAATTCGATCCGTCAAAAAGCGAGACATGCGTCTCGACAACCCCTGCAGGCAGGGTCTGACTATCAACGGCAAAGCCATGATTCATAGAGGTAATCTCGACCTTGCCGGTTTCCAGATCCTTGACCGGGTGGTTGGCCCCGTGATGTCCGTGGTTCATCTTGATCGTTTCCGCCCCAAGGGCCAGTGCCAACATCTGATGCCCGAGACAAATACCAAAAAGCGGCAGCCCGGTCTCCAGAACACCCTGAATCATCGGCACGGCATATTTTCCGGTCGCCGCCGGATCACCGGGTCCATTGGACAGGAACACACCATCCGGTGAATGGGCCAGCACATCCTCGGCGGTCGCCGTCGCAGGCAGGACGGTCACGTCACACCCGGCACTTGCCAAACAGCGCAGGATATTGCGTTTGGCGCCGTAATCGACCGCGACAACCTTATACCGTGCCTCGGTCTGACGCAGATATCCGTCGGGCCAGGCCCAGCGCATTTCATCCCAGCGATAGGATTGCGCGCAGGTCACATCCTTGGCCAGGTCCATGCCCTCCAACCCGCCAAAGCCGCGGGCCCGTGCCACCAACGCCTCAACGTTGAAATTTCCCTCAGGATCATGGGCAAGGGCCACATGCGGCGCCCCCTGCTGCCGGATGGCGCGGGTAAGGCGACGGGTATCTACCCCCCCGATCGCAATCCGACCGCGCCGGGCCAACCAGCTTGTCAGATGCTCTTGCGCGCGCCAATTGCTCGGCTCGGTCGGGTCCCATTTCACCACCATACCTTCGGCAACAGGCTCGGCGGTCTCATCATCCTCGATGTTCACTCCGGTGTTACCGATATGCGGAAAGGTGAAGGTCACGATCTGCCCGGCATAGCTGGGATCGGTCATGATTTCCTGATAGCCCGTCATCGCGGTATTAAAGCACAGCTCTGCCGTGGTCACGCCCACCGCGCCAAACCCGTAGCCGTAAAAGAGCGAACCATCCGCGAGGGCAAGGCAGGCAGTCGGGCGGGGAGTGGAGGCGTGGGCCATGGGTGCGAGTCTCCGGCGCGGGCAAATTTGCGCATACCTACGGGCGTGCCCCGGTCGGGTCAAGGCCCAGTTGCCCCGCGGACCGACACGTCAGGCAGTTGCCATCACACCCCATTAACGTTAGGCTCCTCCTCTTGTAAAGATCATGGGGATGAACTGGAATGGAATTGCGCAACCGGGTCGATCAGGCCCTGAAACAGGCCATGCGGGACAAGGCGGCAAGCCGACTGGCAACGCTGCGCCTGATCAACGCTGCAATCAAGGATCAAGAAATCGCCGGCCGAAGCGCTGACGGAGCCACGCCCGTCGGCGATGCCGAGATCTTGGCCATTCTCGCCAAGATGACCAAGCAACGCAACGAGAGCGTGCGCGCCTATGAAGAGGGCGGGCGTCTTGATCTGGCCGAACGGGAACGCGACGAAATCAAGGTCATCGAGGAATTTTTGCCACGTCAACTGACAGAGGACGAGGTCAGCGCAGCCATAGACAAGGCAATCAGCGACGTTGGGGCCAGCACGATCCGCGACATGGGCAAGATCATGGGCAAGCTCAAGGATCGTCATGCCGGACAAATGGATTTCGGCGCGGTCGGCCCACAAGTCAAAGCCCGCCTCGGTTAGGCGCATCGACCGGGCGGTTCGTCCGCGATAACCAATTTCTGCCTTTCCCCGCCCCTCCGGACGCAGACCACTGCGGCGGCATGCACCGCGGGGCAAGGGTCATGGCAAGATCATGCTCTCGGAATCATCAGGCCCAATGGTTCGCGCCCCCTTACCCGACCAGCGGCGTAGGCGGGCGCAGCGCATGCGCCAATTCGCCGTAAAGCACCTTGCGCTCGTCCTCGGACAGAAACGCGCCGATCTCAACCTCGCGCCCGGCCCCCTTGAGCGTGAGGTAATGCGCCACCGGCCCCCCTTGGTCATGCATGTTGACCTGCGCCCAATAGCGGTTGCAGGTCCATTCCTGCACATCGCCGCGCGGATTGGTGCGCACCAGATGCACGTCTTCCGGCGCGATGGTCAAAACCTCACTCAGCCGCGCGGTGCGATAGCTATGCTCCAGCGCCCACCACACGCCCCCGACCGCCAAGAGCAAAAAGGGCAACAGCCCCCAGAGCACCGCCGTGCCAAGCAGCGGATAGAGGGGCACGGTGATGAGCGTGAAAGTGGTCAGCACAAAGGCAGCAAACCCCCGACGCGGCAGCGACCGGTGCGGCCAGAGAGACAGGGTAACTTCTTGATCAGCCTCGGCGCGAGGCCCGGTCCATTTATACGGCATATCAGGGTTTTAGCCTGCCTGTCGGAAATGAAAAGAGCGCGCGGAGGGCCTATAAGCCGGATTCTGTCCACCCCGGACCGTGATCCGGGGCTGGATGACCATTCCTCTTGAGACGTTGTTGCCAACGCCCCTCTAGCTGCCAACCCGGACCGCCGGGCCAAGACGTGCCTGCGGGCGGTATCGGTTGCCCGACCTGTCCCCACGCGCGGTCCCTATTTGGCATTGCTCCCGGTGGGGCTTGCCGTGCCGGTCCGGTTGCCCGTCCCGCGGTGGGCTCTTACCCCACCGTTTCACCCTTACCCGTGCGCAGTCTCCCTTGGCGAACCGCAGGTGCGACGGGCGGTTTCTTCTCTGTGGCGCTTTCCCTTGGGTTACCCCAGCCGGGCGTTACCCGGCACCGTTGTCTTGTGGAGTCCGGACTTTCCTCGTCACCCCCTTTGGGGGATGCCGCGGCCATCCGGCCCTCCGCGCAAGCGCTGACTTAGGCGCTTGGCGCGGTGCGGTCAACGGCGAAGCGTGCGGCAAGATCTGCCATCATCGCGCAATCCTCCGGCTCCAGCGGGCCAGTGACATGCGGGCGAAACCGCAGGCGAAAGGCGCGCAGGATATCGGCATCGCTGACGCCTTCGGCCCTGATGTAGCCAAAGCGCCCGGCATCGCGGGCGAATTGCGCGGGCGTGGCCTCGCCCCCTGCCCCAAGCTTTGGCCAGATCGACAGCCCCTGCCGCGCCAACCGCCGCCAGTCAAAGCGTGGCCCGGGATCGTCTTTGCGCGCAGGTGCCATGTCGGAATGGGCAATGACGCGCGCGGGCGTAATATCCCAGCGCGCCATGATCCCCGCCATCACCTCTTCAAGCGCCGCCATCTGCGGCTCGGAAAAGGGATGCGCCCCAGTGTTCGCCAACTCAATTCCAATGGAGCGCGAATTGACATCCGTCACATCTCCCCATTGCCCAGCCCCGGCATGCCAGGCGCGCGCGCCCTCCTCGACCAGTTGCCAGACGCGGCCATGTCCGCAGATGAGGTAATGCGCCGACACCTCGGCCTGCGCATCACAGAGCCGCTCCAGCGCCGCCTCTGTGGTCGCCATCGCCGTGTAATGCACGACAATCATGTCGGGCCGCACGCCCCCTCGGCGCGGGCCGAAATTGGGCGAGGGCCGCGAGATCACGGGCCTGTCAGCCGCGCACCGCATTACGGTACGGGCGCGGATCCCACCCGCAAGCATAGCCATCGCCATCGGGGTCAAGACCTTGGCGGTCCTTCTCCGGCCCACCACGCCGCAGGAAATCCAACTGCGCCTGATCCGCCGAGGGGTATTGCGCACAATTTCGCTCGAACTTGCTCGACGCACTCAATCCCATCCGTCGATAGACCGGCGTGCCCACGGCATGTTTACTGCTCAGCGCATATTCCACGATATTGGGACCAACGTCACTGGGACGGCTGCCAATCGCCTGTGGCTGGACCACCTGATATTGCGCGCGATTATTGGCAATCCGCGCAGCATCCTCTTCGATGGAACGCTCTGCGCCAACGGCATCAAAATTGTTCTCTTCTGAGATCCCGGCGGCATTCTCGACTGCGGGCGGAGGGTTGGACGGGCTTGCCTGTAGCGGCACCTCACCGGAATTGGCCGCCGCCGCATCAAGAGCGGCGCGCGCGTCCGCCGCGATGGCCGCTGCATCATCGGTCCCCGCCGACATGGCCTGTCCTGTGGCGTTCAGCGGTTCGGTCGACACCGCATCGGGCGGTGGCAACGCCCCTTGCGCCAAGGCGGCTTCGCGCGCCGCTTTCTCGCGCTCGTAGGTGCCATAGTCCTCAAACCCGACCCCGGCACCGCTGTCGGGAACTGCGGGCGCGCAGGCCACAAGCGCCACGAGGGCGACCAAACCAAGAGTGAACCGCATCTGTCCTAATCCTGCCAAAACCTCTATCGACCCGCGCCTTACCACCATTTCGCGGGCTTGGCCACAAAGCCTGCGGCCTCTTCCAGCGCATAAGCGGTGTTGAGCAGATCGCCCTCTTCCCAAGGTCGCCCAATCAGTTGCAGCCCCAAAGGCAGCCCCTGCGCGTTCAGCCCCGCAGGAACAGCAACGCCCGGCAAACCGGCCAGATTGACCGTCACGGTAAAGACATCGTTGAGATACATCTGCACCGGATCGGCATCCGTCATTTCACCCAAACCAAAAGCCGCACTTGGCGTGGCGGGTGTGAGGATCGCATCGACGCCAGCGGCAAAGGCCTCGTCAAAATCGCGCTTGATCAGGGCGCGCACGCGGCGGGCGCGGTTGTAATAGGCGTCATAGAACCCGGCGGACAAAACATAAGTCCCCACCATCACGCGGCGCTGCACCTCATGGCCAAAGCCCTCGGCGCGGGTTTTCTCATACATTTCCGTGATGCCATCGCCCTGCGCCAGCTTGGCGCGGTGGCCATAGCGCACCCCGTCATAGCGCGCGAGATTGGAGGACGCCTCGGCCGGCGCAATCACGTAATAGGCGGGCAGCGCGTATTTCGTGTGCGGCAGGCTGATGTCGCGAATCTCCGCCCCCGCCGCACGCAGCATATCGGCCCCATCGGACCACAGCTTTTCGATCTCGGCGGGCATGCCCTCCATTCGGTATTCGCGTGGAATTCCGATCACCTTGCCGCGAATATCCCCCGTCAGCAGGGCCTCGAAATCGGGCACAGGAATATCGGCCGAGGTGCTGTCTTTGGGATCAAAGCCACACATCGTGCCCAGCATGATCGCACTGTCGCGCACGGTCTTGGTCATCGGCCCGGCCTGATCAAGGCTCGAGGCAAAGGCCACGATCCCCCAGCGCGAACAGCGGCCATAGGTGGGCTTGATGCCGGTGATGCCGGTGAAGGCCGCAGGTTGGCGAATCGATCCGCCCGTGTCGGTGCCCGTCGCACCAAGGCAGAGATCGGCGGCCACGGCACTGGCCGACCCGCCAGAGGAGCCACCGGGCGTAAGCTCGGTCGCGTCATTGCCACGCCGCCACGGATTGACGGCATTGCCATAGCAAGAGGTCTCGTTCGACGATCCCATGGCAAACTCGTCCATGTTGAGCTTGCCCAACATGACTGCACCCGCATCAAACAGGTTCTGCGACACGGTCGACTCATACTCAGGCAGGAATCCTTGCAGAATCCGGCTCGCAGCTTGGCTTGGCACACCCTTGGTGCAGAAAAGATCCTTGATGCCCAGGGGAATGCCACACATCGCGGGCGCATCGCCCTTGGCAAGCCGCGCATCCGCCGCCTGCGCCTGTGCCCGCGCCAGATCGGGCGTGTGATGCACAAAGGCATTGAGCGCCCCGGCACCCTCGACTGCCGCGAGACAGGCCTCGGTCAGCTCGAGGCTGGTCACATCGCCCTTGCGCAGCGCATCGCGCGCCTCGGCAATCGTCAGTCTGTTCAGCTCGGTCATTATTCAACCACCTTCGGCACGGCAAAAAAACCCTCGCGCGCATCCGGCGCGTTCGACAGCACCGCCGTCTGCTGATTGCCGTCATTGACCACATCCTCGCGCCGCCGCAACCGCATCGGCGTCACAGAGGTCATCGGCTCCACGCCCGACACATCCACCTCGTTCAGCTGCTCGATAAACCCGAGAATCGTGTTGAATTCATCGGCCAGCGCCGGCAGCGCCTCGTCCTTGACGGCTATCCGCGCCAGCTTGGCCACCTTGGCGGCGGTTTCGAGATCAATCGACATGAGCCTCTCCCATGATCCGTTTGCCCTGCGTTTACCGCCGGGGCCGCGCGGGCGCAAGCGGATCGCGGCGCGCAGCGCCATCCGCCCCTTTCCTTGAGCGGCTGGACCGCTAAGATAACGCAATCAGGAAACAAGCGGAGATACCAATGCAGATCACATGGCTCGGCCACAGCTCTTTCCGGATCGAAATCGGCGGACAGGTCCTTCTCCTTGACCCTTGGCTCAACGGAAACCCGATGCTGCCCGAGGATCAACATGGCCCCGCCACAGAGGGCGCCACCCATATCCTGCTCACCCACGCGCATTTCGACCATGTCGCCGATGTGCTGCCTCTGGCCAAACGCCTCGGCGTGCCGGTCGTGGGGCAATATGACCTCATGTCCCATTGGGAGGCCAAGGAGAGCATCCAAACCCTCGGCTTCAATAAGGGCGGCACGGTCGATCTGGGCGGCATTCAGATAACCATGGTGCACGCCACCCATTCCACCTCGATCGCCACCGATGCCGGACCGCAGGTCACGGGCAGCGAATGTGGCTACATGATCGCAGGCGAGGGCCACGTGATCTATGTCTCGGGAGATACCGATGTGATGGCCGATATGGGCGTCTTCAACGCGCTGCATGCGCCCGATATCGGCATCCTCTGCGCGGGCGGGCATTTCACCATGGACATGCGCCGCGCTGCCTATGCGGCCCGGACCTTCTTTGATTTCAAGACGGTGATCCCCTGCCATTACCGGACCTTCCCGATCCTCGAGCAATCCGCCGAGAAACTCGCCGCGGCCCTGCCGGGGGTCGATGTGATCGAACCGCAGGTGATGCAGCCGATCACGCTCTGACCGACCCGCCCCCGCCGTGAAGGGGCAGGTCCCCCGCCCCTTTCACTGTTCCAAAAATACTCAAAAATCCGGCCTGCCCGCCCGATCCGCCTCAGCGTTTGGCGCGCCGCCATCCGGCGGCCCGCGCCTCGGCCTCGGAACAGAACCAGCGCTCGCCCTTGGCCTCGGTGATGACCGTAGCGTCATAATCCGCCTGTCCGGGCATGTGATAGATGCGCCGGTCCGATCCGCTGCGGTTGCCCTTGATATTACAGCCCGCTCGGGCTGCGGGCGCATTGGCGCTGGCCGCCGCCGCGCGCTCTTCGCGCACCATGCGGCGGTGATCCTCGGGGCGGGCCATCAGCACCTCATGCAGCCCGCGCCCGGCGATCACAGCCGCTTTCTCGTCCAGATCATAGGCCATGGAATATTTGCGATAGGCCAGCGCCAGACCGTCCGCCACCAGCATCCGGCCCAGATCTTGCCCCACCACCTCGCAACGTGCGACGGTGCGGTCATATCTGTCGGTATCCACCGCCTCGCAGCGCGCCTCGCGCCCCTCGATCCGGGCGCGCACCTCTTCGGCCACCCATGTGCCGCAATCCCAAGTCTCGCCATCGGGATTGGTGCAGATCTGCCCCAGTTCCGGCGCGTCGATCCCGTGCAGGCGCACACGCGTTTCGCCCACGTCAAACGTGTCGCCGTCGATCACCCGGATCAGACCGCCAAACCCCTCAGCCGCCACCGAGAGCGGGACCAGACCAAGACCGATGAGTAAACAAATTCTTAACATGCCCCCTTATGCAAGAGGCCGCGCCCGTCATTCAAGACAGAAGGTGAACAAAAGGTTAACGGATCACCGCTGGCTCTGCGCCCAGTCGGGATGCAGCCACGGTTCTGCATTCTCAGGCGGCAGCGGGCTGCGGCCCAGCACGGCATCGGCGATCTTTTCGCCCACCATGATCGACGGCGCGTTGAGATTGCCATTGGTGATGCGTGGGAACAGGCTCGAATCCGCGACGCGCAAACCCTCGACTCCGATCACCCGGCCCTCTGGGTCTACCACCGCCGTCGGATCGCTGGCGCGCCCCATCTTGCAGGTGCCGCAGGGGTGATAGGCGCTCTCGGCATGCTCGCGGATGAACGCATCCAGTTCATCGTCGCTCTGCACCGCCGCACCGGGCTGAATCTCATGCCGGACAAAGGGCGCAAAGGCCTCCTGCGCAAAAATCTCGCGGGTGAGGCGGATACATTTGCGGAAATCCTCCCAATCCTGTGCGTCGCTCATATAGTTGAAGCGGATCACCGGATCGTCGGCGGGATCGGCACTGCGCAGGGTCACAGCGCCGCGCGACGGGCTGCGCATCGGGCCAACATGCGCCTGAAACCCATGCCCCTCGGCGGCAGCCTTGCCATCATAGCGCACGGCGATGGGTAGGAAATGATACTGGATGTCGGGATAATCCACACCTGCCCCGGACCGGATAAAGCCACAACTTTCGAACTGGTTGCTCGCCCCCGGCCCGCTCTTGGACAAGAGCCACTGCGCCCCCACCCAAGCCTTGCCAAAGAGGTTCCAGTACTTGTAGAGGCTGACGGGCTGGCTTGCGGCCATCTGGATGTAAAGCTCCAGATGATCCTGAAGGTTCTGTCCAACGCCGGGGCGGTCGGCGACCACCGGGATGCCATGGTCCGCCAGATGCGCAGCCGGGCCAATCCCGGACAACATCAAGAGTTTGGGGGAATTCAGCGAGGAGGCAGCAAGAATCACCTCTTGTCGGGCCCGCACGACCTGCTTGTGGCCCTTGATGATCACCTCGACACCCACCGCGCGCCCCTCTTCGATCACCACGCGGGTGACAAGCCCCCGCAGCAGATCGCAAGCCTCGCGTTTCAGCGCGGGCCGCAGATAAGCATTGGCCGCCGACCAGCGCTGACCTTTGTGGACGGTCATCTCAAAGGGGCCAAACCCCTCTTGCTGATGGCCGTTGTAGTCATGCGTCTCGGGATAGCCCGCTTGCTTGCCCGCCTCGACAAAGGCGCGCACCAGCGGATTGTCCCGCTGCCCCCGGCTGACATGCAGCGGGCCATCATGGCCGCGCCAGCCCGCATCGCCGCCATGACCGCCATCGTGCCAGTTTTCCATCCGCTTGAAATAGGGCAGCACATCGGCATAACCCCAGCCGTCGCAGCCCTCATCGCGCCAATGGTCATAGTCGCGCGCATGGCCGCGCACATAGACCATGCCGTTGATGCTGCTGGAGCCACCAATCACCTTGCCGCGCGGACAGGCGAGGCGACGATTGCCCAGATGTGGCTCGGGCTCGCTCAGATAGCCCCAGTCATAGCGCTTCATGTTCATCGGGTAGCTCAGCGCGCCGGGCATCTGAATGAAAGGGCCCGCATCGGTGCCGCCATGCTCGATCACGAGCACGGATTTTCCGGCCTCGGCCAGACGGTAGGCCATGGCACAGCCTGCGCTGCCCGCGCCCACGATGACATAATCGGCTTGCATCAGTCTCTCTTTCCTTGCGCGCAATCCCTGCCGAAACCGGCCGAAATTGAGTATTTAAAGAACGATGAACGCATCACTCGCCCCGCGGGAAGCGCTTGCTTTCCTCCAGCACGTTGAGGTCCATGTGGTTGCGCATGTACCGCTCAGAGGCCTTTTGCAGCGGCTGGTAATCCCAAGGGTAATAGCCGCCCTTGCGCAGCGCCTCGTAAACCACCCAGCGGCGCGCCTGACTTTCGCGCACGGCGGCGTCAAAGGCACTGAGATCCCAGCGCGCCTCGGCCTTGGCCTGCAATTGCGCGAGCGTTCCGGCATGGGCGGGGTCATTCGCCAGATTGGTCAGTTCCTGCGGATCGGCCTCCAGATCAAACAGCTGATCGGGGTCGAGCGTGCAGCGGTTGTATTTCCACTTGCCATAGCGCAGCGACACGAGCGGCGCTTGTGACGCCTCGGCGGCATATTCCATCGCAACAGGGGCCTCGCGCGTGCCGCCCTGCCCCAAGTAAACCAGCGATTGTCCCTCGACCCAGGGCATGACCTCGGACATATCCGCCCCTGCCAGATCGCAAAGCGTCGGGCAGACGTCGATATTGCTGACCGGATCGGTGATCAGCCCCGGTGCCATGCCGGGGGCCGAGATCATCAGGGGCACGCGGGCAGAGCCCTCGTAGAAACACATCTTGAACCACAGCCCGCGCTCGCCCAGCATATCGCCATGGTCCGAGACAAAGAGGATAATCGCCTCTTGCCGGGTGCTCTCCAGCGCCTCCAGAACCTCGCCGATCTTGTCGTCAAGATACGAGATATTGGCGAAATAGGCGCGGCGCGAGCGGCGGATGTCGTCCTCGGTAATGTCGAAATTGCGCCAGTCGTTGGCGTCAAAGATCCGGCGTGAATGGGCATCGTGATCCGCATAGTCCATCGCCGAAACCTCTGGCAGCAGATGGTCGCAGTCCTCATAGAGGTCCCAGTATTTCTTGCGCGCCACATAGGGATCATGCGGATGGGTGAAACTGACCGTCAGACACCAGGGCCGCGCGTCCAGGCCCCGCGCCAGATCATAGACTTTGGCGCGTGCGTTATACGCCACCTCGTCGTCATACTCCATCTGGTTCGAGATTTCCGCGACCCCAGCGCCCGTCACCGAGCCCATATTGTGATACCACCAGTCAATCCGCTCTCCGGGTTTGCGATAATCCGGCGTCCAGCCGAAATCGGCGGGGTAGATGTCGGTCGTCAACCGCTCCTCGAACCCGTGCAACTGATCGGGGCCGACGAAATGCATCTTGCCGCTCAGGCAGGTCTGATAGCCAGCGCGGCGCAGGTGATGCGCATAGGTGGGAATATCAGCGGCGAATTCGGCGGCATTGTCATAGACGCGGGACCGCGACGGCAAGAGCCCCGACATGAAACTCGCCCGTCCCGGCGCACAGAGCGGCGAGGCGGTATAGGCATTGGCAAAGCGCGTGGACCGCGCCGCCAGCGCCTTGAGATTCGGCGCGTGCAGCCAGTCGGCCGGACCATCGGGAAAGAGAGTGCCATTCAACTGATCAACCATGAAAATCAGGATATTGGGCGCGGTCATGTCAGATCCTTCTGAGGCAGGCTGGTGTCGAGGTAATGCAACAGCACATCAATCGCGAGGCCGGGCTGCATCGGCCCTTCACGCAAGGCTTGGCGGATGTAGAGCCCGTCGATCATCGCCGCGAGGCCACGCGTGAGCGTGCGCGCGTCATCGGGGGCCAACGCGCGAAAGGCGTGATGCAGGTTCGACCGCAAACGCCGCTGATAGATGTGCAGCAAACGCCGCGCCTCCTCCGAGCGCTGCGCCTGCACATAGAAATTGAGCCAGGCCGACACCATCTCGGCGCGGAATTGCGCAGGCGTGAAACTGGCGCGGATGATCGCCTCGATCCGCTGGCGCGGGGTCTTGGCCATGATCAGCGCGCCGCGTACCTCCGCCCCATAGAGCGTCAGGATATGGCGCATCGCGGCCACGAACATCTGCTCTTTAGAGCCGAAATAATGATGCGCCAAAGCCGAGGACATGCCCGCCCGCCGGGCAATCTGCGCCACCGTCACATCCAGACTGCCATGCGCGCCGATCTCTGAAATCGTGGCCTCCACCAGCGCGCTGCGCCGGATCGGCTCCATCCCAATTTTCGGCATGCACCCCCTCCAAAGACCAGTTGCCAGACTGGCCTAATCGTGTTTAATTGACTCGTCAATCAATAAAAACCACGAAGGACCGCATCACAAGACATACCCCCCCTGCCAGAATGGCGTTGTATTTCATGACAGCGTCATATTAGCCTTGGCAGGTATAAACCGACCGCCACGCGGCAGGGGGCCGCGGAGACCTGAAAGAGGCACAAGGACGGTTCGGGATAGCAAACCAAAGGGAGACGACCACCATGACCATTCTCAATTCTGGCCGCATCAACCGACGCGGCTTCATGGCCACCACCGCTGGCGCGGCGCTCATTGCAGGCCTGCCCCTGCGGGCCAAGGCGGCACCGTCACGCGGCGGACATCTGCGTGCGGCCATCGGCCACGGCCAGACCACCGATGTGCTCGATCCGGGCACCTATTCCAACAGCTTCACCACCTCGCTCGCCTTTGCCATCCATGGTCGGCTGACCGAAGTGGCCGCCGATGGCACGCTCATCCCCGAACTGGCCGAAAGCTGGGAAGCCTCGGACGATGCCACCGTCTGGCGGTTCAAGCTGCGGTCAGGTGTCACCTTCCACTCCGGCAAGGCTGTGACAGCAACCGACGTTGCGAACTCGCTCAACTTCCACCGTGGCGAGGGATCGACCTCGGCGGCCGGGCCGTTGGTGGCTGAAATCACCGACCTTGCCACCGAAGGCGATGACACGGTTGTCATCACCCTTGGCGGCGGCAATGCCGACTTCCCCTTCTTCCTCAGCGACTATCACCTCGTGATCTGCAAGGCCGAAGGCGAAAGCATCGACTGGAAATCGGGCGATGGCTGCGGCAGCTATGTGCTCAAGGATTTCAATCCCGGTGTGTCCTACGCTGTCGAACGCAATCCGAACCACTGGCGCGATGATGTGGCATGGTTCGACACCGCCGAAGTGCTTGCCATCGTCGACCAGAACGCCCGGACGACTGCGCTCGTCTCCGGCGATGTAGATGTGGCAGACCGGCTCGACCTCAAGACCGTGGGCCTTCTGGCGCGCAATCCAAACATCCAGATCAACTCGGTCGCAGGCACCCAACATTACACCTTTGCCATGGACACCCGCGCCGAGCCCTATAACAACAACGACCTGCGCCTTGCCCTCAAATACGGCATTGACCGGCAGGAACTGGTGGACAAGATCCTGTTCGGCTACGGGTCGGTTGGCAATGACCACCCGATCGGTCGCGGTCAACGCTTCTTCAACACCGATCTGGAGCAAAAGTCCTTTGATCCCGACAAGGCAAAATTCCACCTCAAGGCGGCAGGCCTCGACAGTATCGAAGTCAAACTTTCGGCGGCAGACGCGGCCTTTGTCGGTGCCGTAGACGCAGCAGTGCTCTATCAGAGCTCGGCAGCACAGGCAGGCATCAAGCTGACCCCGGTCCGTGAACCCAATGACGGCTACTGGTCCGATGTCTGGATGAAAAAGCCGTTCTGCGCAGTCTATTGGTCCGGTCGTCCGGTCGAGGATCAGGTCTTTGCCACAACCTACAAATGCGGGGCGGCATGGAATGATACATTCTGGTGCAATGACCGCTTTGAAGAGCTGATGCTCAAGGCGCGCTCGGAGCTCGATGAAGCCAAACGTCGCGAGATGTATTTCGAAATGCAGGCGATCTGTAGCGATGATGGCGGCGTGATCGTACCGATGTTTGCCAATTACGTCTTTGGCAACTCCTCCAAAGTGGCGCATTCCGACACGCTCGGCGCCAACTGGGATGTGGACGGCATGCGCTTTGTCGAGCGGTGGTGGACGGCCTGATCCACACCGTCTGACTTGACTGCAAGGCCCGGGGGATCTCCCCTCGGGCCTTTGCCAAACCGGGCCAAGCGCCCGCATAATCCGAAACCGGGAGAGACCTGCCATGACCTTAAAAACAACCCTGACCGCCATTGCCCTCGCCACGGCAGCCGCCGGGCCCGCACTGGCCAATTGCGACAGCGTAACCTTTGCCGATGTCGGCTGGACCGACATCACTGCAACCACCGCCGCCACCACCGTCGTGCTCGAGGCACTCGGCTATGAGACCGACATCAAGGTGCTTTCTGTGCCGGTGACCTACACGTCGCTCGCCGCGGGCGATATCGACGTGTTCCTCGGCAACTGGATGCCCACCATGGAAGGCGACATCGCCCCCTACCGCGAGGCCGGCACCGTGGACACGGTGCGTGCCAACCTGGAGGGCGCAAAGTACACCTTGGCGACAAATGCGGCGGGTGCCGCCCTTGGGATCAGCTCGTTCGACACGATCGCGCAACACGCTGAGGCGCTCGACTCCACGATTTACGGCATCGAACCCGGCAATGACGGCAACCGCCTGATCCTCGACATGATCACAGCGGATGCCTTTGGCCTCAAGGGATTCGAGGTCAAGGAAAGCTCCGAACAGGGGATGCTGGCGCAGGTGACGCGCGCCGATCGCCGCGAAGAGCCGATTGTCTTCCTCGGTTGGGAACCGCACCCGATGAACGCCAATCACGACATGACCTATCTGACGGGGGGCGATGACTGGTTCGGCCCCGATCTGGGCGGCGCCACGGTCTATACCAACACCCGCGCGGGCTATGTCGCGGAATGCGGCAATGTGGGCAAGCTGCTGGAAAACCTCGAGTTCACGCTCGCCATGGAAAACGAAATCATGGGCGCGATCCTCAATGACGGGGCCAAGCCCGAAGAGGCCGCAAGCGCTTGGCTCAAGGCCAATCCGGATGCCATCAGCCCCTGGCTCGATGGCGTGACCACCAAAGACGGTGGCGATGCCATGGCGGCAGTCAAGGCCGAGTTGGGTCTGTGATAATGACGCTCAGGGACGATATTCTCGCCCTGATCGAAGAAAGGCCCGGGATCACTGACGCTGAAATCGTGCGCACGATTCCGGGGGCTAAATCGCGCCACCAGCAAGTCAATGCTCGCTGCCGCAAACTTGCGGAAGAGGGTCTTATCCAAAGGATAAAGCCCTCTATTGGCGCGATTACCAATCTTCCTCTAACGTCAAAACAAGGCACCGAGGGCAGCCCCCGGCCGCGGGTGGGGGAGAAGCCCCCGCCCGAGGGGGCGGTCGGGGGCTGCCCGGCGATGCCGCCGGGCGTCGAAATCCGAGCCGTTTCGCCGACATGCCTCAGCATTGAGTTTCATTGGCAAAGCGTGGGAGAAATTACTTTGCATGAGTCGACACTGCGCTTTCCGCGCTTGCCTGAATGCGCTGGACTATACCGTATCAGGCTTCCGGTGAGCCGATCCGTGTATGTAGGCGAAACAGTAAACCTGCGTCGCCGCATGCGGAATTACCGGACACCCGGCGGGAGCCAAAAAACGTCGATCTGGGTCAACCGCCTATTGTTGGAACGCCTCGGCAAAAGCGAGCCTGTCATGCTCGAGACCTGCACAGATGCGCTGACAACATTTGATACCAACCCGCAACGCGCCGATCTCACCTCAAAGGTCATGCGCGTCATGATTGAACACGCCGCTATTTTATCCGAGCGACATACGAACTGGACCCCGTTAAACAAGGCGAACTGATGGACTGGCTGAGCGATCACAAAATCCCGGTGGGGAAATGGGCCGAAGGCTTCTTCCTCTGGCTTCAGGACAATGCAGCGGGCTTCTTTGACGCCCTCGCGGCGCTGATGGAGGGGCTGATCGACGCCTTTCTCTGGGTGCTGCAAACCCCGCACCCCTTGGTCATCATCGGCGTCTTTGTCGCCCTGACCTGGGCGTTGCAGCGCAGTTGGAAGACCTGCCTCTTCGTCATCCTCGGATTTCTCTTCATACTCAACCAAGGCTATTGGGAAGAAACCACCGAAAGCCTGACGCTGGTGATATCCTCCTGCATCTTCTGCATGGTCTTGGGCGTGCCTCTGGGCATAGCCGCCGCCCACCGGCCCCGGCTCTATGACGGGATGCGGCCGGTGCTCGATCTCATGCAGACGCTGCCGCCTTTTGTCTATCTCATTCCCGCGATTGTGTTTTTCGGCATCGGCATGGTGCCGGGCCTGATTGCGACGGTGATCTTTGTCGTGCCCGCCCCCATCCGCCTCACGCATTTGGGCATCTCCAACACCCCGCAACCGCTGCTAGAGGCAGCGCAGGCCTTTGGGGCCACCAACCGCCAGACCCTGTGGAAGGTGGAACTGCCCTACGCCCTGCCGCAGATCATGGCGGGGCTCAACCAGACCATCATGCTGTCGCTGTCGATGGTGGTGATCGGCGCGCTGGTAGGGGCGGACGGCCTCGGCGTGCCGGTGCTGCGCGCGATCAATACCGTCAACATCGCGCTTGGCTTTGAATCGGGGCTGATGATCGTCGTCGTGGCCATCGTCCTTGACCGCATGCTGCGGATGGAGGGACGCAAATGACCGATACAATCGTCAATTTCAACAAGGTCTCCATCGTCTTTGGCGATGCCCCGCAAACCGCGCTGCCACTGATGGATCAGGGCATGACCCGGCCCGAAATCCAGCAACAAACCAGTCAGGTTCTGGGCGTGCATGACTGTGACCTCTCGGTCGCACCGGGCGAAATCCTCGTGCTGATGGGCCTCTCAGGATCGGGCAAATCCACCCTCCTGCGGGCGGTCAACGGCCTCAACCCGGTGGTGCGCGGCACGGTCGAAATCCACGACGGCACCGGCATGGTGGATGTGACCCACGCCAACCCCGCAACCCTGCGCCGGTTGCGCCAGCACCATATCGCCATGGTGTTTCAGCAATTCGGCCTCCTCCCGTGGCGCTCCGTGCGCGAGAACGTGGGCCTCGGACTGGAACTTGCGGGCATCCCCAAGGCGGAACGCAACACGCGGGTGGAAAAGCAACTCTCCCTCGTCAACCTCTCAGACTGGGCAGACCGCCGCGTGGGAGAGCTTTCGGGCGGCATGCAACAACGCGTGGGCCTCGCCCGCGCCTTTGCCACCGATGCGCCAATCCTGCTGATGGACGAACCCTTTTCTGCCCTCGATCCCCTGATCCGCAACCACCTTCAGGACGAACTCATCGACCTGCAAAAAACCCTCGGCCGCACCATCATCTTTGTCAGCCATGATCTGGATGAGGCGTTCAAACTGGGCGACCGCATCGCCATCATGGAGGGCGGGCGCATCGTGCAATGCGGCACGCCGCAGGATATCTTTACCAACCCCGCCACGGACTATGTGGCGGATTTCGTGGCCCATATGAATCCGCTTGGCGTGCTCTGCGCCCGCGACGTGATGGAACCGGCCATTGGCACGCCCGAAACCTGTGTCGGCCCGGATGCCAGCATTCAGGACGTGATGGAATGCGCCCAAGGGCATGATCGCCCGGTCGGTGTCACCGAAAATGGCAAACTCATGGGCCAGATCACCCGCAACCGGATCTTGGCCAAGCTGCTCGATCCGCGCGCCTGAGCGGGCGCGCGCTCAGACCTTGGTGGCCGATACCGTCGGCGTGATCCGCCGCTTCAGCACCGCCTCGCGCCAGCTGATGAAACTGACCGCGCCCACGATCACCATACCGCCCAGAACCACGAACACATCCACCCCCTCACCAAAGACAAGCGCGCCCAAGAGCACGGCCCAGACGAGTTGCAGGAACGTGACCGGCTGCGTCACCGCCAGTGGGGCCGCGCGAAACGCCAGCGTCATCGTGTAATGCCCCGCCGTCGCCAGCGTCGCCACCGCAAAGAGGATCGCCAATTCCCACGGCGTTGGCGTGACCCAGACCGCCGCCGCCACAGGGGCCAGACCAATCGTGACCGTGATCGACAGCATCGCCACCACCACGCCGGGGCTGCTGCGGCCGGATACCACCTTGGCAATCAGGTAAGACGCGCCAAAGAAGATGGCGGTAAAGATCATCGCCAGATGCCCCGGCCCCACCTCGCGAAATCCCGGCCGCAGGATGATCAGCGCGCCGATCAGGGCCACCCCCACCGCCAAAATCCGCCGCAGCGCCAAACGCTCGCCCAGAAAAAGACCCGCGCCAAGCGTGACATAGATAGGGGCCAGATAATTCATCGCCGTCACATCCGCGATGGGAATCCGCGCCATCGCATAGAACCACAGCGCCACGCCCACCGTATGCACCATGCCGCGCGCCGCGAAAAATCCCCAGGTGCCGCGATCCAGCCGCAACCGCCAGAGCGATCCGAGCATCGGAATGAGAAACACCAGCCCCATGGCATAGCGCAAAAACGCCGCCTGCGGGGCTGGCACGCGCGTGCCCAACACCTTGACCAGCGCCGTCACCCCGACAAAGAGGATACCCGTCACCACCATCCAGAAGATGCCCCAGCCCGGTTGTGCCGTGCTTTCTGCCGTGCTTGCCTGTTGCGCGCTCATGCCTGCATTAATTCATGCCTCTGCCCGCCTGTCGAGGCTGGCTTGGCGCTTTGCCATGCGCTTTGCGCAACACACCCTGCCAAATGGCGCATAACTCAGCCCCGCAGCAACCCAAATGCAATGGCCCACATCACACAGCCCACCCCGGCATCGAGCACCCGCCAACTGCCCGGACGGCGAAACAGGGGGGCCAACAGGCGTGCGCCATAGCCCAGCGCAAAGAAAAACACAAAACTCGCACAGACCGCGCCCAGACCAAAGGCAAAACGATCCGCATATTGCGCCGAAACCGATCCCAGCAACACCACCGTATCGAGATAGACATGCGGATTGAGCCAGGTCAGCGCCAGACAGGTCAGCACCGCCCGCCGCAGGCTGCCCGCCCCCTCTCCCGCCTCAAGAGCGGCCCCACCGCGCCACGCGGCCCAAAAACTGCGCGCGCCATAGGCCAGCAAAAACGCTGCCCCCCCATAGCGCATGATCCGCTCCAGCCCCGGCACCGCCTCGGCCAGAACGCCAAAGCCGGTCACACCCGCCGCCACCAGCACCGCATCGGACACGGCACAGACCAGCACCACCGCCAGCACATACTCACGCCGGAGGCCCTGCCGCAGCACAAAGGCATTTTGCGCCCCGATTGCCAAAATCAAACTCAACCCAAGCGCAAATCCCGCCAGTCCCGCCTGCATGCCCCCGCCCTTTTTCTTGGATCAAATACTCAACCGCGACCTTGCCGCCGGGTCTTGCCTATCGGTTGGTTCTTCATTACTCAAATTCAATATACTTATCTGGAATTAGATTTCTTAATGTTGCTGCCACCCGACCATCTCGCCACCCTCACCGCGATTCTTCAAACTGGCAGTTTCGAAGGCGCGGCACAGGCGCTTGGCCTCACGCAATCGGCCATCTCGCAGCGGCTCAAGGCCCTGGAAACCCGTGTCGGCGCGCAGCTCCTCCACCGCACCACCCCCTGCACCGCAACACCCGTGGGCCAGCGTCTTGCCGCCCATGCCGATCAGATTGTCCTGCTCGAGGCGCGGCTTGGGGATGATCTCTCCGGGCTGACCCCCGCGCCGCAAACCCGCCTGCGCCTCGCCGTCAATGCCGATAGCCTCGCCACCTGGCTGCCCGCGGCCTTGGCCAGCCTACCCGATCACCTCTTTGATCTGGTGATCGACGATCAGGATGTGTCCCACGACCGGCTGATGCGCGGCGAAGTTCTCGGCGCGCTCACCACCCGCGCCAGCCCCCTGCCCGGCTGCGATGTCATGGCGCTCGGACTGCTACGCTATCAGGCCATAGCCAGCCCCGATTTCATCGCCCGCCACTTTGCCACCGGGATCACGCCGGACAGTCTCGCCACAGCGCCGATGCTGCAATTCAACAGCCATGACCAGTTGCAACATCGCTGGATCGCGCAGGCGACCGGCGTCGCGCTCCGCCCGCCCTGTCACCGGCTGCCGTCGTCCGAAGGGTTTGTCACCGCAGCCCGTCTTGGCATGGGTTGGGGCATGGCCCCCGAGGCGCTCTTGCGCGCGGATCTCACGCGCGGCACGCTCACCCTGCTGCGCGCAGATTGCCCGCTCGATACCGCGCTCTACTGGCAATGGAGCCGGCTTCTGGGCAAGGCGCTCGCGCCGCTCACCCGCGCCCTGCGCCGTGGCGCGCGCAATAGCCTGCGCGACCTTACAAAATAGGGGATGATTCCTTAAGGTCTGTAACCTCGGCCAAGGCCCGCTCGACCAGTTCCGGCCCCGCTCCGGGCCCCGTCGCGCCCTCTGACAGGTGCCGCCGCCACGCCCGCGCACCGGGCCGCCCGGCGAAAAGCCCCAACATATGCCGAGTAATCTGGTTCAACCGACCACCGCTTGCGAGATGCGCCTCGATATAGGGGAGCATGGCCTGCACGGCCCCTTCCGGGGTGGTGTCTGGCTCTGTGCTGCCGAATATCCGCCGATCCGCCGCACAGAGGATATCCGCCGGCTGATGATAGGCCGCCCGCCCCACCATGACCCCGTCAAGCCCTTGATCAAGTAGGCTAACGGCTTGATCCAGCGATGTAATTCCGCCGTTGATTGAGATATGGAGGTTGGGGAACAGCATTTTCATCCGCTGCACCAGATCGTAATTCAAGGGCGGAATATCACGATTCTCCTTGGGGCTGAGACCGTCGAGCCAGGCCTTGCGCGCATGAATCTGCACCCGCTGCACGCCTGCGGCGATGATCTGGGCAAGGAACTCCGGCAACACCTCCTCAGGGGTCTGATCATCCACCCCGATCCGGCATTTTACTGTTACTTCAACGGGTTGCGCGTCTATCATGGCGGCGCAACACTCGGCCACAAGGGCCGGTTCCGTCATCAGAATCGCCCCAAACCGCCCCGATTGCACCCGATCCGACGGGCAACCACAATTGAGGTTGATCTCTGCATATCCCGCCTGCGCCCCCATCCGCGCCGCCCGCGCCAGCTCTGCGGGGTCCGATCCCCCCAATTGCAAAGCGACCGGGTATTCCTCCGGGCTATGCTCCAACAAATGCACCGCCCCTCCGCGCACCAAAGCAGGCGCCGTCACCATCTCGGTATAGAGCAACGCATGCCGACTGAGCCGCCGATGCAGATACCGGCAATGCCGGTCTGTCCAATCCATCATCGGCGCGATGCTCAGGCGGTGAGCATCACAAAGCCTTTTTTTTGTTGGAAAATCAGTCATATATGGAGGATCTCACTCGGACGTATTTGGTGCTATTTCGGCATAATTGGGGCTGTGCATCCTTATCAGTAGTCCACAGGACTACCAAATTCTTGTCGAGGACTACTGAAATGGGCTCAATCGTCGAACGCAAACGCAAGGATGGCACGATCAGCAATCGCGCGCAGATCCTTATAAAGTCGAAGGGACGGATCGTCCACCAAGAGTCGTCAAGCTTCGATCGGTTGGCGTCGGCGAAAGCCTAGCTGAAACATCGGGAAAAGGAACTTGCGACACCTGGTGGCCTTAACTCTGTACGCCGATAATCAGGATCAGTTGGTGACGTCATTGAAGACGACCTGAAAGCCACCGGCGGCAACATCGGCCGCACAAAGGGACAGATGTTGCGTAAGATCCGCAATGACTTTGTTATCAGTGACATTCCCTGTGATGGACTGCGTGCAAGTGACGTCACGACCTTTGCCCGGGCTTTGTAAAATGGCCGGTCCGCCGCACCAGTGCAGAACATAGGTGGTCCTGCTTTTTCGACCAGATTGCAGCCCAGTTAAGGTCGATCAGGGTTTCCTATCAGGCTGCTGTTCTCATCGGTTCAGTTTGGTTGGCATGGACCTCATCTGGGGTCAAGACGCCGTGGGTCGAGTGGGGCCGCTCGGCATTGGGAGAGGCCAACCATTTGCCGATGCCGTCGCGGACCTGTCATCCGATCTCAAAAGCGCGCAGGTAAACGCATTCGTATTTCAGCGACCGCCAGAGACGATCAATCATGCGATCCACCTTAACAAAGGGTCCGAATTTCTGCGGCCGCCTCTCCAACACTGCGGCCCATGTCGTGGTTCGCACGGGTCAGCGCAATGCAAACCTCATAAAGATTGACTGGCCTTTACCGCTCAACTCGCCCTTCCTTTTGATCCAATACGGCAAGCAAATTTAGGACGGACTGTAGAACCTCCGTGTCGCGGACGGATGCAAGGCCGGATATTATTTTCCTGCAATGCTCTGGCTTGGCAAACTGCAAGCGGTGCCATGCGCTGTCCACGGGATCGCTCCTGTCGCTACCAAGGAGCTCTTGCACTTGGTCAATCAATTCGGCGGGTGGTATGCCCAAGGCGTTGGACAGGATAAACAATCGGCTGACCGATACGCGGTTTGATCCGGATTCGTATTTTTGAAGCTGCTGGTGCGTGACGCCGCACTGCGCTGCGAGTGACGTCATGGTGTGGCCTGAGGCCAAACGAGTTCGCCGCAGGACCCGCCCCACGATGACATCAATATCATTCTGTTTGGAGCACATTACTGAACATCAGACCTCTCTTTACGCAAAATCACATAGTCTTTGGGTGCCGTTTCATGGATGCCTGAAATGCGCTCGCACCAGGTTTTCAGGATCATCGTTGTCGTCAGAGAGGCCACTTCGGGATGACGCGCCAACCGATCACGAAGCTCTTCCACGATGGACTGATCCGCCGCCTCGATCAGAACCCGCATGTCAATTGATCCAGATGTCGACCAGACCGACACGACTTCTTTCCAGTCCGAGATCGAGGCAAACACGATCCCGCAGATCTTGCGCCGAAGTCTCACATCGAACATGGCGCGCACGCCCGAAGGACGCACATCCAGATCGGGATCGATATCGACCGTGAAGCGGCGGATAAAACCGCGCTCGACCAACTGGTCTATATGATACGCAACGGTGGTCCGGCTTGTGCCAACAATTGCAGCCATTTCCGAGACCGTCGAGCGGCTGTTCTCACGCAACAATTCAAGAACCATTCGGCTGGTCGCGCAAAGGGGCTTGGCCAAGACGGAATCCTTGGGAGGGGCAGGTGCCATTTAGCTCTACCCTAGATGGTTTTTAGTCAAAGTGAAGAGATTTCTGCATTTTGCAAGGTAGCCCTAAAGGAGTTTCCGGAAAATCTTATGCGATATGCATAAAGGAGCCTGCATGATGGGTAATCATATCTCAGTGGCCGATGTCGAAGATCATTATCCTGAGCAGAGCTGGCAGCGGCTTGTCTTCGCGGATCTCAAATCGACGCTCACCAGCACATCCCGCCCATTTCCCTGCGTCTTCGGGGCGTCCGCGATCAAGTCGCGCCAGCTCAGGGTCGCGTTTGTAGACCCGTTGACCCCCGATCACTTGGGACCGATCTTGCGTGAGTATATCACGCATGCACGGGACTACGGGCGCATGACCTCTTTGGTGGTATTCGCGCGTCCGGGCCCCGTGCGCGACATGAAGAGCTACGAGGACCAACTCTGGACCTTGCTTGACGGAATGGAGCGCACGGATACGACCCCAAGACCGCCAGCGATCCCCGCAGAGATCGATCACCCGAATTGGGAATTCTGCTATGCGGGCGAGCCCATCTTTGTGTCCTGCGCGACCCCTGCCCATGTCTTGCGCGCTAGCCGCAGATCGGCCACCTTCATGGCCGTGTTCCAGCCACGTTGGATATTCAAGGGGATCATGGACAGTGATGAGCCTGCCGTGCAGCGCTCCTTGCATAACATTCGCGATCGGATCATGGCGTATGACGCGGTCCCCGTATTTCCCTATCTCGGCAGCTACGGCAATCCAGAGGCCCGAGAGCATGTCCAGTATTTTATCTATGACACCAATGAAAGGCCCGCTTGCCCTTTCCATCAACTCGGACAGACCAACAGGCCAAACGAGGGAGAGGTCGCATGAACCTGAACGCTCGGTCGAATGCGCGCAACCAGGATTTCAGCGTCTTCACCTCTCGGATCGACACCGCAGATTTGGGTCCCCTGATAGAGTCGTCCTTGCCGGATCAGGGACATATCGAAGTGCGCCGCGATGTCCCCGGCAAACATCACAGCCAGCATGATAGCGAAACAGACGAAACCCTGATCGTTCTCGCGGGACATCTTCTGTGCTACTGGGACAGCGGAGAGACTATTGCGGGAACCGGCTCAGTCGTCGCATTTCCAGCGGGCTTCACCTATGGCACTGTCGCGCTCGATGAGGGCGCAACCTATCTGATCGTGTTCGACCAAATGAAAATGCCATTTGATGGATGAGATGCGCGCAACCCTCTCTCCGCTTCGCGGCGCAGCGGTGATGCTCAATATCGTATTGGGCGCAGGACTGCTCACCCTTCCCGGACTGGCGGTTCAGCACGCTGGCGAGAACGCTCTGACGGTCTGGTTGGCCTGCGCGGTTGCCTCCATACCCTTGCTTGCGGCCTTTGCCGTCATCAGCCGAAGCCACCCCGATCAAGGGGGATTGGCAAAGATCGCCGGACTCGCCTTTGGACGCTATGGATATGCGGCCACAACATTCCTGTTTCTCGGTGCAGTCCTCTTTGGATTACCGTCAATAGCCTTGACTGGCGGCTATTATGCCAGCGCTATGCTTGGTGGCTCACCGCATGTGTTCGCAGTTGGTATGTTGCTTTTTGCTGTGGCGATAAACCTGGTATCGGTTGAATGGACAAGCCGCATCAATGCGATCATCGCAAGCGTGGTGCTAGTGGCGCTTGCGGGGATCGCGCTCGTCGGCGTGACCCTCGTCAGCCCAAGCTGGGAGACCCTGCGCCCGCCACTACCTCCAACGATTTCGCTGCAGGTGTTTGGTCAGGTCTTTATGATGATTTTCTTTGCCTTCACCGGTTGGGAACTTGCTGCGAACCTCAGCGCAGATTTCCATAATCCACGCCGCGATGTTCCAATCGCAATCGGTCTGTCTTTCTGCGTCGCTGTGCTGCTCTACGTGGTGCTTGCCGTCATCGCCGGATCTTTGGGACTGAGTGATAAGGCAGCAGCCCCCTTTGTCGTTTTGTTCGAAACACGCTTTGGATGGATGGGCGGCACATTTATCGCCGGCGTCGCGGTCATTCTGGTGATCGCAAATCTGGCGGCGGCTGTCTGGGCTGTGTCTCGCATGGTATGGGCATCGGCGGGCGAAGGGCTTTTGCCCAGGAACCTGCGGTCTTTGAAAAACGGCACCCCCTATCGCGCCGTCATCACAACAGTCAGCGCGCTCGTCGCGGTTGAGGTGATTTCCGCCGTGGGCGCGTTTGATTTGGGCGTCATGCTGGGCGTCGCAGGGCAGAACTTTCTGTTGATTTATGGCATTTCCGCTTTGGCTCTCGGGGTATCCAGCCCAAAGCGCGCCGAGAAAATACTTGCCTTGACCTGCATCACCGAGGTGCTGCTCTTGGTGGCATTCCGCGCCGGTGAGGGACTCGCTTATCCGATTTTTCTATGCGTGATCGCGATTGCGGTCGTGCGGCAAGGACATAGACCCGCAATACTCGGAACACTGGACTAGACGGCGGGCATGATGGAGACACCTAAATCGCCTGATCCCGCAAAGCCCGCCTTCGCAGAGGCCGAGATCGTATCTGTCTTACGCAACCTGTCGAATGCACGCGTTCGGCTGGTGGCGGAATTCATTGCCCAGATTGCCATGGTTCATGATCCAGACGTCGTGAAAACCTTTCTGGCATGGCGCTCTGATCCTCGGCTCGATACGCTCTTGCTGCTTGCAAGCGAACTCGACGTCGATGCCCTCGATCAACTCTTATTCAAGGCAGAGGACCTCTCCGCGCAAACGCATGACATGATGCCAGGCAAATGACCGTGGACCAACCGCGCCCGGCTTCCGTGTCACACGCTCATGTCGTGCAACAGCCTTGAAAGCCTTTGGGCGTTAACCCGGGACATATCCCGTAGGCTCGAAGGCGGTGTGAGGTGCCCCTAGTTTCCAGAGACCCGCTTCCTTCAGTTTCTGCTGTCTGACCTCGAAGTCAACGGGCGACAGCATGCCGTTGTTCGTGTGCGTGCGTTTCGGGTTGCAGACCATCTCGATGTATTCGAACACGCCCTGCCTTGCAGCGTCGCGTGTGCGGTATGTGCGGCGTCGTGCCGATGTCGTCCCGGGCCTCTCGGATCAAATCAGTCTGACGCACAGGCAAGAGAGCCCGGTGCACCCGACATGCGCGGGTCGAAGAAGAGCATGTTGCCCAAGTCCGCGCGCGCGGCGTTGACCTCTGTCGCGTCTGGCAGCGGTGCGAGCGGTGCGGCTTCGTCCGCGCCCAACATGGTCTCGGCGGCGTCGACCTTCACCAGACGATCAGCGCGCGGCGGCCGTGGCGAGCGTATAGGTGCGTTTGATCGCGGTCACGTCGGCCCTTTCCCGCTCGCGTTACGACCGCGCCATTCACGCCCATATCGCCCGGCTGCGCAAGAAGATCGCCACTCATGGCGGCTGCGAGTCGCTGATCCGCACTGGGCATGGCGCTGGCTACAGTCTGGTTGCGAAGGTCTGTGCCGAATAGGACACGTGTCAAACGGGCCAAATATGAGTCAAAAACACCATCGGTTGCCCCGGATTTGCAAACGCGTTCTTCATATATGAACAACGTTGCCAGCTGGCTCCTTTGAGTATGCGCAATTTTCAAGCACAAGCGGCCAGGTTACCAGAATGATGGCGCAATTCCTGATCTGGTTGTGAGCCATGTCTTTTGGCAAGTCTGCAATGGTTGTCCGGAGCAAATTTTGGGTCTTCTTGGAGACATCAGCGCAAACATCGACCGGACTGTCGGCAGGCAGACCTTGTTGCATGAGCCGTTGCGAAATCCGGGCCGCGTGCCGCGCTGACATGTAAAAAGCCGTGGTCGTTCCGGGGCCGGTCAAACGTGTGCACTCCGGCAAGGGATTGTCCGCACAGCCCGATCCGGTGGCAATGACAAAGCTATCCGCGACGCCACGCTCGGTCAGGCTTTGACCAAGTGCTGCCCCTGCGGCCGAGGCCGCGGTGACGCCGGGCACCAGTTCAACGGGCACACCGGCGGCCTGCGCGGCCGCGATCTCTTCGCCCGCCCGGCCAAAGATACCGGGATCGCCCGACTTCAGGCGCACGACCCGTTTGCCTCGCAACGCCTCGGCCAGAATGACCTTGTTGATCTTGTCCTGCGGCCAGGCATGCGCGCCGACATCCTTGCCCACAAAGACGCGTTCTGCGTCGCGGCGGGCAAGCTCGAGCACCTCTGCATCGACCAGCCTGTCATAAAACACCACATCCGCCTCTTGCAGCCGTTCGACAGCGCGCAGGGTCAACAGATCGCGGGCACCGGGGCCTGCCCCCACCAGAGAAATCTGGCCTTTTCCGGATCGTGACGGCAGGCCGCCCGCCGCAATCGCCCGTTTGATCGCGCGCGCTGCATCGCGTTCCGCGCCGCGGCTCCATTGATCCCGCGCATCCCCCTTGAAGACCCAGGCCCAAAAGGCGCGGCGCTGATCACGGGGTACATTGCGCGCGACACTCGGACGCAAACGCCCCGCAAGCGCGGCAAGCCCGCCAATGTTTATCGGCAGCAGTTCCTCGAGCCGTGTCTTGATGTCGCGGGTCAGAACGGGGGCTGTGCCTTCACTGCCGATGGCCACAACGATCGGATCACGGTCGACAATGGCCGGGGTGGTCATATCGCACAGTTCCGGTTGATCGACCACGTTCACCAGACAGCCCGAGGCTTTGGCAATTCCATGGGCCGCGGCGTCGAAGGCGGGGCAACCGGTGCCGATGAAAACCATGGCCGCCCCTGCAAAAACCTCTGCCGAGAGGGTTGTGATCAGCTGCGCCCGGCCATCCTTCACGATGCGTTGCAGTTCATCCTCAAGCCGTGCCGCCACGAAAACCAGATCCGCATCGGTCTTGAGCAGCAGGCGCGCTTTTTGCGCGGCCTGTTCGCCGCCGCCGACAATCACCACCTTGCGCCCGGTGGTGCGAATGAACATTGGAAAGGCTTTCATGGGCGTCCCCTTCTCAGGCAGCGGTTTGTGAGGTCTGATCAGACGCTGAACGCGCACCAAGGGTGGCAAAGGCGGCTGCCGCCGTCCCTGCTACAACGGCACGTTCAAAGACGTCGGGCGATTGCGTGGCCCATCGTGGGCCGAGCGTTTCACCCAAAGGCTCGGACAGGCGTCGGGTTTCTGGTAAGAGGGCAGGCAACACGTCGTCCCAGGCGACGCCGCCGCGCAGGCCGAAGGCCGAAATGGCCTTGGCCGGGTGCCGTTCAAACTCGCCCCCGCCGCCTTTGATGACGCTCAGCGCATCCCAGCCCAGGAGCTCCGCAGCATCCGCCTGCAAGAGCCGATAGGACGGGTGGAACACGCCTTGCACGCTGGCCGGGGCGGCGGCCGGGTTCAGCATGCGGCACACGGTGTTGATGCAAGAGCGCAGCCCCAGAACCTCACGCAGCTTCAAGATGCGAAACAGCGCGGGATGAAAGGTTTCAAGCGGCAAATAGGCAATCCGGTCACGCTCCAGCAAGGAGGCAGCATGATCGGGGTCGGTCGCGATCCCGATGCCGACTCCCGCCAATCCCGCGCGCACCTTTGGGTCGTTGCCGTTCCAGCCATGCAAAAGAACGCGGTGCCCCGCATCCGCCACCTGCCGCGCGGCGCATAGAAACCACGGCGCCCCCCGGGTGCGGCCCGCGGCATAGCTTGGCCAGTCCAGATCGGCGTTCGGCAAGGCAGGCAAGGCGATCTGCGCCGCATGCGCGAACCCGGCGATTTCCTCGGCGGTTTCGCCTTTCATGCGCAGCAACATCAGCACGGCGCCCACTGCTTCTGGTGCGGCATCACCGTGCAGCATCAGGCGCATGGCGTCCGCCGCCTCGTCCTGCGTCAAGCCCCGCGCACGCCCCGGCCCCCGGCCCAGTGTCCGGACATGATCGGCCAGGCTCATTCCGCAGCCTCACGCGCGCGCACGCGGCCCAGCAGGTCCGCAAGTTCGGGGCGGCAGGAACCGCAATTCGTCCCCGCGCCGAGAGCCGCGCCAATCTGCTCGACAGAGATCAGCCCTTGGGCCTCAATCGCCGTCACGATGCTGTTGACCCCAACCCCGAAGCACGCGCACAGAACCGGCCCCGGATCGGCCATATCGGGCGGCGTGCGCCCCGTGATCGCGCCCGCGCTGTCGGTTCCGGGCAAGGTCGCAAGATAGTCGCGCATGACAGCGACGGGCGTCGCGGCGACAAACAGCGCCCCGATCATCACCCCGTCCTGATAGAGCACGATCCGCGCATTGCCGGCTTTTGCGTCAAGCATGCTGACCAGCCGCGCGTCGGGGGCACCAAACAGCCGCCGGGCCTCAACCTCCCAATCGGCAATCGCCCTAACTCCCGCAAGCTCGGCCCGGTAACCGCGGCTCGTGCGGGCAAGGGCCCAGTAATCGCTGCTCAGCACCATTGGATCACGCGCCACCGCAAAACCATACCACGCGGCGTCAAACCGGGCGAGCGCGACCACGCTCGCCTTGCTCTCCGGCTGTCCAGAAACCGGATCGCAGGCCGCGGCCACCAGCGCGTCAATTCGGGCCGAAGGCGCTGTTTCCCCGGTCCAGTGCATCGGGGCAAAGACCTGTCCGACCTGCACCGCATCGGTGATCCGGGCGCGTAGGATCGCGCGGCCATGAGGGCTTTGCAGCGTGACCAGGTCCGACCGCGCAAGGCTCAATCGCTCTGCATCTTGCGGATGAATATCCACAAAGGGTTCCGCCAGATGCGCCGACAGGCGCGGGCTGAGCGCGGTGCGGGTCATGGTGTGCCACTGATCGCGCACCCGACCCGTGTTGAGACGGAAGGGATAGCGCGGCTCGGTTCTGGCGGCGGGCGGTTTGCATGACACCGGCAGTAGCCGGGCCTTGCCATCCGGCGTGAAGAATTGCCCATCGGCGAAAAAGCGTCCTCCGCTGCGCGCCCGCGTCAGCGGCCAGCGCTGAGGGGAAAGGTCGTTATACGCTGCGTCCGACAGCGTCGAGAGCGCCGAGATATCAAAATCCCGACCCATCTGACCGGCAAGGCCCGACAGCGCTGCATATTCACGGAAAATTTCGGCCTCACTGGCGAAATCAAAGGCCGCCTCGAACCCCATGCGGCGGCCAACCTCGGCAAGGATGTCCCAATCAGGACGCGCCTGACCCGGCGCAGCCAAGACCCGGCGCTGGCGACTGATGGTGCGATCCGAGTTTGTGACGGTGCCGTCTTTCTCGGCCCAGGCGGTTGCGGGCAGCAGCACATCGGCCAGCCGCGCCGTGTCGGTCTGATCGGTGATGTCGCTGACCACCGTAAAGGGGCATGCGGCAATCGCATCGCGCACGGCATCGGCCTCGGGCATCGACACGGCAGGGTTGGTGTGAATGATCCAGAGCGCCTTGATCCGGCCGTCACCCGCCGCGCGGAACATGTCGACCGCCTTGAGTCCGGGCGCCTCTGGCAGCGGTCCTGCCCCCCAGAAACCACGCACCACAGACCGGTGATCGGCGTTTTCAAGGTCAAGATGACAGGCCAGCATATTTGCCAGCCCGCCCACCTCGCGCCCGCCCATGGCATTTGGTTGGCCGGTGACCGACAGCGGCCCGCATCCCGGCTTGCCGATCCGGCCCGTGACCAGATGACAGTTGAGGATCGCATTCACCTTATCCGCGCCAGAAGTCGATTGATTGACCCCTTGGGAATAGATGGTGACAATCTTTTCGGTGCGCATCCAAAGCGCGCAAAAGGCGGCGATATCCGCCTCGGCCAGGCCAATCGGCGCGCTCGGGTCGTTTTGCGCCGCCTGCAGCGCAGCATCGAATCCGGTGGTATGGCGTATGAAATCCTTGTCCAGCGCACCGCCTTGCCAAAGCGTGATGAACAGGCGATTGAACAGCGCCACATCTGATCCGGGTTGCAGCGCCAGATGCATGTCTGCCCCGTCACAGCTTGCGGTGCGGCGCGGGTCGATGACGACGATCCTGGTGCCGCGCGCCTTGCGGGCCGCAAGCAGGCGTTGATACAGCACCGGGTGGCACCAGGCGAGGTTCGATCCGACCAGCACCACAAGATCAGCCGCGTCAATATCCTCATAGGTGCCGGGCACCGTATCGCTGCCGAAGGCGCGTTTGTGCCCGGCAACCGATGACGCCATGCACAGCCGCGAATTGGTGTCGATATTGGCCGAGCCGATGAACCCTTTCATCAGCTTGTTGGCGATATAATAATCCTCGGTCAGCATCTGACCGGAGACGTAAAAGGCCACGCTGTCCGGCCCGTGCTCTGCGATGGTCCGGGTGAATCTGTCGGCCACCAGCTGCAGCGCGCTCGGCCAATCCGTGTCCTTGCCCGTCACGCGCGGCATCAGCAGCCGGTGCCCCAGCCCCACGGTTTCGCCAAGCGCCGAGCCTTTGGAACAAAGCCTGCCAAAATTCGCCGGATGCTCGGGATCGCCCCGCACAGCCAGACCGCCCTGCCCGTCCGGGCGCAACAAGACCCCGCACCCTACCCCGCAATAGGGGCAGGTCGAGCGCGTTTCGGGAAGGCCGCTGCCGTCCATCACGCGGCACTCCGCGCCGCAAGGCTGGCGCCGTCGATCCAGACGCGGCCCTCGCGGACCTGCACGGGAAAGATGGTTATACTCGCGTCTTCGCCCCAGGCCTGACCCGTGTTCAGGTCAAACACCCAGTTGTGCAACGGACAGGTGACCGACTGCCCATGCACGATCCCTTCCGAAAGCGGCCCGCCCTTGTGGGGGCAGCTGTCGGTGGCGGCAAAAACCTCATCGGGGCCGGTGCGAAACACTGCGACACACCCCTGCGCCGTCTTGATCTTGCGCGCCCCGCGCAGGGGGATGTCGCTCACCGGGCCAATATCGATCCAGCTCATTCTGCGGCCTCCAATGTCAGGTCGGCAAGCGGCTGATAGGCCTCGGCCCGCTTGGCGTGGTCTGCCCAGGGGTCCTTGCGGTAGATCGATTGCGACAGCTCAAACGCCGCGATCAATCGCGCGCGCTCGTCCAGATTGTCAACGACGCGGCCCTTGACCCAATCAAGCCCGACCTTGGCCACCCATTTATAGGGCCGGTCGAGGTATTTGGCGGTTTCACGATAAAGCTGGATAAAGGCGACCGTCACGGCAATCGCCTCGGCCTCGGTGGGCACGTCACACAGACGCTCGGTTTCCTTCAAATCCATGCCAGCAGCGCCGGCAACGCCGACCTGATACCCGCTGTCGACACAGATGATGCCGACATCCTTGCAGGTCGCCTCGGCACAGTTTCGCGGGCAGCCCGACACCGCCAGCTTGACCTTGTGCGGCGTCCACGACCCCCACAACATCTGTTCGAGCTTGATGCCGAGCCCGGTGCTGTCCTGCGTGCCAAAGCGGCAGTGATCGGTGCCCACACAGGTCTTTACCGTGCGCAGCCCCTTGGAATAGGCGTGCCCGGACACCATCCCGGCCTTGTTCAGATCCGCCCAGATATGCGGCAGATCCTCGCCCTTGACACCCAGCAGGTCGATCCGCTGGCCGCCGGTGACCTTGACGGTGGGCACGTTGTACTTGTCCGCCGCGTCGGCGATGGCGCGTAACTCGCGCGGGTTGGTGATGCCGCCCCACATGCGCGGCACCACCGAAAACGTGCCGTCCTTCTGGATGTTGGCGTGCTTGCGTTCATTCACGAAGCGGCTTTGCGGGTCGTCCCGATACTCCAGCGGCCAGTCGGCGAGCAGGTAGAAATTCACCGCCGGGCGACAGACATGACAGCCATTGCGGGTCGTCCAGCCAAGCTCCTGCCAAACCGCATCCTGCGATTTCAACGGCTTCGATTTGATCAGGCGGCGCAGGTCCTCATGTGTCAGATCACAGCAACCGCAGATCGGCTGCGCGGCGGGCATCTGAAAATCATCGCCAAGCGTGACCTGCAACAATTGTTCCACCAGCCCGGTGCAGGTCCCGCAGGACGCGCTGGCCTTGGTTGTGGCCCGCACCGCGCCCAGATCGGCTGCGCCGCCTTCGATTGCATCAACAATGGTGCCCTTGCATATGCCGTTGCAGCCACAAATCTCCGCATCACGCGGCAATGCTGCAACGGCTGAGAGAGGGTCCGCAGAGGCACCCCCCTGATAGGCCGGGCCAAAGATCAGCGTCTCGCGCATCTCCGAGATGTCGGTCTCATCCTTGATCAGACCGAAGAACCAGTTGCCATCAGCGGTATCGCCATACATGACCGCACCGATCAGCTGGTCGTCTTCGATCACCAGCCGCTTGTAGATGCCTCTGCCGGGATCGCGCAGCACAATGTCCTCGCGACCCTCGGCTTCGGCAAAGTCCCCGGCGCTGAACAGATCACAGCCCGTTACCTTGAGCTTGGTCGCGGTATCCTTCACGACAAAGGCGTCGGGCTCGTTCAGAAGCGTGCGGGCCAGAACCCTCGCCTGATCGTAAAGCGGCGCGACAAGGCCAAACAGGGTGCCATCGAACTCCACGCATTCGCCGACGGCAAAGATATAGGGGTCCGAGGTCTGCATCTGCGCGCTCACCTCGATCCCGCGCGCGACGTCAAGGCCCGCATCCGTCGCCAGCCGCGTCTCGGGGCGGATGCCGACAGCCATGACCACCAGATCGGCAGACAGGGTTTCGCCGCTTTCCAGAACCACCGCCTCGGCGCGGTCCTTGCCGATAATCGCCTTGGTCGAGCCCTGCGTGCGGATCGTGATGCCGCGCTTTTCCAGGTCCTTGCGCAGCAGATATCCGGCGGCCTCATCCAGTTGGCGCTCCATCAAATGCCCCATCAGATGCACGACGGTGACCGCCATGCCGCGTTCGGCCAGCCCCGCCGCCGCCTCAAGACCCAACAGGCCACCGCCGATGACCACGGCAGTGCCACCCTGTTTGGCGGCCTCGATCATCGCATTGGTATCGTCGAGATCCCTGTAGGTGATGACGCCCGGAAGATCCTTGCCGGGGACCGGGATGATAAAGGGGGCCGAGCCGGTCGCGATCACCAGCTTGTCATAGGACACAGGCCCGTTTTGCCCTTCGACAACCTTCCTCTCGGGGTCGATTCTCACCACATGCTCGCCGAACCGGCAGGTCACGCGATGCTGTGCGTACCAGTCGTCACCATGAGTGATGATATCCTCGTACGCCTTCTCACCAGACAAGACGGGACTAAGCATGATGCGATTGTAGTTCCCCCGCGGCTCAGCGTTGAACAGCGTGATCTCGAAGGCGTCGGGGTCGGTCTCGACCAGGGTCTCGATGACCCGGCCAGACGCCATACCGGCACCGATGATAACAAGTTTCTGGGTCATGTCTTCACTCCGCCGCGACGGCCTTTGGGGCCGCGAGTTTGGGCTTTGGCGTCGCCCCGTGTTCGTAGTCTTCAAGGAAATCAAGAACCTCCTGACGATAGGCATAGTAATCAGGATGCTCCAACAGGGCCTTGCGAGTGCGCGGGCGCGGCAAATTCACATGGGTGATCTTGCCGATGGTGGCCTTCGGTCCGTTGGTCATCATGACGACCCGGTCCGCCAACAGGATCGCCTCGTCGACGTCATGGGTGACACAGATCGCCGTGACCTTGGTCCTGCTCCAGACCTCCATCAGCACTTCCTGCAATTCCCAGCGGGTAAGACTGTCGAGCATGCCGAAGGGTTCATCCAGAAGCAGCAGTTTCGGCGACAGGGCAAAGGCCCGCGCGATCCCCACGCGCTGCTGCATGCCGTTCGACATATCGCTGGCAGGCTTGTCCATCGCATCGCTCAGACCGACGCGTTCAAGGTAGTACTCCACCACATCCTGCCGTTCGGCCTGAGACGCCTTCGGGTATACCTTGTTCACCCCGATGGCGCAGTTCTCGCGCGCCGACAGCCATGGGAAGAGGTTCGGCGACTGGAACACCACCGCGCGTTCAGGGTCCGCCCCCTCCACATGACGCCCGTCCAGCTTGATCGCCCCCTTGGAGATCGGGTTCAAACCGGCGGCCATGGTCAGCACCGTGGATTTGCCGCAGCCCGAGTGCCCGATCAGCGAAATGAACTCGCCCCTGTCGATCTTCAGATCAAAATTCTCGACCACCGTCAGCGGCCCGTTCGGCGTCGGATAGACCTTGTGCAGCTGAGAAAAATCGAGGAACCGGTTTTCGATCAGACCGTGCTGCGCCTCCTTGACCGCTGCCGGCACACCGTGGATCGGCGTCACGTTCGGCAAATGCCGCGTTCCCTCGACCTTGGCCTCGATCCCGACCTCCATCAGATACTTGGTCACATCCGCACGCAGACGCTTGAACGTCTCGTTGGTGTTCATTCGGGTCCGGTCGCGCGGGCGCGGAATGGTCACCTTGAACTCTGTCCCAAGCGTGCCGTCCGGGTTCAGCGCGATGATGCGGTCCGCGAGGATAATCGCCTCATCCACGTCATTGGTGATCAGAACGCAGGTCTTCCTGTCGGCCTGCCAGATGCCCTCGATCTCATCGGCAAGATTGGCCCGCGTCAGCGCATCCAGCGCCGAGAGAGGTTCGTCCAACAGCAGCATTTCCGGGTTCATGGCCAGAGCGCGGGCCACGTTCACCCGCTGGCGCATGCCGCCCGACAACTCTGCTGGACGGCGCGTGGCGGCGTGGCTCAGCCCTACCATCTTGACGTAATGCGCGACCTTCTCGGCCTTTTCCGCCTTCGACAGACCGGGGAAAACCGTGTCAACGGCCAGCCGGACATTGCCGTTCACCGTCAGCCAGGGCATCAGGGAATAGCTTTGGAAAATCACGCCGCGTTCCGGGGTGGGCTCTGTAATCGGCGCGCCCTTGAAGGTGACCTTGCCCTTGGTGGGCGTTTCAAGCCCCGCCATCAGGTTGATCAGCGTCGTCTTGCCGGTCCCGGAAAAGCCAAGAAGAACCAGGAACTCGCCCTCTTGCACGTCCAGGTTGATATCGTTGAGCACATGGCTGGCATGCGCACCAGTGCCATAGCTTTGGCTTACCTTGTCGAGTGTCAAAATCCCCATGGCGCTCACCGGTTGTTCGTAAAGGTAAAGAGCGATTGCAGCGCATACATCACACGGTCCAGCAGGAAGCCGATGATGCCGATGCTCAGGACCGCGACCATGATCCTGGCGAGGCTGGAGCTGGAGCCGTTCTGGAATTCGTCCCAGATAAACTTGCCCAGACCGGGATTCTGCGCCAGCATCTCAGCCGCGATCAACACCATCCAGCCCACGCCAAGCGACAGACGCAACCCGGTAAAGATCAAAGGCAGAGCCGACGGCAGGACGAGCTTGGTGATCTTGGTCCAGGTGTTCATCTTGAGCACCTTCGAGACGTTCACCAGATCCTTGTCGATACTCGCCACACCAAGGGCGGTGTTGATCAGGGTCGGCCAGAGCGAACAGAGCGTCACTGTCACCGCCGAAATGACAAAGCTCTTGGCCAAGATCCCGTCATTGGAGGCCGCCAGCGCCGAGACGATCATCGTCACGATCGGCAACCATGCCAACGGCGAGACCGGCTTGAAGATCTGGATCAGCGGGTTCAGCGCGGCATTGGCGATCGGCGACAGACCCGCGGCGATCCCAAGCGGCACGGCGACGACCGTTGCAATCAAGAAGCCAAAGAACACCGTCTGAATAGAGGTCCAGATCTGCTGGTAATAGGTCGGCGCCCCGGTATATGCGCGCGCAACCGGCTCCTGCCCTTGTTGGACACGGCGTTCGTTCAACTGCGCGACCTGCGCGTCAAACCGGGCCTTGCTGTCGGCCTTGGCCAGCGCGTCCTCGTGCAGGTTGACAGCCTCGGCCCAGACCTGAGCAGGTCCGGGAACCGCACCAAGCGATGTCTGCACTTTCGGCGCCAGCGTGCCCCAGAGCATCAGGAAAACGACAATCGCGATGACCGGAACCGCCAGAAGCCGCCAGATTTCCTTCATCTGCGCGCTCGGGTTGTCGCCGGCTGCGGCCCTCAGAACAGGTGTCAGCCAGGACAGGCCCAGAACCTGGAACCATTTATCGGCCGCATTGATACGGGTAAAAAGCCGGGCGCGACGCGCCTCGCGGTCTTTTGTTTCGGCGAAATTGGGATCAACGGTTGTCATGTCTCACATGTCCTCATCGGCGAGAGAGAAAGGCCCCGGGCCAAGCCCGGAGCACAGCGTGTTTGCAGGCGCGGATCAGCCCTTGACCTCATTGCCATCGACCGTCTGTTCGCCCTTCAGGCCGATCGGCAGGCTGTCGAGATAGGCATTGGGCGCGCGCCCGTCATAGGGAATGGCGTCGATGATATCAGCCGCGGGCGTCGGTTCTTTGTAACCGTCGCTGTCCCAGGGAAAATCCGCCTCGTTGGCCAGGCCTTCGTCGACCAGAAGGCGCGCCGCCTCAAGGTAGATGTCGGGCTTGTAAACCGACCTGGCAATCTCGTCATACCAGGTGTCCGGCTTGGCCTCGTCGATCTGCCCCCAGCGGCGCATCTGTGTCAGATACCACACCGCATCGGAATAGAACGGATAGGTCGCGTTGTACCGGAAGAACACGTTGAAATCCGGGATGTCGCGCTTGTCGCCCTTTTCGAATTCGAAAAAGCCGGTCATCGAGTTGGCGATCACCTCGTAATCCGCGCCGACATATTCCGGGCGGCTGAGGATCTCCACGGCTTGCGCGCGGTTGGCGTTGTCGTTCTCATCGAGCCACATGGCGGCCCGGATCAATGCCTTGGTAATGGCCAGCGTTGTGTTCGGGTTCTGTTCGGTGAACTCTTCAGTCAGACCAAAGACCTTTTCGGGATTGTTCTTCCACAGCTGGTAATCGGTGATGACCGGCACGCCGATTCCCTTGAACACCGCCTGCTGATTCCACGGCTCGCCGACGCAATAGCCGTGGATCGTCCCCGCCTCCAACGTGGCAGGCATCTGCGGTGGCGGGGTCACCGACAGAAAGACATCCGCCTCGATCTGGCCCGAGATGTTGTCGGGGCTGTAATACCCCGGATTGATGCCGCCGGCGGCCAGCCAGTAGCGCAGTTCATAATTGTGGGTCGACACGGGAAACACCATTCCCATGTTGAAGGCCTCGCCCCTGGCGTTGAACTCCTCGATCACGGGCACCAGCGCCTTGGCGGAAATCGGGTGCTGTGGACGGCCATCATCCATAGACGGGATATGCGGGCGCATCATCTCCCAGACCTCGTTTGACACGGTGATGCCGTTGCCGTTCAGGTCCATCGAGAAGGGCGTGACGATATGCGCCTGCGTCCCGTAACCGATCGTCGCCGCCAGCGGCTGACCGGCCAGCATATGCGCACCATCCAGTTGACCGTCGATCACACCATCCAGAAGCACCTTCCAGTTGGCCTGCGCCTCCAGCGTGACAAACAATCCCTCGTCAAGAAAATAGCCTTGATCATAGGCCACCGCGAGCGGCGCCATATCGGTCAGTTTGATAAAGCCAAAGGTCAGTTCGTCTTTTTCGAGATCAAGCAATTCGGCAAATGACGGGCTGGCCAGAGCCGTGGTGGCGGCAAAGCTCAGAAGGAGCCTTCTCATGGTGTATCCTTTCAAAGCGCCCGGTCTGTCGGGAAAAAGACAAGACCGAACAAGAACAGAAATAGGGCCGACACTGACCACCGGATGATACCGGCGGAGAGTGAGCGGCCCTGCTCAGAGTGTCCCGATCCTGGGAGGAATTCGATTTGCTCACATCGTTGCGAGCACAGTCAAACGATGCCGCAACGCAGCAAAGCTTTCCATATAATTCGCGGGGAAAGGTGTCAGATCACCGGCACTTTTCTCATCTGCACAAAAAAGCGACGGTCAATCCAGGTGAAAGTCAAAAACCTGTGCATCAAAAAAGCGATTGGGCAGGAGCGTCAACGTACCACCCGCCGATGCCACAGGGGTCGCATGCAGAATCGCCCCTTCGACTTTCTCGGAGGCGCCGGGCATGTCACAGCCGGTCATGCCCATGTGCATGCGGTACAGATCAGCGCGATAGACCTTGGCTATGACGTCGATATCCGCTTTGGTGCCAGTGCCGTGGTATTGCGCAAGATGCTGGCCAATCCACTTTGCCTGACTGCGCCAGGGAAAATTCGCCGCACCATGATGAAACATCAAAAAGCCATCGACCCGGCGCTGCTCGCCGCGGTCTGACACCACAAGATGCCCCGACAGCGCCCGGTCGATCAGTTCGGGCGAAAGATCCAGATAGGATTTTCGCGACAACAGGGTCGCTGCCGTCAGCCTTGCATCAGGATCGGCAAGCCAGCGGCCGGCCCGCCACACTGCGCGCATCAGCCGTCCCGTGAGGTCCGGCTCGGTCTCGGCCCACTCGGTGCGCACCGCCAACACCTTTTCCGGCGCAAAGCTCCAGATCGCGACGCCGGGCAACAAAAGCGCACCAGCGCCCTGCTCCACCGCCACCGAACCCCACGGCTCACCCACGCAAAAGGCGTCGATATCGCCTGCCGCCAAGGCGTTCGCCATCAGCGGTGGCGGCACGGTGCGGATCACGATGCCATCAGCACCAAGCTCGGTCGCCGCACTCCAATAGCGCAACAGTTCGACATGCATCGAAAACGGGAACGGCACGCCAAAGGTGATCGGCCCCTGCCGAACCTCGGCCAAGGCACGGGCAGCCTTCGCAGGATCAGCGAAATCAAACTCAAAGCCGATGGACCGGAGCCGGTCCTCAAGCGGTTTGCCCACGCCGATGACGTTGCCATTGACCGACAGCACCGAAAGCGCACTCATCGCTGTCGCCACACCGCCCAGCCCCATGGCCATGGCCACGGGAACAGGTGACAGCATATGCGCCGCATCAACCCGCCCAAAGGCCAGCATATCGCGAACCGAAGACCAGGACGGCGCGGCAATCAGATCAAGCGCTATACCTTCGGCATGCGCAAACCCCATCTCCTGCGCGACAATCAGAGGGGCCGCATCAACCAGCGGCATATAGGCGACAGGAACCGTGACCCGCGTCATCCCAAAAGCCCCGCTGCCGTCACAAGCGCCTCGGCAACATCGGCGACCCGGCGCCCCCGATCCATGGCGGTCTTGCGCAAGAGCGCATAGGCCGCATCTTCATCAATGCCCTTAGCTTTCATCAGCAGCCCCTTGGCGCGATCAATGACCTTGCGCTCTTCCAGGGCACGCCGCGTCTCGGCCAGTTCATTGCGCATCTGCCGCACCATGGCAAAGCGGGCAATCGCGGTATCCATCACCGGCTTGAGGCGCTCTGGTGCCAGACCGTCAACCACATAAGCTGAAACGCCCGCCTCGATGGCCGCTGCCGCCAGCCCATCGGAATTGCCCGAGACAAACATCGCCACAGGACGCTCCAGCGGCCCGGAGGCAAGGGTCAGTTCCTCCAAAATATCGCGGGTCGGATTGTCGATATCAATCAGGACAATATCGGGGCCGTACCCCGCGATCTTCCGCTCCAACCCACTGGTATCGCCGACAACCAGGACGTCACAGGCGCAGGCGTCTTTCAGGGCGTCAACAATTGCCAAGGCTCTGTCGCGGTCCTGTTCGACGACGACAATTCGGATCGAGTTTTTCATGATCTGGAAGTGCAATGGTTCTTGTGGAGGATGCAATTGATTGACGATCAAACGGACATGTTTCTTTTACAGAACATGTCCACCCCAAACAGTGTGCCCATAAAATGGGCGAAAGCCCGATTTTCCTGGGTAGGTTCTCAAGTGTTTGCCGACGCTGCGGTTCGACACCACACCCGTTTTCCACATGCGGTCAGATCGGGCAGGCGCGGCGCGGCCAGCTTTCCGGCAAATCCCTTGACGACACTCAAAGCGAAGAGCGCAAGAGTTTAGCCTATGACATGGCGAACTATGAACTCACGCTGACCGCAGAGCAGGATCACGACATCTTCTGGCGCGCAATCGACCACCCCATCATCATCGCCGTCCTGCACGAGAAAATGGATATCCTGCAGTGGCTCAACGACAGGCTTTAGTCGCCTTCGCGAAATCCCCTCGAATTCCGGCCTTCGAGACGTTTTCCAAGAGCGCCCCAGATCCGCAAGAACGAGCAAGATCCGTGTGGCCTATTCGCCAAAGCCTTGAGGATGAGGGGTAACCGCTCCGATCCTCCAGAAACCTAGCAACCCTTTCCTATATGCCTTGAAGTGGATCCACACAGCAGCAAGCGGAGGGGCAACTCTGTTGCATGCAAACCCTCCGACCGCTCGGTTGGTTAAAGGGCAAGGTTCGGAAATCTGACGTGACCCGGCAGGTGCCGGGACAAAACACCTGCGCGGATGCACTGCCAGACCATGACATACCCCGGCCCCCCACAGGAGGACCGGGGCATTGACTCAGCCGACGAGCAGGTCGGGCTGGGTATCGAGCCCAACAATCAGCGGATCGTGGTCGGACGAGGCGAACACGTCCGGGCTGAAGAAACCGGGATTATTGAACTGGCTGTTGTAGTTGAGCAGATCCGGTTCCTGCGCGTTGATATGCCACTCGGTCACGCCGGTGACGAGCCCAGCGATGTCGCTGGATGCGAGCGCCTGATCGAGCGTGCCTTGCTGGCCATCGAAGATGAAGCTGAACGCCTCCTCCTGACCGATGAAACTGTCGATCAGATCGACATAATCCGGGTCATCGGCAATGGTCTGCACCGGGTCTTCCTTGGCATAGGCGTTGAAATCGCCGAGCAACAGGGCATTGTCCGTACCGGTGCCGTTATACCCGGTCTCGAGCCATGTGGTAAGCTCGCCCGCCGCATCCGCACGCACCGCGTTCCAGAAGCCCTGACCGTTGCCCTGATCGAAATTCGGATCGGCCCGCATCGCGTCGATATCGGCTTGGGTGATACCGGTGCCGCCGCCATCGAGATACGCCTGCGCCGCCTCAACCAGACCCACAAGGCCGCTGTCGCCCTTGGATTTGAAATGGTTGGACGCCACGGTAAAGGTGACACCCGACAGCTTGTCCTCGAACTCCGCCGCCACCACGGGCCGGTTGCGCTGGAAATCCTCCAACTGATTGCCAGAGGCAACGACCGGGTTGAGCACCTCGGCAAGCGCAAAGGTCTCTGCCGCCGACGCCTCGGTGAACACGTTGAAATCGGAGCTGACGAGATCGAGCGCGTTGCTGTCGTAGATCAGGCCGGTGGTGATGGCGTCTGTCCCGATGGGGCCGCCGTCAACGGTTGGATCGACAAAGGCATAAACGGCCGAAGAGCCACGCAACGCCGCTTCGGCATTGAGCGCCTCGACAAAGGCCGCGATGGCAGAGCCCTCGCCAAAGCCGTTATTCTCGATCTCCTGAATGGCAAAGACCTCGGCCCCGGTCTCGAAGAACGCCTCGACCAGCTTGGTGGTCTGCCGCTCAAGGTCGCTGGCCGTTGACGCCCCGCGCGCCTGCCCGGCGGGATTGGTCGCCGCGCCGTCACTGAGCGAGGTGAAGTAGTTGAGCACGTTGAACGCCGCCACCTGAATATCGCCGCCCACATCTTCGGGCAAGGCCGGGCGCGCGCCCTCGTTGGTGGTCGGGTCGATCACCAGTTGGCCATCGATCAGCATCCGGTATTCGCCAAAGCCGAACCGCATCACGCCGGTGATGTCGTCCTGCCCCGCGTCGCCGGTCACCCCGGTGATTTCCGAGCCGAGCCGCAGCGTCGCCCCCCCGGCGGTGAAAGTATCGCCCGCGTCAAGAATGCCGTTGCCGTTGTCGCCCGGTGTCAGGTTGGGGATGAACTCGAAGCTATCCGGGTTCTGCCCCGATTGCCCGTCGTCGATGATCAGCCGGTTGTTGAGGTTGCCCTCGATCACCTGCGCCACCTGCGCGGCCTCGGTCTGCGCATCAAACAGCTGGGTTGCCTGGGTCTGGGTGCCCGCACTCACAGTGATCTCGCCAAAGCGGTCGAGGTTGAAATTCTCGATCACGGTGATCTCTTCATCCGCGATGCCGCTGGAAAGACGAAAGCGCATACCCTCCACCGCCTCGAAATCCGAGGCGCTCTCTGAGAGCATGATCTCGGCCATGGTCGGCAGCGGGTTGCCCGAGGATTGCACGGTCACATTGGTGACATTGCCGATCTGGGTTTCCTCGAAAAACTCCGTCACCGTGCCGGTTACCGAAACTTGATCCCCAAGGCTCGGCAGGGCAAAACCGCCCCCGGTGAAGACGAATATCCCCTCGGAGGTGGCGTCATTGCCGTCGCTGTCGGCATCCTCTTCCTGAAGGAAGAAGCCATCGTCAACGAGATAGGTCACCACCGCGCTCACCGTGACAACCTCACCAAAGCGTGCCGCGACCGGGCCTGCGCCCTGCACCTCGGAAATCAACGCCGGGGTGGCGGGAGCAGCGGCGTTGGTGGCACCGGGCGTGTCGGCCGAGGTGTCACCAAAATCCAACTGCACAAAATCACCGCTGCCATCGGGGTCGCGTGCCCCGCCCGCCATAGTAAAGCTGCCGTCCGGCCCGAACACGGTCGCGCTGTAATTGACATCCGGCGTGGCATCGCCATCTACCAACGAAACCGACGCCAGAACCGCGCCGACATCGGTGTCGAACGTGCCGTCATTGTCAGTATCCAGATCGTCGCCCGCGCTACCGGTAAAGCCGTCAACCAAAAGGAATGTCTGCGGCGAGCCAAAGAAATCCAGCCCCGCAACGCCGACATCACCGATGCCGAGCGCCGGGTTGCTCGCCTCTGCGATGAGAAGAAAGCCATTCTCATCGGCAACAGCTCCATCGAGAGAAATCGCGAAATCGACCTGACCGGGCGCGAATTCACCCGACACGGCGAGTAGCGTCAGCCCGTCAAAACTTTGCCCCGGCGTCGCGGCAATCTCGACGAAATTCGAGGTATCATCGCTGGCACCACTGCTGGAGACACGGAATTCGTTGATCGCCACGCTCGGCGGCGGTGTGGCCCCGTCATTGGCCCCCCCCCGGGTCTCGGCCTCGGGGCCGCGCCATGTGCCATCCGCATTGCGCTGGAGCGAGAAGCCAACAGGCGTGGTGCCGAGTTCGGCCACACCCACATCAGTCGAGGTCAAACCCGCCGCAGGCCCGTCCGCCGCAATCATGGCCCCTTCATAGCTGAGGAACTCGACCACCGTGCCGCCGTTGATCAGCGCGATCCCGTCCGGGAAACCGTTTTGCAGGCCGGGCGCATCCACCACGTAATAGTCGAACACACCATCCGACGTGGCCGGGGCCGCAGGCAGATTGAGAGTCGCATAGAGACCTCCGCCATTGCCATTGTAGAGCGCGAGCGTTGTCGCACTCACGTCCGTGCCCGCGGCCACACGCACCTCGATGAATTCTCCGATATCAGCGCCGTCATTGTCATAGTGAAACTCGTTGATCCGCCCGACAAAGACCTGCGGCGGCGTGCCGTTCTCCGCCCCCGGCGTGCCCAGATCGCCCGCGCCAAAGCTCTGCGTCGCGGTCGTCCAGTTGGCACCATCGTTGTTGTCGGCGGCCAGATCGACCAGTTCCATCGAGGCACCATTCGGGTCGGGAAAGGCAGGGCCGCCATCATATTCGACGCGGTCCACCTCGCGGCCTTGGGTGTCGGTCAGAACGATCTCGTCGGCCCCATTGGCCAGCGCGATGCCGCTATACTGATAATCGACCGCAACCCCGCCATTGGTGGCCGTATCAGCATTGCGCCCCAGCACCAGAAACGCACCCGGCGCGATCAGCAGCGGGCCGCCGTTGTCGATCACATGGACATCGGCATCATTGTCAGAGATGGTGTAGCCGTTGAGATCAATCGCGCTGTCACCGGCGTTGAAGATCTCGAAATACTCGCCCGCGTCGTCCGAGACAGCCGCCGGGTTCTGCATGATCTCGGAGATGACAAGCTGCGCCAGCGGCACGAAATCGTTGTTGAGCCCGCGCGTGTCCTGATCCGCGACCGACCAGCCCTCACCCTCCTCGGCCCGCTCCAACGATGCACCAATGGGCGTGCCGCTGCCCTCGTCCACACCGATATCGGTCGAGGTGACGCTGGCTGCGGTGCCTTCGGTCGCGGTCAGCGTGCCCTCGTAACTCAGCAGTTCGATAAGCCGGCCATTGTTCGACAGGACGATGCCGTCCGCAGCGCCGTTCTGAATGCCGTTCACGGGCATCTCGACGAGGTAATAGTCGAAACCACCCTCGCTGCTCGCGGGTGCATCAGGCAGGCTGCGGCTGTCATAAACGGTGCCGTCATCGCGGTAGAATTCCAGCAAGAGGCCGGAGACGTCCTGCCCCGCGCCGACCCGCACTTCGACGAACTCGCCGACATCAGTGCCCGCGTTGTCATAATGGATCTCGTTGATCCGCGCGTCGATCTCTGCGACATCGGCAACCGTCACAGCAATATCGGCGGTGGTGGTCACATCCCCGTCGCTCACACCGATCTGCACGTCATAGACATTGTCGCCCCCCGCATCCGCGGGCGCTTCGAAATCGGGGGCCGAGACGAAGCTGAGCGCGCCGGTCACCGCATCAATCGCAAACAGCGCGGCGTCGGCCCCGCCGGTGATCGCAAAGCTGAGCACATCGCCATCGACGTCACTGGCCAGAATATCCGCCGGAACGGCAATGCTGTTCTCGTCGATGGTGACAGAGGCAAGGGCAGACAGGACCGGGGCATCGTTGGCGCCCAATATGGTGACTGTCACCTTGGCTTCGGTCACGCCGCCGCGACCGTCATCGACCGTATAGGTAAAGCTGTCGGTAGCTGTCTCGCCATCGTCGAGATGGTCAAAGATCGAGCCGGGATCATACACCACCTGATCACCGTCGATCCGAACCGAGGCCCCAGCCTCGGAATTGGCCGAAACCGCCGTGATCGCGACGGTATCCCCGTCGAAATCCCGGTCATTCGCCAGAAGGTCCGCCACCGCGATACCGGTTGTGCCATCTTCGCTCACCGTTGCGCTGTCGTCGCCCGCGATGACCGCATTGTTGCGCCCGTCGATAAAGATCGTCAGGTCATCAGCCGCGAAATAGAGCGCCTCAACCCCGGTGAGCCGGTCGTGGCCAGCATCGGCCACCGTGGCGGTGACGCTCGAGACCGTTGCTGTGCGCCCGAACCAGCCGCCGCGCACGGAAATCTGGTAGTCGTCAATGCCGCCCTGATAGACCGCCGTGTCAAACCCACGCCCGCCGCTCAGAAAATCATCGCCCGCACCTCCGGCAAGCGTGTCGTTGCCCCGGTCCCCATGGAGCGCGTCCTGTCCTGTTCCGCCATCAAGGATGTCATTGCCCGAACCGGCAAAGAGCAGATCATTGCCGCCACCGCCAGACAGGATGTCATCCCCGCCAAACCCGAGCAGGATATCCCTCTTGTCCGTTCCGTTGAGAACATTGGATTTTTGAGTGCCAAAAGCAAAGTTGCGCCACCAAGCGGTCATGCCGATTCCTCCGACTGCATCAAATGATAGTCGTGGGTGTGACACGCAAACGTATAAGGTTTGTGTCAAACACGACAATTGGGCGTTTCCGATGCGAGCGTCTTGTGGGATCATCGCCCCTGCCCGCTCGCCACTGCTGCCGACCGGGTATTCTCAGAATTCGGAGGGAAATGGCGGACTTATCAGGGTTCGAACCTCAGGCCTCTGCCTCGGGAGGCACTATCAAGACCTTTCCCATAATCGCCATAGAACGCGACGGAGCAAGACAGGACGCTGAATAAAATTGTCTTTTTCGTACATCGCGCCAAAGTGTCCATCCAGAAACAGGTCGCAGATTTCGCCCTTCTGCTCACGTCATGCGTTCGCGCGAAGGCTGAGGGAAGATCAGAAAGGTCTGTCGTCGCCTCTGCCGCCGGGATGCCGATGGCCGCAGCCTGCCTGAGGCATCAGACCTCATTCTCGGTCAACCCCGGCAGGGTCGGATTGTCCGGTTTCACGGTCAGGGTCGAAGCATAGCCCTGACGGCGTGTCTCAACCGACGTCTGCGAAACCCTGGACTCTGGCCGCGCTGCCGTCCGTCCCCAAGGTGACAGCAAGACCGGCACCATGACCGCAGCCACTGCGTCGCAGGGGTCAAAGTTAGCTGTTACATCAAGGTCTCAGGTCCCCCGCAGCACGAAGGACAGAACCATGATCAATCCCTGCCCGACCCATTCCGCGACACCTGCATGTCATCTGCCTGATTTGGGGGCGTGATGGAGCTTTCCGCATATCTCACCTTTGTGATCGTCAGCACGGCACAGGTTGCGACACCGGGACCATCCACGTTGTTCATCGTCAACAATGCCGTCGCCCACGGGTGGCGCCGTGCATTGGCCGCGCTCAGCGGCGATCTGATCGCCATCGCGCTGCTGGCCACGCTTTCCATTGTGGGTCTCGGCACCTTGCTGACCACCTATCCCACGGCTTTCCTCGTCCTGCGCCTTGCCGGTGCGGCCTATATCATCTGGCTCGGTCTGACCTTTCTGCGCACGCCCCCGCCACGACCAGACCCATCAGCCGTCAGATCAGCAGATGCGCGCAGTAGCCTGCTGCTATGGGTCCATTCATTCGGCGTCGGCATAAGCAATCCGAAAGCCGTTCTTTTCTTCGCCGCTTTGTTCCCCCAGTTCATCCCTGCAGGAAGTGGTCCGGCAGTTCTTGCCATATTGGTATCGACTTTTGTCGCAGTGAAACTGGTCGTTCTGGGCGGCTATGCGCTTGGGGCACGACATGCTGTCCGACTGCTCAGCAAGCCCGAGCACGCGCAGCGAGGCCGGTTGCTGACGGGCATCATCTTTCTGGCTTTCGGGGCATGGATGGTCTGGTCTGCCTGGGGCGACATCTAGACCCCCCGCAATTCACACGGAACAGGAAACGTTATGGAAATAGGTATCGACAGTTTTGCCGCGATCTTTCCCGATCCCGCCACTGGCAAGGTTCCAGCACAAGCCGACCGCATGGCGGCACTGCTCGACGAAGTCGTGGCCGCAGATCAGGCAGGGCTGGATGTGTTCGGCATAGGAGAACATCACCGACCGGAATTTCTGGATTCCGCACCCGCTGTCATTCTTGCCGCCGCCGCCGCGCGTACCAACCGGATCCGGCTGACAAGTGCAGTGACCGTCTTGAGCGCGGCCGACCCCGTGCGCGTGTTTCAAGAGTTCGCAACCCTCGACCTGATCGCCAAGGGGCGTGCCGAAATTGTCGTCGGCAGAGGGTCGTTCGGCGAGGCCTTTCCCCTGTTCGGTCTGGACACGCGGGCCTATGATGCACTGTTCGCGGAAAAACTCGAGCTGTTCCTGAAACTGCGCGATGAGACCCATGTGACATGGGACGGACGCTTTCGCCCTGCGCTGACGGGTCAAGGTGTTTTCCCGCGTCCGCAACAGCCCCGCCTGCCGCTCTGGCTGGGCGTGGGCGGCACCCCACAATCCTTTGCCCGCGCAGGGCAGTTGGGCCTTCCGTTGATGATTGCAATCATCGGCGGCAGTTTTGATCGTTTCCGGCCTCTGGTCGATCTCTACCGTGAGACCGGCCTGCAGGCGGGGCACAATCCCGACCAGCTTTCGGTGGGCGTTCACGCGATGGGTTTTGTCGGCGACACCGACACGGCAGCCAAGGATACGTTCTTTCCCGGCTGGGCGCACCTGACAGAGACCATCGGACGCGAACGTGGCTGGTCAGCGCCCACGCGCCAGCAGTTCGACGCGATGGCCGGCCCCGAAGGCGCGTTTCTTGTCGGGGGGCCGGAAATGGTGGCCGCAAAGATGCTTCATGCCAGTGAAGTATTGGGCGGTCTTTCACGCATCACCTTCCAGATGAGTACAGCTTCGCTTGAAACCGCGGCAATGCAACGTTCCATCGCACTTCTGGGCAATGAGGTTGCACCAGTCATCCGCAAGGCCACGGCAGGTGCAGTCGTCACCGTTCACTAAGGATGGCATTCTGGCGCAGGCGGTCGGCAGCAAAATCGATGAAGCTGCGGATCTTGGCAGGTGCCCGACGCCCTTCTGCGTGAACGAGATGAATCGGAAGAGGCTCTGCCTCTTCCGCCTCCAGAACCGTCTCGAGGGTTCCCGCTTCTAGATCAGGGCCGATCTGATAGGACAAGACCTGACAGAGCGCCCATCCCCGCCGCGCAACGTCGATGGCGGCGGCGACACTGCTGACCGCCAGTCGCGGTTCGATCTTGACGCTTTGCGTGCCGCCGTTCCCAAATCTCAAATGGTGTCCGGCATTGAGCGGAGCAATCGACACGACCCTGTGTCCCGCGAGGTCCTCCAGAAAATTCGGGCGTCCGTGCGAGGCAAAATACGACGGAGCGCCGCAAATCACCCTGCGCACCTGTCCGACCCGCACCGCAGTCAGCCCGGAGGATGGCAAAGGCCCGATACGAAGCGCGACGTCAAAACCTTCCTCAATGATGTTGACCAGTCGATCGACCATCAGCACATCGGCGGTAACGCCCTTATGTCGATCCAGAAAATCCAGCAGGACCGGCGTGATGTAAATGCGCCCGAATTCCTGAGGACAGGTGATGCGCAACTGCCCGACGGGGGCCGCAGCCGTACCCGTCGCCGCCTCGTCTGCGGCTTGCAATGACCAGAGTATTTCTCTGACATCCTGGAGATAGGCTCTGCCAACATCGGTCAGCCTTACGGTCCGGGTGGTCCGGGTAAACAGACGGGCGCCAAGATGCGCCTCGAGCGCGTTGATCCCCCGTGTCGCCGATGGCGCACTCATTCCGGCCACGCGCGCACCGGCGACAAAACTTTCGGCTTCGGCCACCGCGACAAAGACCTTCAAGGTTTGAAGACGATCCATCCTGCCCACCATTAATGCAGATTGTGAAATACTGACTTACAGAATAAGGTTATTATTTTATCTTTAGGGATGTTCTACCTCTGTGTCTATCGAAGGCTGCAAGACAGCGGCCTGTCGCCCACACAAAAGGAGACCACCATGCCCGCCCGCAACGAAGCGCCCGTTCTTCTCTACCGAAACCCGAAATCCGGACACTGTCACCGCGTCGAGCTGATGCTGTCGCTCTTGGATGTACCCTATGAAAATGTCGATCTCGACATGGCGAACGCCGCGCACAAAGCGCCCGAATTCCTCAGGCTGAGCCCGCTTGGGCAGGTTCCGGCAATCGACGACAATGGAGCTGCGCTGTCGGATTCCAACGCGATCATCACATATCTGGCCGAACGCTACGGCGACGCCGAAGAGTGGCGGGGTCAAACCCCATCAGAAAAGGCCGAAGTCCAGCGGTGGCTGTCCATAGCAGCCGGAGAGATTGCGTCAGGGCCCTGTGCCGCGCGATTGGTAACCCTATTTGGCGTGTCCCTTGACCACGAGGCCGCCAAGGCGAGAGCACATCGCCTCTTCCAGATGATGGAGGTGCATCTTACAGGCCGCACATGGCTCGTGGCAGAGCGGCCCACGCTGGCCGATATCGCTGGCTACAGCTACATCGCGCACGCCCCCGAGGGTGCAGTCAGCCTTTCCCCCTATCCAAATATCCGCAGATGGCTCTCGGGCGTCGAAGCACTGCCGCGCTTTGTCGGCATGGCACGATCACCCGTGCTGGCCTGACGGTGCCTCGGACCAAGGAGCATCATGATGACCAACCACCACAATCCCTTTCATCAAGGCGAACTCGAGGCGCAGCGACGTGCCAACGTAGGTGATGTTGCGTCTTGGGCCGGCGGGTTCATCCGCGACCACATGCCGGATCAGCACCGTGACTTTTTCACGGCACTGCCGTTTCTCGTGGTCGCGGGTGGCGACAGCGCGGGCCGCCCTTGGGTGACACTTATGGAAGGTCGGGAGGGCTTTATCCGCTCGCCCGACCGGCACAGCCTGAAGGTGGATGCAAACCCGCACCACCAGGACCCGCTCCACGACACGTTCGCCCCCGGTTCTTCGGTGGGGATGCTGGGGATCGAGTTGTCAACGCGTCGGCGAAACCGGTTGAACGGCATCGTCACAAGCTCTGGCAAAACCCTCGCCATCGAAGTCCGGCAAAGCTTTGGGAATTGCCCGCAATACATTCAGGAACGCGAATGGTCGCGGGAACCGCTTTACGACATTCCAAAGGCGCAGGTTTCCAGACAACTGGACGCGCGCCAGAAAGCGATGGTCGCGGCAGCTGACACCTTCTTCATAGGCACGGGATCGTTCGGCGCGAATGGCCAGCCCTCATCAAACGGCTACGACGCCTCGCATCGCGGCGGTCCGTCGGGGTTTGTCCGCGTCACTGCCGACGGGACGCTGCTGATCCCTGATTACGCAGGCAACAAATACTTCAACACGATCGGAAACCTCTTGCGAGACCCGCGCGTGGGGCTTGTCTTCGTTGAGTTTGAAACCGGTCGCCTGCTGCACATCACGGGCCGGGCACGGATCGACTGGGCACCGGTCGGCAGCCATGACCCCAATGCGCGACGCATGATTGAGGTGACAGTGGACGAGGTCATCGACCGCCCCGCGGCGCTGGCGCTGAGATGGCGCAGAGATGACGGGGCGCAAAGGAGACTGAAAGTCGTGGATAAGGTACAAGAGAGCGGCGGCATCACGTCTTTCCATCTTGCCTCCGTCGATGGCAGCGCACTTGCGCCTTTCAAAGCCGGACAGTATCTGCCCCTCGACCTGAAGGTTCCGGGGCAGGCGGACGTGGTCGCGCGAACCTATTCGCTATCCGGCGCACCCGATGCGGCAACCTACCGGATCAGCGTCAAGCGCGAACATCTCGGTGTTGCCTCGAACCACCTCGCGTCCGATGTTCATATCGGTGCCACGATCGAAACACGACCCCCGTCGGGCGATTTCGTCATACCCGATGACGTCAGCCCGCTTGTGCTCGTGAGCGTCGGAGTGGGCGTCACACCGATGCTGTCGATGCTGCATGCCAGTGCGGCGATAGGGTCCGATCGACCAGTCTGGTTCGTACACGGGGTCCGCAACGGACGGGAACACGCTTTTGGAGGTGAAGTCGATAGGCTCGTGGCGTCGCGTCCGAACATCATGCGACGGGTCTTTTACAGCGCCCCCCTGCCGACGGACACCAAGGGCGAGACATTCGATGCCGCCGGTCGCGTGGGGGCCGATGATCTCATCAGTCTCGATGCCGGACCGGATGCACATTACCTGCTGTGCGGCCCCGAACATTTCCTATCCGCAGTTCGTACCGATCTGGAACAGGCTGGTGTATCCCAAGACCACATTCACGTCGAAGCCTTCGGTCCGGTCGGCTGACCGCCCTGCGTTTCCTGAAGCCATCGGGCCGTCTCGGCGATGTCCGCTTGGGACGGCTCATGGCCCGCTGCAACCAGATGGGCTTCGACGCTGGCTCCTCGGGCCTTGAGGTCGCCCGCCAACATAGACGGCTTGTGGACCAGCGTGTCGTCGCTTCCATCAAGAAGCAGCACATGTGTCTGCGACAGATCTTCGGCGGGCGGGTCTTCCAATACCTGCATGGCGCGCAACAGGGCCGCGTGGCGCACGAGGCCTGGATAGGACTGGATCACAGCCGCAAGAAAATTCGCGCCATTGGAGTAGCCCAGAAAGACAAGCCGTTCGGCGGCAAGCCCATAGCCTCGGATCGCGCCCTCGACAAAGGCCGCAAACGCTTCGGCTTCGCTGCGGATATCCGTCTGATCAAAGGTCGCGGCGTCGATCCGGCGGAACCAGCGATTGCTTCCCTCTTCGATGGCCCTACCCCGCACCCCCAGCAGCGTTGCGCGCGGCGCGATACGGCGCGCAAGCGGCATCAGGTCGGCCTCGTTTCCCCCGGTGCCATGCAGCAGAACCAAGGTCGTGCCGTCCGGGTCTCGGGGCCGGTTGAAACGATGGGTAAAGGGCAGTTTGCGCGCCGGGAACCGCTCTTCTCCGGGTAGGGCGAACTGCGGCAGCATGGCCTTCAGATCGTCGGCACGGTCAACGTCCGAAGGCGGCAGAAACAACGTCCGGCCAAGCGCGTCCGGCGCTTCATCGACGGTCATTCCGGGCCCGTCCGTGGCATATTCCAGCAGAATACCCGCCGGATCGCGCACATAGAGCGACACAAAATACTTTCGGTCGTGAACTTCGGTCGGCCCATGATCCCTGAGCGATAGCCGCATGGATCGAATAGCATCGGCATCCGGCGCGCGAAACGCCACGTGGTCCGGCACCCCTGCGCCAGCGACGGATGGCACGTATCCCGACACTTCCCGCACATCGACCACATCAGTGTCGGACACCATGCGGTGCGTCAGGCCCTCGCGCAGGCCCGGCTCATATCCAAACCTCGACAGAAACGATGCAGTCTCTTCCGCCTTGTCGGTCAAAACTGTAACGCCCCGCACCCGCGTGGGCGCATCAGCCAGCGCAGCCGCCGTCGGCATGTCGATGCCCACCAGCTTCACGATCAGCCCGTCGGGGTCTTTCAACCGCAGCACCGGCTCATTGAATTCGCGGGATGGCCCCTCGAACGGGACGTTGGCCGCGAGCGCCTTGGTCACCCAATCACCCAAGGATGCGGGCGACACGGCAAGCGCCACCTCCGAGACCTGTCCGATGCCGGTCCGGCCCCGTCCTGACGCCTCCCACACCAGAAACGTCAGCAGCGATCCCGGGCTGCCGATGCCGTCACCGTAAATCAGGTGCAACTGTTCGGCGTCTGCATATCCGCCGGTCTGCTTTACCAGCCTGAGGCCAAGGAAACCGGCGTAAAAATCCACATTGGCCTGCACATCACCGGTAACGCCGGTGACGTGATGAATGCCAGTTGCAGATTTCGTGCTAATCGTCGCGCTCATTTTCCTGGCCTCTTGCGTTGTATTTCTGTTTTGCCGGACTTACGAAAAATCCCTCTTAAAGTCTCGGACGTCCGCGGACTTGCACCGCAAAGCCTGCCGATCTTGCTGCCTTTCCGGTTTGTGCAGCACACGGCTTGTCCCAGACACATCAAACTTCGCTTGAGATCCGCCGCTCACATCCATTGACATACGCAGCGTATCTTATTATTTCACATACGTCTCGTATCTCAAACAGTGACGCCCCTTCAACCTACAAAATCCCGAGGACAAAATGAAACTCGCAAACGAAGCAATTTTCCCCGCAGACCGCCATGCGCTTTACGAAGAACACGGTTATTCGGCAGCGATCAAGTCAGGCGATCTGGTCTTTGTATCCGGCCAGGTGGGCAGCCGCGAAGACGGCTCGCCGGAACCCGACTTCAAGAAACAGGTCGCGCTTGCCTTCCAAAATCTTCAGGCTGTGCTGAAAGCCGCCGGATGTACGGTCGACGACATCGTCGATGTGACCACCTTCCATACCGACCCGGAAACGCAGTTCGCGGATATCATGGACGTACGGTCGACCGTCTTTGATCAGGCCCCCTACCCGAACTGGACCGCAATCGGCGTGAACTGGCTTGCAGGGTTCGACTTTGAAATCAAGGTGATCGCCCGCGCTCCGGCTTCGGCGTGATACCGTCTCTTCCGCCGCGCCATGATAGCGCGGCGGACGATGGTGTGCCGTGGCCGAACGTCCACCCCCTAAAACCGTTTGGGGCTTGTCCGATCCAGTGCCGCAGAAATCGGGATGAATTCGGCGTCATCCCCCGGCGGAAGGCGGAACGGTCCCTTGGTCCAATCGCCAGCTTTCCAGTCTTCCTTGGCCTGCTCGATGCGGTCTTTCGAAGACGAAACGAAATTCCACCAGATATACCGCTCCTGGTTCATCGTGGCCCCGCCCAATGCCATCAACCGCGCGCCCGCAGGCCCGGCCTTGACCGAGATGCTGTCGCCCGGACGGAACACCATCATCCGCCCCTCGTCAAAGTGGTCGCCTGCAACTTCGACGGAACCTTGGGTGATATAAAGCCCGCGATCTTCGTGGTTGTCTGGCAGAGGAAAGGCCGCTCCGGGCTCGAGAACCACATCCAGATAGAAGGTCTCGGATTGCATCGTGACGGGGCTGGTTTCGCCATAGGCTGACCCAAGGATCAGCCGCGCTTCAGCTCCGTTATCGCGCAGCACGGGCAGCGCTTTTTCCTTGTGATGCTCAAAATCCGGCTCCATTTCTTCACGATCTTCGGGCAGGGCGATCCAAGTCTGGATGCCAAAGACCTTGTGGCGCGTCGCGCGTGTTTCGGCGCTGGTGCGCTCGGAGTGCGTCACGCCCTTGCCCGCGACCATCCAGTTCACCTCTCCGGGATAGATCATCTGATGCGTGCCGATGCTATCGCGGTGTTCGAATTCGCCATTATACAGATAGGTCACAGTGCCGAGGCCGATATGCGGATGCGGGCGCACGTCGATGCCGCCTTCGGTGATGAATTCAGCGGGGCCCATCTGGTCGAAAAAGATGAACGGCCCCACCATTTGGCGCTCTGGCGAGGGCAGTGCGCGCCGCACCTCGAAGCCCCCCAGATCGCGGGCGCGCGGAATAATAAGCGTTTCAAGCGCGTCGTTGCCAGTGGTTGGACATTCGGGGGTATGGGTCGGGTTCCAGCTCATGTAAGTCTCCTTTGCAGGTTGAGAGGGAGGTCTAGTGCGATCCGATATAGTGACGCACGCGGGGTGCATCCGGTCCTTGGTGCAGGCTGCGCAGGCTCCGGTGGGTGTCCATATCCGCAACGCTGACACGACCATGCTGTTCGAGGTGCTCGGCCCAACTCGGCAGATGAAAGGTCTCCAGCCAGAGAGCAGGCTCCTCGACGCCTTGGTGAACATACCACTGTGTGGCACCGTTGCGTAGCCGCTCTTTCGCGACCGCCTTCATTCGCTTTTGAAACTCCGCCGTGTCCTCGGGCCGGATGCGGTATTCGACAGTGACCATCGCGGGCTGGTCATCACTTTGTCCATCTGCCTGCGTCGGCGCTTCGGGCCAGACGGACGCCGGGCTGTGATCCAGCACCTCGCCCTGACCGATCGTCAGGTTGCGTGTGAGGACAGCGCCGACGCCAAGGCCTACAGCGGCAATGAACAGAGCCGTTGCGATGGACGTCGCCGCCGCCACCTGCCCCCAAAGGATCGACCCCAGCGCCATTGAGCCGAAGAACACCATCAGGAACACGGCAAGCCCCCGCGCCCGGATCCAGTTCGGCAGGGCGGTCTGCGCAGAGACGTTGAAAGAGCTCAGCACGGCGATCCACGACATGCCACCCATGAACGCAGCCACCAGCAGGGCCACGGGGACTTGCGCCAACGCCATCAGGATCAGTGCGAATGCCGTGCCTGCGGTGCCGATCCGCACCGTCGCGTCCGATGAGGCGACCCGCTGGAGCCGAGGCAAAAGCACGGCACCCGTCACCGCCCCCGCCCCGATCAGTGCCATCAGCGCACCGTAAAGCGTCGCTCCGCCGCCTTCGGCACTGCGCGCGATCAGCGGCAACAGGGCCCAATAGGCCGAAGCGAACAAAAAGAAGGCCGCAGCCCGCACGACAGTGGCCAGCATCGCAGGGTTGTGGCGGACATGGCGCAGGCCGGTCGCCATGTCAGACAAGAGCGATCCGGTCGCACGTCGCCGTTCCGTCTTCTCGGGCCGCCAGAGCGCCAGCGCCGTGAGAATGACCAGAAAGCTGAGGGCGTTGACGGCGAAAGGTGCGGCAAGGCCAACGCTGGCGATCAGCGCCCCCGCGATTGCCGGACCGATGGCGCGCGAGATATTGATACCCATGGAGTTCAGCGCGATGGCAGGCTTCAACTGCTCGCGTGGGACCAGTTGCGGCACGATGGCCTGCCATGCGGGGGCCATGAAGGCAGCACCCGTTCCAATCACCAGCGTAAAGACGATCAGCAGCACCGGCGTCATCGCCTCTAGCCAGACCAGCACGGTCAACAGGCTGACAACGACCAGCAGCCCCATATTGATCCCCAGCAGCATCCGCCGCTTGTCCAAACGGTCGGCCAATGCGCCGGCCAGCAGAGCAAAGCAGAACACCGGCAAGGTCGTCGCCGCCTGTACCAATGTGACAACCGCAGGGCTAGGATCGAGCGTGGTCATCAACCAGCCCGCGCCCACATCGTGCATCCACGTGCCGATGTTGGAAATCAGCGTTGCGGTCCAAAGCAAGGCAAAGGCGGCTTGACCGAACGGCGCATAGGCGCTGACCGCTGCGGAAGCGTTACCACTGGATGACATCGGCCAGCTCTTCGCGGTGTTTCATGGCATGGGCCCGCACAAAGGGACACAGCGGCACGATGCGCTGACCCTTGGCGCGCGCGTCCGCAATCAACTGTTCTGCCAGCGCCCGACCGACGCCGGTGCCGCGCATGCTGTCCGGAACATCGGTGTGATCCGCGATCACAAGCCTGTCCGAAACCTTGGAGGTGGTCAGTTCCGCCTCGCCGATCTTGCCCTCGACGGTTGCCGCATAGCGGCCCTTGCTATCGGTCTCGGTGTAGGTGATTTTTGGTGATGTCATGGATACTTGTCCTCTTGGAGTCTGATCAGGATCGCCGCGGCGATCAGCCCGCCGATCAGGCCCATGTTGGCCGTGAACGCTGCGAAATTCGGAAGGAAGGCGTCCTGTGGCATGCTCCAGAAATGATGAGCAAGAATCGATGCGGCCCCTGAGAAGAGCACCAGCATGGCGGCCCCGACGGGCGCAAACAGTCCTGTGATCAGACTGATGGAACCGCCCAGCTGCACCAGAACCGTCATGGCGGCGACGAAGACAGGCAAGGGCAGCCCCATAGCGGCGACCTCGGCCACGGTGCCTTCAAAATCGGCAGCTTTGACCAAGGCACTGGCCCAGAATGGGCATGTAATTACCACGTTGGTCGCGGTCACAAAGGCACGGCTCAGGTACATTGATCTGCCCCCTGTGTAGCGGCGCGCACCCTGCGCCCGCCCGTGTTCAAACCGCAAAGCATGCACATCCCAATGCCCCCCAGAACGCCGATGCGTCCCGCACCGGAACAGGGTTGGCCCATGCGATGCCGTGACTGTGGCCGTGCAGGCCGCACCCGTTAGAGCAGCCGTCGTGACACGCGCGCATGTCCATTGAGGCGGGTGCCAGCGATGCCTGCCGTTGCGCCGGGCTTGCGAACTGTGCGTTGGCGGCCCAATCAGGGCTCGCGGGTGGCAGCGGCGGGTTGTGGTCGGCAAAGTCGCCCTCGGCAAAGACGACCTTGCCCCCGACCACGGTCATCACTGACGTAATTCCGCGCAGCTTGCCATCGGGCACGTTCATCAGATCGTCGGACAACACCGCAAGATCACCGTACATGCCCACCGTCAGGCGACCTTTGACCGATTGCTCGCCCGAGAACCACGCCGAGCCGGTGGTCCAAAGCGCCAAAGCTTCTTCGCGGTTGAGCAGTTTGTCGTCCCCATAAAGCGTCATCCCGCCCACAGTCTTGCCCGTGGTCAGCCAGTGCATCGAAACCCAGGGATCGTAGCTGGCGACGCGCGTGGCGTCGGTGCCTGCGCCAACGGGCAGACCGGTGTTCAGCATCTCGCGGATCGGCGGTGTGGCCTCGGCGGCCTGCGCGCCGTAGCGGTCCACGAAATATTCACCCTGAAACGCCATCCGGTGCTGGGTCGCAATGCCGCCACCCAAGGCCTTGATCCGTTCGATGTTGCGCGTGCTGATGGTTTCGGCGTGGTCGATGATAAACCGCGTCTTGAACGGCGTGTTGCCGTTGACCCGTTCGAACACATTGAGGAATCGGTCGATGGTCTCGTCATAGGTGGCATGGATGCGGAACGGCCATTCGTTCGTCGCCAGCAACTCGACGATGCGCTCCAGTTCCTCCTCCATCACCGGCGCGGGATCGGGGCGCGGCTCAAGGAAATTCTCGAAATCCGCCGCCGACCACGCCAGATTCTCGCCCGCCCCGTTCATCCGCAGCCAGCCGTCACCCGCCCCCGGTTCGGTCATGCCAATCCAGCGCTCATAATCCGACAGTTCCTGTCCGGCGGTCTGGGCGAAGAGGTTGTAAGCCACGCGCAGCGTCATCTCGCCCGCGTCATGCAGCGACTGGATCACGTCATAGTCCTGCGGATAGTTCTGCCCGCCACCGCCTGCGTCAATCACCGATGTGACACCCAAACGGTTCAGTTCGCGCATGAAATGACGGGTCGAGTTCTTTTGGTCCTCGATGGCCAGCTTTGGCCCCTGTGCCAGCGTTGAATAGAGGATCAACGCCGATGGCCGCGCGATCAGCATGCCGGTGGGGTTGCCCTTGGCATCGCGGGCAATCTCTCCACCGGGAGGATTGGGCGTGTCCCTGGTAAAGCCGAGCGCCCTGAGCGCCGCGCGGTTGAGAAGGGCCGCGGCATAAAGATGCAGCACGAACACCGGCGTGTCCGGAGACGCGTCGTTGATCTCGTCCAGCGTGGGCATCCGTCGTTCTGCAAACTGGAATTCCGACCATCCGCCGACGACCCGCACCCATTGCGGCGCGGGCGTGTTGGCGGCCTGCTTGCGCAGCATCGCCAGAGCGTCAGAGACCGATGGCACGTTTTCCCAGCGCAACTCCATATTGTAGTTCAGACCGCCGCGGATCACATGGGTGTGGCTGTCGTTCAGACCGGGGATCACCCGGCGCCCCCCAAGGTCGATGACCTTCTCCACATCATCGCCATGCAGCCGCATCACATCTGCATCCGTGCCAACAGCGGCCACCTTGCCGTCAATGATTGCGATCGCCGTGGCGTCGGGCGTGTCGGGATCAAGCGTGGTGATCTTGCCGTTTCGCAGAATGAGTGTGGTGTCGGTCATGGTCTTTTCCTGTGCGCAGGCAAATCGGGGATGGATCAGGCCAAGGGCCGTGGTGGCCCCCAGACCCGCCAGCACGGTGCGACGGCGTGTGGACATGATGTTCTCCAGCTTCAGAAGATCGGGCCGCCGAAGCTCGCGCCGCGACAGCCCGAGTGATTTACTTTGCGGCTACCGGATCAAGACGTGTGCCGGTGTGTTGACTGCGGCTGGGGGCCTTGTGAACCATCGTATAAGCGTAATCGACGCCCATGCCGTAGGCACCCGAATGCTCGCGAACCAATGCCATCACGGCATCGTAGGTGTCGCGGTGCGCCCAGTCGCGTTGCCATTCCAGCAGCACCTGTTGCCACGTGACCGGCACAACGCCAGCCTGAACCATCCGATCCATCGCACGGTCATGCGCCTCAAGTGTGGTGCCGCCCGACGCATCCGTGACCATATAGATCTCGTAGTCAGTGTCGTTCAGGCAGCTGAGCGCAAAGGTGGTATTGCACACCTCGGTCCACAGGCCCGACACGACGACCTTCTTGCGACCCTTGGCTGCGTTCTTCGCCAGCGCATCGCGCACCTTCTGGTCGTCCCACGAGTTCATCGAAGACCGCTCCAATAGCGGTGCTTCGGGGAAAACATCCAGCAGTTCGGGATAGGTGTGGCCCGAGAAAGCATCGGTTTCGACGGTGGTGATTGTGGTCGGAACATCAAAGATCTTTGCAGCTTTGGCCAGACCGACTGTGTTGTTCTTCAACACCTGACGGTCAATCGACTGCACGCCAAAGGCCATCTGCGGCTGGTGGTCGATGAAGATTAACTGGCTGTTTGCGGGGGTAAGAACTTCGGTTTTGGACATGTTCGTGGTCTTTCTTCGGTTGTGACAAGGACGGATTTCAAGTTTCGATGAATGCCAGCAGGTCGGCATTCAGCACATCGGCGTTCACGGTCAGCATGCCGTGCGAAAAGCCGGGATAGGTCTTGAGCGTGCCGTTCGGCAGCAGCTTGACCGCCAGTTCCGCCGATGCGGCGATCGGAACGATCTGGTCATCTTCGCCGTGCATGATCAGTGTCGGGACGGTGATTGCCTTCAGGTCTTCGGTCTGGTCCGTTTCGGAAAAGGCCTTGATGCCGTCGTAATGCGCTTTGGCGCTGCCGGTCATGCCCTGACGCCACCAGTTCTGGATCACGCCGTCATGAACCGTGGCCCCCTCGCGGTTGAAGCCATAGAACGGGCCCGCTGGAACGTCCCGGAAGAATTGCGCGCGGTTGCCTGCGAGTGCGGCGCGGAACCCGTCGAAAACCTCGATCGGCGTGCCGTCTGGGTTGCTGTCGGTCTTCAGCATCAGGGGCGGGATTGCGGCGACCAGAACCGCCTTGGCCACACGGCCCGCTGGTTCACCGTGTTGCGCAACATAGCGCGCCACTTCGCCGCCGCCTGTCGAATGGCCGATATGGACGGCGTTGGTCAGATCCAGCGCTTCGGCCACCGCAAAGGCGTCTGACGCGTAGTGATCCATATCGTGCCCTTCGGACACCTGCGCCGACCGGCCGTGACCGCGACGGTCATGGGCGACGACGCGGTAGCCTTTCGATACGAAGAACAGCATTTGCGCATCCCAGTCATCCGAGCTGAGCGGCCAGCCGTGGTGGAACACGATGGGTTGGGCATCTTTGGGGCCCCAATCCTTGTAAAAGATTTCGGTGCCGTCTGTTGTCGTTACATAACCCATGATCAGGTCTCCTGTTGAAGGGTCAAGGGGCGCCGGGCCCGCAGCAAACGCAGGACCGGAAAGCGAAAGCGCGGCCGCAAAGGTTGATCCGGTGATCATCACCTCGCGGCGGTTGAAAGTGAGGCTGGGGTGCGATTGATCGTCCGGTTTCATCCCGCGTTCTCCGATGGTGGTGTTTTAAGGTCGCTCGCCGCATCATGGCATTGAGGAAGCCGCCCAAACAGATGCGGGCCGCAGTGATGATTGAACCACGTCAGATTGACGCTGTTTCCAGACATGACCTGCCGCAGCAGCGGCGCGGTCTGTTCGCCGATCAGGATGCCCAACAGGCCCACCAGTGCGATCACCGGCGGCGCAGGCGAACGGACGTTCAAAAAGCTGTAGATCGCACCGACTAAAATCCCCACGCCCAGTGATAAAAGGTAGATCTTCATGGTGACGTCGCTCCCGTTGTTGCTGGCCTTGCCTTGCAGAGCCTCAGGACCCCGCGCGGCCTGAGTGTCGCGTGGCCCTCATTTTTGAATGAAACGGCTCAAGAGTGCGCCCTCGCGGTCCTCGTCGCATTTGTCCGCAAAGCGCGACGCGCGGGTCGATACGATAATGAAGGCACTATGTGGTTCGGGCATTTTGCAAGTCCTGGCTGTGATGCCCACTGCAATTCGGATCGCTGACTGTAATCAGGCTCCTGGCAATGAGTTGTGAGATCCTCTTGGCAGACTCACAATAACAGGGCTTCAAAGCCATTTCGGCGCATCGTTTGCTGCGATGGTGCTGGGCTTGCGACTTCTGTCGGAGAGTCATCATATTTTTGCCTCTCAGACTTATCCGACCTCCGATTATCTCCCGGATGCCTAACGTCGGCGGTCAGATTTGAGGGAAATCTCCCTCTGGCCTAGTCCCCTTGCAACGCCTCTGTCTCCGTCCTGCACCTTGCGGATTTCCCGAGAGGTGCCCGCTGGAAAATGGCGAGTGCCGCCTGTGCTGGCGTCGGGAGAGGTATCGACGGCCGAGCGGCCAACTCAGCTTCTTGAAGCGCTCTGCGAAGGCGCTTGCGGTCGCGGGCAATGGTCGTGCCATTCTTACAGAGCGCTGCCGCCTTTGTTAGCCACTTTCGCTGACGTCAACGGGGCTTAAATCCGCGATCTCGAAACGTTCGATTTCAGACACTAAGGCAGGCGGACACTTGCGGATGTTATCTGTTGCTTTACGACGATCCCTGACGCAAGACACTCAAATGCCGCGACGGCCTTTTGCAGCGTGGCTTCGGGCGTATCGCTTGATGCGACCCAAAGCGCCGCGTTGAGCGCCATGCCGTTCAAGAGGCGGGCCAACCCCTCGATGTCCACAGGCTTGATCGCACCTTGGATCGCAAGGTCGCTCAGGGTGGCGACAGTCGCCTGCAAGCATCTGTTCTGGCTGGGCCATTGCGACGGGTCACCCAGCACCGAAGGGCCATCCAAAAGCACGATCCGCTGAACTTCGGGCCTGAGTGCCATCTCGATATAGGCGTGGCCTTCGGCAAGCAGACCTTCCCAGCCGCCGCCCGCCAGCTCCCCTGCGGCCTGCGCATGCGCGGCCATCGCTGAATCGATTTCGTCGACCACCGCCGCGAACAGGCCCCGCTTGTCTCCGAAGTTGTGATAGAGCGCACCGCGCGTCAAACCGGCCTCAGCGGTGAAGTCGTCCATGGACGCGCCGGAAAAGCCCTTTTCCGCAAAGGCCTTACGCCCCGAAGCGATCAGCTTTTCGCGGGTTTCCTTCATCATCTCGGCGCGTGTTCTGGCTGCCATCGTCATTCTCTGAGTAATTCGGAGGGAAGCCCCTGATTTTCAATATCTCGCTGAGCGCATTCTTAATGTACGCAACGTATATGAAATAACAAGGCTTCGCCGGATGCCGCAACCCGGTTGCAATCGTCCATACGGCCGCCTACATGTAAAGTGATCGTTTTACATTTACGGGCTTGATACCGAAAAGGACACTGTCATGGAACTGACGCGCAGGCTGACCGATGCAGCCGAGAAACTCTTTGACCGGTACGGATACACGGCAACCGGAATGGACCGGCTTACCAAGGCCGCCGACATGTCCAGCCGGACGCTTTACAAACATGCAGGCAGCAAGGCGCAGCTTATGGCGATGGTGCTGTCTGAACGCGACAAACGTTTTCTGTGCCGTACCGACGTAAAGAGCGTCGAGGCGCTCTTTGACGCGCTCAAGGACTGGACCGCAACCGAAGGCGCACGCGGGTGTCTGTTCTTGCGCGCCTTGGGCGAGACAGGCGGAGACACACCCGAAATCACCGCAGCGGTCGCGGCGCACAAGGCCGCATTCGCGGCGCGCATAGGCGACATCGTGGCCATGGATATCGGCCGCGATGACCCCTTGTTGACAGAGCAGATCATTGTCCTCTTCGAGGGCGCGGCGCATGCCGCGATCTATCGGGGCAATGGCGCAGTTGACGCCGCTCGGGTTGCTGCAGCGGCGCTGGTAAAGGCAGCTCGGACATGAGCCCCGCCGTTCGTATCAGCGCGACTGGTTTCGCCCTGATCGCCGTCTGCTACGGTTTTGCACGTTTCGCCTTCGGGCTTTTCCTGCCGCAGGTGGATGCCGATCTTGGGCTCGGTCCCACACTGAGCGGGGTGATATCGGGCGGTGCTTTCGCAAGCTACTGCGTCGCGATCATTGGCTCCGCCGTAGTGACAGAACGGTTGGGCGCGCGGGCGGTTGCGACGGCTGCCGCCCTCATTGCCGCCCTCGGCATGGCGGGTATCGCGTTGGCACCGACGCCCCTGTTTCTGGCGGCGGCCGTGATTTTCGCAGGAGCAAGCACAGGTCTTGCCTCGCCTCCGATGGCGGCCGCTGTGGCGGCGGCCGTTTCACCAGTTCGGCAGGATCTGGTGAACACGACGATCAATGCAGGCACCAGCGCGGGCGTGGCGCTTTCCGGTCCAATCGCCTTCCTAATGGCCGGACAATGGAGAACCGCCTTCGCTTTTCTCGCCGTTCTGGCGCTGATCGTCGCCGTCTCAGTGGCACGATCCCTGCCCACGTCGCGCGTCACCACCCTCCCGAAAAGGATGCCGGCCTTTAACGCGTCGATCCGACGCCTGATCGCCACGTCCTTCCTCATGGGGGCGGCAAGCACGGCGGTTTGGTCCTTTGGTGGCCAACTGGTGTCGATTAATCTGGACTGGGGGCCTGAAAAGATCGGGGGGCTCTGGGTCTGCATGGGTCTTGGCGGAATTACGGGCGCGGGCGCAGGCGGCCTTGTTGCCCGGTTCGGGCTGAACACGACCCACGGCATCTTCCTTGTATTGATGGCGGTCGGCATATTGGTCATTGCAACGGTTCAGGCCACACCGGTCCTGGTGTTGACCGCAGGTGCATTGTTCGGCGGTGCCTATGTCATGCTGACGGGGGTCTACCTGATCTGGGGCGTGCGTGCCCTGCCCGACCGTCCGGCCACGGGGCTGATGGTGGGCTTCCTTACGATCGCGATCGGACAGACTGCGGGCGCGCCTGTGTTTGGCATGGTCTTGGGGCAATTGGGACCATCCACGGCGGGGGCGGTGTTCGCCACCCTTGCGCTGATCGGCGGCGCGTTTCGCGCGCGCCGCTTGTCCGTGGACGCCGCTGAAATCAGGTGCCCGCGACCGCACGGTCAAAAGGTCTGAAACTGCGGCGGTTCCGTGAGATGGCAGACGATCCACAGCCCGCCGCGCGCGTTGTTCCTGCTATTCAACGAGGCACAAAAGGCGCGTCTGTTGCGCAACATTGCCACGCCGATGCTGGCCGTGGGGTGCATGGGCCAGAGTGAGAAAGACCGCCTGACCCAACTCATGAGTATCGCAGCGCTGCGATGACAACCCTCCACTGGTCCTGACGTCAGCCAAGTCACAGAGAGGGTAGCAGATTGCGGATATGCTCTCCAAAGGTCTTCACCACCGCAGAGCGTTCTGTGTCTGAATAGTCCACAAGAACCCCGATATGTGGCAGGCGCGGCAAGTAGCGATCAAGGATATAAAGGTCCGGCGGAACCGCCTTCTGCGTAAAGACGCAAACGGCCAATCCTGATCTTGCAATGGCAATCAAGCCACCCAAACTGTTACTTGCAAAGGATATTCTGTAGTTGATCCCAGCCCGATCCATCGCATCGCAGGCCGCCTTGTGATCCATTGTATTGGAGGCTGATAGAGCCAACGGTAAGGTGTCGCCATACTCTTCCAAGGCAAGTTTGGGTTTGTTTCCAACCCAAACCAACTTTTCCTGCCGCAGGATTTCATCTGCTTCTGTCGGATGCGAGGTAGAGATCAGAGCCAGATCAATCTGGCGCTGCTGCACCAGTCGGCGCAGCTCAACTGTCGGCGCGGCAACAACCGTGATGTCCACAGCAGAATGAATGGCCCCGAAACTTTGCAACAAAGACGGGCCGAAGGCGATCAGATAGTCCTCCGGGCACCCAAAACTGAGTGAACCATAGAGACCCTTGTTGGTAAACTCCGAGATCGCTTCGTCATGCGACTTCAGGATGCGCTCAGCATAGATCAGAAATCGCTCCCCAGCCTCGGTCGCATGAATACCGCTGCCCGACCGGTGAAACAGTTTCTGCTCCAGCACCTCTTCCAGCCGTTGGATTTGCATTGTGACGGCCGACTGTGTCCGCAGCACCTGAATGGCCGTCGCACTCAGCGATCTTGACCGCGCTGCACAAACAAATGTGCGAAGCAAGCGCAGGTCCAATGTTTGCAGCATATCAGAATTCCTAATATCCCAATTGATTATTATCAATTTTACTGGATTCACCACACGCGTCTAGTCTTTCCCGTGCAGATGGGTCTCCGGACAAGAAAGGTGAAATGATCTATGTCGGCGAACAGCAATCACGAGTTCTGGACCTCCGCTCGAACCCACCTCCTCCGCTATGGCGGAAGTTTTGATCCCGTCATCATCGAGCGGGCACAGGGCAGTTTCGTTTATGACGCTGACGGGCGTGCGATCCTTGATTTCACGTCGGGACAGATGAGCGCGCTTCTTGGGCATTCCCATCCAAGCGTGGTCGCCACAATTCAACGGCAAGCCGCTGATTCAATTCACCTTTTTAGTGGAATGCTCTCTTGGCCAGTTGTCGATTTGGCACGTCGGTTAGCGGGAATTGCACCGGGATTGGATCGCGTGCTTTTATTGTCGACCGGGGCGGAGTCCAACGAAGCCGCGATCCGCTTGGCCAAGCTGGTGACAGGCAAGCACGAGATCGTCGCCTTCGCGCAAAGCTGGCATGGCATGACCGGGGTTGCGGCATCGGCAACCTATAGCGCTGGCCGCAAGGGCTATGGACCATCATCCGTCGGTTCTTTGGCGATACCGGCACCAAACAGCTACCGCCCCCGCTTCAAAACCCCCGAAGGGCTCCTTGATTGGCAAGCCGAGTTGGATGATGGATTCGCGCTCATTGATGCGCAATCAACCGGAAACCTTGCGGCCTTCATTGCAGAACCAATTCTATCCAGCGGCGGTGTGCTGGAATTGCCTGAGGGCTATCTGAGCGCCTTGCAGCAAAAGTGTCACGAGCGCGGGATGCTGCTGATCCTTGACGAGGCCCAAACTGGGCTGGGTCGCACAGGCGACATGTTTGCCTATCAGCGCGACGGAATAACACCTGATATTCTGACACTTTCCAAGACAATTGGCGCGGGTCTTCCCCTTGCCGCAGTGATGACCACGGCCGAAATAGAAGACAAGGCGCATGAAAAGGGCTTTCTGTTCTACACCACCCATGTTTCGGATCCATTACCGGCTGCGGTTGGCCTGACCGTCATTGACGTGGTCGAACAGGAACGCTTGGTCGAACGTGCGCGCTTTATGGGCAAGCGTCTCTTCGCAGGGCTGCATGCGCTGAAACAGCGGTTTGATTGCGTCGGCGATGTGCGGGGTCGCGGCATGCTTGCCGGGCTCGAAATTGTGTCTGACCGGCAGAACCGCATCCCGGACCATGAGACAGGCGCGCGCATCGCCGCCGAAGCGTTACGCCGAGGCCTCAGCATGAACATCGTGAAACTTCCCAGCATGGGCGGTGTGTTCCGCCTCGCCCCCCCTCTCACGATTTCCGAAGACGATCTCGAACAGGGGCTCGGTATAATCGCAGACGCGATAGAGGCCACCATGACGCGCGGGATCACACCCACCAACCAAGCCAGCGGCCAGAGCATCAAGATCGAGACAGCACATACGCGTGATGCCTGTGCAAAGGACCCACAGACATGACCGTCGAAAGAGACCGGATGCCCGGCTCAGAAAACCTGTCCAACACCCCAAGGATCCGCGTTCTTGTCGCAAAACTTGGCCTCGACGGGCATGATAGAGGTGCCAAAGTGGTTGCACGCATCCTTCGCGATGCCGGAATGGAGGTCATCTATTCCGGCCTCTACAAAACTCCCGCGCAAATTCTGGAAGCCGCGATTCAGGAAGATGTAGACGTGATCGGGGTCAGCCTTCTGTCCGGCTCCCATGTCCCTCTCTTTGCCGCGCTCGGCAGCCTGCTACGAGACCAGCAGGCCGATCATATTCTGCTCGTCGCTGGTGGCGTGATCCCGGAACAGGATTATGACGCGCTGATGAACAGCGGCGTGGATGTCATCGTGCCGCAAGAGGCGCGGTCTGATATGATTGTATCTGCGATCCGAGACCTCGTAGACGCGCGCGGTCGCATATGACTTTGGTCACGCGCAACGCCACACCCAAGCGGGGCATTTACCGCCCCTCGGCTGACCTCGTGCCCAAAGTGCTGGCGGGCTCCAGACCCGATATCGCCCGGATGATTTCGCGCGCCGAAGCTGGCTATGACGAGGCGTCTGATGCCTTGGCCGCACTCTATCGCCATGCCGGGCGGGCGCATGTGATCGGCGTCACAGGCGTGCCGGGCGGCGGAAAATCCTCGCTGATCTCGGCGCTGATCCGCGCCTATTCGGGCGACAGTCACAAGGTTGCGGTGGTCGCCGTAGACCCGAGCAGCCCCTATTCCGGCGGTGCCATCCTCGGCGACAGAATCCGCATGGGTGACAGCGCCGAGGCGCAGCAGGCCTTTGTTCGGAGCATGGCCACACGCGGCCATTTGGGCGGTCTCGCACGGGCCACACTCCAAGCCGTTGATGTGCTGGATGCAGCGGGATACTCGCCCATTTTCATCGAAACTGTCGGTGTGGGCCAAGATGAGGTCGAAGTGGTCACCGCCGCTCATACGGTGGTGGTGCTGTCGCCACCCGGCCTCGGAGACGACATACAGGCCATCAAGGCCGGCGTGACAGAGATTGCTGACATCCATGTTGTCTCCAAAGGCGACAAACCCGACGCAGCGGCCACCGCCTCAGCGCTCAGGGGCATGATGTCTCTGACGCCTTTGGGCAGACCATCAGAATGGGAGACTCCGATCCTGACGCTCAGCGTCGCAACGGGGGATGGTATCCTTGACCTGAAGCAATGCCTCGACAGCCACCACGCCCACCTTGTGGCCAGCGGCGAACTCGCCCTGCGTCAAAGATCCATTAGCCGAACGCGGGTTCTCGCGACCCTCAACCATCTCCTCCGCCGAGAGTTCGACGAAAATACCACAAACCTCGCCGCGCACTTGCAGGCTGTGGCCGACCGTAGCTCGGATCCGATGACGGCAGCTCTCGCGCTTTTGGGATTGAACAGGATGGAAGCCAAACCATGACCGACTATTCCCCAGAGACAACCGAAAAGCTGCGGGCAAGTCTTGCGGAATGGGAGCAGGATGAACTCGCCGCGACGCTGAACATCCGCCCCGAGGACAAGACCGACTACCGCACCGAATGTGGCATCCCCCTCAAACGCATCTACACGGCAGCGGATGTGGCCGATATTCCACTCGAGGACATCGGCTTTCCCGGCAAGTTTCCCTTTACGCGCGGGCCTTACCCAACGATGTACCGTGGCCGTCCCTGGACAATTCGGCAGGTCGCAGGATTTGGCAACCCCGAGTCGACCAACCAACGCTACAAGTACATGATCGAAACCGGGCAGACTGGCCTGTCCACGGACTTTGATCTTCCAACCTTGCTCGGTCTCGACTCCGATGATCCGATGGCCTTTGGCGAAGTTGGCCGCGTTGGGGTTTCAATCGACTCGATTGATGATGTTGACCGGCTGTTCGACGGGATCGACCTTGAAAAAATATCGGTCTCGCTGACGATCAATCCCTCTGCCTGGGTCATCTATGCGATGTTTGTCGCCAGTGCTGAACGCCGCGGCAATGATCTCACCAAACTCACCGGAACGCTCCAGGCCGATCCGCTCAAAGAATATGTTGCGCAGAAAGAATGGATCTATCCAGTGCGGCCAGCGGTTCGCCTGTTGCGTGACCTGATCATCTACAGCACGAAAACAACCCCGAAAATCAACCCAATAAGCCTCAGCGGCTATCACCTTTCGGACGTCGGCGGGAATGCCATTCAGGAAATCGCGTTCACCATGGCCTTTACCATCGCCTATTGTGAAGAGGTGATCGCCGCGGGCATGGACATTGACGACTTTGCCCCACGCCTGTCGTTCTTCTTCATCAGTCATCAGGATTTCTTTGAGCAGATCTGCAAATTCCGCGCGGCCCGGCGGGTCTACGCCAAGATCATGGCCGAAAGGTTCAGCGCGAAAAAAGCAGAATCCATGCGCTTGCGTGTCCATGTCCAGACCGCAGCGATGAGCCTGACCAAGATGGAACACAAGAACAACCTGATGCGAACAGCGTTTCAGGCGCTTGGCGCTGTGCTGGGCGGCTGTCAAAGCATGCATACCAACGGCCTTGACGAGGCCTTCGCCATTCCCACCGAAGAGGCGATGAAGCTCGCAATCAGGACACAGCAGATCATTCGCGACGAGATCAACGTAACATCCGTCGTTGATCCCCTTGGCGGCTCTTACTTCGTTGAAAGCCTGACAAGCGAGATGGAGCGGGAAATCTGGAAGGTTCTGGACGAGGTGGATCGTCTTGGTGGGGCTGTAAAGCTGGTCGAAGACGGCTGGTTCCAACAGAAACTTGCGGATTCTGCCTATCAGACATTCAAGCTCATTGATCGAGGCGAGAAAATTTCGGTTGGGGTGAACCGGCATGTGGATGCAAATAGCGCGCCAGCAGCGGTTGAAATTCATCCCTACGACGAGAATTGCACCACCCTTCAGGTCAGCCGTCTGAAGGAGCTTCGCGAAAACCGAGACAACAGCTTGGTTAATGACCTTCTGAGCGACCTTAAACAACAGGCCCGGACAGAGCAAACCAACCTGTTGCCCAAAACGATCGAACTGGTCAAAGCACGCGCCACGCTGGGCGAAATCTGCAGCGCCTTGCGCGAGGTTTGGGGGGCTTATGATGAACCCAATATTGTCTGAGGAGTCCGCGATGCCTGAACCCGTCCTGACACACAGTGATGGCCCCATACGCTGGATCAGGCTGAATCGTCCCGAAAGATTGAATGCAATGAACGGGCCACTGGTCGATGGGCTTGTTCGCGCGCTCGACTCTGCCAATACCGACCCGTCTGTCAGGGTCATCATCCTGCATGGAGAGGGCCGCGCGTTTTGCTCGGGCGATGATCTTAAGGATCTTGATGCGCAGACCGCCTCGGACGCCACCACGGCGGCCTGGGTTGAGACCATCCAACGCGTCACCTTGCAGATCATGGATTCCGACAAGATCGTTATCGCTGCCGTCCATGGCTGGTGCGTGGGCGGCGCACTCGAATGGGTGATCAATTGCGATTTCCGGCTGTTTGCTGCAACCACCCGGTGGTTCTTTCCAGAAGTGTCTTATGGGCTTTTCGTCACTGGGGGCGTTACGGCACTGCTGACCAAACAGATCGGCCCGCAAAAAACCAAGGAACTGATGATACTCGGCGCGCGTCAGGATGCTCAGATGGCACTCGATCTTGGCATCGCATGGAAGCTGGTCCCCGAAGACTCCCTTTTGAACGAAGCACGCCAACTGGCATCAGCGATCATCGAAAAACCCGCAGTCGCAGTCGCGGACATCAAGCGCGCGATCAATCAAGGGTTTCACTCGACACTCAAGGACGCAATGGAGATCGAAACCGAGGCGACGGTTCGCGGCTTTCTGTCACCCGCGTCGCAGGCCTTGGTGAGGGAATTCTGATGAGCGTCGACACTTCGGTTCAGGGCGTGACCTGTGACCCGGCGTCAGCGATGGTATCCATGCTGGATCGCGTCTTGCCGCTCATTCTCCGTCGACAGGCGGAACAATTGGGCGATATGCCATTCCTCGAAATCTGCGGGCGCCCGGTTACATTCGCCGAAATGGACCGGATCACCGACCAGCTTGCCAACGGCCTTCGGCAGCTCGGCGTCAAACACTCGGATCGCATCGCTCTGTTGCTTCCCAATTGCCTCGAATTTGTCGCGCTATGGTTTGCGGCGTCCAAGCTCGGCGCGATTGAGGTGCCCAGCAATCCGGGGCTGCGCGGCGATCTCCTGATCCACAACTTGCAAAGCAGCCGTGCCGAAGTGTTGGTTGCGGATGGCGCGACCCTCAACGAGATTGCCGCCGTACAACAGCATCTTCCTCTGATCCGCACCCTCATTCTGGTTGACGCAACGCCAGAGTCAGCGCGTGCGGCCGGAGTGCGCATCGACCGGATCATTCCCTATGACGCGTGCCTGTCGTCACAAACTGCCTTTGATCGTCCGGATGTGCGGTATTCTGATCCAATGGCGATCTTGTACACCTCCGGGACAACGGGTCCGGCCAAGGGCGTGGTGATGTCGCATCATCAATGTTTTGCTTGGACCGAGGCGATGGCCCGCAATCTTGGCTATACGTCGTCCGACAGCTATTTTTCCGCACTGCCCCTGTTTCACACTGACGCGCAGATGTTCGGCGTCTACATGCCGCTCGTGTTTGGAACAAAGTCCACGATCGTTGATCGGTTCAGCGCCTCCCGGTTCTGGGATCAAGTGCGGGCCAGTGGCGCGACCGCATCCAACATGCTGGGTGCCATGGCCGTAATCTTGATGCGAGCACCGCCCGCCGCGAATGAGACCGAAAACCCTCTGCGTGTTTGCCAGTGCATCCCCCTCGTGCCAGACAAGCCAGCCTTTGAGAGCCGCTTTGGCCTGAAAGTTGTCACTGGCTACGGGCAAACGGAAACCAGCTTTGTCACACTGGACAGCGTTGATGAGGCCCGTGAGAATTCCTGTGGGCGCGCGCACCCCGATTGGGAGGTCGCAGTGGTTGACGAACATGATCGACCCGTTCTTGCAGGTGAGATTGGTGAGATCGTCGCACGCCCCAGGAAAAGTTGGTGCATTTTCTCCGGCTATGACGGCTTTGAGGCAAAGACGATCCAAACGCTCCAAAACCTATGGTATCACTCGGGAGATGCGGGTTATCTCGACGCAGAGGGCTGGCTTTATTTCAAACACCGCCTCAACGAGGCGATCCGGCGCAGAGGTGAGAATGTATCGGCCTATGAAGTCGAGAGCATCGCCGAGGGCCACCCAGATATCGTCGAAAGTGCTGCATTCGGCGTGCCGTCGGACCTGACCGAAGAAGATATCATGGTGGTCGCGTTGCGGCGTCCCGGTTCGGGTCTCAAACCAGAAATCCTGCGCGACTATTTTCTCGATAATGCGCCACGTCACTTGGTGCCGCGATACATCGAGATCACCGACGATCCCCTCCCAAGAACGCCGACCGAGAAAACCTCTCGGGCAGCATTGAAACAGCGCGGTGTCGGGATGCAGACCTTCGATACGTCAGAACGCTGATGCGACCGCACGGGGTCAGCCCGCGGACCGACACTGGAACAAAGCCCCGCCACCCTAGCCCACGCCTGTCGCCTACTCCGACCTCAACCCTGTGATCTGCGCGTGAACAATCGGATGTAATTCAGCGGATGCCCGAGTGATCCATCTCGTAAAATCCATCATGGCTGGCGTCGACGGTCGTTCGGCCGGCCAAGTCAAAAAGTAGCGCCCTGCCGATACCGTCGTTGCAAATGGCTGAACCAGATGTCCTTCGGCCAGTCGTCGCGCAAACATCTCGACCGGCAACAGCGCCACACCTGCGCCAGCGGATGCAACGTCAGCCAGCGCGATGGACGAGTCAAAGATTGGGCCCGTAAGCGCTGGACAAGACGCGCCCGCCGCCGAAAACCATCGCGACCACTCGTCACTGCGATAACTTCGAAGCAGGACTTGCCGACTCAAACAATCCGGGTGGCTCAGAGTTTCCGCGACGGATGGCGCACAGAGCGGTGTCAGCGGCGCCTCCAAAACCAGTTCGGCATTGTGTCCTGTCCAAGTTCCGGCGCCGTAACGTATGGCCATATCGAGGCCTTCTCGCAGTATCTCAACCCTGTTGTTGTTGGTCGAGATGCGCAGATCAATCGTCGGATGGCTACGTCGAAACTCTGACAGCCTTGGTAAAAGCCATCCAACAGCAAAGGTCGTGACGACACCGACTTTGAGCGTCTCAATGTGGCGGTGCCCGGTAATTCGGTCCAACGCACGCGCGATAGCGTCCAAACCATGCTCCAAAACCGGATACAAATCCCGCCCTTCGTCGGTTGGAACCAAACCGCCGGAGGTGCGCAGAAACAGCTTGGCCCCAAGCCGATCTTCTAGCCGCGCGATCTGATGGCTGACGGCCGCCTGAGTGACCCGCAATTCGATTGCCGCGCGTGTGAAACTGCCCTGCCTCAACGCGACCTCAAAGGTGCGCAGCCCGTTCAATGGTATATCCGGACGATCCATTGCCATTACTCCAGCTAATGACATGGGTTATACTTTGTCGTTTGAGGTCCGTAAATCGTAAGGTTATGCGTTCTCCATGACATCAGGTGATATCGGTGATCACGTCGCGGCCAGACCCAAGGTCTTCGGTACACACCGTCACCCGAGGGTCAGGCAAATACATAGGGTTTGGTACAACCAAGGATATGCGCATGCTTCTCTCACGTATTTCTATGCCGTTTCTGGCGGTCGGATTGGCCTGTGGCCTTCTCGCTTCGTCGTCAGCCGTCGCACAAGACGCCGAATCCCGCCTTGCCCAGACAATCGCGCAGATTGAGCAAACCCTTGACGCACGCGTCGGACTCCATATCCACGACAGCGCAACGGGCTGGTCTGTCAGCCATCGACCAAACGAGCGGTTTCTCATGGCCAGCACGTTCAAAGCCATGCTTTGTGGCGCGGTTCTGAGCCGGGTCGATAAGGGCACGCTCGCTCTTGATGAGCAGCTAGAAATCACAGACCAGGATATCCTCGAATACGCGCCAATAACGGAGAGCGAGATCGGCAAAACCATGAGTCTCGGAGAGCTTTGCTTTGCGGCGCTTGATATGAGCGACAACACGGCAACGAACCTTCTGATTGACCGCCTTGGCGGACCTCACAAGGTTACGGCATTCCTACGCGCTATCGGTGACCCGGTCAGCAGGCTTGATCGACGCGAGCCGGACCTGAACACCTTCACGCCCGGTGATCCTCGCGACACGACCACACCGGCTGCAATGGCGTCAACGCTGGAAAACATCCTGGCAGGTGATGCTCTTTCGCCTCAATCCCGTGCGCAGCTTGTCAAATGGATGAGTGCGGGCGGTGTCACAGGCGCCTTGATCCGGGCCAGCACCCCAAAAGGCTGGCAGGTCGCAGATAAATCAGGCAGTGGCGCGTATAACCGAAATATAGTTGCGATGGTGACGCCGCCGGATCAGCCCCCCTATGTCATCACCATGTTTCTGTCGGATACCGATGCCGATTTCGCAACACGCAACGCCGCTGTCATCACATTGTCAAAGGCTGTGATGGATGTGGTCACAAGCCGCTAAACGAAACGCGGGCGACGGGCGACCTTGACGGCGCATGCCCCAAAGCAGCGACAGAGCGCGGCCTCATGGCTCCCAGGTGTAGAGTGGGGATAGACGACCCGACCGACGCCGCAGAATAGTCATGCTGTTCTGCATCTTCTTATGCGGCTCCAAAAGGTTGATAAGCTCAAATTCACCGCTTGCCCGCTGACGATTGATCAAGACCTCGGTGAAAACCCGCAGCTCGGCATTTGTGAGGGTCGAGTGATAGGCGATCAGACCGCCATTCGGATTGACCAGTGGCCAATACTCGAGCGTGAAGTCGACATAGGCCTCCAATCCTCCACAGTCGAACCACACCAGATCCAGTGGCAGCATGTCGTCTGACAGCTTGGCGGCATAGCCTTCAAAGACATCGCGACGCAGGTCGAGATAGGGCGCGAGGCCCAGATCATCGACAACACCCAAGAGCCGTTCAACCTTGTTTTGACCGTGGGATTGATCATCCAATGTCATCAGTCGCGGCGCATAGGGGCGATCATACCAAGACGTCTTGCCGTAGACATTGCGGTCAGAACTGCGATCTTCATGGTCATCCGCCGCCGAGTCAGCGAGCGCTTGCAAGAGGTAAAGCGTGCTGAGCCCTGCTCCAACCTCGAATATCCGACGCGGTCTGACAAATCGCGCCAGCGCGTAGAGCAACGGCGCGGCGGTTTCAGTGCCAAATGTGCCATTCAGCGCCTGAGCCGCAGATCGGAACCCATATGACATCATCGCAACATCCTCGCAAGCGCGACGGCAATTGAACTGATCCGCACGCCTTCATTGACCAAAACCCGACGGCCATCGGCCGCCGTATGTTCGAACGCGGCATGATGCAGGGCCGCAAGCTGCCATTGGTCGTTCAGCACAGGGGCCCCAGAGGCACCCGCGGATGTGTCGCTGGTATAGTGAATCCAGTCCTCAAAGACATCGACCACGACATTGTCGCGCAGACTTATGGTCTGAGCCTCGCCGTCACCATGCTGGATCACGTTCAGGGCTTCGCCGATCAGAGCCTTGCCTGTGTCGGGCAAGATGTCGATAGAGCCGAAAACCCGGTGTGCTGCTTCAGCAGCGTTGGGTTCAAAGGCAACCAATGTGAAATCGAGCACCACATCCGTCAGAAACAATGTTCCCGGATCCAATGCCAGAACAACGCGGGAATTCTGGCGCGCGGACTCGTTCGACCAATACCCGAATTCGACCTGTCCGCGCGCTGCGGCGGTCCAGTCCGGCAACACGTGATTGTTGGTCAGGATCAACCCCGGCGCTACCGCAAACCCGCTGCCCAGGGATGGCTGTCCCGAGTCTGTCAGCGTTGCGACACGGCAAACTGCATCGGCGGTGCGCGCGCCATCCACCAAAAAGCTGCGCGGCACTCGGTCATCACGACCCACCACCGCCTCAAGGATGCGTCGCCCGTCCTGCAAATCGGACGCAGACAGCGCAGGACGGGCCTCTACCAAGAGCCGGGCACGTTCCTGCTGCCGTGCCATCGGCTCAATCGAGTTGGGGTCTACACTCTTACCCGAGAGCAAGTCGGTTAAAGAGCCCAAGCGTTGTTGCCGCACGGCTGCGCGCTGTTGAAACCGACCCGCACAGGCGGTTTGCTGAAGTTCCTTCAACATAAGAGACGCAGCCCTTCTGGCAGACGTGTCGTGCCATTTGCCCAGAAATCAGCGTTGAAACGCGGTCGGGTGCCCTCTGCAAAGGCAAGCGTCGCCGAAACCGACCCGCCATGGGAATACGTGCCGTGCCAGGTGCCCCAAGGCAGCATCAACCAATCGCCGGGTTGAAGATTAACGAAACTCATCTGTTCAGGCAGGGCGATCCGTTGACCAAGATGAAATGCTTCGCCGGCTTGCTCGTCCGCCACGACATTGCAGAGCGGCTCCGCCACCGCTGGCCCCGGCCCCACTTGCCAAAGTTTGCTTCCCGCCAACTGAACCACGACACTCCAGCGGGTGTCGAAATGCATTGGCGCTCCGGACTCAGGTGGCGAGATGTAGAGATTGATGCGATCAATCGCGTCACTCTCAACAGCGACCGGGGTCAGACAGCCGCGCAGCGCCGGTGATTGGCGTTCAAGATGCATGGCGCAATAAGTGCCGCGTCGATCCGCCTTGCGAAGGCCATCACCAAGTGACACTTCCTTGTGGTGGCCCGACGTATCGCGGTAGAGCAGCTTGCAACTGCATTTGCCCAGCGCCTCTATGATGGCCACCTCGGTTTCAGCGCAAAGAGCGCTTGGGCCACTGCCAAATGCGACACAGGCCGTCTCTTCCAGAGCCTCGTGCGCCCCCCCAGTCATGATACGTCCACCCCAGGTGCCACCTCTTGTCTGGGGCGAGAGTGATCATCAATATCCTCCTCCAGCGTACCGGCTCCGGTCAGGCCGAATACCGGTTCCCTGATCGGATCGAGTCCAAGCTTCTCCTCCCAAATCTGGTCGCGCAGCGCAATCGTATGAAAGGCCCCGAGTCCCTGCCAGGTTGCAGTCAGAAAGGCGCTTTGACTGCTGAACCCGACCTCGGAAATGACCGCTCTTGCCACTCTCGGATAGTTATATTTCCACGCCGTGCGCGGGAGAAAGGCAGTTATCAGAAAAACCACACCCGCCTCGGCCACCCATTGCTGGTCACCCGTCGCATGCGCAACCCAATCGCGCGGATCTTCGCGCGATAGCTCTTCCAGCGCGTGCCGACGGACGGAATAGTGATACAGACCGCGCGGAACCCCCTCGACATTCAGGACCACCGGATAGACCTCTACCGGGTGAAGCGATCCACCACTGGGTGAGGTTTTGCGCAAAAACACATCTCCCAAAGGATTGGGCACGGTCTTGGTCTCGCCCCAGCCATAATACAACAGCGTTGAAAGCTGCGCCTCTGTCATCGGCTCGTCAGAGAAGCGTCGCGTGGTGCGACGGGACAGCAGCACATCCTTGAAGGACTTGCTACGACCCTTGCGGCTGTCGTTTGCCCCGGGTTCGGAGAGCTGCAAAACCGGTACGCCGGGGCGCTCGTAATAGGCAGAGGGCTGACGTTCCAGACGCGCCCGCTCGGCGAGCATCTGGTTGTATTCCTCGGGAATGGCAAAGATCGTATCCGCCGTCGTCCGCGTCGCAAGCAGAAACCGCAACGCAGGCTCCCAAGCCGGACCCGGCGGGTCAAGCCGCGCTCCGCTGAGATCGGCCGCGCGGTCTTCAAGCACACCCAGCGTCATGAGCCCGACGAGACGATCAAGCTCCGCATTGACCGCCGGGGCGATCTCATCGCCAGCCGCAACACGATGCACCGCTTCGGCCAGAATATCGCGCAAGGATCGCCACGACATGTATCGACCCAGCCACTCTTCCTCCGCCCGCGCCCAGAACCGATAGCCGCCGGTGTCGCGATTGCCGATCAGAATGCGCTCGTCATCCATACCGACAATCGCTGCCTCCGAAAACCGCAGCACCAGATCGGCAGGCGGCACGGCTGCGCCGGGATCCTCGGCGTCATCTTTCTCCGACTCACCCATGGCTTTTCGCGATCTTCGACCAAGCGGAGTCTATGTCAGGGCGCAGCACCTCCATGTCTTTGGCCAGCGCTTCGACCAAGGTCCGCCCCTGAGGGCTAAGATTGTCATCCTTCAGAAGCATCGGGATTGCCTTTTCGGACCCGACAAGGATCACCGCGGCGCGGAACACGCAGTCTTTGTGCTCAGACTCGTTGATCGCGGCGCGACGCCAAAAATACTTGGTCAAAAGCGTGTAGATATAGAAGGCGTGCAAAAACCCGAAAAGATCACGTTTCGATCCCGACCACGGCAGCGTGTAATCATCCGTCTTGGGCGCGTCTTCCTGCACCAAGGGGACCAATTCACCCAAGCGATACAATACTTGATGACCGGCCTCGTGAACGATGGATTCTTCGATGTCGAGGATCCTCTCATCCAGATTCCCCAAGTAAACCACGCCTGCATACCGCGCCGCCGAACAACTTCGGAACGTCGCGTTAGGAAGGTAGCCGACAATCTGGACCACATCCTCGATCTGCGTCCGCAGCTCTGGCCACGCCTTGGCGATATTCTCGAACGCGAGACCCAAAAGCTCTTTCTGAAGGGCAAGCGGATGTCCGTAGCCATTCAGACCTTTCTCGGACGTCAAGAGCGGCTCAAAGTCATAGGACGGCGGCGTTGCGGCCATGATGTAGGGATCAAAATCGTCCTGTAACAGGGCAATCCGGGTTCCGGGGATATAATGCCTGTCCTCCCCGGCAAGTCGTCCCTTCACTCTTGCCATCACCTGCGCGACATTCTCGCAGTGGAACATGATTTCCTTTTCGTCGCCCCGCGCAAAGGCACGCCCAAGAAAATTCATCCAAGCGGTAAAGACAGGATCGACATAGAGACCGTCCTCTCCGTCGCCGTGGCCGGACAAAAGATCTAGAATCCCGTTCTGCACCGCTTCGCGGGTTGCGTCAGGTGCCACCGTCGCCGACACTTTTAGGCTTTTGCTGCCCTGAGTGCGCCGCGAAGTTATAAAGGCTTCGCGCATGGCCTGAACGCTGGTCGCATCTGAATCGGGATGAAAGGACGCCGGCCAGGACGTCACTTGCGTTTGCACCTCCATCTCAGCGTCCTCCAAACAGCCTTCCGCCGCCCTGTTGCTGTTGCTGGTCAAGGATCGCCGCCAACTGATCCAACCCGCGTGATCCGGTCTGCTGCTGTTGCTGATCGAGCAAGGCCGCTAGATTCGCGAGATTGCCCAGCTTGGCACCGCCCTGCTGCTGTTGCTGATCAAGGATCGCCGCCAACTGGTCCAACCCACGCGACCCGGTCTGCTGCTGTTGCTGATCGAGCAAGGCCGCTAGATTCGCGAGATTGCCCAGCTTGGCACCGCCCTGCTGCTGTTGCTGATCAAGGATCGCCGCCAACTGGTCCAACCCACGCGACCCGGTCTGCTGCTGTTGCTGATCGAGCAAGGCCGCTAGATTCGCGAGATTGCCCAGCTTGGCACCGCCCTGCTGCTGTTGCTGATCAAGGATCGCCGCCAACTGGTCCAACCCACGCGACCCGGTCTGCTGCTGTTGCTGATCGAGCAAGGCCGCAAGATTCGCGAGATTTCCCAGCTTGGCACCGCCCTGCTGCTGTTGCTGATCCAGCAGCGCCGCCAAGTTTTCCATAAACTTGCCGCCGCCCTGTTGCTGTTGCTGATCAAGCAAGGCCGCGAGGTTCGCGAGACTGCCCAGCTTGGCACCGCCCTGCTGCTGTTGCTGATCAAGGATCGCTGCCAACTGGTCCAACCCACGCGACCCAGTCTGCTGCTGTTGCTGATCGAGCAAGGCCGCAAGACCCGCGAGACTGCCCAGCTTGGCACCGCCCTGCTGCTGTTGCTGGTCAAGGATCGCTGCCAACGCGTCCAGCCCACGCGACCCGGTCTGCTGTTGTTGCTGATCAAGCAAGGCCGCGAGGTTCGCGAGACTGCCCAGCTTGGCACCGCCCTGCTGCTGTTGCTGGTCAAGGATCGCTGCCAACGCGTCCAGCCCACGCGACCCGGTCTGCTGTTGTTGCTGATCAAGCAAGGCCGCGAGGTTCGCGAGACTGCCCAGCTTGGCACCGCCCTGCTGCTGTTGCTGGTCAAGGATCGCTGCCAACGCGTCCAGCCCACGCGACCCGGTCTGCTGTTGTTGCTGATCAAGCAAGGCCGCGAGGTTCGCGAGACTGCCCAGCTTGGCACCGCCTTGCTGCTGCTGTTGATCCAGCAGCGCCGCCAAGTTTTCCATAAACTTGCCGCCGCCCTGTTGCTGTTGCTGGTCAAGAATCGCCGCCAACTGATCCAGCCCACGCGACCCGGTCTGTTGCTGTTGCTGATCGAGCAAAGCCGCGAGGTTCGCGAGACTGCCCATCTTGGCACCGCCCTGCTGCTGTTGCTGGTCAAGAATCGCCGCCAACGCGTCTAACCCACGCGACCCGGTCTGCTGTTGCTGCTGATCGAGCAAGGCCGCAAGATCGGACAATCGACGAGAACCCTGTTGCTGCTGTTGATCAAGAACGGCTGCGAGTTTTGCTAGAATGCCACCCGCAGAAGATGAATAATTGGATATAGTCATTTCTGAATTCACTCCCAAATTTGAATTTGCGAAGGATTGAACTGCGCGAGAATCGATTGCCTGCAACGTTTCTAGTTCGTCTGGATTGAGCGAATAACCCAATGACTTTGCGAGGCTTTCTGGATCATCGCAAAAGGCCTTTGCAATGTCGGCATCCAAAAGAGCCGCCGATACAACATGAATAAGTGCCGCGCTATCCATTGGGCTGCCTCCACCGACTGCATCGTCAAGGTGTGACTTAATGTCGCTAAGATATATTAGATTCGGCAAAAATGCAACTTATGAGTGCAAGTTCTCAGAGCAAGAGCGCTTCACCCTTGACATTACAGACGAAGGCCATACCCACCGCTCTGCCTGCCAAACCCTAGTTTCTCGTACAAGGACGAGGCGGACGTGTTCCGAGGAGAAACATTGAGTGTGATCTCTGTGACGCCGTCTTGCTTGGCCAGCCGGATGAGTTCTATCATCGCCGCTTCCGCGATGCCCTTGTTTCGGTGCGGCGCAAAGGTCTCGATATAGAGCAGGTGCCATGTCTTGCGATCAGAGATCATGCGCTCGGTCTTCCAGATCACTCCGACCGGCTCCCCCTCACGTGCAATCGAAAGAAAGTTGGTCTTGGTCTCTGATCTTGAGATCGTCAGCTCTCGATTACAAATCTCCGTTGCAGTCTCTTCCGCCGTGAGAGGGTCAGCACCGCAGTCGCCAATGAGATGCTCAACAAATGCCTCTCTCACACGGTCAACGACCCAGGAAACCTTATCGGGATTTTCTGGGATCAAGCTGATGCCACTGTTCGACATGCGCGTCATGCAGAAAAGTGTAGAGTTCCAAAGCGGCGGTGAAAAGCGTGGTCCCGTCACAAGCCTGCACGAGGTTCACGCGATGCCCTTGACTGCGCCGGATCTTCACGCCGCGACAAATCTGCGTCTTGTATGCAACGCCTGCTCGCACTGCCGCGGAACGTACGAAATCACCGCACATCCGTACGGCCTTTGAGAGCGCGCCGACGTATCTGGATGCCAAAGATGGACTGAAACCCCGGACGATATCTCTGGGACAGGTAGGCACAGCACGTGACCAATAGCCCTTCGGGTCACTCGAAATAACCCAAAAGGCTATTGGCCATAGTCGGTAAATTCAAAAGGATGCGCGACCTTAACGGCGATCACGCATCCTTTTTTCTTGTCTTTACAGGAACTGGAAGTCGTCAATTCCCAGCACAGAGGCATCAACACCCTCCAACAGAATGACCTGACCGTTCACATTGATCTGCGCGCCTGCATCTGTCTGGGTAATACCCAGCGCATCCACAAAGCCTTGCAAGCCATTGTTTCCGTTGCTTATGTTGGCCTCGCCGGTATCCGGATTGACGATCCGGATCAAGAAGCTGTCCGTTCCATCCGTGAAATCGGTAATGACATCAAACTCGCCATCAACAAAGCTACTGAAGACGAACTGATCCGCATCCGCGCCACCAGTCATGATATCGTTTCCGGTGCCGCCGTTGATCGTATCATTCCCTGTGCCGCCATCAATCACGTCGTTGCGCCCACCCCCGGCGAGGAAGTCATTCCCTGACCCGCCACTGATGTCGTCATCGCCCTCACCGCCACCGATCCGGTCATTGCCAGCGCCACCGTCGAGCGTATCACGCCCAGTGCCGCCACCAATCTGGTCATCTCCAGCCCCGGCATTGATCAGATCGTTCCCAAAGCTACCGGAGATCGAGTCATTGCCGTCGCCACCGTCGAGCGTGTCATTGCCCGCCCCACCGGCAACCACGTCAGCACCATTGCCACCCGACAATGAGTCGTCGCCAACGCCGCCACCCATGGTGTCGTCGCCGTCGCCACCGTCCAGCGTGTCATTTCCAAAACCGCCACCCAGAGAGTCATTGCCAGCGTCGCCGCTCACAAGGTCATCGCCATCCCCCCCTGCGACAGTGTCGTTGCCTTCACCACCGGACAGAGTGTCAGCACCAGCCTCGCCAAACAACGAGTCACTTCCCAACCCGCCGGAAATACTATCATTTCCGTCGAGACCACCGATCAGATCATCGCCATCGTTCCCGATCAGCGTGTCATTTTCACCGGTCGCTACGGGGCCCTCCTCGACGTCATTGACCGCGATGCTTAGTGACGCTGTGGCATCGGGATTCACACCGACACTGGCATCATTCACAGTGACCGAAACATCGAGCAGCGCATTGGTTTCAAAATCAAGCACCGCCCCAGCCCGCAGGAACAGGGCCGCACCAACGATCTCGAACAGAGCAGCATCAGCGCCGACCAAGGCCAGAGTGTTGGTCCCCTGCGCGTCATCTGACACGACAATGTCGGCAACCTTGATCCGAGACGTGGTGTCGGCATTCTCAGCAACATTTGTGGTCACGTTTGCGAGTGCAACAGTCGGCGCATCGTTGACCGCGGTCACCGTCACGTTGACCACAACCGTGTCCGTGCCGCCCTTCCCATCCGAGACCGAGACCGTAAAGGCATCGACCCCGTTGAAATTGGCACCCGGCGTGTAGGTGTAGCCGCCATTGGATGCCACCGTCACCGACCCGTTCGACGGCGCACCGCCCGAGGCCAGTGCAAAGCTCAGGCTGTCCCCGTCCACATCCGTAGCCGTGACCGTCCCAGAGACCGCGTGATCCTCATCCGTGCTCACCACAGTATCCGCCTGCGCCACCGGCGCATCGTTGACCGCATCCACCGTCACATTGACCACAACCGTGTCCGTGCCGCCCTTCCCATCCGAGACCGAGACCGTAAAGGCATCGACCCCGTTGAAATTGGCGCCCGGCGTGTAGGTGTAGCCGCCATTGGACGCGACCGTCACCGACCCGTTCGACGGCGCACCGCCCGAGGCCAGCGCAAAGCTCAGGCTGTCCCCGTCCACATCCGTAGCCGTCACAACACCCGTAAGCGGCGTGTCCTCAGTCGTGCTCACCGCAGCATCCGCCTGCGCCACCGGCGCATCGTTGACCGCGGTCACCGTCACATTGACCACAACCGTGTCCGTGCCGCCCTTCCCATCCGAGACCGAGACCGTAAAGGCATCCGCCCCGTTGAAATTGGCGCCCGGCGTGTAGGTGTAGCCGCCGTTGGCCGCGACCGTCACCGATCCGTTCGACGGCGCACCGCCCGAGGCCAGTGCAAAGCTCAGGCTGTCACTGTCCACATCCGTGGCCGTCACAACACCCGTAAGCGGCGTGTCCTCATCCGTGCTCACCGCAGTATCCGCCTGCGCCACCGGCGCATCGTTCACCGGCAACAGATCGAGAGTGGCACTTGCTGTGGCCGTCAACGCCCCGTCCGACGCTGTGTAGGAGAATGTCACATCGCCGTTGTCGTTCAGGTCGGGCGTATAGGTCCAGGTGCCATCCTCATTGTTGACAAGCAATCCGTTGCCGCTGGTCAGGCTCAGATCGGTGATCTCGAGCACTGCACCAGTGTCCACATCGCTGGCGCCCGTCAGAAGCTGCGCCTCGGTGATGACCCGAACCGTGTCTTCATTGGAGGCGACGAGCGTGACTTCGGCGGCGGTCGGCGCGTCATTGTCGCCTGTCACCCGCACGGTCACTGTCGTTGTCGATTGTGCCGAACCGCTGTCTTGCACGGTATATTGGAACGTGGCTGTCGAGGTCACGCCCGGTGCCAGACTATCCGGCGCGGTCAGCGTGTAGTCGCCATTCGCGCTGAGGAGCACCACGATCCCATCAACCGTCGTGATCCGGAACCCGTCAGCCGTTGCAACCGCGGTCGCGGTGACAGAGCTGCTGGCGTCCACAATGGTCGGGATATCGTTGATATCGACATCCGTATCATTCGCGAGAAGATTGCCCGTCACAGAGGCGGCGGTATCTTCTGTGGCCGTGATTGTGTCAGACACGGCCACGATCGCATCGTTGATACCAGTGATCGTGACCGAAACCGTGGCCGTATCCGTGCCGCCATTCCCATCGCTGATCGTGTAAATAAAGCTGTCAACCGCTGTCTCGCCCGCCGCCAGTTCATTAAACCGAGCGGTGGAGGAGGTGAGATTATAGAACAGCTGCCCATTGGACTGAAGGGTGACCTCAGCGCCCCAATCGGTCGTGATGACACCGGCCGACACGCCGACGGCTGCCGACCCACCAACAGGCAGGGTCCCATCCGCCAGATCAGCCAGTGCCGTCACGCTGAGCGTGTCATTCTCGGAATCATTGTCCGCCGTACCAATGTTCAACACGTTGAAGGCCGAAGCAAACGATCCCTCGGTCACTCCAAAGGCATCATTGACAGCAATCGGGCTATCGTTCGATGCCGTGATCGTGACCGAAATGGTCTGCTGCACGGCTGCGGCCCCATCACCATCCGTCAGATCGAGCGTGATGTCGCGCGATGAAACGGGCGTGTCGTCTGTCGTCGCATAGCTCAGCGCGTTGACCACCGCCTGCACATCCGCCGCAAAGGCCGCTGCAAGGAAGCTGACCGAAAGCGTGGCGGTGCCTTGGCCCGTCACCGTGCCGACCTGCGTGCCGCCGACCGATACCGCACCATCCACAACGCTGACGCTGCCAGAGGTGTCAAGATCGAGAAGGTCGGTCGCATCGCCGTCCACCACAGAGGCCGTGAAGGTGCCGGTGTCATAATCCAGCGCATCCACATCGGTCAGGCTGACCTGACCCGCAACCAGTGTCGCAACGGGCGCGTTTGCATCGACCGCTTCGACATGTGTCGCCGCACTCTGGCTCGACACATCGATCTCAGTCGAGTCGTTTACGGCTGTAACCGTGACATCGACAACCTGCGTCACAGCCCCACCCAGCCCGTCAGAGACAGTCACAGTAAAGCTGTCCACGCCGTTAAAGTTGGCATTGGGCGTATAGGTCCAGGCGCCGGTTTCCGGATCTACGGTGGCACCACCGTTTGCCGCGCTATCCCCTTCCTCGATGGAAAACGCGAGGATCGCCCCGTCATCCACATCATCCGCCACAATCGTGCCGGTGATTGCACCGTCATCTTCTACCCCAGTGCCAGTGATGTCCGACTCCGCCACCACAATGACCGGCACATCATTGGTGCCGCGCACCGTGAATGTGATCGTGCCGGTATCGTCGCTCAGTCCCTCACTGTCGGTCACGGTAAAGCTCACAACAACCGAGATTTCTTCATCGACATCCAGCGACTGATAGACGTCAGTCGACGCGTCAACAATGAATGCCCCGGTCTCACCGCTATAGGAGATACCTGCCTCGAGCAGCGTGGCCACGTTGCCCTCGACTGTAACGCCGTCGATGGACAGGGAAGACGGGTTGATGTTTCCATCCACATCGGACGCAAAGACCGAAAGCGGGATTTCACCGAGCGCTTCGCTGAACTCCGAGACGACAAGGCCGTTGAAGACTTCGTCCTCGATCACAATCGGGAAGGTCTCCGCCGAAACCTGATTGGCAACAGGTGCCTCGTTCACATCCGTCACAGTCAAGGTGAAGTCTGTCGTTACGTCTGGCGTCGCGCCAACCGTCGCGTCATCGACCACAACAGACACATCAAAGATGTTGTCCGCTCCTGCATCAGCCGGGTTCTCGAAATTCGGCGATCCCCCGACATAATGCAGCTCAAGCCCCGCCTCCGTGCTCACAACCGCAAAGAACGCGGCATCATCCCCCGTCAACGTGACATCATTCACGCCAAGTGCATCGTCAGTGATGGTGATATCCGCCACCTTGACGCCGGTTCCGATGACCGAATTTTCAGCCAAGGTCACCGTCGCATTGTCAAGGCTGACCGCGGTGGGGGCCTCGTTCACATCCGTCACCGTGATCGCAAACGCCTGTTCGGTCATATTGGTGCCATCAAAGGCCTCAACCACGACGTTGTAGACATTGTTGCCACCCACATCGGTCGGGATTTCGAAGTCAGGCGCCCCGACGAACTCGAGAGTATAGACACCCTCGACCTCAACAACCCGGAACGCCGCCTGATCATCGCCACCGACGATGGTAAAGCTGATCCCAGATTGATCGGTGTCCACATCGGTTGCGCTCAGCACGACGACGGATGTGTCATTCTCGGCCACGCTTTGTGCGGCGTTGATCGCAAACACCGGCGCGGTGTCATTCGCATCCACAATCGTGATCGTGAAGACTTCGGTCGAGATCGAACCGTCCTCGCTCGTCGCCTGCACCGTGATCGTATGGCTGTCCGCTGTTTCGAAATCAGGACGCGGGGCCATTTCTACAGTCGAAAGACGCACTTCGCCCGTCGTTGCATCAATCTCGAAAATCCCACCAGCGCTGTCCCTCAAACTATACGTAATGCCATTGGTGGTTGCATCTGCATCAGAGGCAGACGCCACGATACCGACCGGAGTGCCGGGGGCAGCGTTTTCAGAAACCTCATTTACAGCGGCATTACTATCCACCGGCGTGCTGACATCGAACTCATCCACATCGTTGATCGTGATCGTGAATGTCGAGGTGACGCTTGCCGCACCATTGGCCGGTGTCGCCTGAACTTCGATGGTCAGGGCGCCATCTGTCTCCCGGTCGATGTTTGCGCCCGAGGCGACTGAAACGACGCCTGTTTCGGCATCAATCACAAAGTCTGTGGCACCAGTGCCCCCGACGATGGCATAGCTTATCGCGCCAGATGTGACATCCGCATCGGTTGAGGCAGCGGTAATCCCGACCGTCCCCGTTGTGGCGTTCTCATCCACGCTCCCGCCCGCCAAACCGTCCGCATCCACCGGCGCCGTGGTCAGGTTATCGTCCACATCCGTGACGGTGACGGTGATCTCTTGCGTATCGGTGCCACCGTTTCCATCGCTGACCGTCACGGTCAGAACGTGCTCAAGCGCCGTTTCCGCATCCAGAGATTGACCAGCCACAAGTGAGATGGCGCCTGTGGTGGCATCAATCTCAAAGAGACCAGCAGCGTTCCCAGCGGAAATGCTGTAGCTCAGCACATCGCTCAAGTCGACATCGGTTCCCGACGCGGTCGCAATAACCGTTGTGGCATCAAGATCCTCAGCGACCGTGGCCGCATCCGCCGCCGAGGCGACAGGGCTGTCATTGGTCCCGGTGATCGTGATGGTCACGGTCTGAGTGTCACTCGCACTGGCGGTCTCGGACAAATCGTCGGCGGTCAGCGTATAGGTGACCTCCAGCGTCTCACCCACAGCGAGGAAATCGAACGACGCGTCGCCCGACGACCCCGACGTAAAGGCCCAAGTGAAGTCAGAGCCAGAGCCATCTGCGCCCAGAACCACAGTGTCACCAAATCCGGTTTCCGCCGCAGTACCCGCCGCCACTTGCATCATCGCGGCAAGCGCCGCGTTTTCCAGAGTCACAGTGCCGCCAAACGTACCACCGGACACAAAAGCCCCGGTCACCGAAACGGTCACCTCATCCCGCGTATCCTCATCCGAAACCGACAGCGTGCCAGAGGTCGTGATGGAAGCATCGACAGCACCATCGGCTGCCTCAGTTGCAACACCGGTATCCGCGAGACCGCCCCCCAACGCCCCGGCAATCACCGGCGCGTCATTGGTTCCGACAATCGCGATTGAGACCCGCTGGACGACCGCCCCCCCATCACCATCGTTGACGGTGATGTCATAGACCTGCGGGCTGGTGCCTAGGGCTTCACCTTCGGCCAGCGCATTGAGCGTGGCATCAGGAATGCTGAAGGTCCATGTAAATGTCCCCTCATCGACCGTTTCGCCCGAGGGTGAAAACTGGATCGTCCCCACAAAGCCGGGTGCAAGCGCCGCAAAGCCAAAGCTCGGGATGCCATTGCTGTCGACATCGGCAAACGAAATGGTGCCAGATACGACGACAAGGTTGCCTTCATTGGCCTCCGCCTGTTCCTTGGCCGCTACATTCACGACACCTGCGTCAGTCTCAGGATCGGTTCCCGTGATGGTCGGGTTGTCGTTCACACCGTCGATATTGATCGCCAGAGCGGTCTCGGACGTGGCCCCCTGCGGATCTGTCGCGCGTAGCGTTGTCGTGATGACCGGGTTCTGATCGGCACGAAGGCTGTTGATACCCGCATCATTCGGCTCAAAGCTGTAAGCGCCGCTCGACTGCACCGTCAGCGTGCCCAATTCCACACCATTCAACGGCGCTTCGGTCACGACCTCGTTGCTCACACGATCAAAGTAGAACGTTTGCGAAGTAGCACCTTCTGCAACGTCCTGCCCCGCAATCGTATACACCATCGCGTCGACATGCCCGCTGTCGCGGTCTGTGGCAGACAGAGTCCCCCCTTGAGCTTGAAAATCATCCGCCGCTGCTGTGTCGGTGATGTTGATGGCATCGACTGCGGCCAGTTCCGGCGTGTCATTGGCCGGGGTAATATCCACCGTCAACGTTGCGGTGTCGGTTGCACCGTGCTCATCGGTCACGACAATCGTAAAGGTCTCACCCGGTTCAGCATCCGCGTCCAGCCCCTGCAACAGCGTCGCATCAGGTGTGTAAGTATAGCTGCCATCAGAGAACACCGTCAGCGTCCCATACTTGCCCAGCAAGGAGGTCTGGCCCATTTCGGATACTTCGCCGCTGATCGCGTAGGTCAGAACCGCCCCATTATCGACATCCGACCCAACCAGCGTATCCGAAACCGAAGACAGCATGTCATCGCCAGCCGTATCGACAATCGCCGGTGCTGTTATCACGTCCTCCAGAACCGGACCGTCATTTGCCCCGGTGATGGTGATCGTCGCGGTCTGAGACACCGTCAAGTTTCCGTCGGTCACAGTGTAGCTGTAGGTGATCACTTCGCTCTCACCCACCGCCAGTGCGGTGTAGGCATTGGGATCAACCGTCAGGCTATTGCCATCCTCAGACACGGTCACGCCGCTGGCGTCTCCGCCGTCGAGCGTCAATCCGGACACATTGAGCACATCGCCCGCGTCTACGTCCGACGCACCGCTCAGCAGATTGACGGTAAAGCCCTCCGCATCTTCGGTTTGCTCTGCCGCTACGGGACCTTCCACAACCGGCGCATCGTTGACCGGGTTGACGGTGATGGTAACCGTGTCCACGTCAGTCAGTGCGCCACCCGCGCCGGTGTTGCCGCCATCATTCGTCGTCATGGTCAGGGTAACGTCGCCATTCGCGTCCTGCGCAGGCGTAAACACCGGTGTCGTTTCAGTCGCCAGATAGGCGTTGATATCCACCAATGTCCCGGTCAGCGTGATCGAATTCGTCCCCGACCCCGCAACCGTCACCAAACCAGCATCCGACGCCGCAATCGTGCCCGCGCCGTCAGCGACGGCAAGGGTCACGGTAATCGTGCCCTCGCCCGCATCTACATCAGCCACCGACAATCCGGTAAGGGTCACCGAGGTGTCTTCATCCGTGGTCAAGGACTCGGGCACGGTGTTCTCAGGTGCATCGTTGACCGCTGTCACAGTGAGATTGACGACCACCGTATCCGTGCCGCCATTGCCGTCCGAAACCTCGACCGTAAAGGCATCCGCCCCGTTGAAATCGGCGTTCGGAACATAGGTGTAAGTGCCATCGGTGTTGACCGTGACCGACCCATTCGTCGGGCCACTCTCAACCGCAAGCGCAAAGCTCAGCTCGTCACCGTCAACATCCGTGGCCAGCACCGTGCCGGAAATCCCCTCCGCATCCTCGCTGCCACTGACCTCAACGTCAGACTCCGCAACAGTGATGACCGGCAGATCATTCGTGCCAGTGATGGTAAAGGTGATGTCTTGCGTATCCGTGCCGCCGTGATTGTCCTCAACCGTCACCGTATAGGTGATGCTCAGAACCTCTCCCGCAGCAAGGAAATCAAACTCCCCATCGGTGATGTCAAACGTCCAACCGACCGTGTTGCCAACCGCCTCAGAGGCGTTTGCCGCTGTGGCATCGAAGGACAGGGAACCTGTCGGCCCGGCATAGCCTGCATCGACCTCAGCATCCAATGCAACGGAGGTCACTGCCGCAGTAACCGTGTGCGTATCCGCGCCACCCGCGCCACCGCTGGCAGGCAGGGTCGAGGTATCCGCATCGTCAAAGCTGATCGTGCCGGTCAGGGTCTGAATGGCCTCGGACCCGCTCTCGACGACGGCCTGATCTTCGGTCAGGGCCAAGTCGCCTGTTGTCGCAGTGATCACCGGCGCGTCATTCGTGCCGGTAAAGGTCAGCACGATATTGCGGCTCGTGGTGGCCGTGCCATCCGAGATCGACACTTGGTAGGATTGGGTAAAGGTCTCGCCTTCGGTCAGATTGTCGAGCACAAGATCATTGATGTTGAAGCTATAGAACACCTCGCCGACCTCAGCGACCGATGTGCCGGTCGGCGCAACGAAGCCAGCCGAGAACGTGCCGACATAATTTGCCAGAAGCGCGGCACCCTCACCTATGTCCTGCACAGGTTCAACTGTAACCTGAAGAGCAGCGATATCGCCCGGATCAACGTCATTGAACGTGATCGAGCCATTTACAGTCGGGCGCACGGCATTCTCGCCGGCATCCAAATCGGTCAACTCGGCAACAGAGGCGACAAAATCAGCCTCTTCCACGATATAGGGCGCATCATTCGCACCGGTGACGCGGATGAACGTTGTCACCTCATCATTGGTCGTGGTGATGCCATCCGGCGAGGTGGTTGTGACCGTGTATGTCAGCGCCACATCAATGAATTCGCCATCGTCCAATGCGTCAAACACGGCCGCGTTGCGGTCAAAGGTGACAACCCCGTTCAGGGCTTCACTGAGGTCAAACGCCGCTTGAGCATCCGCCGCAACAAATCCTGCGGGGAGATCACCGAAAGCGGAAACACTGGTCGTCCCGGTGATCGCGCGGGTGTCGTTGGCATCCAACTCAGTGACCGTTGTCACCCAGATTTCATCGGCGCTGTCGTCACCCGCACCCAACAGATTGACCGTGACGGTCGCTGCTGGCGTCGGTGTGACCTGATCCAGCACGCTGTTTTCGTCGATGATCAGCGCGTCGCCTTCAACAAAGGCGTTGATTGCGTCCGCCACGACAAGCGGCGCATCATTGGTGCCGGTGATGGTGATCGTGACTTGTTGGACAGCGGAAACGGAATTCTCGTTGCCGTTCTCGTCGATGCCGTCAAACGCCCCGCCATCATTCACGGTAACATCATAGACCACCGTCAGCGTCTCACCGGCCCCAAGGAAATCTGCAAGGCTATCGGCAAGACTGAAGCTCCAGTCGACCTGCCGCGCATCGCCAGAGTTGATGGCAGCAGCAAAGGCCGCATCCAGCGCCGCCTCGAGGCCCTCGGGCAGCGGCGTCACATCGGACGCAGTGCCAAGATTGTCGGCCCCATTCACATCCGTCCATGTCACAGAAGAGCGGCTGGCCGAAACGCTGTGCGTATCCGACAGATCCGCATCGGTGATGCTCAACGTGCCCGCGGTATCAAGGGACTCCCCCATCAGACCTGTCGATTCCGTCAAATCACCTGTGGCTGAATCCAATTCTCCGACCACAATCTCGGGCCGATCATTGGTGCCGTTGACCCTGACACTCACAGTCTCGGTGTCGGTCGCGTCACCGTCATTAGCAGTCACGGTAAAGTCGAGCGTAATGCTCTCGCCCGCAGCAAGATAATCGAACGTCTCTGCGCCGCTATCAAAGCTCCAGGTGATCTGGCCACTGGCATTTCCAGCGCCCGTCTCAAGTGGGGCACCTGCGCTGATGGTCATCATGCCCTGAAGCGCCGCGTCATCCGCTGCAAAATTGCCCAATGCGCCCGATGCCGAAACAGCGGTCACTGTTACCGCAACCGAGTCACCCGCATCCACATCCGATACGGTCAGCGTGCCGCTGGCAGTCAGGTTTGTGGCATCGGATTCCACGAGGATGGCCGACGCTGAGTCCTCACCCAAGGGCCCCGCCAATTCACCCCCGAAGAGTTCAATCACAGGCGCATCATTGGTGCCGGTCACGGTAACGGTGACAGTGTCCTCGGAATACCCGCCCAGCCCGTCGGCCACGCGCACAGTGAAGGTATCAGTAACAATGACACCCGCGGCGAGCGCCTGTGTATCCGCGTCCCGATCATCCAACTGATAGGACCACCCACCAGCGCTGGTCAGAACAAGGGAACCATAGGTGCCAACGGCCTCTGCGGCGAGGCCATTGGCCACGGAATGCTCGATTGCCTCGCCGTTCACCCCGGTGATCGACCAGATCACCTGGTCTGCTCCTCCGGTGTCCACATCCGACGTCGAGAAGCTGCCCGAGGCTTCGGGATCACCCGACGGGATCGGACCTTCGGGCCCAACAATTGGATCCGCGCTGATGCCTAGCTCTGTGACCGAGGTGTCGGCCCCCAGAGTCGCAAGGATCAGCGGCACGTCATTGGTGCCGTTGATGGTGATCGCCACATCTTGCGTCACTGTCGCGCCGCGCGTGTCGGTCACTGTGACCGTGAAGGTCTCAAAAACGGACTCCGAGTCGTGCAGCGATTGAACCGCTTCGGCCTCGTTATCCAGTGTAAAGGTCCAGTTGCCCGAAGCATCTATCGCAAAGCTGCCGTATGTACCCAGAATCTCGCCCAATTCCACGGTCTGACCGACGCCGGCCTGAACGCACCATGTAAGGGCGGTGCCGCTGGCACCATGCTCGGCATCCACATCATCCGCGCTCAGCGTGCCGGTGGCGGTGGTCGGCGGTGTGTTGATCGCGGCGTTTTGCGCATCAACGCCCTCTTCTTCGACCGTACCCACCTCCTGACCTTCGACAAAGCTGATCACCGGCGTGTCATTGGCGCCCGTGATATTGACGGTCAGCGTCGCACTTGCCTCATTGCCCACGCCACCGCCATTGTTGGCGATGGTATAGTCAAAGACCTCTGTGACACCTTCGCCGTCATTCAGCGCCTGCGTCGCGGCCAGCGTGTCATCCAGCACGTAACGATAGCTGCCATTGGCACTGACAAAGAGCGACCCATAGGTGCCCGCGATCTCGGTTTCGCCCTCAAACGCGACCTCCACGCGGGTCTCTCCAAAGGCAATCTCACTCACAACCAAGGCTGCGGCCTCGCCATCATCGGCATCGGTCCAATTGCCAACCGCCGACAGATTGCCTGTGGCTTGCGCTGTGCCCTCAGCGCCATTCTCGACACCGCCTGCTTCGATCACTGTGGTCCCGGCGGTGCTGCTGGCTCCGATCTGCGGCACGTCATTTGTGCCGGTAATGGTGATGGTCACGACCTGCGTATCGGTCGCGTTCCCGGTTTCGGAATCATCCGTCGCCGTGAGCGTATACTCCAGAACCAACGTTTCGCCCGCAGGCAGGAAATCAAACGGCGAGCTTTCGCTCGACCCGGCGGCAAACTGCCATGTGAACGATGACGGCGCGGATTGATCCGCCGTCAGCAAACCGGTGCTGCTGCGAAACTCACCACCCTCAGGAGCCACCTGCATCATGGCAAGCAAGGCTGCGTCGTCCAGCGGGTTCACCCCCTCGAATGCGCCCGAAACCAAAACCGAACTCACCTCAACCGCAACCTGATCGGTGGTGTCGATATCGGCCACGGTCAACGTACCCGTCGCGCTCAGCGATTGGTCACTGCTGCCGTCATCGACGACTTCAGTCAGATCCGCCGAAACGGCCGTGCCGGAAATCACCGGCGCATCATTGCTGCCTGCAATCGTCACCACGATCCGCTGGACAAAGCTCAGGCCGCCAACGGTTTCGGTCGTCGTCACATCATAGACCTGCGTGATGCTCTCGCCATCGGCCAGCGCATCGACAATCGCCATCTGGGTTGCGAGAACGGTCGGATTGGTGATCGGTGCGCCGATGTTAAAGGTCCATTGCACCGTGCCATTGCCATCACCCTGAATCGGATCAGAGAATCCCGCCTGGAACACACCAAGGAAGCTGCCGTTGGTGCTGGAAATATTGGACACCGTGACCGAGTGGCCATCAGCCACATCGTCGTCATGCACCCCAAAGGTGCCGGTGGTGCCAAAGGGCGTGGCATTCTCGCCAATCACCCCGTCCTCACGCTCGGTAACCGTGCCGGTCAGATCGTTGTCACCCGGCACCAGTTCCGGCGCATCGTTGAGATTGGTCAGCGTGATCGACAGAACCGACGCGGTTGCATTGCCCGCGTCATCCGTGCCGGTCACGGAAATGTCAAAGCTCGGACCGGTCTCTTCGAGGTCAAAGAACCCGCGCGCGGCCTCGGTGTCGATGATCTGGAGCAGGTATCCGGTATCGCCATCGCTGACGATCTCGACATGCGCATTGACCGCAGCTTCGCCTGTCACGGCATAGGTCGTGCCATCAGCACCCGACAGCGTGGCCAGAACAAGGGGCGTGCCAGTGGTCGCAGCGTCCTGATCGGCGATTTCGGCACTGGTGACGGGCCTGGTCTCAGAGGCTGTGCTCTCGGTATCAATCGAGGTGCCGGTGGACACGTCGGATACGGCAGAGATCACATTGCCCGCCACGTCCTGCGCGCCCGAGACATCCACTGTGATCGCGACCAAATCAACGTTCTGATCGACGACCGTGTAGGTGATCGTCAGGCTTAAGCCATCAATCGACCACTCGCGCATGGTTTCGGTAAAGCTGCTGGCAGACGCCACATCCAGCGCGACAGTCGGATCAACAGCCGTATCCATCGCTTCGTTGAACGCAATCGTCAGCGTGACAGAACCGCCCACGTCACTGTCGATCACAGCGCCATCAACACCGGTTCCCCCCGCAAGGGTCACCGTCGAAATCACCGGAGCGTTGGCGTCCAGATCAAACCCATTCGACTGGGCCTGCGCGGTATTGCCCGCCGGGTCGGCCACATCAAGCGTAACCGAAAGCGTGCCGTCGCTCAGCGCAGCCATTTGCAAAGGGCTGAGTGTGATTGGGCTGGATGACACGCTGGTCAGCCCCTCGACAACAACCGAGCCGCCACCAGTAGATGCAATCGTCAACGTCCCTGTTGCATCGGCATCAATGCCACTGAAAGCAACCTGAATAGGTTCTCCTGAATTGAATGTCGTGTCAGCGCCCGCGCCCAAAAAGCCGACAGACAGGTTGCCATCCGCATCTGCCGACGTATCCGTCACAAGCTCACCGTCAGCAAATGTTCCGCCAGTGACAGCCAGCCCGCCGGACGCGCCAATAACGACGAAGCCCGCCCCGTTGGGCGCGTCGGCCGCAAGGAAAACGTCCTGACCACCGGTATTTTCCCAATAGAGCACCTCGACATTGTGCTCACCTGCGGTGAGGTTGACGGTCGAGAAGGTCGACCAATCAGGATTGATGCCAGTGCCGGAAAATCGTTGCGCGACAATCTCGCCGTCGATGAACAGAACAAACCCGTCATCGGCGTTGTGATTGAAGATCCAGTCACCTGCTTCAGTGAAATTCACCACGCCTTTGAAGCGAACGGCAAAACCATCCCCCGTCAATCCCGACAAATTGGGATCGGTCAAGCTGACAGTCGCGGACGTGGTGGACGTGGTCGCGCCATTCAGCAGTTCAACTGCGAGCTCGTTCGTATTGATGGTGCCGGTCGAGACCGCGAATTCAACATTAAATGCCATTGGTGATGCTCCTGCTCTATTTTTGGTGCCGTGCTCTGCGGCGTTATGTTTGCTTACACAAGCGGTGGGTGATGCCCCGCTTGCGCCGTGGAATTAGGATCTATGAGGGTCGCGGCTCTCGCGCGCGTGGATGGCAAGATGTGCCAATTGGCCCGAGGAAACCGCACAATCGTCAACAGTAGCCATTAGAAATTCTCCTGATCGGTCAGTAGGGGAACGGCCCGGCGGCACCGTGATGGAGGGCCGGGATCAACGTGATGGAAGAACAAGGGATGCGGGGTTGGCTGTGTCCGGACTGATCCGGCAACAGGGCTGTCGTGGTTTTGTTTTCGCGATGGCTGCGGCTGGGCGCGTCCGGCCCACCTGTGCTGATGTCTCTTGGGAAACGCCCGGCGCTGGCCCAAACCGGCCCGCCGTTGGCATGTAACACTCCCCGGTTGCCGCTTGGCTCTGGACACAAGTCCGAGTGCATCTTTGGTCCCGCGGAAGATAGCCCATAACACTGAGCCCATGATCGATACGTAGAAATGTCGTGCCTCCCCACCTGACGCCAAGTTCGAACAGAACTCCGGTCACAGGCTTATTTCCGCATGAAAGTGCCTAAACACCAGACAATGCGGGATCTTGACGCGCAACGGCGTAGGTTTTGGTATCTGCTCTTAGGAATTTTAGGTCTGTGATGGAAATTCCATGTTTAGAGATTGAAACACTTGGCTACTCACACGCGAACATCGGTCCAATTGTACGAAGCACAGCCATCCAACGATGGATGATCGCCTGCTTCGGCATAAGGTAACCATTTCGTTACCCTTCAGGCAAGAATGAAACATGCATTTAAGCTGAATTTTGAACAAAAAATGCTTTTCATTCTCCTGAATTTGTAAAATTTCAATCAAAAGATTAATCAACAAATTGTGAGGACCCTGTAGGTTGCAGACTCCTTTTGAGATACCAAAGGGCCGCGGCAGCTGTCACTCCGGGTCAATCAACCTAAAAACAAAAATATATATTTAATATCAATATTTTAAGAAACTTAACTGAGCGCGTTCCAGCCCAACAATTCGCCCAATGCCCATAAACTCCGAGCGAAACATCCGCCTGTCCAGACCCGGGATCGTGTTTTTACCTATAGAGATTAAAGGCTTAACAAGATCAGTAAAAGGTTACTGGCGATTGGATTCTGAACTAGAATAGTTAGAATATTCGTATAAGTTGCATGAAAAACTTTTAGTTTCGGCTTTCAATTAAAAAATCCACCCAATATGGCAAGATAAGACGATCAGCGCATGATTGTAAGACTCATGATCCACACACGTCCACGTTGGCCCCTTTCAGCATGTTAAACCGGCGAGGCCGCCCCCGATCCTTGGATAATTCCGACACCAAATAGGTTGCAGAAAATCCATGCGCCGATACGCGGACCCCGTTACATTTCATGATCTATCCGGCACCGGCTCGCTCGCGGGTCACGTCACCGGCTTACACGGCCCCGAATTGCGCCAGCCAACCCAACGTGGCCTCTGTGCCCGCGTCGCCGGGGCGGTACTCCGCGCCGAACGGCAGCGGCCAGCCCAGATCAACCATCTGCGGCAAGAGCCAGCCATAATCCACCTCGCCCCGGTCCGGTGCCCCACGATCCGGCACCCCGGCGATTTGCACATGGCCGATGATCGACTGATAGCGCGCAAACCGCTGCAGCAGATCACCCTCCATGATTTGCAAATGATAACAGTCAAACATCATCCGCAGATTATCCCGCCCCAGCGCCGCAATCACCGCCGCCGCCGCAGAGCTCGACGACAGGTGATAGCCCGGCACATCGCGGTGATTGATCGGCTCGATCAGGATCATCTGGCCCAAGGGCGCGGCCAGATCGCAGGCATAGGCCAGATTGGCGCGAAATACCGCCTCCGCCTCGGCCCCGCCATCGGTGCATCCCGCCATGACATGCACCGCCCCTGCGCCAATGGCCTGCGCATAGTCCACAGCCTGCCGGATCGCCGCGCGGGCCTCTTCCTCGCGGCCCGGCACAGCAGCCAGCCCGAAATCCCCCGCCGCCCGGTCGCCCGGCGATGTGTTCAGCCCCAGCATCGGCAGGCCGGTTTCCTCAAGCGCCGCGCACACCTCTGCTGCAGCACACTCATAAGGAAAATGACACTCCACCGCCGCAAACCCCGCCTCTGCCGCTGCGCGGATTGCCTCGGGCAAGGGCCGATCAGTAAAGAGAAACCCGAGATTGGCAGAGAAACGCATCAGTCCCAATCCACCTCGAACTTGCGCACCACCTGCGCGATCTGCCCTGCATCCAGCGCGCGCGCGCCCGTGCCGCGCAGGATGAGCGCCAGACGCGCGGTTTCCTCCAGCTCTTCCATCGCGAACACCGCCGCCTCCAGATCTTTGCCCGCCACCACCGGGCCGTGATGGGCCAAGAGCACCGCGGCACGCCGCCCCGCCAGCCCCCGGATCGCCCCGGCCATCGCCGCGTCACCGGGCACAAAAAACGGCAAGAGCGCCACTTTGCCCACCCGCATCACCGCATAGGCCGTAAACGGTGGAATGGCATTGTCAGGATCGGTATCAGGAAGGATCGAGAGGGCGACGGAATGGGTCGAATGCAGATGCACCACCGCCCCCGCACTCTGCCGCGTCTCGTAAAACGCCGCATGCAGAGGCATTTCCTTGGTTGGGGCATCCCCGGAAATCAGCCGCCCACCCGCGTCAAACCGACTCAGCCGCGCCGGATCAAGTCGCCCCATGCTGACCCCCGTCGGCGTCACCAACAGCCCGCCGTCCTCGGTCCGAACCGAAATATTGCCCGAGGCCCCACCCGTCAGCCCGCGATCAAACATCGACTTGGCCCAGAAACACAGGTCTTCGCGCAGGCGGCTTTCGGTCATGCGGAATGCTCCATCATCTGCGCCGCCGCGACAAAGAAATCCGGCCCGCCAAAATTCCCCGATTTGAGCGCAAGAACAAGGTCATGGCCCGCCCGCATCACCGGCACGCCGGGCGTAATCTCGGGGCCAATCTCCAACTGCCTCAGGCCCAGCCCCTCGACCACCGCACCCGAGGTCTCACCGCCCGCGCTGATAAGCCGGGTCACACCGCGCGCCACCAGCGCCTGCGCCAATTCCGCAAAGAGCGCCTCGATAGCCCCGGCCACCGCCACAGCACCGAACCGCGCCTGATCCTGCGCCACCTGCGCCGGATCGGCTGAGGAATAGATCATCGGAATGCCATCCTGCGCCAAGGCCCAATCCGCCAGATCACCCGGCGCAACCCTGCCCGCAATGACCTCTGCTGCGGAAATCTCCCGCGCCGGATGGCAGGCCGCGTGCCGCGCCACCTGCCCGCGCGTGGCCACGGAACAAGACCCGGAGAGGACCACGGCAGGACCGGCCAGCCCGCACCAAACTCCCGCCCGCCCCGCCAACTCCCCCCTCGCCCGGAAATTGTCCGGAAGGCCCATGGCAATGCCCGACCCGCCTGTGATCAGCGGCAATTCCGCCGCCGCATGGCCCAAGGCCACCAAATCCGCGTCGCTGATCGCATCCGCGACGATCAATCTGTGCGCCTGCGCCGCCAGTGCGGCCCGGATCGCCTCCGGCCCCTGCCGCACGACCTGCGCGCCCACATGCCCGACCGATCCGCGCACCTGCAACCCCAGCCAGCGACGAATATCCGGATCGGTCATTGGCGTCAGCGGGTGATGCTGCATCCCGCTCTCATTCAGCAGACAATCATTCACAAAGAGATGCCCCTGATAGACCGTCCGTCCCGCCCCCGGAAAGGCCGGGCACACGATCACCTGTCGCGCGCCCAAGGCTTCGGCCAAGGCCTCGGCCACCGGGCCGATATTGCCCTCAGGCGTTGAATCAAACGTGGAGCAATATTTGAACAGGAATTGCCGGCACCCCTGCGCGCGCAACCAATCAAGCGCCGCCAGCGATTGTGCCACCGCCTCCGCCACCGGGATCGAGCGGGATTTCAGCGCCACCACCCCCGCCTCGACGACCCCATCGACTGGCGAATCCGGCACGCCCACATATTGCACCGTCCGCATCCCGACCTTGGTCAGCGTATTGGCCAGATCGCTCGACCCGGTGAAATCATCGCCGATACAGCCCAAGAGCATCAGCCATCCCCCGGCAATCGCAGCCCGGCGCGCGCAGCGGTATGTTTGGTAATGGCCGCATCATCCTCGCGCCCCAATCCAGCCTCCGACGCCGCGCGATACTCGCCCAACGCCGCCTCAACCAATGGCAGGTTCAGTGGCACCTTCGCGGCGATATCCCGGACGATCCCCAGATCCTTGGGCCAGATGTCGATGGCCGAGCGCGGGCTGTAGTCCGCTTCGATCACATGCGGCGCGCGGTTTTCGAACATCCACGAATTGCCCGCCGACACCTTGATCACCTCCAGCACACGGGCCAGATCAAGCCCCTGAGAGGTGGCAAAACACAGCGCCTCGCCCATCGCCGCGATATGCACGCCCGCAAGCAATTGATTGACCGCCTTCATCGCCGATCCCGGCCCGGCGCAATCGCCCAAGCGATGCACCGTCTCGGCCAGTGCCGCCAAAATCCCTGCCGCGCGCTCAAACGCTTCAGCGCGCCCCGACGCCATGATTGACAGGCGCCCCTCCGCCGCTTTGACCGCCCCGCCCGAAATCGGCGCATCGAGATAAAGGAGGCCCCGACGGGTGGCCTCTTCCTCCATTTCGCGGGCAAACTCCGGCCCGACCGTGGCACAGCCAAGGATCACACCACCCGTCTGCACGCCCTTGGCCCATCCTTGCGCCCCAAAGAGCGCATCGCGCGTCTGTGCAGCATTGAGCACGACGCAAACCAGCACCTCGGCCTTGGGTGACGCAGGCTCTAACGCGCGCCCGCCCGCTTCACGCAACAACAACCGACGGCCCGCGTCCGGATCATGGCCATAAACCTCAAACCCGGCCCGCAGCGCCGATTGCGCCATGCCAAGGCCCATCGACCCCAACCCCACAAAATGCACGATATCCGTCATGGTCCCACCGAAAGAATGGTCTGCATCGGCCAGAGCGTGATGGCCGGAATATAGGTGATCAGCATGAGCGCGCCAAACACGGTCAGCACGAACCAGAAAAGATGCGGAATGACCTTTTCAATCGAGAGATTGGCCACCGCACAGGCCGCGAAGAGATTGACGCCGAGTGGCGGCGTGATCATCCCCAGCGCCAGATTGACCACAAGGATCAATCCGAAATGCACCGGATCGACCCCGTAAGACACGGCAATTGGCGCAAGGATCGGCGCGAGGACAAGGATCGCTGCCGAGGTTTCGATAAACATGCCCACCACCAGCAGCATCAGGTTCACCACCAGGAGAAAGGCAAAGCGGCTCTCGAAAATATCCTTGAACCAGGCCGCGATTTCATTGGGCAGGCCCGAGCGCGTGATGAGAAACGAAAAAAGCGCCGCCGCAGAGATGATCAGCATGATCGCCGCCGTCGCCAAGACTGTCTTTTTCAAGATCTCGGGCAGGTTCACAAAGCGCAACTCGCGGTAAAATCCCATGCCCACGATCACGGCCGCGGCCACGGCGGCGGCGCTCGCTTCTGTGGGCGTGAAAACGCCCGAATAGATGCCGCCCAAGATGACCACCGGCACGATCAGCGCAGGCAAGGCGGACCAGAGCGCCGGACCCACCCGTGGCCGATCTCGTCCATCCTCAAGCCCGATGCCCCGCACCCGGCACAGGATCAGCACCAGCGCCATCAGCGACCCTGCCACCAGAAACCCCGGACCGATCCCGGCAAGGAACAACTGCCCAATCGAGGTATCGGTCGACACGCCATAGAGAATGAGCGGGATCGAGGGCGGGATCAGCACGCCCAATTCGGCGGAACTCGCCTGAACCGAGGCGGCCATCGGCGCAGGATAACCGTGCTTCACCATCGCCGGAATTAGGATCGCGCCAATCGCAAAGGTCGTGGCGACCGACGAGCCAGAGACCGAGGCGAACATCATGCAGGTCAGCACACAGGACGCGGCCAACCCCCCTTGGATACCGCCCACGATGGATTTCGCCAATTCCACCAAACGATGCGAAATGCCCCCCGCCGACATCAGATTGCCCGCCAGAATGAAAAGCGGAATCGCCATCAGTGGAAAACTGTCAATGCCCGTGAACATCCGCTGCGCCACCAAGAGAAGCGGCAAGCGGCCATTGGCCTCGATCCCGATCACCGAGGCAAGACCAATCGCGACCGCAATCGGCACCCCGGCCAAAAAGAAAATCGCAAGGGACAGCGCCAGTGCCGCGTTCATTGCAGGCCCGCCGAGAACTCAACCGCGCCCTTTTGAACCGCCCGTATCACACAGCCCAAAATTGCCAGCAGGATAAAGACTGACCCCACCGGCAGCGCCGCATAGACCCAAGCGATAGAGATTTCCAGCGCCGCCAGCTTTTGCGACATCACCCGGTCGGTCATCGCCCAGCCCTGCCAGAACAGGATGCAGAAAAACACGACCGACAATCCCATCGACACCAGATAGAGCACAAAGCCAAGCCGCGGCGGCAGCATCTTTTGCACGATCTCGACCGCGATCATCGCCCCTTCGCGAAACGCGGGCGCCACAGCCAGAAACACACACCAGATCATCGCCGACCGCGTGATCACCTCAGACCATGTCGAGGGGTGCCCAAAGACAAAGCGCGTCGTCACCTGATAGAGCGCAAGACTGACCGCGATCAGCAAAAAGCCAATCGCCAACCGCAAGGCCAGTTGCGTGGTCATGGCCTCAAATCTCAGAAACAACGACATCTTTCCCCTTCCGTCAGCTCCGGCACGATCCCCGCGCCGGGGTCAGGTTCGTGCCTTGGATCACTCGACGGCCTTGATCCGCTCGATCATTTCGCCGCCATACTGATCCGTATAGACCGAGTAAGACGCCGTTTCGGCCAGCGCCGCGAACGGAGCTTTGTCGATGTCGGTGATCACCTCCATGCCGTTTTCCCGCAAGAGCGCGACACCCGCCTCTTCCAGCCGGTTGACCTCTGCCCGCGTCGCCGCCGCCGAGGCCTTGGCCGCCTCTGCAAACCAGCCGCGCTCTTCATCGCTCAAACCGTCGAGCAGGACCGGCGAGGCCAGGACGGCTGCGGGCGAATAGACATGTCCGGTGAGGGACACATATTTTTGCACTTCCCAGAATTTCGACGCCGTGATCACCGTGACCGGGTTTTCCTGACCGTCCACGACGCCCTGCTGCAACGCGGTAAACAGTTCAGGAAAGGCCATCGGGGTCGGGGCAGCACCCATGCCCTCGAACGCCGCCATATGCACCTTGTTCTCCATCGTGCGCAGCTTGAGCCCCGCCAGATCCTCGGGCGTGCGCACGGCGCGCTGCGAGTTGGTCACATGGCGAAACCCATTCTCGGACCAGGCCAGCGCCACCAGATTATTCTTGCTTATCTCATCCAGCAATTCCTGCCCGATCTCGCCATCCAGCACGGTGCGGGCATGGTCATAGTCGCGGAACAGGAACGGCAGATCGAGCGCATAGACCTGCGGCACGAAATTCCCCAAGGGGCCGGTAGAGGTGATGACCACATCCAGCGATCCGATCTGCAAGCCTTCGATCATGTCGCGCTCGCCGCCCAACTGCCCGGCAGGTGCCTGTTCGCCGGTAAAGGCGCCGCCCGACAATTCGGTCAGCGTGTCGATGAACGCCTGCGCGCCCACGCCATAATGCGAGGTGGGCGAGAGCGCGTGCCCGACCACGATATTCTGTTGCGCCTCGGCCGCTGTGACCAGTCCCAGCGCAGCAATCGCGCCCAGTGCCAGATGTTTCATGTGATCCTCCTCCTTGGGTTTCCATTGGTTCAGTCAACCGGGGCCTCCCGTGCCCCGTCAGTTCCGTGCCAGACTATCCATATACTCCTGCACTATCTCGGCAAAATCCCGGTTGGGGGCAAATCCCATGGCCTCGGCGCGCGGCGTGATGATCTGCCCCGGCCATGTGGTCACGATCCGCTCGATCGCGGCATCGGGCCGCTCTGTCACCCGCGCGGCAACCTCGGGCCCCGCCAAGGTCTCCAACGTGTCCAGCATCGCCCCCACCGTGACCGAAATACCCGGCAAGGTGACGGTGGTCTCCAGCCCCAGCTCGGCTTGCGCCAGCGCAATGGCCGTCAGCGTATAGTCCAACGCCTTGGCGGGTGAGGCCAGATGCATCCGCAGCCCGCGCCCTACCGGCAACTCCGCCGCCATCCCGGCCAGCGGCTCGCGGATAATCCCGCTGGCAAAGCCCGACGCGGCGCGATTGGGCTTGCCCGCCCGCACCGCGATGGTCGGATAGCGCAACGCGCGGCCCCGGATAAACCCTTTTCGGCTGGCATCGCGCACCAGCAATTCACCCATCAGCTTTTGCGTACCATAAGATGACAGTGGCGCGGGCTGGGTCTCCTCTGAAATCGTGTCATTGTCGGTGCAGGAAAACACCGCAACCGATGAGGAAAAGACAAACACCGGCGGCTTGCGCAGGCTACGGCAGGCGTCGATCAGGGCAATCGTCGCTTGCAAGTTGACCGCCATGCCCAGCGCGTAATCCTCTTCCGCCTGCCCCGAGACGACACCGGCCAGATGGATCACCAACTCGGGCGCATCCTCGACAATCCGCGCCAATATTTCCGCACTATCCAGCGCCCCCGGCAGGGCATGCACCCGCCGACAGGACTGCGCAAGATCACGCAACGGAGCCTCGGCAATATCTGTGGCAAGGAGGACCGCAATCCGGCGCTCTTGCCCATCCACGATCAGGCTATCGCGCTCCGAGAGCGCGCGCACGACCCGCTGACCGATAAATCCCGCTGCTCCGGTGATCAGAATACGCACGCCAAATCCCCCTCGACCCGGACTGAACCAAGTAATGACAGCGCTGTCAATATGGTTCTGTCCGATGGCGCCCGAGGTAGAGAAGCCGCCTTGGAACTTGAACTTCTGTATCGGCAAACATGGTCCTAACCTCCCCACGCGGAACAAGACCCAAAGCGCCGCCGCGCGGCTCTGCACCCCTTCCCACGCAGATTCTCAATGACAGCGCCATCATTTTGCGCAATCTAAAGGTATGGACCCGAACCCGCCCGATCCACCGTCCCGCCGCCCGACCCTCTCGCAGGTGGCCGAGGCCGCAGGCGTGAGTGAAATCACCGCAAGCCGCGCCTTGCGGGGCCGCAGCGCTGTTGCCAAGGACACCCGCCTCAAGGTCGAAAACGCCGCGCGCGCCCTCAATTACGTGCCAAATCGTCTGGCCGGAACGCTCGCCGGCGGGGCCTCGCGTCAGGTCGCGGTAATCCTGCCCTCGCTCTCGAACATTGTCTTTGCAGATGTGCTCAAAGGGCTGGAAACCCGCTTCGAACAGGACGGATATCACCCGATCCTCGGCATTTCACATTATGATGCCGCCCGCGAAGAGCACCTCTTGCGCGACCTGCTGTCCTGGCGGCCTGCGGGCCTCGTTCTGGCTCCAACCGCCGGGAACGCGGCGACGCGCAGCCTGTTGCGCGCCGCCGAAATGCCGGTGGTTGAGGTGATGGATACTGACTCGGATGTGGCCGATATGGTTGTCGGTTTCTCGCACCGCGCCGCCGGACGGTCGATGGCGCATTACCTGATCGGGCGCGGCTATCGCCGAATTGCCTATATCGGCCATGACATATCAACCGATTTTCGCGCGCTGGCCCGGCTTGACGGGTTCAAGGACGGTCTGGCCGAAGTGGGCCTGACCCTTGCCAACACGCTCATGCTCGACGGCCCATCTTCGGTGCCACTGGGTCGGACAGGTCTGGCGCAGCTTCTCGCCACCGCGTCCCCGGCCCCGAAAGCGGTGTTCTTCTCCAATGATGACATGGCGGTCGGGGGCGTCTTTCACTGTCAGACCGCCGGGCTATCGCTTCCCGGTGACATCGCCCTTGCAGGCTTCAACGGGCTCAGCATCGGGCAAGCGCTGCCGACGCCTCTCACCACCATCGCGTCCAACCGCGAACGCATCGGCTTTGTCGCGGCAGATCACATACTGCGCAGCCTCGCGGGCGAAACTCCGCCAAAAATCACCCGCATAGAGTTCCGTCTCGTCCCGGGCAGCACCGCCTGACCGATTGCTTATGCCGCCGCAACAGGGTCTGGCAATCGCGCGACAGCGCCCCATCTTGCCCCTCACATCGGGCGGAGGAGTGGATCAAATGGCGCGCAACGACGATCTGGACGGGTCTTACCCTGTGCCCGGTCACCGTCTTGGCCGCTTGATGCGCCTTGGTGGCATGACCACCGGTATCTTGGGCGACATGGTGGCCAGCGGAGTGCGCCAGGCAGCGCAAGGCCAGCGACCACGGCTTCCCGGACTGCTGCTGACGCCCGCCACCGCCCGGCGCGTGACCCGAGATCTGGGCCAGATGCGTGGCGCGGCGATGAAGCTGGGGCAGATGCTGTCGATGGACACAGGCCTTGTGCTGCCGCCCGAGATGACCGCGATCATGGCCACCCTGCGCGCCGAGGCGCCGCACATGCCCCCCAAACAGCTGCAATCAGTGCTGAATGCCGAATGGGGTACGGGCTGGTATGGGCGGTTCAAACGCTTCGATCTGCGCCCCTTCGCTGCGGCCTCAATCGGACAGGTCCACCGCGCGCAAACCCTCGATGGCCGCGATCTGGCGATCAAGGTGCAATATCCCGGCGTGCGCGCCAGCATCGACAGCGACATCGACAATCTGGCGACACTCTTGCGCGTTCCGGGCGTGGTCCCGCGCGAGATGGACCTTGGCCCGATGCTGCGCGAGGCCAAGGCGCAACTGCATCAAGAGGCCGACTACCTCTCCGAGGCCCGACATCTCACCGCTTTTCAGACGCGTCTCGCGGGTTCAGACGCGTTCCGTCTCCCTGACCTCCACACCGATCTCAGCACACCACATGTGCTGGCCATGTCCTATATCGAGAGCCAGCCCATAGACGCGCTGATCGACGCCCCCCAAGACCTGCGCGACCACATTGCACAGCATCTGATCGCTCTGACCTTGCGGGAACTCTTCGACTTTGACCTGATGCAGACCGATCCCAACCTCGCCAATTACCGCTTTGACACGGCCGCGCGCCGCATCGTCCTCTTGGATTTTGGCGCCGTAATGGCGATTGCCCCGGATCTCACGCAGGATTTTCGTGGCTTGCTCAACGCCGCGCTCGCGTGCGACGCCGCTCGCACCCGCGCCGCGATGCTCCGCATCGGCTATTTCGATGCGGCGACCTCCACCCGGCATCAGGATCAGATCCTCGAGATGTTCAACACCGCCATGGCACCGCTGCGCCAGAGCACACCGTTTGATTTCGGCAGCGCCGATCTTATGAAAACCCTGCGCGATATGGGGCTGGCGATGGGGTCAGAGCGCGATCTGACCCATGTGCCCCCGCCCGCGACGATGTTCCTGCACCGCAAGATTGGCGGCATGTACCTGCTCGCCACCAAACTCCGGGCCCGCGTCGCTCTGCGCCCAATGCTGGAGCGTTACCCGTGACAGCCGTAGCTCCGGGCCAATCTAATCCGCCAGAACCGGAATGATGCCGACCCGAGCCGGGTTCGGGCAGCTATTCTCGAGATTGAGCAAACCATGACCAAAGATGTCGTCTGTTCCAGCCTCCCCGAGATCCACCGCGCTTTGCGCCAAGGCGGCCCGGATTTCCGCTGGGGACGAACCCGGATGCGTCTGTTGCCAGAGCGCCACAGCAGCGGTGACATAGGGGGCGGCAAAGGATGTGCCGGTTTTCCACCGCGCCCCCTTGACGGAGGCAGCCGTCCAAACTTCGACCCCCGGCGCGGCAAGATGCACATGCGGACCCCGTCCAGCGCGACGATAGGGGCCCCCTGCCCTGTCCACCGCCGTGACGGCAATCACGCTGTCGTAGGCGGCAGGATAGGCGGGCGGGGCATTGGGCCCGCCATTGCCCGCCGCTGCCACCACCACAATCCCCTCTGCGCTCTCCAACTCGGCCAATGTCTGCTCCAACACCGCATTGGCTGGCCCCGTGAGACTGAGGTTGATCACCGTTGCCCCGGCCTCGACCAGATGATCAAGACCGCGCACGAGGGTAAAAGCATCGGCACGCTCATCCCCTGACGCCTTGTGAAACGCATCCACCGCGACCAGCGGCAAACCGGGCAAGAGACCCGGCGCGCGCGAGGCGGGATCGCCCACCAAAAGAGCGGCCACAGCCGTCCCATGAATGGCATCCGAGGCACTGTAATCTTCAGGTGCCACCCGCAGGAGCGCCACTTGCGCCCCCGCAAGCGCCGCGTGGTCGGTATTGATCCCGGTATCAATCATGCCGATGGTAACCGGCACGCCGCAGCCCCCCGGCCCGATATGATCAGGCCAATTGATTAAACCGCGTGCCGGGCAATGCAGCCCCTCACATGGCTCCGCGACACTCTCTGTCCCCACGGCATCCGATGCCATGTCTCCACCGGCACGGTAGTAATGATTGAAATCCGCCACCTCACCCGTGGGCAGTGCCTGAACCGCCGCACGCGCCTCTTGCAAACTGGTGTTTTCGGGCACCAAGAGCCGCTGCATGGTCAATCCAAGGCTCGCCAGATCAACGCGCTCCAAAATGCCGTAGCCCTGCGCCACAAGCGCTGCGGCGTCGTCATCGCTCAGACCACGCGCAATGATCTCACGCTCGGCTTCGGTCGGGCGGGGCGCGGCGCGCGGTGCAGGGCTTGCGCGTTGCGTTCGGCGCGGCACCTGAAGATTGAACAGCGAGCGCAAATTACGGCGGTAGTCGCGGAAACTGGTTTCCCCGACACCGATACGACCTGCACCGGACCCACCGCCGCCATCATCCCCGTCATCCCCATCATCGCCATCTCCATCCCCGTCGCCATCGTCTGCCCAGGCCACACTGACCGGGGACAGCCCAGACACCCACGGCCCGGTCAGGGCAATGAGACCAACCAAAATCAGCACGGCGCTTGGTCGCCACTGGCTCACCTGTTTTTCTCCTCTTGTCGTCCCCACCCTACATGCCATGTTATGTAAAACGAAATAGATCAGACTTTATTCCCGACATCCCCTAGTTTCAGAGGCCACGCCACAATGTCTGACAAGTTCACCGAGGACGTCGTGGCGCTTTTGCCCGCCCTCAAGCGGTTTGCGCTGTCGCTCTGCCGCCGCGGTGATCTCGCCGACGATCTCGTACAGATCACGGCCGAGCGCGCGTTTCGCGCCCGAGACCGGTTCGACACCGCGACCCATCTACAGGCTTGGCTCTTTCGCATTCTCCGCAACGCGTGGATTGACACCCTGAGACGCGACGCCACGCGCGGCGAGACCGTTGATATCCACGAAAGCCCGCAACCTGACCCTATCGACAGCGCCGCCCAGACCGATGACCGGCTGACCCTGAACGCCGTGCGCATCGCGATGGCGGACTTGCCCGAGGATCAGCGCAATGTGATGCATCTGGTTTGCATCGAAGGGTTGAGCTATGCCGAAACCGCCGCGACACTCGACATCCCTCAGGGCACCGTCATGAGCCGCCTCAGCCGCGCCCGGCTTGCCCTTGCAAAAGCCGTGGGAATAGACAGCAGCCCCAGCCGTTATCCTCAGGCAAGGGGAAGGAGCAGAACCGATGCAGATTGACGACGACACACTGATGTCCCTCGCCGATGGCGAAATCACAGGCCCCAAGGCCGAGGCACTGCTTGCCCAGATTGTCACCGACGAAGCCTTGGCTGCACGCTACGGCCTCTTCGTCGAGACTGCGCAACTGGCACAGCAAGCGATGCAGGACCATCCCGATGCACAGGTCTCTGAGGCGCTCATCGCGCGCGTCCGCGCCATGGGCGAGGCCAGCGCACCGCCAGAGGCATCCAATGTGGTGCCCCTGCGCACAGCGCCAGCGCCCGCCGCGCCACCTGCATCCCGCCTGCGCTGGCAGCCGATGGCCCTCGCCGCCAGCCTCGCCCTCGCCGTTGGAATCGGCGCGGGGCTGCTGCTGTCACGCGGGGCAGAGACCCCGCTTGGCGCACCCTTCAGCACGGCCCTTAGCGAACGCCTCGACAGCCTGCCGTCGGGCAATGCGGCGCAACTCTCGGATGGCACCACCTTGACCGTGGTCTCGTCTTTCACCGATGCGGCAGGCCAGTTCTGCCGAGAATATGAGGCGACAACACCCGAGCGCGGCGGCTATGTCGCCGTCGCTTGTCGCGACGATGCCGGGTGGCAGTTGCAATTTGCCATCGCCCAGGCCGGGGAGGTAGGTGGTGACACCGGATACACCCCCGCCTCAGCTCTCGAGGCGCTTGATGCCTTCTTTACCGCCACCGGCGCAGGCCAGCCGATGACCACAGACGAAGAGCGCGCCTTTCTGAGGTAGGGAGGTGCTGAATAAGGCTGGCATGGATCTGAAGGGCGACGTTTACTTCAAACGCGCACGCGCGGAACAAGGCGCGGAGCGCCGCCGCGCGATCGCTAGGCCGTCCCGCGGCCTAGCGATCGCGCGGCTCCCTCTTAGGAGCATTGCCAGAACCAGTCACAATTCTCCCCCTAGCCCGGAATGACAAACCTCCGATCCGGATGCTCCAGCCAATCCGCCGACCGCGCCCTCAGCGCGCCCACCAAGGGCGTGAACCACTCCCAATTCGCCGCAGCACTGTCATTGACCACCAGCATTTTCTTGCGGGTATAGATCGGCGCCTCGCGCAATTCATAGAGCCGCCCTTCCGCCACCAAAGGCGCCGCCAGCGCGCGCGGCAGATAGGCCGATCCCCCCCGCTCGAGCAGGAATTGCAGCGCCCACCAGGAACTGTCGAAACTCACCCGCGCAATTCCGGCATCGTGATAGGTCTCGCCGTGGGACCGGCGATAGTCTTCGCCGTGATCCACGAAAATATACTTGGGGTCAGCCCGGATCGAGGTCACTTCCCGGTCGGAATAAAGTACCAATTCCTCAGGCGGCAAGGCATAGACAGTCTGATTGCCCCGCGCCGAGGCCCCGTAGGTCAGGATCACATCCACCAACCCCGCCGCCAGCCAATCCTCCAACTCGCGCCCGCTACCCTGCTGCACCGACACGGCCATATCGGGATGCCCCTGCACCACCCCGTCGAAAAACGCCCGTCCCGGCCCGTGCCACAACTCGCGGTCACAGCCAAAGGTGCAGACCGAACTGAGGCCCGCAGGCAGGCCTGTCTCATAGCGCGCCTGCCGCCAGAGCCCGGTCATGATCCGCGCATAGCGCAAGAGCTTGGTGCCCGCCGGGGTCAGCGTCGTGCCCGATTTCTGCCGATTGAGAAGCTGCTGACCCAGCTCATCCTCCAGCGATTTGAGCCGCGCCGTCACCGTCGATTGCGTGACGTTCAGCTTTTGCGAGGCGCGCACCAGATTGCCGGTGTCGACAATGGCGAGAAAGGTCTGCAAGGCGGTGATGTTCATCACGGGCTTTCAATTCGAATTTTCCGCATATTTGCAGCAAAACAATTCGTTTTCAAGAATGCTTCTTTTATGCGACTTTCCCGCAACGCGCCGTCAAGGCGCTTCAAAACACCTAGGACAGCTCCATGACCATTGACCTTCGACGCAGCCTGACCCTCGTGCAACGCACCCACAGCGAAGGCGGCAAGGCGGTGGCAGATCCGACGCTGCTGGTCGCCGCCATGGCGATCATCCGCAACCCGTGGTTCGGGCGTGGTCATGTCGAGGATCTCGGCCCGGAAATTCGCGCGCACGGCCCAGAGCTTGGACGCATGCTGACCGACATGATCCTTGAGGTCACCGGCGACCGGCTCGAAGGCTATGGCAAGGCCAGCATCGTCGGTATGGGCGGCGAGTTGGAACATGCCATGGCCCTCACCCATACGCTGTGGTTCGGCAACCAGTTCCGCGATGCGGTCAAGGCCAAGACCTATCTCGCCTTCACCAACACGCGCGGGGCCGCCGGGGCCGCCCTGATGATCCCCCTGATGGACAAGGACGACGCCGGGCGGCGCTCGCATTATCAGACCATCCACACCGTTGTGCCGGACGCGCCCGCCGAGGATGAAATCATCCTCGCGCTTGGGGCTTCCGTCGGCGGGCATCCGCATCACCGCATCGGCAACCGCTACGAGGATCTGCGCGAAATGGGACATGATCCTGACAATCCCGCTGGGGTCTGAATGACACTCTCCCCTGATGGCACAGCCTATGACCTGACTGGACCGGTCGAGGCCCCCGTCGTGGTGCTGATCCACGGCCTCGGTCTGTCGCGCAACAGCACATGGGGCGTGATCGCGCCGCTCTTGGCCAAGCGCTTCCGCGTGCTCAGCTACGATCTGCCGGGACATGGGCAGAGCGCCCCCCATGCGGGGCCGCTCACCCTCTCCACGCTGTCACTCCAACTCCTCACCCTGATGGATCGGCTGGCCTTGCCCCGCGCGGCTCTCGTCGGCTTTTCTCTTGGCGGCATGATCAACCGGCGCGTAGCCCTCGATCACCCGATCCGGGTTTCTGCGCTCGCCATCCTCAATTCGCCCCACGAACGCGCCCCCGACCTGCAGGCGCGGGTCGAGGCACAGGCCCGCGACGCCGCCTCCGGCGGTCCGGCAGCCACCATCGACGCAGCGCTGGAGCGGTGGTTCACACCCGAATTCCGCGATCACGCCCCCGATCTGGTGGATAGCATTCGCCAAACCGTGCTCGCCACTGATCCAGCCAGCTATGCGGCGCATCGGCTCGTGCTGGCAGAGGGCGTAACCGAACTGATCCAGCCCCAGCCGCCGCTAACCCTGCCCAGCTTGGTGATGACGTGTGAAAATGACAGCGGGTCCACCCCGACCATGGCCGGGGCCATCGCCGCCGAGATCACGGACAGTCAGTGCCTGATCCTGCCCGCCCTGCGCCACCTCGGACTGATCGAGGCACCCCAAGCCTTTGCGGGCAGGCTTACACAATTCCTCAGCCTGCACGCCTGAGATCACGCCTCCTCGGGGCCCAACCACTTGAACATCACGCGCGCGTCGACCAGACCCGCTTGGGGATGGCGAAACGCCCGAGGCAAACGCCCCACCGTCTCAAATCCCAGATGCTCCCAAAGCGCAATCGCGCCCCGGTTTGTCTCGACCACGAAATTGAACTGCATCGCCAGATAGCCAAGCTCGCGCGCCTCATCCTGCGACTGCACGCACATCGCGCGCGCGATGCCCTGCCCGCGCGCCGCCTCGGCCACCATATAGCCCGCGTTGCACACATGGGCCCCGCCCCCGGCCTGATTGGTCTTGAGGTAATAGGTGCCCAGAACCTCGCCACCGCGTTCGGCCACATAGGTGGCACGCGGCGCTTCCATCCAGAGCGAACGCACCGCCTCGCGGGTCAGACCCGCCTCGATGGCATAGGTATCACCCAACCGGATCACATCGCGCACGATCGGCCAGATCGCGGCAAAATCCGCCTCGCGCGCCAGCCTGATCGTGATACCTGCCTGTTCTGTCATACCACTCTCCCCCGCCCGCAATGGCTAGCGGGGGCGAGACGCTTTGGCAAGTCTCAGCCGTTCAGATCGACCACAACCCGGCCCTTGACCTGCCCCTTCAGAATATCCGCCCCCAAACGCGGCAGATCTGCCAAGATGGCAGGCGTGATCATCGCCTCGAGCTTGTCCATCGGCAGGTCTCGCGCGATCCGTTCCCAGGCCCGCAGACGGTTTGCATAGGGCTGCATCACGCTGTCGATCCCCAAGAGATTGACGCCGCGCAACAGGAACGGAATGACCGTCGCAGGCAGGCCCGCGCCCCCCGCCAACCCCACGGCGGCAACACTTGCGCCATATTTCATCTGGCCGAGAACCCGCGCTAGCATCGCGCCGCCCACGGCATCGACGCAACCCGTCCAGTTCTCGCTCTCGAGCGGTCGCTTGACCGTCTCGGCCAACTCCTCACGCGGCACGATGCGGCTGGCACCCAATTCACGCAGGTAGGCCTCCTGCTCAGGCCGACCAGTCACAGCGGCCACCTCATGCCCCAGATGCGCCAGAATGGCCGTGGCCACGGATCCCACGCCGCCCGCAGCCCCGGTGACCAGCACCTCGCCATGCCCCGGCACCAGCCCGTGATCCTCGAGCGCCATCACCGCCAGCATCGCGGTAAAGCCAGCGGTGCCCACCGCCATCGCCGCCCGCGTATCCAGCCCCTCGGGCAAGGGCACTAGCCAGTCGGCGCGCACCCGCGCCCTTTGGGAATAGCCGCCCCAATGCGCCTCGCCGACGCGCCAGCCGGTCAAAACCACCTTGTCACCGGGCTTGTAACGGTCGTCAGAACTTGCCTCGACCGTGCCCGCGAAATCAATCCCCGGCACATGCGGATAGGACCGCACCAGACCGCCGCCCGGCCCGATGCAGAGCCCGTCCTTGTAATTCACCGTGGAATATTCGACCGCCACCGTCACCTCGGCGTCCGGCAAATCGTCCAACGTCAAGGTCTTCACCGCAGCGGCTGTCTTACCGCTCTCTGCGTCTTTCTCGACGACCAATGCCTTGAACATTTCATTCTCCTTCTGTCATGCAGGCGTTACGCCCCGCTTCATCTGGCCCAAAATACTTCGGGGGGACGCCCGGTACGGGCGGCGGGGGCAGCGCCCCCATCCCCTCTCAGGTCCAGAACTTCTCTCGAACCCGTGCGGCGCGCGGCCCCTCCGGGGTCTCGACCGTCACCTCTGTCCCGGCATCCCAATGCGTCATTCGCACCATTGCGATCGCCACATTCGCCCCGAAATCCGGCGACCACGTTGCCGAACTGACCCGGCCCACGCGCTTGCCTCCCGCCATCACCGGCCACCACCGGTCACAGCGTGGCACAGCCGCTCCTTCGATCTCCAGTGCACGGATTTGCTGCACCGGCCCTTCCTTGGCCACCCGTAGCAGGGCATCCCGCCCGATACACCCGATCGCCGTATGAGTGTTGCAGAACTTGCCCAATCCGCATTCATGCGGCGTGTTGTCGTCGGTCATGTCATTGCCATAGCTCAGCAATCCGCCCTCGATCCGCTCGATCAGATTGGGGCATCCGGCATGGACATCCATGCCCTTGCCGGCCTCCATCAGCGCATGCCAGAGCGGCATACCGATATCGCCGCCCTCGACATAGATCTCAAACCCGCCCTGCTTGGAATAGCCCGAACGCGCGATCACCATGTCACGGCCCTGAAAATCGAAATGCCCAAACCGGAAAAAGCGCAGGTCGCGCACCGCATCGCCAAAAACCGCCGCCATCAGATCATCGGCGCGCGGCCCCTGCACCGCCAGCGGGCTCACGTCCGGCTCATCCACCAACACATCCAGCCGCCATCCATGTGCCGTGGCCCTGATCCAATAGAGCAGGTCCGAATCCGCAATCGAAATCCACCAGCGATCTTCGGCCAGCTTGACCGCCACCGGATCGTTGAGCATGCCGCCAGTCTCATCGACGATGGGCACATAATAGCACTGCCCGGCCGTCATGCCGCGCAAGTCGCGGGGCGTCAGCATCTGCATCAACTTCGCCGCATCCGGGCCGCGCAATTCCACCTGCCGCTCGCAGGCCACGTCCCAGACCTGCACCGCGTCCTTCAGGTGGCGATAATCTTCCTCAACCGAACGGAACACCGTGGGCAAGAGCATGTGGTTATAGACCGTATAGGCCTTGACCCCCGCCGCTTCGACCCCTTCTGAAAAAGGCGTGCGACGCAACCGGCGTGACAGGGACAAAAGGGGTGCGCTCATAAAGCCTCCTCAGGCATGAAAACAAGATCGGTGACCGGGGCGGGCAGCCCAGCGCGCGTCAGCATCGCATGGACCTGCCCCCGGTGGTGGGTTTGATGGTTAAAGAAATGGGTGATGCACATCGCCCTCGGGCGGCTGACCTCTGCGCCCTTGATGGCAGAAAACCATGTCAGATCGCCGGTAAGGTCAATGCTGTGCAGGCCCCGCGCCCAGAGCCGGAGCGCCCCATCGGTGGCGAACCGCTCCGCGCCCCACGCCGCCCCCGTCGGCGTGAGTGTCGTGCTCTCGGCCATTCCGCCCTCCGGCGCCGCGACCTTGGCCCCGAACCGATGCAGCCAGAGCCGGTCCGCCCAGAGGATATGGTTGAGCGTGCCGAGGATCGAGCCAAAGAAAGCCCCGTGATCCTCGGTCAGCACCGCGCGGCTCACGCCATCCACGGCGCGCATGATCTGCGCGTTCTGCCAGGCATTATAGCGCGCCATCAGGCGCACATGATCCGCCGCCAGCAGCATCAGCGCGGACCTTTCCAATCAATCTGGCAGATTTCCGCGCTGCGCCCGTCGAAATCCCACACCCGGCCAAAGGCGCGTACGCGGCCCTTGGTGGCGGTGGCGACGGTGATGTCGGGGCCCATCCAGTATTCGGTGTTGGTGACGACGATATCCTCGCCCTTGTGGCCCGGCACCGGCACCACTTCGCCTTGGATCATCTTGCCCACCATCAGGCGGCGTGCATTGCCCTCGGTCTCGAAAATGACCGGCGCGCGCTCAGCGCCCAGAAACTCGCTGACCAGCACCCCAAAGAGGCCGGTCGTGCCGCGCGCCTTGCCGGAAAAGATATTGACCAGCGCCACGTACCCGGCCTCGCTCGCGCGCTCGTCGATAAAGGCCGCCGCCTTCCAGTTGCCGCGCGCCATCAGACCGGGGATTTCCAGCATCAGACCGACGTTGAGGCCGCTCAGGTCCTCGTCGCCATAGTGACCCTCGTCGATGCGCACGCCCGACCACGCCTGACAATATCCCTCGGTGGGCGCATGTTTGCCCAAAGAGACCACGCAGGGGCAGAATACCGTGCAGTTGCAGTTGAGGATCAACTCCCCCTTGATCGCCCAGGGCACCGTGCCCAACGTATCCAAAGCCATTTTCCAGCCTCCTCTTTCAGATTGACGTGAACAGAACCCAGACCGACGCCGCCGTCAGCCCGGCCCCCAAGGGCCGGGTCAGATAGCGCCCGAGATCGGGCAGTTTTTCCAGAACCATGATCACCGTCGCCAACCCCATGAAGGCGAGGTTCATCACCCCCCCAACAAAGGCCAGCGCCATCAGCGCCCAGCAACAGCCAAGACACACAAGACCCAGCCGCACCCCGTTGCGCCACGCGCCCTCATCCCAATGCTGCATGAAGAACGACAGCGGGCGGCGGCATTTCGACAGGCAGGCCTCCTTGACCGGGCTGAACTGATAGGCCCCGGCCACGGCCAGCAGCCCCGCCGACAAGACGCCAGAGCGGCTATCGCCGAACGCCGTCAGCAACCCCGCCTGAAACAGCGCCATTTGTGCCCCCGCCGCAAGGATCGAAAACCCCAGCCAAACGCCCAGATACCCCGCCACCAACGCGCCAAACCGCGTTTCGCCAGTGTGGCTCAACTCTTCGTAAGTGGCGAATGCGGGCAGCGCCGTGGGGGCCATCATCGCCGCCGACATCAGCGCCCACATGAGGGCAATCCGTCCAAATCCGGCGGCATCGGGCGTCACGATGCACAGGCTTTGCAGGAAATCCGCCCCGTAAATCACCGCCCCGTCGCGCAAATCCTGCGGCAGCGCCATGGCATACAGCAGCCCCCAGGCCCCCAGAATGAGACCGAACAGCACCAGCCAGTGCCCTCCCCCCATCCGCCTGACCCGTGCTGCAATCATCGCGCTCTCCCTGCGACTCACCTCTTGCGTTTAAATTGTCAGACATTTAAATGTATGACAAATGAAAATTGATCCGGATAACAAAGCCGACCTTTCGGCCCAGATAGCCGAGGCAATCCGCGATGCGATTGTCTCGGGTCAACTCATCGTCGACGAACGCCTGCCCTCCGAGGCAGAGCTTGCCGATCACTTCGCGGTGTCGCGCCCCACCGTGCGCGAGGCGCTCAAGCGGCTGGCGGCGCAATCGCTCATTCGCACCCAGCGCGGCGCATTTGGTGGTGCCTTCGTCAACCGCCTCAGCTACACCGAGGCTTACGGCCAACAGATCACCACCGCTACGCTGCTGCTCAGCATGAACGCCATCAGCTTTGATGTCGCCTGCGAAGCGCGCTATGCGCTGGAACGCGCCTGCACGCCACTTGCCGCCCAGCGCCGCACACCCGATACCCTGGCCACCATGCGCGCCGAGATCCATCGCCAAGGGCAACCGGGACTGACCGACGAGAGCTTTTGCGCCTCTGACGTGGCCTTTCACCGCGCGTTGGTGGACAGCGCGGGCAACCCGGTGCTCAGCTATCAACTCGCAGGTGCGGTCGAGGCGATGCAACCCTTGATGAACATGATCACCTTCACGGCCCGGTCGCGCGAGGCAATCGTTGGCTTTCACACCCGCATCGCCGATGCGCTCGCCGGGTCTGAGGCCGAGGCCGCCCAAACGGCGCTGACCGAACTAGAGGCCTATACGCTCACCCTTGGGCGCGATGTCATGGCCGCCCGCGCCCGCGCGCCCAGATAGTCAGGCTCAGACTCCCCAAGCCGCGCATTTTCGGTCAATCGTCTTGCGCGCCACGCCCAGACGCCGCGCCGCTTCCGCCCGATTGCCGCCGCAGGAATCGAGCACGGCCATGATGTGGCGCTGCTCCACATGTTCCAGCGTCTCTAGCGCTGGTTCGCCTCCCTCCCGGCCAGAGCCCGCGAATTCCTCTGGAAGGGCCCCAAGGATCACCGACCGCTCAATCAGATTGCGCAATTCGCGCACATTGCCGGGCCAATCGTAGCGGCTGAGCTTGAGCAGAACCTCAGCATCGAGATCGAGCACCGGCATGCCCAGCGCACCGGCAAACTCGCTCATGAAAAGCGCCGCCAGTTCGACAATATCCTCCTGACGCTCCTTGAGGCTTGGCATCTGGACATTGACGATATTGATCCGGTGATAGAGATCAGCCCGGAAACGGCCAGACCGCACCGCCTCTTTCAGATCGGCATTGGTGGCAAAGAGAAATCGCAGGTTCAGCGGGATCTCCCGTTCAGACCCAATGGGGCGAATGCGCTTGTCCTCCAGCACCCGCAACAAGGCCGCCTGCACATGTTCCGGCAGTTGCGCCACCTCGTCGAGCAAGAGCGTGCCACCATCGGCATGAAGCAAAAGCCCGTCCTTGCGCGCGCGCCCGTCCTCGACCACGCCAAACAGCTCCTCAGCGATGCGATCCGCCGAAATCGCGGCACAATTGACCGCGACAAAAGGCTTGTCAGCCCGGTTCGATAATCCATGCAGGGTGCGCGCCGCAATCTCTTTTCCGGTCCCGCTTGCGCCGGTAAACAGCACCGAGGTGGGCGCCGCCGCCAGCTTTCCCAGCATCGCGCGCACGGCCTGAATGGCAGTCGAATTCCCAAGCAACCGCCCGCGCGCCGCCTGCCCACCCGCCGACAACTCATGCCGCAAGAGGTAGTTCTCGCGCGCCAGATACTTGCGGTCCAGCGCCCGCGCCACAGCATTGAGAATCTGATTGGCGCGAAACGGCTTGAGCACAAAATCCGTGACCCCCGCGCGCAGCGCCTTGATCGCGGTATCAAGATCGGCATAGGCGGTGATCAGAATCGTATCGGCAAAGAGCCCAACACGCCGCTGCTCCTCCAGCCAATCGAGGCCGGTCTTGCCCGGCATGATATTGTCGAGAATTACCAGATCGAAATGCGCCTGATCGAGGATCATGGCCCCTTCTTCACAGGACCGCGCCTGCTCCACATGGCGGCATCTTGGCCCCAGCGTCTTGATCAGAAAATTGCGCATCCCCGGTTCGTCGTCAATGATAAGCACCGACGCATGCGCAAGGTTCTGACCATATTCGTCCCGTGTATCCTCGGGCGCAGGTTGCGGCATCATTCGGCCGCGTCACCCAGCCGGACCGCATCGCCTGCGCGCTTGGCCTCTGACGTATAGCCCAGCTCGTGCAGGACTGTCGGGGCCGCGGCGGCAATCACCGCGCAGGCTGCAAAGGCGGCAATCATTGCTTTCATTCTCTCAGTTCCTTCTTGTTGCGGTCGCCCGGCGCAGATAGTCGATCATATCCTGCCGGTCCTCTGCCGCTGTGATCCGTTGCATCGGCATCTTGGAGCCGGGAATATAATGATCCGGTCCAAGGTCAAAAAGCGCGTCAATGGTGTCGTCAGTCCAGACGATCCCCGATCCGTCGAGGATCTCGGAATAGGCATAGCCGGGCACTGTGCCGGCACGACGGCCAAAGACACCGTAGAGGGTCGGACCCGCCTTGCGCGAGGGTGGCGGCGTCAGCGCGTGGCAGATCGAGCATTTTCGCATGAATTGCCGCTCGCCATTCTCCATCTCCTGCGCAGGCCGCAGAAAACTGTGCTCTGTTTCGCCCGCCGGATCATAACTGTCCAGCATGTCCACCGGCCAGCCATAGACCACCTCGCTCAGGCCGCCCGCATAGATCATACGCCCGTCCGGCGAAAATTCCAACGCCCAGACCGGGCCGCGCGCCATGGCCTGAAAATCGCGGGTGATCGTCCAATCCTCCGTGTCGATCACCATGATATAGCCCTGCCCATCGCCCGCCGCCAATTGCGCGGTTGCCGCGTGATAGGCCAGCGACAGAACCGGCCGGCGCTCCAGCGTGAAATCGGCGATCTGCTGACCGCTCCTCGGGTCGACCACCCGCGTCGCCCCGTCGACCGCGCCATAGGCCAGCCAGGCATCGTCCGGCCCCAGAACGATCCGATTGATGCCAAATCCCTGATTGAGCACCTCGCGCGGAGCAGCCCCCGCCTCGTGCCAGCGCCATTCCCGCAACGACCCGTCGGCTGACGAGGAATACAAGAGCGCTCCGTCCCGGCCAAAGGCGACATCGCTGACCGCCCCGTCATGCCCGGTGAGAAACCGTCCCTTGCCCCCCGCCACCGGCCAAATCCCGATCGAGCCATCCCAACTGGCCGAAGCGATCCATTGCCCATCCGGCGACACATCAAGCGCCGCAATCTTGCCCTTGTGCCCCTCCAGACGTGTGCCCTGCCCGGTCGCCATGTCCCATACGATCACCGCGAAATCATCGCCCCCGGACACCAGCCGACCGGCCTCCAGTGCCTCGACCGTCACCACCGCTGCCGCATGGCCCTCCAACCAGCGGGGCGTGCGCCCCTGCCACAGCCCCACGGAATTGTCGAAACTGGCTGAAATCACCTGCCCGCTCTCGGGCATGATTGTTAGCCCCATGACAGGCCCACCATGCCCCTTGAGTGTGGTAAACTCCTCAGCCGCCAGCGGGCTTGTCCCCGCCAGCGCCCAGAACCAGAGACCAAGGGCGCGTGCACGCATGGCTACTCCGCAGGTGTGGCGGCCTTGCCGTGAACCGGCGCTTCGCCCTTTTCCTGCAATTCCTTGAGCCACAACCCATGATGCTCACGCGCCCATTGCTCCTCGACCTCGCCCGAGCCCATGGCATCATAGGCACCCTCCATGCCGACAGAGCCGATATAGATATGCGCGAGGATAATCGCGGTCAGCACAAAGGCCATGATGCTGTGCCAGAGCGTCGCCAGTTGCATTTCCTCATGCGGCGCCAGCATCACCGGCAACTCGCCATAACCCACCGCCTGCGGCAATCCTGTCTGATTGAGAAGGGCAAAGGTCTTGGCAAACATCGGCAATTCGAATGGAAAGAGCAGCGACAGGCCAGAGGCTGAGATGGACGCGCCAAACACGATCACCGCCCAGAAGATCATCTTTTGACCCGCGTTGAACTTCTTGGCGGGCGGATGCACACCCTTGCTGAAAATCCCGCCGCCCACGGCCAACCATTTCAGGTCCGTCCGGTTGGGAATATTGTGCAGAACCCACATGAAGAACACCATCACGAGGCCAATCATAAACGCCCATGAGATGTTGTTATGCACCCATTTTGACCCGATCGCGATGGTCGAGAACGCCTCGTGCCCCAACAGCGGAATGACCACCATACGGCCAAAGAGTACGAGCAGCCCGGTGATCGCCAGCACGACAAAAGAGCCCGCCATGAGCCAATGGCCAAACCGCTCGACCGCCTGAAAGCGCGTCACAGTGCGCCCGGTCTTTTCGCCGTCAATGCGGATTCTGCCCCGAATGAGGTAGAACAGCGCCAAGAGCGCCACCGTGCCTCCCAGCAACCACGCGCCATAGGTCGCCAGCGGCCCCTTGCGGAATTGCAGCCAGTTCATGCCGCCGTCCTGAATGAGCACCCGCGCCTCCGGCCCGCCGGTTGAGACCTTGACGTCATCAAGCCCATAGCGCAGCGCGCGCCACACATCGGCATCCGAAGATCCGCCCAAAGTGCCCAACTGCCCCGCCATCCCCGCCGCGTCATCCGGGTTGCCGGTGGCGTCACGGCGGAAACTGTCGTCGACCTTCTCGCCGCGCTGCCGGGCCAGAATATCGTCCAGAGTTTGTGCGCCGCCGGTGACGGACCGGTCAGGCCCAGTGGTCGTTGGCGTGTCCTGCGCCATGGCGGGCAGTGCGAGCAGAAAACACAAAGCCAAGCTGAGAAATGCGCGCATGATGTCCTCGATCTAAGTCTGATTTATCCGATTTCTTCAAAAGAAATCAGATCGGAAGCTTTTGAGGTTTCCGATTGTGTTCGGGCCGGTGCCAAAGGTCATGTCACCCTCCGGCACCGGCATTAGCGCGATCAGCCGCCGCTCTGCTGACCGTAAGCAGAGCCCCAGCCCCAAGCACCCGAGCCGAAACCACGGGCCACGACGCGCTCGCGGTAGATGGCCGACACGACGTCGCCATCCCCTGCCAACAGCGCCTTGGTCGAGCACATCTCGGCGCAGATGGGCAATTTGCCCTCGGCGATCCGGTTGCGCCCATACTTCTGGAACTCGGCCTCCGAGTGGTTCTCTTCCGGACCACCGGCGCAGAAGGTGCATTTGTCCATCTTGCCCCGGCTACCGAAATTGCCCGCCTGCGGGAACTGCGGCGCACCGAACGGGCACGCATAGAAGCAGTAGCCGCAGCCGATACACAGATCCTTGGAGTGCAACACGATGCCCTCCTCGTTCTGGTAGAAGCAATCCACCGGACAGACCGCCATACAGGGCGCATCCGAACAGTGCATGCAAGCCACCGAGATCGAACGTTCACCGGGGCTGCCGTCGTTGATCGTCACCACCTTGCGGCGGTTGATCCCCCACGGCACCTCGTGCTCGTTCTTGCAGGCCGTGACGCAGGCGTTGCACTCGATGCAGCGTTCGGCGTCGCATAGAAACTTTGCTCTTGCCATGTCTCTGTCTCCTTACGCTGGCATGATCTTGCAGAGAGTACACTTGGTCTCCTGCATCTGCGTGACCGAGTCGTAGCCATAGGTCTGTGCGGTGTTGGTGCTTTCGCCCAAGACATAGGGATCGGACCCGGCGGGGTAATTCTCCCGAAGATCCTTGCCCTCGAAATGACCGCCAAAGTGGAACGGCATAAAGACGACGCCTTCTGCCACCCGCTCTGTCACCATCGCCATGACCTTGACCTTGGCACCTTCAGCGCCTTCGACCCAGACCTGCGCACCATCCCGCACACCGATGTTATTGGCATCGCGCGGGTTGATTTCGACGAACATGTCTTGCTGCAATTCGGCCAGCCACGGGTTGGATCGGGTCTCGTCCCCGCCGCCCTCATACTCGACCAGACGGCCAGACGTGAGGATGATCGGATACTCTTGCGAGAAGTCCTTTTGCTGGATCGAGGCATACATGGTCGGCAGACGCCAGAACTTGCGGTCCTCATAGGTCGGGTAATCCGCCACCAGATCACGACGGCTCGTGTAGAGCGGTTCGCGGTGCAGCGGCACCGGATCGGGGAAGGTCCACACAACGGCCCGCGCCTTGGCATTGCCAAAGGGCGCGCATTCATGCGCAATCGCCACCCGCTGAATCCCGCCCGAGAGGTCGGTCTTCCAGTTCACGCCACCCACTTTTGCCGCGTAATCCGAGGGCAACTCGCCCTGCTGGCTGGTTTCGCCGACTTCCTCGGTGCCCGGCCGCGTATCGCGGAAACCAGCCACCCAGTCGATCATGGCCCGCTCCTGCGCGGTCAGATCGCCATCCCAACCCAGATCCACCAGCATCTGCATGGTGAATTCGGGATAGCCATCCTGAATCTCCGAGCCAGCCGAATAGACACCCTCGGCCAAGAGATTGTCACCCTCACGCTCGACGCCGAACCGAGCCCGGAAGGTCAAACCGCCCTGAGAGACCGGCAACGACATATCATAGAGATTTGCCGTGCCCGGATGGTTCATCTCTGCCGTGCCCCAGCAGGGCCATGGCAGACCGTAATAATCGCCATCGGCCGGACCGCCCTTGGCGCGCAACGTGGTGCGGTCAAAGGTGTGCTGGTTCGCCATATGCAGCTTGAGCCGCTCCGGCGATTGCCCTGTATAGCCAATCGTCCACATGCCGCGATTGAACTCGCGGGTGATGTCCTCGACATTGGGCTCGCCGGTGTCATCCATCGCGATATTGCGGAACATCTTGTCATCAAAGCCGAACTTCTTGGCAAAAAGCGCAAGGATCTCGTGGTCAACCTTGGACTCGAACAGCGGAGCCATCACCTGATCCCGCCATTGCAACGACCGGTTCGAGGCGGTGACAGAGCCGCGCGTCTCGAATTGTGTCGTCGCAGGCAGCAGGTACACACCGTCGGTGCGGTCGTTCATGACGGCAGAGACCGTCGGGAACGGGTCGACCACGACCAACATGTCCAGCTTTTCCATCGCGGTTTTCATTTCCTTGCCGCGTGTCTGGCTGTTGGGTGCATGACCCCAGAGAACCATGGCCCGCACGTTGTTGGGCTGGTCCATATTCTCCTTGTCTTCAAGAACACCGTCGATCCACCGGGAAACCGTGATGCCGTTGAGGTTCATCATCTTGGTTTCGCCAAAGGAGGCATCCGAGAACCGGCCTTTCAACCAGTCAAGATCTTCGTCCCAAACTCGCGCCCAATGGGCCCAGGAGCCTTCCGCCAGACCATAATAGCCGGGCAGCGTGTCCGCCAGAACGCCCAGATCGGTCGCGCCTTGCACGTTGTCATGGCCGCGGAATATATTGGTGCCGCCCCCCGCTACACCCATGTTTCCAAGGGCCAGTTGCAGAACGCAATACGCGCGGGTGTTGTTGTTGCCGGTGGTGTGCTGCGTGCCCCCCATGCACCAGATCACGGTGCCCGGACGGTTGTTGGCCAGCGTCCGCGCCACGCGGCGCAGCTGGCTGCCTGGAACATCCGTGACACGCTCGACCTCTTCGGGCGTCCACTTGGCCACCTCATCCTTGATCTGATCCATCCCCCAGACGCGGGTGCGGATGAATTCCTTGTCCTCCCAGCCATTCTCGAAGATGTGCCAGAGGATACCCCAGATCAATGCCACGTCCGAACCGGGACGCATGCGCACATATTCATCGGCATGTGCCGCCGTGCGGGTAAAGCGTGGGTCACAGACGATCAAAGGCGCGTTGTTCTGCTCCTTGGCCTTCAGCACATGCAGCAGGCTGACAGGATGCGCCTCTGCCGGGTTTCCGCCGATGATAAAGATGGCTTTGGAATTGTGGATGTCATTGTAGCTGTTGGTCATGGCGCCGTAGCCCCATGTGTTCGCAACACCGGCCACGGTCGTCGAGTGACAGATCCGCGCTTGGTGGTCGACGTTGTTCGTGCCCCAATAGGCGGCGAACTTGCGGAAGAGATAGGATTGTTCGTTATTATGCTTGGCAGATCCCAGCCAATAGACAGAATCCGGGCCGCTCTCTTCGCGGATCTTCATCATGCCGTCGCCGATCTCGTTGATCGCCTGCTCCCAGCTGATGCGCTTCCACTCTCCGCCTTCTTTTTTCATCGGATATTTGAGACGGCGCTCGCCATGCGCGTGTTCGCGCACTGCGGCCCCCTTGGCGCAATGCGCGCCCAGATTGAACGGGCTGTCCCAGCCGGGCTCTTGTCCCGTCCAGACGCCATTCTGCACTTCGGCGACGACCGTGCAGCCGACCGAGCAATGCGTACAGACGGATTTCACCGTCTTTACGGCCTCATTTGCGGCGCTCTGCGCATTGGCGCGGGTCACGGTGCCCCCCATGGCACCAAGCGCGGCCAGGCCACCAATGGCCAGACCGCTACCGCGCAGGAACGCGCGACGATCGACGGACGACCCGGCGACCTCAGACAGGATACTGGTCCGCTGGGGGCGTCGTGCAACCCCGTTGGTCTTTTTCCTCAGCATGTTTCTATCTCCTCCCTAGGCCCTCTTGGGCTGGGTACTGCGGTTTCCTCTGACAGTCGGGCCTGAAGCAACCAGTCGTCAGCGGCGGGTGATTTCGTCCGATCCTAGAAACGGGCGCTCTCGAAATAGGCGCGGGTATGCGCGGTGTCCTGCATCTCGTTGGATGTCAGATCAGGCTCTGCGGCCTCTGCCGTGCCCGCCATCACCACGGTTGCAACCGCGACTGCGGGTGCGCCAGTGGCAGCCAGTTTGAGGAAATCACGGCGGCTGCTGCCAGCCTCGGTTTTCCGGGTCATATAGGTCTCCCTCCCCTCATTATGACGGATCGCTCCGCCGGTTGCGTCACGGGCTTACGCCCCGCTCATTCGAAAGCCTTGCGCCTCGATCTCCATGAACACCCGACCGACCGCGCCGACCGAAGCGTAGAGAACCGAATGGGTCGCCGCCTCCAAATCCGTGAAAAAATGCCCGGCCCAGGGGCCGATATGCTTGCCAAAGAACGCCTGCTGATCGCTGAGCGTCGCAGGCTTGCCAAACCGCCCCCGAATGAGGCCCGCCATCATCTCCATCAAGGAGGCGATGTTGTCCTCGGGCTCATAGACATTCTGCGCCCGCGTCATGCCGCGCGCGGCCATGTCGCGGCGCAATCCGGCAAGCGGCTTTTCATTGAGAAAGCCCGTCAGGTAATAGCTCGCATAGGGCAGCAACTCGCCCCGGCCCAAGCCGATGAACAGCGCATTGAACTCGCGCTCGACACCTGCGGGCGTGCTGACCTTGGCCACCCGCGCCAGCGCTGATACAGCCTCGCCCATCGGGGTGGCATCGCCGCTCAATCCGGCGGTCTTGGTCAACATGTCCTGTCCCGGTGACCGCGCCAGAATGGCCGCCAGAAAATCGTAGAGATCGGCACGCAAACGGTCTTCGGCGGCAATCTCCGGCATCACGGTCTCTTGGGTCATGATCGCCTCTTGTTGGGTCATGCGGATACTCCGGTCTGATTTTCGAATTGAAACCGCATCCTGCGGCGCGGCGCGGCAACCGGGTCAGACGCCTCATCAGCCGCGTCCGCAACGTCAGATGCTACGTCTGCCGGCGCCACCTCTGCCAGCGCCACCTCGGCCTCCGGCTCCTCCACGTCCACCTCGACCACCGCCTCCTCCGCGACCGGCGGATTGGCCAGCGCTTCGGCCTGCCGGGCCATTTCCTCGACATGCGCCAACATGCCCTTGCCCACCTGATAGGCGGTCTTCATATCCGGCACCACCATGGCGCTATCGGTGTAATCTTCGGCATAATCGACCAACCCGTCGATATTGGCCAACACCGGATTGCTGACCCACAACCGCCGCAGCGCCCGTCGACGCAGCCGCTCCGGCACCGCCTTGCCCATGAAGGCGCGAAAATCATCGCCCAATTGCAGCGTATCGGGATCAGGCAAGCCGAGCTCCTCACAGAGCTCCTCGTCTGTCTTCTCGGCCAGCTCGACCTCACGCGCGGCCAAATCCTGAACGTCCGCAGCCCGCGCCTCTTCGCGCGCCTCGGCTTCAACCTGCGCCTTGCGGCGGGACCAGAAACCCAACCCCCGGCTCAATTCAGCCTCCCCCGGCGCATGCGCTCCGGCGTGGCAAAAACATCGCGCGGCTGCACGATGCGCGCATCGCCAATTCCATCCTGCGCCGGACCTTCGCCCAGTTTGTCACGGCGGCGCTTCTTGAACACTTCTTCCTCGTGATGCGCCTCGATAAAGTCGCGGACCAGCGCCACCAGCCCCTCGGGCATGGGCACCTTTTCAACGATATCTTCGCCATTATCCGCATAGTCCTGCGCCTCGAATGGCGAGGCGGTGACCAGAACCACGTCAAAGGGCGCAGCGGCAAGATCAGCCCCCACACGGTTGCGCAACATCACAAAGACCGATGGCACCTGCGCGGCAAGGGCATTCAGATAGGCCTCTGTCTGCGTGTGGTGCAGATCCAGCATGACGGTTCCGGCGTGATACTCCACCATGTCACCGTCGCGCCGCAATTCACGCCAGTCGGCGGGCGACGCCCCTGGCAGAACCGCGACCGCACGCCACGCCCAAGCCGCCCAACGGGTCACACCGGGCGTTCTGCGCATGACGACACCAAGTGGCACCATCATCTGTTTGTCGTGGCTGTGGGTCACGCTGTCGTGCCATCCCCTTGCTGCGTAATCCCGAGATTGGTCCAGTTATCTGACCGCGCAAAGCCATTTTTGTGTGCGACAGTCCACATAAAGTCCGATCCGGACATTTTGGACCACCTCACCCGGCGCTACGATCGCTTCAGGACAAATTGTCCACTTTGCCCCTGTCCATGCTGCACTGCCGCATGGCAAGATGTTGAAAACAAACAGAATCAATCAGGATTAAATCGGGGGTCATCTTACCCCCCTCGTCGCGCTCACCCCATCCGAATTGCGGTTTACGGGCGCTTCGAATCATGCCTACTCTCTGCGCAACGAGACCGCGCAGGTCCGCTTCCCAGACGTGCCAAACACCGGGGTAAACATGCCTAAACACCTGATTTTGTGCGATTGTTCCGCCACTCAGACGCTTGACCCCGAGGGTCTCGCCACGGCAACAGGTCTGACCTGTTCGCGCCTGCATAGTGCGCTTTGCACCGATGAAATCGAGTCCGCGACCAAGGCGATGGCCTCCGGCGACGCTATTATTTGCTGTGCTCAGGAACGCCGCATCTTTGAGGAGCTGGCCCTTGATCTGGAGGTAGAGAGCCCCGCATTCCTCGACTTGCGCGACAGGGCCGGCTGGTCCGACGATCCGGCCCCGAAACTACCCAAAATGGCCGCGCTTCTGGCCGAAGCCAGCCTGCCCATCCCGCCGGAAAAGACCCTTGATGTCATATCAGAGGGTCTATGCCTTATCATCGGCGCGTCTGACGTTGTTTTGCCCGCTGCGGAAAAACTGGCGCCCCTCTTGGGCGTGACGGTGCTCTTGACTGACGACATAGACCCGCCCGAGGCGCGCGATTTCGACACCATCCGGGGCCGGATCACGCAGGCGCACGGCACGCTGGGACAGTTTGACCTGCGCATCGACGCGCTGCAACAGGTCAATCCCGGCGGGCGTGGCGCGCTACGCTGGACCGCGGCGCGCGACGGTGGGCAGACGCAATGCGACGTGCTCCTTGACCTGCGCGGCGGCACGCCCTTCTTTCCCGCCCCCGAAAAGCGCGACGGCTACCTGCGCGCCGATCCCGGCAGCCTGCATGCGGTCTCGGACGTGGTATTTCAGGCCGCCCAGATGATCGGCACCTTCGAAAAACCGCTCTATGTCGCGCTAGAGCCGCTGATCTGCGCCCATTCCCGCGCCGAACAGACCGGGTGCAGCAAATGTCTCGATATCTGTCCCACCGGTGCGATCACGCCGGATGGCGATCACGTCAGCATTGATCCGATGATCTGCGCGGGCTGCGGCGCCTGCGCCGCGCGCTGCCCCTCGGGGGCCATCACCTATGACGCGCCGCCGCCCGACATGACCTTTCGCCGCATTCAGACGCTGGCGCAGGCCTTTCGTCGCGCAGGCGGCACCGCCCCGCGCCTGCTTGTCCATGATGCCACCCACGGCACCGAGATGATCCGCCTTGCCGCCCGCCACGGGCGCGGGTTGCCCGCCGATGTGATCCCGTTAGAGGTTTCGGCGCTCGCGGGCTTTGGCCATGCAGAAATCCTCGCGGCCCTCGCCTCGGGCTTTGCCGAGGTGGCAATCCTGCTCGCCCCCACCACCGAACGCGACGCACTGGATCAAGAGGTGCCGCTGGCACAGGCCATGGCAGGCACAGCCACAGACGCCGTGCATCTCCTCGACCTCACCGACCCCGACGCGCTCTGCGATGCGCTCTATGGCGCACCCCCGCCCGCCCCCCTCGCCAGCCCGGTCCTGCCCATGGGCAGCCGCCGTCAGGTCGCGCGCCTTGCCGCCAAATCCCTCAACCCCTCGGGCGGCACCCTACCTTTGCCCGCCGCCGCCCCATACGGTGCGGTGCTGGTCAATACCGACGCCTGCACGCTCTGCCTCTCCTGCGTCTCGCTCTGCCCCTCGGGCGCGCTGATGGACAATGAAGACAAACCGCAACTCCGCTTTCAAGAGGATGCCTGCCTGCAATGCGGCATCTGCGCCACGATCTGCCCGGAAAAGGCGATCACGCTCGAACCGCGCATGAACCTTGACGATAGCGCCCTCACCCAAGTCGTGCTGAACGAGGAAGAGCCATTTGCCTGCGTCGAATGCGGCACGCTCTTTGGCTCCAAGGCGACCATAAACCGCATCACCGAGAAACTCGCGGGCAAACACGCCATGTTCGCCACCTCGGATGCCGCCCGCATGATCCAGATGTGCGAGGGCTGCCGCATCAACGCGCAGTTCAACTCCGCCGACAATCCCTTTGCCATGGGCGAGCGCCCGCGCGTGCGCCGCACCGAAGATTACCTGACCAAGCGCAAGGATCACTGAACTTGGATCGGCGCGCCCAGATCGGCGGGGGTCAGCCCCGCCACATAGGCGATGATCGCCTCCAACTCATCGAGACTGACTTCGATGGGCGAAATCGGCGAGGGCAGATGGCTGGCAAAGGGCTGGGTCACGCCCTCGACTTGGGTAAAGGCAGGATGCGGCCTGAGCGCGTAAAAACTCTGAAACCGCGCATCCCAATCCGCAAAGCTGCGCAGCACGGCAAACGACGGGGTGGAACCGATGGCGCTCATGCGGTTCTCGGGGGCCACTACATGACAGCGCCCACAGAGAAGCAGCGAGGCCTGCTTTCCCACCGCGGCATCCCCGTCAAAGCTCTGCGCGACCTCTGCCTCTTCAACAATCTCCGGCAGGCGAAAGGGCGCAACGCCCGCGACCTCATAGCTCGTCACCGTGCGCTGCCCGATCTCAGACGTCAGCCAATCGGCAAACTTTGCCGCCCCCGGATGCTTGCCCTCAATCGCCATGCGCCAGAGCACCCCCGCCCCCTCGAACACCGCGCGCTCCCCCTGCGACCCCAGCGTGATCTCGGCCTCTGCGCCCTCGTCCACCACCTCGACCCGCACCCCGGTCTTGAGTGCAAAGCGTGGAATGATATGCTCCAGCAGCCCACTCTGGGCCAAGGCCACCGGCGCGCTCAGGCGAAAGCGCTTGTCATCGGCCCGCACCACACCGGGCAAGAGCCAGACCACCACCGCGAGCCACAACATCGCGATCCGGGTCAGGCGATTGCAGAGATCCGTCAACAGGCGCATACCCAAGCCTAGAAAACCGCCTATATCGGCGTCAAGCATTCTGAATAACAAAGGGAGAAACCGATGAGCGACGATTTCAACATGTCGATGCGCAAATTCCTCAAACAGGTGGGCGTCACCTCGCAACAGGCCATCGAAGATGGGCTGCGCAAGAAGGGCGCCACCGCTGGTCAGGAATTCACCGCCAAAATGGTTCTGACCGTCGATGGTCTCGACATCGAACATACCGTGACCGGCAAGATCAAAGGGCAGGACTGACGTGGCATTGACGAGGGAGAGCGTCCTTGAGGCGCTCAAAACCATAACCGACCCGGTCAGCGGATCGGACATCGTGTCGGCGGGCGTCATGCGCGCCCTCACCGTCGACGGCGGCACCGTGCGCTTCGTGCTGGAAATCGACCCGGCCAAGGCGCAGGCCTATACCCCGGTGCGCGACGCCGCCGAAGCGGCGGTCAAGGCACTGGCAGGGGCCGACTCGGTCTCAGCCGTGCTCACCGGCCATTCGACCAAGGCTCCGCCCGATCTCAAACCCTCCCGCAAGGCAGAGCCGAAAGGCCCCGAAAAAGTCCCCGGCGTCAACCACTTGATCGCCATTGCCTCTGGCAAGGGTGGCGTGGGCAAATCCACCGTCTCCGCCAATCTCGCCTGTGCACTGGCCGCCGAGGGAAGGCGCGTCGGCCTCTTGGATGCCGATGTCTACGGTCCCAGCCAGCCGCGTATGCTGGGCGTCTCTGGCCGCCCCGCCAGCCCCGATGGCAAGACCATCCTGCCGATGCGCAACCATGGCGTGACGATGATGTCCATCGGCCTGATGACCAACGAAGGCCAGGCCGTGGTCTGGCGTGGCCCGATGCTGATGGGCGCGCTGCAACAAATGCTGATGCAGGTGCAATGGGGCGCTTTGGATGTGCTCTTGGTGGACCTGCCACCCGGCACCGGCGACGTGCAAATGACACTGGCGCAAAAGGCGCAGGTGGACGGCGCGATCATCGTCTCCACCCCGCAGGATGTGGCGCTCCTCGATGCCCGCAAGGGGATCGACATGTTCAATCAGCTGCATGTGCCGGTCCTGGGCATGATCGAGAACATGAGCACGCATATCTGCACCAACTGCGGCCACGAAGAACATGTCTTTGGTCACGGCGGGGTGCGCGCCGAGGCCGCGAAACTGGGCGTGCCGCTCCTGGCGGAAATCCCCCTGCATCTCGACATTCGTGTGGCCTCGGACGGCGGCGCGCCCATCGTTGTCTCGAAACCCGACAGCCCACAGGCGCAGGCCTTCCGCGAGGTGGCCCGCCACCTCATCAACGCAGGGCTGGCATGACCACGCCCAGCTTTCCTCCGCTGATGTCAGGGCGCGCCGTCAGCGGCGCGACCCACCCCTTTGACATGGCCTGCACCCTCGCGACCCAAGGCTGCGATGCGGGCCTTATCGTGCATAACCTCACCGCCAATCACCTGATGGCCGCCATCGTCCTCGCCCCCGAGGTGCCGCTTGGCGAGGCGATGGTGATGCTGCCCACCTGCGGCGTGGGCTTTCAAAACGCCTTTGGCGCGCTCGCCCCGCCCGAGGTGGCGGTGCATCTCGAATGGTCGGGGGCCATACGCCTCAACGGCGCCTCATGTGGGCGGCTGCGCGTGGCCGCAGGCGGCACCGACCCCGAGGAGGAACCCGACTGGCTGGTGATCGGCCTCGACCTGCCCCTGATGCAAATCGCGGAACACCCCGGCGACCAACCCGACCAGACCTCGCTCTATGATGAGGGCTGCGCCGAGATGGACCCGGTCGAATTGCTCGAAGCCTGGGCGCGCCATAGCCTCGTCTGGATCAACACATGGGAGGACGCGGGCCCCCGCGCGCTCCATGCCGAATGGCGCGGCCTCGCGTGGCGCATGGGCGAGGAGGTCACGCAAAACGGCCTCACCGGCACGTTTCAGGGCGTGGACGACCGCTTTGGCATGCTCTTGCGCGCCGATGACACCACCCACCTCATCCCGCTCACCACCCTGTTGGAGACCAAGCCATGAAACTCGCCCGCGCTATCCATTTCGACGAGAGCGATCAGCGCGTCTACCACAGCCCCGCGCGCACCGGCGAATGGTGCATCTCGGGCGGGTTCGAGTTCTCGAATTGGTCCGAGGCCGATCTCACCGGCAAATCCCGGCAGGCGTTTTCAAACGGCTGGCTCGGGGTCGAAACCTTTGGCCGCGTGACCTTTGTCGCCGTGACCCAAGTCGAAGAGGCCGAGATTGCCACCCTGACCACGGCCCTCGCCCAGCATTTCGTCGACATCTACGGCGCGCCGGACCTCGCCGCAGCCCTGCCCGTCGCCCGCGAGGAAGTGGCGCAAATGCTCGATCTCTGCGAAGATCACACGCCCAACACCCTCCTCACCGTGATCCGCGAACTGACCGAGGCGGGCGTGCGCGAAACCTTCAGCGTGATCGAAGCCCAAGACGCGGGGCTAGAGCAATTCGCGTTGCACGGTAGCTTGGATGACGACCACGGGCACGATCACGACCATGGGCATGGGCATGGGCACTGAGGCACGTTGAGAAAAGGCTGATTGGCTTTTGGGTTTGAGGTCGCGCGGGAACACGGCCCGAGACGCTGCCTCCCTGACAACAGGCGCGCAAGGGCTCAGGCGGTCCGGCACTAGGGACCGAGGTGAGGGACAAAGCGGACACTTGCCGCGATACACCGCAAGGTCTGCAATGGGGACAAAGTGAGCATTCGATCCATTATGACTAGGAGTATTTTCGTCTGCGGGGGCATCACCTGTAGCTTTCGATCGCAGAACGCCTTACCCGAACATGTGACAACCCGACTGAATTCAAAAATGCCCGCATCCATTCTAGATTTGTTCGGTGCTTAGGGCCAAGTATCACTTCCTCAATCGCTTCTCTAGCTGGGTCTGCGACGAGGGAAGTGATGTAAGGTCGAATCGAGTGTTCATCAGCAAAATACTCGATGTCTGGCAACGCGACCTTATGGCGATAGCGAAGCAAACGCCACTCACATTCCTCATGGAAATGCTCTGGCTTGGTTCCGTATATTTGGAAATGAAGCGGAGCGAGGGATTTCAATAATCGAGCTAGAAGCTCCGATGCGTCATCGTTCGCGCTGTCGAATACCTTTGCTTCTCGCTCACGATCAGCAAGCATCAGCAAAGCACGCTCCTTCGTCATTCCATCTTTCAGACGTGCAAAAACTCCGAACTTTGCGAACTCTGCTCCCACCGCATCTGCAATTGATTTGAGAGAATTTTTTAAACCTTTTTCACCATAGCCTACCTTGACCAGCTCATAGAACTTTGCCCCAAAATTAACTTCACCAAAATCCTTCTCAAGAACATCGGGCGAAAACCCAATAGCAATCCCTGACCCGTCGCGACCATAGGAGCGCCATTGACTCAAGAGATCGCCCTTTTCTGAAAGGCAGAAGGCAAAGCCTTCGGTTGAGTCAGGGTATCCCTCCACAATTACTGACGCAACATCTACCAATTCCGGCGGCAGGTCAGTCTCGCGAAGAAGCTGTGTAAACACTCGGCCGAGAACCCGACCTTCAAGTGTATCGTTCGCAGAAGACAGAGCCGAAAGTCTAAACTCTCGTTTCTGGAGTATGGCAAATCCGGTCTGTGTGCTGCAGTAGTGAAAAAACAGCCTATCATCTGTCATCAATCGCGTTCCCTTTTGGAAAAACCGTCGGCACCAAAATCATTAATGTATACCCGCACGAACCAAAGTGTCCGCTAGATTAATGACGAAAACAATGACCGCAAAGGGCTCGTACTTGCAGTTCCCCGTATCAGGCACGAATGTCCGCTAAATCCCACTCGCATTACCGCGACCCGTAACAGCCTTGCCTTGCGACCGGATGGCTGAACATCTCCCTTCCCTCCACCGCCTTCCTCCCCTATCCCATCCCCAAAACCCAAACCGCAGGAGACACCATGCAGAAAAGACCCTTGGGCCGGACCGGGATCAAGGTAAGCGCGCTCTGCCTTGGCTCGATGACATGGGGCTCTCAGAACACCCCCGCCGAAGGCCATGCCGAGATCGACCGCGCGCTGGAGCGCGGCGTGAATTTCATCGACACCGCCGAGATGTATCCCACCACCCCGATGAGCGCGGAAACCACCGGCCGCACCGAGGAGATCATCGGCGACTGGTTCGCAGCCTCAGGGCGGCGCGCGGATGTGATCCTCGCCACCAAACATTCCGGCAAGGGCTTCAAACACGCCCGCGACGGCGCGCCGATCACGGCCCAGTCCATCCCTGAGGCCATTGAGACCTCCCTGCGCCGTCTCAAGACCGACACCATCGACCTCTACCAATTCCACTGGCCCAACCGGGGCAGCTACATGTTCCGCCAGAACTGGAACTATGACCCCTCCGGCCAGAACCGCGACGACACACTCTCGCATATGCACGAAGCGCTTGAGGCCATGCAGCGTGAAGTCGAACGCGGCACGATCCGCGCCTTCGGCCTCTCAAACGAGAGCGCTTGGGGCATGGCGCAATGGCTGCGGCTGGCCGAGGCGGGCCACGGGCCCCGCGCGGCGTCCCTCCAGAACGAATACTCGCTGATGTGCCGCCTCTACGACACGGACTTGGCCGAACTCAGCGTCAATGAGGATGTGGGCCTTCTGGCCTTTTCCCCCCTCGCGGCGGGGCTGCTCAGCGGCAAATATCAGAACGGCGCCCTACCCGCCGGCTCGCGCATGGCAATCAACGGCGACCTTGGCGGGCGCAAGACGCCGCGCGCCTTCGAGGCGGTCGCAGCCTACCACGCGGTCGCACAGACACACGGTCTCCACCCTGTGCAAATGGCGCTCGCATGGTGCCTGACGCGGCCCTTCCTCTGCTCGGCCATCTTTGGCGCGACCGACATGGCACAGCTCGATCTGGCCCTTGGCGCAGCGGAGATTACGCTCAGCCAAGAGGTGCTGACCGATCTCGACGCCACCCACAAGGCGCATCCGATGCCCTATTGAGCACGGGTGTTGGCCCCAATCTCTCAAGCCTGGGCGCAAGCCCAAAGCACGCCGCGCGGATCGCTTGGGGCCACTGTCAGCACGACGCCATGCCCTAACCCACCGTCCCATCCCGCAACCCGCGTAAATGGTCCGGCAAGGCCCGCGCCGTGATCGACGCCTCGCGCACCAGACTGTCGAAATGCAGCGTCATGGCCTGCACTCTTTCCCGATCACGAAACACCATGTAATTCCGCCCGATATAGAGAACTGCCAGAAGCGGGCCGAGGATTGTCACGGGGGCCGAATAGACGCGGCGCGCGTCAAACAGATAGAGCCGCAGACTGGGATAGAGCTGCGTTGTGACAGTGATCAGGTGATCCAGTTGCGCGCGGCGGATGGCGGCGGGCAAACCACGGTAATACCCTTCTCCGCGTGCGAAACTCTCGATCTCATAGAGCGGCAGGGCGATCTCATAGTCCGATTGCGCCGCCCGCATCCACGCCATGCGATCCTCGGACGCGCCAATCGCCTGATCGGTCGAGCGCCCGAGATGCGGCTCATATTCCCACTCTAGCATGGCGCGCGTTTTCAGCATGTCCGGCAACGCGGCAGGGACATGGCGGATCTTGTAACCCGCCGCCTCCTTGTGCCAGGCAAAAATCTGTTCATCGACCAAGGCGCGCGGTGCCTCGGTCAGCGATAGCGTATTGGCCAGCATATCAGCAGCCGTCTCGGGCCGGTCGGTCAACCCCAAGAGCCAATCGGCCGAGACCCCAAGCGCCGAGGCGCATTCGCCCACAACCTGCGCATTGGGCAGCCGACCAGTTTCCTCCTTGAGCAGTTGCGACACAGTCGAGCGATCCACACCGATGCTGCGCGCCAAGGCGCTTTGGTTGCTCTGCCGCAGGCGCATCGCCTCAGCCAACCGGGCGCGAAACAGTGTGGCGCGCAAACGTTTGTCGATTTTCTTTATCATGTGATGATTATTATCACAGTTGCGGAGAAATGTTAACCATTTCCGAAATGGCGGCTTAGCAAAATCGCAAGCACTCTGTCCCCAATCTCTCACAGCACAGGAGGCATTATGGAGACGCGATTGCGCAGCATCGTCAAAGCGGTGATCTGGAATCTGATCGGGCTGCTTGTCATGGCAGGCGTCGGTCTGATTGTGACCGGATCGCTGGCAGCGGGTGGTCTGATGGCGGGGATCAATACCGCGGTCGGCTTCACGACCTATCTGGTCTACGAGCGTCTGTGGTCGCGTATCCATTGGGGGCGTTGCCATGGATAAGACGCCTGTAGAATGGCCAACTTTAGGACTGCTCATGGCCTGCTACGGCGCGTGGATCATCGGCACCACATGGGCGGCAGCGCTCTGGCTGCCCTTGGGACTCATCATAACAGGTCTCGCCATCGCCCTGCATTCCTCGCTCTGCCACGAGGCCTTGCATGGCCATCCGTTTCGGTCGCAGCGCCTGAATGAGGCGCTGGTTTTTCCCTGCCTCTGCCTGATGATTCCCTATGGGCGGTTCCGCGACACCCATCTGGCGCATCACCGCGAGGAATATCTCACCGATCCCTATGACGACCCCGAGGCGAATTACCTTGATCCCACCGTCTGGGCGCGCCTGCCGCTCTGGGTGCGGGCGGTCCTGCGGATCAACAACACGCTGGCCGGGCGCATGCTGATCGGACCGATGGTGGCGCAGGCCATTTTCCTGCGTGCTGACTGGCAGGCCATCAAGCAAGGCAACCGTGCCGTGCTCCACGCATGGCTCTGGCACATCCCGGCGGTGGCGCTGGTGCTTATCTGGCTCAGCTTTGCGTCGATGCCGGTCTGGGCCTATCTGCTCGCCGTCTGGCTCGGGCTGGCGGTGCTGAAAATCCGCACATTTCTGGAACACCGCGCCCATGAGAGGGCCAGTGGCCGCACCGTGGTCATCGAGGATCGCGGCCCGCTCGCGTGGATTTTTCTCAACAACAACCTGCATGTGGTGCATCACATGCACCCGGAGGTGCCATGGTATCGCCTCCCCGCCCTCTATGCCGCACGGCGCGACCACTACCTGCGGCGCAACGATGGCTATGTCTATCGCTCCTACGCGCAAATCTTTCGCGCACATTTCTGGCGCGCCAAAGACCCGGTGCCGCACCCGCTCCGGCCCGGGCAGTAGAGGCGGCGGGTTTGGCCTGAAGGGGACATTAGCCTCAATGCCCAAAGCGCGGAATCAAGGCGCGAAGCGCCGCCGCGCAGCGCCCGTCCGCCCCACCGGGCGGGCGCTTTTGCAACGTTGCAGTCTCTTGAAATCGCGGGAGTGTTTGGCAGATATAAAGTGCCAGCCGACCAAGTCGCAGCGCCCACCCGGCAGACGGGCACCGCGCGGCTCATCGCACAGGTCCAACGTCCCCTTCTGACCACACCTGACCCCTCAGAGTGCCTCACGCAACCTGACAGCTAACCCCCGTCAGCGGCCTTGGCCGGGGCCTTGGGGGTAAACTCGCATCGGTCCGGTTTGATATCCAGCAATGGCGTGCCATCCAGACAATCCAACCCCCGCACGACCAACACCGGCCCCTCCACCCCGATCAGCCGCACCTGCGACGTGCCAATGGGATTGGGCCGCTGCGGCGACCGCAGCGCAAAGGTGCCAAAATATCGCGCGCCATCCCCCTTGGGATTCTGCCGCACCAGATCACGCCGCGACCGGTCCAGCCAATAGAGGATTTCGAGATGTTGATAGGCCTCAATACCCTCCAGCGCCGCGACCCACGGCGCAAAAACCTCGATCCGGCACTCCGGCCCATCCAACCGCCCCTGTCGCGGGCAGTCTTGACGCTCTGTCCACGGCGTATGGATGCGGCCGATGAAATAGAGTGTGGCATCGGTGCTCTCGGGTGTCCCCGTCACCCGCTCTCCCGCGCGCAATCGTGTGTCCATCCCGACCCTCCTGATTCTGCCACCGTCAGTAGACGTCTTGCCAATCGTCCTCGTGGAACACTTCGCCAATCGCCATCCACCGCACCCGCACCCGCGCGACACGGGTGTCTGACCAGGTCCGAAACACCACGTCAAACCCCTTGGTCGTGATCTTTTCCGCCATCACATCGGCACGGGCATTGGTGGCGCTGTCCATATCCCAAAGCGAGAGCGCGACATGCACCGCAGGCTCGGACTTGAACGGCGTCTCGAACCCGATCTTCTTGCGCCGCTCACGCTCACCTGATCCGGTCCACATTTCACCACCATCGGCAAAGTCCGAGAACAGGACATCATCCCCTTGCTCGATCCCAATAGCTTGATTGATCAGAAACTTCATGGCGCGCCTTCCGAACCTCGGACCTGATTATTAAGCATTTTAGGCGTAAGTAAGAAATAAAACAAAAAAAGGGCCGCGACACGGCCCCTTTAATTCCTGAACGCCGTCATGTCTCAGTTGGACGACAGACCGATATGGTCGCCAATCGCCACCATATCTGCCAAGAGCTTCGCGGCCTCATCGACCGGACCCGGCTCATTGACATATTTGTCCTGCGCATTCGCCAGCTTGTCGGTGGCTGCATTGACCATGGCCTGATAGGCTTCTTTGGTCATATCTTCCCGCGCCACGGCCTGTTCTGCCAGCACCGAAACGCTCGTGCCGTTGATCTCGGCAAAGCCACCAGTGACGACATATTCCTTTTCGCCCGACGGCCCTGAAACCCGCACAATGCCGGGACGCAGGGTGGTGATGAGCGGGGCATGATCGGCCATGGCGGTCAGATCACCCTCAGCACCCGGAATGCTCACCTCATGGGCAGCGACCGAGGCCAAGAGCCGCTCGGGACTCACCAGATCGAATTGCACTGTGTCAGCCATTTCGGCCTCCCTCATGGTGTCACGCCTGCACGGGGATTACCCCCGCACAGGCCATGACAGACGTTGATCAGGCCGCGTCAGCAGCCATGCGTTCGGCTTTGGCGAGCACGTCGTCGATGCCACCCACCATGTAGAACGCGCCTTCGGGCAGGTGATCATACTCACCCGCAACCACGGCTTTGAACGATTTGATCGTCTCTTCCAGCGGCACCTGCACCCCGTCAGAGCCGGTAAAGACCTTGGCCACGTCGAACGGCTGGCTGAGGAAACGCTGGATTTTCCGGGCACGTGCCACGGTCAGCTTGTCCTCTTCGCTGAGTTCGTCCATCCCGAGAATGGCGATGATATCCTGAAGCGATTTGTAGCGCTGCAGGATCCCCTGCACGTCACGCGCAACCTGATAATGCTCTTCGCCCACGATCTGCGGGTCCATCAGACGCGAGTTCGAATCGAGCGGGTCCACGGCGGGATAAATGCCAAGCTCGGAAATCGCACGGCTAAGAACGGTCGTGGCGTCGAGGTGGGCAAAGGTCGTGGCAGGTGCCGGGTCGGTCAAGTCATCCGCAGGCACGTAAACGGCCTGAATCGACGTGATCGAGCCCTGCTTGGTCGAGGTGATGCGCTCCTGCATGGCACCCATGTCGGTGGCCAGCGTCGGCTGATACCCCACAGCGGAAGGAATACGGCCCAAGAGCGCCGACACCTCGGACCCCGCCTGCGTAAAGCGGAAGATGTTGTCGACAAAGAACAGAACGTCCGAGCCCGACTGATCGCGGAACTGCTCAGCCAGCGTGAGGCCGGTCAGGGCCACACGCGCACGCGCTCCCGGCGGCTCGTTCATCTGACCGTAAACAAGCGCAACCTGACTCTCTTCCAGATTGTCGGGCTTGATCACGTTGGATTCGATCATCTCGTGATAAAGGTCGTTGCCCTCACGGGTCCGCTCACCGACACCGGCAAACACCGAATAGCCCGAGTGCACCTTGGCGATGTTGTTGATCAGTTCCATGATGAGAACCGTCTTGCCCACACCGGCACCACCAAAGAGACCGATCTTGCCGCCCTTGGCATAGGGCGCCAGCAGGTCCACCACCTTGATCCCGGTCACGAGGATCTCGGACGCGGTCGACTGCTCGGAAAACTCCGGCGCAGGCTGGTGGATAGAACGGTATTCCGTGGCCTTGATCGGCGCGCCCTCGTCCACCGGCTCGCCGATGACGTTGAGGATACGGCCCAGCGTCGCATTGCCCACCGGCACCGAAATCGGCGCGCCGGTGTCGCTGACGGGCTGTCCCCGCACCAGACCTTCGGTCGCGTCCATCGCGATGGTGCGCACGGTGTTTTCACCCAAGTGCTGCGCCACTTCGAGGATCAGCTTCTTGCCGTTATTGTCGGTCTGCAGCGCGTTCAGAATGGCTGGCAGATCGCCGTCAAAGTGAACGTCCACAACGGCGCCAATGACCTGTGTCACCTTGCCTTTTGCATTTGCCATGTTTCGTCTCCGGTTCTCTTACAGCGCTTCCGCGCCGGAAATGATTTCAATAAGCTCGTTGGTGATCACGGCCTGGCGCGAGCGGTTGTATTCGATCGTCAATCTGTCGATCATATCCCCCGCGTTGCGCGTTGCATTGTCCATCGCGGACATCCGCGCGCCCTGCTCAGAGGCCCCGTTCTCCAACAGCGCCGCAAAGATCGCGGTCGCCACCCCACGCGGCAAGAGATCCGCCAGGATCGCCTGCTCGTCGGGTTCATAGTCGTAATAGCTGTCGGTATCGACCTCTTGCTCCAACTCGGTGACGTCGAACGGAATCACCTGCTGCATGGTCGGGATCTGGCTGACAACATTCTCAAAGCGCGAGAAGAAGATCTTGGCGACATCAAAATCGCCAGCATCAAAGCGCCCCAGAACATCGGCTGCGATAGCTTGCGCATCGGCATAACCCACGCGCTTGACCTCGCTCAGATCAATGTGACCCACCGAATACTGGCCATAATCCCGCCGCATCGCGTCGCGGCCCTTTTTGCCCACGGTCACGATCTTGACGGTCTTGCCCTTGGCGAGCAAATCAGCGGCATGCAGTTTTGCGAGCTTGGCGATATTGGCGTTGAAGCCACCGCAAAGGCCCCGCTCGGCGGTCATCACCACCAAGAGATGCACTTTGTCCTCACCCGTGCCTGCCAGCAGACGCGGCGCATTGGCCGCATCGCCGACAGAGGCCGCCAGCTTGCCCATGACCGCGTTGAAGCGTTCGGTGTAGGGACGGGCCTGCTCGGCAGCATCCTGCGCGCGGCGAAGTTTCGCCGCGGCAACCATCTGCATGGCTTTGGTGATCTTGCGGGTCGATTTGACCGACGCGATCCTGTTTTTCAGGTCCTTGAGATTCGGCATTGCCTTATCTCCCCCTTATGCGAAGTCAGCGGCGAATTCGTCCAGCGCAGCTTTGATACGGTCCTCGGCTTCACCCTTGATCTTGGGGTCTTCCTTGGTGATGTACGCCAGCAACTCGGCATGCTTGCCGCGCAGGTGCTTGAGCAGACCTTGCTCATACGGGCCCACTTGCTTTACCGGAATCTTGTCCAGATAGCCCTTGGTGCCAGCATAGATCACACAGACGATCTCGGCATTGGTCAGTGGCGAATACTGCGCCTGCTTCATCAACTCGGTCAGACGCGCACCGCGGTTCAGCAACTGCTGCGTCGCCGCGTCAAGGTCAGAGCCGAACTGGGCAAAGGCCGCCATCTCGCGATACTGCGCCAGCTCCAGCTTGACCGGACCTGCGACAGATTTCATCGCATTGGTCTGCGCGCTCGAGCCCACACGAGACACCGACAGACCGGTGTTCACGGCCGGACGGACACCCTGATAAAACAGTTCGGTCTCAAGGAAGATCTGACCGTCGGTGATCGAGATCACGTTGGTCGGAATAAACGCCGACACATCGCCGCCTTGGGTTTCAATGATCGGCAGCGCAGTGAGCGAGCCAGAGCCATTGTCCTCATTCAGCTTTGCCGACCGCTCCAGCAGACGGGAGTGGAGATAGAACACGTCCCCCGGATAGGCTTCACGGCCGGGCGGACGACGCAGAAGCAGCGACATCTGGCGATAGGCCACGGCCTGCTTCGAGAGGTCATCATACACGATCAGCGCATGACGGCCATTGTCACGGAAATGCTCGGCCATCGCGGTCGCGGAATAGGGTGCGAGGAACTGCATCGGCGCGGGGTCCGACGCGGTGGCGGCCACAACGATCGAATACTTGATCGCGCCGCTCTCTTCGAGCTTCTTCACCAGCTGCGCCACGGTCGAGCGCTTCTGACCGATGGCGACATAAACGCAATAGAGCTTCTTGCTCTCGTCGTCGCCTGCGGCCTCGTTATAGATCTTCTGGTTCAGGATCGCGTCCAGCGCCACGGCGGTCTTGCCGGTCTGACGGTCACCAATGATCAGCTCGCGCTGACCACGGCCAATCGGGATCATCGCGTCCACGGATTTGAGGCCGGTCGCCATCGGCTCATGCACCGATTTACGCGGGATGATGCCGGGGGCCTTTACGTCAGCCAGACCGCGGGTCTTGGTCTTGATCGGACCTTTGCCATCCAGCGGGTTGCCCAGACCGTCCACAACGCGGCCCAAAAGCTCGTCGCCAATCGGCACGTCCACGATGGACTTGGTGCGCTTGACGGTGTCGCCTTCCTTGATGTCACGGTCGGAACCAAAGATCACGACACCGACGTTGTCGCTCTCGAGGTTCAGCGCCATGCCCATGATCGAGCCCGGAAACTCGACAAGCTCACCGGCCTGAACATTGTCCAGCCCGTGAACCCGTGCGATCCCGTCACCCACCGAGAGAACCCGGCCGATCTCGGCAACTTCGGCGTCTTTGCCAAAGTTCTTGATCTGGTCCTTCAGGATCGCAGAAATCTCTGCTGCTTGGATACCCATTTATCCGACCTCTTTCATTGAATTCTGCAGGGAATCGAGCTTGGAGCGGATCGACGTGTCGATCATCTTCGAGCCCATCTTGACGACTAGACCGCCGATGAGGCTTTCATCAACGGTCGCATTGATTTTGACATCCTTGCCGACGCGGTCTTTCAGCGTCTTGGCCAGCTTGTCCGCTTGCGCCTTGGTCAGCACCTTGGCGCTGATGACATCGGCGCTCACTTCGCCCTTGTCCTCGGCGATCATCGCGTTGAGCTGCGCAATCAACTGCGGCAGCACGAACAAACGCCGTTTTTGCGCCATCAGCGCCAGACCATTCTGCAACTCGGGCAGCAGCTTCATCTTGGCTGCCACGGCGGACATCGCCGCCCCCTGCACATCACGGCTCAGCACCGGAGAAGAGATCATTGCACGCAGATCGTCGCTGTCGGTCAGCGCCTGTGCCAGATCATTGAGATTGCTTTCGAGTTTGGCCACTGATTTGGCCTCTCTCACAAGCTCGAATATCGCAGTGGCATAGCGCGCGGCAATGCCAGTAGAGATCGAAGCTGGTTCGGACACGTCCACCCTTCCGATAATCTGGCCCCGGTTGGTCAGCCGTGACGCAGGGTCACATCCGGGGGCGTTGGCATAGGGTGAGACTTGCGAAACACCCAAATTCGGCTGCGGTGTAGCAGAGCCTTACCAAGCGGGCAAGCCGCTTGAAAACTATTGTATACTAAAGAATACAATTCGATTTCAAAGACTTAACCCAAGTGCGACCTATTGCGCGCTTTTTAATCTTCAAAAAACTTCACTTTTTACTACCAATTGCCGATTCCCCTCACGCAGCCCCTGCCCAAAGCATCGCCAAGCGTTAACGCTATCATGGATTCGCAGATCCGCCGCACCTTATTATAAAGGCCGGTTGCCCGCCCCCCGGCGCAGGAGCGGACCCTCTCAATCGCCGCCCCTCACCCCAGCGGCGAGACACCGAACAAATAAGGATGCGCGCCAAGGACCAGCGCATAGAGCACGCATCCCAGCGCGCTCCGCAGAACCGCCGCCGGCCAACTTTGCGGCACCAGCCCCGCCTGCCGCCGTGCGTGGTCCAACCGCACCCACTCCGCCCCCATTGCCCGCCGCTTGCGCCGGTCGATCAGCACCCCACCCATCCCGGCAAATCCCGCAAAACATCCGAACAGGATCACATGCGCCAGATCACCATTCGGCACCATATGCCCCAGAGCCCAGAGCGCCAGCGCGAGGAGCATCGGATGCCGCGTCACGCGCACGATACCGGGCCGCGCCGGATCAAACCGCGCATTATTCGCGCCACCAAAGGAAAACGGATTGGGCCGCGCTATCGCCAACCCAAGGATCACGCAGACCACCAGCATCAGGGATACGGTCACAGGCCCCTGCCACGCCGCCCAGCCCCAGAGCGGCACAAAGGGCGCACGCCCCGCTGCCCCGATGACCCAGGCCAGAACCGCCAGCGACAACAGCGAATAGCCAAGGGTAAATCCCCGCTGCCCGACCCTCGCCACCAGCCAGGCCTTGACCTTGGGGCGCACCGGGATCGAATGGCTCAGGAAAAAGACCCCGAATGCCGCGATGAATTCGCCCCAGCCCGCCATGTCATAGCGCCTTCGCAGGCTTCTGCCGCAGCATCAACGGCCCATAGAGCAGCGCAAACCCACCAAACGCGCCGACCCACGCCAGCCCGGACAGGGCCTGCAGCGCCCCCGCCTCCGCAGGCCAAAGCCCCGCCGCCACCCGCGCCAGCACCGCCAGCACCAGCGCGAGGTAAATCGCCACCGTGCCCAAGCCCGCCGTCAGCGCGCGCCCTGTATGACCCAGCGTCGCCCGTGTCATGACCGCCAGCGTCATCAACCCCGCCGCCCCCGCCATCCACAGATGTTGCGCCGCGGCTCCCCCGATCAGACCGGGCCACAAAATCTCCAGCCCGATCACCACTGCACCCAGCGGCACAAACGCATAGCCCAGATGCAGCACCCAGACGAGCGGCTCCGCCCCGGTGCGATCCCCCGCCCAGCGCGCCAACCTAGCCGCGTGCAAGATCCCCACCACGATCAGCGCGGCCCCCGTACCATCGTCCATCGGCAGCAAGACCCATGACAGCAGCGCGCCCAGCAGCGCCAAGAGCGCCAGCTTTTCGAACCGTTGCATTGGTGGCACCGGTAAACGCCCCGGCCCCCGCCGCGCCAGCCAGTTGCGCGTGAAGGAGGGAACGATGCGCCCCCCGATCACCGCAATCATCATCACAATCACCGCCAGCCCCAGACGCAGCCCATAGCCCTGCGCCGCATAGGCACCCTGCGCCGCCTCCCAATGAAACAGCGCATTGCCGAGCGTCAGCACCGCCAGCATTGCAACAACCATCAGATTGCGCCAGTTCTTGCCCGCCACGATCTCGCGCAGCATGACCGCCGCCAGAACCACCGGCATCGCCAGATCCATCAGCGCCACCGCAAGAGGCGGCAACCCAGCAGAGACCATCACGGCCAAACGCCCCAACAGCCACAGCGCCGCCAATCCACCCAGCGGCCAGCCCACGATGGGTAAACGCCCGGTCCAGTTCGGCACAGCCGTCAGCATGAACCCCGCGATCACCGCGACCAGATAGCCAAACAGAAACTCATGCGCGTGCCAGCTCACCGGATCGAACGCCGTCGGCAAACGGATCACCCCCACCAGCATCGGCACCCACAGCACCATGATCAACGCGGCCCATATCCCTGCGCCCAGAAAAAACGGCCGGAACCCGAAACTCAGAAGTGCCGGCCCACGCCAGCCCCGCATCTGCTCTGCCGTGCTCGTCATCGCGCGTTCCTCTCGGCCCCTGCGCCCGTTTCCGTCACGACCATGTCGAGCGGAATATCATGCGGCTGCGGATAGATTGTCTCGATCCGCGCCGAACCCAGCGCTATTCCGATGCTCACCGGGCGCGGGTCGAGCGCCGCCAAGGTCCGGTCGAAATAGCCGCCGCCATAGCCCAGCCTGTAACAGTCCTCGGTCCAGCCGATCATCGGCGCGAGGGTGATGTCTGGGATCACCCGCTCCGCCTCGGGGGGCGGCACCGGAATGTTCCAATCCCCGCGCACCATCTGTGTCTCGGGCGTCCAACGGCGAAACACCAGCGGCGCGGCCTTCACCTCGACAATCGGCAGCGCAATCAGGACACCGCCCGCATGCCACTCCGCCATCAGGTCGCGCAAATCCGGCTCGCCTTTGATCGGCCAGTAGCATGACACCACCTTGCCCCGCGCTCCGTTGAATTTCTCTTGCAGCACCGCACGCAGATGCTCTGACAGCACCCGCCCGATTTCGTGGCGATCCGCCACACTCAGCGCAGCGCGCAGCCCTCTCAGGCGCTCGCGCTCAGCCTTGCGCCACCGCGCCACATCACGCGCCTGCTCGGGGTCGGTCGCGAGGGGGTCGAAATAGGCCGGGTCGACCTCCTGCGCCATACAGGGCGGCGAGGCATAACCGAGCGGTTTGCGCGTATCGGACATCGGACCGTCCTTTCTGTCACGCGGTAGAGGCAGCAAGCGCCAATCCCGCTTTGCAATTCGGTCTAACCCTGTTAATAGGTATTGTAAATACCGATTTACCCGGAGACCCAGCGACCATGCGCCTCACCTCCTTCACCGATTTCGGCCTGCGGATGTTGATGCGCATGGCCAGCGCCCCCGATCGCGCCTTTTCCAGCGCCGAGTTGGCGACCGAGTTCGACCTCTCGCGCCACCACCTCGCAAAGATCATGCAACGCCTGTCACAGGCCGGGCTGATCGACACCCGGCGCGGCGGCGGCGGTGGTGCACTTCTCGCCCGCTCCCCTGCACAAATCCGGTTGGGGGATGTGATCCGCCATCTCGAATCCGGTCAGGCCCTCGTCGCCTGTTTCGGACCAGAGGCGGGGGACTGCTCCCTCGACGGGCGCTGTCGGCTCAAGGCGCGATTGAGGTCAGCAGAGCGCGCCTTTCTCGACGATCTCGACCGCAGCACCTTGGCCGATATCGCGCTCGATCCGACATTGGAACGCGCGGGCTGACGCGATGTCGGAACCGGCACCACGCTTGAGTACAAAACGCGCGTACAAATTGTACGCCCTGTACACAGTCAGACCGGCTTGGCCTCGGGTTGCGGGCGCAGCACGCTAAGCGGTTTGCGCACTGTATCGCGCAGTACCGGCCCGCTCGGCGCCTGCACCCGTTTTGTGGCCTCGACCATCAACACACCACCCGCCGCAACGACGGACAGCTTGGCACCCATCCGCTCCCACATGCCCGCCGTCTTGCGCCAAAAAGGGCGGTCCGAGGGCGGCTGATAGAGCGTCGTAGCATGGCGTTCCGGCAAAAAGTTGTGTGATTTCAATTGGCTTTCCAACTGGGTCTGGCTGTAGGGCCGTCCGAATCCAAAGGGCGTGCGGTCAGAGCGCGACCATAGCCCGGCCCGGTTCGGCACGATGAAAAGAGCCGATCCTCCCGGCCCCAGCACGCGCCAACACTCTTCCAGAACTGCGCTCGGCTGCTCCGACGTCTCCAGCCCATGCACCACCAAGAGCTTGTCGACATGCCCGGTTTCCAGAGGCCAGAATGTCTCTTCGCAGAGCACAGAAATATTCGGCAACCCCTGAGGCCACCCGATAACCCCTTGAGGTGCAGGCATTAATCCGATCACACGACGCGCATCGGCAAGGTATGGACGCAGGAACGGAACGGCGAATCCATAGCCGACAACCGTCTGCCCCTGCGCCTCAGGCCAAAACTCCGCAACCTGTGCGCGCACGGTTTTCTGGACCGCCCGCCCCAAGGTGCTTCGGTAGTAAAAATTTCGCAGGTCCTGTACATCCAGATGCATTGCAGCCCGGCCAAAGATCAGTCACTCTCGACCCTAACACTAACTGGCAATCGGGAAAATACCATGGTTTTGCAAATCCTTACTGTCCCCTGCCTGGCTGACAACTATGCCTATCTGGCACATGATCCGGCCACGGGTGTGACAGCCGCGATTGACGTGCCAGAGGCCGCGCCAATCCTACAAGCCCTTGATAAGAAAGGTTGGAAACTATCGCTGGTGCTGCTGACGCATCATCACGCCGACCATGTGCAAGGCCTTGGCGAATTGCTTGCGCGCCACCCCGCCCAGGTGATTGGCGCCGCCGCCGACGCTCACCGCCTGCCACCGCTCGACCGCGCCGTGAGCGACGGCGACCAGATTGGGATCGGTTCCGAGACAGGCGTCGTCATGGATGTGTCCGGCCACACAGTCGGCCATCTGGCGTTTCATTTTCCACAAAGCGCCGTGGTCTTTACCGCCGATAGCCTCATGGCAATGGGCTGTGGCCGTGTCTTTGAAGGCACAATGGCGCAAATGTTTGAAAGTCTTGGGAAAATTTCATCCCTACCGCCTCAGACCACGATCTGCTCTGGACATGAATACACAGAAAGCAACGCGAAATTCGCACGGACCGTTGACCCGGACAACGCGGCTCTTATATCAAGGTCCATAGAGATCAGCGCTGCCCGCGCCGCCGGTCGGCCCACTGTCCCCTCAATACTGGCTGACGAACTGGCCACCAACCCGTTTCTGCGTGCCGGTGACGCAGGAATACAGGCCCAACTCGGCATGACCGGGTCCGCTCCGGTCGATGTATTTGCCGAAATTCGTGCGCGCAAGGACCGCTTTTGACGCACGCGTGATGAAAACAACGCTGGTATAACGAAATGTGACCCAGTTTGACGAAAAAATCCTTGAAGACTGGCCGTTATCGACCAAACTTTAAGACTATGAGGCCAAGGTTTGTGGGCAGCCCGCCCCGGCCAAGATCAGAAGGAGCACCACCGTGCCTTCATTCTCGAACACGCTCGAACAGGCAATCCATGCGGCATTGGCCCTCGCCAACGCACGCCAGCACGAATTTGCCACACTGGAACACCTCTTGCTCGCCCTCGTAGACGAACCTGACGCCGCACGCGTAATGAAGGCCTGCAGCGTCAACACCGAGGACTTACGCACCACACTGGTGGAATTCATCGACGACGATCTGGCCAATCTCGTAACCGATATCGACGGATCAGAGGCGGTGCCCACCGCCGCCTTCCAGCGCGTCATCCAGCGCGCTGCAATCCATGTGCAATCGTCGGGCCGCACTGAGGTGACCGGCGCAAATGTTCTTGTCGCTATTTTCGCCGAGCGCGAGTCGAACGCGGCGTACTTCCTTCAGGAACAGGACATGACGCGCTATGATGCGGTAAATTTCATCGCACATGGCGTGGCCAAGGATCCCGCCTATGGGGAAGCACGGCCAGTCACCGGAGCCACCAGCCACGACGAAGACAGCGGGACCAAATCGACCGAGACCGACGCCGTCGAGGCAGGCGACTCTGCGCTCGCAAAATACTGCGTCGATCTGAACGAGAAGGCGCGGAAGGGCGATATCGACCCCCTGATCGGACGCGATGCAGAGGTTGAGCGCTGTATTCAGGTGCTTTGCCGCCGCCGTAAGAACAACCCGCTTTTGGTGGGCGACCCCGGTGTGGGAAAAACCGCCATCGCCGAAGGTCTGGCCCACAAGATCGTCATGGGGGAGACGCCTCGCGTGCTGTCACGCACGACGATCTATTCTCTCGATATGGGCGCGCTTTTGGCGGGCACGCGCTACAGGGGCGATTTTGAAGAACGCCTCAAGGCGGTGGTCACCGAACTGGAGAAACACCCCGACGCGGTGCTCTTTATCGACGAGATCCACACGGTAATCGGTGCAGGTGCCACGTCAGGCGGGGCGATGGATGCATCGAACCTTCTGAAACCCGCGCTGCAAGGCGGCAAACTGCGCTGCATGGGATCGACCACCTACAAGGAATTCCGCCAGCATTTTGAAAAGGACCGTGCGCTCGCGCGTCGGTTCCAGAAAATCGACGTGGCCGAACCCACAGTCGAGGATGCGGTCAAGATCCTCAAGGGTCTCAAGCCTTATTTCGAGGATCACCACAGCGTCAAATACACCAATGACGCTATCCGCTCTGCTGTTGACCTTTCGGCGCGTTACATCAACGACCGCAAGCTGCCCGACAAGGCGATTGACGTGATCGACGAAGCGGGCGCAGCCCAGCATTTGTTGGCAGCCTCCAAGCGACGCAAGAGCATTGGCGTCAAGGAAATCGAAGAGGTCGTTGCGAAAATCGCCCGCATCCCGCCCAAGAACGTCTCCAAGAACGACGCCGAGGTGCTCAAGGATCTTGAAGCGTCTCTCAAGCGGGTGGTCTTTGGTCAAGATGCCGCAATCGAGACGCTCAGTTCGGCGATCAAACTGGCCCGCGCTGGATTGCGCGAGCCGGAAAAGCCGATTGGCAACTATCTCTTTGCCGGCCCGACAGGCGTGGGCAAGACCGAGGTCGCAAAACAATTGGCCGATACCCTCGGGGTTGAACTGTTGCGGTTCGACATGTCGGAATACATGGAGAAGCACGCAGTGTCGCGCCTGATCGGCGCGCCGCCGGGCTATGTCGGGTTCGATCAGGGCGGTCTTTTGACGGATGGTGTCGATCAGCATCCGCATTGCGTACTGTTGCTCGACGAGATCGAAAAGGCGCATCCCGACGTGTTCAACATCCTGTTGCAGGTGATGGACCACGGGACACTGACCGATCACAATGGTCGCAAAGTGGATTTTCGGAATGTCGTCCTGATCATGACGTCGAACGCCGGGGCAGCGGAGCAGGCAAAATCCGCCATAGGCTTTGGTCGCGACCGGAGGGAGGGCGAGGATACCGCCGCCATCGAGCGGACGTTCACGCCTGAATTCCGCAACCGTCTGGACGCCGTGATCTCGTTTGGACCGCTGCCGAAGTCAGTCATTCTTAAGGTCGTCGAAAAATTCGTGTTGCAACTTGAGGCGCAACTTATGGATCGTGACGTGACTATTGAACTGACTGAACCGGCTGCTGAATGGCTCGCCGAAAGAGGCTATGACGAAAAGATGGGCGCGCGCCCGTTGGGCCGCGTGATTCAGGAGCACATCAAGAAACCGTTGGCCGAGGAATTGCTATTTGGCAAACTCTTGAAAGGCGGCGTTGTCAAAGTGGGTGTCAAGGATGACAAGATCGACCTCATGGTCGAGGGCCCAGTCACACGACGCCTGACCGGCAAGAAGAAGCCGCCTCTCTTGACAGCCGAATGATTGCACGGGTCGTAAAGACACTTGCACCACTTCTGATCGCGGCGGCCACCGGGGCCGCCGCTGACCAACCTGACCTGAGATTGCCGCTTGACTGTGTGTTGGGGCAGACCTGCTATATCGAGGATTATGTCGACACTGATCCGGGCCCCGGTCAACGCGATTATACCTGCGGCATCAAAAGCCGCGATGACCACCGTGGCATTGATTTCATGCTTCTGTCGTTCGAGGCCATGGCCAACGGCGTTAATGTCTTGGCCGCTGCCCCCGGCATCGTGGCCGCCACCCGCGATGGCATGGCCGACACGCCCGTGACCGCGCAAACCCGAGAGACTATCGAGGGACAGGAATGCGGCAACGCCGTGCGGATTGATCACGCGGACGGGTGGCAGACGCTTTACTGCCACATGAAGCAAGCATCTCTGACCGTTCAAAAGGGGGACAGGGTCGCGGCAGGCGATATTCTTGGTCAGGTAGGGCTGAGTGGGCTTACCAATGCCCCGCATGTGCACCTGGGCGTTCTCAAGGATGGTCAAATCGTCGATCCGTTCAATCCGGACAATCGGAACACCTGCGGGGCCACGCCGGATGAGACCATGTGGCACACCGCTCTACGCTACGATCCCTCCGGTCTCTTCACAGCCGGGTTTTCCACTTCAGTGCCAGAGTTTGATGCAGTTCAAACAGGATCAGCCCGTGCCAGAACCGCTCGATCAGATCAGCCGCTCGTGCTCTATGGTCACGTTTTTTACGCCCAACCCGGCGACCAATTAACACTCACCGCCCAAGGGCCGGAAGGTGAGATTTTCAGCCATGATGTCGCCCTTGAGAATCCCCAAGCACAACTCTTTCGGGCCTTTGGCCGCAAGTCTCCTGACGGAGGATGGCCGGAAGGAGAGTACAGAGGTTACGTACGTCTGACCCGAGGGGATACCGTGTTGGCCGTGCGTCACGCGGATATCTCTGTCACCCGTTGACCCTGAACAGATTGGCGATCAACGCGTGGTCAGCTTGAGCTCAATACGCCTGTTCTGCGCACGCGCCGCAGCTGTGTCATCGGGATTGACGGGTTGGAATTCGCCGTAGCCATTTGCCGAGAGGCGCTCAGCAGGAAATCCCAAGACGCCCGTGAGATAGCGCACGACGGAAAGGGCCCGTGCCTGACTGAGCGCCCAGTTGTCAGCAAATCGCGCGCCTTCGACAATCGGCACGTCATCCGTATGGCCATCAACTTGGAGCACCCAGTCGATCCCCTCAGGAATATCCCCGATCACATTGCGCAGGATGCCCGCCACTTTGGCAATTTCGCCCTCTCCCGCGAGCGACAACTCCGCCTCGCCGGGCGCAAAGAGCACTTCAGACGAAAACACGAACCGATCACCGACGATTTGAACACCCTGTTGTTGACCTAGCACATCACGCAAACGGCCAAAGAATTCTGAGCGATACTTCTCCAGATCCTCTTTCTCCGCCTCCAACAGACGAGCGCGTTCCTCTTCTGCAATGCGCCGACGCCGTTCTTCGGCCGCAACGCGGGCCAAGGCCGTATTCAACTCATTGCCAAGTGACTGCAACTGCACCTCAGCTTCAGCCTCGCGCGCCTCTGAAGCATCCAGCAAAGCCTGAAGGCCAGAGAGCTGTTGGCGCAAAGCAGCCACCTGCTGATTGAGTAGCGCTTGCTGCTTTTGAGCTTCGCTGGCCGCCGCTTGTTCGTCTGCAAGGCGTGTGCGCGCCTCAGCCAAAAGTGCAGCCCGTTGCTCCGCCTCTGTCATCTGGGCCTCGGTGCGCGCCTCCGCAGCGCGCTGCGCAGCAAGAGCCGCCACCAATTGCTCGCGGGTCGCTTCTGCGTCCAGGACGGCAGCACCCAACTGAGTGTTCTCCGTCAGGGCCTGCGCCAATCGACGATCAAGATCGTCACGCGCATCCTTGGTCGCGGCGAGAAGTGTCAGCGTTTCCTCAGCCCGCTTGCGCTGCTCTTCCAGGGCGAGTGTCATAGAGGTCAGCTCGGCGTCCGCATCCGCCAACCGGGCGCGCAGCGCCTCAGCCGCAGCCGCCTCTGCCAACCGGTCCTGCTCCTCTTGGCTCAATTGCCGCTCGAGGTTTGTCACTTGCTCGGACAAGGCTGCCTGTGCCTCGCTCGCCTCGGCGTTGCGCTGACGCAGGTCCGCCGCGAGTGCCTCAAGCGCTTCGCGCCGCGCCGCAGCAAGGCGGGCGGCTTCAGCCTGTGCATCCACCTCGCTTCGCAGCCCTGCCAAGGCCAGTTGCAACTGCTCCTGCTCACTGAGCAGCGCAGCGCGCTCGTCTTCCAGATCCGCGATACGCCCTTGCGCCGTGTCACGTTCTGACAAAAGCCCGGCGACCTGTTCCTCAAAGCTGGTAATCCTGCCCTGCGCGGCACTTAGCGCCTCGGCCTGAGCGTCACTTTGGGCGCGCAGGCTATCGATCAAGGCGGTTTGTTCGGCCTCACGGGTGCGTGCGTCACTCAAAGTTGCAGTCAATGCGCCAACGCGATCCTGCAGGCTTGCGCTGCGATCTTGTTCGAGTCCGAGCGCACGCGAAAGCGCGGCCACTTCTGCGGAAAGCGAGTCAAGCCGGGTCGCCTGCCCACTAATTTCTTCGCGCAACACAAACTGCACCATCATGAAAATGGTCAGCACAAACATTAAGACCAGCAAGAGCCCGGTCATCGCGTCAACAAACCCCGGCCAGATTGAGGCCTGAAACCGTGAACCGGTCCGCCGAGAGAGCGCCATGATCAGCCCTCCTCGCTGCTGTCCGGATCAGAGCGCGGCATGACCTGTCGCACGGTGCGAGGAGCCACTGGCGGGCGCGTCTGTCCCATCACCCGCGTCAGCGCTGCCAAATCGGTGCGCAATTCCGTCATCGTTTCCTGACGACCGGCGCTGATTTCCTCGAGAATGCGCAGCATCTGCACATCAATCGAACGCAGCCGCATGCGGCTTTCCGCATCGAGCCCGTCAGTTTGGGGAGCTTCGCGGCTCTCGAGTGCCATGATCAGCCGTTCCTGCCCTTCGGCGAGCCGCATCAATGCAACTTGCACGGGGTTCTGATCGCTCATCCGATGGGTCAACCGCTCAATTGAATCCGCCAGCACGCCTAGTTTCTGATCGACCATGGCGCGGCTCATGTCCGACTGGCCGAGCATGACCTGGAGCGCGTCCATCTGCTCGGCCATATGATCGAGCACATGCGCGACAGCCCCCTGCTCACCACTGCCCTCTCCATCACCTGTGGCAAAGCCCACACGCGTGATCGTCGACATCCACTCTTCTAGCTCACGATAAAATCGGTTCTGGCCGTGACCGGCAAAGAGCTCCAGAAGACCCACCACCAAGGAGCCCGCAAGCCCAAGCAATGAGGACGAAAAAGCTACGCCCATGCCGCCCAACTGCGCTTCTAGCCCGGACATCAGCCGGCTGAAGACTTCGATCCCCTCTTCACCTTCTTGCGGGGCAAGGCTCCGGATCGTGTCAACGACCGCCGGCACCGTCGTGGCCAGTCCGTAAAAGGTTCCCAAAAGCCCCAAGAAAATCAATAGGCTGACAATATAGCGTGTGATTTCGCGCGCTTCGTCGATCCGCTGAGCCACTGAGTCAAGAATTGAGCGCGCTGAGGTCGACGCAATCTGCATCCGCTTTCCACGTGATCGCAGCAGTGTTGCCAAGGGCGCCAACATCGAAGGTGGTTGGGTCATCTCGTGGCCCGGAACTTGTCCAGCAAAGCCCTCAATCCAGCGGGCAGATCCGATCAATTGAAGTACCTGCCAGAAGGTGGCGATCACTCCGGTGATGAAAACAAAGAAAATAAATCCGTTCAGCCAAAGATTGGCCTGAAAGACCGGCAGTACGCTTGGCAAGGCGAGAAACGCCCCAAACGCGGTCAGCCCAAGAACCACCAACATCAGAATGATCTGGCGATAGGGATATGAAAACTGCGGCTCGACCTCACGGTCCGGCTGGTCCATCTGGACGCTCCCGACACTTGGATTTCTTGGGCCAACCCTACGCGGCTTGGTTAGCTAAGCCAAGGATTTATCCACAGATATGGCGCACCCGCCGCACCAGCCAGTCCAGTTCCTTGTCGTGAATACCAAGTTGTCCGAGATGGTCAGCCGTATTGTAGAGATATTCAGTGTTCGGGCCGCGTCCACCTACGGCGCGCGCTATGATCGCAGCCTGTTCTTCGAGATCAAGACCGCCACAATATTGCACATGATCGGGATCAATCACGTAAGTCACCGCCTCCACCCGGCGACCATCGGCAAGGTCTATTTTCAGCATACGCTCGAGATAGGCAGAAGATATCAATTCGCGTTCGCGCAGATAGCTCAGAACGTCATCAGCTTGCGCCGCGTCGGCACGTAGCGCGACCCCTTGGCAAAGTGCCCCGGGGTACGCGTCCAACGCGAGAACCAGACCGGGAACATCTTCTGTGCCCCTATGGTGGATACTACGCATACAAAAACTTCGATGATAATCCGGAAGGCGGGCGATCACCCGTTCCTTGGCCTCGAAACCGGGATTCCACACGAGTGACCCATAGCCGAATACCCACATAGCCTTTGCCCCTGTTCCTCGCCCACAACCCCCTATAAACACCTCTCAAAGGGCATGAAAGGGGCGCGCACCATGAGATTTCTGCTTGCCATGATCGTGATCGCCGCATTGGGTTGGTCCGGATATTGGTTCCTCGGGCAAAGCGGATTGAGTCGTGGGTTTGAGACATGGTTCGATTTGCGGCGCGCAGAAGGATGGGTGGCCGAAACCTCGGACATCACGGTTCAGGGATTTCCCAATCGCTTTGACACCGGCTTTAGTGATCTGGTGCTGGCCGATCCAGAAACTGGATTAGCGTGGGAGGCAGACTTCTTTCAAATTCTCGCACTCAGCTACCAGCCTAACCATGTGATTGCCGTATGGCCAAACAGCCAATTGATTTCCACTCCGCAAGAAAAATTCCGCATCGAAAGCCGCGATATGCGTGCCAGCCTCCGTATCGCGCCCGATACGCGACTCGCCCCAGAGCGCGCCACACTTACCGCAGAGTATCTACAGATTACACCGTTGGAGCGGCAGGATGAGAACACCGCACTGACCTCGCTCACACTCGCCGCCGCGCGCCAGATGGAGACAGAGTACCGCCTTGGCCTGACGGCCGAGGGATTGACCCTGTCGCCACCATGGCGTGCCCAACTTGATCCTCAGGGCCGTCTGCCCACGCAGATATCCGGACTGCACGCCGATTTGACTGTAAGTTTTGACAAACTCTGGGACCGCAGCGCGATAGAGCAAGCCCGCCCGCAGCCGACCGCGATCAATCTGCGATTGGCAGATGCCAAATGGGGACAATTGCATCTCCAAGCAGCCGGTGACGTAACCGTTACGCCCGAAGGCTTGCCAGAAGGAGAGATCACGCTCAAGGCGCGCAACTGGCGGGAAATGCTGCAAATCGCAGCACAAACCGGGGTGATACCCGAATCGATGCTGGGGACGTTGGACAGTGGGCTGTCACTGATGGCGCAAATGTCAGGAAACCCCAATACGCTCGATGTGCCACTGACCTTTCACAACGGGCGCATCTTGCTGGGGCCAATTCCCATCGGTCCGGCACCGGTGCTCCGTCTAAGATAGCTTACGGGGCATTGTCGCGCAGAGCGGTAAAAGCGGACCATGCATCCGGGTCGGAGACCGTTTTGTCTCGGCAGAAAGGGTTGCAGAATCCGAAAATCCGACCCTCGCTTTCCATCAAATCCGTGACCGCTTCGCCCGAATAGGGACAGAGGGTATTCTCGGGGGCACCACTCTCAACGGCGCGGGCCGGCCGCGGGATCGGACCAGGCCAGGAAACAGTGGCATAGGGTTTGGCATAGCGCGAAAGGGTCGCACCGCGCACAAGACCCATGGCTCGCCAGCGACGAAAAGCCAAATCATTCAGGTGGGCTGCAACATAAGCGCGCGCGACCTCTGATACCGGCAGATCATAGCCCGCGATCCGCGCCGCGACCGGTGCAAAAAAAGCATCGGCCGCACTATACGCACCACACAGCCACGGGCCATCGGGTGCGCAAGTGGCACGTGCATGCAGCCACAGGGTCTCGATCCGGGCAAGATCACTCAAAACAGCCTCAGACGGCACCACACCAGTATAGGCCGTGCGCAGGTTCATCGGGCAATCGCCCCGCAATGCACCAAACCCCGAATGCATCTCAGCGGCGAGAGTACGCGCTGTGGCGCGTGCGCGTGGCTCGTTGGGCCATATTCCCGCCTCGGGGTGACGGGTGGCCAGTTCTTCGGCCATCGCGAGACTGTCAGAGACAACCGCCGCCTCGGGCGTGATCAACGTGGGCACTGTTCGGGCCGGGGCAAGATCGGCCATTTGCTCGGCCACGCTGTAATCGGCACTAAAATCGAGGATGCGAACCCGGTATGGCAAGCCAAAGCGGTGGAGCAAGAGCCAGCCACGCAGCGACCAAGAAGAATAGGCGTAATCGCCGAGGATGAGGTCATATGTCATTGCAGAATGTTAGCGCCAGAACGGGCACCCGACTAGCAAGTTTTTGTTGGAGTTTGTATCACGGAAGGTGATTTATCGCCTGCATTTTCCAACCCTGTCCTGCCCAATGAAGTTCGGTGACGGACAGGTTGTCGATCCGGTGCGCAAATGCCTCGTAGGCTGATATGCCTAGCGCCGCCTGCACTTGGGTTAGGATTACGCCCATATGGGCCACTAAAACGATGTCTCGTCCCGGATACGTACTGCGCAGGCGATTGGTCGCTAGGGCGACGCGAAGGGCTATCTCGTGCCAGCTTTCGCCGCCGGGCGGGCGAATATCACCGGGCATTTCCCAGAATGCGCGCAAGAGTTTCTGGTCCGAGACAGCCTCAAAAGCTTGCATCTCCCACGCACCAAAATGAATTTCGCGCAGGTCCCGGTCATCGGGTAGGCGCTCTCGCGCGCCTATGATGGCGTCTGCGGTGGCGCGAGCTCTGCTCAGGTCCGAAGAGATCAGCAACGCATTGCCCGGCAGGTGGTCCGCAAGTCGCGCCAGTCGCGCCTCATCGCTTAAATCTGCGGGGATATCCGACCAACCGACCATAGACTTCGCGTGCGTCGGACCGTGGCGCACCCAGTAAAACCGGCTCACGGCAAATTGCCCTTAAGGAGCACAGGCAGACCAGCGATGACATTGACCACAAAATCCGACCGCGCAGCCAATTCCTGATTGAGCCGCCCCTGCGCGTCTCGAAACCGCCGGGCAAGTGCGTTCTCGGGCACGACTGACAGCCCAACTTCGTTTGAAACCATAACCACTGGCGCAGCACAGGCATTGAGAGCGGAAAACAGCGCAGATTGGGCATCATCGAGATCGTGATCCGCAAGCAGGTGATTGCTGAGCCACATCGTGATACAATCGAGCAACACCACCTCTTGAGCGCTTGCGTGCGCGAGCACGGGGGCCAGATCAAACGGAGCCTCACAGGTGCGCCAGTCCGATCCACGGATTTCACGGTGCCGCACAAGCTTTGCCCGCATCTCATCATCGAAGGCTTGCGCCGTGGCGAGGTAAATGCGCGGTCGGCCTGAGTTGGTTACGAGGCGCTCTGCAAAGCTGGATTTGCCTGAGGCAGCCCCGCCCAGAACGAGGCTCAGTCTTGGCAGGTCAGACAAATGGGCCTCTCCTTTTTTGATCCGGTGACGTCCATGGTGCGTAGCACTTTGCGATAAGAGGAAAAAGGGCGCAACGAAGTCACGCCGCCGATAAGGGGGAAATCCGATGCCACTCGACGCACCGCAGCAAAGGTCCATGTCCCGCACTGCCATGAAGGCAGAGATGTTGGATGCGGAAACAGAACTCGCGCTCGCCTATGCTTGGCGCGACCAACGCGATGAAGAAGCCCTGCATCGTTTGATAAACGCTTACATGCGGCTGGCAATTTCGATGGCTTCGAAATTCCGGCGCTACGGAGCGCCGATGAATGACCTCATTCAAGAGGCTGGGTTGGGTCTTATGAAGGCCGCGGACAAGTTTGATCCTGATCGCGGCGTGCGGTTTTCCACCTATGCTGTTTGGTGGATTAAGGCCAGCATTCAGGACTATGTTATGCGCAACTGGTCGATGGTGCGAACAGGCTCGACATCTAGCCAAAAGTCGTTGTTTTTCAACATGAGGCGCGTGCAAGCGCGGCTCGAACGTGAGGCAATGGCCAATGGGCAGCAGCTTGACGGATACCAACTGCGCGAGATGATTGCGCATGAGGTTGGTGTTCCATTACGCGATGTCGAAATGATGGAAGGGCGCCTTTCGGGCTCGGACTTTTCGCTTAATGCCACACAATCGGCAGAGGACGAGGGTCGCGAATGGATTGACACGCTTGAGGACGAGGGCGCGCGCGGCGACGAGATCGTCGAGCGCCATCGCGACATGCATGCTTTGCGCGACTGGCTGGCTGATGCCTTAGCCCGCCTCAACGAACGCGAACGTTTCATCGTGCGTGAACGCAAACTTCGAGACGATCCGCGCACTCTCGAAAGCCTCGGCGAAGAACTCAATCTCAGCAAGGAGCGCGTGCGGCAGCTTGAAGCAGCTGCCTTTCAGAAAATGCGCAAGCATCTTGAAAAGCATGGGGGCGAAGTGCAAAACCTGCTCGCATGATCCTGCGTTTGCTCGTTTTGCTATCGGTCCTGACCGTCGCGTTCTCCGCAGCGGCCCAAGATGTATTGATCCTTGGCGAGGTGCATGACAACGCGGCGCACCATGCCGTGCAGACTCAGCGTGTAAAGGATCTGAAACCAAGGGCAATTGTCTATGAAATGCTGACCAAGGACCAAGCTGCATTGGTTACGCCGGACCTTGTGGGTGACAGAGCCCGATTGGAAAATTTGTTACAGTGGGAGGCCAGTGGATGGCCCGATTTCTCAATGTATTACCCGATTTTTAGCGCCGCCCCTGATGCAAGGGTTTACGGTGCGCAAGTGACGCGTGACGCGTCTCGCGCTGTTCTCACAGACGGGCTTTCAGAAGTTTTCGGCGATGATGCCACACGCTACGGCCTTGATCGCGATTTACCAGAAGATCAGCAAGCGATCCGCGAAGCGATGCAAAAAGAAGCCCATTGCAATGCCCTGCCAGCGAACCTCTTACCGGGAATGGTGGTCATCCAACGCCTGCGCGACGCAGTTCTGGCGCGGGCGGTGGTCCAGGCGATTGAGGAAACTGGAGGGCCGGTGGCCGTGATCACCGGCAACGGTCATGCCCGCCGCGATTGGGGAGTACCCGCTTATTTAGCACAGGCCGCCCCCGATCTAGAAATTTGGGTCGTGGGCCAGACCGAAGACAACGCAGACATTGAGGGCGGCTTTGACGAGATCATATCGTCAGCGGCCGTCGAGCGACCCGATCCGTGTGCGGGATTTCAGTAGCGTGTCGCACCCTTGCGCGGCACCAGCCCGCAGCCTAGTGTCAGGGCGCATCTCATAGGAAGCGCCAATGCTAAGTTCAAAACGCATTCTTCTGATCATCGGAGGCGGAATCGCAGCCTATAAGGCGCTCGATCTTATACGCCGCCTGCGAGAGCGTGGGGCCATGGTAACGCCGGTGCTGACCCGCGCGGGCGCTGAATTTGTCACTCCGCTGTCCGTGTCGGCACTCGCGGGGCGTAAAGTGTTCTCAGACCTCTTCAACCTGACGGACGAAGCAGAGATGGGGCATATCGAACTCAGCCGTTCGGCCGATCTGATCGTTGTTGCTCCGGCAACCGCCGATCTGATTGCCAAGATGGCACAGGGCCACGCCAGTGATCTGGCCTCCACCCTGCTTTTGGCCACCGACACGCCTGTTTTAATCGCGCCTGCGATGAATGTGCGGATGTGGCACCACGCGGCCACGCAGCGCAATCTCGCTCTGCTTCACGGTGACGGTATAGCCTTTGTTGGCCCAAATGACGGCGATATGGCCTGCGGTGAGCATGGCCCCGGACGCATGGCAGAAGTGCCCGAAATCATGGCAGCAGTCAGGACAATGCTGTCCGAAGGACCATTGACAGGCCGCCGAATTCTGGTGACCTCTGGTCCAACTCACGAACCCATTGATCCGGTACGCTACATTGCCAACCGCTCGTCGGGCGCGCAGGGTGCGGCGATTGCCCGCGCATTCGCCACGCTTGGGGCTGAGGTGGTCTTTGTCACCGGCCCCGCCACGGTGCCGCCGCCCGACGGGGTGCAGGTGATCCGCGTCGAGACTGCGCACGAGATGCTGGAGGCGGTCAAGAGTGCCCTGCCGGTTGAGGTCGCAATCTGCGCCGCCGCGGTGGCGGATTGGCATGTCACAAGTGCAAGTAGCCAAAAGCTCAAGAAAACGAAGGGTCGTCTGCCTCAATTAACCTTTGCCGAGAACCCCGACATATTGGCGACTGTCGCGAGCATGACGTCCGGTCGGCCCAAACTTGTCGTAGGCTTTGCCGCCGAAACCGATGACGTGATCGCGAACGCGACCGCCAAGCGCGCGCGCAAGGGCTGTGACTGGATCATCGCCAATGACGTGCGCCCTGCGACCGGTATCATGGGCGGCACCGAGAATGCCGTGACGCTGATCACCGCAGACGGTGCCGAGGAGTGGCCGCGCATGGGCAAGGATCAGGTGGCCGCGCAACTGGCCGCACGGGTCGCCACGGCGCTGAGTTGAAATCATGCGTATTTTCAACATGATGAAGAGGGCCGCATGCTGACCGTCGCGATTCAATGGGAGGAAGGGGCGGACCGCACCCTTGGCTTGCCCGGCTATGAAACCGCAGGCGCGGCCGGGGCCGATCTGCGCGCGAACTTTCCAGATCGCGGCCGGGTCATGCTGGCACCGGGCGCGCGGGTTCTTGTGCCCACGGGGCTGCGGCTGGCGGTGCCGATGGGATACGAGGTGCAGGTGCGCCCGCGCTCTGGCCTTGCTCTGAAACACGGCATTACCCTGCCCAACAGCCCCGGCACGATCGACAGCGATTATCGCGGACCCTTGGGGGTAATCGTGATGAATGCCGGGACCGAAGGCTTTGAAATCACGCATGGAATGCGGATCGCACAGATGGTGGTGGCGCCGGTTGCGCAGGCGCGGTTCACTCTGGTCGAGACGCTGGACGAGACCGCGCGTGGCGCGGGTGGATTTGGCTCTACGGGGATTGGCTGATGCTGCTGGTGCTGGTCATGGCAGCAGTGCTCTGGAGCATTGGCGCGGCCTTGGGCACGCCCCGGCGACTGCGGTGGGGGATGATCTCAGGCCTATGGGCGGCTGTGGTGTTGACGCATCTGGTGCTACCCGAGGGCCACGCGTTGCGCATGGCCACGGGCGAAAGCCCGGCGCTCTGGCTGATGGTTGGCGGAACGGTCGTGATCGTGCTGGTTTACCGCGCAGGACTGACCCGCTTACGGGCTCGCTCTGAGCGTGAGGCCGTTACAGTTGCATCTCGTAAGCCTTTGTTCTCCGAGGCAGAACTCAACCGCTATGCCCGTCATATCATCATGCGCGAGATCGGTGGACCGGGACAGAAAGCCCTGAAGGAGGCGCGCGTTCTGGTGATTGGCGCGGGTGGTCTTGGCTCTCCGGCGCTGCTTTATCTGGCGGCGGCGGGCGTGGGGACGATAGGGGTCATCGACGATGATACCGTTGAAAATTCCAACTTGCAGCGACAGGTGATTCACCGCGATGCCGATATCGGTCTCCCCAAAGTGCAATCGGCCATGGCGGCGATGCAGGCGCAAAATCCGCATGTCGTGGTGCACCCCTATCAGAGGCGGTTGACACCGGAAATCGCAAGCGATCTCTTCGCCGACTATGATCTGATCTTAGATGGCACCGATAATTTCGAGACACGCTATCTGTCAAATGCCACCTCAGTCGCCCAAGGCAAGCCATTGATTTCAGGCGCTTTATCGCAATGGGAAGGGCAGCTGAGCGTGTTTGATCCGGCCCATGGCACCCCCTGCTATCAATGCATTTTTCCGCAAGCCCCTGCCGCGGGCCTTGCACCCTCTTGCGCCGAAGCTGGCGTTCTGGGGCCACTGCCCGGCGTGGTTGGAGCAATGATGGCAGCAGAGGCGGTCAAGCTGATCACCGGAGCGGGGCAGACTCTGCGCGGAGACATGCTCATTTACGACGCGCTTTACGGCGAGAGCCGCAAGATCGGGCTGAGCCGTCGTGCAGATTGCCCCATATGTGGGGGTAAAGGAGAGAATGATGACCAACATGTTGCTGGCTGAGTGGAAAACGCCGTTCAAACTTGCCCCCTTCGATCAAATTGCCGACGCGGATTTCGCACCTGCGTTCGAGACCGCAATGGCCAAGGCACGGGCAGAGGTCGTAGCGATAGCTGACAATCCAGAGGCGCCGAGCTTTGCCAATACGATCGAAGCGCTTGAAAAAACGGGCAAGGATTTGGACCGGGTGCTGTCGGTGTTTTACACATTGGCGGGCGCGGACAGTAATCCAAAGCGGCAGGAACTGCAGCGCGAATTCGCCCCAAAACTAGCGGCTTACTCCTCGGAACTCTATGGGAACAAAGAGCTTTTTGCGCGGATCGAAAGCCTGTGGGCCGAGCGCAACACGCTCGGTTTGACAGCTGAAGAAGCGCGTTTGTTGATGCTCACGCACCGGGGATTTCGCCGTTCAGGCGCGGCATTGACCGGGGCGGAAGAGGCCCGGATGCGCAAGATCATGGCGCGGTTGGCGGAATTGGGAACGGCATTTACGCAGAACCTGCTGGCGGATGAGTCCGGCTGGCAAATGGAATTGGCCGAGGACGATCTGGAAGGGTTGCCGGATTTTCTGGTCGATGCCGCGCACGCGGCGGGGCAGGAAAAGCGGCTGGAGCGGCCTGTGATTACCCTGTCGCGGTCGTTGATCGTGCCCTTCCTGCAATTCTCCCCGCGTCGTGATTTGCGAAAAAAGGCATATGAATCATGGGTTTCGCGCGGTGCCATGGGAGGTGAGACTGACAATCGCGAGGTCGCCGCAGAGATTTTGCGGCTGCGCGCGGAGCGGGCCGCCCTGTTGGGCTATGCGAGTTTTGCCGCCTACAAGCTGGAAACCGAGATGGCCAAGACGCCAGAGGCGGTGCGGGGCCTGTTGATGGCGGTTTGGGAACCGGCCAAGGCGCAGGCGGAGCGGGATGCGGCACGGCTGACGGAAATGATGCAAGCCGATGGAATCAATGGAGAATTGGAGCCGTGGGATTGGCGTTACTATGCAGAAAAGCGGCGGCAAGCGGAGCATGATCTGGATGAAACGGCCCTGAAACCCTATTTGTCGCTGGAGGCGATGATCGCGGCGGCGTTTGGCTGTGCCAATCGGCTGTTTGGGTTGGAGTTTCGCGCGCTTGATATGCCGCTCTATCACCCTGATTGCCGGGCCTGGGAAGTGACGCGCGATGGCGCGCATGTTGCTGTTTTTATTGGGGATTATTTCGCGCGTGGGTCCAAGAGATCGGGGGCTTGGTGCTCTGCCATGCGAGGTCAGGCCAAGCGGCCAGAGGTGCAGGGGCCGGTAGTGATCAACGTCTGCAACTTTGCCAAGGGAGATCCGGCGTTGCTGAGTTATGACGATGCGCGCACGCTGTTTCACGAGTTTGGCCATGCCCTGCATCAGATGCTGTCGGACGTGAATTATGAAAGTATTTCAGGAACTTCCGTGGCGCGGGACTTTGTTGAATTGCCCTCACAGCTCTATGAACATTGGCTGGAAGTGCCCGAAGTGCTGGAGCGCTATGCCACTCATGTCGAGACCGGAGAGGCTATACCACGGGAATTGCTGGATAAATTGCTGAAGGCCGCGAATTTCGATCAGGGGTTTCAGACGGTGGAATATGTCGCCTCGGCCCTCGTCGATCTGGCGTTTCATGAGGGCGATGCGCCCGGCGACATCATAGCCAAGCAATTGGAAGTATTAGACAATCTTGGCATGCCAAGGGCCATCACTATGCGCCATGCGAGCCCGCATTTCGCGCATGTGTTTTCTGGGGATGGGTATTCCAGCGGCTATTACAGCTATATGTGGTCCGAGGTGATGGATGCGGATGCCTTTGCCAGTTTTGAAGAGGCGGGCGGGGCATTTGATGTGGAGCGGGCCAAGGCCTTGGAATCGCACATTCTTTCGCGCGGCGGATCGGAGGATGCCGAAACGCTCTATTTGCAATTCCGAGGCCGGATGCCGGGGGTTGAGGCGCTTCTGAAGGGGCGCGGATTGGCGGCCTGATGTGTACAGGATGTACAATATGTACACGGTTTTTATACACAAATTTGGAGGGATGGGGGCGCTGCCCCCGTCCCGGATTTAATCCGGGACTCTTCCGAGGAATTTCATACTAGATGTAGTGCGGTTCAGATCGTTTGATCGTAGTCGCCAACGCCGGGTTCGGTGCGGATGACGGCATCGATATCCGAGAAGATGGCGCGCATTTCGGCGTCGCTTGCGCTGCTCTCGCACACCACCACGAGGTTCGGGGTGTTGGAAGAGGCGCGCACGAGGCCCCACGAACCATTATCGAGAATGACGCGGGCCCCATTGACGGTCACGACCTCCTTGATGGTACGCCCGGCGAGCGGTTCACCTGCGGCGTGGCGCGCGACGAGTTTGGCGACGATGCGGTCGAGCACGGCGTATTTCTCGGTATCGGCACAATAGGGCGACATGGTGGGGGTCGCATAGGTCACCGGTAGCGCACGGCGCAGGTCGGACATCGACATCGGCGGGTTGCGGTCCATCAATTTGCAAATCTCGACCGCGACGCGCATGCCGCAATCGTAGCCACGCCCGATGGGTTCGGCGAGAAAGTAATGGCCGGATTTCTCAAAGCCCGCGAGCGCGCCCAAGTCCTTGACCCGGCGTTTCATGTGGGAGTGGCCGGTTTTCCAGTAATCAGCGGTCACGCCGTTTTTGATCAGTTCAGGATCCGAGGCAAAGAGGCCTGTGGATTTCACATCGGCGACGAAGGTCGCATTGGGGTAAATCTTGGAGAGGTCGCGCGCCATGATGACGCCCACCTTATCGGCAAAGATTTCCTCGCCCTCGTCATCCACAACGCCGCAGCGGTCGCCGTCGCCGTCAAAGCCAAGCGCGAAATCAGCCCCCGTGGCGCGCACGGTGGCGGCCATGTCATGGAGCATTTCCATGGCTTCGGGATTGGGGTTGTAATGTGGGAAGGTGTAGTCGAGCGTGTTGTGCGACGCGATCACCTCGACGCCCAAACGCTCGAACAATTCGGGCGCAAAGGCGGAGGCGGTGCCATTGCCGGTGGCGCAGACGACGCGCAGCTTGCGGGTCATGCGGAAATCACCGACGAGATCATCGAGATAGGCCTCGCGCACGCCGGAAACGAAGTCGTAAGCACCGCCGGGGCGGGGCTCGCCGCGTCCCTCTAGCACGATGTCGCGGAGTTCCGCCATCTCATCCGGGCCGTGGGTCAGCGGGCGGTCAAAGCCCATCTTGACCCCGGTCCAACCGTTTGGATTATGCGAGGCCGTGACCATGGCGACGGCGGGCACATCAAGGTGGAATTGCGCAAAATAGGCCATGGGAGAGAGGCAGGGGCCAATGTCCTTGACCGTGATACCCGCCTGCATGAGGCCCAGCATGAGGGCATTCTTGATCGACAGCGAATAGTCACGATAGTCATTGCCGACCGCGATCACCGGCGGGATGCCGCGTGCGTGCATTTGCGTGCCGAGACCAAGACCCAAGGCGGTGATGCCCGGCAGATTGATCTGATCGGGATATTTCCACCGGGCGTCGTATTCGCGGAACCCCGTGGGTGCAATCATCGGGTCGCGCAGGAATTCCCAAGTGTTGGGGGTGACGGTCGGCAGAGGTTTGGTCATGGAAGCTCTTTGTCGGTCAGAGGTGGATCGGATTGGCCTTGGCCAGACGGTCAAACTGCATCAGCGTGTCGATGAGGGCCGACATCTGCGTGAGCGGGATCATATTGGGGCCGTCCGAGGGGGCGTTGTCCGGGTCCTCATGCGTTTCGATGAAGACCGAAGCAACCCCAAGCGAGACCGCAGCGCGCGCCATGACGGGGGCGAATTCACGCTGCCCACCGCTGCTGCCGCCGCGCCCGCCGGGCTGTTGCACGGAATGGGTGGCATCCATGACCACCGGATAGCCGGTGGCGGCCATTTGCGGCAGGCTGCGCATATCGGCGACAAGGGTGTTGTAGCCAAAAGAGGTGCCGCGTTCGGTCAGCATGATGCGGGTGTTGCCGGTGCTCTCGATCTTGGAGATGACGTTGGGCATGTCCCAAGGGGCGAGAAACTGACCCTTTTTCACGTTGATCACCGCGCCGGTTTCACCGGCCGCGATCAGGAGATCGGTTTGGCGGCTGAGAAAGGCGGGGATTTGCAGCACATCCACCACCTCCGCCACCGGCGCGCATTGGTCGGCGGTGTGGATATCGGTGAGCACGGGCAGACCAAGTGCATCCTTGACCGATTGCAAGACCTTGAGTCCCTCGTCGATACCGAGACCGCGCTTGCCCGAGAGCGAGGTGCGGTTGGCCTTGTCAAAGCTGCCCTTGAAGATCAGCCCCGCGCCAAAAGCGGCGCAGGCCTCTTGCAGGGTGCCCGCGATCATCTGGGCGTGATCGGCGGATTCGAGCTGGCAAGGCCCGGCGATGAAGGTCAGGGGACGGTCATTGCCGATGGCCCACCCGTTGAGGTCGATATGTTTCATATCAGGAAGACACCTGTTCACGCAGAATGGACGCCGTAAGCGAGATGAGCAGGTAGATACCAGAAAAGATCAGGAAGGCCAGTATCGTATTCTCAAAGGCGCGCGGATAGGAGGAATCCTGCGAAGCGAGGGGGCGCACGCTGACGGTGAGATAGCGCACCTGCTTGTTGGCCTCGATCTCGGACTGGCGTTTTGCCTCGAGCGCGGATTGCAGCACGAGATCGGCGGTGGCGAGATCGGCCTGCGCCATCTGGATGGCCGCAGTCTTGGAGGCGAGCGAGCTTTCGCCGGCTGTGGCGTCGGTCAGGCGGCGCTTTTGCTTGTCGAGTTCAGCGCTGAGGATCATGATTTCACTTTGCAGCGCCTCAACTCGGGCGCCGTTGGGGCGTGCGTTGTTCATCTGGATGTTGAGAGCCAGTTCCTTTTCCTGAAGCTGCAACTCGACGGTGCCGATCAGGTTGCGGATGCTGGCAATCTCACCCTCGGGGTCAAGAATACTGTCCTCTTGCAGGGTCACCAGCATCTGTTGGGCGGCGCGGCGTTCGATCTTGGCCTGATCGAGGCTGTCGGCGGCGGTGCTGACGGCATCCTGCCGTTTCTCTCGGCTGAGGTCATCAACGCGTTCCTCGGCATATTTGATCAGACGCTCCGAGAATTTGGCGCTGACGGCGGGATCGGCGGTCGAAACCTCCATCCGGATCACACCTTCGGTGGGGTCGTAGCCCAGTTTGACGTATTTGCGGTAGAGTTTGTAGGCGACCTCGTGGCTGGCGTCGGGGTCGAGCCGTTGTAGCGGGTCGATCCAAGGCTGACTGAAATGCGCGAGAAAGCCGAGTTCCTCGTCGAGGCGCAGCATCGCATCCTTGGACTCAAGGTATTCCTGAGTCGCGATGGCGTCCTGGCCCGTGGCGAATTGGCTGGGAATGAGACCGCCAAGACCGCCCCCACTGGCGCCACCACCATCTGCCGACAGGATCAGGAAGGCGGATTTCGTGGCATACATCGGCGTGGCGATGGCATAGAAATAATAGCTCACCAAGATGGTCGGCAGCAGGACGAAGGCCGCGAGCCGCGAGAACAGCAGGATCAGTTTGCGACGGCGGCGGCGACCGATGTCGCGTTGGATGGCCATGATTTCCTGAGCGCGGCGGTCGGCGGGGTTGACGTCGGTGGAGGGCAGCGTCTGGCGTCCTGCGGGCACGGTTTGCGGCAGTTGCACGCGGCCATCGGAGGGCGAGGCGGGGGTCGCGCCGGGCGCGTTGGGCGGAGGCGGGCTGCCGCCGTCATTGGCCACCAGTTCAAGGATATTGGCGCGCTGAAAGGGGTCGATGCCCCGCGCCCGCAAGAGGCGCACGGCGTCGAAATCCGACGTGGGGGCGAGTCCGTATTTCTGTGCCAGTCGCCGGGCCATGCGCAATTCGCGCCCCGTCAGTCCTTCGCGCCGGATATCGTCGATGTTCTGACTGGTCGAGGTTTCGCGCGCCGAGGCAACCTGTCCGGCCTGAAGAGGAAGAGGCTCGGCCGTGGCAGCCGAGACGGCGTGCGGTGCCGCATAGGCCGACGGCGCGTCGGAGCTTGTGGCCACGCGTGGCGATAGCGGCACCGGGCTACGGCGGATGCGGAATTTTCTAGCCTTGGGTTTCGTAATCATAAAGCTCTTTTGCCTCCTCCAAGGAGTCGAACATATAAAGTTTGCCGCCCATCAGCACAGCCGCCGAGCGGGCAAATTTTTCCAACACCTTTGGATCGTGCGACACGATGATCACGGTGGTGGTGCGTAGCCGTTCTTTGAGAATATCGCCCGCCTTTCGGTTGAACTCTACATCAGTAGAGCCCGGCATCCCCTCATCAATCAGATACATGTCAAAATCAAGCGCCAGCATCAGCGCAAAGCTGAAGCGGGCACGCATACCCGAGGAATAGGTGCCAAGCGGCTGATCGAAATATTCGCCCAATCCGCAGAGCCAGCGGCAATAGGATTCGATATAGTCGGGATCAAGCCCGTAAAGGCGTGCGATGTAACGGGAGTTGTCCAGCGCCGACAGGCGGTTGATCACCCCCCCCATGAATCCCAGAGGAAAGGAGATGCGGCACCCGCGCCGGATCACGCCCTCATCCGGTTTTTCCAATCCGGCCATCATGTTGATCAAGGTCGTCTTGCCGGTGCCATTGGGCGCGAGGATGCCCAGGCTATGCCCAAGTTCTACTCGAAACGACACCTGATCAAGAATGACCTTGCGCTGTGTGCCTGTCCAAAAGGACTTGCTGACGTTCTCGAACTCGAGCATTCAATTGCCTCGGTATACCTGCTTTCCCGATGATAACGGGACACTCTTAAGGTCGGCTTAGCCTGCTTTTTGATATTATTGCCGATTTGAGGACAATATGCCAATGCAACAAGGCGATATTGTGATCAATTGACCAGAAATCGTGGCGATTTCCCGGCAAGCGTGGCGGGCAGGTGACGCGACGCGCAGAAGCGTCGCGCAAAAGGTCGCGGTGATTGCCCAAGAGGCCGCGCTGCGCTAGGGACGGATAAAAGATGCAGCACGAGTAAAACAATGAGCCGGATTTGCCATATCGAGTTGGATGATGCCAACCTGCCCCCGCCCACGCCCGAGATCGAGCAGGAGCGCAAGGTGGCAATGTATGATCTCATCGAGGAAAACAGCTTTTCGCTGCCTAATCGTGACGACAGGGTGGTTCCCGATGGCCCTTATCGCGTCGGATTGGCGATCCGCGAGAAGCGGCTGGTGTTCGACATCCGGACCGAAGCCGATCAACCCGCGGCAGAATTTCATCTGTCACTGAGCCCGTTCCGGCAGGTGGTCAAGGATTACTGGGCCATCTGCGAGAGCTATTTCGATGCGGTCAAAAATATGCCGCCCTCTCAGATCGAGACCATTGATATGGCTCGGCGCGGCATTCACAACGAGGGGGCGCGGGTGCTGGCCGAGCGGCTGGAGGGCAAGGCCGAGATCGACAATGACACGGCACGGCGTCTCTTTACGCTGATCTGCGTGTTGCATTTCGGGGGCTGATGCATGCCGCAGCCCCTGCCGCAGTCGGTGCTGTTTTGTTGTGATCACAATGCTGTCCGCTCGCCTATGGCCGAGGGGATCATGAAGAAGTTTTACGGCGCTGATACCTATGTCCAGTCCGTTGGCGTCAAGAATGACATGGAGATCGACGGCTTTAGCGTCGCCGTCTGCCGCGAAATCGGGGTCGAACTGGAACGTCACCGCAGCCGCAGCTTTGACGAGATGGAAGATTGGGGAGACGATCTGTCGTCTTTTGATCTCGTTGTGGCCTTGAGCCCGGCGAGCCAGAGGCGGGCGCTGGAACTGACCCGGTTTTTTCACCTTGATGTCACTTACTGGCCGATCATGGACCCCACCGGCCTTGCGCAGACCCGCGAAGCGCGGTTGGATGCCTATCGTCAGACCCGAGATCAGATCATCGGGCATTTGCAGGACCGTTGGGGACCCCCCAGGGAGGATTTATGAACGAAACCGTCAAAGCCTATTTCGATGCCTTCAACCGGGGCGATGTGCCCGGCATGCTGGCCTGCCTGAGCGACGATGTGCGCCACTATGTGAACGAAGGGCAGGTTCGGACCGGCAAGGATCTGTTTCGCGCGTTCTGTGATCACATGAGCCGGTGCTATCGCGAAGAGCTGACCGATATGGTGATCTTTGAGGCACAGGGTGGCACCCGTGCGGCGGCGGAATTTCTGGTCAACGGCACCTATCTGGAGACCGATCAGGGGCTGCCAGAGGCGCAAGGGCAGAGCTATGTCCTGCCTGCCGGGTCGTTCTTTACGCTCAAGGATGGGTTGATCACGCGCGTTGTGACCTATTACAACCTTGCGGATTGGGTGAAACAGGTCTCTGCATGATCCGTGTTGAGCGGCTGACGGGGGCGGCGCTGGCACGCGCCCTGCCCGATGTGGCGCGGCTTCGGATCGCGGTCTTTCGCGCCTATCCCTATCTCTATGAGGGCGATGCCGCCTATGAGGAGCGGTATCTTCAGGTTTACCGCGAGAGCGCGGATGCCATTCTGGTGGGTGCCTATGACGGCGATGATCTGATTGGGGCCGCCACCGGCACTCCGATGGAGGATCATGCGGGCGATTTCGGCGCAGCCTTTGCCGAGAGTGGGATCGCGTTGGAGCGGATTTTCTATTGCGCCGAGAGCGTTCTCTTGCCCGCCTATCGTGGGTGCGGCATTGGGCATCGTTTTTTCGATCTGCGCGAAGCGCAGGCGCGGGCGCTGAACCGCGATTTTGCTGCCTTTTGTTCGGTGGTGCGACCCAAGGATCACCCGGCGCGGCCCGAGGGTTATCAGCCGCTCGATGGGTTCTGGCGCAAGCGCGGTTATGCGCCGCTTGACGGGGCTGTGGCCTCTTTTGACTGGACCGAGATCGGGGCGGCGGAGGAGAGTGCGCATGACCTGCAAGTCTGGATGCGCGCGCTCTGAACGGCCTACCATGGGATTTGCGCCACGGTTTCGCGGAATGCTAATGTTTCACTGGTCAATTTGTCTGAGGGTTTGCTAAGCAGAAATTGCCGGGGGGCGCAGCATGGGGAACGTGACAGATGACACGTATTTTCGCCATCGCCCTCTGGGCGATCCTGGGCCTGATCGGCGTGACCACGGCAACCTTGGCGCAGTCCGAAGGGCGTCAGAGACTGGGCTATGGTCTCTTGTTTACCAACGACGTTCTGGGTGACGCGGATGATCGCTGGCGCACTGGGTCGATCACATCGAGCCGGGTCTGGGGGCCTGACTGGCAGGGACACGCGCCGGACCGCTTTGGGCAATTGCTCGAATTCCGCTTTCACGGCGAGGTCATAGCGCCTGAAAACCTGAGCCGCCCCGCGGCGCTTGATCGGCCTTATGTGGGCGCGCTCGGCTTTGGTCTGCATACGCATTTCCAGAAGGCTGAGGTGGATTATGCCCTTGGGGCGGATCTGATCGTGACCGGGCGGCAGACGCAGCTCGATGACTTTCAAGACTTTTTGCATGGGTTTCTTGGCGGTCGCGAGGTCAGTGGACGGGTTCGGCGCAATCAGATCGACGACGCTATTCGGCCCTCGGGCGTCTTTGAGGCCAGCCGCGAGTTTGAGCTTGGGCGTGCGCGCCTGCGGCCCTTTGCCGAAGCGCGGCTGGGGGTCGAGGATCTGATCCGGGCCGGGGCGGACATCACATTCGGTGGCATCGGTCAGAGCGAATTGCTGGTGCGCGACGTGGTCACGGGCCATCGCTACCGGGTGGTGCGGGCCGAACAGGCGGGCACGGCATTCCTTTTGGGGGCGGATATCGCCTATGTCGATGACAGCGATTACCTGCCCGCACGCAGCGGTGTCACATTGACCGAGGACCGCACCCGTGTGCGGGCGGGCCTGCATTGGGAGAACCGCAATGGGGCTGCGCTCTTTTACGGTCTGACATGGCTGAGTGAGGAATTCGACGAGCAGCGCGAGGGGCAATTTCTGGGCGCTGTGCAGTTCAAGCTGCGGTTCTGACAAAAATACAATCAAGGGCTTTTCAGACTGATTCGCCTTTGCTACCTTGACGATAATAAAAACGCGATAAAAAAAGAAACGAAGAGGCAGGCAGTCAGAGTTATGGGGACGGGCTTTAGAGGCACGTTCGTCATCTCCTGGTCGCAAACGGAATTGGATGGGGTATCGGCTGCGCCAGTGCAGTCGCTTTCGGTGGGACACACGTGGTCCTGGCGGGGCGATGCAGTGCGTGTCGATGGGCCGAACGAGCTGTTGCGGCTTGATATGGCGGAAGGGGAAACCGTGAACCGCAAACGTGCGGCACGGATGGTGCGGCGCCTGGTGGGCGCCGCGTTGAGCAACACACGCGACTTGGCCCAAGGGGACATGGACGAGCCGCTGATGGATCTGGGCTTTGTCATCACCGATGGCACGCGCAGCTATACCGTGACGGTCATCGAAGTGGGGATCGGGGCGCCGCCCTTGTTGATGTTCCACGATGATATTCCACCGCGCGAACGGGATATGTGGGTCGTGCATCACTCGCTTGAGGGGATGCGCGGGGCCTCGACCGGACCGGCCTCGGGCGGTGTTATCTGTTTCACTCCCGGCACGCGGATCGAGACCCCAGAAGGCCCGCGTCTGGTTGAGGAATTGCGCGAGGGCGACCATGTGCAGACCCGCGACAACGGGGCCGAACAGATCCAATGGATCGGCAGTCGCCGGATGACAGGTGCGCGCCTGTTTGCGATGCCGCGCCTCAGACCGATCCGGCTTCGAGCCGGCGCGCTTGGCATGGGGCGTCCCGATGCGGAATTGCTGGTCAGCCCCGAGCACCGGATGCTGGTGCGGGGCGACGTCGCGCGCGCGCTCTTCAATACGCCCGAGGTTTTGGTGATGGCGCGCGATCTGGTCAATAATGACACGGTGACGGTCGATCTGGGATCACGCGAGGTGACCTATATTCACCTGCTCTTGCCGCACCATCAGATCATCTGGGCTAATGGCGTCGAGACCGAGAGCTTTCATCCCGCAAGCGCGGCGCTTTCGACACTTGACGATGCGGACCGGGCGCGGCTCTTGGCGATCAACCCCAATCTGGAATATGAGCCGAATCTCTACGGCGGCTTTGCCCGACGGTGCCTGAATGGATCAGAGGCCGCGATTCTTGCGCATGAGGCCGCCTGAGAAGCGGGGGACGTATCGGGAACGTCCCCGACACAATGCAGGCCAGATGACGGCGCGGGGTAGTGGTTGACAGTGCCCCCGCAGCCTGTATAAGCGCGGCTTCATTGGTGTTGGTGGACCTCGCAAGAGGAAGCCTGTCGGCCGACCGGAAAGTGCCGGGACGCAGAGGACAACGCCCTTCGCTATATATGAAGGAGATCAGCCGTGACAAAACGCACGTCTGCCAAGTACAAAATTGACCGCCGGATGGGTGAAAACATCTGGGGCCGTCCGAAATCCCCCGTCAACCGTCGTGAATATGGCCCCGGCCAGCATGGTCAGCGCCGCAAGGGTAAAGTCTCTGACTTTGGTCTGCAGCTGCGCGCCAAGCAGAAGCTGAAGGGCTATTACGGCGATTTGACCGAAAAGCAATTCCGCCGCATCTTTGCCGAAGCCGAGCGTATCAAGGGTGATACCGGCGAGACGTTGATCGGTCTGTTGGAGCGCCGTCTGGACGCGGTCGTTTACCGCGCCAAGTTCGTCGCAACCATGTTCGCCGCCCGTCAGTTCGTGAACCACGGCCATGTGACCGTGAACGGCAACCGCGTGAACATCCCCTCTTACCGTGTTAAAGAGGGTGATGTGATCGAAGTGCGGGACCGTTCCAAGCAGATCGCAGTTCTTCTCGAGGCCGTGCAATTGGCCGAGCGGGACGTGCCCGATTACATTGACGCGGATCATTCGAAGATGAAGGCCACCTTTGTCCGTCAGCCCGGCCTGTCGGATGTGCCCTATCCGGTGATTATGGAACCGAACCTCGTGATCGAATTCTACGCGCAGAACTAAGCGTTCTGAAATGCAGCGAAGAGGCCGCGACGGGGAACCGCCGCGGCCTTTTCCTTTTGGTGCTGGTCAAGCCGGGGCACCAAAGCTAGAACCTCATGCGACACACGGGGAATGACATGACCAAGATCACGCCACAGCCGGGCATCATGGAAATCGCGCTCTACAGGAGTGGCGAGGCCGTGATTGCGGGCAAATCCGAGATCCTGAAACTCTCGGCCAATGAGAGCCCCTATGGCCCCTCGGACAAGGCCAAGGCTGCCTTTGCGCGCTCTGCGGCGACGCTGCACCGCTACCCCGGCACCGACCATGCCGACTTGCGCGGAGCCATTGCTGAGGTGCATGGGCTGGACCCCGAGCGCGTGATCTGTGGCGTGGGGTCGGATGAGGTATTGCAGTTCGTGGCGCAGGCCTATGCCGGGGCGGGGGACGAGGTGATCCACACGGAGCACGGCTTTGCCATGTATCCGATTCTGGCCCATGCGGTCGGCGCCACGCCGGTCTGTGTGGCCGAGCGTGACCGCATGGTGGATGTGGATGCGATTCTGGGTGCCTGCACGCCCCGGACTCGGATCGTGTTTATCGCCAACCCCGGCAATCCGACCGGCACCATTCTGCCCGAGGCGGAAGTGGCGCGGTTGGCGGATGGCGTGCCCGTGGGGGCCATTCTGGTGCTTGACGGGGCCTATACCGAGTTTGCCAAAGGCTATGACGGCGGTGTCGCACTGGTCGAGGCGCGCGACAATGTCATCATGACGCGCACCTTTTCCAAGGCTTATGGTCTGGGTGGGCTGCGGATCGGCTGGGGCTATGCGCAGAGCGCGATGATCGAGGTGCTGAACCGCATTCGCCAGCCTTTCAACCTCTCGCCCACGCAACTCGCCACCGCAGAGGCGGCGGTGCGGGATCAGGACTGGCTCAGCAAGGTGGTGAGCGACACGATGCGCAACCGCGCATGGTTGACCGAGGCCCTGCGCGAGACCGGCGTCGCGGTTGACGAGAGCCATGCCAATTTCGTGCTGGCGCGGTTTGCCTCGGATGACGAGGCCGCGGACTGTGATGCAGCGTTGCGCGCCGATGGGATCATCGTGCGCCGGGTGGGCGGCTATGGCTTTCCCGAAGGGTTGCGGATCACGGTGGGCGAGGAATCCGCCTGTCGCCGGGTCGCGCATGTGATCGGACAGTTCAAGGGGGTCCGGTGATGGCGCAGATCTATGACCGGGTGGCGCTGATCGGGCTGGGGCTGATTGCAAGTTCGATGTTCTGGGCGATGAAACGCGCGGGCGTGGCCGGAGAGGTGACGGGCTATGCGCGCTCATCTGACACGCGGGATGTGGCGCGCGAGATCGGCCTCTGTGATCGGGTGTGCGATAGCGCGGCTGAGGCGGCAGAGGGGGCCGATCTGGTGGTGCTCTGCGTGCCGGTGGGCGCGATGGGGGCGGTTGCCGCCGAGATCGCGGGCGCGCTCAAGCCCGGCGCCACGGTCAGCGATGTGGGATCGGTCAAGAAGGCCGTGATCGAAGCGGTCGGGCCGCAACTGCCCGAGGGGGTGCATTTCGTCCCCGCGCATCCGCTGGCGGGAACCGAACATTCGGGGCCACGTTCGGGCTTTGCCGAGCTTTTTGACAATCGTTGGTGTCTGATTGTGCCGCAGGAAGGCAGCGACCGGGCGGCGGTAGAACGGTTAGAGCGGTTCTGGCAGGCGCTTGGGTCGAACACCGATGAGATGGATGCCGAACATCACGATCTGGTGTTGGCGGTGACAAGCCATGCGCCGCACCTGATCGCCTATACGATGGTCGGCGTGGCCGACGATCTGCGCCGGGTCACCGACAGCGAGGTGATCAAGTATTCCGCCGCCGGGTTTCGGGATTTCACCCGGATTGCCGCGAGCGATCCAACCATGTGGCGCGATGTGTTTCTCAACAACAAGGAGGCGACATTGGAAATTCTGGGCCGCTTTACCGAGGAGCTCTTTGCGCTGCAACGCGCCATTCGCATCGGCGACGGGGAGCATCTGCACGCCTATTTCACCCGCACGCGCGCGATACGGCGGGGCATCATCGAGGCTGGGCAGGACACCGCCGCGCCGGATTTTGGACGGGCGACGAAGGCATGAGGCGCGCCGTTATGGGCATGGCGATGGGGCTGAGCCTGATCGCCTCGGGCTGCGGTCGCAGCGACAATGACGAGGTCAGCCGGGGCGGCGGGATTTGCGGTGATCCGGGGCTGGTGGGATCGGTTTCGGGGTTTCAGCATCACGAGGTGAATGGCTGTGGCGTGGACCGTGCGGTGCGGCTTGAATCTGTGCATGGCGTGCGGTTGAGCCAGGCCGCGACGCTGGATTGCCCGACGGCGCGTGCGCTCGGGAATTGGGTGAAGCGCAGTGCCAAGCCTGCCGTGGGGCGCATGGGGGGCGGTTTGACGGGGCTACAGGTTCCCGCGCATTACGTCTGCCGCACGCGCAACAGCCAGCCCGGTGCGCGCATCTCTGAGCATGGACGCGGCAAGGCAATCGACATTTCGGCGTTGAAGTTGAAGGATGGCTCGGAAATCTCGGTGCTGCGGGATTGGAATAGCGGGCACAAGGGGCGCATTCTCAAGCGCGTTCATGGCGAGGCCTGTGGGACATTCGGCACCGTGCTGGGGCCAAATTCGGACCGGCACCATCAGGACCATCTGCATTTCGACACCGCCAAACACGGCAACGGACCCTATTGCCGCTAGCTGTCAGGCTGGGATCACGCGCGGGGTGCGGCGGCGCAACAGGAGCGCATCCTTGATCCGGCCCTTGAGGCCACGCGGCGGCAGGATTTCGCGGTCGCGCTCGAACACAGCACCATTGAGGGCTGGATCGTGCCATAGCGCGAGCGCCGCCCCCCACCGCGCCGCCTGCGCCGGGTCAAGCCCATGAGGCACGCCCATGCGGGTGGCAAGCATGCCCGGCATCCAGTCGGTCAGCACAATGTCCGGAAAGCGGTCGGCGAGATCAGCCAGAAGCGCGCGCGTGAGGATGCGCCCTGCCCCTTTGGATACCGCATAGGCCGAGGAGGCGGGCAAGGGGGCCAGATCGGCGAAGGTCGAGACAGTGAGGATACGGCCAAAACCGGTCTCGACCATGCTGCCCAGTGCAAGCCGCGTGCAGGCCACTGTACCACCGAGATTGATCGCCATGGTTTCGGCGAAGCTCTCGGGTGTTTCATCGAGAAAATCGCGGCGTGGATAGATGGCGGCGTTGTTGATCAGCAGCGTCACCGGCGCGGTTTGGGTGATCTGAGCAAAGGCCGCGCGTAGGGATTGAGGGTCTGCGACATCGGCAGTGACGGGCGTGATCCGACCCGTGGGGTCCAGAGCGGCGGTCTCGGCGATTCCCTCGGGCGCACGGCCAAGGGCCACCACGCGCTGTCCCCGCGCCGCGAGTTCCACTGCGAGCGCGCGCCCCAGCCCACCGCCTGCGCCAGTGACAACTGCGATACCGTCCGAGAGCCTCATGTCGTGGCCTTTCTGCGGCGAGCGATCACCTCGGCCACGCGCAGCGCATTGGCAGCGATGGTGAGGCTCGGGTTGACGCCCATCGACGAGGGCATGAAGGAGGCATCCGCGACAAAGAGATTGTCCAGCCCATGCGCCCGGCACTCGGGGTCGAGCACGCTGGTCGCGGGATCGGTGCCGAACCGCAGCGTGCCGCAGGGGTGGCCAAAGTTCAACTCTGGCGTATGGGTCAGGAACAGTCGCCGATGCCCGCGCAGCCCCGCTCGGATGGCGCGGCGAAAGGCGCGGCGGCGGTTCAGGAGTTCGGAGTGGAGCGTGTAGGTAATGTCGATGGCATCGGGGGCTGTGCAGTCATAGGTGACGCGGTTCTCAGAGTATCCCAGATCCTCCATCAGCCCGACAAAGACCTGCGCCCGCCCCAATATGCGCGCCGCAAGGGCCGCAGGCAGGCGGGTGAGGTGGCGTAGGGGTCGGAGGTGACGCAGGGCGGAGCGGTCGAACATGCCGTTCAGCGTATGCACGATCGCGCCGTAACCTGCCGCGATGCCCATCGCCTGCACGGTGCCGAAGCGCTGCCCGTCGCGGTGGTAGAAATCGCGAAGCGAGATGGCCTTGCCCGGGCCATCCTCAGCCGTGCCGCGCGGCGGCCAGAGGGCGAAAATCTCGTTGAGGTGGAACATAAGGTTGCACCCCACGAGGCCGGAGCCATTGGCGCAGCCGTCGGGCCAGACCTCAGACGCGGAGGCCAAGAGCAGGCGGGGCGAGCCGAGCGCACCTGCGGCGAGCACGATCTGGGGCGCGGTGAGCGTGAAGGTTTCGCCGTCGCGCGCAACCTCGATATGGGTGATGCTGTGGGACGTACCGCAGAGGCGGCGCACCTCGGCACGGTCGAGAAGGGCGGCATTGCCGGTGGCAAGCGCCGGGTCCACCCCGGCAGAGCGACCATCCATCTTGCAGGGTTTGGGGCATTTGACGCCCAGGCACTCATGGCACCCCGGCAGATAGCGGATCGCGGCGTGCAGGCGGTAGGGGTGTAGCCCCACCGATTGCAGACTGCGCATGAGAGCGGCATCCACAGCCGAGAGTGGCGGCGCGGGCCGTAGGAAGGGGGCGGGCTCCGGCGAGAGCGGATCGGGGTCACCACAGATATGCAGGAGGTCTTCGGCCTCTGCATACCAGTCGCGCATCGCGTCAAAGCCCACGGGCCAACCGCCGGTGGGATGCGGGCGGGTCTCTGTCGCCTCAAGATCGTGGCGCTCGGGGCGTTCCAGCGTGGCGGCATAAAACACCGACGATCCGCCCACCCCGGCCCCGATGGGACCAAAGAATTCCGACGCGCGGCCATTGATCTGCGCGCGGATCGGGCCGGGCCAATAGCCGCGCAACTGTCGGGCGGTGGGATCGAACATTTCGGGATTGAGCCCCTGACGCTCGGATCGGTGGCCGGATGGGCCTTTCTCGATGAAGAGCACCTTGAGGCCCCGCTCGGCCAGCCTGCGTCCGATGAGGCCGCCGCCCATGCCGGTGCCGATGACGATCACGTCCCACTGGGAATTGCGGATCTCGGCGGTCATTGCGGGGCCTCGAAGACGGGGGCGAAGAGATCGCTGAGGGCGATGGCGGCGCGGTTGGTGAGGTGGTTGTTGTCGAAGTAAAGCGCTTGGCCGTCCTGCATCACGTCACAGGTGCTGGCATCGCAGAGGTGCTGCCACGGGTCTATGAGGGTGATCGCGCCGGAGTGGGCCAAGGCCATCAGCGGCGCCTCGGCATGGGCGGCGCGGGCAAGCGCCAGATCTCGGGGCACGCTGAGGCGGGTCGTGTCCTCGGGGCTCATGCGGCCATGCACCAGCGCACGGGCCACGGCGCGGGAATCGTAATCTGGCACCTCAGGCGGTTGGCGCAGGATGTAGATGCGGGGGAATTGCGGGGCGAGTTCGGCAATGGTGCGGGTGAGGGTCGCGTTGAAAAGCGTGTGTTGCGGCCCTTGGGGCAAGAGGCTGTCGGGCAGAGGCGCGAGGGTGATGCGATTGTGGGCGTCCAGCCCCACGCCCTGCCCTTCGGTGTAATAGGACCAGCGGCCGACGAGGAGGAGCGTGTGCAGGCTGTCTAATTGGGCAATGCCATCGCGGATGGTTTGATTGGCGCGGGTGCAGGCGGCATCCTGCGCCGGGGTGACGGCGGTTTCGGCCTTAGCCACGTCAAAGAGCGGCGGGCAGCCCGCGTGCCAGAGGATCAGCGCGGGGCGGTTCGCGGCGTGGGCGGCGGTCTCCAGCCCTTCCTTGATGGCGCGCAGGTGGCTGTCGCCCCAGATCAGCACCTCGGGCGCACCATCGGGGCCGATGGGACAGGTTTCCACCCCGGCAAGGGGGCCGGTGGTGGGGACGGTGCAGCGCGACCAGTCCTGATTGAAATCACCGGAGGCGGCGATATGGGTGCGCAATTCGGGGGCAAAGCGGGCGGGCAAGCCATCGCCGCGCCAAAGCAACAGGCCGACGGCCAGCAGCGCCAGTGAGGCCAGCGCTGTGCCCGAGACGAGCGCGCGGGTGCCGGCCTGTGTCTGGCGCACCGGGCGTTCGATATAGCGCCATGAGAGGGTGGAAAGGGCAAAGGCGAGGGTAAGCCAAGCCCCAGCCTCGACGGGGCCAGAGTAGCCATCGCGCCAGTAGGAGGAGAGCACGAAGACCGGCCAATGCCAGAGGTAGAGCGAATAGGAGATAAGGCCGATGAACACCGGCGCGGGGCGGGTCAAGGCGCGGTTGACGGGGTTGGCATCGCGTCCATTCATCAGGATCAGGAGCGTGCCTGCGACGGGCAGGATCGTCTGCCAGCCGGGAAATCCCTCGGCGCCGATCAGGGACACGGCGGTGAGGATCAGCGCCAGACCGGCCCATGAGAGCGCCGGGTGGAGGGCAAAGCGCCAGCCCCGTTCCTGCCCCGCAATGGCGAGAAGAACGCCTGCCAAAAGCTCCCACGCGCGGAAGGGGAAGAGGTAAAAGGCGCCTGAGGGCGAGCGGGGCGTGAGCCAGAGGCAGGCGGCGAACGAGAGCGCGGCGAGGGTCGCAAGGATCACCGGCAGCGTGGGCCGCCAGCGGGCGAGGGTGAGCAAAAGGAAGGGCAGGACGATGTAGAACTGTTCCTCGACCGCCAGCGACCATGTGTGCAAGAGCGGCTTTTCCTCGGATATGCCGTCGAAATACCCGGCTTCGCGGTAGAAATGGATATTCGAGAGATAGACCGTGGCGGCGATGAGGGATTTGCCGAATTCGCGGAATTCGAACGGCAAGAGGATGAGCCAGCCCATGATCAGCGTCGCCGCCGCCATGGCGAAATAGGCGGGGGCCAAGCGGCGCAGACGGCGCAGGTAGAACCGGGCAAGGCGGATGCGCCCGGTTTCGCGCAGGTCCGTCCAGAGGATGCCACCGATCAGAAAGCCGGAAATCACAAAGAAGATATCCACCCCGACAAAGCCGCCGGGGATGCCGGGCAGCCCGAAGTGGTAGAGCACGACCGACAGCACCGCGATGGCGCGCAGACCGTCGATTTCGGGGCGATAGGCGGCGGCGCTCATGCGGCAAAGACCTCTGGCAGCGGGGTCTTGGCCAGCAGGGCGTCATAGACGGTGCGGACCTGCCGCGCCTTGGCGGCCCAAGTGGCGTGCTCCAGCACCCAATCGCGGCCCGCCTGCCCCATGGCGGCCAATGTGGCGCGGTCTTGGGAGAGCGCATCCAGCGCCGTAGCAAAGCCTGCGATGATCTCGGTCCGGCTGCCCAAGGGCACCTTGACCCCGCGCGATGCTGTGACCAATTCGCCGGGGCCTGCGTAATCGACGATGAGCGGCGGCACGCCCAAGGCCATCGCCTCGAGCACCACGCCGCCGCCGAATTCACGGATCGAGGGGAAGGCGAAGAGGTGGCAGGTGGCCAGCACATCCTGCACACGGGCATGGTCCAACCAGCCGTGAAAGGTGATGTGCCCGGCCACGCCCAAGGCTTCGGCCTGCGCGCGCAGGGTGGGCATCATCGGCCCGTCGCCCACCAGATCAAGATGCAGACGCCCGGCGCGCAGGAGGGGCGCTGCGGCCTCGATCAGCATGTCCGGGCCTTTGTAGGGCACCAACCGCCCGACGAAGGCCGCATGCAGGGGACCATCCGGCGCAGGCGTGGCGATGTGGGAAAAGCGGATGGGATCAATCGCGTTTTCGGGCAGATAGACGGTTTTGGCGCGGGCAAAGCTGGGCATTTCGCCTTGGGTGTGGCGCGAGCCTGCGAGGATGGCAGCGGCGTGGCGCAGGGTTGCGGTGCGGCCCGGCAGTGCCTTGTAGGCGCTGCGCAGGTAGCTGAGATATTCGCGCTCGCGCCGCCGCTCGGCGTCAAAGCCTGCGGGCCACGGCACGCCGCCATTCAGCGGCCCAAGCACAAAGGGGACGCCCGCGCGGGCGCATTTGCCCGCCAGCGACGAGGAAATCGTCGGGCTGAGCGGGGTGATGCGGTGGACGATGTCATAGCACCCGGAGCGGATGGCATCGCCAAACTGTCGCCACACAAGGTGCTCGAACCACGGATAGCTCATGGCGTTGATCAGTTGCAGCGTCGTCCAGCCCCTGCCCTGCCCCATGCGCAGCCGCTCGCCAAGCGCCCAGAGGGGGCGGGCAATCGCCTCGGAATCGATGGCGGTGAAGTCCTGCCCCTCGATCAGCCCCGCGCGCAGGAATGCGTCGCGGTTGCGAACCTGCGTGACGATATGCACCTCGGCCACCTCGCGCAGCGCGGTGGCCAGAGACCAGCCCACCAGCGGCACGCTGACCCATTCGGGATTGGCGGCCTCGGCAATGGCCAGCACGCGGGGGCGGGTCATCAGGGGTGTCTCACATGATCGGGCGCCAGCCCAGCGGGCGGCGGCGAGCTGTCACGGGGTGCTGGTGGCGCGCCGCCTCGGCCAGCCCCAGCACCGCCCCGGCAAAAAGCCATGTCAGCGGCGTGAGCGTGGCATTGGGCAGCATGTCGATCAGATTGATCGCGAGCAAGAGCACCACTGGCCCGATCAGACGCACATGGGCGGCATTGCCCAGACGGCGGCTATAGTGCCACAGCATCAGGACAGGCAGGGTGATGAGACCGAATTCGGCCAGATAGCCGACCCAGCCGAAAATACCGATGAGGATGATCCAGCGCCCGTCCGTTACGGTCTCGATCACGCCGGTGACGGGATTGAGGATATGGTTGCGTCCCCAACTGCCCCAGCCAAACAGCGGCTTTTCAAGGGCGCGTTCCATCAGAATATCCTCGTTATCGAGGCGGAATCGCAGGGAATTGGCGCGTTCAGGGTCAACTTTGCCTGCCTGTTCGAGAATCCAGTCGACCGGGATCAATCCCGCCCCCTTGAGCACCGGATAGCTGATGGCCATCACGGCCATGACCCCTGCGATGCGGATTTGCATCCGAGTGGGCAGGAACAGCGCGAGTGGTGCCAGATAGACGCCATACATCAGCGAGCCCAGCGATTTACAGAGCACCAGAACGCCACCGAGATAGAGCGCCGCCAAGAGGTAGAAGACGCGGCGCCGCACATCCGCTTCGCGCGCGAGCGCGAGCGCGCAAGTCATCGCCATGACAGTGAAAAACGCGACCCAAAGACCATGATACATAAAGACGATGGGCCGGAACCCGCCCGAGCGCATCATCTGCTCAAAACTGTGCTGGAAATAGCCATAGATCCAGATGTTGAGCTGTGGCGAGAGCCGGACTTCAAGCAGCATGGGCAGGGAATAGATCAGCCCGCCCAGCATCAGGGCCATCACCAGTTCGCGAAGCCCCTCTGGCGTGGCCAGATGCTGCCGCGCGAGGAGAAATGGCAAGAGTAGGATGAATTGCAAGAGGACGAGCGCCACCATATCCTTGAGCCCCAGCGAAGGCAGGCCGATGCGCCCATAGAACACCGGGTCGCCATTGGTGAGGACCGTGGCCACGGGGCTGAGGACAAAGAGTGCGACGAGGACACGCCCCGGCAAGCTCTGCGGCAGGAGCGGCACACGGCGGCCCGCGTGAATGAGGCAAATGACAAAGGTGGCAAGGCTGGGCAGCGATTCCTTGGTCAAGGGCGGCATCAGGGGGAAATCAAAGGCGGCGGGCGGCGGCGGCAGGACCATATAGGCGCCCAGGAGCGACCAGATCAAAGCGCGCTCGATCGGCCACCACCGGAACATCGCCAGCGTGATCAGCGGCCAAGCCGCAAGCATCAGATAGGCCGTAGCATTGGGCATGACGCGCCGGGCACCTCGTTGACTGTTTCGCCGGTCTTGCCGCAGAGTGCGGCACGACCCTCAGGGGCCGCCTAGCAGGGCCAGCCTAAGTGCCAAAGCCCATGAATTTCAACAATTTCGCGATTTTACGACGGGATTTTGGCCGCGAGGTGCATCAATGCGCCAGTCCGGGGCCAATTGTCCCGCGCGAGAGCAGTTCCCGCGCGGGCAATCGGTGCAGTCGCTTAACAGCCGGTGCCGGTGAGAACCACGCGGAAGGTGCAAGCCATGACGCGCAGGTCAGTCCAGAGCGACAACTCGGTCAGATACTTTGTATCAAATTGCGCGCGGGCAGCAAAACTGCTCTCGTTGCGCACGGAAATCTGCCAGTAGCCCGTGATGCCAGGGCGCAGGGCATAGTAGCCGCGACCGGGATAGAGCGCCTTTTGGCAGGGCATCATCGGGCGCGGGCCGACGATGGACATATCGCCAATCAGCACGTTCCACAGTTGCGGCAACTCATCAAACGATGTCTTGCGGATTAGCCGACCGATCCGGGTGATCCGCGGGTCGTGACGTAGTTTCTGATGTTGGTCCCACTCCAAACGACGCGCAGGATTGGCTGCGAGGTAGCTCTCGAGGAGCGCGTCGGCGTTGACGACCATGCTGCGGAGTTTCCACATCCGGAAGATTCGTCCATTCTTGCCAACACGGTCTTGGGCGTAGAACGGCGGCGCCCCATCACGGGCGATGAGAACCGCCAAAATCGCCACGATAATCAGCACGGGTGGTGCGACGATCAGAACAATAGCGACGTCCAAAACACCCTTGAAAATGACCGAATAGATCTGAGATCGTTTCGGTGTGATCGAAGAACTTTGAATAAAGTCCGCGTCCTTCTGGCGCAATGGCACCGGAACTGTTTGAAACGACATGGCAGCACTCCCCAGAAGCTCTAAACCCAACTAACCGTTTAAACGTCACACATGAGCCCGTTATTTTTCAGTTCGCCGCATCGAGTGACAAACCAGTCTCAAATATGCCCGAAATGTGGCACAACTCGTGCAACATTTCGGCATGCTCGGATACACGTAATCCAACACACTATGCATATGACTTCGGTCAGGCTTACTCACCCCATGAAGATAACAGGCCAATGCCCCCACTGCCTGTCAGCCCAAGATTTTATAGGTATTAAGCTAACTTGATTGAAAATGCTCTCTTGTCTTGAGCAAGTCAATGACCTCAGGAAAATACAACCCTGACGTGTAATGCCCTTAGAGGGTAGCCTGTCGCTGATTGCAATCAGACCGTGAGTGTCCAAATTCTGCCGCAAAGACCCACGTCATCTTTCGTCACCTGTGGCCACTTTTGGCCACATTTTAACCACAAATCCAACCCTCCACTCTTGGCATCACACGAAGAGAACCAGGGCTCTTTCAGGCGCATTGTCCCGACACCCGAAACAACGCTTCGATATGAAGACGATTGCCATCCATCTCGGGCAAAATGCCGGACTCGGTCGCAGGGGAATATCGCGAGATGGGATACGACCTCGCCCCACTCGCGGGAAATGCGTCGGGAGCGGCCAGACGACGGGGGTCAAACAGAGCTCCGCCACAATTATGACACGTTTAAGGAGAGCGGCCTTGCCCGCTCGACGCGACGATCGCGGTGGCTACGCGTCATTTGCCACCGAATCACTCAAAGAATCGCCGGCCAGAGTCGCGCATTTGACAGAAAAATGCCGCCCGGCGGAACCGGACGGCGGATCATTGGGACTATGCGTAAATCAGGCGCGCACGAGCGCCTCATAGGCCTGAGAGACCTCTTGGGTCATCGCACCCACGTCGAACGTGTACGCCCCGATCTGACCCACAGGCGTCACCTCGGCGGCAGAGCCAGTGAGCCAGCACTGTTCGAACCCTTCAAGTTCCTCGGGCATGATGTGGCGTTCATGCACCTTGATCTGACGGTCCTTGAGCATGCCGATCACGGTCTGACGGGTGAGGCCGTTTAGGATCGCGTCGGGCAGCGGTGTGTGCACCTCGCCATCCTTGACGAAGAAGATGTTGGCCCCCGTCGCCTCGGCGACATAGCCGCGATAGTCGAGGAACATGGCATCCGAACAGCCCTTGGCCTCGGCGGCGTGTTTGGACATGGTGCAGATCATGTAGAGACCGGCGGCCTTGGCAGCGACGGGGATTGTCTCGGGGCTGGGGCGCTTCCATTTGGCGATGTCGAGCTTTGCGCCTTTCATCTTGGCATCCCCATAGTAATTGCCCCATTCCCACGCGGTCACAGCCATGCGAATTGGATTGCGCGCGGCGGCCACGCCCATGTCGAGGCCAGCACCGCGAAAGGCGACGACGCGCACATAGGCATTGGTTAACCCATTTGCGTCGAGGACCGCACGCTTGGCAGCTTCGATTTCATCCACCGTGTAGGGGATTGCCATATCCATGAGTTCGCCCGATTTCAGCAGGCGTTCGGAATGGGCGCGGCTCTTGAATACTTTGCCGTCATAGCAGCGCTCGCCTTCAAAGACCGAACTGGCATAATGGAGCGCATGTGTCAGGATATGCACATTGGCGTCGCGCCATTCCACAAGTTTGCCATCCATCCAGATTTTGCCGTCACGATCATCATAGCCAGACATTTTCTGCTTCCTCTTAGCATGGTTTGCATTTATTGCGCAAAATATGTCCACCTCGGACATAAAATTGCGCAAAAACTGACATTCGCTAGCAGTTTGATCTTGGAATGTCAACAAAGCTGACTTAATGTGAAATACAAGGCGCGTAGATTGTGAACGGAGCGTGGGCATGGCCGAAATGCATGGCGGCGAAAACCTGTTGTTTCTCACGGATGAGCAGTTGCGTCAGGGCATTGAGGCAATGTTTTTTGCCTATCGCGGGTTCACCGCCGATCCCGACCGCATTCTGGCAACGATGGCCTATGGCCGGGCGCATCATCGGGCGATTCATTTCATCGCCCGCAGCCCCGGAACCACGGTGAACAACCTTCTCGCAATCCTTGGTGTGACCAAGCAATCGCTCAACCGGGTGTTGCGGACGCTTATCGAGGACGGGCTGGTCGAGAGCCGCGTCGGCACCACCGACAAGCGCGAGCGTCACCTGACGCTGACTGAGTCTGGGGCCGCTCTGGAACGTAAACTGTCGGATGCACAGCGCGCACGGATGCGCGCCGCCTATCGCGCTGCCGGGCCACAGGCCGTTGCGGGATTTCGTCAAGTGCTTGAGGCAATGATGGAACCTGACCTGCGCCGCCGCTATCACGCCATTCGGGAGACTGACACATGACCGAGCCCGCCCCTCATCTGCTGATTGTCGATGACGACGAGCGTATTCGCGGCCTCTTGCGCAAATTTCTGATGCGGCATGGATTTCTGGTGTCGGTCGCGCGGGATGCGGGGCATGCCCGCCGGGTGCTGGCGGGGTTGGATTTCGACCTCATCGTGATGGATGTGATGATGCCGGGCGAGAGCGGGGTCGAGTTGACCCGCGCTCTGCGCGAGACGCATACGACACCCATCCTGCTGCTCACCGCCAAGGGCGAGACACCGGACCGGATCGAGGGGCTGGAGGCGGGGGCGGATGATTACCTGCCCAAACCGTTCGAGCCGAAGGAGTTGTTGCTCAGGATCAATGCAATCCTGCGGCGGATGCCCGAGCCGGAGCCGGAGCAGACACAACCTAAGATCGTGCATATGGGCCCCGTGCGCTATGATATCGAGCGCGCCGAATTGAGCCGTAGCGGTCTGCCGGTCCGTCTGACCGCCACCGAAGTGCAGTTGATGCGGATCTTTGCCGAGAACCTGCGCAAGCCGGTGAGCCGTACCAAGCTGGTTGAGGATTTGGGCCGTGATGGCGGACAGGCACAGGAGCGTGCGGTCGATGTGCAGATCACCCGGTTGCGCCGCAAGATCGAGAGCGACCCCAAGCAGCCGCGCTATCTGCAAACCGTGCGCGGAGAGGGCTATATGCTCGCGTGCGACTGAGGGGTGGGGCGCGCGACACATTCCGAAATCACGATGTTTGCACGCATAAGTGACTGGATGAAACCAAACAACCGTTGAGTGTGTGGCACCTGCGTGAAAGGCTCTGGCTGTTGGCACCGGCAACCGGGCAACAGAGGTATTTTCGCAGGAGAACCGCACATGATCTTTACCATGAAGGCAAGAGGCCTGGCCGCGCTGACCGCCACCGCTCTGATGCTGACAGGCGGGGCGATGGCCGCGCCCGTGGCTGTCACCGCCGTGATGGATCCGCAAGAGCAAATGCGTTTCGAGATGGGCGACGGCACGCCGCATTTCGTCCTCGCCGTGCGTCGCGAAGGCGTGTCCGAGGGCGAGGGTGTGCTGGCCGGGGCCAAGGTCACGGAATTCGGCTGGCATGACATTCAGCCGCCCTTGGGGGGCGATCCACGCGGCTATCTGCGGTTCGAGGCCGAGAACGGCGATGTGGCGATTATCAAGTTCACCGTGCGCGCGGTATTCATGAAAGGTGCGGACAAGCCCGCCTTGCATGATGACGGATTTTGGGAGTTGGTCAGCGGCACTGGACAATTCGCGGACAAGCGCGGGGTTGGCGCGCTCAAGATCGAACCGGCGGGCGATCCCAAGCGGCTTTTCTCCCTGACGGGCGAGATTGGCGAGAAGCCCTGAGCGAACAGAGGCGTAGGGGGCACGCCCCCCTCCGCCCCAAGGTGTTTTGGTCAAAGCTCGCCGGGGCCAAGTGGCCTTGCGGCACGTGACCCTCTTGATAGAGCGGCTGCGGCACTGTATCTGCGGTGCATGACACGGGTTTTCGACATGGATGATCGCGCGCGCCTGCCCTGGAGGTTTTTCGGGGCGATGTGCAGCATAACCGCGCGCCTATGAGGCGCGCCGCCTTTTCGTGACGTCTCTTAGCCAATCCAACCAGCAAAACGGGAGAGGACGCATGTCCCCCAAGACACTCTATGACAAGATATGGGATGCCCATGTGGCCCATGAGGCCGAAGATGGCACCTGCCTTCTGTATATTGACCGTCACCTCGTGCATGAGGTGACGAGCCCACAAGCCTTTGAAGGGTTGCGTATGGCGGGGCGCGCGGTACATGCGCCCGACAAGACCATTGCCGTGCCGGATCACAACGTGCCGACCACGCTGGACCGCGCCAAGGGAATCGAGAATGAAGAAAGCCGCATTCAGGTCGAGGCGCTGGACAAGAATGCCAAGGATTTTGGTATTCATTACTACCCGGTGTCGGATGTACGTCAGGGCATCGTGCATATTGTCGGGCCTGAGCAAGGCTGGACCCTGCCCGGCATGACCGTGGTTTGCGGCGACAGCCACACTGCCACGCATGGTGCCTTTGGCGCGCTCGCGCATGGCATCGGCACGTCTGAGGTCGAGCATGTGCTGGCGACGCAGACGCTCATTCAGCGCAAGGGCAAGAACATGAAGGTCGAGATCACCGGCAAGCTGCGCCCCGGTGTGACCGCCAAGGACATCACCCTGTCGGTGATCGGCGAGACCGGCACCGCAGGCGGCACCGGCTATGTGATCGAATATTGTGGTGAGGCCATTCGCGATCTGAGCATGGAAGGCCGCATGACGGTCTGCAACATGGCGATTGAGGGCGGTGCGCGCGCAGGCCTGATCGCGCCAGATGAAAAGACGTTTGAGTATGTCAAAGGTCGCCCGCATGCGCCCAAGGGCGCGCAGTGGGAAGCGGCGCTCAACTGGTGGAAAACGCTCTATTCCGATGATGACGCGCATTGGGACAAGGTGGTGACACTCAAGGGCGAGGATATTGCCCCTGTGGTCACATGGGGCACCAGCCCCGAGGACGTTTTGCCGATCACCGCAAGCGTGCCTGCGCCTGAGGATTTCAAGGGTGGCAAGGTCGATGCGGTCAAGCGCGCGTTGGAGTATATGGGCCTCAAACCCGGTCAGAAGCTGAGTGATGTGGAGATCGACACAGTCTTTATCGGCTCCTGCACCAATGGCCGGATCGAGGATCTGCGCGCGGCGGCGGCAATCCTGAAGGGCAAGAAGGTCAAGGCGGGCTTGCGCGCCATGATCGTGCCGGGCTCTGGTCTTGTGCGTGCTCAGGCCGAGGAAGAGGGGCTGGCGGATATCTTTATCGAGGCCGGATTTGAATGGCGTCTTGCGGGCTGTTCGATGTGTCTGGCGATGAACCCGGATCAGTTGTCACCGGGAGAGCGCTGTGCGGCAACGTCGAACCGCAATTTCGAGGGTCGTCAGGGCCGCGGCGGGCGCACGCACCTCATGAGCCCTGCCATGGCGGCGGCGGCGGCGATCACCGGCAAGCTGACAGATGTCCGGGAGATGATGTGATGGCAGGAAACTGGCCGATAAGGTCAGATCTCGTGCCGCATGTTACACGTTCAAGGCTTCGATCCCTGCGAGCCATCCGGCTTCAGGGATCGCAAGTGCTGACGCGATCCATAGGCCCAAATGGCATTCACAAAGATCAAAGCAATCCCAGACAGTTCGAGCGCCCAGTTCATGCGGACGTTTGCCACGGTCATGCCGATGATCCTGTCGAAATGGTGAAATCCAACTGCGCGGATGGCGATGAAGGTCAGCAGAATTCCAAGGCCGCACAGCGCTATGCCGATACGACCGAGATGGCGACGCAATCTGACGAGAGCGATCACCATGATTGCGACGCTAGCGGCCAGCAGTGCGAGGATGAAGCCAAACTGGACCGAGCCTCGGTTTTCGTACCACCCTTGCATTTGGGAAATACAGCGGCCCGTGGCCGTGAGTGCGGATTGCAGATCAAGCTGTTTGTTCACAGCGAGAAAGAGCAAGACAATGGACAGAATTGTCCAGAACCGACGGTCCTGCACACGGACCCGCGCAGTTGCAAAGCAAAGAAATCCCGTAACCGCGTAACCGCCAACAGTAATCCAACCCATGACGGATGGGTCGCCAATGCGCGGCGACCAGCGATGCGAGATGCAATCATAAAGCGTCGCGATGTCAATCATGTCCATGGGATGAGGTTACACATGTCTGCTTGTTTGCCAATAACGGAAAGCCGGATCGACGGGCTTGGCCGAGGATAGGAGAATAGAATGGAAAAGTTTGAGAAACTCAGCGGTATTGCCGCCCCCCTGCCCCTGATCAATGTCGATACCGATATGATCATCCCCAAGCAGTTTCTGAAGACCATCAAGCGGTCCGGTTTGGGCGTCAACCTCTTTGATGAGATGCGCTATGATGATGACGGCAAGGAGATCCCTGAGTTCGTGCTGAACAAGCCGCAGTATCGCGACGCGCAAATTCTGGTCGCGGGCGATAATTTCGGCTGTGGATCAAGCCGCGAGCATGCGCCTTGGGCGATCAAGGACTTTGGTATCCGCTGCGTCATTGCGCCGAGCTATGCCGACATCTTTTACAACAACTGCTTCAAGAACGGCATCCTGCCCATTGCCCTACCGCAGGATCAGGTCGATGTGCTGATGAAAGAGGCCGAGAAGGGCGCCAATGCGCGCATCGAGGTCGATCTCGAGGCACAGACGGTGTCGACATCGGAGGGGGTGGTATTCGCCTTTGAAGTCGATGCGTTCAAGAAACACTGCTTGCTCGAAGGGTTGGACGATATCGGTCTGACACTCGAAAAGGCGAGTGCCATTGAAGCGTTTGAATCGAGCGCAGCACAGGCGCGCCCCTGGGTCTGACCAAGACTGGGGAAGACATGGAAGCGTCGCGGGCTTGCTCGCGGCGCTTTCTCTTTGACCAGCCCCTCTTGTGGTGCCTTGGGTGAAATCCACAAGATACAGTGTTTACAGCATCTTAGGTCACAAAGCTGCTGCAAGTTTGATGCAATCCTGCACCAGTTGCACCCTCAATCGGCCTTAAATCTTTCTTCTTATTAACCAAAGGCTTGTGGTGAAGGGTGAAAGAAGGCAAAAATTGGGCAAGATTGAGGCAGCCCGCCACAAAGCGCGGGACCAAGTTGGCACAAGGGCGCGGCACTGTACCGCGACCGACCAAGTTGTAGGGGAACGGGCAGTGTTTTCACTGATTCCAGGCGCGCTTGCGCGGGCGATGCTTATTGTAATTCTGGTGGCAACACCCTCTCTTGTCGTGCCATCGACAGGGGCGGACACGGCGCAGATCGTGATCGTCTTGTCGTTACTCGCGGGGTTCATGACCTTTATCGAATATTACGGCAAGTATCCCAGCATCATCGAATTCCGCTTTGCGCCGCCGTTAAACCGGTGCAAGTTCTTTGCCTTGGCGGCCATTCTGTTTTCACTGTCGATGATCGTGCGCGGAACGACCGATCCGACTGGATGGACTGACGGGTTGACGCAGTTTGGGCGTGGTTTGGGCGAAGCGATTGATTTTCCCTATTCCCCCGTGCGTCTGGTTGTACTGATGATGCCAGCCAATGCCGATGTCGCCCTGATCGACATGGTGCGGATTGCCTCGGGTATTTCCTATACGTTCTCGCTGGCGATGATCCTATATTTCGTGACGCTGGTGCGGTTTTTGGGATGGCCTGCGCGTTCGGGTGCATTCAACGTCTGGGTCAACCTGCCGCTGTTTGACCCCACTGGAGGTGGCGATGTGCTGCACCGCTTGCGCCGGGATGCGGGTCTTAACATTGTATTAGGATCTTTGCTGCCATTCTTGATCCCGGCGGCGGTCCGTGCCGCCTCGAACGCGATAGACCCGATCTCCATCGCGAACCCGCAAACCTTGATCTGGACGATGACCGCATGGGCCTTTCTTCCTGCCAGCATGTTCATGCGCGGGATCGCGATGAGCCGGATCGCCGATATGATCGAGGACAAGCGCCGCCGTGCCTATGCCGAAGGCGATGCAATGACCGGCAAAGGGTTGCAAAGCGCCTGATTGCGGCGGTGCTGGTGCTGGCGTTCTGCACCCTGCCCGCGCACTCCGAGACCCTGCGTCTTGCAAGTTGGAATGTGAAACTGGACCGCGCCGGACCGGGGCTGCTCTTGCGGGATATTCTGTCAGGGAGCGATCCGCAGATCGAGGCCGTGGCAGGGGTGCTGTTGGTCGTTCGGCCCGACATTCTAGTGTTGCAAGGTGTCGATCACGACCTTGATTTGCTTGCCGTCAAAGCATTGCGGGACCGGATCGCGCAGGGCGGCGGGCCGCGATATGATCATCTCTTTGCGCCCCGCCCCAATAGTGGGATGGCAACGGCGCTCGATATGGATGGCGACGGGCGACGTGGCGGGCCACGCGATGCGCAGGGGTATGGCGACTTTGCGGGTCAGGGCGGCATGGCGCTCTTGTCGCGCTATCCTGTGGATCAGACTGAAGCGCAGGATTTCAGCACGCTCTTATGGCGCGACCTACCCGGCGCGCTCTTGCCGGTGCGGGATGGCCTGCCGTTTCCCTCAGAGGCCGCGCAGGCGGTGCAACGGTTGTCGTCCAATGGACATTGGATAGTGCCGGTGATGCTCGCATCGGGACCGATGCTTGTGATGACATTTCACGCCACACCGCCGGTGTTTGACGGGCCGGAGGATTTGAACGGGCGGCGCAACCATGATGAAATCCGGTTCTGGCAGCTTTACTTTGATGGGGTGTTCGGGCCGCCGCCACAGGGGCGCTTCGTGCTGATGGGCGATGCCAACCTGGACCCCGAGGCCAGTGACGGGCAGCACCAAGCGATCCATGATCTGCTGGCCGATCCACGCCTGCAAGATCCGCGCCCGATGCGCCCCGAACCGGGGCCGGATGCCATGCGCCTGCACACCGTCCATTGGCCACCGCCCGGCCCTGGCGCACGGCGGGTGTCCTATATCCTGCCCTCTCGTGATCTCAACGTGGCAGGCGCGGGCGTGCATTGGCCGCCCGAGGACACGCCAGAGGGGGATTTGGCGGCCACGGCCAGCCCTCATCGTTTGGTGTGGGTCGATCTGAGTCTGCCGTAACTTCGGGGTTTCTTGACCATTCCAGGGCTTGCGTATAGGCCAACGGGCAACAGCAAATGCAACCCGAGGAAACGCCCCATGAGCAACCCATCGCTTCTTATTCTGCCCGGTGACGGGATCGGCCCCGAGGTCATGACCGAAGTGGTCAAGATCATCGACTGGTACGGGGCCAAGCGGGGGCTGGCGTTTGACGTGTCCGAGGATCTGGTGGGCGGGGCCGCCTATGACAAGCACGGGGTCCCGCTGCATGACGACACGATGGCGAAGGCGCAAGAGGTCGATGCCGTGCTCTTGGGCGCCGTGGGCGGGCCGAAATACGACAGCCTCGATTTCAGCGTCAAGCCCGAGCGCGGCCTCTTGCGGCTGCGCAAGGAAATGGACCTCTTTGCCAACTTGCGCCCGGCGCAATGCTTTGACGCGCTGGCGGATTTTTCCAGCCTCAAGCGCGATGTGGTGGCCGGTCTCGACATCATGATCGTGCGCGAATTGACGTCTGGCATCTATTTCGGCGAGCCGCGCGGCATTTTCACCGAAGGCAACGAGCGCGTGGGCATCAACACGCAGCGCTACACCGAGAGCGAGATCGACCGCGTGGCGCGCGCTGCGTTCGAGCTGGCGCGCAAGCGGGGCAACCGGGTCTGCTCGATGGAAAAGGCCAATGTGATGGAATCCGGCGTGCTCTGGCGCGAGGTCGTGCAAAAGGTGCATGACGCGGATTACCCCGATGTGGAGCTGAGCCACATGTATGCTGACAACGGGGCCATGCAGCTTGTCCGCGCGCCCAAGCAATTCGACGTGATCGTGACCGACAACCTCTTTGGTGACGTGCTCAGCGACTGCGCGGCGATGCTGACCGGCTCTTTGGGCATGCTGCCCTCGGCCTCGCTTGGTCTGCCGATGGCCAATGGTCGGCCCAAGGCGCTCTATGAGCCGGTGCATGGCTCTGCCCCCGATATTGCCGGTCAGGGCAAGGCCAATCCGATCGCCTGTATCCTGAGCTTTGCCATGGCGCTGCGCTATTCCTTTGATCAGGGGGATGAAGCGACGCGGTTGGAGAAGGCCGTGGAACAGGTGCTCGCCGATGGGCTGCGCACCGCTGACCTCTTGGGCGAAGAGGGTGTGACGCCGGTGTCTACCTCGCAAATGGGCGATGCGATTGTGGCGGCGCTTGACGCGAGTCTCTGAGACGAAGTTGGTTAAAGCTCGAGAGGCCCGCGAATGTCGCGGGCCTTTTTCGTTGGGCGAACGCACATTCTTTGGTTCGCACAAAACAAAGGTTGCCATTATTTAAGAAAGAGAGATCGGCAGTCATCGCCCGCGCGGAATCAAGCCCGAAGGGCGCCGCGCGATCGCTGGGCCGTCCCGCAGCCTAACGACCGCGCGGTTTCGCTTAGGGTTCCTGCACCGTTCAAGCCGAAACAAAACCGCAGGGGAAGACCCCGGCGGCTCGCACTCGTCACCTGCGTCTACTCAGAAAAACCCGAGCTTGTTGGGGTTGTAGCTGACCAGCATGTTCTTGGTCTGCTGGTAATGGTCCAGCATCATCTTGTGATTTTCGCGCCCGATGCCGGACTGTTTGTAGCCGCCAAAGGCCGCATGAGCCGGGTAGGCGTGGTAATTGTTGACCCAGACGCGGCCCGCCTCGACAGCGCGGCCAAAGCGGTAGGCCCGTGTGCCATCGCGGGTCCAGACACCGGCACCAAGGCCGTACATCGTGTCATTGGCGATGGCGAGCGCCTCGGCCTCGTCCTTGAAGGTCGTCACGCTGACAACCGGCCCAAAGATTTCCTCCTGGAACACGCGCATCTTGTTGTGCCCCTTGAGGATGGTGGGCTGGATGTAATAGCCGCCCGCAATCTCGCCGTTGAAGCGTGCAGCGTCGCCGCCCACCAGCACTTCGGCCCCCTCTTCCACCCCGATGGTGAAATAGGACATGATCTTGTCGAATTGCTGTTGGCTGGCCTGTGCGCCGACCATCGTGTTCATCTCGCGCGGGTCGCCCTGCTGGATCGCCTTCACGCGGGCGATGCAGCGCGCGATGAATTCCTCGTAGATGTCTTCTTGAATCAGCGCGCGGCTGGGGCAGGTGCAGACCTCGCCCTGATTGAAGGCAAAGAGAACAAAGCCCTCGACCGCCTTGTCGAGAAAGGCGTCATCGGCGGCCATCACATCCGAAAAGAAGATATTGGGGGATTTGCCGCCCAGTTCCAGCGTGACGGGAATGAGGTTTTCAGTGGCGGCCTGCATTATCTTGCGGCCCGTCGCGGTCGAGCCGGTAAAGGCGATCTTGGCGATCCGGGTTGAGCGGGCGAGCGGCGAGCCCACTTCGGCCCCCATGCCGTTGACGATGTTCAAGACACCCGCGGGCAGCAGATCGGCGATGAGTTCAGCCAGCACCATGATCGCGGCGGGCGTTTGCTCGGCCGGTTTCAGCACGATGCAATTGCCTGCGGCGAGGGCCGGGGCAAGTTTCCAGGCCGCCATCAGGATCGAGAAGTTCCACGGGATGATCTGGCCCACAACGCCCAAGGGTTCGTGGAAATGATAGGCGACCGTGTCATTGTCGATCTCGGACATGGTGCCCTCTTGCCCGCGCAGGACACCCGCGAAATAGCGGAAATGGTCGATGGCAAGCGGGATGTCGGCAAATGTGGTCTCGCGGATGGGCTTGCCATTGTCCCAGGTCTCGGCCTGCGCCAGAAGGTCGAGATTGGCCTCGAGCACATCGGCGATCTTGAGCAGGGTGTTGGAGCGCTCGGTTGCAGAGGTACGTCCCCACGCTTCGCGCGCGGCATGGGCGGCATCAAGCGCCAGTTCCACATCCATCGCGTCAGAGCGGGCGACCTCGCAGACCACTTCGCCGGTGATGGGTGTGACATTGTCAAAATAGCGCCCATTCACGGGGGGCACGAATGTGCCGCCGATGAAATTGTCATAGCGCGTCTTGAAGGGCGAGGCATAGCTGCCCGCGACTTGGGTCATCTCGTTCATTGGGGTTCCTCCGTTGCCCCCGGTCCTCCGCCGGGAATAACCAGAGAATGCGCCCTGCCCCATGTGCCGTCACCGGGGGGGCGCGCGGTGCATGAGGCAACCTGTCTCAGGACTGAGACACATCAATGCAGATTTTCACCGATCCCCAGCCGTTTCATCCGGCGATAGAGTGTGGCGCGCCCGATACCCAAGGCGCGGGCGGCCTCGGACACATTGCCAGAGGCGCGCGTGAGGGCACGAATCACCGCTGCCCGCTCGGCCCGTTCAAAGCCGCTGGGGCCGTCGTCGCGGCCAAAGATGTCAGAGGCGGGAATGGGGCGGATCGGGCCGATGGCCCCCAGATTGAACGCCTTGCGCGCGGCACGGGTGGCGCCTACGACGATGTCATCGGCATCGACCGCCAGCAGCATCGCCGCCTCGGTCTCGTCATGGTCGGCATAGAGGATGCGGGCGCGTGGATGGGCGGCGCGGAAATTGTCGGCCTCGATCTGGCGGGCGGTCTGGGCCACCATCGCAGCAATCAGGCGGTTGAACGCCTCGGTCTGATCGACGCGGGCCGAGGACACATCGAGCGCACCGATGATGCGCCCGTCGGCGCCATAGATCGGCGCATCCATACAGCTCATCGCGGTGTTGCGGGCGAGAAAATGCTCATCGCGGTGGATGATCACGCGACGATCCTCGGCGATGCAGGTGCCGATCCCATTGGTGCCCTCTGCCGCCTCGGACCAATCGGCCCCTTGCCAGAGTCCCCAGTCCTGAAAGATCGCGGCGTCACCCTGAGCGCAGCGTTGATCGAGCACGACACCTTCGGCATCGGTCAAGAGCACGGCGCAGCCGGAATGCCCGACGAGACCGAATAGCTGGTCGAGTTTGGGGGCGGCCACCTGAAGGAATTGCGCATGGTCGCTCTGCCGAACCAGAAGATTGCGGGCATCAACCCGCTCAGGCGCGCGGTGCTCTGCCGGGTCCAGCCCATGTTTGAGCATGGAGCGCCGCCATGAGGCCACGATGCGCGAGCGTGCCGGGGCGGAGCCAGACTGCGATTCCGCGAGAACCTTGTCGACATGGGTGCGGCGATGGGTGATTTGGGGCCTCCGGAGCCTGCAACACTGTGGTTTCAGGACACCTTAGACGCCCTGCCCACCCGCCCTGTCAATCCGACCTTCGGACCGGTTGGCAAGTCCGGGCGAAAGACCGCGAAACCCCTTGCAATGCACCGCCTCGCGGTATAATCGCCTGTCTCACGGTCGGGCTGTAGCGCAGCCTGGTAGCGCACCTGCTTCGGGAGCAGGGGGTCGGAGGTTCGAATCCTCTCAGCCCGACCAGTGACTTCGCTCAGACGAAAGCCGCACGCAAAAGGCCCCTTTCGGGGCCTTTGGTTTGTCTGCTGTGATCCGCGTTTCGCTGGGTCAGAGGGGGGCCGCCTGCGCCGCCCCACGCCCATGATCAGAGGAAGCTAAAGCTGTCGATCGTGAGATCCGCCGCGAGCACGGACTCGAGCAGCACGTCGTTGCCATTGACGTTGAACTGGGCACCCGCGAACGTGTCAACGATGCCGAGAGCATCAAAGAAGCCCTGAAGCCCGTTGCCGCCGTTGTCGAGATCGTTGACGCGAATCAGGACGCTGTCGACGCCTACTTCGAAATCGGTGATGACATCGACATCGCCCGCGACGAACTCGTTAAACACAAAGAGTTCCACACCGTCACCGCCGGTCATCACGTCATTGCCTGCGCCGCCATTGATCGTGTCGTTTCCGGCACCACCGTCGATGAGATCGTCACGCCCGCCACCAGCGAGGAAATCGTCGCCGTCACCGCCAAAGAGATCGTCATCGCCTTCTCCGGCACCGACCTGATCATTGCCAGCACCGCCCAGGATCGTGTCCTGTCCGGTGCCGCCGCCGATGAGGTCGTCGCCATCGCCACCGTCGATGCTGTCGTTGCCAAAGCTGCCGGAGATCGAGTCGTTGTCAGCGCCACCTCCCAGAGTGTCGCTGCCGGCACCACCGCTGACCACGTCATTGCCGTCACCGCCTGCGGCGATGTCATCGCCTTGGCCCGCGCCGATCACGTCATCGCCGGTGCCACCGTCGATCGTGTCATTGCCCAGACCGCCACCGATCCGGTCATTGCCATCCCCACCGAGAACGCTGTCATTGCCATCGCTGGCAGCCAGCACGTCATCGCCAGCACCGCCTTCGATCGTGTCGTCACCAGCACCGCCGACGACGCTGTCATTGCCAGCGCCCTCAAGTGCAAGGGCTCCGTCATCGGAGAGGGTGGTGAAATCCGACCCGCCGTTGCGGAAAAGCGCGCTCCACCGGACTTCGGCGTTGGCGGCGACGTTTTCACCGACCTCAAGGCCACGCAGGTTGCCATCCTGAATGTGGATGCCGCCAAAAATACGCGACATGCCTGCTTCTTGGGCCGCTTCGGTGAGGGTTTCCCACCGCAGCACAACCGGGTCGCCGCCTGCAACAAAATCCTCGAAGGCGAGATCGCTTGTGACAAATTCACCAATCACATCAACACCTTCGACCCCATCAAGATCGTAATTGCTGAGGCTGGTTCCGTCGTAATAGGTGTCACTGCCGAGATAAGCGGAAAGGGTACGCGCAGCGGCCATCGAAAAGGTCGAGTGACCCGAGACGAATTCCGGGAAGGGCGGCGTAGGTGCCGTCACATTCTGATACGGCAGCCAGTTCTGGCCAAGGATCGTCTGCGTGCCCTGATTTGGGCCACCCCAGGCCTGAATCTCTTGATCGAAGAAGAGATCGCGAATGGCCGAGTAGGGGCGGATGTAGGTATAGGTGTATTTCGCTTCCCAAGTTGCGATCCCGGCATCGAGGATGGCCGTGCTCAGGGCAAAGAACATCTCGGCATCCTGGTCGATCCCATGACCTTCGCGCAGGGCGAGATCCTGGGCGATCTGGAACCAATGCCCCGGAGGGGTCTCGCCACGCGGACCATTGGCCCAATATTCAGCAATCACCTTTTGTTCATCGGTGAGGTTGGCGGAAATCTCAAGCACTTGAGCGATCTGGTCCCGGTAGGCCTGATCGCCTGTCGTCACATTGCCAAGCCCATCTGTATACTCGGAAAAATCGCCCAAGAGTGGCGGAGGAGCCGGGCGGAACTGGTCGCCTGAGGTCAGGGCAAAACCCTCGACGCCGCCCCAATGCGGGGTCAGGGCCACCTGATCCTTAAAGGTGCTGGGGTCGTCATTATCAAAGATCGGAATGCCGTTCACATCCGTCAGCGTGCCATTTGCCTCGCGCAGTGGCTGCCACAGGTTGGGATCGAAATTCTCACCACCGGGCGCGCGGTCGGAGGTCGGGTCGGCCTCGTTCACCGGAACAAAGCCCGTTGTGTCGGCAAACCCGTTTTCTGCGTTGGAGCCGTCGGTTTCGCGGGCGGTGAAGACGTTTTGGGCGGCTAGGGTGCCGAGACCTGCGGGGGTTTCGGGATCGGTCGATGCGGTAGCGGGATCGTAACCCAGGTCTTGCATCAGCGCGTCGAAATCGGCGGTCCGCTCAGGATAGAGCGCGACGAGCGCGGTGTAGGCTGCGAAACTGACCGCTTCGGCCTTGTTTTCTTCGGTATTTGCGAGCGATGTCGCGATCTCGGAGTAATGACCGGAGGCGCTTGGGGACAGGGCGGCATAGGCGTCATAGACGGCAGCGCTGACGATATGGAGTTGATAGGTTGTCGGTGTGGGGGCCGGGCCACCCTCGCGGATGACTTGAAGTTGAAGCTCGTTCCACTGGGCAACGACAGATTGTTCAATGTTTTCCATGAATTTGTCCTATTTATATATGCGTTTCGCCGGTCTTCACATGACTTCACGTAGCGTCACGTTTGCGTGTAAACGTCATTTTGATCAAGTAATTTATGATCAAATTCACCGATCAGAGCAGGTTTTTAGGGATTGTCGCCTCGTTCAGGCGCAAGCACCGCTTAACGCGAGCTACAAGGCGCATAACCGCGCCGTACGGTTGTGCGGTGAAAACGTACGTCGGCGTCGGGCCGTATCAGGCCGAAGGACTTGCGTGGCGCAAGAGGCGAGTCCCCGCGCGGCAAACGCCGCGCGTTTTTGGGCGCGGCATGACATTTGCCCTTTCGTTGCCCCCGTCCCTGCCCCCGTCCCCGCCCCGGTCAGGTGGTGGCGCGCTCCACGCCTTCGGCGATGGCCGCGCGGAGTTTGCGTTCCAGGGCGGCGCGTTTGCTCTCGGAGTGGAATTTCAGCCCGAACATATCCTTGACATAGAAGGTATCGACCACCTGCTCGCCAAAGGTCGCGATCACGGCGGAGGCGATATAGACGTTGTTGGCCGCGAGCGTGCGGGTGAGGTCATAGAGCAGGCCGGGACGGTCGCGTGTGTCGACCTCGATGATGGTGTAGATTTCGGACCCGTCATTATCGAAGGTGATATGGGTGGGCACGCGAAAGGCGCGCTCGCGCTTCTTGAGCTTGTCGCGGGATTTGATGGCCTCGCGGGGGACCACCTCGCCCTTCAATGTCTTTTGGATCATGTTGCGCAGGCGCGGCAGGCGGTCGGATTCGAACGGGTGGCCATCGGCATCCTGTATCCAGAACACGGCCGTCGCAAAGCCATCCTTGGACGTATAGGTGCGCGCGTCCACCACATTGGCCCCAACGAGGGCCAGGGCCCCGGCCAGCCGTGAGAAGATGCCCGGATGATCGGCCAGCGCGAAACAGGCGCGGGTGGCGTCTCGGTCCTCGTCAATTGCCAGATCAATGGCAATCTCGTCCTCGGTCAGGTTGTGCAGGAGGCGGGCAAAGACCACATGCGCGGTGACATGCAGCCCCTGCCAATAGGGCGGATAGTGGCGCGAGGTCTCGTGTTTGAGATCCTTGGCGTCCCAACCGGGCAGCGCCTCGCGCAGATTGCGCTTGGCGTCCGAGCCGCGCTGTTCGCGGTTGAGATCCTCAAGCCCGCCTTCCATGGCGCGGCGGGTCTGACGGTAGAGGGCGCGCAGGAGCGAGGCCTTCCAATTGTTCCAAGTGCCGGGGCCGACGCCGCGAATGTCACAGACGGTGAGCAAGAGCAGCAGGTCAAGCCGCTCGCGGGTCTGCACTGCCTTGGCAAAATCGCGCACGGTGCGCGGATCGGCGATGTCGCGTTTCTGGGCCATGTCGGACATCAGGAGGTGATAGCGCACCAGCCATTCAACGGTGTCCACCTCGCGCGGCTTCAATCCCAGACGGGGCCCGACGCGGCGGGCGATGCGGGCGCCCAAGATGGCGTGGTCCTCTTCGCGCCCTTTGCCGATATCATGCAGGAGGAGCGCCACGTAAAGCACGCGGCGGTTGATCCCCTCCTTGAGGATGGAGGAAGACACCGGGAGTTCCTCGATCAACTCGCGGCGTTCGATTTGAGCCAGATGCGAGATACATTGGATGATGTGTTCATCCACCGTGTAGTGGTGATACATGTTGAATTGCATCATCGCCACGATGGGTTCGAATTCCGGGATAAAGGCAGAGAGCACGCCCAGTTCGTTCATGCGTCTGAGGGCGCGTTCGGGGTTGCCGTGTTTCAGCAGCAGGTCGAGAAACAGTTTTTGCGCGGCGGGGTCGTTGCGCATGCGCTCGTCGATCAGCCGGATATTGGCGGAGACCAAGAGCATCGCGTCAGGGTGGATCAAAAGGCCGGTGCGCAGCCCCTCTTCAAACAGCCGCAAAAGATTGAGCGGGTCCGCTAGAAAGGTTTTGGGATCAGCTATGCCAAGACGCCCATGCACCTCAACATAGCCTTGTTTCAGCGTCTTGCGGCGGCGCAGAAGCCGTTGCAACAGCGGTTGGGATTTGACTTGTGTCGCCTCAAGTTTGGTCAGGAAGATGCGCGTCAGGTCGCCCACCGAGGTGGCATGGCGGAAATACTCCTGCATGAAGATTTCAACCCCGCGCCGGGCGGCGGTGTCGACATAGCCCATGCGCTGTGCCACCTCGACCTGCATGTCAAAGGTCAACTGGTCATTGGGCCGCCCGATGATCAGGTGCAGATGGCAGCGCACCGCCCAGAGGAAATTCTCGGCCTTGGCGAAGGTCGAGAATTCCTCGGGAGTGAACATGCCCAGCGCCACAAGGTCACTGACGTCGCGGACGCGGTGCAGGTATTTGGCGATCCAGAACATCGATTGCAGGTCGCGCAATCCGCCCTTGCCCTCTTTGACATTGGGCTCGACCATATAGCGCTCGCCCTGCTTTTCATGGCGGGCGTCGCGTTCTTCCAGCTTGGCCTCGGTAAAGGCGCGCTCGGTGCCCTTGAAGAGATCGTCCCAGAGGCGTTGGTTGAGTTTCTCGGCCAGCGGCGCCTCGCCCGCCAGAAAGCGGTTTTCCAAGAGCGCCGTGCGGATGGTGTAATCATCCCCGCCCAAGCGCAGGCAGTCGCGGATGGTGCGGCTGGCATGGCCCACCTTGAGGCGCAAATCCCAGAGCATGTAGAGCATCGATTCGATGACACTCTCGGCCCAAGGGGTGATCTTGTAGGGCGTGAGAAAGAGCAGATCGACATCGGAATGTGGTGCCATTTCACCGCGCCCATAGCCGCCCACGGCAAAGACGGCGATACGCTCGGCCTCGGTCGGGTTGGGCAGCGGGTGCATGATGCGGGTGGCAATATCGAGCGTGGTCAGGATCACGCAATCGGTGAGCCAGCAATAGGCGCGGGTCGTCGGGCGGGCCTCGAAGGGCTGCGCCGCAAGCCCTGTGGCAATGGCGTCGCGGCCCTGTTTGATTTGCGCCGCAAGGCAGGTGACGACGGCACGGCGCAGCGCGACCATGTCGCCGCCCGCCTCAGCCACCGCGCGGTCAATCTCCGCCGCGACGGCGGGGATGTCAAAAATCGTCTCGGCCGGACAGATCAGATCGTCCCGCGCTGATATGGCCTGCCTCATGCTATGCGTTTCGCACCCGTTTCAGAGGCCGAGAGAAAGGCGTGGTTCAAAATCCGGCCCCGCCAAAGCTCTGGGGGGCAGGTGACAGGATGGACACACGCTTGTCGCTGATGGTGGCGACGGCAAGGCCGCGTTCATTGCTGCCATCGGGACGCAGGCGAAAGACGCCACTGACACCCTGAAACCCGGCCGATTGGGTCAGCGCATTGCGACCCAGCGCCTCGCGGCTGCCGGATTTCACCAACGCCCCCACGGCGGCGATGCCGTCATAGGCGAGGCTGGCGATGGGATGCGGCGTGTTGCCATAAGCGGCGCTGAAGCGTCCGGTGAACTGGTTGGCGCGGGCCGGGTCCGGCAGGGCGAACCAGCCGCCCTGCACGCCCGGCAGATCGAGCGTCTGCGGCGGGGTATCCCAGCGCGACAGGCCGATATACTGCACCCGGTCGGGACCAAGCCCGTTCTCCGGCAGCATCTGGGTAAAGAGCGGCAGGGCACCGGCAGAGTTGGCGGTGAGGAAAATGGCGTCGGCGGAATTGGTTTCGGCGGCGGTCTTGATCTTGGGGATGGCGTCGATCACGCCGGTTTGGGAAAACTCATAGCCGACGCTGCCCGCCAACGTCGCCCCGTTGTCGCGCACCGCCTGTTCGATGGCGGCGCGGCCAAGTTGCCCTGCGAGATTGTCCGAATAGACGGCCATGATGCGGGATTTCCCCTGACGGGTGGCGAAATTCGCGAGCCGGTTGGCGGTGTTCTGGAAGGTCTGACCGAGGATGAAGAGATTGCCGCCCGCGATGGTTGGGTTGTTGGAAAAGGCCAGCACGTTGATGTTGCGCGGGGCCATGGCGACCGCCACGGCATTGGCCGATTCGGCATGCAGCGGCCCGATGATGATGCGCGCGCCATCTGCGGCGGCGTTGAGGGCGGCCTGCTGCGCCTGTCCAGCCTGACCGGCCGTGCCATAGACGCGCAGGTCGATCTGAACGCCTGCGAGGTCCGAGACGGCGAGCCGCGCCGCGTTTTCCAGATCGCGCGCCAACTGCGCCTCTTGGGCGTCACCGCTGCCATGTGGCACGAGGAGCGCCACGGGCACAGAGCCGGAGGGTACGGTGCCGCCGCCGCCGGGTGTGGCGACCGAAATCGGTTGGCAAGCCGCCAGCACGAGAGCGGCCAGAACCAGGAGAGGGCGGGTGAACGGCTTGCGGATCGTTTGTAAAACGGCGAACATGGTCAGGTCTCACTCCCTTTTTTGCGGTTTGCCTGTGGCCAGACGCGATTGCGGGCAATCATAACGGTCATACGGAGCGGGTCCAGTGGTGAATCCCATAGAGCAGAAACTGGCCGGTGGTCTTTACCTTATCGCGACCCCGATCGGGGCGGCGCGCGACATCACGCTGCGCGCGCTCGACATTCTCGCCTCGGCGGATGTGTTGGTGGCCGAAGACACGCGGAGCCTGCGCCGGCTGATGGAAATTCATGGCGTCCCGCTCCGGGATCGCCCGATGTGGGCCTATCATGACCACAATGGCGGGCGCATGCGGCCCAAGATCCTTGAGGCGCTGGACGCGGGGCAATCGGTGGTTTACGCCTCTGAGGCCGGGACGCCGATGGTCGCGGACCCGGGGTTTGATCTGGGACGCGCGGCGGTGGCGGAGGGCTATACCCTCATCTCGGCCCCCGGACCCTCGGCGGTGATCACGGCGTTGACGCTCGCCGGATTGCCGACCGATCGGTTTCTCTTTGCCGGGTTCCTGCCCAACACCGCTTCGAAGCGCAAGGCGGTGCTGAAGGAGTTGGCCGGGGTGCCCGCAACCCTGGCCTTTTACGAATCACCCAAGCGGGTGGCGGGCATGCTGCGCGATGCCGCCGAGGTGCTGGGCGGGACACGATCCGCCGCAGTCTGCCGCGAGCTGACCAAGAAATTCGAGGAGGTCCGGCGCGGAACGCTGGAGGAATTGGCGCAGATCTGGGCCGATGCGCCGCCAAAGGGCGAAATTGTCGTGATTATTGATCGCGGAAGTTTGGAGAAAATTAGGGAAGTTGATTTAGACCAGATGGTGCTGGAGGCGCTGCAAGGGCATTCTGTGCGCGATGCGGCGGATCTGGTGGCGACAGAGACGGGCACGCCGCGGCGTGAGGTCTATCAACGCGCCTTGCTTTTGGCAAAGGGCAGGCAAGAAGAGACGGAGTAAGAGATGCGACAACTGGCATTTGACTTTGAGGCGGTTGGCGTGGCGGCGATTGTGCTGGCCCCAGATGTCTTGCGCCGTCAGGACCGGGGGCGGCGGGCCTATCTCTCGGGTCAGGCGGCGGAAGCGAGCGTTTTGCGCGCCTATGAGCGGCGGGGGGCATCCCTCTTGCATCAGCGCTGGCGCGGGCAAAGCGGTGAGATCGACATGATCCTGCGTGCGCCCGATACCTATGTGTTCTGCGAGGTCAAGCAAGCGGCCAGTTTTGATCTGGCATTGCAGCGATTGCATCAGGGGCAGATGCGGCGGATCTATGCGGCGGCGTCGGAATATCTGGGCCTCTTACCCGAGGGGCAATTGGCCCCTGTCCGCTTTGATCTGGGGATCGTGGATGGCAGGGGCGATGTGCGCATACTCGAGAATGCCTTTGGCCATTTCTGAATTGCGTGCCCGCCCGTCATGCCGCATGTAAGCGGGAGACCGAAAAAAGGGGCAGGACATGAAAATCGCCTTTCAGATGGACCCGATCGGGCCGATCAATATCAACGGAGACAGCACCTTTCGCCTCGCGGAAGAGGCGCAGGCGCGGGGGCATGAGCTGTTTTATTACACGCCCGACCGGCTGGCCTATGACGAGGGGCGGGTCACGGCACGGGGGTGGCCGCTGACGGTGCAGCGGGTTCAGGGCGACCATTTCCGGCTGGGCGAGGAACAGACGGTCGATCTGGCAGAGTTTGATGTGGTCTGGCTGCGGCAGGATCCGCCGTTTGACATGTTCTACATCACCACGACGCATATATTGCAGCGTCTGAGCCCCGGAACATTGGTGGTCAATGATCCGTTCTGGGTGCGGAACTATCCCGAGAAGCTGCTGATTCTCGATTTTCCAGACCTGATGCCCCCCACCGCGATTGCCCGCGATCTGGACACGATCCGGGCGTTTCGGGCGCGGCATGGCGATGTGATCCTCAAGCCGCTCTATGGCAATGGTGGCGCGGGCGTGTTCCACCTGCCCGAGAGCGACCGCAATCTCGCCAGCCTGCATGAGATGTTCACCGGGTTCAGCCGCGAGCCTCTTATTGTCCAGAAATACCTGCCTGCCGTGAGCAAGGGCGACAAGCGGGTGATTCTGGTGGATGGAGAAGCCGTCGGCGCGATCAACCGCGTGCCCGCCCAAGGCGAGACACGGTCCAACATGCATGTGGGCGGGCGCGCCGAGAAGGTTGCACTCACCGAGCGGGATCTGGAAATCTGCGCCGCGATTGGTCCGCTCTTGCGCGAAAAGGGACAGGTTTTCGTGGGGATTGACGTGATTGGTCATTACCTGACCGAGATCAACGTGACCTCGCCCACAGGCATTCAAGAGCTGGAGCGGTTCGACGGGGTGAACATCGCGGCCAAGGTGTGGGAGGCGATCGAGGCGCGGCGGACATGAGTTGGCAGCTGGCCCTTTTGAACCGCCATCTGCGCTGGTTCGAGAAACCGGCGCTGGCACGCCATGACAAAGACCGTCTCCGGCGGTCCTTTGCGTTCAAGTCGCGGCTCTATTTCCATGCCCCCTTCGGCACTATGTTTCAGCGCGACATGCTGGGCGGGGTGCCGGTGCAATGGGCGCGGGCCCGTGGTGCGCGGCCTGCGCCCGTGCTCCTCTACTTCCATGGCGGGGCCTATGTCTTTGGCACCTCGACCACCCATCGGGCGATGCTGGCCAAGCTGTCGGCGTTGACAGGCCTGCCCGCTTGCCTGCCTGATTATCGCTTGGCGCCCGAGCATCGCTTTCCGGCGCAGATCGAGGATGCGCTGGCCGCGTACCGCGCGCTCCGGGCCGCGCAGGATGTGATCATCGGCGGGGACAGTGCAGGCGGCGGGCTGGCGCTGGCGTTGTTGCATGAGATTCTGGCGCAAGATCTCGCCCCGCCCTTGGGCGTCTTTGCCTTTTCGCCGCTCACGGATATGACCTATTCCGGGGCCTCGGTGATCGAGAATGACACGCGCGATTGTGTGCTCTCCGCAGGTCGAATCGGCGAGATGCTGGAGATGTTTCTGGGCACAGATGACCCGCGCGATCCGCGCGCCTCGCCGCTCTTTGGCCGTTTTACCGGCGCACCGCCGGTGTGGATGACGGTGGGCGATACGGAAATCCTGCGCGATGATGCCCTGCGGATGCAGGCCGCGCTGGAGGTGCAGGGCGTGCAAGGCGTGCTCTCGGTCAAGCCCGATCATCCGCATGTCTGGCCCCTCTTTCACAATGTCCTGCCCGAAGCGGGGGCGAGCCTGCGCGATCTGGCGGGGTGGATCAGGTCTCTTTGAGACCGGCCACGCGAAAACTGACCGCCTCGGCGACATGCGGCAGGCGGACATCCACAGAGCCGTCGAGATCGGCGATGGTGCGCGCGACGCGAAGGACGCGGTGATAGCCACGCGCGGTGAGGCCAAAGCGGGTGGCGACGCGGGTGATGAGCGCGCGACCGTCGGGATCGGGGGTGGCGATGTCGTCGAGCACCGCCCCTTCGGCATCGGCGTTGAGGCGCATATGGGCATGGCCGGCAAAGCGCGCCGCCTGCACCGCCCGCGCCCCCGCGACCCGGCCTGCGACCGTGCTCGAGGCATCGCCGGAGGCGGGCAGATCGAGATCGGAGAAGGCGACGGGGGGCACCTCGACGCGCAGATCGAAGCGGTCCATCAGGGGGCCGGAGATGCGGCCGATGTAATCCTCGCCGCAGTTGGGCGCGCGCGCGCAGGCGCGATTCGGGTCCGAGAGATAGCCGCATTTGCAGGGGTTGGCGGCGGCTACAAGCATGAAACGGCAGGGATATTTCACATGCGCATTGGCGCGGGCAACCATGACCTCGCCGGTCTCGATCGGCTGGCGCAGGGTTTCGAGCACGGTGCGGGGGAATTCGGGGAATTCATCCATGAAGAGCACGCCGTTATGCGCGAGGCTGATTTCGCCGGGCTTGGCACTGCGCCCTCCACCGACGATGGCGGCCATCGAGGCGGTGTGATGCGGCTCGCGAAAGGGGCGCGCACGGTTGATGCCGCCCTCGGTCAGCAGCCCGGCGAGGGAATGGATCATCGAGGTTTCGAGCGCCTCGGGCGCGGAGAGCGGCGGCAGGATGCCGGGCAGGCGCGCCGCGAGCATGGATTTGCCGGAGCCGGGCGTGCCGATCATCATCAGGTGGTGGCGCCCGGCGGCGGCGATCTCGAGCGCGCGTTTGGCGCGCTCCTGCCCCTTGACGTCGCGCAGGTCGCGGGTGGCGGGAGCGGCGATCACCTCGCCGGGGTTCGCGGCAGCAATGAGCGCCTGTCCGGTGTAGTGGCGCACGACATCGGTGAGCGAGGCGGCGGCGATCACCTGCACCGCGCCGACCCATGCCGCCTCGGGGCCGCAGGATTTGGGGCAAAGCAGGATGCGGTTTTCCTCGGCGGCGGCCATGGCGGCGGGGAGCGCGCCGATCACTGCGATGAGTGTACCGTCGAGCGACAGTTCTCCGAGGGCCGTGGTGCCCTCTGCCGCGTCATGCGGGATGATTTCGAGGGCGGCCAAGAGGGCGAGCGCGATGGGCAGATCGAAATGGCTGCCCTCTTTGGGCATATCGGCGGGCGAGAGATTGATGGTGATGCGTTTGGACGGCAGGGCGATGGCCATGGCCGAGAGCGCCGCGCGCACCCGGTCGCGGGCCTCGGACACCGCCTTATCGGGCAGGCCGACGAGCGAGAAGGCTGGCACGCCTGCGGTGATGGCACATTGCACCTCGACTGGCCGCGCCTCGACCCCCTCAAAAGCCACGGTATAGGCGCGCGCGACCATGCGGTCCCCTATGGTTGATGCCGTATTAATGCCTAGCGCGGCAGGGGTTTAGGAATGGTTAACGGGCGCGGGGCGGACAACCGGGGCGAATTCGGTCTCGCACCTGCGCCGCATCTCTCATATAACCCCTGCGAAACATGCTGGGAGTCGCTGCCATGACCGGAGAATTGTCGCCGATCGACAAGGCCAAGTTTGTCGCCGCCAAGCGGTCGGTGGATTTCGTCGAAGACGGGATGCGCGTGGGTCTTGGCACCGGATCGACCGCCGCCTGGATGGTGCGCTGTTTGGGCGAGATGGTGCGCGAGGGCGGGTTGCGCATTCGCGGCGTACCGACATCGACGCGCACAGCGGAATTGGCGCGGGAAGTCGGCATTGAGGTGATCAGTCTGGATGAGGCCAAGTGGCTGGATCTCACGATTGACGGGGCGGACGAGTTCGACAGCAATCTCAACCTGATCAAAGGTGGCGGCGGTGCGCTCTTGCAGGAAAAGATCGTAGCGACAGCCTCGGATCAGATGATCGTGATTGCCGATGTCGGCAAGGAAGTGGAGACGCTGGGCGCGTTTCCCCTTCCGGTTGAGGTGATCCCGTTTGGCTGGCAGACCACAAAATCGCTGGTCGAGGAATTGCTGATCAATATGGATGTGCTGGGGCGCAACACCTCGCTGCGGATGAATGGCGCGCGGCCGTTTATCACCGATGAGGGCAATTATATCCTCGATTTGCATCTGGGCCGGATTGGTGCTGCGCATCAACTGTCGATGGCGCTCAACCAGATGCCGGGGGTAGTGGAGAACGGGCTGTTCCTTGATATTTGTGATGTGGTCATTCTGGGCTATGGCGATGGGCGGGTCGAGACACGCGACATCAACGAGGGCACGGTCGAGGAAGATCGGCTCGATTTCGTCGAGACCGACAATCTCTTTCGTGATCTGACGGACTGAGGGAGCAGCATGGCGTTTGACTATGATCTTTTCGTAATTGGCGGCGGTTCTGGCGGGGTGCGCGCGGCGCGGGTCGCAGCACAGAGCGGCGCGCGCGTGGCCTTGGCCGAAGAGGACCGTTACGGCGGCACCTGTGTCATTCGCGGCTGTGTGCCGAAAAAGCTGATGGTGTTTGCCTCGGAATATCGCGGCGCGATGGCCGATGCGCAGGCCTATGGCTGGACGGTGCATGCGGGCGGGTTCGACTGGCCCACGTTCCGGGACAAGCTGCATGCCGAGTTGGACCGGCTGGAAGGGGTCTATCGCGGCGTTCTCGAGACGAACGGAGTCGAGACCTATGACTGCCGCGCCGCGCTGGTTGATCCGCATACGGTGGAATTGGCCGATGGCACGCGGCTGAGCGCCAAGCATATCCTCATTGCCACGGGCGGGCGGCCCGTGAAACCCGATCTGCCGGGGGCAGAGCATGCGATCACCAGCAATGAGATTTTCCATCTGGAGAAGCTGCCAAGGTCGATATTGATCATTGGCGGCGGCTATATCGCCTGTGAGTTTGCCTGTATCCTCAACGGGTTGGGGGTGCAGGTCACGCAGTTCTATCGCGGCGCACAAGTCCTGCGCGGTTTTGACGACGAGGCGCGCGGCCTCGTGTCGGAGGAGATGATCGCCTCTGGGATCAAATTGCATCTGGGCACCAATATCGAGGCGATGGGCGTGGTCGAGGGCGGCTATCGCGTGACCGGCACCAACGGCAGCGAGGCCGTGTTCGAGCAGGTGATGTTTGCCACCGGGCGCGCGCCCAACACGGAAAATCTGGGGCTCGATGCCACGGGCGTCGCGGTCGGGCGCAAGGGTGAGATCCTGGTCGATAGCTATAGCCAGACCGGCGTGCCGTCGGTCTATGCGATTGGCGATGTGACCGACCGGGTCAACCTGACGCCGGTGGCAATCCGCGAGGGCATGGCCTTTGTCGAGACGGTGTTCAAGGGCAACCCGACCCCGGTCGATCACCATCTCATCCCCACGGCGGTTTTCACCCAGCCCGAGATGGGCACGGTGGGGCTGAGCGAGGAAGAGGCGCGCGACCAAGAGGCGATTGAGGTTTATGCAACCTCGTTCCGGCCCATGCAGACCGCCTTTGCCGGACGGCCCGACCGGGTGCTGATGAAACTGATCGTCAGTCAGGCCACCCGCAAAGTGCTGGGGTGTCATATCGTAGCACCCGGTGCGGGGGAATTGATCCAGCTTGCCGGCATTGCCGTCAAGATGGGGGCAACAAAAGAGGATTTTGACCGCACCGTGGCGGTGCATCCGACCATGTCGGAAGAACTGGTGACGATGAAAACGCCTGTGCGCACCGCTTGATTTTTCACCTGTGCTGCACAGGTAATGAACCAAGCCGGGAGCGGCAGGACAACAAGGGAAGACATACGTATGGCTGGAAACTCTGGCGGCCCGTGGGGCGGCGGCGGAAATTCGGGCGGTGGCGGCGATGACCGCGACCGCAACACAGGGGGTGGAAAACGCCCCCCCGAGGGAGGACCGCAACTGCCTGAAATCGACGCATTGGTGCGCAAGGGTCAGGATCAGCTCCGCGTTCTGATGGGCGGGCGTGGCGGCGGCAACCGGGGCAACGGCACCGGCGGCGGCGACGGGCCACAATTCGGCAAGGGCACGGTTGGTCTGGCTGTGTTGGGGGCTGTGGCGCTCTGGGTCTTTGCCAGCGTTTACACGGTCAAGCCGGAGGAGCAATCGGTCGAATTGTTTCTGGGTGAATATTACAAGACCGGCAATCCGGGTCTGAACTTTGCCCCTTGGCCGCTGGTCACGGCAGAGATTGTCAATGTGACGTCGGAACGGACCGAAGACGTTGGCCGCAGCACCGGCGCGCGCGAAGAGGGTCTGATGCTGACGACGGATGCCAATATCGTCGATATCGGGTTTCAGGTGGTGTGGAATATCTCTGATCCCGGCAAGCTGTTGTTCAATATCCGCGATCCGCAACTGACGGTGCAGGCCGTGTCGGAATCGGTGATGCGCGAGATCATCGCCGCGTCGAACCTTGCGCCGATCCTCAACCGGGATCGTGGGATCATCGCGGATACGGCGATGCAGAACATTCAGGAATCCTTGGATGAATATGACAGCGGTATCCGGATCGTTCGGGTCAACCTCGACAAGGCGGATCCGCCGAACGAGGTGATCGACAGCTTCCGCGAGGTGCAGGCCGCCGAGCAGGAGCGCGACAGGCTGCAACGGCAGGCGGATGCCTATGCCAACCGGGCGCTCGCCGAAGCGCGCGGTCAGGCCGCACAAATTCTTGAGGATTCAGAGGGCTACCGCGCCCGCGTGGTCAACGAATCGCAGGGTGACGCGAGCCGGTTCACGTCGGTTCTGACGGAATATTCCAAAGCGCAGGACGTCACGCGCAAGCGTCTCTATCTCGAGACGATGGAGCGGGTCTTGGGCGATATCGACAAGACCATCCTCGACAGTTCGATCGTGGGGACCGAAGGCGGCGGCAATGGCGTCGTGCCCTATCTGCCGCTGAACGAGCTGCGCCGCAATACCACCAGCGAGGGGAACTGAGATCATGGGCACTACAAAATTTCTAATCCCCGTTGTTGTCATCCTGGGCTTTTTGGGTCTGTCCTCGGTCTTTGTGGTGGATGAGCGCGAAAAGGCATTGGTGCTGCAATTCGGTCAGATCAAATCCGTGAAGGAAGAGCCGGGCCTGTCGTTCAAGATCCCGTTCATTCAGGAGGTCGTGCGCTATGACGACCGGATTCTGTCGCTCGATACCGACACGATCGAGGTGACGCCGTCGGATGACCGCCGGCTGGTGGTCGATGCCTTTGCCCGCTACCGCATCCGCGATGTGGTGCAGTTCCGGCAGGCGGTCGGCGTGGGCGGTATCCGCGTCGCCGAGGACCGGCTGTCGTCGATCCTGAACGCGCAGATCCGTGAAGTTCTGGGTGCTGATCAGGTGACGTCGGACACCATCCTGTCTGAGGATCGCCGCGAGTTGATGCGCCGCATTCAACGGCAGGCGCAGCGCAGCGCCGAGGGGCTGGGTCTTGACGTGGTGGACGTGCGTCTCAAGCAGACCAACCTGCCCGAGCAGAACCTGGAGGCGACCTTTGCCCGGATGCGGGCCGAGCGCGAGCGCGAAGCCGCCGATGAGATCGCCCGTGGTAACGAGGCGGCGCAGCGGGTGCGCGCCCTGGCGGATCGAACCGTGACCGAAACGTTGTCGGATGCGGAGCGCGAAGCGCAGGTGATCCGAGGCGAGGCAGATGCGGAACGCAGCGCAATCTATGCCGAGGCCTATGGTCAGGACCCCGAGTTCTACGCCTTCTATCGCTCGCTCGAAGCCTATGAGAAGGCGCTGACCGGGGGCAATTCGTCGATGGTTATGACACCAGACAGCGAATTCTTTGACTATCTGCGGTCAGGGACTGCGCCGGAATGATCGAAACCGCGCTTCTTGCGCTGGGACTTGTGCTGATTGTGGAGGGGCTGGTCTATGCGCTGGCCCCCTCACTCATCGAACAGATGCTGGTGGCGCTGAGCGCGCTACCGGCTGAGGCGCGGCGGTTGATGGGCGCGATTGCGCTGGTGCTGGGATTGATCCTTGTCTGGGCCGCCAAGACGCTTGGCGCTTGATTTCGGCGGGGCAAAGAGGTCACATGACCGTGACCTGCTATTGCAACCTTGGCGATCCAGTGCCGGAGACCTACATTCAACAGCAAGAGTGGCACGCGCGTGCCGCCAGTTGCACGAACCAAAGGAGACATTGGTGTGAACACCCAAACGATTTCCGAAACACGATCCAGCGCGCTCAGCCTGCGCGCGCTCTGGGCCATGGCGCTGATGGTGGGTCTGTTGCTGGCGCAGGCACTGGCCGCGCAGGCGCGGCCCGACAGCTTTGCCGATCTGGCCGACAAGATCAGCCCGGCGGTGGTCAATATCACGACCTCGACCGTGGTCGAGCGGGGCACCGGCCCGGCGCCAATCGTCCCTGAGGGATCTCCGTTCGAGGATTTCTTTGAACAGTTTCGCGACCGTCTGGGCGAAGGCGACCGGCCACAACGATCATCGGCACTCGGCTCTGGTTTCGTGATTTCCGAGGATGGCTTTGTGGTGACGAACAACCACGTCATCGAGAGCGCCGACGAGATCATCATCGAGTTCTTTTCCGGCGAAACCCTGCCCGCCGAAGTGATCGGCACCGATCCCAAGACCGACATCGCGCTGCTCAAGGTCAAGGCGGACAAGCCGCTGCCATTCGTCAGCTTTGGCGATAGCGACACGGCGCGCGTTGGCGATTGGGTTCTGGCCATGGGCAACCCGCTGGGTCAGGGATTCTCGCTTTCGGCGGGGATCGTTTCGGCCCGGAACCGCGCGCTGAGCGGCACCTATGACGATTACATCCAGACCGATGCGGCGATCAACCGGGGCAACTCTGGCGGGCCGCTGTTCAATCTCGACGGACAGGTTGTGGGCGTGAATACAGCGATCCTGAGCCCGACCGGCGGGTCGATCGGGATCGGCTTTTCCATGGCCTCGAACGTGGTCAAGCGCGTGGTCGATCAGTTGCAGCAATTCGGCGAGACCCGGCGCGGCTGGCTGGGTGTGCGCATTCAGGACGTGACCGAGGATGTGGCCGAGGCAATGGGGCTGGAAAAAGCCGCAGGCGCGTTGGTCACGGATGTTCCAGAAGGTCCGGCCGCCGAGTCCGGCATGTTGGCAGGGGACGTCATCGTGTCGTTCGACGGTCAGGACGTGACCGATACGCGCAGCCTTGTGCGCACGGTCGGCAATACCGAGGTCGGCAAGACCGTGCGCGTCGTCGTGTTCCGCGAGGGCAAGACTGTCACGCTCAAGATCACGCTGGGCCGCCGCGAAGAAGCGGAAGGCGCCATACCCGTAGCGCAGCCCGGTGAGGATACACCCGAGGCACAGGCCGAAAAGACCATACTCGGTCTGACAGTGACCCCGCTGAACGAAGAGTTGCGCGGCCAGCTCGAGCTCGACAGCAGCGCGACCGGACTGGTCGTGGTGAATATCGACGAGTTGTCGGAAGCCTTTGAAAAGGGCATGCGGGCGGGCGATGTGATCACTGAAGCCGGTCAACAAAAGGTGGCGAGCATTGCCGATCTGGACGACCGGATCGCGGAGGCCAAGGAGGCGGGACGCAAATCGCTGCTGCTCTTGGTGCGCAGTTCCGGTGATCCGCGATTTGTGGCGCTGTCCATCGAGGACGCCAAGTAAAAGGCGCTGACGAAGGCAGAGAAGGCACCCCAAACTGGGGTGCCTTTTGCATTTGAGGCGGTGATGAAGGCCTGAAGGTGACAGTTGCCCCGCGCCCTGCGCGGAATGGGCGCTGTCAGAGCGGGCAAAGAGCGGTTTCCGACAGTTTGACTTGATCCTTGTGCCGCCTGCGGGCAAGAGGATGGCGCGGTTGGGTCAAAGAACAAGGGGTGTGTGATGGACGGGCAGCCGGAGATTGTCGGGCAGGTTCTGGGGTACGCGATACAGGGATGGGATCTGGCCAAGGGCTGGCTCCTGAGCCCCGCCGCCTGGTCACAATTCGGGGTGCTGGTGGTGGCCTGGCTCTTGGCGGTGATGATCACGCGCCGTTTGCGTCCGGCAGTTGCACGCCTTCTGACGCCGCCTGCGGGTCAAGATACTATGATTGCCTCGACGCGGCGCTTTGTCCTCATGTTCCTGCCGCTCTTGATGCCGCTCCTGGCCTATGGCCTGACTGGCATGGGCGAAGGCGTCACACGTCAGATCTTTGGGTCGGGCGATGTGATCGCCTTTGGCAAGCGTCTGTTTCTGGTTCTGGCGGCCCGGCTCTTTGTGCGCGAAATCCTGACCGATCCGTTCCTGCGGATGTTGGGGCGCTATGTGCTGATGCCGGTCATGCTGCTCTATCTTTTTGACCTGCTGGGGTTGGCCAATGCGCGGTTGGCCGCGATTTCGGTCGATCTGGGCAATATCAGCTTTTCGGCGCTGGCGCTCTTGCGCGGCGCGGTCTCGGCGGCGCTCTTGTTCTGGCTGGGCCGGTGGTCCAACAGCCAATCCGAGGATTTCATCAAGCGCCAGCAGGAATTGCGCCCCGCCACCCGCGAACTCGCGATGAAGGCCAGCCAAATCGTGATCTTTGGTGCGGCGTTTCTCTTGCTCATGTCGATCATGGGCATCGACCTCACGGCGATTGCCGTCTTGGGCGGTGCGCTTGGCGTGGGCATCGGTCTTGGTCTGCAACAGATCGCGGCCAATTTCGTCTCGGGCGTGATCCTGCTCTTGGAGGGGCAAACGACGGTGGGCGATTACGTCGTGCTCAATGACGGATCCGAGGGGACCATCGTCAAGATGACCGCCCGCGCCGCCATTCTGGAAACGGTGGACGGGCGCTGGATCGTGGTGCCCAACGAGGATTTCATCACCAGCCGCGTCGTCAACTACTCTGACGCAGGCAAGCGGCACCGCTATGAGGCGGCATTTTCCGTGAGCTACGACACCGATATCACCCTGATCCCGGCGATGGTGGAACCGGCAGTCGCGGCGGTGGATGCAGTGTTGGCCGAAGGGAAATTCGCGCCGGAATGCGAATTGAAGGCCTTTGGCGAAAGCGGCGTTGATTTCTCGGTGGAATACTGGGTCGACGGGATCGAGGACGTGACCGGCAAGTATCAGTCCGACGTGCTCTTTGCGATCTGGAGCGTGCTGCGCGCCCGCGGCGTTGAGATGCCCTATCCGCAGCGCGTGGTGCATCACCGGGGGTTGGCATTGGACCCGAACCTGAGCTTGGCCCCGGTCGCATGACCGACGCTCTTGTCATTGGGGCCGGGCCTGCGGGTCTCATGGCGGCGCGGGAGATGGCGCGCGCCGGGTTGCGTGTCACAGTGGCCGAGGCCAAACCCTCGGTCGGGCGCAAGTTTCTGATGGCGGGCAAATCGGGGTTGAACCTGACCAAGGCGGAAGAGTTCGTGGCGTTCATGGCGGCCTACGGCCCCCGCGCCGACACCCTGCGCCCGATGATCGCGGCGTTCGGACCGGAGGCGGTACAGGATTGGGCGCGCGCGCTGGGGCAGGAGGTCTTTGTCGGATCGACCGGCCGGGTCTTTCCGAAGCTGATGAAAGCCTCGCCGCTTCTGCGCAGTTTCCTTGTGGAATTGACGGGGGTTGGGGTAGAGATTCGCACCCGTTGGCGCTGGCGCGGCTGGGACAATGGCGCGGTATTCGACACGCCGATGGGCGTGCAACGCCTACACCCCACCGTCACGGTGCTGGCCTGCGGCGGCGCAAGCTGGGCGCGGCTCGGCTCGGACGGGGCATGGGCGGCGCATCTCGATCCCACGGCGCTGGCACCGTTCCGCCCCGCCAACATGGGCTTTCTGGTCGACTGGTCGCCGCATATGGCGGCGCAGTTCGGACAGCCGGTCAAGGGCGTGGAATTGCACGCCGGGGCCCTGCGCTCGCGCGGGGAGTTCGTGATTTCCTCCCAAGGGGTAGAGGGCGGCGGCATCTATGAGGTGAGTGCGGCGCTGCGCGATGGCGCGCCGCTCACGCTCGATCTTTTGCCCGACCTCAGCGTGACGCAGGTCACGGACCGCCTGAGCCAGAGCAAGGCCAGCGACAGCCTCAAGAACCGGCTGCGCAAGGCCTTTCGGCTGGATCCTGTGAAACTGGCGCTGGTGATGGAATTTGGGCGGGGTGCTGCGGATTTACCCCGCCTTCTCAAGCGCTTGACCGTACCCCTCGCGGGGCCGCGCCCGATGGATGAGGCGATCTCGACCGCAGGCGGTCTGCGGTTCGAGGCGCTTGATCCCGGGCTGATGCTGCGGGCATGCCCCGGCGTGTTTGCCGCCGGGGAAATGCTCGATTGGGAGGCGACGACGGGCGGCTATCTGCTGACCGCTTGTCTTGCCACGGGACATTGGGCGGGACGGCATGCCGCCGCCCATGCTCAGGAGAGGGCCGAGGCGCGCTGACACGCGGGACGGCCGGACATCATCCCAAGGTAAGCGTTGAGTTTTTCACCGGGATCCGAAAACCCGGCCTTGCCCGCCCATATCAGGCAATGGGCCAGCAGGATGTCGGCGATGGTCATGGTCTCGCCTTGCAGAAAAGGACCGGCCAGCGCGTCGGAGAGGCGCGCGATATTGCGGGCATATTCCCATTTGAGCGAGTCCTTGACCGCCGGCACACGGCGCTCTTCGGGCAGAACAAAGCTGTGGCGCGCGGCGGTCCAGAGCGTGCCGTCGATCTCATCGAGAATCTGATGGGTCAGCGCATCCTGACGCGCGCGGGCAACGGTGCCGGGGGCATGGGTGAATTGCCCGTGCTTGTCGGCAAGATAGGTCATGATCGCGGTGGAATCTGTCAGCACCGCCTCGCCATCGCGCAACGCCGGGATCTTACCCGACGGATTCGCCGCGAGCGCCTCGGGAGAGCCGGATGCAACGGCCAAGTGAGTGTATTGGATACCCATTTCCTCTGCGAGCCAGAGCACGCGAAAGGCGCGGCTGGCACGTGAGCCGATGACGTCATACATGGAATTGTCCTTGTTGAGGTGGTTCATGCGCAGCTTTGCTGCAAAGCGGGACCGCGCGCAATGGGCAAGGGTTTAACGATTTATCAACAGACTGTGCTTAGGCTGAGCGGGAGGGGAGTCGCGCCGGGGCGCGGCATGTGTCGAAAGGGGCGTGGCATGAGGTGGCTCTGGGCGATGATCAAACGGCATGTGGCCCTGCGCCGCACGGGGCCGCCCGGATCACCGCGCGCTGGCGAGCATGGCAAGGCGAATGAGCGCCCGCTCCACAAGCGCCATCTCCGGCGCGCGTTGGGCGGCGGAGCGCAGGGTGAGGTCCGTATCCGTCAGGATTGTCAGCGCCTGTTGCAACCGTTCCGCGCCCCAGCCCTGCGCCTGTCGCAGCATGCGGTCGCGACGCGGCCCGAAAATCGGCGGGCGCATGCGCGCGATGCCCTGCGCCGCCCCTCCGGGATCAGAGGCCGCAGTATAGAGCGCCCGAAAATGCCGCGTGGCCCCGATGCAGAGGCCGACTGGCTGGGTGCCCTGCGCCTTCAACCGCCGCATGACCGGGCCGATTTCGGACGATCGCCCCTCGGCGACGATATTGAGGATATCGTCCAGATCCGCCTCGGTCGAGGCGGGTGCGCAGGCGGCAATATCAGACGCGTTGAGCGGCGTTGCATCGCCCAGTTTATAGAGCGCCAGTTTCTCGACGGTCTGGCGAAAATCACCGGGGTCGAGATCCCGCGCGAGTGCGGTCAGATCAGCCATGACAGGCCCCGGCAGATCGCGCAGACCGGCGCGGGTGAGCGCCGCCTCGATCTCTTCGCGGCTCGGAGGGTCATCATAGAGGCCAACGGCATAGGCATTGGGATGGCTTTCAAACGCCTTGCGGATTTTCGACGTCGCCTTGAGCGCGCCTGCGGTCACGACGATCTGCGCATCCCCTGCCCGCCAATCGCTGAGCGCCGCCAGAATGGCATCGGCGGCGGTATCATTGGCATCCTCGACAAAGGCGGCGCGCGGGCCGGGAAAGAAGCCTTGGGCCTTGACCGCATCCATCAGCGCGGCAGGATCCTTGCGCAGGTCCGCCGCAGGCATCCGGGTGAGGCGCATTTCGGCATCCGCCGTGGGGCCGAGCAGTGCGGCCAGCATTTCCTGCCGTTTGAGCGCCACGCGCATCGCGTCCGCCCCATAGATCAGGAGCCCGGTGCGCTGCGCCTCGGGCTTGGCGAAATAGCGGATGGCATCGCGGGGCGAGAGCTTCATTCCGGCGGCGGCAGGTCTGCGGCCAGAAGGCGGGTCAGCAGTTGATCGGCCAGAATGGACATGAGCCGCGTTTCGGCGTCGCGCTCGGAGGCCTGCACAGCCACGGTGCTGCCGGTCGAGGAATAGCCGGTAAAGCTGTTGACGTCGCCGGAGGTGACAATCGCGCCGGTCTCGAGATCGCGCAGGCTGTAGGCAACGCTGCCCAAGAGGTTAAAGCGCGAGGCCACGTTGTTGCGGTTGATGGCCATGGCCTGGGTGTCGAGGGTGATCGTGTGGCTGAGGGCGTAACGCGGTTGGGTTGCGCGGCCAAGGCGCGTCTCGATTTCCTGCGTGAGCAGATAGCCCGCGCGTGTGTTGGGGGCGTCGACCTCGACCCGCCCCATCAGGGCCGTCCCGGCCCCGCCCGGCCCATAGGCGGGCGCAAAACCACAGGCTGCCACTGCGCCAAGTCCACAGGCCAAGCCCGAGAGCAGAAGGAGGCGACGGTTAAACGACGACATTCACGATCCGTCCGGGGACAACGATGATTTTCTTGGGCTGGGCCCCATCCAGCGCCTTGAGCACAGCATTGTGGGCCAGCGCCAGTTTTTCAACCTCGGATTTCGGCATATCGGCGGGAACGGTGATTTCGCCGCGCCGTTTGCCGTTGATCTGAATGGGTAGAATCACCGTGTCGTCGATCAGCATCTCCGAGTCAGCGATGGGCCAAGGCGCGGTTGTGACCAGCCCCTCGCCCCCCAACATGGCCCAGATATCCTCGGCCAGATGCGGGGTCATAGGCGACATGAGCTGCGCCAAGGCGCGCGCGGCGCTGGTTTTTGCGCCCTGCCCCGCCTGCGATTTGGCGAGCGTGTTGGTGAAGGCATAGAGCCGCGCGATGGCGGCGTTGAAGCCGAAGCTGTCGATGCCCTTGGTGACCTCGTCGATGCATTTGTGCATCTCGCGCAAGAGCGTGTCATCGTCCAGCGTGGCGGGGGCGTCGCTCGCGGCAATCTCGGCGGCGATGCGCCAGACCCGGCTCAGGTGGCGATGCGCGGCCTCGGCCCCTGATGCGGTCCATTCGACGTCGCGCTCGGGCGGGCTATCGCTGAGAACGAACCAGCGGGCGGTATCAGCGCCATATTGCGCGATGATGGTGGAAGGATCGACGACGTTCTTCTTGGATTTCGACATCTTGGCGGAGGGGATGATTTCAACTCCAGTGCCATTCGCCAAACGCCCCTCACTCACCTCTTCGGGCAGGTGATAAACGGGGCGTCCCGCCGCATCGCGGGTCTGGTAGATCTCATGCGTCACCATGCCTTGGGTGAAGAGCGCATCAAATGGCTCGATCGCCTTTTGCGGCAGATGCCCAGTGATCTGCATCGCGCGGGCGAAGAAGCGGGAGTAGAGCAGGTGCAGGATCGCGTGTTCGATGCCGCCGATATATTGGTCGACGTTCATCCAGTACTCGGCCTCGGCCATGTCGGTGGGCGTGGCGGCGTGGGGCGCGGTGAAGCGGGCGTAATACCAGCTTGAATCGACGAAGGTGTCCATCGTGTCGGTCTCGCGCCGGGCGGGCGCAGCGCAGCGCGGGCAGGTGCAGTCGCGCCATGTCGGATGGCGGTCCAGCGGGTTGCCGGGGGCATCAAAGGTGACATCGTCGGGCAGGCGGATGGGCAGGTTTTCCTTGCGCTCGGGCACCACGCCGCAGGTGTCGCAATGCACGACCGGAATCGGGCAACCCCAGTAGCGTTGGCGTGAGAGACCCCAATCGCGCAGGCGGAATTTGGTGACGCCCTGCCCTACGCCATTGGTTTCGCAGAACTCGATCGCGGCATTGACGCCCGCCTCGCCGCTCTGGATTTCCTCGCCCGCGACAAGCCGCGTGTAGCGCACGCGCTCGGATTTGAGCGGCACATAGGGCGAGGCCTCAATGTCGTGATCCCCCTCAAGCGGCAGAAAGGTATCGAGGATCGGCAGGTCGTATTTGCGCGCGAACTCGTGGTCGCGCTGATCGTGGCCCGGACAGCCGAAAATCGCGCCTGTGCCGTAATCCATCAAGATGAAATTGGCGATATAGACCGGCAATTCGCAAGCGGTGTCAAAGGGATGGCGCACGCGCAGGCCGGTATCAAAGCCCAGCTTCTCGGCCTTCTCAATCGCCTCGGCGGTGGTGCCGCCCTTGCGCGCCTCGGCGCAGAACGCCGCCACGTCGGCGCGCTCGCGTTCAAGCGTCTTGGCCAGCGGATGATCGGGCGAAATGCCGACAAAACTGGCGCCCATCAGGGTGTCGGGGCGGGTGGTGTAGACCTCGATCCGGTCATGCCCGTCCGGGCCGTCGATGAGGCCAAAGGCGAATTGCAGCCCGCGCGATTTGCCGATCCAGTTTTCCTGCATCAACCGCACCTTGGCGGGCCAGTTGTCGAGGGTGTCCAGCGCCTCGAGCAGGTCCTCGGCAAAGTCGGAGATGCGAAAGAACCACTGCGTGAGTTCGCGCCGCTCCACCTCTGCGCCCGAGCGCCAACCCTTGCCGTCGATCACCTGTTCATTGGCCAGAACGGTCATATCGACCGGGTCCCAGTTCACGACGGCGTTCTTGCGGTAAACGAGGCCATGTTCCAGAAAGTCGAGGAAGAGCGCCTGTTGCTGGCCGTAATATTCGGGATCGCAGGTGGCGAATTCGCGGGACCAGTCGATGCTGAGGCCCAACGGCTTCATCTGGGCGCGCATGTCGGCGATATTGCTGTAGGTCCAGTCCTTGGGGTGGCCACCCGAGGCCATCGCGGCATTCTCGGCGGGCATGCCGAAGGCGTCCCAGCCCATCGGGTGCAGCACGTTATGCCCCGTCGCGATCTTGTAGCGCGCCACCACGTCGCCCATCGTATAGTTGCGCACATGGCCCATGTGGATGCGTCCCGACGGATAGGGGAACATTTCCAGCACGTAATATTTCGGGCGCGTCTCGTCGCGACGAGCGCGGAAAACCTCGACCGCGTCCCACGCGGATTGCCATTTCGCTTCGACGTCACTGGCTGAATAGCGCGACATGGGGCGAGCCTCTTGCTGATAGGGTTGTTGCAGGGGGTGATAGGCGGTTGGGGCGCGCGGGTCCAGTGGGCGCGCGCAAAAATGCGGGGGGTTTGCGTGGGCGGATGCGCTGATTATAACGGCTGCGGGCAGACCGAGTGCGGATAGACATGAAAATCCTTTTCATCCATCAGAATTTTCCCGGCCAATACAAACATCTGGCCCCGCTTTTGGCGCGGCAGGGGCATGAGTGCGTGGCGCTGACGCTGCGGGTCAAGGAGGCGACCAATTGGCAAGGGGTGCAGGTGATCCCCTATGCCCTGCCCAAGCGGGATGGGCAAAAGCTGCACCCTTGGCTGGTCGATCTTGACACGAAAGTCACGCGCGGCGAGGCGTGCTGGCGGGCGGCGGTCGCCCTGCGGAACCAGGGCTATACGCCCGATGTCATTCTGGCCCATCCGGGTTGGGGTGAATCGCTCTTTCTGCGGGATGTCTGGCCTGAGGCGCGGTTGGGGCTCTATTGCGAACTGTATCATCTCGCGGGTTATCCGCATCTGAATTTCGATCCCGAATTCGCCAGCACGGATATCGAGGCCGAAACGCTGCGCATCCGGATGAAGAACATCAACAACCACCTGCATTTCGAGCAGGGACACGCGGGCATCAGCCCGACGCGGTTTCAGGCGGATACCTTTCCCAGCCCGTTTCGCGAGCGGATCACGGTCAGCCATGACGGGGTCGATACGATTCAGGCCTGCCCCATGCCCGATGTGCGGCTGACGATCGAGGGGCAATGCGACGTGACCCGCGCCGATGAGGTGATCACCTTTGTGAACCGCAATCTGGAGCCCTATCGCGGCTATCATGTGTTCATGCGCGCGCTGCCGCGCCTCTTGCGCGAGCGGCCCAATGCCACGGTGCTGATCGTGGGCGGCGACGAGGTGAGCTATGGCGCGCGCGCCCCCAAGGGCCGGACCTGGAAGCAGATATTCATTGACGAGGTGCGCGGCCGCATTTCCACGCCCGACTGGCAGAGGGTGCAGTTTCTGGGGCGCATTCCCTATGATCAGTTCCTGCGGCTGTTGCAGGTGAGCCGCGTGCATGTCTACCTGACCTATCCCTTTGTCCTGAGTTGGTCGCTGTTGGAGGCGATGTCCTGCGAGGCGGCGATTGTCGCAGGCGATACCGCCCCGGTGCGCGAGGTCATCACGGATCGAGAGACCGGACGGCTGGTGGATTTCTTTGACCGCGATGCGCTGGTGGGTGAGGTTTGTGCGCTCTTGGAGGACGCAGACGAGCGGGCGCGATTGGGCGCCAATGCGCGCGACCTGATCCGCGCGCAGTATGATTTGCGCACGATCTGCCTGCCGCGTCAGGTGAGTTGGGTCGAGGGGCTGGTGTCGCGCGCATGATCCTGAACGCAGAGATCGTGATCCGCCAGTGACGCCAGCACGTAGCAATCGCGCGCGGCGCCGTCGCCCGTGCAGCCCTCTGCGATTCGCGCCAATTCCGACTCGAGCGCGCGCAACCGGCGGATTTTCTCGCGGACCGCGTCCAGTTGGCCCTGCGCGATCCGGGTGGCGCTGGTGCAGGCGCGGTCGGGGTGGTCCTGCAACTCGATCAGCGCAGAGATGGCCTCGAGCGAGAACCCCAGATCGCGGGCGTGCCGGATAAAGCCCAGACGCTCCAACTCGGCATGCCCGTAGCGACGCTGATTGCCCGAACTGCGCAGCGGGGCCGAGAGCAGGCCACGGGATTCGTAATAGCGGATGGTGGGCACCTTGACGCCAGTGCGCGCCGCCAGATCGCCAATCGAGAAAAACATGCAACACCCTCTTGAAGCTCTAGTCACTAGAGAGATTACATTGCCTGTGACGCAAATGCAAAGGAGGCTCGCAATGGCGGGATGTTGTGGCCATGAGGCGCGGTTCGACGGTGTGTCAACGGTTTACCGGCGGAGGTTGTGGATGGTGATCGCCATCAACGCGACGATGTTCGGGGTGGAAATGGTCGCAGGGCAAGCGGCGCAGTCGCAGGCGCTCAAGGCGGATGCGCTGGATTTTCTGGGCGATGCGCTGACCTATGGGCTGTCCTTGGCTGTGATCGGCATGTCGATGCGGGTGCGGGCCACGGCGGCGCTCTTCAAGGGGCTCAGCCTCATGGCGATGGGGCTCTGGGTGCTGGGCACAACCGTCTACCGGGTGTTCTATCTGGGTGTGCCAGAGGCCGGGATCATGGGCAGCATCGGGTTTCTGGCACTGGCCGCGAATGTAGCGAGCGTGCTCCTGCTCATGGCCTATAAGGATGGCGACGCCAATGTCCGCTCGGTCTGGCTGTGTTCGCGCAACGATGCGATTGGCAATGTCGCGGTGATGGTCGCGGCGCTGGCGGTCTGGGGGGCCGGTTCTGGCTGGCCCGACCTGATCGTGGCGGGGCTTATGGCCTCGCTCTTTGTCAATTCGGCGCAGCAGATTATCCGGCAGGCGCTAGACGAGCGCCACCATGCCGACGGATTGGTCAGAAGCGCGCCGCATTGATCCGCAATTGCCGGGCGCGGTTGAGGATCGCATCTTCGACCGCGCGTTCAGTGGCGGCATTGACCGCCCCCCCTCGCGTTTGCAGGGCGACGTTGAGCGAGCGAGCGTCAAGCGCCGGGTCGCTGATGAGAATCGTGGCACGGTAGGACTGGCCGCCGCCCGGCGGGGTGCCATAGCCGGTGGAAATCACGCCGGTAAAGGGATCGGCGGCCTCGATGGGAAGAAAATCGAGAACTTGAAGCGAGGCGGTCCAGAGAAAGCGGTTGACCTTGACTGTGTCCTTGGCGCCGCGAAAGGCATCAAGGATCGAGCCGTCTCCCGCCGCGACCTGTCGCTCGCGCCCGCCCTTCACGCGCATCGCCTCTTCGTCGAGCGTGGCGTTCTTGAACCCGCCGCACCCGCTCAGAAGCACGAGACAGGTCGCAGTGAGGCCGAGGATCTTGAGACGCGAATGGGTCATGGCACCGTCCGAGATTGTTTCCATCCCTACTATCCAAGCCGGGGCGGAGGGGCAAGCCGTTTGACGGTTTGTCGCGCACTTGTGCCGGGCCCGTGGGCTGTGGCATGCAAGGCACAGGCAATATGAGGGAGCGGTCATGGGGCTGAGCGAAATCAAGGCACGGATGGACAAGGCCTGCGTCGCGGCGGGGCGCGCACCGGAGGATGTGGACTTGATCGCAGTCTCCAAGGTGCAACCTGACGAGCGCGTTGCCGCCGTGCTCGATCAGGGCCACCGGGTCTTTGGTGAAAACCGGGTGCAAGAGGCCGCTGGCCGCTGGCCGGCCTTTCAAGAGCGTTATGCCGGGATCGTTCTGCATCTCATCGGCCCCTTGCAGAGCAACAAGGCACGGCAGGCGATGGAGATGTTTCAGGCCATCCATTCCGTGGACCGGCCCAAGATCGCGCAGGCGATTGCACGTCTGGCACAGGAAATGGGGCGCTGCCCTGACCTCTTTCTGCAGGTCAACACCGGCGCAGAGCCGCAAAAGGCGGGTGTGCTGCCCGAGGCCGTGGATGGGTTCGTGGCCGAGTGTCGCGCGCTCGATCTGCCCGTCAAGGGGCTGATGTGCATCCCGCCGGTCGAAGAGGAGCCGAGCCTACATTTCGCGCTCTTGGCGAAAATGGCGGCGCGCAACGGGCTCTCAGGCCTGTCGATGGGCATGAGCAGCGATTTCGAGAGCGCGATTGCGCAGGGGGCGACGCATATCCGCGTGGGCTCTGCCATTTTCGGCGACCGCGATTACGGCTGAGGCGGCACGATCAATCGCGCGCCATAGGTGATCTGGCGCGCGATGCGGAGCAGGTGATCCGGGCGCAACCCGATACAGCCCGCCGTGGGAAACCCCGGTCGCCGCCAGCGGTGAACAAAGATACACGATCCGCGCCCGCGCACCGCCTGCGGCCAGTTCCAATCGGTGATCAGCACCAGATCATAGAGCGGATCGGCCCGGCGCAGCACCTCATGGCTATGCGGATAGGGCGCGCGCACCATGAGGTTGTAATCCTCATGGCTCGCATCATCCGACCACAGATCACCGGGTCGGATCGGCACCGCCCAATCGGTGGGCCGCGCCATCCGGTCGGGGCGATAGAGCAGGCCGACGATGCGGTGACTGCCAACCGGCGTCGCCCCATCCCCCTCGCGTTTGCGCGCCGACACGCCGCCGCGCCCGAGGGTGCAGGGATAGCGCTGCCCGCGGAATCGCAGACCAAGAGGGGTGAGAACCAGATCATCAGGCGTCATCCCCTCCTTTTGCCCGATCCCCCTGCGCGGGCAAAGGAGGAAGTGCAGGCCCCTGCTTTATCTTGGTTAAAATACTCAAGAATCCCCTTCTCCCCGCATGGCACCGCAGAGAGTGGCAAGACGCGCGTCCCGCCTCTATATTGGGGAAAAGACAGGGGGAACGGACCGTGCGACATCTGATTGGCCTCATCGGGGCGCTTTTCATTCTGGGCACGGCCCCGGTGCAGGCCGAGCGCGCAGCGCTCAGCGCGCATGTGTTCGGCAATTCGCTGGTGCATCACCTCAGCGACGATCCGGCCACCAATGTGCCCTATTGGCTGGCGCGATTGGCGCAGGCGGGGGGGCGCGATCTGGCGCTCTCGGGGCAATGGGGATTTCTGCGCGATTTCGCGGCGCAGGGCGTCGCCCCGAACTGGTCCTTCGAGGGCGTGACCGCGCGGCGCGGTGCGGCTGATACCGTGCTGATCACGCCTGCGAATTTCATTCAATATCAAGCGCCTGATGCGGAGTTCGAGGGTGACAATCCCGGCAATGCCAGCCCGGTCTCGGTGACACTCGACGTGATCGACCGCGCCATCGCCGACTGGCCCGGCGCGCGCATCGTGATCTACGAAGGCTGGCCTGACATGGGCGGCTTCACCCGAGGTTTTCCGCCCTCAGCGCGTAATCTGCGCCGCTGGCATGGCTATGCGCTCAGCGATTATCACGACTGGTTCCGCGACTATGTGGCGGGTTTGCAAGCCGCGCGCCCCGAGGTCGAGATCACGCTTTTGCCGGTCTCATCCGTGCTCTCTGGCCTGCAAACCGGCCTGTTGGAGGATATTCCGGTCGAGGCGCTCTATTCCGATGACGCGCCGCACGGCACCGCCACGCTCTATTTTCTGGCGGCGCTCATCACCTATTCCGGGCTGTTCGAGACCCCTGCCCTGTCGGCATTTCAACTGCCCGACAGCCTGCACCCGCTGGTGCGTGAGACCTATATGCGCCTGACCGAAGAGATCGCGCAGGGTTTGGGGCTGCGCGACGCGGCGCAGGTCACGGCGCCGGGGCAAGCGGCAGAGGCCGCCCACGGCGTGGGTCTGGCCAACCCCAGCCTTGGCATGGGGCTGAACGGGATTGCGGATTGGTCGAGCCAGCACCCCTTTGTCGATGTGATGAAGACTGCGCGCCCTTGGGTGGGTCATACCGCCGATCAATGGGGTGCCTTTTCGACCGAGGCCTTGCGGGCAGGCGGCTATCTTGACGCCTTCGGCTGGCCGCTGGCGCTGCCCGACGGGGCCAAGGCGTTGGAGGCGTTCATCCTGACCGATCAGCCTGAGGCGGCGAGCCATCTGAGCGGGCGGTATCTGCTGCGCTACACCGGCACCGGCGTGATCCGGGTCGTAGGGCGCGCTGATAACGTGCGCTATGACTATGGCAAGCGCGAGGTGCGGTTCGATGTGACGCCCGGCGAAGGGCCGGTGGCGCTCAGCCTCTTGGAGACCGATGCCGCCGACCCGCTGCGCGACATCACCGTGGTGCGCGAGGATCAGGTGGCGCTGCATGAGTTGGGCGTGATCTTCAACCCGCTCTGGATCGACAAGGTGGCCGATCTGCGCGTGATCCGCTTTATGGACTGGATGTTCACCAATGGCGCGCCGCAGGTCACATGGGACGACCGCCCGGTGCCAGAAGATGCCACCTATATCTGGCGCGGCGTGCCGGTCGAGGTGATGGTGGATCTCGCCAACCAGATCGGTGCCGACCCTTGGGTGAACATGCCACATATGGCCGATGACGGCTATATCCGGGGCTTTGCCACCTATCTGCGCGACCATTTGGACTCTGCCCTCAAAGCGCATGTGGAATATTCCAACGAGGTCTGGAATTTCATGTTTCCCCAGACCGCTTGGGTCCGCGATCAGGCGCTGGCGCTCTGGGGTGACGACGCGGGCGACGATGCCTGGATGCAATTCGCGGGGCTGCGTGCGGCGCAGATGGCGGATATCTGGCGGGCGGAATTTGCCGGCCAAGAGGACCGCTTGCAGGTCGTCGTCGGCACCCATACCGGCTGGCCGGGGCTGGAAGAGCCGCTCTTGATGGCCCCTCTCGCCCTGCAGCACGGACAGTTGACCGAACCGCCCGTCACCCGCTTTGATGCCTATGCCGTGACCGGGTATTTCGGCTATGAGCTGGGCGGTGAGGATGAGGTGGCTGCGGTGCTGGGCTGGATCGCCGCAAGCGAGGCGGTGACCCGCGCCAAGGCGGTCGAGACCGGCGCTGATCCCGAGGCGTATCTGGCCGCGCATCGCTATGATCTGGCGTATGATCTGGCCGCTGAGGCGCTGCGGCAGGGCTCCTTGGGCGCGTTGCTGCGCGATACCCTGCCCTATCACGCCGGGGTCGCGGCCCGGCATGGGCTTCGGTTGGTGATGTATGAGGGTGGCACGCATGTGGTGGGCCAAGGGGCCGTGGTCGAGAATGACGCGCTGACCGAGTTCTTTGTCGGGTTCAATTACAGCCCGCAGATGGGCGTACTCTATGACGAATTGCTGCGCGGCTGGACAGCGGCGGGCGGCACGCTTTTCAACGCTTTTGTCGATGTGGCTTCGTCCTCGAAATGGGGCAGTTGGGGCGCACTCCGGCATCTCGACGATATGACGCCTCGCTGGGAGGCTTTGATGCGCGCGAATGCGGTGACGCCGGATTGGGATGCAGGGCGCGCGGAGGGCGTTTTCCTGCATGGTGTAACGCAGCGCGCCGGACCGGATGGCGCGCGGCTTGAGGGCACGGCCAAGGCGGATATTCTGCTGGGTGCTGCCGGGGACGATGTCTTGGTCGGTTCCGGCGGGAATGACCGGATGCACGGCGGCGCGGGCCGCGATCTGGCGATTCTGCCGGGGGCGCGGGAGGCTTACGGAATCGGGCGCGAGGGCACGCGGGTGATTCTTGAGGGACCGCGCGGGGCAGTCGTGCTGGTCGATGTCGAAGCGGTGGAGTTCGCCGATGCGCCCGGTCAACCGGTGGCGCTCAGCGATCTGATGTAGCCCCCCGCGCGGAGCAAGGCGCGGAGCGCCACCGCGCGATCGCTGGACCGTCCCGCGTTAATCCTCCTTCATCCCTCCGAGAAACCCCCGAATCTCCTCCGCCACAACGCGCGCATGGCTGATCGGCCCCATATGCCCCGCGCCCTGCACCACAACGCGGCGCGCATCTGGTATCCGCGCGGCAAGCCCCGCGTTGATCGCGGCAATGACCTCGGGCGAGGCGCTGCCCTCCATCAGCAAAACCGGCACGCCGATCCGCTCCAAGGCACCGCTCGACAGCATCCTGCCTGCGTCCTCATAGAGCGCAGCAGTCGCCGCCTCGATCAGCGGCATCTGGGCCGCCATCGCGGCGCGCGCGCCCTCAGGCAGGGCCGTCCATCCGCGCCGGTCGCCCCAAACGCCGGTAAACCCCTCGGCGGCGCGCAGAAAATCGCCCACCGCCATGCCCGCCGCATACTCCGCCATTTCCGCCACATGGCCCGCCCGCAAGCCGGGCTGATCGTGCAGACCCACGGCGAAGAACACCGGCTCGTAGAGGATCAGCGAGCGCACCAGATCCGGGCGCTCGACCGCCAACCGCAACGCCACCGTCGCGCCGAACGAATGCCCGATGATATCGGTGGGTGCGTCGAGAAAATCGGCGGCCATCGCGGTGCTGACCGCCTGAATCTCGTCCGCGCCGGACCAAGCCCCGCTTTGCCCATGCCCCGGCAGATCAAACGCCGTCAGCCGCAGCGCGCCGCTCACCTCGCGCGCCAAGGGCCCCCAACTGCCGCTATGCGACAGAGAGCAATGGATCGCCAAAGCGCGGCGCGGGCCAGCGCCCAGCTCTGTCCAATGGGTCGGAAACCCGCCCCTCAGCCCCTCTGGCATCGGATCAGAGCTTGCCCGCCAGATGCAGGTCGAGATCCTCGAGCCGGTCTTGACCCCAGAAATTCTGGCCGCTGTCCACCACATAGAAGGGCGCGCCAAAGACGCCGGCGGCCACCGCCTCTTCAAGATTGGTGGCATAGGTTTCCGCGCCGCTCAAAAGCCCCGTGTCGGCCAATGCCGGGTCAAATCCGGCGCGTTTGAGGCAATCGCGGATCACCTCATCCTCGGCGATGTTGCGCTCCTCCGCCCAGCAGGCGCGCAGGATGGACTGCACCAGCCCGCCCAGATCACCACCGCCCGCGCTCTGCGCGGCGATGATGGCATAGGACGAGGGCGCGGGATTGGTGGGCCAGAACGCCGGTTTCAGCGTCAGGGCCATGCCGCGCTTTTTCGCCTGACGCGGCAATTCCTGATTGCGATAGGCGGTGCGCGACGGGTGGCGATCCGCCGGGGCAGCGCCGCCGGTGCGCGCAAAGAGCGCCATGATGTCGAGCGGCTTGTAGGTGATGCTCGCGCCATGGCGCGCCGCGCTCTCCTCCAGCCCCGCGCCCGACAGATAGGCATAGGGAGAGAGGGTCGAGAAATAATAGTCAATATGGGCCATTTCGGCGCGTTCCTTTGCTGCATCGCTTTGCCTGAGCATGACCACATGCTAAGCGGTGTCAACATCACGAATCTGTCACACTGTGCAGCCGGGGACACATCATGCCAGCCACATCGCAACCGAAGCTCATTTCGGGCAATGCCAACATGCCGCTTGCCACGGCCATTTCCCGGCGAATGTCGATGCACCGCGGCGTCAACGTCGGACTGGTCGACGCACGGGTCGAACGGTTCAACGATCAGGAAATCTTTGTTGAGGTCTACGAAAATGTGCGCGGCGAGGATATGTTCATCATCCAGCCCACGTCGAACCCGGCCAATGACAACCTGATGGAACTGCTTATCATGGCCGACGCGCTGCGCCGGTCCTCGGCGGCGCGCATCACCGCCGTGATTCCCTATTTCGGCTATGCGCGGCAGGATCGCCGTTCCAAGGCACGGACACCGATCTCGGCAAAACTTGTCGCCAATATGATTGTCGAGGCCGGGGTTGAGCGGGTGCTGACCATGGACCTGCACGCCGCACAAATTCAGGGTTTTTTCGACATTCCGGTGGACAACCTTTACGCCTCGCCAATCTTTGCGCTGGATATCATGACGCAATTCAAAGGTCGGACGCAGGATGTGATGGTGGTTTCGCCGGACGTGGGCGGCGTGGCGCGGGCACGCGAACTGGCCAAGCGGATCACCGCTCCGCTGTCGATTGTCGACAAGCGCCGGGAGAAGGCGGGCGAGGTTGCGGAAATGACCGTGATCGGCGATGTGACGGACAAGATCTGTATCATCGTCGATGACATGTGCGACACGGCGGGCACCATGTGCAAGGCTGCCGAAGTGCTGATGGAAAACGGCGCGCGCGAGGTGCATGCCTATACCACCCATGGCGTCATGTCCGGCCCGGCGGTCGAGCGCATCACCAAATCCGTTCTGAAATCCATGGTGATCACGGACACGATCCTGCCCACAGAGGCGGTCAAGGCGACGCCAAACATCCGCATCATCCCGACCGCCCCGGTCTTTGCCCAAGCCATTCTCAACATCTGGAGCGGCACCAGCGTGTCGTCGCTCTTTGACACGCCGACCCTGGAACCGGTCTATGAGGGCCAGTTTGGCGGCTGATCCCGGTTTTGCGCCACTGCGGGGCGCATGACCGGCATGGAGCCTTGGATCTTTCTCTCGATTGCGGCGGCGGCGTTTCAAACGCTGCGCTTCATGCTGCAAAAGCACCTGAGCATGGGCGCACTCAGCGCAGGTGGCGCGACCCTGGCGCGGTTCTTCTATTCCGCGCCCTTCGTTGTGGCGCTGTCGCTGGGGTATCTGGCCGCTACAGGGGCCACTTGGCCGGGGTACACGCCGATGTTCTGGGCCTATGCCGTCGTGGGCGGGCTGACGCAGATTCTGGCGACATGGTGTGTGGTGGCGCTCTTTGCGGAGCGTAATTTCGCCGTTGGCATCACCTTCAAGAAAACCGAGGTGGTGCAGACCGCCCTCGTGGGCCTTGTGATTCTGGGTGACCGGATCACATGGCTGGGCCTCGGTGCGATCCTGTTGGGGCTGATCGGCGTGCTGATCCTGTCCGAAACACCGGGATTTGAGGGCCGCTGGTGGCGACGTTTTGGCAATCGCGCGGCAGCGCTTGGGCTGGCCTCGGGGGCGTTTTTTGCAGTCTCTGCCGTGGGCTATCGCGGCGCTACGCTGGAGATTGCGAGTGACGACCCGCTGCTGCGCGCAGGTCTGTCGCTGATGGTGGTGACGGTGATGCAGGCGGTAGCGCTCACGCTCTGGCTGATGTGGCGCGAACCGGGTCAGGTGGGGCGTGTGATCGCGGCGCGGCGCACGGCGGTCTGGATGGGGCTGACGGGCATGGCGGGCAGTCTCTGCTGGTTTACCGCCTTTACGCTGCAAAATGCGGCGATGGTGTTTGCGGTGGGACAGGTCGAGGTGATCTTTTCGCTTTTCGCCTCGGTGCTGTTTTTCGGCGAGCGGATTTCCCGGCGGGAGGGCTGGGGGATTGCGCTCATCACGCTCTCGGTGATCGCGGTGGTGGCGCTAAGGTAAGGCGGGTGTGGGCGGGAGCGCTGATCCGCGCGGTCGCTGGGCCGGGGACTAGCGAAGCAACACCCGTGGCTGCCACTTTATGCCTGCAAAGTCCGTATGACCTCACAGCGAGTCGCGCCTTCTCATAATCGCTAGGCCGCGGGACGGCCCAGCGATCCGCGCGGCGGCGCTACGCGCCTTGTTCCGCGCAGAAGTAAACGAAACGCCCCCCTGTCACCCAGCCGCCGCGCCCTTCAATCGCAAAAACAGGCTCTCCTCGTCATCATTGCGGAAGAACGGCACCGACACGGGCGGGTTGCGGTCATGTGCGCGCGCCGTGACCTCGGCCAGCACCACCTCGGTAATAAACGGCAGGTCAAAGCGGCGCGCCTCTTCCAAGGGAATCCACTGCAAATGGCTTAATTCCTCGCAGGCGGCGGAAAAATCGTCCGGGTCTCCGGCCAATGCCTCGGCATGCACCAGAAAGAACCGCGCATCAAAGCGGCGCGGGCGGCCCGGCGGGGTGATGGCGCGAAACACGAATTGCAGCGGATCAGCCACCGGCACCAGACCGCGCGCGGCAAAGCCCGCCCAATCGCCGGGCACCGCCCCCGGCCATGCGCCGGGCATCCCAAGCGCCAGCCCGGTTTCCTCCCACAGTTCCCGAATGGCGGCGGCGGCAATCGCGTGGCTCAGATCGCGGTCGCAATCCTCGGTCAGCCGCGTGGCGCAGAGCGGCGGCAGAGGGCGTGCCAGCGGAATACCCGCGTCCCCCGCATCGACCGCCCCACCGGGAAAGACGAATTTGTTGGGCATGAACGCGGCGGTCGCCCCGCGCTGCCCCATAAGCACATGCGGGCGGTCCGGATCGCGCAATACGATCACGGTCGCGGCGTCGCGAATGGCGGTCTTGTCGATTGCGGTCATGCCTGCCCCTTTGCGGCGGGGCTAGTGGCTCATCTTGAACCCATGCATCAGCCGCGCCCATTGAAAGGCCACAATGGCCCCCTTCAACCGTGGCAAAAGGTAGAGCGACAGCGCGATGGTGCCAATAGCGAATATGGTAAAGAGCACCAGAGGTTCGGGCCGGAACTGCACAAAGGCGATATGCAGCAGCGGGGCCATCAGATGCCCCACAATCAGAATCGTCAGATAGGCCGGGCCATCGTCGGCGCGCGCATGGCTCAGATCCTCGCGGCAGACCGGGCAGGTGTCGCGCAGTTTGAGATAGCTGCTGAGAATCGGACCGCTGCCGCAATTCGGGCATTTGCGGGAAAAGCCACGGCGCAGCGCAGGCCACAGGGCCCGGTCGGTTTGGGGTATCGTTGTGTCGCGCATCGTGGCCTCGCTCTGGGTTTACGCAAATATGGCGCATGCCGGTCCTAGAGAAAAGGTGACAGACCGTCCTTGCGGCGCGATGTCGCAAAAACCGCGGCTGTCCGCAATTAATTTCATCTCCTGCGACGGAGCGGGCAGCACCCCGCGTTAGAGACCTTAGAAACGCCCCGAAGAGCGGGGCGCTTCGCGAGATGACATCAAATCCCTGAGGGAGATCAAGACGATGAAAAAGACAGCGTTGATGGTGGGTCTGACGACTGCGATTCTGGCCGGTGGGCTGAGTGTGGCACAGGCCGACAGCCACAAGGGCAAGATGGGCATTGGCATGCGCCACAGCTTTGAAGAGCTGGATGCCGATGCAGATGGCAAGATCACACCCGAGGAAATGACCGCCCATATGCAGGCCCGTTTCGAGGGGGCCGATAGCGATGGCGACGGGGCCCTGTCCAAGGACGAGTTGGTCGCGCGCATGACCGAGCGTCAGGCCGAACGCATGGCCGCCTATGCCGATCACATGATCGAGCGGCACGATGCCAACAGCGATGGCAAGCTCAGCCCCGACGAAATGCAGGCCCGCAACAAGGGCAAGATGTTCGAAAAGATCGACGCCGATGGCGATGGCGCGATTTCCAAGGAAGAGTTCTCCGAGATGCGCGGCAAGCATCACGGCAAGATGAAGGACAAGAAGGCAAGCGAGTAACATTTGCCGGCGCGGGGCACGCCCCCGCGCCGGGCCTCTGGTCAGGGGCCGATCCGAAGGATACGCTAGAGGGCGATGCGCATGCCATTCGACGCCATGGAGGATTTGCCCGACGACGCGCTCTTGGCGCGGTTCGCGGAGGGTGACGCCATGGCCGCGCGCATCCTGACACTGCGCCTCACACCGCGTGTCATGGCGCATGGCTACCGCCTCTTGGGCAACCGCACAGAGGCCGAGGATGTGGCGCAAGAGGCACTCTTGCGGCTCTGGCGGCAGGCCCCCGAGTGGCGCCCCGGCGAGGCCAAGGTCAGCACCTGGCTCTACCGCGTGGTGGCCAATCTCTGCATCGACCGGCGCAGACGGGCGCGCGGCGGCAATCTGCCGCTTGAGGCGATCCCCGAGCCCGAGGATGGGCAAGCCAGCGCCGCCGAGCAGATGCAGGACCGCGCCCGCGCCGATGCGCTGCAATCCGCGCTGGATCAGTTGCCCGAACGGCAGCGGCAAGCGGTGGTTCTGCGCCATATCGAAGGGTTGGCGAACCCGGATATCGCCGACATCATGGACGTGACCGTCGAGGCGGTCGAAAGTCTGACCTCACGCGGCAAGCGCGCACTCAGTGCGCTTCTGGCGGGGCGACAAGAGGAGTTGGGATATGTCGATGAGCGATAAGGATCAGGATATTGGCGGGCTTGGCGCGTTCTTTGACGCCGCCCGTGCCCATCCGCCGGCGCCTTCGGCAGAGTTGCTGGCGCGCGTCCTCAGCGATGCAGAGGCCGAACAGGTCTGGATCACCCGCCGGGCAGAGACCGCCCGCGCCGCGCCGCGCTCTGGTCTCTTGGAACAGCTCTATCGCCTGTTGGGCGGCTGGCCCGCGATGGCCGGGCTGACAACGGCCGTTTTGGCGGGCGTCTGGATCGGCACCGCCCTGCCCGAGGGACTATCCGGCAGCAGTGAGGCGGCCTATCTGGTCGATATCACACCCGAAGCGGTGTTTGAACTGGCAGGGGATTTCTGATGGCAGAGCAGCAGACCACAGCGCGGCCCAAGCCTTGGGTGCGGGCGCTTTTGGTGGCCTCTCTGGCGCTCAACCTTGCGGTGGCGGGGTTGGCGGCGGGCTGGGCGCTGCGCCATGGCGGCGATCATGCCGGTCATCACCCCTCGCGGCTCGACATGGCCGGGGGGCCGCTCACGCGCGCGCTCTCGGATGCGGACCGCCGCGCCATTGGCCGCGCGATGCGGGATGCCTGGCGCGACCGCGCTGATACCGCCCCCAGCATCGGCGAGAGTTTCGACGGGCTGGTCGCAGACCTGCGCGCCGTGCCGTTTGACGCCGACCGGGTCGCGGCGCAGATGCGCACCCAGCGCGACGGATTTGCCGCGCGCTTCGAGATGGGGCAGGAGGTGCTTTTGACGCATCTCGCGGCCATGTCTGATGCTGATCGCGCCGCCTATGCCGACCGTCTGGAGGCGCAGATCGCCGATTACCGCGCCAAGCGCGAGAAGCATCGCAAGGACTGACGCGCCTCACCCCCGCCGGAGGGCGCGCGGCGTGGTGCCATACTGCCGCCGCAGCGCGCGAGTGAGCGCCGCAGGCGATTCGTAGCCCGAGCGCAGCGCAATCTCCGCCATACCCAGCCGCGTGTTTTCGACCAGCTTGCGCGCCGCCGCGAGCCTGAGACGGCGATAGACCGCCCCCGGCGGTGCGCCAAGGCCCGCCCGAAACCGCCGATCCAACGTGCGCGGCTGGCACGACAGTCGCCGCGCCAGATCGCTCAGCGACAAAGGCCGCTCGACATTGTCGCGCATCAGCCCCAGCGCCCGTCGCAAGAGCGGATCACCCACCGCCGCATCCTCGCGCGCCGGGGTGACAGGCGGATCGCCATGCAGGAACAGCGCCTCGACATCAATTCGCACCGCCATACCCAGATGATCGCTGATCAGCCCCAGCGTGAGATCAAGCGCCGACATCGCCCCCGCACAGGTCATCCGCGTCCCGTCGCGCAGCACCCGCGCGCGTTCTGGCGTGACCGCCAGAAACCGCTCTGTAAAGGCATCGAGCAAGTCCCAATGCACCGTCGCCCGCCGCCCATCCAAGAGCCCCGCAGAGGCCAAGAGCCACGGTCCGCTATCCAGCCCCACCGTCACCTCCGCCCGCCGCGCCGCGCCTTGCAGCGCGCGGCGGGTGGCGGCGGTGTCGTGCCGGTCGTGATCGTAGCTCGCCAGCACAAAGAGGTAATCGCAGGCGGTCAGCGCCCCCAGCCCACCATGCGCCAGCACCTCGATCCCGCTGGATGAGCGCGCGGGCGCGCCGTCCAGTGTCAGGATCTGCCAGTCAAACCCGCGCCGCGGCCCCAGCGTATTGGCGGCGCGCAATGGCTCCAGACAATTGGCAAGGCACAGGTTCGAGAACCTGTCAAAGAGCAGGAGCGCGATGCGCACCGGGGCGCTGGATGATTTTGTCCATTGCGGCATGATTATTGTCTTATAGCGCACACTCAATCGCCCTGCCAGCACGTTAGGCTGAGGCCAACACCCAAGCCGGAGGATACCATGCCGCTCACCATGAACCGCGAGGTTTTCATCACCTGTGCCGTCACCGGATCGGGGGCGACGCAGGACAAAAGCCCGCATGTCCCGCGCTCGCCCAAGGACATCGCCGAGAGCGCGATTGCCGCCGCCAAGGCAGGGGCCGCCGTGGTGCATTGCCATGTGCGCGACCCCGAAACCGGCGCGCCCTCGCGCGATCTCAAACTCTTTCGCGAGTTGACCGACCGCATCCGCGACAGCGACACCGATGTGGTGCTCAATCTGACGGCGGGGATGGGTGGCGACATGATCTTTGGCGGCGTGGAATCGCCTCTGCCGCTCTCGCCCAAGGGCACCGATATGGCCGGTGCCACCGAGCGTGTCGCCCATGTCGCCGAATGCCTGCCAGAAATCTGCACCCTCGACTGCGGCACGATGAATTTCGCCGAGGCCGATTATGTCATGACCAACACCCCCGGCATGTTGCAGGCCATGGGCCGGATGATGACAGACCTGGGCGTAAAGCCCGAGATTGAGGCGTTTGACACCGGCCATCTGTGGTTTGCCAAGCAGCTGGTCAAGGATGGCATTCTGGAGCCCGACGCGCTGGTGCAGCTTTGCATGGGCGTGCCATGGGGGGCGCCGGACGATCTCAACACCTTCATGGCGATGGTGAATAACGTGCCAGAGAATTGGACCTTTTCCGCCTTTGCCCTTGGTCGCCACCAGATGCCCTATGTTGCGGCTTCGGTGCTGGCGGGCGGGCATGTGCGCGTCGGGCTTGAGGATAATCTCATGCTCGACAAGGGCGTTCTGGCCACCAATGCGCAACTGGTCGAGCGTGCCCGTGGCATTATCGAAGGTCTGGGCGCGCGCCTGATGACCCCCGCCGAGGTCCGGCAGAAACTGCGCCTCACCAAACGGGCCCCGCGCGGATGAACCAGCGCGTCGTGATCACCGGCGGCGCGTCGGGGATCGGGCGCAGGCTGGCCGAACGCTTTGCCGCACGCGGCGACCGGGTGGCGATTTGCGATGCCGATGGCGATGCGGTGGCCCGGATGCAGGCCGATCATCCCGCGATGATCGCGCATCAGGCCGACGTGACCGACGAGGCGCAGATGACGGCCTTTCTGGACGATGTCGAGGCGACATGGGGTGGGGCCGATGTGCTCTGCGCCAATGCCGGCACCGGCGGTCCTGCGGGCCGGATCGAGGATCTGGACTATGCCGCGTGGCAGGCCTGTGTCGGCGTCAACCTCTTTGGCACCTTCCTCGCGTGCCGATGGGCGGCACGGGTGATGCGGGCGCAAGGCGCGGGGCTGATCCTGATCACCACCTCCACCTCGGGCCTGCACGGCGTGCCCTATCGCACGCCCTATGTGGCCGCCAAATGGGGGCTGGTGGGGCTGACCAAGACGCTGGCGATGGAGCTTGGCCCCGCAGGCGTGCGCGTCAACGCCATCGCCCCCGGCGCGGTCGAAGGCCCGCGCATGGAGCGTGTCGTGGAGATGGAGGCCCGCGCCTCTGGCCGGAGTGAGGATGAGGTTCGCACGCTTTACGCGCGCGGCACCAGCCTGCGCACATGGGTCACGGCGGATGATCTGGCGGATATGGCGCTTTTCCTCGCCTCCCCCGCAGCAAACAAGATAACGGGCCAGATACTGGCCGTGGACGGACATACGGAGAGCATGGTCTAATGACGAGAACAGCAGCAATCATCGGCGGTGGCGTGATCGGCGGCGGCTGGGCCGCGCGTTTCCTCCTCAATGGCTGGGATGTGCGGGTGTTCGACCCCGACCCAGAGGCCGCACGCAAGATCGACGCGGTGCTGGCCAATGCCCGCCACGCCCTGCCCATGCTCTATGACGTGGCCCTCCCCCCAGAAGGCACGCTTAGCTTTCACACGACAATGTCCGAAACCGTCATGGGCGCAGAATGGATACAGGAAAGCGTGCCCGAGCGGCTGGAACTGAAACGCAAGGTCTTTCAAACCCTGCAAGAGCATTGCGATCCGGCGGCCATCATCGGCTCGTCCACGTCCGGCTTCAAACCCTCGGAATTGCAGGGCTGCGCCACGCGCCCCGAACAGATCGTAGTCACCCATCCGTTCAACCCGGTCTACCTCTTGCCGCTGATCGAACTGGTGACCACCGACAAAAACAACGCGACCCTTATCGCGCGCAGCAAGGACATCCTCACCTCGCTCGGCCATTTCCCCCTGCATGTGCAAAAGGAAATCGACGCTCATATCGCCGACCGCTTCCTTGAGGCCGTCTGGCGCGAGGCGCTCTGGCTGATCAAGGACGGCATCGCCACCACCGAGGAAATCGACAACGCCATCCGCTATGGCTTTGGCCTGCGCTGGGGCCAAATGGGCCTGTTCGAGACCTACCGCATTGCGGGTGGCGAGGCAGGCATGAAACATTTCATCGACCAGTTTGGCCCCTGTCTGCAATGGCCCTGGACCAAGCTGATGGATGTGCCGGAACTGACCGAGGACTTGGCCCAGATGATCGCCGATCAATCGGATGCGCAATCGGGTCATTTGACGATCCGCGAACTCGAACGCAAACGCGACAATAACCTTGTCGCCATGCTGCGCGCGCTGCGCCAACAGGGCAATGCGGCGGGACGGCTGATCAACGAACATCAGGCAACGATCACTGCCCCGCTCAGCGACAGCACGCCCATTATCAGTGCCCGCCGCGTGATCCCAGCGGATTGGACTGATTACAACGGCCATATGAACGAGGGCCGCTTTGGCCAGCTTTTCAGTGACGCCGCCGATGCGGTGATGGCCCATGTCGGCGCGGATGCCGCGTATATCGCGGGCGGTCTCAGCTATTTCACGGTCGAGAACACCATCAGCTTTCTGGCCGAAGCCCATGCCGGCGAATATGTCCGCGTCGAGACGCGTGTGACCCAAGGCGAAGGCAAGAAGCTGCGCTGTTTCCACGAGATGAAGCGCGAGAGCGATAGCGCGCTTCTGGCCACCTCCGACCAGTTCATGCTGCATGTCGATCTCACCTCCCGCAAATCCTGTGATCCGCGTGCCGATGTGCTGGCGCGAGTCGAGGCGCTCGCCAAACGGCACAAGGAGGCGTGACATGCATTTCGGATTGACTGACGAGCAGGACATGATCGTCTCCACCGTGCGCAGCTTTGTCGAGAATGAGATTTACCCCCACGAAGCCCTTGTCGAGCGCACCGGCGAGGTGCCCGCCGACGTGGCCCAAGCCATCAAGCAGAAAACCATCGACCTTGGCTTTTACGCCTGCAACTTTCCCGAGGCTGTCGGCGGCGCGGGGCTCAGCCACCTCGAGTTCGCCCTTGTCGAGCGCGAGTTGGGGCGCGGCTCCATGGCGCTCACGCATTTCTTCGGGCGGCCGCAGAATATCCTGATGGCCTGCAAGGGCGAACAGATCGAGCGCTACCTGCATCCGGCGGTGCGCGGCGAGCGGATGGATGCGCTCGCCATGACCGAACCGGGGGCCGGATCGGACGTGCGCGGCATGAAATGCACGGCGCGCCGGGATGGCGGTGATTGGGTGCTCAACGGCACCAAGCATTTCATTTCGGGCGCCGATCACGCCGATTTCGTCATCGTCTTTGTCGCCACCGGCGAGGATCAGACCGACAAGGGGCCGAAAAAGCGGATCACCACCTTCCTCGTGGATCGCGGCACGCCGGGCTTTACCATCCGCGACGGATACAAATCCGTCAGCCATCGCGGCTACAAGAACATGGTGCTGGAATTCGACGATTGCCGCCTGCCGGGTGCCCAGGTGCTGGGCGAGGTCGATGGCGGCTTTGCGGTCATGAACGACTGGCTCTACGCCACGCGGATCACCGTAGCCACCATGGCGGTGGGCCGCGCGCGCCGCTGCTTTGACCACGCGCTGCGCTATGCGGCGGAGCGGGAACAATTCGGGCAGGCGATCGGCAAGTTCCAGGGCGTCAGCTTTCAACTGGCCGACATGATCACCGAGATCGACGCGGCCGATCTTTTGACCCTCAATGCCGCCTGGCGGCTCGATCAGGGCCTGCCCGCCAACCGCGAGATCGCCAGCGCCAAGCTCTATGCCTCGGAAATGCTGGCCCGCGTGACCGATGCCACGCTGCAAATCCACGGCGGTATGGGGCTGATGGACGACCTCCCGATCGAGCGGTTCTGGCGCGATGCACGGGTCGAACGCATCTGGGACGGCACGTCCGAGATCCAGCGCCATATCATCAGCCGCGAGATGCTGCGGCCTTTGGGAGCGTAAGAGTTTTGATGCCACCGGCGGGGATATTTGCAGCAAGAAGAAAGGGGGAGACCGGCGTCCGGCCATCCCCCGGAGAGGACAATGCCTTTCTCCTTGCACGGTCATCGGCGTCCCCGCCTGTACCGTGGGACATGATTAGCGATGCGCGGTTAACAGACCGTTATGGCCGCTTCTTCTTGCCAGAAATATCCCCGCCGGAGGCATCCGACCTCTTTTCTCAAGGCCAGCCCCATGCGTGACCTCTCCCGCCTCCTGCGCCCCGCCTCCATCGCCGTGATTGGCGGCGGCACATGGTGTGCCAATCTCATCCGCCAATGCGCGGCCATGGGCTTTGCCGGGCCGGTCTGGCCAGTGCATCCGACCAAGGCGGAGATCGGCGGCGCGCGCGCCTATCCGTCGCTTGACGCCCTGCCCGGCGTGCCCGATGCGGTCTTTGTCGGCGTTAACCGCGAGGCGACGATCACAACCATTGCGCAGCTTCGGGATATGGGCGCGGGCGGCGCTGTCTGCTTTGCCGCAGGCTTTCTCGAGGCCGAGGCAGAGCTGGGCGACGGTGCGCAGATGCAGGCGCGACTGCTGCAAGCGGCGGGCGCGATGCCGATTATCGGCCCCAATTGCTATGGCTTCGTCAATTACCTCGATGGTGCGCTGCTCTGGCCTGATCAGCATGGCGGGCAACGCTGCAAGAGCGGCGTGGCGATCCTCACGCAAAGCTCGAACATCGCCATCAACCTCAGCATGCAGGCGCGCGGCCTGCCGATTGCCTATCTCATGACGGTGGGCAATCAGGCGCAGTTGGGTCTTGCCGACCTTGGCCGTGCGCTTCTTGAGGATCCCCGCGTCACCGCCCTTGGCCTGCATATCGAGGGGGTGGGTGATCTGCGCGCCGTTGAGGCCTTGGCCGAGGCTGGGCACAAGGCGGGCAAATCCATCGTTGCGCTCAAATCCGGGCGCTCGGACCAAGCGCGCGCCGCCACGCAATCGCACACCGCCTCATTGGCCGGGAGTGGCGCGGGGGCGGCCGCCCTCTTGGCGCGGTTGGGCATCGCGCAGGTCACATCCCTGCCACAGATGCTGGAAACCCTGAAACTGCTGCATTTTGCAGGCCCCTTGCCGGGCAATGCTATAGCCTCGATCTCTTGTTCTGGCGGCGAGGCGAGCCTGATGGCCGACACCGCCCTTGAACACGACGTTACCTTGCCGCCGCTCACCCCCGCACAGGCCAGCGCCCTGCGCGCCGCCCTCGGACCACGGGTGGCTCTGGCCAACCCGCTGGACTACCACACCTTTATCTGGGGCGATGTGCCTGCCATGGCCGCGACATTCACCGCCGCCCTTGATGGCCCCGCCGACATCGGCGTGCTGATCGCCGATTTTCCGCGTCCCGACCGCTGCGATCCCGCTGCCTGGGACTGTATTTTCGAGGCGGGCGCAGAGGCGCAAGGCCGGGTGGGCAAGCCGCTCGCCCTGATCGCCACCCTGCCCGATTGCCTGTCCGAGAGCGTGGCCGAGCGCGCCATTGCAAGCGGTTTGATCCCACTGGCCGGGCTGGATGATGGTCTTGCCGCCATTGCCCACGCCGCGTGGCTGGGACAGGCGCGCACCACACCGGCCCCCCTGCTTCTGCCCGGCACGCCCGCGCAGCCCCGCACCTTGACCGAGGCCGAGGCCAAGGCCGCGCTCGCCGCCCATGGTTTGCGCATCCCGCAGGCCCGCCGCGCCACCTCTGCTGCTGATCTCACCCCGATCCTCACCGCCATGCCCCTGCCATTGGTGATCAAGGCCGAGGGGCTGGCGCATAAGACCGAAGCCGGCGGCGTGGTCTTTGTCCGCCACGCGGGCGACCGTCCCGAGGCAGAGGCCACGGCCCGCGCCATGCCCTGTCAAAGCTGGCTGATCGAGGAGATGATCGCGGGCACGATTGCGGAACTGCTGATCGGTGTGCTGCGTGATCCGGCGCATGGTTTCGTGCTGACGCTGGGCGCGGGTGGCACGCTCACCGAGATCCTGCGCGATACAACCTGCCTGCTCTTGCCGGTGACGGAGGCGGACATTACGCAGGCGTTGAACCGCCTGCGCCTTGCACCCCTGCTGGGCGGCTATCGCGGCCAGCCCGCCGCCGACCGCGCCGCCATCCTCCGGGCGGTCATGGCGGTTCAGGACTATGTGACCGCCCATGCCGACAGCCTGGAAGAGGTGGAAATCAACCCGCTCCTCTGCACCGCCAAGGACGCAGTTGCCGTGGATGCGCTCATTACCAAGGGAGAGAGACCATGACCGACACCCCCATTCGCACCGAACGCAACGGAGCCGTGCTTGAGGTGACACTGGACCGCCCCAAGGCGAATGCCATCGACGCCGCCACCAGCCGGATCATGGGCGAGGTGTTTCGCGCGTTCCGCGACGATCCCGAGCTGCGCGTGGCGATCCTGACCGGGGCGGGCGAAAAGTTCTTTTGCCCCGGCTGGGATCTCAAATCCGCCGCAGAGGGCGAGGCGCCGGACAGCGACTATGGCGTCGGCGGCTTTGGCGGATTGCAGGAATTGCGCGGGATGAACAAGCCGGTGATTGCCGCCATCAATGGCATCGCCTGTGGCGGCGGGCTGGAACTGGCGCTGTCGGCGGACATTATCCTTGCCGCTGAGCACGCCAGTTTTGCCCTGCCCGAAATCCGGTCCGGCACCGTGGCCGATGCCGCCAGCGTGAAACTACCCAAACGCATCCCCTATCACATCGCCATGGAACTCCTGATCACGGGCCGCTGGTTTGATGCAAAAGAGGCCGCGCACTGGGGGCTGGTCAACCACGTCCATCCCGCCGACCGGCTGATGACCGAGGCCCGCGCCATGGCCCAGACCATCGCCAGTGGCCCGCCGCTCGTCTATGCCGCGATCAAGGAAATCGTGCGCGAGGCCGAGGCGCTACGCTTTCAGGATGCGATGAACCGGATCACCCGGCGACAGTTCGAGACGGTGGATAGTCTCTACGCCTCTGAGGATCAGCAAGAGGGCGCGCGCGCCTTTGCCGAAAAGCGTGATCCGGTGTGGAAGGGGCGTTGACTAGGTTTCGATTGGGCAGAGCGGGGAATGGCCTGAAGGGGACATTGGACCTGAGCGATGAGCCGCGCGGTCGCTGGGCCGGGGACTAGCGATGCAACGGCGGCAACTGCCACTTAATGCAAGCAAAGTCCGTATGACTTCTAAGAGATGCACACCATCTCAAAATCGCTAGGCCGTCACGCCAAAGGCGTGCCGAGGCAAAGCGGCGCACCTTCGGTGCGACGGACGGCCCAGCGATCGCGCGGCGGCGCTTCGCGCCTTGTTCCGCGCGCGTGTCAAATTAAACGACAGCTTCAGGCCAAAACCCGTCCTGCCGCCTCCCAGCCCCTCAAATCCGTCCGAACACAGCCGCCAGTATCTCGCCAAGCCGTGCGGCGTCTTCCTCGGTAAAGGCCGCCTGTTGATCGCTGTCGATATCGAACACCGCAATCACCCGCCCCGCCCCATCCCGCACCGGCAACACGATCTCGGACCGGGTGGAACTGGCACAGGCGATATGATCCGGAAAGGCCTCGACATCCGGCACCAATTGCACCGTGCCCATGCGCGCCGCAGCGCCACAGACACCGCGTGAAAACGGGATGCTCAGGCATCCATGCCCGCCCTGATAGGGTCCGATCTTGAGCATTTCGGGCGCTGTCACACGGTAAAACCCGGTCCAGTCAAACCGATCATCGGCATGATGCACCTCGCACACCACAGTGGCCATCAGCGCAACCTCGTCGCTCTCCCCGTCGGTGAGCGCGGCGATGGTCCGTGCAATATGGTCATAATCAATCCGCATGCCCGCGATATGCCACGCCCTGCGATCCAATACCAGAGCCTGCGATCCGGTTGCATCCTGTGCCCGACCATGGCAAAGACGCGCCCCGAATACGAATCCGACATCGACTATAAGGAAACCGACACATGTCCCGTCTGAGCCTGCACCGCAACCTGACCCGTGATCTGGAACCGCTGGCGCGGCTTTTGACTGACAAGGATGATCTGGCGCTGGTCAATCCGCAGGCCAGCCATCCGTTCGACGCGCGCGAATGGGCGCTGAAATGGGTGGGCGATCTTGAGGACGAGACCTTTTATCTCTGTGACGAAGACGGGCACGAAGTGGGCTTTTTCGCCCTGCGCGTCGGCGTCGGCCCCGAAGTGCGCCACCTCACCTATGTCTTTGTCGAAGAACGTATGCGCGGCGGCACCGGCGAGGTGCTCTTGTCCCTCGCCGAAGAGGCCGCGCGCCAACTCAACGCGCTGACCATCACCCTCAAGGTGGAGCTCGACAACGCGCCCGCGCTCAACCTCTATCGCAAGGCGGGATACGAGGAACTGTCGCGCCGCCGGGGCATGGCCACCATGCGGCGCGATCTAGAGGCGGCCTGATCAGCATCAGACCCGTTCAATCGCAATCGCAGTCCCCTCGCCGCCACCGATACAGATGGCGGCCACGCCACGGCGCAGCCCGCGTGTTTCCAATGCGTTGAGCAGCGTCACCATGATCCGCGCGCCGGACGCACCAATCGGATGACCGAGCGCACAGGCCCCGCCATTGACGTTGATCCGCTCCCGCGCCACGCCCATCTCGTGCATGAAGGCCATGGGCACCACCGCAAAGGCCTCGTTCACCTCCCAGAGATCGACATCCGCCACGCTCCAGCCCAGCCGGTCCAAGAGCTTGCGCGCCGCAGGCACCGGCGCGGTGGTAAAGAGGCCGGGGGCCTGCGCATGGCTCGCATGCCCCATGATCCGGGCGCGAATTTGCAAGCCCCGCGCCTCTGCTGCCGCGCGCGACGCCAGCACCAGCGCCGCCGCGCCATCGCTGATCGACGAGGAATTGGCCGCCGTCACCGTGCCGCCCGCGCGAAACGCCGGTTTCAGCGTCGGGATCTTCTCGGGCCGCGCCTTGGCGGGTTGCTCATCGGCGGTGATCACCGCCTCGCCCTTGCGGGTCCGGACCGTGACCGGGGCAATCTCGCGCGCGAAGGCACCCGAGGCCTGCGCCTCCAGCGCGCCCTGTAACGAGGCCAGCGCATAGGCATCCTGCGCCTCGCGGGTGAACTGAAATGCCTCGGCGCAATCTTCGGCAAAGGTGCCCATCAGGCGGCCCTTGTCATAGGCATCCTCCAGCCCGTCGAGAAACATGTGATCGACCACCTGCGTATGACCCAAGCGCGCCCCGCCGCGCATCTTGGGCAAAAGGTAGGGCGCGCCCGACATCGATTCCATGCCGCCCGCGATCATCACCTCAACTTGGCCCAGAGCGATCTGGTCAAAGGCCAGCATCGCCGCCTTCATCCCCGATCCGCACATTTTGTTGAGCGTGGTGGCCGGCACCTCTTCGCCAAGACCGCCCAGAAACCCGGCCTGTCGCGCCGGGGCTTGCCCCTGCCCTGCGGGCAGCACGCAGCCCATCAGCACCTCATCAACGGTCTTGGCCCCGGCATCCGCCAGTGCCGCGCGAATCGCAACCCCGCCCAGTTCCGCCGCCGACACCCCATCGAAATCGCCTTGAAATCCGCCCATGGGCGTGCGCGACGCCCCTGCGATCACCACATCTTGCATCTTTGCCTCCTCGCAAATCCTGATCCTGCATACCGAATGGTAAGGAATTGGGTCTAGCGTGCCCTGTATTACTACGTATCCCGCCGGAGGCACCATGGATCTGCAATCCACCCAGTATTCTCAGATGACCATCATCACGGTTGGCGAGGCGCGCATTGATGCCGCCGCCGCCATCCGGTTCAAGGACGCCATGCGCGCCGCCACCGCGACCGGGGCGGGGCATGTGGTGCTGGACCTCAGCAATGTGACCTTTGTCGATTCGAGCGGTCTGGGCGCGATTGTCGCCGCGATGAAACAGATGGGGGGCGCGCGGCGGCTCGATCTGGCCGGGCTCACGCCCGATGTCGCCAAGGTGTTTCGCCTGACCCGGATGGAATCGGTCTTTACGATCCATGATGATATCCTCGATCTCAGATCCCGCGCCACCGGGTGACCCGGTTGAGCGCACAGCGCCATGACCATCACCAAAGGGAGCGCGCGTTGACCCAGCACGCCACACCACAGAGCAGACCGCAGAGCACACCACAGAGAACGTCACAGAGGTTCACACTCACCGCAACGGCAACGGACGACCTCACGGTGCGGGACATCCTCGCACAGGCGCGGCACTGGCTGCAGGCGCAGGGCATAGCAGAGGACCTCTGTGGTTCAGTCGAACTCGCCTTGGCCGAGGCGCTCAACAATATCGTGGAACATGCCTATGCAGCGGACGCACGGGGCGCGATCCGCCTCGTCGCCACTTTGTCCCCGGCGCGGCTCATCTGCGTGCTCAGTGACCACGGCAGGGCCCTGCCCGGGCTTGACCTTCCCGGCGGCGATCGTCCTGCACACACCGTCGCGCGCGACAATCTGCCCGAGGGGGGATTCGGCTGGTTTCTGATTCGCGCCCTCACGGACCGGATCGACTATCGCCGCCACGCGGGCTGGAACCACCTGACGCTCGCCTTCGGGCGGAGCGCGCCCTGATACAACCAGAGGAATCGCCCGCCGCAATTTTACCTCAATCTGAGCAAACTCACGCCGCACAGCCCCAGCATAACGAAGTCTGTAGCTGCATATGGCTTCCCTCGGCGGCGCGTGTAATTGCCCCCACCCAGCGCGCGACGCCGAGGTTTTACCACCCCTCCCCGATTGGCAAATCCTGCGACTGCGCCTAGTGTCCTTTTACCACTGACACAAGGACACGATATGCGCGATTTTCATACGCCCGGCCGCTCGGCCACATTCGCCACCAATGGGATGTGCGCCACGTCGCATCCACTTGCGGCCAAGGCTGCGATCGACATGCTCGAACGCGGTGGCAACGCCATGGATGCCGCCATCGCGGGCGCGGTCCTGCTCGGCCTCTGCGAGCCACAGATGACCGGCATCGGCGGTGATTGTTTTGTGCTTTTCAACGCGCCCGGCAGCAACACCATTCAGGCGCTCAACGGCTCTGGTCGCGCACCCGCTGGCGCCTCTGCCGCCGCGCTGCGTGCCGCAGGCCATGACACTGTGCCGCTCCAGAGCGCGCATGCGGTCACCGTCCCCGGTGCCATCGACGCCTTTTGCCAACTCAGCGCCGATCACGGGCGGCTTGGGCTCGATGCGCTCTTGGCCCCCGCCATCCGCTATGCCGAAGAGGGCGTGCCAGTGGCCCCCCGCGTGGCCTTTGACTGGCCCACAGCGGGCGCTGTGCTTCAGGGGCATGGCCGCACCCATTTCATGCCCACAGGCACCCCGCCCAAGGCAGGCCAGATGTTCCGCGCCCCCGGTCAGGCCGAGGTGCTGCGCCGCGTCGCCAAGGATGGCCGCGCCGCCTATTACGAGGGCGAAGTGGCCGAAGACATCCTCGCCACGCTCAACGCCATGGGCGGCACCCATACGGCCGCCGATTTCGCCGGCCAGCGCTGCGATTACACCACCCCGGTCAGCGGCGATTACAAAGGTGCCAATCTGGTCGAGCATCCACCAAACGGCCAGGGTGCCACCGCGATCCTGCTGCTCAACATCCTGAAACATTTCGATATGGCCAGCATGGACCCGTTTGGCGCAGAGCGTGTCCATATCGAGGCCGAGGCCACCAAGCTCGCCTATGACGCGCGCAACCGCTTTATCGCCGACCCCGATCACATGCGCAAACTCGACTATATGCTCTCGGATGAGACGGCAGCGAAACTGGCCGCGCTGATTGATCCCAAACGCGCCATGGCCGCCGCCAAACCCCTGACCGAGTCGGTGCATCGCGACACGATCTATATTACCGTGGTGGACCGTGACCGGATGGCGGTGTCGCTGATCTATTCGATCTTCCACGGGTTCGGCTCTGGCATCGCGTCCGAGAAATTCGGCGTGCTACTGCAAAACCGCGGCGCGGGCTTTACTCTGGAAGAGGGTCATCCCAACGAATTCGGCGGCGGCAAGCGCCCGATGCACACGATCATCCCCGGCATGTTGACCGAGAATGGCCGCGTCACCATGCCCTTTGGCGTGATGGGCGGCTCGTATCAGTCAACGGGGCATGCGCGGATGGTGTCGAACCTGCGCGATTTCGGGATGGACCCGCAATCCGCCATCGACGCACCGCGCGCCTTTGCCGATCCTCTGGGCCTCAATCTTGAGCGGGGCTATGGTGACGATGTGGCACAGACCCTTGCCGACATGGGGCATGACATCCTGCGTCAACCCGGCCCCATCGGCGGTGCGCAGGCGATCTATATCCATGAGGACGGTGTTCTTGAGGGGGGCAGCGACCCGCGCAAGGACGGCTGCGCGCTCGGGTATTGAGATCGGAGAGGGTGCGCCAGTCCGGCGCGCCCTGCCTGCATCAGTTCAACTGGAAATGCAGCGGGTAATGCCCATCCTCGAACGGCCCGAAGAGATCGGGAATGTCCGGGTGATCCACCGGTTCGCCCGAATAATCGGCCACGAGGTTCTGTTCGCTCACATAGGCCACATAGTAGCTCTGCTCGTTTTCCGCCAGCAGGTGATAGAACGGCTGTTCCTTGGACGGGCGGCTGTCCTCGGGAATCGAGGCATACCATTCCTCGGTATTCGAGAACTGCGGATCGACATCAAAGATTACCCCGCGAAACGGGTGCTTCTTGTGACGGACCACTTGGCCCAGATGATATTTTGCACGTGTTCTAATCATATCGCGTTTGCCCCTACCTTTGGATTGTAAACCTTTCAAGGGTGGTTTGTCCAATAATCGGCTGAAACAGTTGGGAAACAGTCTGTGAACCCAGGCGTGACAGCGGACTTCGGCGCAAAGCCCGTGAATTCGTGATTCCCCCCGGAAACGCTTTCCGCTAAACTGGCAAAAAAAAAGAGAGCGAGAGGCAAATGAGCAGAACTCTTCGCGCGTTGATGGTGTTGTTCGTGCTGGCCTCCTGTGGGGGCGGCAATGGCTATGGCACTGCCCCGCGCAATCTTGACCACGCATGCGCCATTCTGGATGAGCGTCCCGAATACGCCCGCGCCTTTCGCGCGACCGAGCGCAAATGGGGCGTGCCAGCCCATGTGCAGATGGCGACACTCTATCAGGAAAGCAAATTCATCAGCGATGCGCGCACGCCGTTTCGCTGGACGCTCGGCATTATCCCGACCGGACGAATCAGTTCGGCCTATGGCTATAGTCAGGCCCTCGATGGCACCTGGGAAGAGTATCAGCGCGCCACCGGCCAATACAGCGCGCGGCGGACCGATATCAGGGATGCCTCGGATTTCATGGGCTGGTACATGGCACAATCCAACGAACGGTTGGGCATTTCGCTCAGCGATGCGCGCAACCAGTATCTCGCCTATCACGAGGGGCGTACCGGATTCGCGCGTGCCAGTTACAACAGCAAACCGTGGCTGTTGCGTGTGGCGAGCGATGTGGAAAGCCGGTCTCAGACCTATCGCGCCCAGCTTGGCACCTGCGCGCGTCGTCTGATCTGAAAGGGCAACGGCGGTTCGTCCGTCAGGCCGGGCCGCTTATCGGTCCATCCGCATGCGGTCCTTGCCGGGAATGACGAAACTGTCGTCATTCAGCCGGACATCGCGCTGCATGTCCCCCAGAACAACCGTGGTCTGACTGCCGCTGCCGTCATGGATCACCCATTGGCGCAATTCCACGGGGTTACCTGTAAAGACCAGATCAATGCTGCCGTATTCCGGGTTTGCCGGGTCTTGCGCCCGCACCGTGGTCGAGGTGCCGTCGCTGCCATACCCCACCACCATACGCTCGCGCGTCAGGTCCACGTTGCGTGCCAGAATGATCTTGAGCGGGGTGCGGTTGAGCGGATAGCCCTGCGGCCCGTCGTTCGAGCGCGGATCAATGATACCGACCGTATCGCCATCCGCCACCACCAACGCCTCTTCTGGCGGGTCATATTCGAACCGCACCCGACCGGGACGCTTGATCAGAATGCGCCCAGTGCTGATCGTGCCATCCTCATTGATCTGGGTAAAGGCACCCTGAGCGGTCTTCAACCCGTTGAGATAGGTGGAAATTTCCCCCAAAGACAGCTTTTCCGCCGCCGCCGGGAGGGCCATCGCCGCCCAGAGGACGGGCACCATGAGAATACGCATATGTTTCATGCTCTCAATTTAGGGCGTCCCGCGCGGGATTGCACCAGTGGGAGAGGTAAAAAAATCGTGGAACAGGCGACAGGCCGCCGAATCCGCAGCGGTCTACTGCGGCTCCGGCACCAGCACCTCGCGCTTGCCGACGTGATTCGAGGAACTGACGACGCCCTCATCCTCCATCTGCTCGACCAGACGCGCGGCCTTGTTATAGCCAATCGCCAGTTTCCGCTGAATATAGGAGGTCGAGCATTTGCGATCCTTGATCACAATGGCCACGGCCTGATCATACAGCAGATCATCGCCCTCAGCCCCGCTCCCCGACGACAGGCCCAGCACCGCATCAATGCTCTCGGCCTTGTCCTCGTCCGGGCCTTGCAGCACCGATCCCACATAGGTCGGCGGGCCGTAAGCCTTGAGGTGATTGACCACCTCTTCAACCTCTTCATCGCTCACGAATGGACCGTGGCAGCGGGTAATCTTGCCGCCCCCGGCCATATAGAGCATGTCGCCCATGCCCAGGAGCTGCTCCGCCCCCATCTCGCCCAGAATGGTGCGGCTGTCGATTTTTGACGTGACCTGAAACGAAATCCGCGTCGGGAAATTCGCCTTGATCGTGCCGGTGATCACATCGACCGAGGGGCGCTGCGTCGCCATGATGAGGTGAATACCAGAGGCGCGCGCCATCTGCGCCAGACGCTGAATACAGGCCTCGATCTCTTTGCCCGCGACCATCATCAGATCGGCCATCTCGTCGACGATCACCACGATATAGGGCATCTTCTCGGGGGCGAATTCCTCGGTTTCAAACACCGGCTCGCCGGTATCGTCGTCAAACCCGGTCTGCACCGTACGGCTGAACATCTCGCCTTTCTTGAGCGCCTCGGCCACCCGGCCATTATAGCCGTCGATATTGCGCACGCCCATCTTGGACATCTTGCGATAGCGGTCCTCCATCTCGGCCACCACCCATTTGAGCGCGACCACCGCCTTTTTCGGATCGGTCACAACGGGGGAGAGAAGATGCGGAATGCCGTCATAAACGCTGAGTTCCAGCATCTTGGGGTCGATCATGATCAGACGGCATTCATCCGGCGTCAGCTTGTACAAGAGGCTCAGGATCATGGTGTTGATCGCCACCGATTTCCCCGACCCCGTCGTGCCCGCGATCAAGAGGTGGGGCATCTTGGCAAGGTTGGCCACGATCGGATCACCGCCAATATCCTTGCCCAGCGCCAAGGGCAGCTTTTGATTGCCATCGCCATAAGCGCGGCTCGACAGGATTTCGCGAAAGCCCACCATCTCGCGGTTGTCATTGGGCAATTCGATACCGATGACGCTCCGCCCCGGCACCGTCGAGACCCGCGCCGAGAGCGCCGACATCGAGCGCGCAATATCATCCGCCAGACCGATCACCCGGCTCGCCTTAAGCCCCGGTGCCGGTTCCAGCTCATACATCGTGACCACGGGACCGGGGCGCACGCTGACAATCTCGCCCTTGACGCCGTAGTCATCCAGCACGCTTTCCAGCATCCGGGCGTTTTCTTCCAGCGACTCATCGCTCAGGTGATGCCGCTGAATCTGCTCGGGGTCCGCCAAGAGGCTGAGCGGCGGCAGTTCATATTCCGGTTGCGCCGGGGCCTCGAACTTCAGGGTCGGTTGCGCCTCGGCCATCGCCCGCGACGAGGGCTGCACCGGCTTGCGCGGGGCGTGCTGCACCACCTTGCGCGGCTCGGGCACCGGAATGCGCGGCGCGGGGGCGGCCCTCTCGAGTGCATCCTCCAACCCATCCTCCAGCCCATAGGCCTCGATCATCGTATCGAAATCCTCGTCCTCCTGCATGTCCAGCATCGCCGCCGGCGCTTGGACCGGGGCGCGCGCCGTCATCAGCGGCTCTGAAGGATAGACAGAGGGGCCAGCGTTTTGCATCGCCATCGGCGCTTGCGCGGCGTGGCGCGCTGTCAGCGGCGGCTCAGGCGGCAAGACCCCGCGCGGCGCGGCGCTAAGGATCAGCGGGTCCGGGCCGCGACCCCGGCCCTTGGTCAGCGGGGCGACCGAGTCGACACGCATCGCCGGACTCTGCCGCACCCGCGACTTGATGACATCAGAGATCTTGGCCCGGATACGATCATCACCGGGCATTTCCGCGGCCCCCTCATAGGTCGCGGCCTCCACCAATTCCGGCTCTGGCATCACGTCGGGCTTGCGCATCAACATCGGCATGCGCGCCAACAACCCACCCGGCTTTTCGACCGGCTGCGGGGGTTTTGACGCGGCAGGGCCGCGCCGGTCCGCCGTCAAGGGAACCGTATCCACCCGACGCACCCGTGCGCCCTCCAATGCGGGTTCGGCCCGCAGCGGCACCGCTGCACGGGCAACAGCCGTCTCGTCACGCCGCGCGCGCCGCTCGGCCATCATCGTCTGCACGGCCTGTCCGGCCTGCGCCGCCCCACCGGCGCCGCGGCCCAAGGCCTTCATCACCGCCGCATAGCACAGGATCGCCCCCACCAGCAGGAACCGCGCGATCCGGCGCAGTTCGACCTTGGTAAAGCCCAAGACGAAGGCGCCCAGAATCAGCACCCCCGCGCCGAGCGCCAGCGACAAAACCTTGAGCCCGACGCTTGCCCCAATCGGCAGGATGCCCAGCAACGCCCCAAGCACGGTATCGCCAAAGAGCCCGCCCAACCCAAAGCTATGGGTCTGCGCCCACGCCGCGCCCGGTGCCAGAGACGAGGCATAAAGCGCCAGAACCGCCAGCCAGATCGGTGCGAAAATCAACCGCCCCATGGCCCGGTCCTCGCCCCGGTGCAGCGCCAGCCGCGCGCCCCAGACCGCCAGAACGATGGCGAATCCCCAAGACCCCCAGCCGATGATCATGAACAATGGCGCCGCCATCGACGCGCCCAACCGCCCCATCCAGTTCTGCACCGGCGCATCGGTGGCCGACATCCAGCTCGGATCATCCGGGCTGTACGAGACCACCATTGCCGCCGCCATCAGCCCGAGGACGATCAACACGAGACCCAGCAATTCCTTGCCACGTTTCTCGATCGCCTCAGCCATGTTGCTGTCCAGCAAAGGGTCGCGCCCGCGCGTCTGATATGCCATGTCGTCCCTCGTCCTCAATCATCCATAGAGACAGTCACGCAGCCGCCTCAGGCCACCCGCCATCTCGGTTTTTGGGGCCACCATCGCGACCCGAATATAACCCTGACCGGGGTTCACGCCCCCCGCCTCCTGGCTCAGATAGGCACCGGGCAAAACCCGCACGCCGGTTTCCCGCCAGAGCCGCAGCGTCGCCGCCTCGCCATCCTCGACCGGCAACCACAGGAAAAACCCAGCCTCGGGGCTGTGATATCCCGGCAAGTTGCCGAGGATGTCATCGGCCATCTCGTATTTCTCGCCGTAGAGGCGGCGATTCTCAGTTACATGCGCCTCATCCGCCCAAAGACGGGCTGCGACATGCTGCAACGGCATCGGCAGTGGCGATCCGGCGTAATTGCGCAATTGTTTCATCTGCGCGATGTTCTTCGGTCCTGTCGCCACGAAGCCGCTGCGCAGCCCCGGCAGGTTCGACCGCTTCGAGAGGCTGTGAAAGGCCACGATCCGCTCTGGGTCCGCGCCCATCTCCTGCGCGACCTCCAGAATACCCACCGGGGGCGTATCGCGGTAAATCTCGGCATAGCATTCATCGGCGAAGATGCGGAAATCGTGTTTTTCGGCCAGCCGGATCAGATCCGCCCAATAGGCGCGGCTCGCCACCGTGCCTTGCGGATTGGCGGGCGAGCACAGATAGGCCACCGTCACCCGGTTCAGAACCTCCTCCGACAACGCCCCGAAATCCGGCAGAAACCCGGTCTCATGCGTGGCATTCAGAAACATCGGCTCTGCCCCCACGCTCAGCGCCGCCACCATATAGACCTGATAAAACGGGTTGGGCACCAGCACCACCGGGCGCTTGCCGCCCTTGGTCTCTGGGCTGAGCGCCATCATCGCATTGTAAAGCCCCTCGCGCGTGCCATTCAGCGCCATGATCCGCGTCGCCGGATCGAGCGTCACGCCATAGCGCCGCCCCACCCAATCGCTCGCGGCCTCAAGCAGCGCAGGCATGCCCTCATTGATCGGGTACACGCCAAAGCCATCGGCATTTTCCGCAATGATATCAACGATCCAACGCGGAAATTCGTGCTTGGGCTCGCCAATGGTCATATGCACGACTTCGCCGCCGGGCGCATGGGCGTCCAACAGGGTCCGCAAGCGCGGAAACGCATAGGCCGGTAGGTTCGCAAACCGCTCGGGATACATCTGATACTGCCTCAAGGTTCGGGATCGTTCGCGTCCCGTTTCCCTGAATCTACCCAAGCCCCGGCCTCAGGTCCAGCAAAACCAATGGTCTAGACCCCGGATTGTGGCATTTTTGGCAAGCGCCCGGCTTTCACCGTTCTGCAAATACTCACCGCCACCCATCCCCACGCGCTCCGGCAGGGGTTTGCGCCCTCAGGCCGCCGTCAATTGCCCGCCCTGCCAGCCCGTGACCCGCGCGCGCACAATCTGCCCCTCGGGGCGATCGCTGTCGAAAACGACCTCGGTGAATTGCTCGGTCCGCCCCATGCGCGGCGCCTCCATCAGCACCGCGTGCTCGCGCCCGTGCTGCGCTGCCAGATGGGCGGCAACCCGTGCCTCGCCCGCCGCCCGCAACCGCGCGGCGCGATCCTTGATGCTGCGGCCATTGACCTGCGGCATCCGTGCTGCGGGCGTGCCGGGGCGCGGGGAATAGGGAAACACATGCAGCCATGTCAGATGACAGTCCTCGACCAGCCGCAAGGAGTTTTCGAAATGCGCCTCCGTCTCGGTCGGAAAGCCTGCGATAATATCCGCGCCAAAGGTCATCTCCGGCCGCAAACGCCGCGCCTCTTCGGCAAAGCGAATGGCATCCTCGCGCAAATGCCGCCGCTTCATCCGCTTGAGGATCAGATCATCGCCATGTTGGAGACTCAGATGCAGGTGCGGCATCAGGCGCGGCTCTGTGGCAATCGCCTGCATCAGGTTCTCATCCACCTCGATGGAATCAATCGACGAAATCCGCAGGCGCGGCAGGTCCGGCACCAGCCGCAGAATCCGCATCACCAGATCGCCAAGCTTGGGTGTGGCCGGCAAATCCGCCCCCCAGCTTGTCAGGTCCACGCCGGTCAGCACGACCTCGTTGTACCCTGCCCCTACCAGCCGCTTGATCTGTTCGACCACGACACCGGCGGGCACAGAGCGCGAATTGCCCCGGCCAAACGGGATGATGCAAAAGGTGCAGCGATGATCGCAGCCGTTTTGCACCTGCACATAGGCGCGGCTTCGGCTGCCGAACCCATCAATGAGATGCCCCGCCGTTTCACGCACCGACATGATGTCATCAACCAGCACCCGCTCGGTCTCGCCGATGAAATCCCCAGCCAGCCGCCCCCATGTCGCAGGGCTCATCTTTTCGGTATTGCCAATCACCGCGTCCACCTCGGGCATCGCGGCAAAGGTCTCGGGCTCGGTCTGCGCGGCGCATCCGGTCACGATCAGGCGCGCCTCAGGGTTCTCGCGCCGCAAGCGCCGGATTTCTTGCCGCGCCTTGCGCACCGCCTCGGATGTCACCGCACAGGTGTTGACAATGACCGCATTGCCCAAGCCCGCTTGGCCTGCCAGTTCCTTCATCGCCTCGGTTTCATAGGCATTGAGCCGACAGCCCAGCGTGGTGAATTTCGGCGCCCCGATTCTCTGTTCACTCATCGAACCGCCGCCAGAAATGCGGGCGTGAGCACGCCGCTTGCCACATGCGCGGTCTCGCCGGTCATCCAGACGCCATCCTCGCGCCAGTCGACATGGATCGTGCCGCCATCCAGATCAATCCGCACCCTGCGCCCCGTCAGCCCGCGCCGCGCCGCTGCAACCGCCGTGGCACAGGACGAAGAGCCAGAGGCCAGCGTCACCCCAACGCCCCGCTCCCAGACCCGCATGCGGATATGATCGGGGCCAATCACCGTCGCCACCTGCACATTGGTCCGCTCGGGGTAAAGCGGGTGATGCTCATAGCGCGGCCCGAATTGTGCCAGCGGCACCGCCTCGGCATCGGCCACGAAAAACGTGCAATGCGGATTGCCCATGCCCGTGGCCACCGGCCCGCCCTCAATCGGCAATTCCAGCGTGTCCATCGCCTCGGCCAGCGGAATCTCGGCCCAATCCAGCTGCGGCTGCCCCATGTTCACAGATGTCAGCCCGCCGCCCGCATCCACCGCCACCAGCGCCCCACGCGCCGTGCTCAGCTCCAGTCGCGCCTTGCCGCTCTCGTCCATCAGATACCGCGCAATACAGCGCGTGGCATTGCCGCAGGCCGCAGAGGTCGAGCCATCGGCATTGTAAAAGGTCAGATGCGCGTCGCCCATGCCTTGCGTGATCACCGCCAGTTGATCGAATCCGATGCCCCGATGCCGGTCGGCAATGGCCATGATCAGCCCCGGCGTCAGCCCCAAATCCCGCGCACGCCCGTCCAGCACGACAAAATCGTTTCCCAGCCCATGCATCTTGAAAAAGGGCAATCCGGTATGGTCATCGTGGCTCATCCTCGCGCATATAAACTGCGCCTCGCGACGAATCCAGCAGATCGCGGAATTATCTTGCACTTTCGGGGTTGACCCCCCGCCCCGCTCTTTCTAGATAGCGCGTCTAGTGGGCCGTTAGCTCAGTTGGTAGAGCAACTGACTTTTAATCAGTGGGTCGCAGGTTCGAATCCTGCACGGCTCACCACTGTTTCAAGGACTTAGCGTGTGCAGCAGCATAGCGTTGGATCGAGAATGTTCTTAATCCGATCCAACGAACGATTCCGTCTCAGTTGCACAATCTGGTTTGCACCCTCGCTTCGAATCCTCGAGTAGCGGTTTGTCGTCGAGACACTTGCATGCTGCGCCGCATCGCGCAGCGCAAAGGGATCTACGCCAAGGCCTTTGGCTTCCGTGACCGCTCCGGCACGGATATCCATCATCCAAATGTTCTTTGGCAAACCCGCAGCTTTTCGCATCCGCGCCCAAGCCTGTGACCAGCCGCTTACTGTCTATGGCCGGCCACCGGCGCGCATAGAAAGGATGACAGGGCCAACAGGGACTCTCTTGACGTAGCATCCGGAGCCGTGACTGGATTTCGGGCAACGGTGTCAGGTCGAACGGTATGGCTCAGGAAGGCTCTTTGCGGCCTTGGATATGACCACGGCGGCTCTTTGCTATAGCCTGCTCAATCAAGCTCGTCCGACGAAGACATCGCGCACCGATTTCATCGGGCGCTGTCTGGGTTCTGTGGGCGAACATTTGAGCGCGCGCTTGCGCGAGCGAAAGCGCCTCGTCATGGCCGGGAAAGCGATGGCGGAGTGTGTGTCCCAGATGCGTGCCTGCTGGCCTCGGACAAACAGATGTTGCCAGAACGCGCATTTAAGCTCTGCGACTACCTTGCCTGCAGTCGGCAGGCGTGTGGCGCAGGACTGAAGTGTCTGACATCAGCAAATAGCATGGGGTGTTCCTCCTCGCATCGGTCGTGGTCGCTTCGCGCCGGTTGGTGTCGAACAGGGCGGTAAGTCTCCGATCAGTTTGGAAAATCTGTGTAGTTTTGCTGCCTTTAAGCCGCCTCCGCCCATCAGGCCCTGCCCGGATAAAAACACCACAATTGCGGATCAATGCTGTGCGACTAGAATAATGGCGCACAGCATGTTGCTTGACCAGCAGACCCAGTAGTCACTGCGCAGGCGTGTACCAGATCGGCGAGGTATATGCCCGTTCGGTAATCGTCATCCGCACACCGTCGGCAGGTTCTACGCCGTAGTAGCTGGCATCCCGAGCGGTCCAGCGCGGCGTCGGGATCTCGATGACCCGGGCATAGTAAAAGGCCCTCAACGTCGGATCAAAATCCGGGTCCGCCCAGACGGTAATCAGTTCCGGGTCGCCGATGGTGTTGGTGAAGCTTGCGTCGACAATATCGACGGTCGAGCCGACAGAGGGCAGCTTGCCATCTGCATCGGGTTCGCGGGTATCGGCGTCACCCCAGGCCACGTCATAGACGCGCTCCTGCGTATTGCCTTCGGCATCGATCCAGCCCTTGATGATCTGCACCCGGTCGAGGTTCGCGCCGATCGGATCTTTCAGCGCGGCAACAAGGAAGCTGGGCGCCTTGCCTTCGGGAGCATTGACCAGATCACCCCCCATTGGCACACCCTTGGCATAACCGGCCTGTGCAGGCCTCCGAGTATTGACGTCCTCTGTCACGAAATCCCAGCCACCGAAGAAGCGCACGGCCATCCGGGTGCCTGTGGTCGCATAGGTCTCTTTTCGCTCCATCGCATCAAAAATCGCCTCGCGGGTGTTCTCTGTGGCCCAGACCACCGCGAGGCCAGAAGCGCCGACCTCCCATTCACTGATGGTGCCCACATCGGTCTTGACGAAGGGTTTCGCGATCCGCTCGGGCCCCGGCTCCATCGAGACGGTCTTGCCAAAGAAGTTGTCCTCCTCGAAGGACGAAAAGCCGAGATGGCTGTCGGTCGAGCCAACGAGGCCGAACTTGTAGGGGTTGGTGCCGAACTGGGTTTCCAGCTTCATGCCGTTCAGCAGCGCCGAGCGGGCATATTCATGCTGCAGCATCTCGGGCTTCTTGGCGACTGTCATGGTCAGGTTGCCCTTGTCCCAGATCTCGAAATCCGCGAACTCGTCATTTGGCGAGAGGTAGGGATGCGTCTCGCTTGTGCCCTTGGTCTGCGTCATCTCATAAAGTCTTTCCCACTTGGCTCGCTCAGACACATAGTTCGCGTCCACTGGCGCGCCGAACTGCTCGATGGTGGGGAACATCAGGCCGTTTGACAGGTTGCCGTTGTGCGCAATGGCCAGAACATTCCCGCCGGTCTTCTCTTCGTATGCGCCCATCCACTTCCACAGATCGACCGGGTTCTGGCTGCCGTGCGGCGGCAGCGTGACCATCGGGTCCATCTGCACGGCAAGATCGCCGCCGTCCCGATAGATAACGTTGCGATGCAGGTTGTCGCCCTTGCCCACCTGCGACGTCCATTCGTAGCCGATGATCGCGCTGAACCTGCCCGGTTCATTGGCCTCTTCAGCGGCAGCAATGATGTCCTTCCAGGTATCGCGGTAAAGCTTGGTGCCGGGCTGCGACATGATCTCGATCGGGAAGCTTCCGTTCGAGAAGGCGGTGATGATCTGTATGGCCGCCTCGGCGCCCTTGCCGGCCTGCATCAGATCATACCAGGCCTTTGCTTGGGCATTGGCGAGGATGTCGGGATTGCCGGCGGCAAACTCGCCGAAGAACCCCATGTTGTCCGAGTGATCGGTCACAACGGTGAAATCCAGCGGGCGCGCGATGCGGACGGGCTGGCCGGTGTTCGACACAATCTCCTGCCCCTTGGCGAAGCGATAGCCGTCGCGTGGTCCCAGGCGCGCGCCGAAGGTGCCCGCATCGAAGGACAGCGTCGTATGCAGGTGGGTTTCCCCGAACAGCGGTCGGTCCGGAAAGTTACGCCCGGCATTGGGCGAATAGGGCGGCTCCTGGTTCAGCGACTCAAGGTTGGACGCATCATGGCCATGCGTGTCGGCAATACCCTGCTGCGCGAAGGCCGGCAGTGCCGGTGGGCTGACAGCGACCGCGGCGAGGAACAGCGTCTTGAGAAGGCTCGGTTTCATGATCGTCTCCTTGATAGTTTCGTTTAAGTTCGTTTCAGGCAGTCAGAATTCGCTCTACGGTCCAGAAGGCCGCAATCGTGCCGATGGCATAGGCCGGAAGCAGGCCCGCCCACCTGGGCAGGCTCAGAGGGCCGATGCCGCGCACGAGCCAGATTAGCCCGAGGATCACCGCGACAAAGGTCAGTTGTCCGGCCTCGACCCCCAGATTGAAGGTCAGCAGCGCAAGCGGGATATCCCCCGAAGGAAGGCCAATCTCGCGCAGAGCGCCGGCAAATCCAAAACCGTGCAGCAATCCGAAGATAAAGGCGACGAGCCAGGGCGCGCGGGTGCTCAGCCCCGGCTGTCCCTGCTTGAGCATGATCAGTTCCCGCGCAAGGAAGACGATGCTAAGGGCGATCACCGCCTCGACCGGCGCCGGGGTCAGACGCACCAGTCCAAGTGTCGACAAGGCTAGGGTGATGCTGTGTGCGATGGTGAAAGCGGAGATCGTCTTGACCAGTTGCCATCCACCCCCAACGATCAGAGTCAGGCCAAGGACAAAGAGCAGATGGTCTATGCCTGCAAGGATGTGTTCGAAGCCCAGCACTGCATATTCTATTGCGACGGCAAGCGCACCGCGAGGACCCTGCACCGTCATCGTGGCCGAGGCGGGACGCAGGATGTGGGTCTCGGTCGTGCCATCCCCGAAGGCCAGCCGCACGAGAACCTCGGCACTGGTTTCAGGCAGGCGCGCGATGGAAAGCTCGCGCCCGATCAGCCCCGCCTCGCCGCAGTCAATGAGCATCCGCGTCAGCGATGCGCCGGGCACCTGATGTTCGGCCTCGGAGGACGTGGTGCAGCCCTCGGGCCAGACCACCGAAAAACCGATCACATAGTCGCCGCGCATCGGGCGTTTCCAGATGACGTCATAATTGCCGGAGCCAAGCTCTCGGATGTCGAGATAGGCCGGGCGGGATTCATGCGCCACTACGGGGTGCGCCACTCCCGATAAGGCGAGACACAGGACCAGAAGCCACCGGATCATGACTCGCCCCCGGCGCTTGTCCCCGGCGCGGCGGGCGTTTCAACCACAACCTCGTAGCGTTCCAGCAGCTTGCGATAGACGGCCTCATTTGCCGCGACGCGCTGTTCGTAGATCCAGTCGTCCCGGACCCGTTGCCGCACCTCCTCGAACGCGAGGCGCCTGCCGGGGGCGCGTCCCGTAATCCAGACAAGGTGCAGCCCAAAGTCAGACGCGATTGGGCCAGCCCAGAGACCGGGCTCCACCGTCTGCAGAGCGGCTACGAAATCCGGTCCGAACATCGCCTCGATCGCGTGCAGGTCGAGACCGACAAGATCCGATGGCAGCGAGGTGATATCGCCCAGCGTCTCTGCCGTCCCTGGTTCCGTTGCCCATTTCAGATCTGCCAGCGTCTGAACCGCGTCGATCTCAGCCTGCGCGCCGCGCCGAGTTGGGCTGAACAGGACCTGGTGGAAACTGACGCGGGCAGATTGCGCATAGCGGTCTCCCTGCGCCTCGAAATACGCGCGCAGGGTCGCGTCGTCTGGATCGGTGTCATAGGCGAGATCCTGTGTCAGAAACTCATACTTCTGTCGCAGGTGACGGCGCACCACGACATCGTCGCGGTCAAGTCCAAGTGTGAGCGCCTCACGGTAGAGCACCTGCTCGCGCACCGCTTCTCCGATAAGGCCCGAAAGCTCCGCCTCGCTTGGCGGGCGCTGCCAGCGCTGCTCCCAAGCGGCGGCCATGCGTTCAACTTCGGCTGCCTCGATAAGTATCTGGTTTTCGACACTCGCCGTGCCGGGGGCCTCCTCATCGAACAGAACCGCGAAGATCAAACCACCCAGAAGCAGGAAATGCAGCAGGGGTTCTCTCAGAAGCTTCATGATTATGCTCCTCGGTTCTTGCCGGAAGGATTGCGGTTTCACACTCAGAGCCAAGGGAGTTTACGCAGGACCTGAAGCAGATCCTGCAGGCTTGATCGAGTTGCAGCGGAGTCAAGCACAGCTTCGACGTCCCGGCGCATCCTGCCCGCAAAGCGCGCATTGTCACGGTTAGGACTGTGAGGAAACCCGGTCACGATCCCTGAAGTTTCCCCGTGCATTCGCGTGCTTCGTAAATCGCGTTACGCAGGTGACCAAGCGAGATAGTGACCGTGAAGGGTTTGTTCGGGAAAACGATCATCTCCTCTTGTTGCTCCAGATCGAGGCGCAACTGTTTGGCGGTCTCGCCGGTCGCGAGCACGTAGCCGCCCTCATAATCGTTCGATGTGCCGTGAACGACTGCCTTGGACTCGCCCACGTAGAGATTCCCGTTGACTATGACAGCGACGGCGTCCGTTCCCTCCTCCAGCTTGGCCCCTTTCTGGAATATTCCGATGTATCCATAGTCTTTGTCCTTGGTCAGGCCAATCTGGACGAGATGGCCTTCCGCATCTGAGCGCGAAATGAAGCAGGTGCTGCGGGTGCGGTTCTCATGGACAACCCATTCTCCCACGTCTCGATAATGGGCGATTTCATCAGTGTTCACGGGCAGCACGTCCTGATCCGCCGCAAGGGCCGGCGCGGCCGCGCCAAGCAGCAGTATCACTGCAGTTCTCAAGGTCATGTTCATGTACTTTCTCCCAAATTTTAAGGTTCCTAAGAAGCCAGAACGGCTGTAATTCCACTTTAGGGACCCATCCGGGCCCGGTGCACACTCTTGCGGGATAATGATGGTAGCGCATCGGCCACGGTCATTTTGTATTCCCTGTCAGAAACGCGCCGTGATCCCGATCACCGGACCATAGAGTTCCAGATCGACATCCGTGCCGTCGATTTTCTTCTCGATAGACAAGTATCGATAGCCAAACCTCGCCGACCAGGTTTCGTTGAATTTGTATCCGACGCTGGCCAGAACCTGCCAAGAAAGGTCGGATGCATCGCCAATCCCAAAGCCGCCGACATCGACCATTCCTGCCGCGAACCAGTCACCTGAAAGCGGCACAGCAAGACGTGCGGCCAGAATAGGATCGACCCAGTTATCGCCGAACGAACGGTTCCCCGGCAATGGACCGCCTGTCAGACCAACGTCGATATCCACGTCATACCAGCGAAGACCGCCACCGAGGTCGAGCGTTGCGTCTGCGGTATCAACAACGCGATAGGCCGCATAGGCCGACAGCAACGTCATCTCCGTTTCCACCTTGGCAGCGTTAAATACAGGGCCGGGTGTGTCGCTGCTCGCACTGAGATCGCTGTAGATGAGATCTCCTATGAAGGACCAGCGATGGCGTCGGGCTTCAAATGTGCCCATTAAAGCAAGGTCCAGCGAATCCCATACGTCTGAGAAATCGGCCTCTGTCTTCACCTCTCCGGCAGGTGTTTCGACCGTGTTGCTGATTCCCGTGAACCATCCGTAAAGCGTCGTCGAATACTCCCAGTTCGATTCCTGAGCGAATACCGGAGAGACCGACACAAAAGAAAAGGGAACAAGAAATAATATTTTCATGCGCAGTCAACTTCTGCTTCCTGGCAGGACGACCTGCCCCAGATCGATCATAGCCTCGGAAGAACCTGTGGAATTGACTTTGCGCGCCACAAAAGCTTCTGCCCAGCATATTCCCGTTCGGGGTGGTGCTGCATCCGTAAGCGTGGCCGGAATACTATCCGCGTGCCAACCTTATCCGGTTGCTCGCGTCAGGGCGACTGTTCGCTCCAGCGCCGCATCGCGCGTGTGAGGGTCGACGGGTGTGTGTAACCCATTTGCCCCGACAAATCCTGCAACCGTGAGCGTGGGTCCTTTAGCCATTCTGCGGCAATGTCCTGTCGGACCCTGTCGATGACGTCGGAAAGGCTGACTTCTTCCTGAGCCAGCCGGCGCTGCAAGGTGCGGCGACTTACTCCCGCAATGGCCGCCATTCTGTCGAGCGAGGGGGTTCCATCTTTCATCATGCTCTTGGCAAGCAAGGCGAGACACGCCGCCATGCTGCCGTCGCCGCGCAGCGGACGCAACCTCGGGATTGGCAGATTCTGCCCGGCGTCGACGAGGTGCTTCGGGAAAGAATGGTCAGCTATGGAGGCAGGGATTACAACCTCCAGAGGCGTATTGACATCAGCCTGCAAATCGCAGTCGAGCCAGGGGCGCAGGTGAGCAAGTCCGAATTCGGGATGCGGCACCATTCTCACCGCCTGAAGCGGAGGTGACGACTTCCCCGTGGAGCGGCAGATCTTGTGGATCAAGGCGAGGACATATTGCGCGACAATGTGCCGTGTTTCCTGGTCCTTGAACGCAAAGGTCCAACTGTCAGCGATAACGCAGTCGTCAGAATTCTTCGAAAGAACCAGAACTTCGTGTGTGCATTGATATGGCATCATAGACGCTGCAAAAGTCAGCGCGCTGCGCGGCGTCGAGCAAAGAGCGATGGCGTTTCCCAGTAATCCGATGTCGAGCACACCAGTTTCCGCGACAACATGAAAAGCTATATCGGGGCCCTCGTCTTGCGTGAGATTAAAGAAAAAATGCGCGGCGTTCTTTGCGGGAATGATCGCGTGCGGATCGTCCCAAGGGTACCAATCAAGATCGACTGCCCGCAGCGCCGAGTCGACATCCCGGCCATGGCTGACCATCCAGCGCAGCGCAGGCGCGATAACATCTGCACGTATGATTGGCACGAAGCTTGACATGACGGACAATCTATTAAGCCACGTTCGTGGACTGGGCGTAGTCGAATCAAATTCTTACTAAAGATACCAAACGACATCATGATCTGTGCAAGTCCGTAGGTTTAGTCTGATACTTCTGGCGCAGGTCGCCACCGGTCGTAAACCCGGAGCTTCCTCAAAAAGTGGCACGACTTAGGTCGCGAAAATATGCTCCAGCGGATCAGGTCGCCGCCGCTCCTGCGGCTGCGCCGTCTACGAAGGAATGCGCGGATCCTGCTCAATCCGATAGCCGCGCAAATATCTGGCGATGAATCGGCGAGTTGTCTGTTACTCATCTTATGAACTGGCGTGAAGCAGAACTTACCAGGCTGTTACCCCAAGAGTTTACCCTTCGAGAAGTTCCAACTTAGTAGCTTCGGAGTTAACTCTCCAGAGTTTAGGGCTTCCATAGATTTCCAACCCGTTGATTTGGGTTTGATTTGCGTGATCTTGGCGCAAGAAAGCCGTTCTTCCTGATAGTTGCCGCCCTAAATACCAACTCGCCATTAGGTCCCCTAAATTTCCTGAGACACCCTAGATGTTAAAATGGCTCCGGGTTCTCCAAAATTTCCGTAACGACTCCTCGGCTCACAAGAAGCAAGCTACTAAAAAAAAGAGCGTCTCGTACGGCCTGTGGATGTGACCCTCAAAATTGCAGATGCCATCGAGGCCGCCGTCCAGCAGCACCCACACGGGGTTCCCCCGAAACCTGATCCAAGAACTTCCTCACGCGTACATTGCCTATTTCCGTTGAGGTGTTAGCCAACCTCAGGCGACGTCAAAGAATATCGGCGTATCCGTGTTGGCGGTGTTCCATCCTTCGATATCGAATTCTTCATCAAACAGCGTTGCCAGCCGCACATCCTCCAGCAGCGAGAATGTGTTGCCGAGCAGGAAGCCGTCGTTGTTGCCGTCAATCGACGGAATGATCCCGTCAAACAGGCTGACGCTTGGACCGTCGAAGAAGTCCGAGGTGATCCCGGCGCTGAATTGCAGCAGACCTGCAAAGAGGTCGAGATCAAGGCCGAGGTAGGTATCGTTGGAGAACAACGCCTCCATATCCACGGCGATGTCCACGTCGATCAGACCGTCGGCATTGCCGGACAGGTCGGGATCAAAATCGCCGGTGGTGGGCGTGTTGACCGTGATTTCATCTCCGAGAGAGAAGCCATTGATGATCGAGCCGTCCTCCAGCATCGCCATCAGGGGGAGATCCTCGATGCTGAGCGAAAAGTTCTGCAGCGTTTCCAGTGTCGTGGTCAGCGCGAGGGATACAAGGTCCCATGACCATTCGACCGACAGCAGGTTGAGATTGACCCCCGCGACACTGGTCGAGAGACCGAACGAGTCGCTGTTGCCAAAGGCCGAGGGGAAACCAAACAGAAGTTGCGACGCGAAAGCATCAAGATCAGCAGTCAGGGCCGCGACATCATCGCTGCCCGAAGAGCTGAGCGTGTTGCCATCCGGCGCATCCAAGGTGCCGGTTGTTTCGATGATCGGAAAGTTGAGGTCGAGATCAAAGAACGGATCGAGCGGGCCGAGAGGCACCGACAATTCAAGATCCTCACCGCTGGCATCAAAGATGTTAAAGCCCGGAAGGCCAAGTTCGCCGGTGAAGTTCGGGTCATTTCCGGTGTCGATATCCCAGATGTCAAAGCGCGAGCTGCCGATGATCAGATCAAGCGCCGTGTCGAGATCGAAGACGAAATCCATGCCGAAATTGACATTGGGCGACATGGTCGTGAAGGTGGACCCGCCGTCGAGCGAGTAGGCGCTGCTGATCGAGAAGGTTTCTCCATTTTCAACCTGACGCGGTGCGCTGAAGAAGACATCGACCGGCACCGAGGCGTCCACCTCGCCGGTGTTCAGCGAGAAATAGGGCTGCAAGCCAACCATCGCGGCGAAATTGCCCTCTGTCCGCACGCCGGGGGTCGAAATAGACGAGGGCAGATCAACATCCGCGTCGCAATCCGCGCCAAAGATACCGGCAATCGTGCAACCGAAATCGGCGATGGCGTTCACCACTGCCTCGATTCCGTCCAGTAACCCCTCGAGCGCATCGCCCGCAAAGGTAAAGCTTGGGATGATCGTGGCGTTGAGGCTCTGAGAGCCGGTATTGAAGCCGAAGAACGGCAAGGTGGGCTGAAAGACCAGCGCAGCACCGGTGCCGAACATGGATTGATTGTTGGTCTCAAACAGCAACTGATCGGTGAACTCTATGGGAGCGTCATCCGCGCCGATCACCGTGACCGTGATCGTGGACGGGGCCGAGGTGTCGCTCTCTTCCGGCGGGGTGGTCGATGTGCCGACGCCCGAATCGTCGATGGCGACATATTGGAATGTTACGTCGCGGGTCTCGCCCGCATCGAGAAACTGGAAATCATCCGTGGGGTTGAAGGTAAAAGTGCCGTCGCCGTTGTTGACCACCTCGCCATATTGATTGCCGAAGGCATCCGTCGGGTCCGAGATGATCTGGAAAGACAGGACATCCCCGATATCAATGTCAAACCCCATGAAACTTCCGGTCACGCCATCGCCGGTGAGGGGACCGAACTGGCCGCTCTGCACCATGTCAAAGGCGTCATCCTCACCGACGGACACCGCCACATCAAAGGCGTCGGGCTGATCGTTCTGGCCGTCGATCGTCAGCACGACATCAGCCGTGGCGAGATTTCCAGCGCTGGATTGGGTTTCGTAGGTAAAGGACCACTGTCGGATGTCGTCATGCGCCAGTTTGTCAACGTCCGCTCCGTCAGCCACGAACTTGGCGAAACCGTCGCTGGTGACGAGCAAGGTTCCCAACACCAGCCCACCAATCTCGACAGTGCGCTGGAATCCCGCTACGACTGGGTCAAGAGCGCCGAGTTCGTCCACAACGCTGATGACCGTCTTGCGCGTGCCATCGGCTTGTACACCGTTGGTGTCATTGGCGAGCAGATCAACCATAGCCCTTGAGTTTTCATCAACTTCCCAAGCATCATTGCGGGCGACACCGCTGGCGTCCCCGGCGATTTTCTCGCTGCCACCGCGTTTGTTGCCGGTGCCGACGGAAGTGTAGCGCAGACCAAAATCCGCAAGATCGAAACTGTCGAGAGAGAGCGGCTCAGTGGCCGAGAGCACAAAGCTGACAGATGAAATGTCATCCTTGGCTTTGCCGGGGGTGCCAAATTCAATGCCCCCATCAAACCGCCCCTGTTGCTTGAGCACGCTGCCGTTGACGTTCACATCGTTGCGCACACTCGAAATCGAGCCTTCATCGAACGCGGTCTGACCGATGATGTCTTCGCTGCCGTCGATGCCCGTAACGGTGAGCCCCGCCGTTGTGGCGTCAAGGTCAGCCATGTCAAAAAAGATGCCTCGAAGATCGCCTAGAAGCCCCGAGCCCAATACGTTGATGTCAAATCGTAGGGTTCCGTCTGGCAGCTCCGTGATCTTGATCAGCGTGTCAACAGGGCCGTCCACGGTGAAAGTAATCGATTTTGCCATTGTAGAGATCCTTTGGCTAAATGCTTTTTAAGCGAAGAACGGAAAGAGTGTCGAAGTATTCATTGAAAAAAAGCTTACGTTACGTAATCAAACATTACCTTGGGTTGAAAAATAGTCCATCTTTTTTTGAAGGGTAGGTTCTGTCTTAGTTCATGGCAGTCATGAAACCTGTCGGTAAAGTGCTTCTCACTCGGACGCATCTGTGCTCACCAAATTTGCTCTGCGCCGGACGCAGAACATTCACCCGCTGGCGACGGACATGTTGTTCTTCTTAAATTTAGTTGAACTCACTTTTCTGATCCAGATACAATTTAAATAATTGAATTATATGTATATTTTCAATCATCGGATCGCAGGTTCGAATCCTGCACGGCTCACCACTGGCATTCAAATTGGACCTGTCTGTGTCCGGGTCTGGGTCTGGGTCCGGGTTTCGGGCGTTGCACCTCAGAGCGTGTGGCCCGTGTGGCTGCTGATGCAGCGCGCCGTGCAGGACAGACGGCAGTAGACAAGCCTTAGACAAGCAAGGACGGCGACTGGTCTGTCGCCGCCCTTAGGGTCTCAACTCTGGCGTGAGGTCGTGCTGCAGGTGCAGCGGTCAGCCTGAATTAGCTGACTTGGCGGACTGCCCGGCTATGGTGCGCGCGACCAAGCGCCCGCACGTCACGGCAGACAGCGCGTTGATCACTCGTCCACGTCCAGACGCTCGACAACGGTCGCCGCATAGGCGTCCACGAGCGCATTGTAGAAATCGTCCTGCGAGGGTTCGATGGTAACCCAGCCCTCAGGGGCCGGGGCATCCCCCGAAACAGCACTCATCTGCAAGGCATAGCTGCCGATCAGTTCATCCGGATTCTCAAGGCTGTCGGCACTGACCGAGACAGCATCGTTGACGCCCTCAAAGGTGGAAATCGTCCCTTCAAGCTGGTTGAACTCGCCCGTGTCCGGCAAAAGCGTGCTGCCATCAATCGCGACCTTGTTGATCTCGACGACAACACGGGGGGCGTCCGCAGAATCCTCGACCGTCACCTTCGACACAATCGCCGTGGCAAGGTCAGCCTCGAGGGTCGGCCAGTACTTGAGAACGTTAGAGTCATCATACGCGCTCAGATCGACCTTGACGTCAACCGCGGACAGGGTTTTGTCCATAGCCATAACAGGGCCAACGGCGGCCAAGGTCATTCCGGTGCAAAGTGCAGTGCTGAGAAGAAGTTTCATTTTACAGTCTCCTTGAATAGGTCGTATCTATACCGCGTCGAGCGGTGACCCGACGGGTCGGTGACACGCACGCCCGCTTGGCGTGATGTGATCAAATAACGCCCGGCCTCTGGTATGGTTCCCTGAAAAACTTAAAATACCCCCCGGATCCGCCAGGGCGAGCCCCCGACCAAAGTCTGGAACCACAATGCCTTCAAGGCGTTATCCCTCGGGAAACTGGTAACAATCGCAACAGGAGCACGGGCCGGAGATGCCGAATGACGCAGCGCGAGACACTGAATCAGCGGTGGATCTGGTCGAAAACGGATGGGCGGCGCTGAACGGGGACTACACCAGCGTCGGCGATGTCGTGGATGCGCTCGGGCGGGCCAATTTTGCGCCGCTTCTGATCCTGCCGTCCTTGGCGCTGGTCTCGCCGCTCAGCGGGGTGCCCGGCTTTACCACATTATGCGGCCTGATCATCGCTGCGGTTTCGTTGCAACAGATGATCCATCGCTCCTCGCTCTGGCTGCCACGCTGGATTCGCTCCGCACGCCTGCGCACAGAACGGGTGCGTGTCGCCTACCGATGGTTTCGTGTCCCGGCGCGGTGGCTGGACCGCGTCACGCGGCGACGGCTGCACGGTCTGGTCACAGAGCCGCTGGTCATCCTGCCTCAACTCGTCTGCCTGCTCTGCGGGGTGGTCATGCCCTTCCTCGAACTGATCCCTTTCACCTCGTCGGCGCTGGGCGCGGTGATCACAGCCCTCGCCGTTGGCATGTTCGTCGGCGACGGCCTCTTGGTCTTGATTGGCATGCTCACCGCCACGGCGTTGGCGACCGGCGTCGCGACTCTGATCGTCACCTGAGCGCGCAGCCTGTCGCACGGCTGACCCCCCGCCACATTCAGAAAAGGCGCCCATCCCAAAGATGCGCGCCCCAGTCTCTCGCAGCATCTTCAAACCAGAATCATATCCGTTCCCGGTTTGAAGATGTGTCAAATCAAACAGTTATTCTTGGACATCTTGCGATGCGCCTGTCACCGCTTGACCTGCACCCTGGATGTCCCGGCCAGCGCCCTCCACCGTCTCGCAGGCAGCCAGAACGCCCATGAAGAGCAGGGAAATGAGGGAAAGTCTTGAACGTGTCATTGCAATCTCCGTTTGATTTCATGTGCAGGAACAACGCAGGTGCAATCGCTTGGTTCCATCTGGCCCGCATAATTCTTTCAGGCTCAGCCCTCGTCGTCGTCCGGCGTGGGCCATCTCATCGGAAAGACGACATGCAGCTCATATCGGTCAGGCTGCGTGTCGATCTCGAGCGTGCCATTCAACTGCGCGACAAAGGATTCAATCAACTTCGAGCCTAACCCAGAGCCATCAATCGGTGCCTCCGTTATGGCGTCGGCCTGCCCCTCGGGCACGCGAGAGTTCACCACACTCAGGCAAAAACTGTCCGCCGAGACCGCTTTCAGCGCAATATTGATCCAGGCATCCGCCCCGCTGGTCATGCCGCAGTATTTCACGGCGTTGATCGCGGCCTCTGTCGTCAAGAGCGACAGAGGGACGGATTGGTCCGGGCTGATCTCGACCGGTTCGAGGGCGGTGGTGACTGTGATCTCACGTCCGGATTCGTCCAGCGTGCCGACAATCACCAATTGCTGAATGATATCCTCCAGCAGCTTGTCGGCCCGCACCAGCGACAGCTTGCGCGCCAGATAGAGGTATCTGTGAATGGCCGATAGCGCCATCACCCGGTCCTGCACCCGCCGCAAGAGATGCTTGGCCTCGGTGCTTCCGGTCGCGCGGATCTGCATGTTGAGCATGCTCGAGATAAGCTGAAGATTGTTCTTCACCCGGTGATGCACCTCGCGCAAGAGCACGGTCTTTTCGTTCAAATCCTCTTCCAGCCGCCGCTCCTGCTCTGACAGCCGCCGGGTCATGGCCCGAAACGCCTCGGCCACGATCTCCAACTCCTCCGGAGCATTGTCGAGCCGCGCCTTGTCCAGATCACCGCGCCCCGCCGCATAGAGCCGCATCCAAGACCGCAGGCGGCGCACATGCCGGATCACCAGATGATTGACGCCGACATAGGCCACCACAATCGTGATCACCCACATGACCAACGGTAGATAAAGAGCAAAGGCACCCTCATAGCCCGGCAGCGCCCCGCGCCCGAGCCGAGGCTCCCAGCTACCCAAGGCAAAGACCTTGTCGCTGACAATCGGAACCACCGCAAAGTCGCGCGTCTTGCCCTCCTGATTCACATCCTGAAACGTCTGCCGCCCCTTCTCCGCCAAGCGGTCCAACCCATAGGAGGCCGGAAGAACCGAGCGGCGGAAATCCGAAAACTTGGCGGTGGCAACAATCTTGCCTTCGAACTGAAACAGCACAAGATCGACATCCGGCACGACCGTAGACAGTTTTTCATTGAGAGCACTGACCGGCACCGCGATCCAGACTGTTCCGCGAAATCGCCCGCCTGCAAAAACCGGCACCGCAACGCTGACCGTGGCAGTGCCGCCGATGAATTCCAGCGGATGCATCAGAATCTCTGTCTGTCGGCTGGTGAGTTCGGTGCGAATGGAATCCAGATCACTCAGATCCTGACGCCCGCCGTTCGACGCACACACAAGGTTGAGCCCCTCATCGACAAAGCCTGCAAAGGTGAACTTCGGATTCTCTTCTACAACCCGCGCCATCACCGCATCGCACGTCGTCTCCGAGGTGTCAAAGACGGGCACCGTGATCGCCAGCGTCTCGGCCGTGCTCATCGCGGATTGGATCATGTCCCGGCTTTCGGCCACGGCCTGTTGGGTCTGCTCCAACAGCGCCGTTTCCGAGAGGGTCTGCCGTTCTTCAAGAACCTTGTAGGTCTGATACACGGATACAAAACCGAGCGGCAGGATGGCGAGGCTCAAACCAAACCCCAATTGCAGCGCAAGATTGGGCGTCCAGAGCCCACGCAGCGCGGCCAGCCTCAATTTCATGCAACCGAGGTCCCGCTCACCACCGCCATTGTCGCGGCATCGGTCATTTCCAACTCGTCCTCATCATCCAGATGCATCAACTCCGCCAGCCGCTTGCGCGCACGGTTGGTGCGGCTCTTGATCGTGCCCACTGCACAGCCGCACATCTCTGCGGCATCCTCATAGGAAAACCCCTCGGCCCCGACGAGGATCAGAACTTCGCGCTGCTCATCGGTAAGCTGGGCAAAGGCCGCGCGGAAATCCGTCATCGCCAGATGCCCGTCATGCGCCGGCTTTTCAGACAATTGCCCCGCCATCTTGCCATCGGGGTCCTCGATCTCGCGGCGGCGCTTGCGATAGAGCGAATAATACGTGTTGCGCAGGATCGTGAAAAGCCATGCGCGCAGGTTCGTGCCGGGTTTGAACTTGTCAAAATTACCCCAGGCCTTGACCACCGCGTCCTGCACCAGATCATCCGCCGTTGCGGAATTGCGCGTGAGGTTCAGGGCAAAGGCGCGCATCGCAGGCAAGTGCCCCAGCAGCTCTTCGCGCGGGTCCATTTTTGGGTCTATGTCGTTTTTCACGAATCATCACCAGAGGATTTCTGCTTGTCCTCGCCCTGCTGGCGCAATTGCTCCAACAGCTTGGTAAAGCGTTCCGGCACCGGCTCCTTGGCCGTGTCCGCATAGACACGCCGGAGATTCTCGTCGATTGTTTCACTCAATTTCTTGGTCCTGCGATTCTTTTCCATTTCGCCTATTCATCTGCCATCATTGAATCGGCACTTTCTTGCGCCTGCTCGGGAACATAACACGCTGTTCCGCGTTTGGTTCCCTCAAGGACACATTTTTTGAGGACACACATGACGGAAACACCGCGCCAGCCGGACCTGAGCACTCAGATCGCCGAAAACCTCCCCTATCTTCGGCGCTATGCGCGTGCCCTGACCGGCAATCAGCAGACGGGCGATCACTATGCGCTCGCAACACTCGAGGCCTTGCTCGAAGATCAGGACGTGTTCAACAGCGGGCTCACCCCAAAGTCCGCCCTGTTCCAGGCCTTTCATCAAATCTGGATCTCGTCCGGCTCGCCCGTCGCCGAGGCGGACGCCGCCACCTCTCCCGAGGCGCGCGCGCAATGGCGGCTCGCAAATCTGACCAAGAACACCCGAGAGGCGCTCTTGCTGCACAGCATCGAGGGCTTTCGTGCGCCCGACATCGCCCAGATCATCGGTGGCACGGCGGATGAGGCCACCGCGCTCTTGACCATCGCACGCACCGAAATGACCAACTCGATCCGGGGCCGGATCATGATCATCGAGGATGAGGCGATCATTGCCATGGATATCCGCGCCATTGTCGAAGATATGGGCCATGACGTCACCGGCATCGCGCGCACCCGCGATGAGGCGGTGAAACTCGCGCGGCGCGACCCGCCAGAGATGATCCTGGCCGATATTCAACTGGCCGACAAATCCTCGGGCATCGACGCGGTCAATCTCATCCTCAAGGAATTGGGCGACCGGCCGATCGTCTTCATCACCGCGTTCCCCGAGCGTCTCCTGACCGGCGAACGGCCCGAACCGGCCTTTCTGATCACCAAACCCTATAGCGAGGAACAGGTGCAATCCGCCGTCAGTCAGGCGATGTTCTTTGCCAGCACAGAAACCCTTCAGAGTTAAGCCATCTGACATGACATGACCCCGCGCTCTGGGCACGGGGTCATGGTCAGAAGGTCTCTCTGCAATCGCCCCGCGCTCATACGCGGGGCGTGTCCATATCACCCGTCAGGGTGCGCGACCACGCAGGGCGCGGGCGATCATTGCGACGACAAACAACACGAGGAAGATCACGAACAGAATCTGTGCGATCCCCGCCGAGGCCGAGGCGACGCCACCAAACCCCAAAACACCAGCGATCAGCGCGACCACCAAGAATACAAGTGCCCAGTACAGCATCGGACTCTCCTTTCAATGCAACATGGTTCCGATTGCTAACCCAACGGGCAAGCGGCTGTTTTGGTTCCCGCAGAATCCGTTTTCCTTCAAAATCCTCACGTTTCAAGTTTCTTTCAGCTTTCCCGGAACCGCGCGGGGCCGCGTGCGTTGAGTGTCATATATCAACCCGAAAGGACGCAATCATGGCACAAGCAAAATCCATCGACACATCGCCGCAAGACGAGATTGACCAGCTCTCAAAACAGATCGTGACGCTGCGCGAGGATATCTCGGCCATCTCCAAGACCCTTTCGGGACTTGGCGGAGCGACGCGCGACGCGGCCGTCGATGGCGCGCGCCGCAAAGTGTCGGAACTGCGTCACTCAGGCGAGCAGCAATTGCATGCCGCGCAGCACCGCGCTGAAGAAATGGGCCAACAGGCCGCAGACGCCGTCCGCAGTCAGCCCGCAGCTGCGGTTGGTATCGCCGTTGGGGTTGGATTTCTGCTCGGGTTCATGACGGGCCGGAAATAACCGATGGGCGGCATTGTCTCTGACCTTCGCCGCCGCGCACGCAATGCCGCGCGCGCGGCGGCCTTCACCGTGGCAGGTGTGGTCTTTGGTCTGGCGGGCTTGGGGTTTCTGACCGTGGCGCTCTGGATTCTGATCGCCACCTATGAGAGTGCGCTTGTCGCACACACCGTCATCGGCGCGCTCTATCTCGTTCTTGGTTTCTGCTTTCTGGCGCTTGGCGGTCAATCGACGGACGCGGAGACCGCCGCCGAACAGCCGCCTGCCAAAGAACCGCTGTTGCAGGTGGCCGAGGCCTTTGCCGTGGGATTGCAGGCCGGTCGCTCCGCCCGCGCACCGCGACCCTAGGCAATTTCAAGCCCAGCCTAGGCTTGGCCTCGCCACGAACGAGCGCCACGACAAACAAGATGAGGGGTTTCTGATCTCAACAAAAACCCAAAACTCTAGACCCCGTTCACCATCGGCCGCAGCACGCCGCGAATCATGTCCTCAGTAAAGGGCCGCACCAGCATGGCCCAGCCCTGCTTGGCCACCTTGATCTCGTCTTCCTCGCCCATGGTCAGCACGATTCGTGCCCCCCGCAGGCTGAGCGCGCTGTCGAGCCCTGCTTGCAGCACCTGATCATAGCGCATTTCCAAAAAGGCTGCGGATACCCGCGTTTCGCCCTCCAGAATGCGAATCAACTCATCCGGGTGCGGCGCATTGATCACACGGCACGGTCCTGCCGCCTGAAGTGAACCACAAAGATCCTCCGCAATCAGCAAATTACTGTCCATGACGATATAAACCGGCGGCTCCGGCGGCGTCGTCTCATCAAAGGGCATTAGGGGCTCTCTCATTGGGTCATATCCAAACATTCCTAATTCTGGAACATTATTCGGAGTGATGCATTAAACTGTGACATCTATTAAGAGGTTTTTTCACATGGTCACAAAATGTCAGAATTGCCCCCTGCGCGCCCGGGATCTGTTTGTGCAGATGACCTCCCAGGAGGTCACGTTCATGCAGAGTTTCAAGACCGGCGAGCTGGAGGTGGATGGCGGCACAACCCTGATGATGGAGGCCTCCAACAGCCCGCAACTCTATACCGCGTTGAGCGGCATGGGCCTGCGCTACAAGACGCTGCTGTCGGGCGAGCGACAAGTGATCAACTTCGTGATGCCCGGCGATTTCATCGGGCTACAGGCCGGGGTGATGCAGGAAATGCAGCACTCGGTCGAGGCGACAACAGACATGAAACTCTGCGTCTTTGACCGCAAACGCCTGTGGGAATTGTTCCGCGACCATCCCGACCGCGCCTATGACCTCACATGGATTGCCGCCGTCGAAGAACACCTGCTTGGCGAAAGCCTGGCCATCCTCGGACATATGGACGGGCTTGAACGCATCGCGCGGGCCTTTGTGCGGCTGTTTGACCGGGGCGCGGCAATCGGACTGACCACCGGACACGAGATGCCGTTGCCGTATCGGCAACAGGATCTTGCCGACGCGCTCGGCCTTTCCGTGGTCCATGTCAACAAGATGCTCAAACGCCTGCGCGAACAGCGGTCCGCCACATGGCAAAACGGTCGATTGATCCTCCATGATCGCGACGAGCTGTGTCGCATTGCCCAGCTTGAACCCGACCGCGACCCAATGAAGCGCCCGCTGATCTGAAATAATGCTCCCACACGGGAACCAAACCTGCGCGAGGGCGTTGAGAAAGAATGTACAGATTTACCGTCGACGGTGATCCGGGTCTCCGCGTGGCGGTAATCCTGATTGCGCTCATCCTCAGCTTTGCAGCCCTCAAGACCGGCGCGGATATTTTCGCGCCGATGGTTCTGGCGCTTGTGACCGGGGTGATGCTCGCCCCCGTCACCGATCTATTCGAGCGGATCGGCTTTTCATGCGGCCTCGCCTCATCCACCGTGCTGATCCTTGGCGTCTCGGCCATCGGCACTCTGGCCATTCTGGCCGAACCCTTGATCTGGCAAATCGTCGAGGAACTGCCGCGCATCCAGTATGAATTGCGCTCGATCATCGCAGAGATCAGCAACCTCATTCGCGGCCTGCAAGAGGTCAACCGCGAGGTCGGAGAGGCGCTCGGAGCTGCGGCCGACGCTGCCAGTGAAACATCCGAAGGCGGCGGCATGCCCAACCTCACCAGTGCGCTCTTTTTGGCCCCGCTGGTGCTGGCGCAGGCGCTGGTGTTCTGCGGTACGCTGTTTTTCTTTCTGCTGACACGCAAGCGCATGTATGCATGGCTGTCGCTCTGGATCGGCACCTCGGACGATACGCAGGACATTCTGCGCCGGTTTACCAATGCCGAACGGCTGGTGGCCCGCTATTTCCTCGCCATTTCCTGTATCAACGCGGGTCTGGGTGCTGCCTTGGGCGGGGCGCTGTTTCTGATCGAGCTGCCCGGCCCCTTTGTCTGGGCCTTTGTCGCGGCCCTGCTGAATTTCGTGCTCTATGTGGGGCCAATGACCGTAGCGGCGGGATTGTTGTTGGCCGGGATCGTCGCCTTTGATGGCCTGATGGCTGTGGCCCCCCCGGCAATCTTTCTGTTCCTCAACATGATTGAGGCACAGTTTGTCACCCCGTCCTTTGTCGGACGACATATTTCCGTCAACCCGCTTCTCATCTTCGTGTCTCTGGTGTTCTGGCTCTGGCTCTGGGGACCAATTGGCGGCATCATCGCCATTCCGGTTCTCGTGATCGCGCTCGCCCTTCTGGATATCTTCGCGGTCGATGCGACGGTCGAAGACCCCGCGCCTTAAACCACCTCGTCGGGCATCCCCGGCAAGGGCAGACCAATCGCCTTGGCTGCGTCGGAATCGTAATCCACCAGAAATCCGCGACGGTGCTGCGGCGGCAGCGCACTGTTGCTGCTCACCATACGCTGCCACTGTGCAAACCCCGTGTCGATATCGAGAAACGCAGATCCCGCATCCTTGGGCAACCAACACCCCATCACACGCTCGCGGATCAAGGCCACCTGATCGGCCTGCGTGACGTGTAAACCGGCTTCGGTATCCCATCTCATGCTGCGCCCGTTGAGATTGGCCGAGGAAACGATGGCGGCGGACTCGTCAAAGATCGAGACCTTGGAATGCACATAGACGAGCGGCGACTTCTCGAGCGTGTCACGCCCGTCACTGTCACTCGCACGCGGCTGCACCGGCGAGGCGATCAACAGCCGGTCTTGCCCAAACGCCGCCTTGAGATAGGCCAGCGAACGGGCCTGCTGATGCTCGCCAAAGCGGCCTTCCAACCCCGGATCACTGGAGAACGCCACCTCTTCCGGCGCGGCCGGAAGCACGACAATCACCCGAAGATCTGGGCAATGCCGCGCGCGTCGCGCCAGCGCCCGCGCCAAGGGCACGTGCCGAAAATACTGCGTTTCCAGATAGACCAGCCGCTCCACCTTGGCGATGGCGCGCAGATGCGCGGCCTCGATTTCGCGCAGCACCGTATGCGGTGACATCCGCATCGGCGCGCTCAATCGGCGGCGCGACAGCGTGCGCAAAAATCCCGGCACAGCGCGCGGCGGCGCGGATTTGCGCGCCACAGACGCCAAAAACCCCTCGAGATGCGCCTGAGCGGCCTCTGCAACAGGCCCGGTCGCCATCACCTGCACATCATGCCAGGTCTGGTTCGGCTCTTGCCTATGCCGCTTGGTGTCATAGCGCCGCTCGTTCAGATCAAGCCCGCCGATATACACCAGACGGCGATCGAACACCGCCAGTTTCTGATGATGCGTCGCGGGATGCAGGTCCATCAACCGCAGCGGAAAACAGAGCTGATCCCGGTTATCCACCCGGCACACGCTGCGCAATCGCGGTGTCTCGGCGCGAAATCGCCCGCGCTCGTCCTTGGTCATGTGATACCATTTGTCCACCATCTCGCGGATTTTCATCCGGACCAGCGGATAGAACAACACGCGGGGCAAGACGCCACTCTTGGCGTCGTGCAGCGCCACGGTAAACTCCAGCCGCGCGCCCGGCTGCGCCAATTCCCGCACGGCCGAAATCTGCCGCTGCGTCTGCCACGCCAGCCGATGCAGATGCACCGCCGCAATCGGATCGAAATCCGAAACCACGAGCCGGATCGACACACCGCGATCCAACGTATGCACAAAGAGATCAAACCACGTCGTGCCAATCGCGCGCGCCTCGGAAGAGCGCAACCGCGTCCTCAGATCGAACACTCGAAAACAGGCCGAAACCTCGGTCTGCGCCTGTAAAAAGGCGCGCTCCAGCGCTGGATATGCCTCTTCAGCGGTGACCAGAACCTTGAGGCTCTCAATCGCGGCTGTCGATGTGTCATCCTGCGCTGGTTTGGTCTGGGTCATGGTCCTGCCGATCAGAGGTTAATGGTCCGCTGCCCCCTGAGGTTCGGTCGTAAATGCCCCCGCCGGGACAGGCGGGGGCAAGCACCCAAGGGACACGGGATGGGTGCGGCAGAGCTTGCCTTGCATCTTGGGGATGATAGCCAGGCTCCGGACGGTCAGCGCATCGCGCTGGCCACTGTGTCACAACGCTCTATCGCCCAAACGGTTCCGCAAAAACATTTGACGACGCAAGAGGGTCACCGGGCCAGGGCCCGACCCACCACCGCAGCGTTACACCCGGCCAGATCGCGGCCCGAACACCAGCCACAGAATAAAGCCCAAGAGCGGCAGCAACAGGATCAACACGACCCACAGAACCTTCTTGCCCGTGGTCGCCCCCGATCCAACGACAGAAACGATGGCCCATATATCCAGGATCAACAGAATGATCCCGCCAATGCCGGTGATCTCAAGCATGTTCAAAACTCCAATCTTCAAGGGCGCGCCACATCGGGCGCGATCAATGTCCAACCCGTTAAAGGCACAGACGCGTTGCGGTAAAACGCATGGTTCCGCTCAAAGTTCCGTCAGATTCTCAAGTATATTTTGACCCAATCTTGAAACCTTCTGCGGCTCTGACGGTTGGGTAGTCAGGGCGCTGCGACACTGCGGCGTCAAACCAACGCAGGACTAAGGAGTTCACTCATGAAACGCATTCTAGCCACCACCGCGATCGTCGCGCTGACCGCAATGCCGGTCTTTGCGCAATCCGACACCACGACCGACCCAACGGCCGAGACAACGGATCAGACCGCACCGAGCACGACACAATCGCCAGACACGTCGAGCGATCCCTCGGGCGCGAACGCCAACGCCAATGCCGATGTCACGATGGACCTGAACGGCGTCGAGATCAGCGCGTCGGATCTTATCGGCAAAACCGTCTATATGCAGAGCGAAGACGCCCCCGACGCCGGCATCGTCGACACAATCGAGGCACCGTCCGAAGATTGGGAGAACGTCGGCGAGGTCAATGACGTCATCCTGTCCAAGGATGGTCAGATCGACTCCATCACGCTTGATGTGGGTGGGTTCCTCGGGATGGGGGGCAAAGAACTCAGCACCTCGATGGACCAACTCAAGATGGTGACCGAAGAGGGGTCGGAGGATGAATACTTCGTCGTCTTCACCGGGGACCGCGCCGCATTGGAAGAGGGTGAAGAACTGGACCGTCAGAGCGTTCTGGATGAGGGCGGCAGCTTCTTTGCCGGCACCGATGAGACCGCCTCCTCCGAGAACAATCTCGAAGGCGACACCATGGCATCCGACACGGACGCCAATGCCGAGGTCAACTCGGGCGCGGACACCGCTGCGGAGACAGGCGCCAACGCGGATGCAACGACCAACGCGGATGCAGGCATCAGCTCCGGTGCAGGCGTCGATGCCGATGCCACCGCCGGTGCGACGGCCACCACCGAGACCGACAACATGCCGCAGCTGTCCGATGACGAGCGCGCCGCGCTGACTGCCGAAGAGCTTGAGGGCGTGGCACTCTATGATGCCACAGACGAACATATCGGCGAAATCTCGGACATCGTTCTGACCGACGATGGTCAGGTTGAGCACGTCATCGTCGATGTGGGCGGTTTCCTTGGACTGGGCGAAAAGCCGGTCGCGGTCTCGTTTGACGAAATCAGCCTGACCCGCGATCAAGACGGTGTGACCGATGCCCTCCAGGCCACGACCAGCCTCACGGTTGAGGAATTGGAGAACATGGAAAAGTGGGAAGGCTAACCCACCACGACGAACCACTCATCAGTCGGGCCGGGCATCTTTGCCCGGCCCTTTTCGTTTCCAGGGCGGTCATCACGGCCCGCACCCGTTCAATGGTCAGACGGGATCATTCCAGGTTTTCGGCTCATACCCGATCACCACCGTCGCCAGCACCATATCCACCAATCGCTCGAGCAATTGGCTTTGCCGCGTCTTGGAATAGAGCGCCGTTCCGAATGAGGTCGAGAACGTCGCCCGGTTCGACACGTTGTAGAAACTGAACGAGCTGGTCAGCCAATGCAGCTCCAGCGCATCCGTCCCCTCGCGGAACAGCCCCGCCGCCTTGCCACGCGCGCAGACATCCTCGAGCTTGTCGATGATCGAGCGGTTCAGCTTTGGCACACTCTCGGATTTGCGCAGGTATTCGGCATTGTGGATATTCTCGATCATCACCAGCCGAATGAAATGCGGCGCGGTCACATGCGCCTCGAACGTTGCCTCGATCAGCCGCCGCAGCGCCGCGACCGGCTCTAGCCCGGCAACATCGAGATCATCCTCGCGGGCACGCAGCGTGGCATAGACGCCCTCCAGCACACTGCAATAGAGCCCCTCCTTATCCCCGAAATAATAATAGATCATCCGCTTCGAGGTGGAGGTCTGGCGCGCAATCTCGTTGATATTGGCCCCCGAGAGCCCATGCGCGGCAAACTCCTGCGTCGCAATCGTCAGAATGTCCTGCCGCACCGCCGCAGGATCTTTCTTCCATGACGTCTTGCGCTTGCGGCCTGTCTCACCCTCACTCGCATCCATGCAACCGCCTCGTCCCACTCATTGATTCCATCCTTGGATAGCATGAATTTAACCCGGAGGTCCATTTATCTTGACAAATTAACCGCAAGGTACATAAATGGGTCAACTGGCGGTGCGAGGAGCGAATCGTCAGCGAAGAAATCCAGGGAGGACAGAGATGTCTCGTAAGCTGATTGGCGCAGTCATTGCGTTCGGGCTGAGTGCCGCGGTTGCAACCGCGCAGGACTACCCCGCCAAAGAAATTCAAGGAATCATTCAATGGGGGGCCGGTGGCTCGACCGACACGGTGATGCGCGCGGTCACACCGCACGCCGAAACCGTGCTGGGTGGCACCGTGGTCATGCAGAACATGACCGGCGCCGTGGGCGCGATTGCCCTCAACCATGTCGCAGGCTCGGACGCCGATGGCTACACGCTGCTGATGGGCGCGGAAAACCCGCTGCTCTACAAGGTGATGGGTCTGGGCGACAAGGATTACTCGGAATTCACCCCGATCAACATCCTCGCGCGTGGCACGCCCATTCTGGTCGCCCGCAACGATGCCCCGTTTGACGATTACGCGGGCATGATGGATTTCATCAAGGCCAATCCGGGCGAACTCCGCATCGGCTCGACCGGTCCGGGCGGCGTGCCTTCCGTGGTCACCGCCATGATGAACACCGTCGAAGGCACGCTTGACGTGACCGCCATCCCCTATGACGGCGACGGCCCTGCCCTCACCGCTCTGCAAAGTGGTGCCATCGACGTGATGCCCGCCGTTCTCGGCGCCGCCATCGAATCCATCCGTGCGGGTGCCATGAAACCGCTGGCGATCTTCGACACCGAAGCCAGCGCGAAACTGCCCGACGTGCCCACCGTCACCTCCTTCAACGACGGCTACAGCACCTATCTGCCCTGGGGTCCGTTCTTTGGCGTCTTCGTCCCCAAAGGCACCCCCGATGACGTGGTGGCCAAGCTGACCGAGGCCTATACGACCGGCGCACAAAACGCTGATTTCCTGTCGCTGATGGATGGCCGCGGCTTTACCATGATGTCGATCAGCGGTGACGAGGCGACCGAGTTTCTGACCACATGGCAGCAAAACACCGCTTGGCTCTTGCAAGAGGCAGGTCTGACCAAAGCCTCGCCGGAAGAGTTCGGCATCGCGCGCCCCGGCGAATAACAACACCCAAAACAGTCAAAGCGGCTGGCCATCTGGCCAGCCACACCTGGCGCCGCCCGCGCCTCAGGCTGGGCGGCGCGTTGCGTTTCGGGATTGGAGCCCGGTTGCGCCAAGGGAGGAGACCACGATGGACCCCGAATTCAGAGGCGATCAGGACCACCACGACGGTACGTCCGACGCAACACCCGGCGGGTATGACGCCAAACGCAGACCCGGCGAACTGGGCTTTGCCCTCTTCCTCAGCCTTGCCAGCGCGATCCTGTTCTACAACGCATATGCGATTTCAGGGTTCGAGGCGCTCTCCGCCCCCGGTTCCGTGCCCATGGCTACCACCGCCGTCATGCTCATCTCGGCCCTCGTCGTCACATGGCGCACCGCGCGCCTGCCACGGGTCACGGTCGAAACCCTGCGGGGCGACATCCTGCCGATGACGGTGCTCATCTTCGCCGGGTTCCTTGTGATCTTCGGCCTGCTTCTGAAACCCCTCGGGTTTCTGCCCACCGCCGCGCTCTTTCTCATCGCCGCAATCCGGCTCTTGTCTGGCTGGGGCTGGCCCCGGTCCATCCTCACAGCCCTCGGCGCGCTTGCCGTGATCTGGATCGTGTTCCGCGTGATCTTTACCGTGCTGCTGCCCTCCGGCGTGGTGCCCGAGGCGGAATTTATCCAGCTTTTCCGCAACCTTCTGTCCGGCGGGGGCTCGTAATGGACACTCTCTTAGCCATTCTCACGGTCTTTACCCAACCTGATCTGCTGCTTCTGGTCGCCATCGGCACCTTTGCAGGCATCTATATCGGCGCCATTCCCGGCCTCTCTGTCACCATGGCCGTGTCGATCCTCATTTCCTTCACCTTCTCATGGGAGGTCTATCCGGCGATTTCCCTCATGGTCGGCATCTACATGGGCGGCGTCTATGGCGGCTCGCGCACCGCGATCCTGCTCAACATCCCCGGCGCGCCCTCGGCCATTGCCACAGCACTCGATGGCTATCCCATGGCCCAACGCGGCGAGGCGGGGCAGGCGATTGGCGTGACGACTGTCATGTCCTTCTTCGGCGGGCTGATCGGCATCCTCGTGCTGGCCCTCGCGGCGCCCTATGTCTCGGTCTTCGCGCTGAAATTCCAACCGCGCGACTATATGCTGCTTGCCGTGCTCGGCATCCTGCTGGTCGGCTCGCTCTCCTCGGGCAGTCTGGTCAAGGGCATCTTTGCCGGCGCACTCGGACTTGCCATCGGCGCGGTCGGGCGCGATCCGCTCACCTTCACCGAACGCCTCACCTTCGATCTGCAACTGATGGAGGGCGGGATTTCCTTTATCGCCGTGATGATCGGCATGTTTGGCGTGTCCGAAGCACTCTTGCAGCTCCAGAACGTCAACAAAACCGCCATCCGCCAGAAGATCACCAAGATCGTGCCCTCCTTTGGCGTGATCCGCAAATACCTGCCGCTCTCGCTGCAAACCTCGACCATCGGCGTGATCATCGGCGCATTGCCCGGCACCGGCGGCGATATCGCGGCGCTCATGGCCTATGACCACGCCAAGCGCGTGACCAAGAACCCCAAGGTGCCGTTTGGCAAAGGCGCAATGGAGGGGCTCGTCGCCCCCGAGACCGCCAATAACGCCGCCGTGGGCGGGGCCTTCATCCCGATGATGACGCTGGGCATTCCCGGCGATGCCGTCACCGCCATCATGATCGGCGCGCTTTTCATCCACGGCCTCAACCCCGGCCCGATGCTGATGATTGATCAACCCGATATGTTCTGGTTCATCGTCGGCGCGCTCTTCATGGCCAATATCTTCATGCTGATCTTCGGCCTCACCGGCATCCGCATCTTTACCAAGATCGTGGAAATGCCCCGCGCCGTCATCATCCCGCTCATTCTCTTGCTGTCCATCGTCGGGGCCTACGCGGTCAACAATTCGATCTCGGATGTCTACTGGATGCTGGGCTTTGGCGTCTTTGGCTACTTCATGCGCCACTACGGCTATCCGCTTGGCCCGGTGATCCTCGGCGTGATCCTGTCGCGGCTCTTGGATGACAACTGGCGGCGCGCCATCATCTCGGACCGCGAGGACCTTGGCCGCTTCTTCGAAGGCATCCTCACCAGCCCCCTCTCCTTCACCCTTTTCGCGGCGGTGATCCTGATCTTCGTCAGCCAGACACCGCTCTGGACCGCCCTGAAAATCCGCCTCTTCCGAAAGGCATCCCAATGACCGCGACCCGCACCCGCGCCCATACAGGTCCTGTGAAACTCGGTCTCATCGGCGACAATATCACCCGCTCGAAATCCCCCCGGCTGCATGTCACGGCAGGGCAGCTTACGGGCCTAAACGTGACCTATGACCGCTTGATCCCCCGCGACCTGCACCTCACCTTTGACGAGGTGTTCGATCAGGCGCAGGCAACGGGCTACCGCGGCCTCAACATCACCTACCCCTACAAAGAGCTTGTGACCCGCCGCGTCACTGTCTCCGACCCGCTCGTGCGCGCCATCGGGGCGGTCAATACCGTGGTCTTCGACGCGGACGGTCCCAAGGGGTTCAACACCGATTACACCGGCTTCATGCGTGCCTATCGCGACGTGTTAGGCACCGCCAATCCCGGCACCGTCTGCCTGATCGGCACAGGCGGGGTCGGCAAGGCGGTGGCCTTTGGTCTCATCGGCCTGAACGCCACCGCCATCCGCTGTGTCGATCTGGATGCCACCAAGGCCGAGGCGCTGGCCTCTAGCCTCCGCGCCTTGGGCACCGCCACGCGGATCGAGGTCTCGACCGATCCCGTCACCGCCGCAAATGGGGCCGATGGCCTCATCAACTGCACGCCGCTTGGCATGGTCGGCATCGGCGGCACCCCCCTGCCCGCCCCCGCCATGGCCGGGGCCAAATGGGCCTTTGACGCGGTCTATACCCCCGTCGATACCCAATTCCTGCACGACGCCACCGCCGCCGGGCTGCACATCATCTCGGGATACGAGCTGTTCTTCGGTCAGGGCGTCGATGCCTGGGCGATCTTTACCGACACGCCGCTGGACGAGCCTGCCCTGCGCGCCGCCATCGAAGGGGACGCCCCATGAAAACCTCCATTGCCACCGTCTCCGTCTCCGGCAGCCTGCCCGAGAAATTGGAGGCCATCGCCGCCGCCGGTTTTGACGGGATCGAGATTTTCGAGCAGGATTTCATCGCCCATGACGGCAGCCCCCGCGACGTCGGCGAGATGATCCGCGCCATGGGGCTTGAGATCACCCTCTTCCAACCCTTCCGCGATTTCGAAGGCCTGCACGCCCCCCTGCGCGCCAAGGCGTTTGACCGCGCCGAACGCAAATTCGATCTGATGCAGGAACTGGGCACCGATCTCATTCTGATCTGTTCCTCTTGCCACCCCGAGGCACTGGGCGGCATCGACCGCGCGGCGGCTGATTTCCACGAACTTGGCGACCGCGCCGCGCGCCGTGGCCTGCGCGTGGGCTTCGAGGCGCTCGCTTGGGGCCGCCACGTCAACGATCACCGCGACGCCTGGGAAATCGTCCGCCGCGCCGATCACGCACAGGTTGGCCTCATCCTCGACAGCTTTCACACCCTCGGGCGCGGCATCGACCCCGACACCATCCGCCGCATCCCCGGCGACAAGATCTTTTTCGTGCAACTCGCCGACGCCCCCCGCATCGACATGGACCTGCTCTATTGGTCCCGCCATTTCCGCAACATGCCCGGCGAGGGCGATCTTGACGTGACCGGCTTCATGCAGGCCGTGGTCGCCACCGGCTACGCAGGCCCGATTTCGCTCGAAATCTTCAACGATCAGTTTCGCGGCGGCAGCACCCGCACCGTGGCCGAAGACGGCTATCGCTCGCTTGTGGCCCTGCTCGACGATGTGCGCCGCAAGGAACCAACCCCCGCGCTCGACCTGCCCCAAATGCCCGCCCGCGCGCAGGTCAAGGGCGTGTCCTTCGTCGAATTCGCCACCCGAGGCGATGAGGCGACAGCGCTTGAAACCCTCCTGCAAACCCTCGGATTCACCCCCGCAGGCCGCCACATCTCGAAACAACTCTCGCTCTGGACCCAAGGTGACATTCGCATCGTTGTGAACCGCGAGACCACCGGCTATGCCAGCAGCGCCTATACGATGCACGGCACCACCGTCTGCGATGTGGGCCTCAGCGTCGATGACGCAACCGCCGCCGTCGCCCGTGCCACGGCGCTTGGCGCGCATCCCTTTTCCCAGCCGCTTGGCCCCGGCGAATTGGACATTCCCGCCATCCGTGGCCTCAGCGGCAGCGTGCTGCATTTCATCGACGACAAGAGCGGTCTCAGCGATGTCTGGTCGGTCGAATTCACCCCCGACCAGCCGGGCGAAACTGGCGCGGGCCTCACCCGCATCGACCATCTGGCGCAAACCATGAGCTACGATCAGATGCTCTCGTGGTCGCTCTTTTACACCACGCTCTTTGGCATGCGGAAATCCCCCATGGTCGATGTGGTCGACCCCGATGGTCTCGTGCGCTCTCAGGCGCTGGAAACCCCGGATGGTGCCTTCCGCATCACCCTCAACGGCGCGGAAACCCACCGCACCATGGCGGGCAATTTTCTGGCCGACAGCTTTGGCGCGTCGGTGCAGCATATCGCGCTGGCCACAGATGACATTTTCGCCACGTCCCAAGCGCTTACCGCACGCGGCTTTGAACCCCTGCCAATGTCGCCCAACTACTACGCCGATCTCGCCGCGCGCTTTGACCTCGCGCCTGATCTTCTGGCGCGGCTTGAGGCGGGCAATATCCTCTATGACGAGGACGCAACTGGCGCTTTCTTCCAGCTCTATTCGCGGCCCTACGCGGGCGGCATGTTCTTTGAAATCATCCAGCGCACAGGCGGCTATCCCGGCTATGGCGCGCCCAACGCCCCGTTCCGCATCGCCGCGCAAAAACGCCTCATGCGTCACAAAGGGATACCGAAACGATGACCGACCGATACAGCACCGGCATGGCCGTGCGCCGCCGCGTTCTGGGCGACGCCCATGTCGACCGCGCCGAGGCCGCCAAGACCGAGTTTGACACAGCCTTTCAAACGCTGATCACCGAATCCGCTTGGGGCACGGTCTGGGCAAGCGACGGCATCACCCTGCGCGACCGCTCGATGCTCACGCTGGCTCTGCTCGCCGCCACCGGCAATTTCGCGGAAATCCCGATGCATATCCGCGCCACCGCCAACACCGGCGCCACCCCCCGCGACGTGATCGAGGCGTTCAAGCATGTCGCGATCTACGCCGGGGTGCCCGCCGCCAATCACGCCATCAAACTGGCCAAAGACACCTATGCAGAGATGGAAAAGGACAGACCATGATCGCCACAGACCTCTATCAGCGCGACCGCACATGGCACCCGCCCGCCCTCACACCCGACTATAAAACCTCCGTCGCCCGCGCGCCCCGTCTGCCCCTCCTCTCGCTCCAGACCTCGGCCAGCGAACTGACCGGGCCGACCTTTGGGCACACGGATATCGCCGCGCTCGACAATGACCTGATCCGCAATTACGCGCACGGCGGCGATCCCATCGGCGAGCGCATCATCGTGCATGGCCGGGTGCTGGATGAAAACGCCCGTCCCGTCCCCAATACGCTCGTGGAAATCTGGCAGGCCAATGCCGGCGGTCGCTACCGCCATAAAAAGGACAGCTACCTCGCCCCGATTGACCCTAATTTCGGCGGCTGCGGGCGCACCCTCACGGATGCCAACGGCTTTTACTCCTTCCGCACCGTCAAACCCGGTGCCTACCCATGGCGCAACTGGGTCAACAACTGGCGTCCCGCGCATATCCATGTCTCGGTTTTCGGCACCGCCTTTGCCCAGCGCCTCATCACCCAGATGTATTTTGAGGGCGATCCCCTCATCGCCAAATGCCCCATCGTCCAGACCATCCCCGACCCGCGCGCGATAGACCAACTCGTCGCGGCGCTCGACATGAATGCCTCTGTTCCGCTCGATGCCATCGCCTATAAATTCGACATCGTGCTGCGCGGCACCCGCTCGACCTATTTTGAAAACCGACCCGAGGGGAATTGACCATGGCCCAACCGCTCTCCTACCTCAAGGAATCCCCCTCGCAAACCGCAGGTCCGTACGTCCACATCGGCCTTGCCCCCGGCGATGCGGGCTTTGACATCTACGCCACCGAACTTGGCCGCGACATTGCCGGTCCCAACGCCGCAGGCGCGCGTATCACCGTCACCGGGACCGTCACCGACGGCACCGGCGCGCCCGTCAAGGACGTGCTGATCGAGGTCTGGCAGGCCAATGCCGCAGGCATCTATCCCGGCACAGGCCCAGACGCGGCCAAGGTCGAGCAGGGCTTTCGCGGTTGGGGCCGCGTGGTCCCCGATTTCGACACCGGGCAATTCCGCTTCAACACCGTCAAACCCGGCCCCGTCATGGGCCGCAACGCCCGCCCTATGGCCCCGCATCTCAACCTCTGGCTGGTGGCGCGCGGCCTCAACATCGGCCTCAACACCCGCATGTATTTCGGCGATGAACCCGCCGCCAACGCAGCCGACCCGGTCCTCAACCTGATCGAACAGGCCCACCGCCGCGCCACCCTCATCGCGCGTGCCGAGGGATCAACCTACCATTTCGACATCTGCCTTCAGGGCGATGCCGAAACCGTTTTCTTCGATGTCTGAGGCCGCCATGTCCAAACCCTGCATCCTCTGTGTCGCCATCACCGGCTCGCTCCCAACCAAAGCCAACAACCCCGCCGTGCCGATCACGATCTCGGAACAGATCGAGAGCACGCACGCGGCGTTCGAGGCCGGGGCCACCATCGCCCATTGCCATGTGCGCGACGATGCGGGCAAACCCACCTCCGACTCCGAGCGCTTCGCCCGCCTCAAGGAAGGGCTGGAGCAACATTGCCCCGGAATGATCATCCAGCTCTCGACCGGCGGCCGCTCCGGGGCCGGCAAGGAACGCGGCGGCATGCTGCCGCTGCGCCCCGATATGGCCTCGCTCTCGGTCGGTTCCAACAACTTCCCCACCCGCGTCTATGAAAACAGCCCCGATCTCGTGGACTGGCTCGCCTCGGAAATGCGCGCCCATGACGTCAAGCCGGAGATCGAGGCGTTTGATCTCGGCCACGTTATCCAAGCCTGCACCATGGCCAAGGACGGGCGTCTGAAATCGCCGCTCTATGTGCAATTCGTCATGGGTGTGAAAAACTCCATGCCCGCCGACGAACGCGTGCTCGATTTCTACATCGAAACGCTGCATCGCCTCGCCCCTGATGCCCAGTGGTGCGGCGCGGGCATCGGCCCGGCCCAGCTCACCCTCAACGACTGGTGCATCGCCAAGGGCGGCCATACCCGCACCGGGCTTGAGGATAACGTGCGCCTTGACCGCGACCACCTCGCCCCCTCCAACGCCGCCCTCGTGCGCCGCGCGGCAGAGCTGTGCGAGAAATACGAGCGTCCCGTCGCCACATGGCAAGAGGCGCGCGCCATCCTCGGGCTGAGGCCCCCGGCATGACCCGCTTTGCCCGCCCCGGCGCGGTGACGCTCCACTACGACCACCACACAGGCGACCCCGCCCGCCGCCCCATCGTCTTCGCCAATTCCCTTGGCACCGACCTGCGCATCTGGGACACGGTGCGCAGCGCCTTGCCGCCCGACACTCCCACCCTCGCCATGGACAAACGCGGTCACGGCCTCTCGGAACATGGCCCGATCAGCATCGAAACCCTGGCCACGGATCTTGCCGCGCTGATGGATCACTTGGCGCTCTCAGACGCCCTCCTCTGCGGCGTCTCCGTCGGCGGCATGATAGCACAATCGCTGGCCCATCAGCGCCCCGATCTTGTGGCCGGGCTGATGCTGTGCAACACCGGGGCACAGATTGGCACGGCAGAGGCATGGACTATGCGGATCGACACCGTCCAGACCAGCGGCATCGCCGCCATGGCCGACGCCATTCTTGAACGTTGGTTTTCCCCCGATTGGCGCGCCTCCCATCCCGTAGCGCTCTCCGGCTGGCGGCAAATGCTGATCCGCACGCCCGCTGATGGCTACGCCGCCACCTGCGCCGCGATCCGCGATGCCGACCTCGCCGCCACCACCGCGCGCCTCTCCCTCCCGACGCTCTGCGTCTCAGGGTCCGAGGACGGTGCCACCCCGCCGCCGCTTGTAGAGGCCCTCGCAGACCTGATCCCCGGCGCACACTTCACCTGCCTCAACGGTGTTGGCCACCTGCCCTGCATCGAGGCCCCCGACCACCTCGCCCCGCTCCTGCGCGACCTCTACGATAGCCTCCCATGACCGGCGTGTTCAATCATCCGTGGCTCGGCGCGCTCTTTGGCGATCCTGAAATCTCCGCCCTCTGGTCGCCCGAAACACAACTCCACCACATGCTGCGGTTCGAGGCCGAATGGTCCCGCGCCCTCGGCCATGTCGGCCGCATCGACGCGCGCACGGCAGAAGAAACCGCCCGCCATATCCTCACCACCACCCCCGACCTCACAGCGCTGGCCACAGGCACCGCCCGCGACGGCCTGCCGATCCCGGCCCTCGTGCGCCTCCTCAAGGCGACCGCCCCTGATCCGACTGCCGTGCACCAAGGCGCCACCTCGCAAGACGTGCTCGACACTGCCTTGGCCCTCACCCTTCAGGCCACCACCAAACTCCTCGATCACCGCCTCGCCAGCCTGCAATCCGCCCTCGCAGACCTCGACACGCGGTTCGGGTCAAACCCGCTCATGGGCCGCACCCGGATGCAGGCCGCCATGCCGATCCGCGTCACCGACCGCCTGCGCCCCTGGATCACGCCCCTGACGACCCATCGCAGCCGCTTGGCCCGCGCCACTGAGGGCGTGGCCCTCCTGCAATTCGGCGGTGCCGCAGGCGACCGCGCCGCCATGGGCACCGATGCCCCCCGCATCGCGGCGCATCTGGCCGCTGCCCTCGGCCTCGGCAACCCGCCCACCTGCTGGCACGCCACACGCGAGGGGCTCGCCGATTACGCCAGCACCCTCTCGCTCATCTCCGGCACACTCGCCAAGATGGGGCAGGACGTCGCCCTCATGGCCCAACAAGGGATCGACGAAATCCACCTCACCGGCACCGGCACCTCCTCGGCCATGCCGCACAAACAGAATCCCATATTAGCGGAATTGCTGGTGACCTTTGGCCGCTTCAACGCCGTGCAGGTCTCCGCCCTACATCACGCAGCAATCCACGAACAGGAACGCTCGGGCACCGCTTGGGCGCTGGAATGGATGGTCCTGCCGCAGATGGCTCAGGCCACGGGTCGCGCCCTGACCGCCGCGTTAGACCTCTGCCACTCTGTGACCCACATCGGCCTCAGAACGGCACCGCCGCCCGAAACTTGACGCCCGCACCACCATCGGGATGCCGCAACCGCAATTCCTCGGAATGCAGCATCAGGCGTGGATAGTCCCGCGCCGCCCCGCTCGCATAGAGCGGATCACCCAAAATCACATGGCCCAGCGCCAGCATATGCACCCGCAACTGATGGCTCCGCCCGGTCTTGGGGCTCAATCGCACCCGGCTTTCATCGTCCCCCGCACGCAGCACCCGCCAGTCGGTCAAGGCCGCGCGCCCGGTCTCGTGACAGACCTTCTGCAACGGACGATTAGGCCAATCCACGATGAGCGGCAGGTCAACCACGCCCACCTGCGGCTCCAACCGCCCCCAAACCCGCGCCACATAGGTCTTGCGCACCTGCCGCTTTTCGAATTGCAGCCCCAGATGCCGCTGCGCATGCGGCGTCAGCGCAAAGATCATCACGCCCGACGTATCGCGGTCCAACCGATGCACCAAAAGCGCCGTGGGAAACACATCTTTGACCCGCGCCATCAGGCAATCGGCCAGATGCTCGCCCTTGCCCGGCACACTCAAGAGCCCCGCAGGCTTGTTCACCACGACGATCTCGTGATCGTCATGCAGCACCTCAAGCGGATCGGTCGGCGGATCATAGTCACTCATGGCCGCGCCTTACACGACCCGCCACGCCATGACCACTCCCGCTTTCATCGTTCCCTAAATACTCCGGGGGCGTGGGGGCTGGCCCCCCACCCTGCTCAGGCCTTCACGCGCTCGGATCTGGGATCATACATCGGTTTCAGCGACGCCTCCGCCTTCACCCGGACCCCGGCCACATCCACCTCATAAGAGGACGCCAAAACCTGCTCCACACTCTCACCCTTGCAAGGCACATAGCCCATGCCCATAGCACCTCCCAGATGATGGCCGTAAGCACCCGAACTCAGATAGCCCACGATCTCGCCATTCCGCAGCAAAGGCTCATTGTGATAGAGCATCGGCTCAGGATCGGTCAGGCGAAACTGAACAAGGCGGCGCTCCAGCCCCGCCTCGCGCTTGGCCAGCACCGCGTCGCGCCCGATGAAATCGGCCTTGCCCGTCGCCACGGCAAATCCCAACCCCGCCTCCAGCACATGATCCTCGCAGGTGATATCATGGCCGAAATGTCGGAACGCCTTTTCGATCCGGCAACTGTCCATCGCATGCATGCCGCAGAGCTTCAGCCCATGATCCGCCCCCGCCGCGTGCAACACCTCGAACACATGGCCGCACATATCGGCGCTCACATAGATCTCCCAACCCAGCTCGCCCACATAGGACACCCGATGCGCCCGCGCGACGCCCATGCCAATCTCGATCACCCGCGCCTGCCCAAAGGGATGCGCGGCGTTCGAGAAATCATCGGGCGAAACCGCGCGCATCAGATCGCGCGCCTTTGGTCCCATCACCGCCAACACACCCTCGCCTGCCGTCACATCGGTGATCACCACCGCATGATCTCCCACATGGCGCCGCAGCCAAGTTTCATCCGCCAGCCGCGTCGCCGCCGGTGTCACCACCAGATAGGCTGTCTCCGAAAGCCGCGTCACCGTTACATCCGCCTCAATGCCTCCCTTGGCATTGAGGAATTGCGTATAGACGATCCGCCCCACCGGTACAGACATATCCGCCCCGCAGACATGGTTCAGAAACGCCTCGGCACCAGCACCCTCAACCCGCAACTTACCGAAACTCGACATGTCATACATGCCAACCGCCTCGCGAATGGCCCGCACCTCGGCCCCGGCATTCTCAAACCAGTTCTGCCGCTTCCAGGAATACCGATACTCCGGCTCCTGCCCGGCCTCAGCATACCAATTGGCCCGCTCCCAGCCTGCCAATTCGCCCATGACAGCACCTTGGGCCAAGAGCTGCGCATGAAACGGCGTGCGCCGCACACCGCGCGCCGTGGCCTTTTGCCGATACGGGTAGTGATCGGCATAAAGCAGGCCCAAAGTCTCCTTCGAGCGCTCGAAAAGATAGCTCTTATTGCCCTGAAAGGGCTGCATCCGCGCCACATCCACATCACCCAGATCAAACGGTCGCGCCCCTTCCTCCATCCAGAGCGACAGCGCATGGCCCGCCCCCCCGGCACTCTGAATGCCGATGGAATTGAACCCGGCCGCCACCCAGACATTATCCATCTCGGGGCAGAGCCCCAGATGATAGGCATCATCGGGGGTAAAACTTTCCGGACCGTTAAAGAAGGTGTGAATTCCTGCCTCCGCCAACATCGGCATCCGGTTCACCGCCGCCTCCAATATCGGCTCGAAATGGTCGAAATCCTCGGGCAGCTGGTCAAACTCGAAACTCTCAGGGATGCCATTCATCCCCCAGGGCTTAGACACCGGCTCAAACGCGCCCAGCATGATCTTGCCCGCATCTTCCTTGTAATAGGCGCATTCGTCAGGCACCCGCAGCACCGGCAATTGCGTCAATCCCGCAATCGGCTCTGACACGATATAGAAATGCTCGCAGGCATGCAGCGGCACGTTGGTTCCCGCCATCCGGCCCACCTCATGCCCCCACATGCCCGCACAATTGACGATCATCTCGCAGGCGATATGGCCCTGACTGCCATCCTCCGCCTGCCAATCGACCCCCGTCACCCGACGCCCCGCGCGCGCAATCCCCGTGACCTTGACCCGTTCCTGCACCCGTGCGCCGCGACCCCGCGCGCCCTTGGCCAGCGCCAGCGCGATATTCGCCGGGTCAGCCTGCCCATCCGTGGGCAACCAGACACCGCCCGTCACCCCCTCAAGATTGAGATGCGGATACCGCACGTTGATCTCACTTGGGCTCATCTCCTCGACCGGCACGCCAAACGCCCGCGCCATCGCGGCATTTCGTTTGAGTTCCTCCAGCCGCTCCCCCGTCAGCGCGACCGACACCGATCCCACCTGTCGAAACCCGGTGGCAACGCCCGTCTCCGCCTCGAGCCCGGTATATAGCTCCGCCGAATACCGCGCGAGCCGGGTCATATTGGCCGTGGCCCGCAATTGCCCGATCAGCCCCGCCGCATGCCATGTGGTCCCCGAGGTGAGCTGCTTGCGCTCCAGCAGGACCACATCGCGCCAGCCCAGCTTGGTCAGATGATAGGCCACAGAGCAGCCGACGACGCCGCCGCCAATGATGACCACACGGGCCTGAGTTGGAAGATCGGTCATTCATAACCCCATGATATAATGATGAAAGTCTCAGACAATGGCATGCCCAGCCGCCCGCAGCCGCCGCGCCAGTTCCGCGATATGCGCTGGGCCCACCTCGCAGCAGCCGCCGACAATGCTGGCCCCCTGCGCAACCCACCCCATCGCAAACTCGGCATAGGCGGCGGGGCTCAGATCCCCCCGCTGCTCCAACGCATCGACAGTCGGCGCGGCACCCAGAAACCCGGCGCTGATGCAGGTGAACCCATTGGCATAGGCCCCAAACGGCCGGCCAAAGCCGCGCACGATCTCCAGCCCCGCCGCCACGGATTCAGGCCGCGTGCAGTTGATCAACACCGCGTCGGGCGCAAACTCGGCCACCAGCCCCGCCAGATCACCTAGCGCCTCGCCAGAGCGTAGCCGCGTGCCGTCGTCATCCATGACCGTGACCCCCAGCCAGACCGGCAGGCCACTCAGCCCCGCCGCCATCAGTCCGCCCCGCGCCTGATCAACCGAAGACATGGTTTCCAACAGGATCAGGTCCACCCGATCCTTGAGCAGCGCCACATTCTCGGCATAGAGCGCCGCCGCCTCTGCGGCTGGCGGGCAGAGATCGGGGCGATAGGATTGCACCAGCGGCCCGATCGCCCCCGCCACCCGTCCCGACCCATGCGCACCCCGCGCCGCCACCGCCGCGCGCACCGCCACATCGGTGAGCCGCGCGACCTCATCCTGCAATCCCACCCGCGCCAAACGGTCACGCAGCACCGCATAGGTATTGGTCGAGGCCACCGTCGCCCCCACGGCGAAATAATCCTCATGCACCGCGCGCACGATCTCGGGATGGTCGATCATGACTTGCGTCGACCAGAGCGGCGTCGCCCGGTCGCCCGAGCGTTTCACCAATTCCTGCCCGATGGACCCATCGAGCACTGTGATTTCGGTCATTCTTTATCCTCCGGGGGCAAAAGCACCAGTTTGCCAGCATGGGTCTTCGCCTGAAAATCCGCTTGGGCGCGGGCGATATCGCGCAATGGGTAGGTGGCGGCGATCCGAGGGCGCAAGCGGCCCGCGCGTGCCATCTCGATCAGCCGGGCAAAGACCTCGGGCGCCTGATAGGTGCAGCCGTGGATCGTGATATCGCGCAGATAGATGCGCCGCAGATCGGCAGTGACCATCGGCCCGGCAATGGCCCCCGCCACGGCATAATGCCCACCGGGGCGCAGCGCGTCGATCAGCGCCGCAAAGCCCGCGCCGCCCACAAGGTCAATCACCGCATGATAGCGGTCCTGCGCCAAGGGGGCGTCGCGCGCGATCACCTCCGCCGCGCCGTCCGCGCGCAGTATCGCCGCCTTGGCAGGCGCGGCGATGCCGGTCACATGCGCGCCCAAGGCGGCGGCAATCTGCACCGCCGCTAGGCCGACATTGCCCGAGGCCCCCGTGATCAACACCTCTTGGCCCGGCCCTACCCCCGCCCGTTCCAAGAGACCAAGCGCCGTGCCAAAGCCGCACGGCAGGGCGGCGATCTCGATATCCGAGAGCGGCACATCGCTGACGTCATAAAGGTCATCCGCCCGCATCAGGCAATACTCGGCAAAGGCGCCGTCAATCTCGGACCCAAGGGCGAGAAAGCCCACCGGGTTCTCCTCGGTCGGGCGCGGGATGTTGATCGGGCAGGTGACACGCGCGCCCAGCGCGGGGGCTTCAACCCCCGCCCCCTTGGCCACCACCTCGCCACAGAGATCGCCGCCTTGGATACGCGGAAACGCCAGCGCGCCCGCCCAGCCGCCGCGCTCCACACCGTCACCTGTCTCGCCCGTGGCCCCGGTCACCTCCGCGGCATACCAGCCCTCGCGGGTGTTGATATCGGTGTTGTTGACCCCCGCCGCCCGCACCCGTACCAGCACCTCGCCGGGACCGGGGCGTGGCACCGGGATATCCTCGCGCCACTGCAACGCCTCGGGTCCGCCGTGCCGCGTGAGGAGAACGCCGCGCATGGTCTGAGGCATGGTCTCAGGTAGGCTCATGCCCGCAACCGCTCATTCTCCGCATCCCAGAGCGGCGCATCGGGCTGCACCACCGCGCGGCAGCGTTCCCCGTAAATCTCCACCTCGATTTCCGTCCCCGGCACCGCCAGATCGGCGCGGAGCATCCCCAAGGCTACGCTGGCACCCACCCGGTAGCCCCAGGCACCGCTCGTGGTCTCGCCCACGATCTGCCCCTCATGCCAGAGCGTCGACATATAGGGCGCATCCGCCGCCTTGGCCTCGACGATCAGCGTCACGAACCGTTTCTTCACGCCGCGCTGCTTTTCAGCCAAGAGCGCCGCCTTGCCGGCAAAGTCCTGCGGCTTGTCGAACTTGACGAACCGCTCAAGCCCGCCCTCCAGCATCGAGTAATCGGTGCTGAGATCACCCTTCCACGCACGATAGCCCTTCTCGATTCGCAAACTGTTCAGCGCGAACATGCCAAAGGGTTTCACCCCCGCCGCCATCAACGCCTCATAGATCGTCGGAATAGCCGCATTCTCGGCATGGATTTCCCAGCCCAATTCGCCGGTAAAGCTGACCCGCGCCAGAAACGCCTTTTGCCCCGCGACGGTCGCATGCTGATGGCTCAGCCACGGCAGGCTCAGATCGGCATCGGTCAGCCCTGCCAAGATGTCGCGGCTCTTGGGCCCCGCCAAGAGCAGCGCATCGCGCTCCGTCGTGGTCTCTCGCAGGCTCAGCCCTTCGGGCAGCGCGCGGCGTACCAACTCGCCGTCATGCCACTGCGCCGTGGCCGCCGTAATCAGCACGAAACTGTCTTCTTTCAGCCGGATACAGGAAAACTCCGTCACAATCCGGCCCCGCTTATCGGCGACATAGACGAGGTTCATCCGCCCCACCTTTGGCAAGCCACCCGTCACAAAACCGCGCAGCCAATCATCGGCCCCCGTCCCCTCGATCCAGAGCCGGGTGAACCCCGGCAGATCAAGCACGCCGCAAGCATCGCGCACCGCCTCACATTCCTCGCGGATACGCGCCTCCCACGGCCCTGCGCGGTCCCATGTCTGTGTCGCCGCCTCTGAGGTATCATCGCCGGGCTTTGCAAACCAATTGGCCCGCTCCCAGCCGTTATAGACCCCCATCACCCCGCCCAGCGCCTTGACGCGCTCATGCACCGGGCTCACCTTGCGGTCCGGCGCCGCAGGCCAGCGATGCCACGGGAAATGCATGGCATATTCATGGCCATAGACCTCCATCCCCTTGGCCACGCAATACTCAGCATCGGTATAATCGGTAAAACGGCGCGGATCGCAGGCCCACATATCCCATTCCGTGGCCCCCTCCGTCACCCATTCCGCCAGCACCTTGCCCGCGCCCCCGCCCTGCGCGATACCAAAGGTAAAGACACAGGCCTCAAACGCATTGGGCACCCCCGGCATCGGCCCAATCAGCGGCAGACCATCGGGCGCATAGGGAATGGGGCCATTGATGACCTTGGAAATCCCCGCCTGCCCCAGCAACGGCACCCGCGCCATCGCATCCTCGATATACCACTCCAACCGCTCCAGATCGTCGGGGTAAAGCTGAAAGCTGAAATCCTCCGGCATCGGATCATCAGGCTTCACCCAATGCGCCTTGCAATTGCGCTCATAGGGGCCAAGGTTCAGCCCGTATTTCTCCTGCCGCAAGTAATAGGAACTGTCGACATCGCGCAGCAGCGGCAGCTTATGCCCCGCCTCCCGGCTCCACGCCTCCAATTCCGGAATTTCATCGGTCAAGAGATACTGATGGCTCATCACCATCATCGGCACCGTGCGCCCACCGTAAGGCTTGAACCATTCGCCCACCCGCTGCGCATAATAGCCTGCGGCATTGACCACATATTCACAGCGGATCTCGCCCTTTTCGGTCGCGACAATCCACTCTCCATTCTCGCGCCGCACCCCGGTCGCGGGCGTGAACCGCAAAATCTGCGCCCCCATGTCCCGCGCACCCTTGGCCAGCGCCTGCGTCACCTGCGCGGGATCAATATCGCCATCATTTGGATCATAGAGCGCGCCTTGCAGATCATGCGTCTCCAGAAACGGATAACGCGCCTTGATCTCGTCCACCCCGAGGATATCAAGATCCATCCCCTGAACCTTGCCCATCCCCCGCGCCCGCTGGAATTCCTGCATCCGCTCGCGACTATGCGCCAGACGGATCGACCCCGTCTGGTGGTAATTCATCGGATACTCCACCTCCGCCCCCAACCGCGCATAAAGCTCGGTGGAATAGCGCTGCATGTTCATCACCGACCAGCTTGTCGAAAACGTCGGCACATTGCCCGCCGCATGCCAAGTGCTCCCGGCGGTCAATTCGTTCTTTTCCAACAGAACGCAATCAGCCCACCCAGCCTTGGCCAGATGATAGAGACAGGACGCGCCCACCACGCCTCCGCCGATGATCACGACCCGCGCCGTGCCCGGAAATTCCGCCATGTCCTGTTCCTCAATCGCTCTGCGGCACGCCGTCCGCGATGTCGTAATAATCACCCTTGTCCCTGACAAAGATGTGCTTCTCCAACCGCAGCCCGGTCGGCGCCTCCAGCGCCCCCAGCGCGAAACTCATGGTGTCCTCTGCGTGCGCGGCCCAGAACAGGAACGAGCCGCATTTGGGGCAAAACCCGCGCTCCGCCATCTCGCTCGCGGCGTACCAATTCACCTTGCCTGAAATACTCAAATCCGACCGCGCCACATAGGCCGAGGCCCAGACATGCCCCGATTGCTTGCGGCATTGCCCGCAATGGCACGCACTCGCCCCTTCAGGTGCCGCAGTCACGACAAATGTCACATCTCCACACAGACACGATCCCTTATGCATCATCCCCTCCCCGGAGTTACGGCGCTGCCCAGCGCCACGCCATAGATTACGAAACAGGCGGCCATGCCCCGCCGCAGCCAGACATTGAACACAGCCCCCAACGCCGCACGCCCCAGCCCTGCGCCCAAGGCGCAATAGCCCATATAACTCAGCGTCGTCAGGCTCAGCGCCGTGGGAAAGATCACCCACATCTGCGCGCCAATCGGCACACCCGGTTGCACGAATTGGCTAAACGCCGCCAGATAGCCCGCGACACTTTTGGGGTTGATCGTGGCAATCGCCAAGGCCCGCCAATAGACCGAGCCTTTCGGTGCCTCCCCCGCCTCAACAGGCCGCCGCGCCATGATCCAGCCGCGCACGCCAAGGTAAATCAAGAACCCCGCCCCGATCAGCTTGGCCACCTGAAACGCCACCGGCGAGGCCGCGATCAGCGCCGTCACCCCCGCCGCCGACAGGCACAAAAACAGCGTCGCCTGCGTCAAGATCGCCAACACCCCCCACAGGCTGCGCCGAAACCCGATGGTCATGCCATTGGTGATGCAATTCACCGCATTCGGCCCCGGCGTGGTGACAAACACCACCCAGAAAAGCGCAAAGACGGTCCAAGCTTGGTAACTCATATGTGCGCCCTCAATACACAGGCGGGGCGATCACCCAGATCGCCACGCAAGGGGTGTCATAGGGATTGGCCCAACCGTAAGGCTCGCCGCGAAACCGGAAACTGTCGCCGGGGCCAACGGTGAATTTCCGCCCGCCGATGCTCAGATCGAGCCGCCCCGACAGGATATAGCCGACCTCCTGCGTCGGACGCTGCGCTGGGCGCTGCATCTTGGACAGGGGCCGGAATGTCGAATGGATCACCTCGAAATCATCGGTCAGGTCTGGCGAGAGCAGTTCCTCGATCAACCCCTCCTCGCCCGATCCCATCGGCCGCCGCGCGCCCGCGCGCACCACATAGCCCTGTTCCTCCGCAGGCGCGCTCGCATGACCAAAAAGCAGCGACATCGGCACGCCCAGCACTTCCGCGACCTGCCGCAGGTCGCTGATCGACGGCTCCGACAGATCGCGCTCGACCTGAGACAGCCACCCAACCGACCGCCCCAGCCTCTCGGCCAGCGCCGCCAGCGTCAGCCCGCGCGCCTTGCGCAAGGCGCGCAGGTCCGCGCCAAGGCTGCGCATCGCATTGATCTCACTCTGATGCATCGGGGATCCGTGAAAATTTCCGCTCTATTTTCACGCTGCGCCGATTCCGTGAAAAAATCAAATGAAATTTCACGCACCGCACAGGCTTTTCCGCCGCCGCGAGGTCGCCGCCCCGAGGGGCGGGTCGGCGATCGCGCGCCAACCTTACAAAATCCCCTCACAAACCTTACAAAACGTGAGGTCTAGGCCTTCGCCGCCACCTTGGGCCGCAGCACATGCGGCATGCCCGGATCATAGAGCGCGCTATCCTTGAAATCAGTGATCTCGCCCAGAACTTTTCCCACCAGAATCAAGGCTGTACGGGTGATCTTCTCAGCCCGCACCTTGCCGTGAATATCCTTGAGCGTGCCCTTAATAAACATCTGATCCGGCCACCCCACCCGGTAAGCCACCACGACGGGGCACTCATCGCCATAGTGAGGCGCCAGAATTCTGTGTATTTCCCGTAGGTTACGGATACCAAGGTGGATCGCCAGCGTCGCCCCGGTGCGCGCAAAATTCTCCAGCGTCTCCCCCTGGGGCATCGAGGTAGATTTCATGGAAACCCGTGTTAAAACAATGCTTTGCGCGATTTCAGGCACGGTCAATTCCTGCCCCAGCGCCGCCGCCGCCGCCGCATAGGCCGGCACCCCCGGAATGATCTGATAATCAATCCCATCCGCCCGAAGTTTACGAATTTGTTCCGCAATCGCACCATAGAGTGACGGATCGCCCGAATGCACCCGCGCCACATCCAAGCCCTTGGTATGGCTCTCTAAAATTACCGCGTGGGTATCGTCCAGCGTCATCGACGCGGTGTCCATCACCAGCGCCCCCTCGGGTGCCCCGGCCACAACCTCGGCGGGCACCAGACTTCCCGCATAGAGGCAGACCGGACATTGCCCGATGATGCGCTCCGCCTTCTTGGTCAATAGCTCCGGATCACCCGGCCCCGCGCCGATAAAATAGACCGTCATTTCAATGCCTTCCCTGCTCTGACCTCAGCCAGATCGCCATCAATCTTGCGCGCATAGCCGCGCGGCGTGAACATGCGCGGCCCCTCACCCAACTGCGCCAGACGGCTGTTCGACGACCCCACCAGCACCACCGTTAACATATCCACCTCATCCACCTGCAAATCGGCCAAACGCCTGTAACGCAAGGATTCTTCCGGTCGCCCCAGCGAACTTGCCAGCAGCACTGGCGTATCCTCGGGGCGGTGTTTCAACAAAATATCCCGCGCCTCGGCCAATAAAGTCCGTCGCGTCTTGGATACCGGATTATAGAAAGCGATCACAAAATCGCCCTCCGCCGCAGAATTCAACCGCCGAATGATATCGTCGCGCGGCGTTAATAGGTCACTCAGCGAAATCGTGCAGAAATCATGCCCAAGCGGTGCCCCCGCCCGCGCCGCCGCCGCCTGAAGCGCCGACACACCGGGCGAGCAAATCACCTCAACCCGTCGCGCCGAATCACTCACCCCCTGCGCCTCCGGCCCTCGGTCCAAAAGTTCAAAAACCAGCGCCCCCATCGCGTAAATACCTGCATCTCCTGAACAAATCAGCGCAACACTCTTTCCCTGCCCCGCCTGTTCCAGCGCATAGCGGCACCGCGCCTCCTCGCCTCCCAGCGGAAAATCGCTGCGCGCTTTCCCCGCCGCCAACGGTCCGAGCAGGTCGATATAGAGCCCATACCCCACCAGCTCATCCGCCTCCGCCACGAGTCGCGACACCTCCGGCGTCCGCCAACTCGCCTGACCGGGGCCAATGCCCAGCACGCTCAACCGCCCCCGCGCCCGCCCCGGCATCTGAGTAATGACCGCCTCGGATCGGCTCAGCGCACAGGTCGTATTGGCGGTTTTCCGTTTTTCAACAACCAGTTGTCCCCCGCAGGCCAGCGCTGCGCCCTCAGACACGCCATGGCACCCCACCTCGGCAAACACCACCTCAGACGGGGTCGCCAACTGCCCGGCATAGCCCTCCAATTCCGCCGCCGAGAACAGACGGAACGGCACGCCCAACCGCCGCGCCACAACGTTCATCGCGCCTTCGTCAGCCTTGAGGTCGATCGACGCGACACAGGCCACCGCCCCCGGTGCAATCCCGGCCTCGTCCAGCGTCCGGCGCACCAAATCCCACAGTTCCTCGGTCTCACACCCCCGCGCGCAGCCCAGCCCCAGCGCATAGCGCTGCGGATGATAGACCAGCCGCGCACCATGCCCTTCAACCGGCGCTTCGGTCACCACCAGTTCGACAGCACCGCCCATATCTTTGATATCAAATATATTCTCGCCACGAACGCAGACACCTTCCCCCGACAACATCGCCGCCATCGCCGCCTTGGCATCGCCGGGATTGGCCAAACGATAGCCCATCGGCGGCGCATCCAGCGCCACCCCCATCGCCACATCTCCGGCCGTCGTCACCGCTGCAACAGCACCCAGCCCCTCGGCGATCACCGCCGCCAGACGGTTGGCACCCCGATGCCCGCCCAAGAGCGGCACCACCACCGCACCATCGTCGCTCACCGACACCACCGGCGGCTCGCCGCGCTTGTCACTCAGCAGCGGTGCCACCGCGCGGATCAAAATGCCGCTCGCGCAAACCCCCACCACGGGCACCCCGGCGGCGAAGAGATCGCGCGCGTGATCCAGCGCATTGGGAAACCATGCCGCCGCGCGTTCCACGCGCCCTTCACGCCCATGCACATCGCCGCCGATCAACCCGGCGACGCGATGCGCAACCGCTTCACCAGAGCGGCTCAGCGCCAGAACAACAGGTTTCACAGCCATGGATCGGCCCCTTTCGTGAGCAGAATCATTGAAAAATACGGTGCCTTTTCAGGGGCATGCGCCAGCGGACAGACGATTTCCTCCGGCAGACTGGCACGCTCGACATAGACCGCCTGCGCGGTCAGCCCCAGATCATCAATCACCGCCCGGATCTTGGCCAGATGTCGCCCCACCTTCATGATGGCGACACTTTCAGCCCCCTCGATCCGCGCCCGCAGCTCCACCTCGGGCAAGGGGCCGGGCAGAACCGTCAGCCGCTCGTTACGCGCCACCAAGGGCCGCCCCGCCCGCGCCGCGCAGGCAGCGATCGAGGTCACACCAGGCACCACCTCGACCTCATAGCGCGCACTCAACCGGGCAAAGAGATACATGAACGAGCCATAGAAAAACGGATCGCCCTCGCAGAGACAGACCACATCCTGCCCTTCATCAAGCGCTCCGGCAATCTCGACCGCGCCCCGATCATAGGCGGCCTGCGCCGGGGCGCGCTCAACGCTCATCGGCACATCCATCACGATCTCACGCGCACCCGGCGCAATCGCGCCTGCGGCAATCGCGCGGGCAAAACTCTCGCCGCCCGCCAATGTCGGATAGGCCACGACCTGCGCGCCGGAAATCAGCCGATGCGCCCGCAGCGTCATCAACTCCGGATCGCCCGGCCCCAGACCCACGCCATAGAGCTTACCGGCCATGCGCGCGCGCGCCTTTCATCGTTCCAAAAATACTCACGTCCAACGCCCGCCGCTCATCGCTTCACAAGGCTCCATTGCGTGACCGGCATCAGAGGCCGCCAACCCGTCAGCCCCCCCACCGGCTCTGCCCGGTTGACCTGCAATTTCACCAAGTCCCCACCATGCCGCTTGTAAAGCGCCACCAATGCCGCCTCGCTCTCCAGCGTCACGGCATTGCACACCAGCCGCCCCAACGGGCGCAGCGCCGCCCATGCCGCCTCGAACACGGCCTCCGACAACCCGCCGCCGATAAACACCGCATCGGGGGCATCCAACCCCGCCAACGCTTCGGGCACACGACCCTCGATCAATTCCAGTCGCGGCACCCCAAGCGCCAAGGCATTCGCCGCCGCCATCGCGCGGCGATCCGCGCGCGGCTCGATGCCAATCGCGCGGGCATAGCGCGCGCCGCGCATCCATTCCACCGCAACCGACCCACAGCCCGTGCCGATGTCCCATAGAAGCGCGCCGCGCATCGGCATCAGCTTGGCCAGCGTTGCCGCGCGCACTTCGCGCTTGGTCATCGTGCCATCATGCTGAAATAGATCATCCGCCAGTCCCGGCACTCGGGGCATCAGCGCGGCATCGGGTGCTGCCACACAGTCGACCGCCAGCGTATTGAACGGCGGCACCACATGCGCCCAGCTTTCGGCCAGCCCGTCAAACCGCGCCTCCTCGGCCCCGCCCATATTCGCCAGCACCGTCAGGCGCGATTGCCCAAACCCGCGCTCGGTCAGAAACCGCGCGATCTGCGCCGGCGTCTCGGCCCCGGTGGTCAGGATCAAGAGCCGCGCATCAGGTTGAATAAAGGCGATCATCTGCTCGACAGGCCGGCCGTGTACGGTCAGCGTCTCAAGATCCGCCATGCTCCACCCCATCCGCGCGGCGGCTAATTGAAAGGCCGAAAGCTGCGGATGATAGACGATCTCGGAGGGCGGCAAGCTCCGCCCGATCCGTGCGCCCACTGAGAACCACAGCGGATCGCCAGTGGCCAGCACCACCACGCGCCGCCCGCGCAACCCGGCCAAGAGGTCCGTCAAGGCATCAAACGGCGACGGCCAGGCAATCCGCTCGGCGCGCACCGCCTCGGACAATTGATGATGCCGCTCGCCGCCCACGATCACCTCTGCCGTCTCGACAATGGCACGGGAGGCAGGCAAGAGCCCCGCCATCCCATCCTCGCCAATGCCCACGATATGCAGCCAAGGATCCAGTCCGCCCGTCACGCGCCCACCTCCGGCAGCCCGGCCGCCAGCGCATTGACTGCGGCACTTGCCATCGCCGACCCGCCGCGCCGACCGCGCAGGGCGACAAACTCGCAGCCGCGCGGGTTGTCCGCCAGTTCGGCCTTGCTCTCGGCGGCCCCGACAAATCCCACCGGAAAGCCGAGGATCAGCGCCGGACGCGGTGCACCCTCGTCGAGCAGTTCGAGAAGGTGAAAGAGCGCGGTGGGCGCATTGCCGATCGCCACCACAGCCCCCTCCAGCCGTTCCGCCCACAATTCGACCGCCGCCGCCGAACGGGTATTGCCGATCCCCGCCGCAATGCCCGGCACCCGCGGGTCGTTCAGCGTCACGATCACGTCGTTCTGGCAGGGCAGATAGCGGCGGATGATCCCCGCCCCCACCATCTCGCAATCACAAAACACCGGCGCACCGGCCTGCAAGGCGGCATGACCCGCCGCATAGGCCCCGCTGGAAAACGCCAACCGATCCGCCACCTCGACCATGCCACAGGCATGAATGAGCCGGATCGCGAGGCTTTCCATTCCGGCTCCAAACCGATCCAGCCGCGCCTCGCGGCGAACGGTGGCAAAGCTCATCTCATAGATGGCCGAGGGATTCTTTTCATAGGGACGCAAAATCAACCCTCTGCAATTGCGGCCGGTGTCGGAGCCTCCGGCGGGAGTATTTTCACCAAGAAAAAGCGGTGATCAGACCTTGGTTCGCCGCGCGCTCTCGGGTCCATGCGGATGGCTGGCATGAGGATAGGGCGCGTGATGGTGGTGATGATCGTGATCGTGGTGATGGTCATGCCCATAGTCATGAGGATGATCATGCCCGTGGTCATGTGGATGATCGTGATCGTGGTCATGATCGTGATCATGGTGATGATGGTGGGCCGCCTGCGCCTCCAACCGGCACAGCCCGGTGCAGAACGTATCGCAGAGCGTGCAATCCACCACGTTCGAGCCGGGCGCAGAGGCACCCTGCCCTTCGACATGGTGATGATGGCTTTCCTGCACCGCCCCAACCTCGGCCTCGAACCCCAAGACCTGCGTGCGGTATTTGCACATGACGCAGGTGGGCGGCGGCACATCGCCAAACGCCGGATGCCCTGCACCCCGCGCCTCGGCCAGGGCGGCGCGCTGCTCAGGCGTGATCCGCTGCACAGCCCCGCCCTCGATGGCAAGGATCTGCGTGCGATACTGACAAGTGCCGCAATTGGGTGGCGGCACAGCGCTCAGCTGCTCGGTGATGCGCTCGGCAAAGGTTTCCAACACCTTGGGATGATCGCCCAGATACCCGGCCTTGACGAATTGCATCTCCGGATGCTCCGCCGCAACCCGGTCGGTAAAGCCATAGATGCGGTCGATCAGGATGCCGGAAAAGAGAAAGTAGGGAAACACCACAACACGCTTGTAGCCCAGCTTGACCACATGCTGCAGGCAGGGTTCCACCAAGGGGAAGGTAACACCGGAATAGCCCACCTCGCACCAGCCAAACCCGATGCCCTCCTGCAAGAGCCGCGCAATCTTGGCGACGTTGCCATTGGCATCGGGGTCCGACGCACCGCGCCCGATCACCACAAGGCAGGTGTCATGCAGGCTGACCTCGCCATGTTTGACATTTGCGCGGTCGATCGCCTCGCGCACGCGGGCGCCAGCGGCGGCGATCATCTTGGGGTCCACCCCCAATTCGCGGCCATAGCGCACCTCGATACCATGCGTCGCGGCATAGGTGTTGAGCACGGTGGGAATGTCGTTTTTGGAATGCATCGCTGCAAAGAGCATCCCCGGCACCGCCAGAATCCGCTCGCAGCCGGCGGCGCGCAACCGGTCCAGACCGTCGCGGATCACCGGATTGGCAAATTCGAGATAGCCATATTCCATCACCCAGTCATCGGGCAGATACCCCGGTAGCTTGTCCGCCAACACGCTGAACTCATCGACCGCCGATTGGCTGCGCGAGCCATGTCCACAGATCATCACACCCGTCTTGACCATGCTCATGCCTCCTGCGGCTCTTCTTCTGGGGCCTCATCCTCGGCCTCGTCCGCCGCGCGATCCTTGCGCGCCCGCAACCCGGACCAGAGGCCAATCGCGATCGCCGCCCCAAGCGCCGCGGCTCCCAACCAATGGCCATGCCCGGCAACTTCGGCCAGATGGCCCGGATGGGCATTGGCAACGGTGCCGCTCAAGAGCGCAGTCAGAATGGTGGCAAATCGCATGGCAGTCCCCTTATACTCGGTCGCGCGACAGGGCGAAAAGGGGCGGCGGGCCACGTGGCCCCGACGACGCGCGATCCGCCCCCGACATGGGTCAGCCAATCGTCGCACACCTTTCCGGCCCGGTCGCGGGCTTCGTCATCGCCCGGTTATAGGCGCTGGCCCGCGCGCCTGCAAACGAAGAAACGAAGCCCCCGCCCCCGTTCGCGACATGTGCAGCCCTGCACGGCGGCTGCGCGGTGCTGTGCATTCCCGACCCGCACCCCCGGCCCTAGGTTATGGACAAAGAGGAGACTTTGAACATGGGCCAACTGGTCAACGGAGAATGGCAAGACACCTGGTATGACACCGGATCGACGGGCGGGAAATTCGTGCGCTCGACGGCGAAGTTCCGCAACTGGATCACCGCAGACGGCAGCGCCGGTCCCTCAGGCGAGGCCGGGTTCAAGGCGGAGAGCGGGCGCTATCACCTCTATGTGTCGCTGGCCTGCCCCTGGGCGCATCGCACCCTGATCTTTCGCGCGCTCAAGGGGTTGCAGGATCATATCGGCGTCTCGGTCGTGCATCCCGACATGCTCTCGGAGGGCTGGGAATTCCGCACCAACTTCCCCGGCGCTACCGGCGACCGGCTCTATGGCCTGCCCTTCGCCCGCGACATCTACCTCAAGGCCGACCCCGGGATTTCAGGCCGCGTCACTGTGCCGATCCTCTGGGACACAGAGCGCGAGACCATCGTCTCGAACGAAAGCGCCGAGATCATCCGCATGTTCAATTCCGCCTTTGACGGGATCACCGGCAACACGCTTGATTTCTGGCCCGAGGATCTGCGTGCCGCCATAGAACCGGTCAACGAACGGATCTACGACACCGTCAACAACGGCGTCTACAAGGCGGGTTTTGCTACCACGCAGGAGGCCTATGAGGCGGCCGTCTATCCCCTTTTCGACAGCCTCGATTGGCTCGAAAACCGCCTGGCTCAAAACCGCTATCTCATGGGGGAGCGCGTGACAGAGGCCGATTGGCGGCTCTTTACCACCCTCATCCGGTTCGATCCGGTCTATCACCTGCATTTCAAATGCAACCGGGCGCGGATCGTCGATTACCCCAATCTCTGGGGCTATCTGCGCGAACTCTACCAATGGCCGGGGGTGCGTGAGACCGTGGATTTCGACCATGTCGTCCGGCACTATCATTACAGCCACGATACGATCAATCCGAACCGGATCATCCCGATCAACCCGGTGCTAGACCTCGAGATGCCGCACGGCCGGGGCTGAAACAGTCCCGGCCAAGCCGCCGCTCAGGACGGATCAGGCCAGACAAAATCCGGCCGCAGCGCGGCATGGACAGGACGCCCGTCCGATGGCTTGGGCACGCCGGTGGCGGGATCATAGAACGCATGATAGCTCGCGGCCTCGATCTGGTCCCCATAGCCCATCAGGTTGGGAACGATCACCCTGATCCGGTGCTGCTTGTCATCGAGCATGATCGGCGTCCCGCATGTCGCACAGGTGCAAAGCTCAAGCGGGCCCTCAGGATTACTGGCATTGAAGGGCTGACGGTTCAGCCCCGCCTCATTGTCAACCACGACATCGCCGTGCTTGAAAAACACAACATGCGTCGTCGGTTGCCCGGTTACGCTTTTGCACACGGAACAATGACAGGTGTGATTGTCAATCGGCGCATGGGTCGTCTTGGTATGGATGTGGTCGCAACCACCGGAACTTGTGTCAGACATCGGCCTTCCTCCTCAAAGCGATGCGGATGGGCGACCCTGGGTTTAAGACCCCGGATCCGCCCTGGCCCTCAACCTATCATGCACCACGCCGGACCCCGGCGCTGATTCTGGTCGGACGCGACTAAAGGATGACACCAGCGGACAAACGAAAACGCCCCGGTCCTCTCGGGCCGGGGCGTTCTGATGTCCGAGGGGCGGATGTCACCCCTTCCCGTGCGCGCGGGTTTAGCCGCGCTCTTCGATGATCTTGACCAGATGCGGGATCTTGTTGACCATACCGCGCACCGAGGGGGTATCCTCAAGCTCGCGGGTCTTGTGCATCTTGTTGAGCCCTAGACCGATGAGGGTCTGACGCTGATCTTCGGGGCGGCGGATCGGGCTGGCGATCTGCTTGACGACGATGGTTTTTGCCATTTGTCCGGTTCCTTACGCTTCTGCCGCTTCGGCAACCGGCGCTTCGTCACCCTTTTTCAGGATGTCGGCCACCTTCTTGCCACGGCGCTGCGCCACCATACGCGGGCTGGTCTCTTTCTTGAGACCGTCCAGCGTGGCGCGGATCATGTTGTAGGGGTTCTGCGACCCGGTCGATTTCGCGACCACGTCCTGAATTCCCAACATCTCGAACACGGCGCGCATCGGACCGCCGGCGATGATGCCGGTCCCGGTGGGGGCTGTGCGCATCACGACCTTGCCGGCGCCATGGCGACCTTCCATGTCGTGGTGCAGGGTCCGGCCCTCGCGCAGCGGCACGCGGATCATTGCGCGCTTGGCGGCCTCGGTAGCCTTGCGGATTGCCTCGGGAACTTCCTTGGCCTTACCCTTGCCAAAGCCGACGCGGCCCTTTTGATCGCCCACGACCACCAGTGCCGCAAACCCAAAGCGCTTACCGCCCTTTACAGTTTTCGACACGCGGTTGATCGCCACGAGACGGTCGGCGAATTCCGGTGTTTCGTCGCGCTCGCGACGGTCACGACGGTTGTCTTCTCTTGCCATTCTCTCGTCCCCTTAAATCTTCAGGCCAGCTTCACGCGCCGCGTCGGCAACTGCCTTGACGCGACCATGAAACAGGAAGCCGCCCCGATCGAAATAGGCCTCGGTGATGCCGGCCTTCTGAGCCCGCTCGGCAATCGCGGTGCCGACCTTGGCGGCCGCCTCCACATTGCACTTGCCCACCATGCCCAGATCCTTTTCGAGGGTCGAGGCAGCGGCGAGCGTCACACCGTTGACGTCGTCGATCAGCTGCACGCTGATGTTCTTGTTGGAGCGGAAAACGCTGAGGCGCACGCGCCCTGCATTGACCTTGCGGAGTTTGTTCCGAACGCGCAGGCGGCGTTTGAGGAACAGTTTTCTTTTGCTGTTTGCCATCTGTCGCGTCCTTACTTCTTCTTGCCTTCCTTCTGGAAGATATACTCGCCTTTGTAGCGAATGCCTTTGCCCTTATAGGGCTCGGGGCGTCGCCAGTCGCGGATATTCGCCGCGACCTGTCCAACGAGCTGCTTGTCCGTGCCCTCGACCACCAGTTCGGTGGGCTTGGGTGCGGTAACAGTCACACCTTCCGGAATGGGGAAATCGACGTCATGGCTGAGGCCGAGGTTCAGTTTGAGCACATTGCCCGCCATCTGGGCACGATAGCCCACACCGCGAATTTCCAGCTCTTTCTTAAAGGCATCCTTGGCGCCGTGCACCATGTTGGCGATGACCGTCCGGGTCATCCCCCACTGCTGGCGGGCACGTTTGGATTTGCCGCGCGGCGTGACCGAAATGACGCTGCCGTCGATGGTGATGGTGACATCATCCGTCGCGGTAAAGCTCTTGGTCGCCTTGGGGCCTTTGACTTCGATCGTCTGTCCCGACAGCGTCGCGGTGACGCCATCCGGCAGAGACACGGGTTGTTTGCCGATACGTGACATGTCCAGGTCTCCTTAGAAGACAGTGCAGAGCACTTCGCCGCCAACATTGGCTGCGCGCGCTGCTGCATCCGACATCACACCCTTGGAGGTGGAGACAATCGACACACCGAGACCCTGACGGACCTGCGGAATGTCATCGACACCCAGATAGACGCGACGACCGGGTTTGGAAACCCGCTTCATTTCGCGAATGACGGGGGTGCCTTCATAATACTTGAGGCTGATTTCGATGGCGGGATGGCCATTGGCATCCTTTGTCATCTCATAGCCACGAATATAGCCCTCGGACGCCAACACATCGAGAACGCGCACGCGCATTTTCGAAGACGGGGTACTGACCGTGGACTTGCCGCGCATCTGCGAGTTGCGGATACGGGTGAGCATATCGCCGATAGGATCGTTCATATCTCTGACCTCCTCACCAGCTCGATTTCACGACGCCGGGCAGCTGCCCGCTCGAGCCGAGCTCGCGCAGCATGATCCGGGACACTTTGAGTTTGCGGTAATACGCATGCGGACGACCCGTCAGCTGGCACCGGTTGTGCAGCCGAGTGGCCGAGCTGTTGCGCGGCAGTTCCGCAAGCTTCATGGAGGCGCGGAACCGCTCTTCCATCGGCTTGCTCTGGTCGTTGATGATCACTTTCAACGCGGCGCGTTTCTTGGCGAAACGGTCCACCAGCACTTGGCGCTTCTTTTCACGCTCGATCATTGATTTCTTAGCCATAGATCTATCCTCCCCCGGCTCAGCTGTTGAAGGGCATGTTGAATTGCTTCAACAGCGCCTTGGCTTCAGCGTCGGTCTTCGCCGTGGTTGCGATGACGATGTCCATCCCCCAAACTTCGTCGACCTTGTCGAAGTTGATTTCGGGGAAAATGATATGTTCCTTGATGCCCATGGCATAGTTGCCACGCCCATCGAACGACTTGCCCGACACACCCCGGAAGTCGCGGATACGCGGCATCGCGATGGTGATCAGACGGTCAAGGAAATCATACATGCGGTCGCCGCGCAGCGTGACCTTTGCCCCGAGAGGCATGTCTTCACGAACGCGGAACCCGGCGATGGAGTTGCGAGCCTTGGTGACAACAGCGCGCTGACCGGCGATCGTGCTCAGATCTTCCTGAGCCGACTTTGCCTTCTTCGAGTCGCGCACAGCTTCGGCACCACAGCCGATGTTGAGAACGATCTTGTCCAGACGCGGGATCTGCATGTCATTCTTGTAGCCGAACTCTTCTTTCAGAGCGGGCTTGATGACCTCACGAAAGTGGGCCTTGAGGCGCGGGGTATAGGTTGCGGTATCAAGCATCGATCACGTCCCCCGTGGTCTTGGCAAAGCGCACTTTCTTGTCGCCTTCAATCTTGAACCCGACGCGGGTCGGTTTGCCGTTCTTGTCGACAATCGCCAGATTGCTCAGGTCGATCGGCATCGCCTTGGGGATGCGACCGCCTTGGCTGGTCTGGCTCTGACGGGTGTGGCGGATCGCCATGTTGACGCCCTCGACCACGGCCTTGCCGGATTTCGGATCGACATTGGTGATCGTGCCTTTTTGGCCCTTGTCCTTGCCGGACAGAACGATCACGGTGTCACCTTTTTTCAGTTTGGCAGCCATCTTACAGCACCTCCGGGGCGAGCGAGATGATTTTCATAAAGTTCTTGGCCCGCAACTCGCGCACAACCGGCCCGAAAATACGGGTGCCGACCGGCTCACCTGCGTTGTTCAGGATCACGGCGGCGTTGCGGTCAAAACGAATGGCGGTCCCGTCTTCACGACGGACTTCCTTGGCGGTGCGCACGACGACGGCCTTACGGACGTCCCCTTTCTTCACGCGGCCGCGGGGGATGGCTTCCTTGACCGAGACGACAATGATGTCGCCCACGGATGCGTATCGACGCTTGGAACCACCCAAGACCTTGATGCACTGAACACGGCGAGCGCCAGAGTTGTCAGCAACATCCAGGTTGGTCTGCATCTGGATCATTTGGTTTCTCCCGACCTATGGGGGGCGATGCAATGCCTAATCCCCAGGGTTTCGATTAATGCCGAAAGGCGCCGAGGCTTAAGCCTGCAGCACCTCCCAACGCTTCGTCTTGGATTTGGGCGCGCATTCGACAATCCGAACGGCATCGCCCACTTTGAACGTGTTGTTCTCATCGTGAGCCCGGTATTTCTTGGACTTACGAATGGTTTTCTGAAGCACGGGGTGCTTGAAACGGCGCTCGACCGATACGGTGACGGTCTGGGCGTTGGCATCAGAGGTGACGACGCCTTGAAGAATACGTTTGGGCATATCTCAGGCTCCTTACTCTGCTGCCGCGTTGGCTTTTTCGTTCAGAATCGTCAGAACGCGCGCGGCATCGCGGCGCGCCGTGCGCATCTGAGCGGGATTCTCAAGTTGGCCTGTGGCCGCCCGAAAACGCAGATTGAACTGCTGCTTTTTCAGGTTGGTGAGTTCTTCCCGGAGCTGGTCCGGGGTCTTGTCACGCAGTTCCTTGGCGTTCATCGCCTGTTCCTTTCTCAAAACACCGGACGGCCCCTGACGGTTGCTTCAGGGTAACCCAAAACCCGGTGGATGAATTGCAAATACGCGAATCCCCGGACATGCCGGGGCTCGCGGATTGGGGCTCTATACGGGAGGCGCTCTCAGAGGGCAAGGAAGAAGTTCAAGTCGGATCATCGCAAAATAGAACCCGCTTGGCTCCTTTGAGCCCAAAGTTCAAAAGCGGACCGTTGGCAATACATTCAGGACTTCACCAATCTATCCCTGAACCATACGCACAGCTCTTCAAAATCCAGAGTACCGTCCGCGACGCTCACCACGAGATCGTCAATACGCTCGTCATCATCAATCGCCAGGATGTATCCGCTGCGATCAACTAAAATTTCAACAACGAGCCAAGCCGTTCTCTTGTTGCCATCAACGAACCCGTGATTTCCAACCATGCTGTGCAGCAAAGCCGCTGATTTACGATAAATTGGCCTGTGATACCCGGAATATGGCCGACCTAAAGCAGACTCGATCAGCCCGAGACTGCTCACACCTTCACGGCCACCAAATGTCAGCGCCTCGTCATGCGCGGTGATCGCATCGGCCAGCGTTACCTTGTAATGCGACCTAGCGATCGGCCAAGCGCTTCAACGCAGCTTTGCGCTTTTCCGAAGCGCTTTTAACGGTTGATAGCGTTTTAACACTCGCCTTCTTCGCACCGGCAGGCGTGCCAACTTCAACCAAGCAACCGGTCTTGGCACTTCGGACGATGTATCCACCTTTGACGGCAGTTTTCTTGACGTTGGTTGCCATTTCGTACTCCGGAACCGTAACTGCAATATGGAAATTGGCGATGTCTTTGGCAAGCTCCGTTTATGCAAGCAGCAAGAGTTTAAAACGCGGTACGCACGACGCTCTCACCTCTACCCGCCTCTGCTCCTTGCGCCGGCGCGTTGTGGTCCCTGAGGCAATCAGCGCATCACGGCACAATCCCCCATCCAAAACGAGAAACGGCCCCGAGTTTCCCCGAGGCCGCACTCAAGCCAGATCAGATCGCTTATGCGAGCTGCAGGTTCGACGCGCTCTCACGGCCGTCACGGCCGGATTCGATGTCGAAGGTCACTTTTTGGTTGTCAGCAAGGCCGGTCAGGCCCGCACGCTCGATTGCGCTGACATGAACGAAAACGTCCTTGCCGCCATTGTCGGGTGCGATAAAGCCGAAGCCTTTAGTGGAATTGTACCATTTCACGGTGCCATTGGCCATCGTGTCGTCTCCTATGTAGTGCTGCCCGCGTAAGTGCGGCAGTCGCGGCGTGGTCGGTCTGGATCGAGGTACTGACAGCCGGTTTAGAGGAGACAGATGATCGAAATAGAATAACGTAAGCCCCCTGCATATGGCCGAAATCGCATCAATTTACAAGGGAGAATGATAAATTACTGAATTTTTTTGAGAACACTTTGAGAACATATGGGGCGATTCCGGGCTTCAGCCCCAGGAATAGTTGAAACTCACGCTGATCCGGTCCTCTTCCGACATGTTCATCGGCACTTCATGGCGCAGCCATGATTCCCAAAGCAGCACGTCGCCCACCACCGGTTTGGCATAGATGAACGTCCGCAACTCCTGCCGCGCATCCTTGCGCCGCACCGGAGAGGCCATCATCCGCGCCGACCGTGGGTCTTCCAGCTTGAGCGCGCTCGTGCCCTCGGGCATCGCCACATAGGTCGTGCCGGAAATCACCGAATGCGGATGGATATGGCTCGCATGCATGCCCCCCTCGGGCAGAATGTTGATCCAGATATCCTCCAGCTTCAATGCCTTGCCATCCAGATCAAACTCCAGATCCTCGGCAAAGGCCGCGACATGCGCATCCAGCACCTTGACCAGATCGGCAAAGATCGGAAACCGCCAGGGCAGATCACTGAGCGAGGCATAAGAGGTATAGCCGGGATAGCCGTTCTCGTCACACCACCCCTGCCCCGCCTCGTCATCCTCGGCGATGGAATAGCATGACGCCTCCATTTCTTTGGCATCAATGGCAGGTCCGTGCTCGCTGAGGGCGGCACGATAGAGGCGGGTCACAAAGAGCGAGTCGATATTGGGCATGTCTGTCGCAATACCCAGATGGTAATGAAAAGAGAAGGGCAAGGTTTCAGTTTGTGGAATAAGAGATGCCCCTCCCGCAATTCCTTGTTACCAGCCCTAACGGCTACACGACCTCTCAAAGGAAAGACCGATGCGCACCTCTATCAACTGGCGACTCGCAGCAGCACTCTTGATGCTTGGCACACCTGCATCGGCTGATGTTTGCAACTGGCGTCTCAGCAAACTGCTTGGAACAGCGCGGTCCAATGTCGCCGCTCTGGCAGAGCCTGTAACATCCGCACCAACACTCGTTGAAAAGGCACTTGGGTTCTACACGCTCACGCACTCCGTGACCGGCGCAACCTTGCTCGGGTCCACCGTGGCCGGAAGCTCAGCCGCCAGCACGCTCGGTCTAATCGCGGGCTCGGGTGGCGGTGCCGGTGCCATTGGCGCCGCGCTGATGTCTCCAACCGGAATTGTCGTGGGCGCAATCGTCGGCGTCGGCGTCGCCGGCACCGAGGGCTATTGCTACTTCTTCCAGGATGAAAAGGTGACAGATTACGCAGAGGTTCTCTTGATCATGGAAGGCTTGGCGCAGAACGCCGACCCCAGCTATTTCGAGATCGACAAACCCAATGATGACACGCTGCAAACAGCCGCAATCTTCATTCGCGGCGACGACGGTGTCCGCCAAATGTATCGCGTCAAAGACCTCTACATTGTCAATGGCGCGCTGATCCATCGGAAATGGGGGCGCAACACTCACCTCGGCAATATCGGCCTCGAGGTTGTGAATTCACCAGATGTTTACGCTCCAGAAGCCGACGCCCCGGACCCAAACGGACCGGAAGTCATCGCTCCGGAAGTCGTCGCGCCCGAAGTCATCGCACCGGAAGTTATCGCTCCGGACCAAGACTAGCGCCACAAAAAACCCCCGCGCGATCTCTCGCACAGGGGCAATTCTCAGCGTGGGTGTTACCCCGCCGCCTTTACCAGTCCTCGCGGACCACGACGCGGGTCTTGATCGGCAACTTCATGGCCGCCAGACGCAGCGCCTCAAAGGCGATCTCTTCGCTCACACCGTCGATCTCGAACATCACCCGGCCCGGCTTGACCCGGCAGGCCCAATAGTCGACCGAACCCTTACCTTTACCCATCCGAACCTCGGTGGGCTTGGAGGAAACCGGCGTATCCGGGAAAATCCGGATCCAGACACGGCCCTGACGTTTCATGTGACGCGTCATGGCACGACGAGCGGCCTCGATCTGACGCGCTGTGATACGCTCGGGCTGAGTGGCCTTGAGACCGAAAGTGCCAAAGTTCAGATCAGAGCCGCCTTTGGCTTCGCCCTTGATCCGGCCTTTGTGCATCTTGCGGAATTTGGTGCGCTTTGGTTGAAGCATCTTTCATTCCTCCTTAACGGCGGCCGCCGGCGCCACGGGGCGCGGGACCATCCTGGAGTTCCTGGGCTTTGCGGTCACGGGCACCGGGATCGTGCTCCATGATTTCACCCTTGAAGATCCAGACCTTGATACCGATGATCCCATAGGCCGTTGTGGCCTCGACGGGGGCATAGTCGATATCCGCACGCAGCGTGTGGAGCGGAACCCGACCCTCACGATACCATTCAGTCCGCGCGATCTCGGCACCGCCAAGACGGCCAGAGACGTTCACCCGGATACCCAAGGCACCCATGCGCATCGCGTTCTGCACGGCACGCTTCATGGCGCGACGGAAGGACACACGACGCTCAAGCTGCTGTGCGATGCTCTCACCCACAAGGGCCGCATCCAGCTCGGGCTTGCGAACTTCGACGATATTGAGGTGCAATTCGCTTGCGGTCATCGCCGCCAGCTTCTTGCGCAGACCCTCGATATCGGCGCCTTTCTTGCCGATGATCACGCCCGGACGTGCGGTGTGGATCGTCACGCGGCACTTTTTGTGCGGACGCTCGATGATCACACGGCTGATCCCGGCTTGCTTGCACTCTTCGCCGATGAACTTGCGCATCGCAAGATCCTCGAGCAGCAGATTGCCATAGTCCTTGGTGTCGGCATACCAGCGGCTGTCCCAGGTGCGGTTCACCTGCAGGCGCATGCCAATCGGATTGACTTTGTTACCCATTAGGCTTGCTCCTCAATTTCACGCACCTTGATTGTCAGCTCCGAGAACGGCTTTTTGAGCGCGCCAAAGCGACCACGGGCACGCGGACGGCCACGCTTCATCACAAGGTTCTTGCCGACATAGGCCTCTGCCACGACCAGACCATCCACATCGAGATTGTGGTTGTTCTCGGCATTGGCAATCGCCGACTGGAGACATTTCTTGACGTCAGCGGCGATGCGCTTGTTCGAGAATGTCAGATCGGTCAGCGCCTTGTCGACCTTCTTGCCACGGATCATCGCGGCAACGAGGTTGAGCTTCTGCGGGCTGGTACGAAGCATGCGCAACTTGGCCATCGCTTCGTTGTCTGCCACGCGGCGGGGGTTCTTTTCCTTGCCCATGACTTACTTCCGCTTCGCTTTTTTGTCGGCGGCATGACCGTAATAGGTCCGGGTCGGCGAATACTCACCGAACTTCTGACCAATCATGTCTTCGCTGACGTTGACAGGGATATGCTTGTGGCCGTTGTAGACGCCAAACGTGAGTCCCACGAATTGCGGCAGGATCGTCGAACGACGCGACCAGATCTTGATGACTTCATTGCGCCCCGACTCACGCGATGCTTCTGCCTTTTTCAAGACATAGGCATCGACAAAGGGGCCTTTCCATACAGAACGTGCCATGTGTTAGCGGCCCTTCTTCTTGGCGTGACGCGAGCGCACGATGAGATCCTGCGACGCCTTGTTCTTGTTGCGGGTGCGCGCGCCCTTGGTGGGCTTACCCCAGGGCGTGACCGGGTGACGACCACCCGAGGTGCGACCCTCACCACCACCATGCGGGTGATCGATCGGGTTCATCACGACACCACGCACAGACGGGCGGATGCCCTTGTGACGCATGCGGCCAGCTTTACCGTAGTTCTGGTTGCTGTTGTCGGGGTTGCTGACGGCACCAACGGTGGCCATGCATTCCTGACGCACCAGACGCAGCTCGCCCGAGCTCAGACGGATCTGAGCATAGCCACCATCGCGGCCCACGAATTGCGCATAGGTGCCAGCAGCGCGTGCAATCTGCCCGCCCTTGCCAGCTTTCAGCTCGATGTTGTGAATGATCGTACCGATGGGCATGCCCGAGAACGGCATCGCGTTGCCCGGCTTGATGTCGGCCTTCGCCGCGGCAACAACCTTGTCGCCAATCGCCAGACGCTGCGGCGCCAGGATATAGGCTTGCTCGCCATCTTCATATTTGATCAGCGCGATGAACGCGGTCCGGTTCGGGTCATATTCGATCCGTTCAACCGTTGCCGAGATATCGAACTTTGTCCGCTTGAAATCGACGATACGATAGAGGCGTTTCGCCCCGCCGCCCTTGCGACGCATCGTGATCCGTCCGGTATTGTTCCGGCCGCCATGCTTGGTCAAACCCTCAGTGAGAGATTTGACCGGACGTCCTTTCCACAGCTCCGAACGGTCGATCAGCACCAGCCCACGCTGGCCCGGCGTCGTCGGCTTATACGACTTGAGTGCCATGCTTTCTGTCTTCCGTTTGCTTACGGCAGGATAACCTGCCTGTGTTGTAGCCCCCCGAGGGTGGCCAAGGTATGAGGCCCCGTAGGTCCTCGGCTAGAATTGCTCTTGCGAACAATTGCAAGGCCCCGGACGAATCCGGGGCCTTGCGGATGGGGTCTGATAGGGGAGGCCGCGTTTGCGGTCAAGGGGTTTGACCAAGAATTAAAGGCGCAGCACGGCCTTGGGACGCTTTACCGCCAGTCCCGTCCCCCGACCCCTTGCCGCAGGCTTTAAGGTTTCGATTTTCGCAACAGAACGCGCCGCGATTTCGGCGGCGAGTCCATATCAGACAGCGCGCCAAAGACCCCCAGCTTCCGTGCCTGCTCCTCCGCCGTATTCCTGCGCAGATCAAAAATCGCAGCCCCTCCGGGCCGCAAAACCTTGTCTAGAAACGGTAAATAGAGATCCACCGGATAGTGAAACCCACAGGACAGAAAGCTGACAGCGAGATCCACGGCCATCGCAGACTCGGGTGTCGTTTCATTGGGATTGAGCGTTTCAATTGCCTCAGGTGCGATCCCGTTCGCCGTGAGCAGGTGTCTCGCACGGCTCAGTGATGAATACGCCGCCCCCTCAGGATTAAAACCGAAATGCCGATGCGTATTCGATTCGATATCAATCAACAGCACTGTGCAGGTCAGGTCCTGCGCCGCAAAGAGATCGAAAAACCCATAGCCACAGCCAATATCCGCGATGCGCTTCGGGTTCAGCTCCTGCAGAAGCCCTTTGATCGCTTTGTATTCGGCATGAATGACCCCTGCGGCCCGGCGCGCGATGGTGTCGCCCATGTCATCCACCACAGCTTGGATCGGCGCGTCATTACCCTCTTGCCAGGCCTTGATCACCCGTCCCGATTTGGGGCGGTCGAACATCACTTCGGACCGCTGCAAAATCAGGTTCACAAGATCGTTGCGATCAAAGCAACTGAGATCGAGCGCTGCAATCCGATCCTCCGCAGCTTCGGCTTCAATGTCGATTTCTAGCTGCATTGAGATGTCTCATTCCCAGAGGTCATTGCCGCATCAGGTATCATTGCCCCGCTCCGGTGAAAAGGCACTTGTTCCAAATGCCAAACCCCGCCCACCTTTCGGCAGCCGGGGTTCAAATCTCAATCCGTAGGGTGGGTGTTACCCCACCGCGATCACAGACCCGTGGTCACGTCGATCGTGTTGCCTTCGGCCAGCGTCACATAGGCCTTCTTGACGTCATTCCGACGACCAAGCTGACCCCGAAAACGCTTTTGCTTGCCCTTGGTGATCGTGGTATTCACAGCTTTCACCTTCACCCCAAAGAGCGCCTCGACGGCCTCCTTGATCTGGGGTTTGTTGGCGTCCATGTGGACCTCGAACACAACCGCACCATTCTCAGAGGCCATCGTGGCCTTCTCGGTGATGATCGGCTTGCGGATCACATCGTAATGTTCAGGTTTAGCGCTCATTTCAGACGAGCCTCCAGTGCTTCGACACCCGCTTTGGTCAGCACGAGCGTGTCGCGCTTGAGGATGTCATAGACGTTTGCGCCCATCGACGGCAACACATCGAGACCCTCGATATTGGCCGCAGCACGCGCGAATTCGGCATTCACCTGTGCGCCATCAATCACCAGCGCGCGCTTCCAGCCGAGGTTCTTGACCTGCTTGGCCAACTCACCCGTCTTGCCATTCGACGATGCGACGTCGATGATCACAAGCTCACCCGCCTTGGCCTTGGCCGAGAGCGCATGCTTGAGACCAAGCGCACGAACCTTCTTGGGCAGGTCATGGGCGTGGCTGCGGGGCGTCGGACCCTTGTAGATACCACCGTGGCGGAAGATCGGCGCGTTCTTGTCACCGTGACGTGCGCCACCGGTGCCCTTCTGGCGATAGATCTTCTTGGTGGAATAGCTGGTTTCCGACCGGGTCTTGACCTTGTGCGTGCCGGCTTGCGCCTTGTTGCGCTGCCAGCGGACGACGCGGTGCAGGATGTCCGCGCGCGGCTCCAGGCCGAAGATGTCTTCGCCCAGATCGACCGAGCCGGCCGTGCCGCCGTCCAGTTTGATCACGTCGAGTTTCATTCCTCGCCTTCCTTCTTCTCGGCCTGAATGCTGGCCTCAGCCTCTTTCAGAGCAGCTTCTTCAGCGGCAGCAGCCTCTTCGGCCAGACGCTTGGCTTCGGCTTCCGCCTCAGCAGCGGCGGCAGCGGCAGCGGCCTCAGCCGCCTTGGCAGCTTCTTCCGCAGCAGACCGCAGACCGGCGGGCAGAATGGCGTTCTCGGGGAACGGCTTCTTGACCGCATCCTTGATCGTCACCCAACCGCCCTTGGAGCCCGGAACAGCGCCCTTGATCATGATCAGGCCACGATCCGCGTCGGTCTTGATGACCTGCAGGTTCTGCGTGGTCACCTTGGCGGCGCCCATGTGTCCGGCCATCTTCTTGCCTTTGAACACCTTGCCCGGATCCTGACACTGACCCGTCGAGCCGTGCGAACGGTGGCTGATCGACACACCGTGGCTGGCCCGCAGACCGCCAAAGTTGTGGCGCTTCATCGCACCGGCAAAACCCTTACCGATCGAGGTGCCGGACACATCCACGAACTGACCTTCAAAGTAATGGTCAGCGGTGATTTCCTCACCCACGTTGATCATGTTCTCAGGCGCCACGCGGAATTCCGCGATCTTGCGCTTGGGCTCGACCTTGGCGGCGGCAAAATGACCGCGCATGGCCTGCGTCGTGCGCTTGGCCTTTGCGGTTCCTGCCCCCAGTTGCACGGCCGTATAGCCGTCTTTCTCAGGGGTGCGCTGTGCCACCACCTGAAGTTTGTCCAATTGAAGAACGGTCACAGGAACCTGCTTGCCGTCTTCGAGGAAAAGCCGGGTCATGCCGACTTTTTTCGCGATCACACCAGAGCGCAACATCTCTTGCTCTCCTTAAACCGAAATCTGCACGTCCACGCCAGCGGCGAGGTCGAGCTTCATCAGCGCGTCCACCGTCTGCGGCGTGGGATCAACGATGTCCAAAAGACGCTTGTGCGTCCGGATCTCGAATTGATCGCGGGATTTCTTGTTCACGTGCGGGCTGCGCAGAACGGTGAACTTCTCGATCTTGTTCGGCAGCGGGATCGGCCCACGCACTTGGGCACCGGTCCGTTTGGCAGTGTTGACGATTTCCTGAGTGCTGGCATCCAGCACACGGTAGTCAAACGCCTTGAGCCGAATGCGAATATTTTGGCTTTGCATTTGTCTTAGCCTTTCGCGGCATTGGAGTTGATAGGAGGAAGGCCGGACCACCCGGCCTCCCTCGTCGAACCCTTAAAGGTTGTTACTCGATGATCTTCGACACGACGCCGGCGCCGACGGTGCGGCCGCCTTCGCGGATGGCGAAACGCAGGCCGTCTTCCATGGCGATCGGCGCGATCAGTTCAACCGTGAACTTCAGGTTGTCGCC